>Ga0308166_1000016_pt1 | contig 531794 bp, 481 predicted proteins | sample PhyCR2_2_FD_202137 | JGI IMG/M metagenome (GOLD analysis project Ga0308166, IMG submission 202137) | Phyllosphere microbial communities from UC Gill Tract Community Farm, Albany, California, United States - DLSLCC.R2 | ecosystem: Host-associated > Plants > Phyllosphere > Unclassified | place...
TTTAATTATATCGAGTGCGATTACAATCGCTGGCGTCGTCACAGTGCCTGCGGCGGTGTCAGCCCCGAACAGTTCGAAAACCAGACCCTCGCTTAGGGACGTGTCCACATGATGCGGGTAGGATCAACTGGCGCTATTCGCTGCGATCAGCCCAGAACCATTGATATGAAAGCCCGGAATGGTAAACGGCTGGAACGTATACCCGACGCTGTTGTGAATGAGGTACTGGCTCGACTGGAAACCATTCTGACCTGATGCTTGAGTCGCAATGTCACAAAAGCAAAAAGCCCGCTTAAGTTTCCTTAAGCGGGCTTCTCTAAATATGGCTCCTCTGACTGGACTCGAACCAGTGACATACGGATTAACAGTCCGCCGTTCTACCGACTGAACTACAGAGGAATCGTGTGAACGGGGCGCATAATAATGTCATGCGGCGGTGATGTCAAAACCCTTTTACTTAAAAAACGCCGTTTGCTGAAGGATTCAGCAAAACGTCAACCGATGCGCTATGCGACTGTATTTGTACCTGCATTTGTACCTGCATTTGCACCTGTGTTTGTACCTACATCTACATCTACATCTACATCTACATCCACACCTGCTCGTACCGCCAGGCTGACGCTAACCCCTGCTCCCCACATGGTTTATTTCCAATTCCGCCGTCCTGTAAGGTTTTGACAGTTTTTGTAAAGCTTAAATCTCTTGCGCCAGATCTCACTTTCCAGCGTTTCCGCGAGCGATGTTAGAGGTGTGTCAAATTTTTGTTATTTGCCGATTTTAAAACACGTGTTTCGGTGGTTTATTAGATAAAGTTTCAAATGAAGAGATTTTGAAACAAAAAAACTGCCCGCTGGCAACGCGGGTGGGGAAGGAAAAGGAATAGTCAGTGGCGTTTGTATAAGTGGTTGGTTTTTGAGTTTATTTTTAGAAAGTGTACGTATAAGAACATAGTTTTACCTGAAATAGTAACCCCCTGCATTTTAATGAAGTCGCCGGTAGCGTTGAGTGAATGTAAAAAAAATTTTTCATTCGTCGTCTCAGCCATCCTGCGCATGCTAACGATAAAAGGGCTTCGCCATGAACGTAAAAAAAACAATTTTAGCGTCACTGTTAGTATGTATGTTACCTGTCACCAGCTTCGCCAAAGATGTTGAAATTGGTGTATCGATGGCGCTGTTTGACGATAACTTTTTGACGATTGTGCGTAACGCTATCAACAATGAAATGAAAAAAGAGAACGTCAACGGCCATATCGAAGACGCCAAAGGTGACGTAGCCCAGCAGTTACAGCAAGTACAGAACTTTATCGGCCAGGGCGTAGACGCGATCATTATCAACCCGGTTGATACCAACGCCGTTAAACCTATTGTAGACCTGACTACCAAAGCCGGCATTCCGCTGGTCTTCGTTAACCGCAAACCCGCCACTGAACTCACCGACAAAATGGCCTACGTAGGCTCAGACTCTGAACTGGCCGGTCGCCTCCAGATGGAAGCTCTGGCAAAAGAGCTGAACTACAAAGGGAACGTCGCCATTCTGCTGGGTGACCTGGCGAACGAAGCGACCCGTGACCGTACCAAGGGCGTTAAAACCATCGTTGCCAAGTATCCTGACATGAAAGTGGTCCAGGAGCAGACCGCGAAATTCACCCGTAACGACGCGGTTGACGTAGTCAGCAACTGGATGACGGCGGGCGACGACATTCAGGCCATCGCCTCTAACAATGATGAAATGGCAATCGGTGCGCTTCAGGCTCTGGGCAAGAATCCAACCAAAATCGTTATTGCCGGTGTTGATGGTACGCCGGACGCACTGCAAATGATTAAGAACGGCAAAATGGTCGCCACCGTCTTCCAGGATGCCAAAGGGCAGGGTGAAGGTTCCGTGCAGGCCGCCGTTAAGCTGGCTAAAGGTGAGCACGTTGAGAAGAACGTGATGATCCCTTATCAGCTGATTAATAAAGATAACTACGCAGATTTTACCAGTAAAAACCTTAAATAATCGTTGCCGATAATAGTAGTACGGAGGTGTTAAATGTCCGCATATGCGCTTGAAGCCGAAGGCATCAGCAAGTTTTTCCCGGGAGTTAAGGCGTTAAGCAATGTATCGCTGCGCGTCAAACCTGGAACGGTGCATGCTCTGATGGGTGAGAATGGCGCGGGCAAGTCCACTTTAATGAAGTGCCTCATCGGGATTTACCGTCCCGATGAGGGACAGATCCGCATTAAAGGGCAGCCTGTGCAGTTTACCGACACGCTGGATGCACTGCGTTCGGGGATCTCGATGATTCACCAGGAGCTTAATTTGGTACCGCATATGACGGTCGCCGAAAATATCTGGCTGGGTCGTGAGCCGATGAAACTGGGTTTCGTTGACCACGGAAAACTAAACAGTTTAACCAAAGATCTGTTGGTTAAGTTGAATATTCGTCTGCGCCCCGACCAGATGGTTGGCGATTTAAGCATTGCCTCCCAGCAGATGGTAGAGATTGCCAAGGCCGTATCCTGGAACTCTGACGTGGTGATTATGGATGAACCGACGTCGGCACTGACGGAAACCGAAGTGTCGCATCTGTTCGCCATCATCCGTGACCTGCGTGAGCAGGGCAAAGCCATCATCTATATCAGCCACAAAATGGATGAAATTTTTGCGATTACCGATGAAGTCAGCGTCTTCCGTGACGGTACCTGGATTGCCAGTAATGAGACGTCCAGCTACTCGCGTCAGTCGCTGATTACCCAGATGGTGGGCCGTGAACTGACTCAGCTATTCCCTAAATTTGACGCTAACATCGGCGAAGATGTCCTGACCGTGCGCAGTTTGACGCGTAAAGGCGTATTCACGGATGTGAGCTTCAGCGTCCGCCGAGGAGAGATCCTCGGCGTGGCGGGGCTGGTGGGTGCTGGTCGCAGTGAAGTGATGGAAAGTCTGTTTGGTATGACCTCTATCGACAGCGGAGAGATCCTGATCGACGGCGTACCCACCACCATAGATTCTCCGGCGTCGGCAATTGATAAAGGACTGGCCTTCCTGACCGAGGACCGTAAAAAGTCCGGCCTGTTCCTGGTTCTGTCGGTGCTGGAAAATATGAGTATCGTCAAAATGACTAACTACAGCGCCAAAGCGGGCTTTGTTAATCATGGCGATATGGCAAAAGACTGCCTTGAGCAGATCCGTCGGTTAAATATCAAGACGCCGACGATGGACCAAATCATCAATAACTTGAGTGGGGGTAACCAGCAAAAGGTTCTGATTGCTCGCTGGTTACTGGCACAACCGAAGATCCTTATCCTTGATGAACCGACTCGCGGCATCGACGTGGGTGCAAAGGCGGAGATCTACCGTCTGATCAGCGAACTGGCAAGCCGCGGCGTGGCGATCATCATGGTTTCTTCGGAATTGCCGGAAATACTCGGGATGAGCGACCGGGTGATGGTTATGCACGGCGGTCGCATTACGGGCATCCTCGATAAAGAAGAAGCCGACCAGGAAACCATTTTGTCGTTGGCGTCCGAGTAAGGGCGTAAGGTAAATAAAACATGAGTGATATGAAAATGACAACGCCACAGCCAGCTGAAGCACCTTCGTTCTTCAGCAACCTGAAAAGTAAGATGCCAAAGGACACCGGGATCTTTGTCGTAATGGTCGGCATTGCGCTGATTTTTGAAGCCTTCGGTTGGTATGTTCGCGACCAGTCATTCCTGATGAACCCTAACCGTCTGATCCTGATCGTCTTACAGGTCGCGATTATCGGTATTATTGCAGTAGGGGTGACTCAGGTCATTATTACCACGGGTATTGACCTTTCTTCCGGCTCGGTGATTGCGCTTTCGGCGGTGGTGGCGGCAAGTCTTGCGCAAACATCTGAGAGCCTGTCCCCAATGTATCCTTCGTTGGTGGATCTGCCTGCGGCAATCCCAATCAGTGCGGGCATCGTGATAGGGCTTTTGTGCGGCGTGGTCAACGGTATCTTAATCACCAAAACCGGCATCCCTCCGTTTATCGCAACTCTGGGTATGATGGTATCTGCACGCGGCCTGGCACAGTACTACACGCAGGGTAACCCAATCAGCTTCCTGTCAGATGGCTTCACCGCCGTAGGTCAGGGTGCCATGCCGGTGATTATCTTCCTGGCGGTTGCGGTGGTCTTCCATATCGCTCTGAAACACACACGTTACGGCAAATATGTTTACGCTATCGGCGGCAACATGGTGTCAGCGAAGGTTTCAGGTATCAACGTTAATAAGTATCTGGTGATTGTTTACACCATCGCCGGTGGTCTGTCTGGTCTGGCCGGTGTGGTTCTGGCGGCTCGCGTCAGCAGCGGTCAGTCAAGCATGGGGATGTCCTACGAGCTGGATGCGATTGCCGCAGCGGTAATCGGCGGCAGCAGTCTGATGGGCGGCGTCGGTCGTATTACCGGTACGCTGATTGGTGCGGTCATCCTCGGTCTGATTAAGAGTGGTTTTACTTTCGTAGGTGTTGATGCCTATGTGCAGGACATTATTAAAGGGATGATTATTGTGGCTGCGGTATCTATCGATATGTACCGTAACCGCGCTAAGCGCTAACCGGCACGACGCCTTCGCGTCAGTCGCACGGCAAGCTACAAGCGACCGGGGGGATCTGTTATCAGGTCCCCCCGGTTTATTTTTTGGTGGGGGAAGTGGCTGTGGGTCAGGTGATCGGCTTATCGGTGCGGGTGGGGTTCGCGGACTCGCCGTAAACACCTCCCTGTGGGCTCGGCGGGCGCATCCCTGCGCCCAACGGTCCGCGAACCCCACCCGCACCGATTGCCCGTAGGCTTTGGTGTCGCGGTAAGTGGTTTTGCCCGATATTCTATTTGAGGCTCTGCTGACAAAATGTGGCTGGGGGAGTTAGCGGTCTGCTCAACTTAAGGGAGTTTGTGGAGCCTGTAATTTAAAAGGGCCATTACCTGTTTTGGAGGGGCTATCAATCTTACGGATATTGTTCACTATTTCGGATGAACAAAACTCAAGGCACTGGTGCAAAGCCAGCCATCCAATTGTTTTTACACAAAGCGACGCTCAAATCTGAGGGGTCAGCCGTGGCGGGGCAGAAAAGCCGGGTCTGCCGCACCACGGCTGACCCAGACACCGCTCTCATAGCCTGTTCAAACAGCGAAACCAAAGCTTTGAGTGGATATTCATGTTGCTGACTGCGGTGATGTTTTTCAGGTGTCGCTGTGGGTTTGTGCAGGGCTGACCGTGCCGGGGCAGAACGCCAGGACGTCGTGAACCCAGTCCCTGGGGCCTTCGCCGCCACATCCCTGTGGCGGAGACCCGGCTTTTCTTCCCCGGCACGGTCAGCCCTCAGGCTATGAGCTGGCTGTTTGAAGAGAAACACTGTTACAGAGAAACAAAAGCCCGAAGGGGAAACCGTGATCGGACAGGTTAGCCGGGTGTCTGGCGCAGGGATGCGCCAGCCAAGCCTCCAGGGAAGGATTTACGGCGTCCCGGCGTTCTGCCGATCACGGTTTACCCCGATCACCGATCCCCCCGCACTGTTCAAACAGCGAAACCACAGCCTAAAGGGAAAACCGTGACCGGACAGGTTAGCCGGGTGTCTGGCGCAGGGATGCGCCAGCCAAGCCTCCAGGGAAGGATTCACGGCGTCCCGGCGATCTGCCGGTCACGGTTTACCCCCAATCACCGCTCCCACCGCCCGCTGCAAACAGCGAAATCAAAGCCTAAAGGGGAAACCGTGATCGGACAGGTTAGCCGGGTGTCTGGCGCAAGGATGCGCCAGCCAAGCCTCCAGGGAAGGATTCACGGCGTCCCGGCGATCTGCCGGTCACGGTTACCCCGTTCACCGCTCTAACCGCAACAGCCCACCCCGCACCTCCCTGACGCACTCCTCGCACTAACATCGTGCATCCCACCAACATCCACCCCAACCCAACGCACGACAGCGGCCCGAACCTACTCCTTAATGGGTAATCAGATTCTCTTATTTTACCGCCTGTTAGCCGGGGTTCTGACGGGCCGCCCCACAGAAACTTAATTCTGGCACGCCCCTTGCAAATACCTATTCGTCAGAGTGAAAACTTATTATAACTGTCGGTACAGCCGGCACCCGGGGATACGTAACGGAGGCAATATGAACTTAAGACGGCTGAAATACTTCGTGAAAATCGTCGATATCGGTAGCCTGACCCAGGCCGCTGAAGTCCTGCATATCGCACAGCCAGCGCTCAGCCAGCAGGTTGCCACGCTGGAAAATGAACTGGACCAGCAGCTGCTGATCCGCACCAAGCGCGGCGTAACGCCTACCGAAGCGGGCAAAATACTCTATGCCCACGCCCGCACCATTTTACGGCAGTGCGAACAGGCGCAGCTGGCGGTGGTCAACGCGGGGCAGGTGCTCACCGGGCAGGTCTCCATCGGACTGGCTCCCGGCACCGCCGCTTCGTCGCTGACCATGCCGCTGCTGCAAACCGTGCGCGAACAGTTCCCGGAAGTGTTGGTCTACCTGCACGAAAATAGCGGCACCTCATTAAACGAAAAAGTGATGAATGGGCAGCTTGATATGGCCGTGCTGTACGAAAGGACACCGGCTGCGGGCATCACCAGCATCCCGCTGATCAAAGAAGAACTTTACCTGGTGGGCGCTACCGCCTGTCCCGGCCAGACCGTCGATCTCGCCGAGGTCGCGACGATGAACCTGTTCCTGCCGCGTGACTACAGCGCCGTACGCAGACGCGTTGATGAGGCTTTTTCACTGCGCCGCCTCAGCGCCCGCATTATCGGCGAAATCGAATCTATCGCGACGCTGACCGCCGCCGTCTCCAGCGGTATGGGCGTTACCGTGCTGCCGGAATCCGCTGCGCGGGCGCTGGTCAGCTCCACCAGTGCATGGATGGCGCGGATTGCCAGCCCAACGCTAAGTCTGCCGCTATCGCTGAATGTCTCCGCTCGCCAGCCGCTTTCCCCTTCGGCGCAGGCCGTAAAAAATATCCTGCTGTCGCTGCTTAACAGACCGGCCGTTGAAGATCGCGAGCTGATGCTGGTCGGCTAAACCTCCTCGTGACGGGCGCGCCGCCGCGCGCCTCGCTTCCCGCCTTATCGCTAAAATGCATATAAAACCTCTTTTTATTATTTGTTGCTATCAATTTGCATCCTTAACATGAAGGAAACCAGCAAATAACAGAGAGGGTAAGCGCGTGAATTTTCAGCAACTTAAAATAATTAAGGAAGCCGCACGCTGCGAGTTTAATCTCACTGAAGTGGCCAACGCGCTGTTCACCTCCCAGTCAGGAGTCAGCCGCCATATTCGCGATTTAGAAGATGAACTTGGCGTAGAGATTTTTATCCGTCGCGGTAAACGTCTGTTGGGCATGACCGAACCGGGTAAGGCGCTGCTGAGCATCGCCGAGCGAATTCTGGACGAGGCCGGTAAAGTACGGCGTCTGGCGGATGTGTTCACCAATGAATCCAGCGGCGTGCTGACCATTGCAACTACCCACACTCAGGCCCGCTACAGCCTGCCGAAAGTGATCAAGGCGTTCCGCGCGCTCTATCCCAACGTCCGTCTGGAGCTGAATCAGGGATCGCCCCAGGAGATCGTATCCATGCTGGTAGCCGGTGAAGCGGATATCGGAATCGCCAGCGAGCAGGTGGTAAACAACCCGGCGCTGGCGGCATTTCCGTGGTTCAGCTGGCATCATGCGCTGCTGGTGCCGAAGGGTCATGACCTGATCCAGCAGCAGCCGCTTACGCTGGCCAGCCTCAGCCGCTATCCGCTGATCACCTATCGGCAGGGGATCACCGGGCGCTCGCGCGTTGACCGCGCCTTCCATGCCGCCAGTCTGAAGCCGGACATTGTGCTCAGCGCCCAGGATTCCGATGTGGTGAAAACCTATGTGGAGCTGGGGCTGGGCGTGGGGATTCTGGCGGACCAGGCCTGCGAACTGGACGCGCACTCGGAGCTGGTCCGGCTGGAGGCGCGGCACCTGTTCGAATCTAACACCGTCTGGCTGGGTTTAAAGCGCGGCCAGCTCCAGCGCAACTACGTCTGGCAGTTCCTTGAGCTGTGCAACGCGAACCTGTCGCTGGAAGAGATTAAACGCCAGGCGCTGTCGCTGAGTAATGAAGAGGAACCGGCGATCGATTTCCAAATTTGATCGCTCTACGGACTCCGCCGGAGTGTCGGCGCGCGATCGCCGTTCGCCGTTCGAGCGTCCGGACCGGAGATGCCGTATTTTTTACCGCTTACGAAAAGGGGCCTGCCGGATGGGGCCTTTAATCAATATCCCCTTCTTATAAAAACAACTACTTTTTTTAAAATCATGTAGCTTCAGCGTGATTCACATCTTAATTTTATTTACTCTACCGTTTCTTATACTCAGCCGTAACGGTACTCATACTTATAATAAATATAGCGAATGACCCTCTTGTTAATCCAAAAAGAAATAACATTGAAGCAACGTTAATGATGCCTGTAGTAGTAAGCGAAAAACAGCGTTACTTACCGAGTCGGCATTAACAAGAATATGATTCTCAAACGTTTCAACTTTCGCAGCCGCGACACGCTTGCTACACACTTCATGTATGGCCCGGCGAGACGACCTTTTCATTACCAGTCGATCTTTATACGAAAAGCAGTTGTTCAAGAGTTATTCATACTTTCATACCGTCGAAAATAAATAACGAATAGTGAAAATAACCTGAGCGCTCAGCATTGGCCTCATTCGACTGTTAGCCAACTGTCCTCATCCACTGCGCTTTATCACTCAGCGGTCGCCCGCTAAACAATCTCCTGATATGCCGCGGCATAAAATTTCGTTTCCCCGCCGAAAACCGTTTCCTCCGACGATCGCTCCGCCGCATAGCGCAGCATACGCCGCCGACTCTTCGCTACATTGAAAGAAGAGATCGTTAACCCATTCAGGAGTCGCTATGTTTGCATCACGTTTACGGGACGCCACCCTGCTGCGCCAGCAGGCATTTTATGCCGGAGCCTGGCAGGGCGCTATCAACGGCGAAACCCTGCCGGTGATTAACCCGTCCAACGGCGAAGTGCTGTGTACCATTCCGTCGCTGGGCGCGGAAGAGACGGCCCGCGCCATTGACTATGCTGAAGCAGCACGAAAAAGCTGGGGCAAAACCACCAACGCCTCCCGCGCGCTGCTGCTGGAGAAATGGCATCAGCTGATCCTCGACAACGCCGACGACCTGGCAGCGATCATGACCGCCGAGCAGGGCAAGCCGCTGGCGGAAGCGAAGGGGGAGGTGCTGTACGGCGCCGGATTTGTTAAATGGTTCGCTGAAGAAGCGCGCCGCGTCTACGGCGACACCATCCCGGCCCCCAGCGACGACCGCCGTATCCTGGTGCTGAAGCAGCCGGTCGGCGTGGCGGCGGCGATCACCCCGTGGAACTTCCCCATCGCCATGATCACCCGCAAGGTGGCCCCGGCGCTGGCGGCGGGCTGTCCGATTATCGTTAAGCCCTCCGAACTGACGCCGCTGTCGGCGCTGGCGCTGGTTGAACTGGCACAGCGGGCGGGTATCCCGGCCGCCGTGCTACAGGTGGTCACCGGACTGCCGAAAGAGATCGGTGAAACCCTGACCGCCAGCCGCACCGTGCGTAAAATCTCCTTTACCGGCTCTACCCGCGTCGGCCAGCTGCTGATGCAGCAGAGCGCTGACAGTATCAAGCGCCTTAGCCTGGAGCTGGGCGGCAATGCGCCGCTGATCGTCTTTGACGATGCCGATCTCGATATTGCCATCAGCGGCATTATGATCAGCAAATTCCGTAATGCCGGACAGACCTGCGTCTGCGCCAACCGCATTCTGGTTCAGCGCGGCATTTACCCGCAGGTGGTTGAACGCCTGCTGGCCGAGGTCGCGAAGCTGAAGGTGGGCGATGGCTTCAGCGAAGGCAGCACCCTGGGTCCGCTGATCAACGCGGCGGCGGTTGCCAAGGTCAATGCGCATATTGCTGATGCCGAGCGGCTGGGGGCAACGGTGCTGACCGGCGGCGTCAGCAGCGGCAAAGGCACCTTCGTTGCGCCTACGGTGCTCGGCAACGTTACCGGTGAAATGCGCATTGCGCATGAAGAGACATTTGGCCCGGTGGCCCCGCTGTTTATTTTTGATACGGAGGAGGAAGCCATTAACATGGCCAACGATACGCCGTTTGGTCTGGGCGCCTATTTCTTCACCGAAAATATTCGGCGGGGCTGGCGGGTAGGCGAAGCGCTGGAATTTGGTATGGTCGGCTTTAATACCGGTTCGGTGTCGCTGGAGGTGGCGCCGTTCGGCGGCATTAAACTTTCCGGAATTGGCCGTGAGGGATCGCGATACGGTATTGAAGAATATCTGGAGTCCAAGGCATTCCATTTCGGCAGCCTGTAAATAAAATTTTTTTAACTCTTAAACTCAACCCGTACTCCAAAAGAGTGCGGGTTTTTTTATTGTGATGTCTGTCACTTAATGAACGGGTCGATAACAACCTGCCCCCCTCTGGTGCAGTTTTAGTACCAGGTTCACCACATTGGTGCGTTCATAATGTGATGAAAATCATCTATTTATAGACTCGGCGTAACTGTAAAAAATCCCCCCTGATTACGGCACAAAATTTTTTTGCGGTCTGCTTTACGCATTTTTATTTTTCAAGTGACTGGCATACTTTCTGCATTACTTAATACACAGGCAAATAACCAAAGCCGAAAAAGTTGTTAGTCCACCGGTCAGATAACGCGCAAATCATTAGCGAGCGGCCCGGTCTGAATAAGGAACCATCATGTTAAGTTTTGACCCGGATAAAATAGCGTTACCCGCAGGGCACTACATTAATGGTCAGCATCAGGCCGGAGAAGGGAATGCGCTGCTGGTCAATCGTCCCTCCGACGGACTGCCCGCCGGAGAGCTGTTTGAAGCCGATGCGCAGAAGGTGGATGAGGCCGTCACCCTTGCCGACCGTGCGATGCGTGAAAGCGGCTGGGCCAGCTGCCCGCCGCGCCAGCGCGGGGCGATCCTTCGCCGCTGGGCCGACCTGATCGCCGGTGACACTCTGCTGCCGCAGCTGGAGGCGCTCGGCTCTACCCGGCCCATCAGCGACGTGGTCAACCATGAAATTCCGTTCACCGCCGAGGCCATCCGCTTCTATGCCGAGTGCGCGGATAAATACAGCGGCGATGTGCTGCCCACCCGCGAGGCCAGCCTGGGCATGCTGGTGCCTGAGCCTTACGGCGTTATCGGTGCCATCACCCCGTGGAACTTCCCCCTGTCGATGGCCTCCTGGAAATGCGGCCCCGCGCTGGCAGCAGGAAATGCCGTGGTGCTGAAGCCGTCCGAACTGACGCCGTTCTCTACCGTACGTATGGCTGAGCTGGCGGTTCAGGCCGGTCTGCCCGCCGGTGTACTGAACATCGTGCAGGGCGGCGGGGCGGTTACCGGCAGCGCGCTGGTGGCACATCAGCTGGTGCGCAAAGTCTCCTTTACCGGCTCCACCGCGACCGGGGCGCGCATTATGAGCGACGCCGCGTTTAACGGCATGAAGCCGGTCACCCTCGAACTGGGCGGTAAAAGCCCGCAGCTGGTCTTTGACGATGCTGGTGATATTGACGAAGTCGCCGGGCGCATTCTGCGCGGATTTACCGCCAACGGTGGCCAGGCCTGCGTCGCCGGAACCCGGCTGATCGTGCAGCGCGGCATCGCCGACGCGCTGGTCAGCCGCCTGATTGAACTGTGCCAGAGCTTCCGCCCCGGCGTTACCTGGGATGAGAACAGCCGCTATGCCCCGATGATTGATGCGCGCCAGGCGGCGAAAGTGGCCTCGGTGGTCAGCAGCGCCCGTCAGCAGGGGGCCGAAGTGCTGGTCGGCGGCGACCGCTTCGCGGATACCGGCGCGGGCTGTTTCTGGCAGCCGACGCTGCTCGCCTCGGTCAGCAACGACAACCCGGCGGTGCAGGAAGAGATCTTCGGACCGGTGCTGACCGTGCAGATCTTTGACGACGAAGCCGAAGGTCTGGCGCTGGCGTCGCACGACACCTACGGGCTGTGTGCCGGGGTACACACCAAAAATATTGACCGCGCCCTGCGCGCGATGCGCGGCATCGCCGCCGGAACGGTGTGGATCAACCGCTACGGTCGCTCCGGCGATTTCATTATTCCAACCGGTGGCTTCCACGGTTCCGGCATTGGCAAAGATTTAGGTCGCCAGGCGTTTGAAGCCTGCCAGCGCTACAAAAGCGTGCTGATCGACTTCTGAAACCCTACTGACCCTTAACACCGAACTCTGAAGAGGTAGCGCAATGGCTGTGTTCAAACCGAAATTTATTACCTTCGACTGCTACGGCACGCTGATCAACTTTGATATGGCCGGTGCCGCCGCCGCCATCTTCGCCGATCGCGTTAGCCCTGAGCAGATGAGGGCGTTTACCGATGACTTCTCCTGCTACCGTATGGATGAAGTGCTGGGGGCATTCAAACTCTATCCGCAGGTGGTGGCTAACGCCCTCCACCGCACCTGTAACAAGTGGGGCGTGGAGTGTACCGACGCCGACTGTGCGGCGGTGATGACCGCGTGTGCTGGCTGGGGGCCGCACCCGGACGTACCGGCAGGGCTGGCGAAAGTAGCGGAAGAGTTTCCGCTGGTGCTGCTGACCAACTCCACCAACGAACTGATCAAAAACCACATTCCTCGCCTCGGCGCACCCATCCATATGACCATCACCGCTGAAGAGGCGGGTGCCTATAAGCCGCAGATGAAGGGCTTTGAGTACATGCTGAATAAGCTCAACTGCGGACCGGAAGAGATCCTGCACGTCTCCAGCAGCCTGCGCTATGACCTGATGACCGCTTATGACCTTGGAATAAAAAACAAAGTGTTTGTTAACCGCGGCCACGGTCCGGGCAACCCGGCCTACGAATACACTGAAATCAGCGATATCGGCGGGCTTCCGGGCGTCGTCGGACTGTAAGGGCGTAGAGGAGCAGGCGATGAAACTGGAATCATTCTGGCAGGCAACGGCACCCGACTTCCACGGGGCGGCAAGCGGCGATCTGCCCGCGACCGCGGATGTCGTGGTGATTGGCGGTGGCTTTACCGGCGTCTCTGCGGCGCTGAGCCTGGCGCGCAGCGGCGTCAGCGTGGTGCTGCTGGAAGCGGGGCAGGTGATGAGCCAGGCCTCGGGCCGCAACGGGGGTCACTGCAACACCGGCGTGGCGCAGAACTTCTCGGCGCTGGTGGCAAGCCAGGGCGTTGAGCAGGCCACCCGCTACTACCGTGCCTTTGCCGAGGCGGTGGACTACGTGCAGAGCCTGGTCTCCGCCGAGCAGATCGACTGCGATTTTCGTCGCTGCGGCAAGCTGAAGCTGGCCAGCAAAGCATCGCACCTGCCTTCGCTGGTGGCGGCCTGCGAGATGATGAAACGCCACGTTGACCCGGACGTGGAAATCCTCAGTGCCGATGAGGTCCGGCGTGAAATCGACTCGCCGGACTTCCACGGCGGGCTGCTACAGCAGCACGGCGGACAGATGCATATGGGTAAGTTCGGCGTCGGGCTGGCGGAAGCCGCCGCGCGCGCCGGGGCAGCGATTTATCCGCACACCGCGGTCACCGGACTGACCCGCCTGAACGGCCATCGTCACCGGGTGACCACGGCGAAGGGCGATATCGTGGCGGAGAAGGTGCTGATGGCGACCGGCTGCTCCAACGTCGGGCCGTTTGAATGGTTCCAGCGCCGCATTATTCCGGTCGGCAGCTTTGTGGTGGTGACCGCGCCGCTGGAGCAACGCGTGCTCAGCCGCCTGCTGCCCGGCGACCGTACCTACGTCACCTCGCTGAACCTCGGTAACTACATGCGGACCACCGCCGATCGGCGTCTGGTGTTCGGCGGCCGCGCACGATTTGCTGTCAGCAGCCCGACCTCCGATGCCCGCAGCGGCGAAGTGCTGAAGGCCGGGATGCAGAAGATGTTTCCGTCGCTGGGCAACGTACCGATTGACTACTGCTGGGGCGGGCTGGTGGATATGACCGCCGACCGCCTGCCGCACGCCGGGGAACACGAAGGGGTGTTCTACTCGCTGGGCTACAGCGGTCACGGCACGCAGATGTCGGTATGGATGGGCAGAGTGATGGCCGACCTGATCACAGAAAAGGCTAACAACAATCCGTGGCAGCGCAGCAGCTGGCCAGCGGTTCCCGGCTACTTCGGGAAACCCTGGTTCCTGCCGGTAGCGGGCCTGTATTACAAGGCTAAGGATCGGCTCTCCTGATAACCGTGACGTGCGGGAAAAACCGCCCGAGGCGTCACAGGTTGTCACTGATTAACAACGATTTTGGGGTATACAGATGAGTAAATTTCGCAAAGAATTTAGCCGTGTTAACCCGTCCTTAACCCAGGCCATTACGGATGTGTCCCTCTCCCGGCGCAGCATGATGAAGCTGCTGACGGCGGGGGCGGTGATGAGTACCGGGCTGATTGGTTTCCCGGCGTTGAGCTACGCCGCCGAGACCCCGGTCATGGGCGGCAAGCTGCGCGCAGCGCTGGCCAACGCCTCCGCCAGCGATACGCTGGACCCGGCAAAAGGCAGCAACAGCGGGGACTACTGTCGCCTGTTTATGTTCTACAGCGGGCTGACCGAGCTGGATAAAGAGCTGAAGGCGCAGCCGGCGCTGGCCGAAAGCATTGAGAGCAGCGACGGCCAGACCTGGCAGATTAAACTGCGTCCGGGCGTGACCTTCCATAACGGCAAAGCCCTGACCAGCGACGATGTGATCTACTCCCTGAGCCGCCACAAAGATCCGGCGGTCGCCTCAACCGCAATCACCCTGGCAAGCCAGATGGACGCGTTTAAGGCCATCAGCCCGACCGAGCTGCAAATTACCCTGACCCAGCCGAATTTCGATCTGCCGTCGATTCTCGCCACCAGCTCATTCCTGATTGTGCCTGACGGCACCAAAGACTTTACTCAGGCCATCGGCACCGGGCCGTTCACCCTGAAATCGTTCCAGCCCGGCGTGCGCACCGTGGGCAGCAAAAACAAAAACTACTGGAAGCCCGGCTTCCCGCGCCTGGATGAAGTCGAGCTGATGGGCGTGACCGATCCGGCGGCGCGCGTCAACGCGCTGATGTCCGGTGACCTGCAAATCGTCTCCACACTGTCGGCGAACGACGTCAAGCGCCTGAAAAAGAACGGCCAGTTCAACATACTGGAGAGTAAGTCCGGCATGTACAGCGATCTGATCGTGCGTACCGACCGCGCCCCCGGCAACAACGCCGACTTTGTGCTGGCGATGAAGTACCTCCAGCCGCGTGAGATGATCGTGAAAACCGTGCTGCAAGGCTTTGGCGACGTGGGCAACGATACCCCGGTTCCGCCGTGGCATCCGATGTTCAACAAGGATCTGCCGCAGCGCCCGCTGGACGTTGATAAAGCGAAGTTCCACCTGAAAAAAGCCAACATGGAAGGGGCCAAAATTGAAATCATCACCACGCCAAACATTGAGGGCGCGGTAGAGGGTGGCCAGCTGATCCAGCAGATTGCGCGCCCGGCCGGTCTGAACGTGGCCGTACGCCGCGTGCCGTATGACGGCTACTGGTCAGCACACTGGATGAAAGATCCGATCGGCTACGGCTCGGTCAACCCGCGTCCAACTCTGGACATGCTGTTCTCCCAGTTCTACCTCTCTTCCGCGCCGTGGAACGAGTCCGGCTGGAAAAATGCGCAGTTCGACCAGCTGGTCACCGCCGCCCGCGGTGAAAGCGATCAGGCTAAACGCAAGCAGATGTACGGTGACATGCAGAAGCTGGTCTACGACAACTGCGGCACGCTGATCCCGGCCTTTATCAGCTCGATGGACGGTCACAGCAACAAAGTGAAAGGGGTTGAGGCCTGGCCGTCAGGAATGATGATGGGCTATCGCTTCCACGAGTTTGCCTGGCTCGATTCCTGATAAGGAGAACGGCGATGAATAGGTACATTTTCAAACTGATATTCCGGCGCATAGGGTCGGGTTTACTTACGCTGCTGATCGTCTCCATGCTGGTGTTCTTTATCACCAGCATGCTGCCGGGCGATGCGGCACAAATGATCCTCGGACAGTCGGCCACGCCGGAAACGGTGGCGGCGCTGCGCCAGCAGCTCGGGCTGGATCAGCCGCTGATCACCCGTTACATCGGCTGGCTGGCCGGAATGCTTCAGGGCGATTTTGGTACTTCCTTCGCCAGTAATATGCCGGTCAGCCAGCTGGTGGCACAGCGTATCCCGGCAACCTTCCAGCTGGCGGCGGCCACCACCGTGGTGTCGGTGCCGCTGGCGCTGATTATCGGTATCGTGGCCGCCATGAAGCGCGGCACGCTGCTGGACCGCGCGCTGGTCGTCGGCACCATGTCGGTGGTGGCGGTGCCGGAGTTCCTGGTGGCCACCGTTGCCGTACTGATTTTTGCCGTACAGCTCCAGTGGGTTCCGGCGATGTCGCTGGGATCGACCCACCAGGATTTCTTTGGCTTCCTGCGCACCTTCGCGCTGCCGGTCACCACCCTGTGCTGCGTGGTGGTGGCGCAGATGTCGCGGATGACGCGGGCCGCCATCGTCAATCAGATGGACAGCCCGTATCTGGAAATGACCCTGCTGAAAGGCGTTTCGCCGACCCGTGCAATGCTGCGCCACGCGCTGCCGAACGCGGTGGGGCCGATCGCTAACGCCATCTCGCTAAGCCTCTCTTACCTGTTTGGCGGGGTAATCATTATCGAAAGTATCTTCAGCTATCCCGGCGTTGCCAGCCAGCTGGTGGATGCGGTCAGCAACCGCGACCTGCCGGTGGTGCAGCTGTGCGTGATGTTCTTCGCCGCCTGCTACCTCACCCTGCTGCTGATTGCCGATATTGTGACCATTGCATTTAATCCTAAATGGAGGGGCTGATGAATACTTTGACGCTGCCGTGGCGCTTTTTTCACTCTCTCAACTACAGCGGTCGCTTCGGCCTGCTTATCGTCCTGTTCTGGATCTTTATGGCGGTTTTCGGGCCGTCGCTGGCCCCGCACAACGTGGAAGATATCGGTGCCGGTCCGCTGTTTGGCGAAATCAGCGGCCAGTTCTGGTTCGGAACGGACTATCTGGGGCGCGACATCTTCAGCCGCGTGCTGGTCGGGGCGCGCTACTCCATCGGTCTGGCGCTGACCGCGGCGATTCTGGCCAGCCTGGTCGGCACCCTGCTGGCGCTGCTGGCGGCGGTTACCGGGCGCTGGCTGGAAGAGGTGCTGGGGCGTATTAACGACGCCATGCTGGTGCTGCCGGGTAAAATTCTGGCGCTGATGATCGTGGCGGTATTTGGCTCGTCGCTGCCGATGCTGATCCTGACTGCGGTGATCACCTACTGGCCGGGCGCCTACCGTATCGCCTACGCCATGGCTTCCAGCCTGCGTTCAATGGACTACGTGCAGGCCTCGCGGCTGCGCGGTGAAAGCCGCCTGTACGTGGCCATCCACGATATTCTGCCCAATATGCTGCACCCGATGCTCACCGACTTTGGTCTGCGCTTCGTCTACATCGTGCTGATGCTCAGCGGCCTGAGCTTCCTCGGCCTCGGCGTGCAGCCGCCGTATGCCGACTGGGGCACTCTGGTGCGTGAAAATCTGCCGGGCCTGTTCGACGGCTCTCCGGCGGTACTGATGCCGGCGGTGGCGATTGCCAGCCTGACCATTGGTGCCAACCTGTTTATTGACAGTCTTCAGGCGATGCGCCCGCTCACGCTGGCTAAGGGGACCGCATGAATATCAGACCACACGGAGCAACGCCCATGGTGACGGTAGATAACCTGCGGGTGACCGCCCACAGCGACGACGGTCGTGAAATCGAACTGGTTTCCGATATCCATTTCACCGTGCAGAAAGGCGAGGTTCTGGCGCTGATTGGGGAGTCGGGATCGGGAAAAACCACCATCGCGCTGGCGTTGATGGGCTATGCCCGCCACGGCTGCCGCATCGCAGGCGGCACCGTTCACGTCGCCGGTACGGACGTGACCGCGTTAACCCCCGCGCAGCTGTGCGAGTTTCGCGGTAACAAGGTGGCCTATATCGCTCAGAGCGCCGCCGCCTCGTTTAATCCGGCCATGAAAATCATGGATCAGGTGGTTGAGCCGGTAGTGATCCACGGCGTGATGAAGCGCGCCGAAGCCGAGAAAAAAGCGGTGGACCTGTTCCGTGAACTGGCCCTGCCGAACCCGGAAACCATCGGCGATCGCTACCCGCACCAGGTGTCCGGCGGACAGCTACAGCGCCTGATGACCGCCATGGCGCTGATCAGCGATCCGGACGTGGTGATCCTGGATGAGCCGACGACGGCGCTGGACGTGACCACCCAGGTGGAGGTGCTGAAAACCTTCCGCCGCGTGGTGCGTCAGCGCGGCACGACCGCCATTTATGTCAGTCACGACCTGGCGGTGGTCGCGCAGATGGCCGACAGGATCCTGGTGCTGCTGAAGGGCAACATCGCCGAGTACGGCACTACCGAGAAGCTGCTGCGTGCGCCGGAGGCGGAGTACACGCATCTGCTGCTGGAGGCCGCCCGGCAGAAACCGCGGCTCAGTCCGTGGCACCACCAGAGTGAAGCCGAGCAGCCGCTGCTCCAGGTTCGTGAACTGTCGGCGGGCTACGGGCCGCTGGACAGCGAGGGTCAGCCGAAAGTGAAAATCCTTCAGGATATCAACTTCAGCCTGTATCGCGGCCAGGCCATCGGTATTATCGGAGAGTCCGGCTCCGGGAAAACCACCCTGGCCCACGCCATTGCCGGTATGAACAAGCCCTGCGGCGGCCATATTCTGTTTAACGGCCACTACGTAGAAGGCGATATGCATAAGCGGCCGGAAAACGAACTGCGGCGCATCCAGTACGTGTTCCAGATGGCCGACACCGCGCTGAACCCGGCGCACAGTATCGAAACCATCCTGAAGCGCCCGCTGAAGCTGTTTCACGGTCTGCGCGGCCCGGCGCTGGAAAGGCGAATGCTGGAGCTGCTGGATCTGGTGCGGCTGCCGCGCAGCGTACTGTGGCGCAGGCCGTGGTCGCTCTCCGGCGGTCAGAAGCAGCGTGTGAACCTGGCGCGGGCGCTGGCGGCGGAGCCGGACCTGATCCTCTGCGATGAAGTGACCTCCGCGCTGGATACCGTGGTTGCGGCGGCGGTGCTGGATCTGATCACCGAACTGCGCCGCGAGCTGGGGCTGTCGGTGCTGTTTATCAGCCACGATCTGCACGCCGTGCGCTCGGTCTGCGATGAAATCATCGTGGTGAAAAATGGCCGTATGGTGACCCAGGTCGCGCGTGAAGATTACGATAAACCGTCCACCGATCTCTATTACGAGCGCCTGAAGCGCGCGGTGCCGGAGCTGCGCCAGGGCTGGCTGGACGAGCACGAAGAGAGCGATATCGCCCTGTAAACCGGGTAACAAACCGGTGCCGGATGCGGCCATCGCCAGCGCCGACCGCGCCCGGTATCCGCGTCCCGTATCTGGGGCGCGACGAATAACGCATTGCAGAGGCGGTTTGAAGATAATCCGCCGCGATCACCACAATTTCTGAGGTAACAAACAACATGCCCGCACCGATACGATATGTACAGGACAGCCCATACTTCCCGCCGGAGGTAGATGTGGTAGTGATCGGCGGCGGTATTGCCGGTACGGCGGCCGCCTACGAGCTGGCGAAAAAAGGCGTCAGCGTGGTGCTGATTGAAAAGGGGCTGATAGGGGGCGAACAGTCCAGCCGTAACTGGGGCTGGTGCCGCCAGCAGAACCGCGACGAGCGCGAGCTGCCGCTGGCGATGTTTGCCCTGCAACGCTGGGCTGAGCTGGGCGAGGAAACCGGCGAAGAGCTGGGATTCCGGCGCAGCGGCCTGGTGTACGCTACCCGCAACCGGGAAGACATTGAGGCCTGGGAAAAATGGAACCGCATGGCGGAAAAATACGGTTTCCGCAGTGAAATTCTGACCGCGGCCAGGGCGAAAGCCATGACCCCCGGCAGCACCAGCGACTGGCTTGGCGGCGTCTCCTCGCCGACCGACGGCCACGCGGAACCGGCGCTGGCGGCCCCCGGACTGGCGATTGCCGCCCAGCGGCTGGGAGCGAAGGTGTTCCAGCAGTGCGCGGTGCGCGGGCTGGACATTGCTGCCGGCAGGGTCAGCGGGGTGATCACCGAGCGCGGCACCATTAAAACCGGCAACGTTATCTGCGCGGGCGGGGCCTGGACCTCCATGTTCTGCCGCCGTCACGGTATCGACCTGCCGCTGGGCAACGTTATCGGCACCGCCTTTCGCACCAAACCTATCGATCAGGCTATCGCCCTGCCGCTGTATACGCCCGGATTCGCCTGCCGCCCGCAGATGGACGGCAGCTACACCATGTCGGTTTCAGGCCGCGGCAGGCTGGAGCCGGGGGCGCAGGGGCTGCGCTACGCCCGACAGTTTTATCCAACCTTTAAGGCCAGACGTAAAAATCTGTCGCTGAACCTCGGCCTCGGCCCGTTCTTCTCCGGCCCGGAAGCCTTTGCCCGCTGGGAGATGGACGGCACATCGCCGTTCGAGAAGATCCGCATTCTGGATCCTGAGCCGGATATGGCGATGGTGCAGGAGGGGATCGACGCCATGCGTAGAGAGTATCCGGCGATGGCTGCCGTGCAGCTGGAGCAGGCGTGGGGCGGCATGATAGACAGTACCCCGGACGCGGTGCCGGTGATTTCCCACGTTGAAAAACTGCCGGGGCTGATCGTCTCGGCGGGCTACAGCGCCCACGGTTTTGGTATTGGTCCGGGCGCCGGACGGCTGGCGGCCGATCTGGTGACCCGGGATACCCCGATTGTCGATCCCACCCCGTATCGCTATGCGCGGCTGGTGGACGGTTCCGGCGTAAAAGCGCCGGGCTTGATGTAAGGAGCGGTAATGACGATTGAATTTGTAACCATGAACGAGAGCCACCTGGACCGGGCGTTTGCCCTGACACAGCGGCTGAAATGGCCGCACCGCCGCGATGACTGGCAGCAGGCGCTGCGGCTGGGGGAGGGCGTGGTGGCGCAGGAAAACGGCGAGGTGATTGGCACGATCCTCTGCTGGCGCTGGGGCAGTGACTACGCCACGCTCGGCCTGGTGATTGTCGACGATGCCCAGCAGGGGCGGGGCATCGGGCGGCAGCTGATGCAGATTGCGCTGGACCGGCTGGCGGGGAGCAATGTGCGCCTGCACGCCACAGAAGCGGGCAGGCCGCTGTATGAAAAACTCGGCTTTGTGGCGACCGGACACATCGAACAGCACCAGACCCGTGAACTGGCGCCGGTCAGCGTGCCGCCGTGTGGCCCCGGTCAGCGGCTGCGCAGCGCCACCGCTCAGGATGCGGCGCTGCTGACTGCGCTGGATCGCCGCACGCTGGGCCAGCACCGTCCGCTGCTGATCGCCACGCTGCTGGAGAGCGCAGAACGCTTCCTGGTACTGGAGGAGAACGGTGCCGCCGCGGGCTTTGCCTGCCTGCGCCGCTTTGGCCACGGTTATGCCGTCGGTCCGGTGGTGGCGCGTAGCGCGCAGAGCGCCAGGCTGCTGATCGGCGAGCTGCTGAGCGGCGTCAGCGGCCAGTTTGTGCGCATTGATACCGACCGTTCCGCCGGGCTTGGCCCGTGGCTGAACGAACTGGGCCTGGTGGAAGTCGATGCGCCGGTCACCATGTACAAAGGCGAGGTCTGGCAGCCGGATAACGGCGGCATGCAGGCCTTCGCGCTGATGAGTCAGGCGATGGCGTAATGAATATTGTTTATAAATCAGAGCCGGAGCGCGGCCGCAGGTGGGCGGCGCTGCTGGCAGAACAGGCACCGGAGGCCCGGTTTTACCAGTGGCCGGAGACCGGCGATCCCGCAGAGGTGGAGTATCTGGTGGCCTGGCTGCCGCCCGATAACATCAGCGAGACGTTCCCCAACCTGAAAGTGCTGTTCTCGGTCGGCGCGGGCGCGGACCAGTTTGACTACGCCACGCTGCCTGCCTCGCTGCCGGTGGTAAGGATGATTGAACCGGGGCTGACCCAGGGCATGGTTGAGTACGTCACCTTTGCCGTGCTGGGCCTGCACCGCGATATGCCGCGCTATCTCTATCAGCAGCGGGAAGCTGTCTGGCAGGCGCACAGTCTGCATTCCGCCGCCGGCCGCCGTATTGGAGTGATGGGGCTGGGCAATCTGGGGGAGGCGGTGCTGAAGCCGCTGGTGGCGCTGGGCTTTGACTGCGGCGGCTGGAGCCGCAGTCCGCGCGATCTGCCCGGCGTAACCTGCTGGGCGGGCGAAGAGCAGCTCTCCGCGTTTCTGGCACGTACCGATATTCTAATCTGCCTGCTGCCGCTGACCGCCAGTACCGAGGGCATTCTTAACGCCAGCCTGTTTAACCAGCTCCCGCAAGGAGCATCGCTGGTTCAGGTGGGACGCGGGGCGCAGCTTAACCATGAAGATCTGCTTAGCGCACTGGATACGGGGCGGCTGACCGCGGCGGTAGTGGATGTTACCGCCCCGGAGCCGCTGCCCGCCGGACACCGTTTCTGGCAGCATCCGGCCCTGTGGCTGACGCCGCATATCGCCAGCCAGACGCAGCCCGAAAGCGCCGTCGCTGCGCTGCTGGAAAACATCCGCCGCTTTGAGCGCGGGGAAACGATGATCGGCGTGGTCGATCGCGAAAAAGGATACTGATATGGATATTTCTCAGCTTGTGGCGCTGCGCCGGGATCTGCACACCCACCCGGAGCTGGCCTACCAGGAACATCGCACCGCCGGGATCGTGGCCGACTACCTTAGCGGCCTGGGTCTGGAGGTGCATACCGGCATCGGAAAAACCGGCGTGGTCGGCGTGCTGAAACGCGGCACCGGCACGCGAGCGATCGGTCTGCGGGCCGATATGGACGCGCTGCCGATGGACGACAGCGGCAGCCAGCCGTGGAAAAGTCAGCGGCACGGCGTCTGCCACGCCTGCGGGCACGACGGCCATACGGTTATGCTGCTGGGTGCGGCGGCGGCGCTGGCTGACGATGCCGACTTCGACGGTACGGTAAACTTTATCTTTCAGCCTGCGGAAGAGGGGCAGGCGGGCGCACGGGCGATGATCGAGGACGGCCTGTTTACCCGTTTCCCCTGCGATGCGGTTTATGCCGTCCACAACTGGCCGCAGCTGCCGCTCGGCGTGGTACAAACCCGCCCCGGAGCGATCATGGCGGCGGGTGATGCTTTTAGCATTACCGTACAGGGCGGCGGCGGTCACGCCGCGCAGCCGCAGCTGACGCCGGATACGCTGCTGGCGACCAGTGAACTGGTGGTGGCGCTACACACCATCGTCAGCCGCAATCTAGACCCCTGCGATCCGGCGGTGCTGACGGTAACCCGCATCAACGGCGGCTTCTCGCACAATATGATCCCGGCACAGGCAACGCTCAGCGGCACGGTACGAACGTTTGACGCTGCGGTGCAGGACATCATCGAGCGGCGGATGCGTGAGCTGGCGGAGAGTATCACCGCCGCGCACGGCCTGACCGCGACGGTGGAGTACACCCGCTACTACCCGGCCACCGTTAACAGCGCTGAAGAAGCGGCGACGGCCCTGCGCGCCGCGCGCCGCGCCGGGCTTAAACATGCCGAAGCGCCGAAACCGGCGCTGACCTCGGAAGATTTCTCCTTCATGTTACAGGCCCGGCCCGGCGCTTATCTCTGGCTGGGATCGGCGGACAGCCGCCCGCTGCACCACTCTGAATACGATTTTAACGACGCCCTGATCCCCTACGGCATCCGCTGGTTCACCGCCGTGGTGCAGGAAACGCTCGGGGTAAAAATTTAACGGAATGATTAGCGCTAATTACGAAAGTTAATGCTGCTGCCGCGCCATCAACGGCAGCTTACCCCAACGGCTTATTGCGATACTTTGCAAAACCTATTTCACGTCAACGAGGCAACACCATGCATAATTTACTGGCTGAGCAGCAGACATTTTCTGATAACGCCCTGTTACTGGATGCCCGTGCAGAGAACGTTCCGCGCGGCGTAGTCACGGCACACCCGATTGTCATTGCCAAAGGCAAAGGTTCGGAGGTGTGGGATGTGGAAGGCAATCGTTATTTAGATTTTGTTGGCGGTATTGGCGTACTTAACGTCGGTCACAACCATCCGGCGGTGGTGAGCGCGGTAACCGAGCAGTTGCAGTGTGTCTCCCACGCCTGTTTCCAGGTCGCGGCTTATCCGGGCTATATCGAACTGGCGAAGCGCTTGAATAAACTGGTCGGTGCGGGTGAAGAGTTTAAAAGCGTCTTTTTCACCAGCGGAGCGGAAGCGGTAGAAAATGCGGTGAAAATTGCCCGCGCCCACACCCAGCGTCCCGGCATTATTGCCTTTGACGGTGCATTCCACGGCCGCACCCTGCTGGGCGTGACCCTGACCGGCATGAGCCAGCCCTACAAGCAGAACTTTGGGCCATTCCCCGGCGACGTCTACCGCGTACCTTTCCCGAATCCGTTCCATAACGTCTCGGAAGAGGACTGCCTGAAGGCGCTGGACACGCTGTTTGCCGTGCAGATCCTGCCGGAGCGCGTGGCGGCGATTATCATCGAGCCGGTGCAGGGCGACGGCGGTTTCCTGGCGGCCTCGCCGGGCTTTATGCAGGCGCTGCGGGAGATCACCGAACGCCACGGTATTCTGCTGATCTGTGATGAAGTACAGACCGGCTTTGGTCGCACCGGCAAGATGTTTGGTTTCCAGCATACCGGCATTATGCCGGACCTGGTGACGGTGGCGAAAAGTCTGGGCGGCGGTCTGCCGATCTCCGGCGTGGTGGGCAAGGCGGAGATCATGGATGCGCCAACGCCGGGCGGTCTGGGCGGCACCTACGGCGGGAACGCGCTGGCCTGCGCCGCGTCGCTGGCGGTGCTCGATCTGCTGGAGCACGATAATCTGCTGGCCCGCTCGGTGCATCTGGGCGAACACCTGAATGCCCGCCTGCATCAGCTGGCCGATAAGTACGCCTGCATTGGTGAAGTGCGCGGCATCGGTTTTATGCAGGCGGTGGAGATCATCGACTTTGAAACCAAACAGCCGGACGCGGCGCTGACGCAGAAGATCCTTGACTGCGCCTGCCAGGAAGGGCTGTTGTTAATAAAATGTGGTCTGCATCGTAATACCGTGCGTTTCCTGGCACCGTTAGTGACCAGCGATTCCCAGCTTGAGGAGGCGCTGCATATCTTTGATATTGCTCTGGCTCGTGCCACCGGTCGTCTGGGCTGAGTAGCGGTTCCTCATTGATATTATTACGTTTATTGATTATCCCGCACGGAAAGAATAGCACGGTAAATCGCTGGCGTAAGTTGATAAAAGCGTGCTATACCTTTGGAAATTACCGAAAAAATCTGAAGCGCGGTCTGCCCGGCTGCGCGTAGCGATCGAACGGGTTGTGACAATTTAGTAACAATGAGGGGTTTTATGAACGGCTTAATGAAACTGGACCGTATCGACATCAACATTCTGGTACAGCTACAGAAAGATGGCCGTATCAGCAATGTGAATCTTGCCGATGCCGTTGGGCTGTCGCCCAGCCCCTGTTTGCAGCGTGTAAAGCGGCTGGAAACCGCCGGGTTTATTACCGGCTATGAAGCCCACATTAATCTGACCAAGATTACTGATTCGGTAACGGTGTTTACCGAGGTGACGCTTTCCGGCCACCGTCGCGAGGACTTCATGAAGTTCGAGAGTGCGATCCGCGAGGTGGATGAGCTGATGGAGTGTCATTTGATTACCGGGGGATATGACTATTTGTTACGGTTTATCACCCGCAGTATTGAGCATTATCAGGAAGTGATTGAAGGGTTGCTGGATGCCAAGGTGGGGATTGATAAGTACTTTAGTTATATTGTGATTAAGTCGCCGATTATGAAGAGCAGCGTGCCGTTGCGTTCGCTGATTACTCGTCATACTCAGATTGAGTACTGATTTTTTCTGGCTGAGGGAAGTTGTCAGTGGGTTGTGTGCCTGCTGACGGGTTGTTCAGTTTGGTGGGAAGTTGTCAGTGGGGTGCGTGCCTGCCGACAGGCTGTTCAGTTGTGTGAGGAAGTTGTCAGTGGGCTGAACGGCCTGCCTGCTTTCTCCTTTCTGTGTTGTCTGACAGAAATTCCTTTGTTTGATCTTTACTGGGGAATTGCCGGTTTGTGGGTGGCTGTGGGTTGTGTGCCTGCCGACAGGTCGTTCAGCCGGGTGGGTAGGTCCTCGCGCCGCTTCGCGGTGCCTTCACTTCTTTCGTCAGCCGACGGACCGGCTCAGACGGGCGTCCTGCCCGGCTGAGCCTTTCACCTGCGTCCATGCAGGTGAATCCTGGCTTCCTCTCTCCGCTCAGCGCTGCGGATAACCCATCCGGCTGAACGGCCTGTCTGCTTTCTCCTTTCTGTGTTGCCTGGGTGAAATTCCGTTGTTTGATCTTTACTGGGGAGTTGCCGGTTTGTGGGTGGCTGTGGGTTGTGTGCCAGCCGACAGGTCGTTCAGCCGGGTGGGTAGGTCCTCGCGCCGCTTCGCGGTGCCTTCGCTTCTTTCGTCAGCCGACGGACCGGCTCAGACGGGCGTCCTGCCCGGCTGGGCCTTTCACCTGCGTCCATGCAGGTGAATCCTGGCTTCCTCTCTCCGCTCAGCGCTGCGGATAACCCATCCGGCTGAACGGCCTGTCTGCTGTCTCCTTTCTGTGTTGTCTGAGTGAAATTCCTTTGTTTGGTTTTACTGGGGGTTGCCGGTTAGTGAGTAGCTATGGGTGATGTGTCTGCCGACGGGTTGTTCAATTGGATGGGTAGTTGTCTGTAGGTTGCATGCCTGCCGACAGGTCATACTCCTTTGGTTTTTCCCGGCACTGGAATTGATGGCCATTAATCTTTGCAGGGGGTGTTCAGACAGGTAACGCTGAACAACAGAGCAGACCGGCTGGTGCCCCGGACGGGCCATCCGCAGCGCTGAACGTAGCGAGGAGGCCAGGATTCGGCCGCATGGACGCGGCCGAAAGGCACAGCCGACGCAGGGATGCGGCGTCTGTGCCGGTCCGACAGACAGGCCGACGAACGAAGTGAAGGTATCGCGCAGCGCGCGACGCGAGGACCCGCCCGTCCGGGGCACCAGCCGGTCAGCGCAGGCACCCTCGGTCCAGACACCACCAACAACCCGACGCAGGGATGCGGCGTCTGTGCCGGTCCGACAGGCCGACGAACGAAGTGAAGGTATCGCGCACCACGAGACGCGAGGACCCGCCCGTCCGGGGCGCCAGCCGGTCAGCGCAGACACCTCCGGTCCAGACACCACCAACAACCCGACGCAGGGATGCGGCGTCTGTGCCGGTCCGACAGGCCGACGAACGAAGTGAAGGTATCGCGCAGCGCGCGACGCGAGGACCCGCCCGTCCGGGGCACCAGCCGGTCAGCGCAGACACCCGGTCCAGTCACACCCCGGCTCAGACACCCCCCGTCCAGTCACCACCACCAACCCAACGCAGAAAATTTCCCCGCCACCCCGTAATTCCCCACAAAACGCTGTTGTAACCCCGGCTTACAAAAAACTCCCGCAAACAAAAACCTTAAACTCATTTTAACCGCGAAAAAACACGTCAGGAGCCACCATGCTACAGCCGCCTGTGCCGCGCATCGCCGAATGGCAACGCGAAGAATACCTGCTCAGCAGCGACCCTAACCTGATCGACATCGACTGGGTTCACCGCCAGCTCACCGAAAATAGCTACTGGGCAAAAGAACAAACCCTGATGCAAACCCGGCGTGCCCTGGCCGCCTCGCTCTGCTTCGGTATCTACCATAAAGAGCAACAGGTCGGATTCGGCCGCCTGATCACCGACTACAGCCGCTTTGCCTACCTCAGCGACGTGATCATCGACCCGTCGCAGCGCGGCAAAGGACTCGGCGGCTGGTTCGCCGCCACTATAGTGCAACACCCGGAACTCCACACCGTAAAACGCTGGATGCTGGCCACCGACGATGCCCACGACGTCTATCGTCGCGCGGGCTGGCGGCCTGTCGCTAAGCCACAGCGATTAATGGAATTTATTCCCACCCACCCAGAGGATCTCACCCCATGAGTTACCGCGTTGGCGTCGATATTGGCGGCTCGTTCACCGACTTTGCCGTGCTGGACGAGCGAGATAACAGCATCCGTACGTTAAAAGTCCTGTCGCGACCCGACAGCCCCGGCAGCGAAATTACCACCGGACTTGCGCAGTTCCGCGAGCGCGACGGCATCCTGCCCCAGGACATTTCGGCCTTTACCCACGGCACCACCGTTGGCGTGAATGCGGTGATCCAGCGCAAGGGCGTCCGGCTGGCGCTGTTCGCTACCGACGGATTCTGCGATGTGCTGGAGCTGGCACGCCTGAAGATCCCCCACATTCACGACCTGTTCTCCCGTCGTCCGACGCCGCTGATATCGCGTGACCGGGTCTTCGCTATCCGTGAACGCACCGACCGCGACGGACGGGTGCTGGAGGAGGTCGATCGCCAGAGCGTTGTCGCAGCCATTGACGGCGCGCGCGCCGCGGGCTGCCAGGGCATTGTGGTTTCACTGCTGCACAGCTACCGCAACGGCAGCAACGAGGCGCGGGTGCGCGAGATCGTGGCAGAGCTGGCGCCGGACCTGCTGACCTCCTGCTCGGCAGAAATCTGGCCGATTATCCGCGAATATGAACGCACCATCACGGCGGTCATCAACGCCTACGTGCAGCCAAAAGTTATCCAGTACCTCGACGCCTTTGAACGGGCGCTAAAGGAGATGGGCGTGCCGGTGCCGCCGCGTATTACCAAGTCTAACGGCGGCGTGATGGGGCTGACCCAGGCGAAAGCCGAATGCGTGCAGATGGTGCTCTCCGGCACCGCCTCCGGAGTGATCGGCGCCAGCTATATCGCGCAGAACTGCGGCTTTGACCGCCTGCTGAGTCTGGACATCGGCGGCACCAGCGCCGACGTTGCGGTGATCGTTGACGGCCGCCCGGAGTACGGCAGTGGCGAAATCATCGGCGACTTCCCGATTTATATCCCGTCCGTCTCGGTCACCTCGGTTGGCCAGGGCGGTGGATCGATTGCGTGGATCGACGGCCTGGGCGTGCTCCAGGTGGGGCCGGACAGCGCCGGTTCGCTGCCGGGCCCGGTCTGTTTCCGACGCGGCGGCACCGAAGCGACCGCCACTGATGCCTTTGCCGCCTGCGGCATGATCGGCCACGGCGACCTCGGCTATAACGCGGTGCAGGTTGACGTTGCCGGTGCGCGCGCGGCGGTGCAGAAGCTAGCGGAGCCGATGGGGATCTCCGTGGAAGAGACGGCGGAAAATATCATCGCGCTGGCGATCTCCAGCATGTACAGCGATACCAGCGGACTGATATCGCGCTTCGGCCTCGATCCGCGAGAGTTCTATTTCCTCGCCTTCGGCGGCGCGGGGCCAATGATGGGCTGCTTCCTGGCCCGTGAGCTGAAGCTGAAGGGCGTGGTGGTGCCACCTACGCCGGGCGTGCTCTCGGCGCTGGGCGGGCTGGTCGCGGATATTAAAAACGACTTTATCCGCACCCTGTACTGCGATGTCACGGCCGCCGCCGCCGACGGTCTGCGCGACGCGGGCGAACAGCTGCGGGCCGAGGCCGAAACCTGGCTGCAACGGGAATACGGCGGGGAGCTGCCGTACCAGCTGGCCTTCTCTGCGGAGATGCGCTATCGCGGGCAGTCGTTTGAAATTGATGTGCCTCTCGATGAATCCTGGCTGACCGGTGGCGATCTGACCGCGCTCCGCAGCGCCTTTGATACTCATCATACGCGGCTGTTTGGTCACCATGACGAACACGCGGCGGTGCAGCTGATCAACCTGCGGCTGGTGCTCAGCTCACCGACGCCGAAACCGCGGATGAACCGCCTGGCCGAGGCCGAGGGTCCTGTGCCGGTGCTGCGCCAGGTGGACGCCTGGATCGACGGGCGCTGGTGGCAGGTGGACGTGGTATCGCGTTCGGCGCTGGCCGCCGGGCATCAGCTGAGCGGCCCGGTCATTGTGGCGCAGGACGACTGCACCACCTGTGTACCGCCGCAGATGCAGGTAGACGTCGATAGTTTTGGCAACCTGATTATCACCCCCGTAACCGGAGCATCCCATGGCAATTGATGGTCGTAACCTGCAAATCCTGGCGAACTACTGCGCCGCCGCCGCCGATGCGATGGCCTTTACGCTGATGCGCACCGCGCACTCCACCTTCGTTAAGGAGACGGAAGACTTCTCCTGCCAGATCGTCAGCCGCGACGGACTGGCCTTTGCCTCGCCGCGCAGCTTCGGCGCACCCTGGTACAGCGGCATCGACTACGGCCCGGTTCTGGCGCTGATCGACGGCTATCAGGAAGGCGATATCTGTATCACCAACGATTCCTACGCCGGGAACGTGGCGACCCACTCACCGGATATTCATATCTGGAAGCCGGTGTTCCACAACGGCGAAATCGCCTGCTTTGTCGTCGGGCATATTCACAATACCGACGTCGGCGGTGCGGTGCCCGCCTCGCTGTCGCGATCGCTGACCGAGATTGTGCAGGAGGGGATCCGCATTCCGCCGCTGAAGATTATCAGCGGCGGGCAGATGAACGAGGCGGTCGCGCAGATTATGCGCCTCAACGTGCGGGCGCCGGATCAGAACTGGGGCGACTTTAATGCGCAGATTGCCTCGGTGAATATTGGCGAACGCAAGGTGCAGGAGATTATTGCCCGCTTCGGTATCGATGACTTCCTGACCGGTGTTGAGGGGATCCTCGACTATGCCGAACAGCAGGCGCGCTCGATTATCAGCACCATTCCCGATGGGGAATATTTTTATGCCGACTATGCGGACGAGGACGGCGAGGGCGGCTATCCGTGCCGTATCGCCATTACGCTGCGCATTCAGGGCGACAGCCTGGAGCTGGACTACACCGGCAGCGATCCGCAGCTGGCCTCGTCGCTGAATATGCCGACCGGCGGGCGCGAACGGCATCCGCTGGCGCTGGTGGGCGTTACCTACGTGCTCTCCACGCTCGACCGGTCGCTGCTGCTGAACGCTGGTACGCTGCGGCCCACCCGGGCGATCCTGCCGCCGGGCACCATTATGAACTGTGAAGCACCGGCGGCGGTGGGTATGCGTTCGCTGACCTGCGCCATGTCGCAGATTGCCACGGTCGGCGCATTTTCTCTGGCGATGCCGGATCGTCTGCCCGCCAATTCGCCGGGAGGTAACTCGATTATCAACATCCGCACCGTTGATGCACAGAACCGTACTCTGGTGGCCTCACTGGGGCCGGTCGGCGGCGGCGCGGGCGGTACGCCGAAGCACGATGGCCCGGACGGATCCGGCGGGCTGTCGGCGTTTCTGAAGAATACGCCGATTGAGATTAACGAAGCCGAGGTGCCGGTGCGTTTCCACCGCTACGGGCTGGCTGCCGACAGTGCCGGGGCCGGGAAGTATCGCGGGGGGCTGGCAACGGAGATGTCTTTTGAGGTGTTTGCGCCGAATACCACCATCACCGCGCGCAACCGTAACCGTTCGGTATTTTCCTCGGCGGGCGCGGCAGGCGGGCAGGCGGGCACCCCCTCCTGGTTCCGGACCACGCACCCGGACGGCAGCGTGACGGAGCACGGCAATACCGACGTTATCCACTGCGGTCCGGGCGACATTGTTACGGTGAAGGGGCCGGGCGCGGGCGGCTACGGTGCGGCGAAAGATCGCGATGTTGAGGCGGTATTGCAGGACGTGCAGTGCGGTTTTCTGACCGAGCAGCGTGCGCGGGAGCATTACGGCGTGGTGGTTCAGCTTGGCGAGGTAGACGCAGAGGCAACCGCCGCGCTGCGGGCGGAGATGCCGGACGGCAGCGGGCAGCATTTTGACGTGGGCGACGCGCGACGAACGTTTGAAGCGCTATGGACGGAGGAGCGCTATCGATTACTGACCGCGTTTCTTGCCGCGCGTCCGGTGGTGTGGCGTCATTTCCTCAAGCATCAGGTTTTTGCTGCGGTGCAGAGCGGGGAGGGGGACGATATGCCGGTGCAGGGGCAGATGGAGGCGTTGTTTGATCGGCTGCTGAAGCAGTTTCCGGCGCTGAGCGCAGCATAGGGGATACGTTTGTCGCTGGTGGACCGGTTTCTGGCCTGTCGGCATGGGGCGGCTTTGCGGACGCGGCGTGAATACATCCCTGTAGCCTCGGCGGGCGCATCCCTGCGCCCGACGGTCCGCAAAGCCGCCCCACGCCGACTGCCGGTAAGCTGTGGTGTCGCGGTAATGACACGGGGCCACGTCTGCGAATTTCTTCTCTGATCGTCGTTTCATTCCCTGAGGTCGATGTACTGCACGTTTAGGCGCGGTTTTGTCTGAGCTGAACGTGACAGCGCACCGCGATAAAAAAGTCCAGGGGGTTGACCGTTGTGGGGGGGTAATGCAGGTGTCTGCGGCAGGGATGCCGTGACCAAGCTCGTCCGGATGAGTTCACCGCGTCCTGTTGCTGGTGGACCTGCTTCTGGCTTGTCAGCATGGGGCGGCTTTGCGGACACGGCGTGAATACATTCCTGTAGCCTCGGTGGGCGCATCCCTGCGCCCTAAGGTCCCAAAAGTCACCCCACGCAGACTGCCGGTAAGATGTGGTGTCGCGGTAATGACACGGGGCCACGTCTGCGAGTTTCCTCTCTGATTCTCGCTTCGTACCCTGAGATTGATGTACAGCACATTCAGACGCGATTAATTCTGAGCTGAACGTGGCGCACCGCGATAAAAAAGTCAAAAGGGGGTGAGCGCTGTGGGGGGTAACGCCAGGTGTCTGCGGCAGGGATGCCGCAGCCAAGCCCACACGGACGTGTTTACGGCGTCCTGGCGTTACCCCCCACAGCGCTCACCGATCACCAGAGCTTACAGCTACACCATCCCCGCCACGCTCACCCATCCCCCGCACCACAATTCACAAACGTCATCCCACCTTAACCACAGTGTCACACAACCCCGGCAAAGTGATGCGCATCGGTGGCAGAGAACAGCAAAAACGCGAACCCCTCTGCCGGATACGACGCTGTGGAGAATCTCTCATGCTCAACTTGTCCAGACATCCGACCACCCTCTACCAGGCCATCGCCGCCCGGCTCGAGGACGAACTGCGCGACCGCTACCGCTGCGGAGAATACCTGCCCTCGGAAAAACAGCTGGCCGCCCACTATGAAGTCAACCGCCACACCCTGCGCCGCGCGGTGGACCAGCTGGTAGAAAAAGGCCTCGTCCAGCGCAGACAGGGCGTCGGGATCCTGGTACTGATGCGACCGTACAACTACCCGCTGCATGCCCAGGCACGGTTCAGCCAGAACCTGATGGAACAGGGTAGCCATCCCACCAGTGAACGCCTGCTGGCAGTCCTGCGACCCTGCAATGCCGACGTCGCGGCGGCGCTGGCCTGCAACGAAGGGGACACGGTTATTCACCTGCGAACCCTGCGACGGGTGAACGGCGTGCCGGTCTGCGTCATCAACCACTACCTGCCCGACCTGAGCTGGTGGCCGCAGCTACAAACATTCAGCAGCGGATCGCTGCACGACTTTATCAGCCGACAGCTTGGCGAACCGCTGACGCGCAGACAAACCCGCATCGCCGCACGCCGCGCCGAAGCCAAAGAGAGCCGCATGCTGGAAATTGCCCTGCACGCGCCGCTGCTCTGTGTTCGAACCCTTAACACCCGTAACGGCAGCGGGGCGATGGCGGAATACTCCGTCAGCCTCACCCGCGCCGACATGATTGAACTGACGCTGGAGCACTAAATGGAAGCACATCAGGCCCGCCAGCACTGGCTCTCGGTGCTGGCACACAGTACCCCGCAGCAGCTGCTGGCGCACTGGCCACCGACCCTGAAACCCGCCTATCAGCTGCTGCGTGCGCCGGAAACCGGGCTAACCCGTCTCCAGGCGCGGATGGGCGGCACCGGTTGCCGCTTTATTCTCGGCGATACCACCGTGACCCGGGCAGTGGTGCAGCTGGAAAACGGTCTTTGCGGCTACAGCTACGTTATCGGCCGGGATAAAGCCCACGCCGAACGCTGTGCGCTGCTGGATGCCCTGTTACAGGGCGACAGCGATCGCACACTGCATCAGCAAATTATTGCGCCGCTGGCGGCCGAACGTGAAGAGCGGCTGACGCTGCGTTCACGAGAAGTGGCCAGCAGTCGCGTTGACTTCTTTACCCTGGTCAGGGGAGACAATTAATGACCCTACTCGCTACCTTCAGCCACCCGGTTGCCGACGCACAGCGCGCCTTCCGACGTATTCTCAAAGCGATGAGCGAACCGGGCGTGATGGTATCCCTGCCCGTGCTCCCGGCCTGGGGACGCACCTCGGTCGCTGCCACGGCGGTGCTGATGACGCTGGTTGACCGCGAAACGCCGCTGTGGATCGATGCCCGTCTGCATGACGATGCGCTGCTCAATAACCTGCGCTTTCATACCGGTGCGCCGGTCACTGACAGCATCGACGCGCCGTTTGCCCTGCTGGATGCCCGATCTGCCACCGATATCGCCAGCTTCTCGGGGGGCAGTAACGTCTCACCGGAAAAAAGCAGCACGCTGATTATCGACGTTCCCGCGCTCAGCGGGGGGCTGACCCTGCGCCTGCGCGGGCCGGGATTGATGGAGCCGCGTGCCATTGCCCCGCAGCTGCCGGAAAGCGTGCTGAAATATCTGCGTAACCGCGTCCACATCTTCCCGCAGGGTATCGACCTGATCTTTACCTGCGGCGAAAACATGATGGCGCTGCCGCGCACCACCGACGTGGAGGTGTGCTGATGTATGTCGCGGTGAAGGGAGGGGAGAAGGCGATAGCCGCCGCCCATCGTCTACAGGACGATTTGCGCCGCGGCGACCGCAGCGAGCCGGAGTTACAGTGTCACCAAATTGACCAACAGCTAGGGCTGGCGGTGGATCGGGTGATGACCGAAGGCGGTATTCACGACCGGGAGCTGGCGTCGCTGGCGATCAAACAGGCCAACGGCGACCTGGTCGAGGCTATTTTCCTGCTGCGCGCCTACCGCACCACGCTGCCGCGCCTGGCCGACAGTCTGCCGCTGGACAGCGGGAAAATGCGCGTCGAGCGCCGCATCTCGGCGGTCTATAAGGATCTGCCCGGCGGACAGCTGCTCGGCCCGACCTTTGACTACACCCACCGCCTGCTGGATTTCACCCTGCTGGCGGAGGGAAAAACGCCGGCCGCGCCGCGTGCGGAACAGCCGCTCGACGAGCACTGCCCGCATATGTTCGATCTGATGACCCGCGAAGGGCTGGCCACGGTCGAAAGCGACGACGGCAGCGAACCGATCGACATCACCCGCGATGCGCCGTCCTACCCGATGCCCCGATCCGCCAGGCTGCAACAGCTGGTGCGCGGCGATGAGGGATTTTTGCTGGCGCTGGGCTACTCAACGCAGCGCGGCTATGGCCGCACTCATCCGTTCGCCGGAGAGATCCGCACCGGCTACGTCACGGTGGAAATCGTGCCGGAAGAGCTGGGGTTCCCGCTGGCGATAGGTGAGGTGCTGCTGACCGAATGTGAAATGGTCAACGGATTCACCGCGCCCGCCGATGCCGCTCCGCACTTTACCCGCGGCTACGGGTTGGTCTTTGGCCGCGCCGAGCGCAAAGCGATGGCGATGGCGCTGGTGGATCGCGCCCTGCAAACCGACGAGCACGGTGAGCGGATTACCAGCCCGGCGCAGGACGAGGAGTTTGTGCTGTCTCATGCGGATAACGTTGAGGCGGCGGGATTTGTCTCGCACCTTAAGCTGCCGCACTACGTCGATTTCCAGGCAGAGCTGGAGCTGTTAAAGCGCCTGCGCGCGGAGTATCAGGAGAAGCAACGTGGCTGAAATAAGCGGATATAACCCCGGCTACCTGGATGAACAGAGCAAACGCACCCTCCGTCGGGCGATGCTGAAAGCGGTGGCCATCCCCGGCTATCAGGTCCCCTTCGGCGGGCGCGAGATGCCGATGCCCTACGGCTGGGGAACCGGCGGTATTCAGCTGACCGCCAGTGTGATTGGCGAACACGACGTACTGAAGGTGATCGATCAGGGCGCTGACGATACCACCAACGCGGTATCGATCCGCCGGTTCTTCCAGCGGGTGAGCGGCGCGGCGGTGACCGAGCGCACGGTGGATGCCACGCTGATCCAGACCCGTCACCGCATTCCGGAAACGCCGCTGACCGAGGATCAGATCCTGATTTATCAGGTGCCGATCCCGGAACCGCTGCGCTTTATCGAACCCCGTGAAACGGAAACCCGTACCATGCACGCGCTGGAAGAATACGGAATTATGCAGGTCAAACTGTATGAGGATATTGCCCGCTACGGCCATATCGCCACCACCTACGCCTATCCGGTGAAGGTGAACGATCGCTACGTGATGGACCCGTCACCAATCCCGAAATTCGATAATCCGAAAATGCATATGATGCCCGCGCTACAGCTGTTCGGGGCCGGACGTGAAAAGCGCATTTACGCGCTGCCGGCCTATACCAAAGTCGAAAGCCTCGACTTTGACGATCATCCGTTTACCGTGCAGCAGTGGGATCGTCCCTGCGAAATCTGCGGATCGCACAGCAGCTATCTGGATGAGGTGGTGATGGACGACAGCGGCACCCGCATGTTCGTCTGTTCCGATACCGATTACTGTCATCAGCAGCAGGAGAGCCGATCATGAAACCTGAGATTCCGCTGCTGGCGGTTAATCAGCTCACCCATCTTTATGCGCCGGGCAAAGGGTTCAGCGACGTCTCCTTTGAACTCTACCCCGGTGAGGTGTTGGGGATTGTTGGCGAGTCAGGTTCCGGTAAAACCACGCTGCTGAAAGCCCTCTCTGCCCGTCTGACGCCGCAGCAGGGCAATATTATCTATCGCGGGGACGACCTCTACGCGCTGAGTGAAAGCGAGCGCCGTCGGCTGCTGCGCACCGAGTGGGGCGTGGTCCACCAGTACCCGATGGACGGCCTGCGGGCGCAGGTTTCAGCCGGGGGCAATATCGGTGAGCGGCTGATGGCGGTGGGCGAACGCCACTACGGACAGATCCGCGAAAAGGCCGGGAAATGGCTGGAGGACGTGGAGATCCCGCTGTCGCGCATTGACGATCTGCCCGGCACGTTTTCCGGCGGTATGCAGCAGCGTTTGCAGATCGCGCGCAATCTGGTGACCGGGCCGAGGCTGGTGTTTATGGATGAACCCACGGGGGGACTGGATGTATCGGTACAGGCAAGGCTGCTGGATCTGCTGCGCACTCTGGTGCGCGATCTCAACCTGGCGGTGGTGATTGTGACCCATGACCTGGGCGTGGCGCGTCTGCTGGCGCACCGGCTGCTGGTGATGAAGCAGGGCGAGGTGGTGGAGAGCGGGCTGACCGACCGGGTGCTGGACGATCCGCATCATCCCTATACGCAGCTGCTGGTGTCATCGATTTTGTAAACGGCGCGATCGCCCGGGTAATCATTATGAAACTGAAATTACGCATCGAGAATCTGTCCAAAACGTTTGTCATGCATAACCAGCACGGGGCCAGGCTGCCGGTGCTGAACAAGGCCTCGCTCCAGGTGGCAGCCGGCGAGTGCGTGGTGCTGCACGGTCACTCGGGCAGCGGAAAATCGACGCTGCTGCGCACGCTATACGGCAACTATCTGCCGGACAGCGGCCATATCTGGGTCGATCATCAGCAGGCGTGGGTCGATCTGGTCAGCGCGCCGGCGCGCCAGATCCTCAGCATCCGCCGCGATACCATCGGCTGGGTCAGCCAGTTTCTGCGGGTCATTCCGCGGATCAGCACGCTGGAGGTGGTGATGCAGCCGCTGCTGGAGCGCGGCGTATCGCGGGCGGAGAGCGCAGAGCGGGCGCAGGCGCTGCTGGCCCATCTAAACGTTCCGCAGCGGCTCTGGTCGCTGCCGCCGTCAACATTTTCCGGCGGCGAACAGCAGCGGGTAAACATCGCCAGAGGATTTATTGCCGATGCGCCGATCCTGCTGCTGGATGAGCCGACCGCCTCGCTCGACAGCGTTAACTGCGCGGCGGTGGTCGCCCTGATTGAACAGGCGCGCGACCGTGGGGCCGCCGTCGTGGGGATTTTTCATGATAACGCGGTGCGCGAACGCATCGCAGACCGTCTGCATGTGATGCAGCCCGTTGCACCGGAGCACGCCGAATGATTATTAATAATGTAAAACTGATCCTGGAAGGGGAAGTGGTCAGCGGATCGCTGGCCTGTGAAAACGGAGTCATCAGCGCCTTCGCTGATACCCCAAGCCGTCTGCCGCAGGCGATTGATGGCGAGGGCGGCTGGCTGATGCCGGGTATGGTCGAGCTGCACACCGATAATCTGGACAAGTTTTTCACACCCAGGCCGAAGGTGGACTGGCCGGCGCATTCAGCGATGAGCAGCCACGATGCGCTGATTATCGCCAGCGGGATCACCACGGTGCTGGATGCCATCGGCGTGGGTGACGTCCGCGACGGCGGGCACCGTATGGAAAATCTGAATAAGATGATCGACGCCATCCGCCACAGCGAGAAGCATGGGCTGAACCGCGCCGAACATCGCCTGCACCTGCGCTGTGAGCTGCCCCATGACTCTACGCTGCCGCTGTTTGAACAGCTGATGTGTAATCCGGCGCTGTCGCTGGTTTCGCTGATGGATCACTCTCCGGGCCAGCGTCAGTACGTCTCACTGGCGGCGTGGCGGACCTATTTTGGCGGCAAGTATCAGCTAAACGACGAGCAGCTGGATACCTGCCAGGCCGAGCAGCTGCGCCTGGCCACCCGCTGGTCGGCACCGAACCGCGAGGCCATCTCCGCCTGGTGTCGCCAGTACCATCTGCCGCTGGCCAGCCACGATGATGCGACCCGCGATCACGTACTGGAGTCGAAGGGCATAGGCAGCACCATCGCGGAGTTCCCGACCACCGAAGAGGCCGCACGCGCCTCCCGCGAGATGGGACTGCGGGTGCTGATGGGCGCACCCAATATCGTGCGCGGCGGTTCGCACTCCGGGAATATCGCGGCCCGGCACCTGGCTTCGCTGGGGCTGCTGGATATCCTCTCATCGGACTACTATCCGGCCAGCCTGCTGGATGCGGCGTTCCGCCTGGCCGACGATCCGGAGATCGATCTGGATCTGTCCGCGGCCGTCGCGCTGGTCACCCGCAATCCGGCACACGCCATTGGCCTGACCGATCGCGGCGTGATTGCCGAGGGCAAACGTGCCGACCTGGTGCTGGTTCACCGGCCCAGGGAGCAGGTCTACGTGAAGAACGTCTGGGCGAAGGGGCGGAGGGTATTCTGATGGCGCGGCTAATCTGGCTGATGGGGGCATCCGGCTCAGGCAAAGACAGCCTGCTGCTGGCGCTGCGCGAGTGCGCGCCGTCGCGGGTGGTGGTGGCGCATCGCTATATTACACGCAGCGCCGCCGCCGGAGGCGAAAACCATATCGCCCTGAGCGAACATGAGTTTCTGCGCCGCAGCGAGTACGGCATGTTTGCTATCGAGTGGCAGGCGCACCAGTTTTACTATGCGCTGGGCAGCGAGATCGATCTCTGGCTGGCCGCGGGTCTGGACGTGGTGGTGAACGGTTCGCGCCGTCATCTTGGCGTGGTACAGCAGCGCTACGGAGAGCGTCTGCTGCCGGTCTGTTTGCAGGTTTCCGCCGGAGTACTGGCGGAACGACTGAGCGCGCGAGGACGGGAGAATGAAGCGGATATCGCCCGGCGTCTGCAACGCGCCGCGGAGCCGGTGGCCGCCGGCTGCATGACGCTGAATAACGACGGCGCGTTAAGCCAGACGCTGCGGGATTTCTCCGCGCTGCTGGCGGAGGCGTCCCCGCGTTCGCCGCGCGCGTTTCCCGGCTGACGCCGCCCGGCCAGACGCTATTAACATCGGCGTCGGACGGCCAGCGTACTTCCCGCCCGACCTCGGTCGGTCAGCGTACTCTCCGCCCGCCGTACGGTACTGCGCGGCACGGGGGCAGATCACAGATCTTCCAGCGTGCTGCCATCTTTCTCCTGTTTCAAATAGCTGAAGAAGCGATTTTCCGGGTCGTACTTCTGACGGAGTGAGATCAGACGATCCCACTTTTCCGCCGAGAAGCACTGATTTACCATCCACGGGGCGACGTCCAGGTCGATTTCATTGATGTAATATCCCTTCGCGTAGGGCTTAATCGCCTCGTTCATCTTCAGCATCAGCTGCCGGTTAGACTCAATCTCCTCTTCCGTGGTGCCAATCAGATACCAGGAAATATAGTGCGGCGCCCAGTGGGTGAAACTACAGGGCTCCGGCACCGTCGGGTTGGTATCAATCACCGAGAAGCCGAACGATCGTGGGTCCACCGCCTCTTTTTCCAGCAGTTCAGCCACCACGGGCAGGGCGAGTTCGGGTTGGTCGGTAAAGAAGGCGGTTTCGCTGGTGCGGCTGGTGCTGTAGGCGTCCGTTGCGCCCAGCGCGTTAAACAGGTCGAGATAGTTCAGCGGGCGGTTATGCACGCTTTGCAGGGTGCAGATATCGGATAAGCGGCTGTGGTTGAAAATATCCGCGACTTCCAGCGCCTCCGCCTCGCTTTTTCCAAACGAGATCACATTTAACGCCAGATGCCAGCGCTGTTCCGACGGCGGCGTACCCGGCGGAGAAAATTTGCCCAGCGCGCCCAGGATCTCCGAGCGCCGGGCGTTGGCGGGCAGCAGCCGCAGTATTTCGTCCAGCGCGGGCCTCAGCCTGTCCAGCGGGAAATAGAAACTGTTCATAATGGCGGTGGGGGCATCGTGCAGCTGTAGCCTGTAGCGCAGAACGACGGCAAAAAACCCAGGCCCGACGCCGCGAATGGCCCAGTAGAGGTCGGGATTTTCATCGGGCGATGCGGTGACTACTGAGCCGTCCGCCAGCATTATCTCTGCGGCCAGCACGGAGCCGCACGCCATCCCATACGCCGGCATATTCCACCCCATGCCGCCGCCCAGCAGAAAGCCCCCGAGGGTCACGAACCCGGTATGCGCACCGGGAAAGACCAGCCCTTTGGCAAAGGTTGCCTCATTCAGCTCCTGGCTGAGCACGCCCGGCCCGGCCCACGCCGTTTTATCGACGGCGTTCAGCGTAATCTGGTTAAACAGCGACATATCAAGCGTCAGCGCCCCGTTACGCAGCGGTGACAGCGTAATATTATGCCCGGAGCTGCGCAGCGCCACCCGGCGCCCGGTCTGACGGGCAAACGCCAGCGCTATTTTGATGTCGTTGCTGTCGGTGGGCTGGGCAATAATGTCGGGAAAGCGTCGCGGCTTTTTATTGTACCAGGTCATCGCCCAGAACCAGCGGAGGTAGGCCGGGTCGGTATGACCAATAAACTGTCCCTTGAATCCCTCGGGACGGCGGATGTCAGACGGCGCGGCGATGCCGGTGACCGGCCGGAGCAGCCCGGAGAACAGAAGGCCGACAGCGCTTGCCGCCTTAATAAACTGCCTGCGGGCCAGAAGAAAAGTATCCACAACAACTCCTTGTCCGGTTACGGATGGGTAGGCGGCAGCTGGCTAAAGTAGTCAGAAAGCTGCCGGATATCGGTGTCCGTGAGTCCGTTAACCACGTTTTCCATCATGCCGTTCTTCCGGCTGCCGTCACGAAATGCCTTCAGCTGACCGCTAAGATAAGGCGCTTTTTGCCCCGCCAGATTGGGCCACTCCGGGTTCTGACTGATGCCGCCGGGACCGTGGCAGCTCATACAGCGACTGGCCTGCTCCGGTGCGCCGACGGCGAAAACCGACGGTACCAGGAGCATCAGGCCGATTGCCAGAATCATGTCGGATAAATAACGACGGTGTCTTTCTTTCATGCACACTCCCTTGTTCTACCAATTTAAACGTACGCCTGATCAAATAATGCGGCGGCCGGGATTAACGTGATTCCGCGACCTGGGAAGCCGACACCGCGGGTGCCTGATTGCCCCATGAGGAGCGAATAAAACTCAGAATGTCGGCGATATTTCTATCGCTCAGTTTATTTTCATAAGCCGGCATAGAATAAAGGGGTTGATGCGCCTGTGTATCGGCATGGGTGGCACCGCGAAGAACGATCTGTATTAATCCGGACGGGTCGGGATTATTCACCTGGGTATTCAGCGCAAGGGCCGGGAATTTTTTTCTGTAGCCGAGCCCGTTCGCCAAATGGCAGCCTGAGCACTGCGACAAATAGTCTGTTTCACCGGGACGCGATAAGTCACCGTTGGTGATACCTGTCAGCGTTGACAGGTCGTAGTAGGGTTTGTCCTGAGCCAGGTGCGGCTTCAGTGAACGAAGATAGGTCGCCATCGCCCGCAGATCGTGCCCGGTCATATACTGCGTTGAGTGGCTGACGACATCGGACATCGGGCCAAAGGTGGCAGTTTTATCCGTACGGCCCGTTTTCAGCAGTTCAACAATCTCTTCTTCGCTGGTGTTACCAAGGCCGGTGCGCTGTTCACCGCGCAGTGACGGCACCGTATAGCCGTCAATCACCTGTCCGCCGGAAAGGTATGCCGTGCCCGACGAATTATCAAAGGCAGTTTCCTGTAGCGTCAGTGCCCGGGGAGTATGGCAGGCTCCGCAGTGCCCCAGGCCGTTAACATAATAGGCCCCCAGTGAGACGGGGTCGTGCGGCAGCGCGGCCTCGGGCGCCTGTGGTTTGGGCGCAATAAACCAACGCCACAGGGTCATCGGCCAGCGCAGAGATAATGGCCAGGGGATGCTGTTTTCCGCAGCGGGGGCGGCAACCGGCGTAACGTCCGACATAAAGTAGGCGTAGAGCGCGGTCATATCGTCACGGGTAATACGCGAATAGGACATCCAGGGCATCGCCGGGTAGAGCGTGTCGCCGGAGGGCGCAATACCGTACCGCACGGCCCGGTCGAAATCGCCTAACGAATAGTTGCCGATGCCGAACTGCTTATCCGGGGTAATATTGGGGGGCACCATGCCACCGATGGGTGAGGCTATCGGCTCACCGCCGCTAAACGGAGGGGCACCGCTGCGGGTATGGCAGGCGACGCAGTCGCCGACGCGGGCCAGATACGCTCCACGTTTAATCGTCTCTGGCGTGGCGGGATGGGACAGCGTTAAACGGGGGTTGCCAGGTGGTGGAATAATGCGGGTCGTTCCCCAGGCGATCAGGGCGGCCACCAGTAAAAAGGCTAGCATACCGGCTGCCCAGCGGGATGACCGTACTAAAAGAGAGGGGTGATTTTTACTTCGGCTTCGATTTGGGCTTTTATTCATTTTATCAACCTTGATTAAGATATCGCTTCCCTGACTGGGTAAAAGAGGTACCCGGATTTAAAGCAATCGTAAAATTTCGTATTGCCTAAACATATTCGCAGTGAAAATAGTTTTATAACGATCGATTATTGATTTTGTTTAGCCCGACGATATTTTATTATCATTGAATGGCTTGGGGTTTTTTAATCAAAAAATGCCAGGGCCATTTTTCAGTTTATCCGCCGCAAATAATCTGTTTACAACCTCCCGACGGACGGGGTATGTTTTATGCCGAACAATACCAGGGGGAGCCCAATACGGGGCTGAGAGTCTGCGTTTGCGACAGCGCAGAGACCCTTAAAACCTGATCCGGATAATGCCGGCGAAGGGATGGGGCTTCCTACCTGACTTTTGCCGGTCTCATGCGAGACTGCCTGCCCGTACTGCATTCAGTCGCGCTGTCTTTACTTACAGGACACCACGATGACCGAACGTTTTACCGAACAATTGCGAGAACTCAACCAGTCAACCTGGCACGCCGCCGTCAATCATCGCTTCGTTGAGGAGCTGGTTACCGGCACCGTTGACGATCGGGTGATTACCCGTTATCTGATCCAGGATCACCGCTTTCTCGACAGTTTTTTAATCCTGGTCGGTGCCGCCATGTCCCACGGGGATTCCACCGCGGCGAGGCTTCGATTTGGCCGCTTCGCCGGTATGGTGTCGTCGGAGGAGAATACCTATTTCCTGCGGGCGTTTACCGCCCTGGGGATAACGGAGCAGCAGCGCCTGACTGCGCCGGACAGCGCACCGACCGCGGGCTTTAAGGCCATCATGCGCGAAGCGGCGGCGACGGGCAGCTATGCGGCCATTCTGACAGTGCTCAACGTTGCCGAATGGCTTTATTCCGACTGGGCTTCACAGGCTCCGCGCCCGCTGCCGGAAAACTTTGTCTATGCCGAGTGGGTTACGCTGCACGATAACCCGGATTTCAACGCGTTTGTGACCTTTATCCGCGAGGAGCTGGATCGGGTGGGGCCCGCTGAGCGGGCGGTTTGCGAAGATCTTTTCCGCCGCGCGGTGGCGCTGGAAAAAGGCTTCTTCGACGCGGCATATCAATAACCTGCCCACCCGGCGGACTATGAGTCTGCATTAAGCGGAAGTCGCCCGCCCGGTAGCTAAAAAGTCTTCTATCTGCGTAATGGAAGAGAGGCCTTCCATCGGGCCTTTCTGGCATACGGCGATTGCACCACTGGCGTTGGCGTAGTCCAGCGCCTTTTCTATGCTGTAGCCCGCCAGGAACAGGCTGACAAAGGTCGCACCAAAACAGTCACCCGCCCCCGTAGGGTCAACAATTGCTACATCCATACCGGGAATATGCCGTGCGCGCAGTTCGCCATTCATCTGCTGATAGTGGCTTGCCCCTCTCAGGCCTCTTTTTATTACGACGTGCTTGATGCCGCTCTGTAGCAGGTCCGCCACCGTATCCGCCTCCGACAGTTTTTTACTGCTGGCAAAGTGGGGCAGTTCACTTTCACTGGGCAGGAAGATATCGGTGTATTCCAGAATATAATCAAATGCCTGCTCCATTTCAGGAATGTTCAGCATCTCTTTACGTATATTCGGATCGAAGGAAACCGTTCCATTGTTGTTTTTCACGATCTCAATAGCTTTGCGCATGGCATCGATAATACGGAAGGAAAACAGCGACGACCCCATAATGTGGAAATGCTGGCACTGCTTTAATAGCGCGGTGTCGATGTGTTTTGCGGTAAAACTCCCGCAGGCGCTGTTGGGAATATTGAAAATGAAATCGCGCTCAACCGGGCTACGGTAGCTGACAAAAGCTGTGCCGGTGGGTGCCTGATCTACCACCGTAATGCCGTCGGTAATGACCCCTTCCGATCTCAGTCGTTCAATGGTCAAACGACCAAAGTCGTCATTTCCCACGCAGCCGAACAGCGTTGAGTTAAACCCCAGTCTGGCGACCTGGGCGGCGAAAATAGCCGGTGCGCCGCTGGGATAGGGGCCAAGGAACTCGCCCGGGCGCATAAATCCCTGGTTATTATCCCTGGAGAGGAATTCGACTAAAAGTTCACCCAGGGTGCAGATATTGACTGGCATAGTCTCTCCTTATTCTCCTGATAAGTTACGATTCGACCAGGTAAAACACTCATTATTGCTATAGCGAATGTTGAAATCGGAATCTGCAAGCAGCTGCTGATAGCACTCATTGCTATACCGATTGGCTACGAGGCTCTTCATCTGGCTGAGGTTACCTAATACGTTAACGGGGCCGGCGGGTTCGATGAGGGTGTTAATAATAGCCGTTGCGTTTTGTGCTTTATCCAGGCAGCGCTGATAGTGAGAGGTTAACAGCGGCTGGTCGATAATGCAGCCGCCGGAAGTATCATAAATACCCACTTCCAGAATGGCGTGATTAATGGTGTATCGCTGAATGGCATCATCAAAGGCTTTGCCTGAAAGCAGCGACTGATGGCGAATCAGTTCATCGCCGGCCACGATAATTTCACCATCAATAAACTGCCCGGCTAAAAGCGCATGCTGCAAGTCATTTACGATTAGCCGCAGGTGGGTTACGCCGCTGAGGAAAGGGATAACTCTGCGGCAAATTTCACCGTGGCCGAGGAAAACCGTATCCCGTTCTGAGACAAGCCTGGCGCAGTGGCGGGCAATCTCAACTTTATTCTCCAGCGTAAGCGGCGGCTGCGGATAGCCGGTTTCTGCCGGTGAAGAGGTATGAGTAACCTGAGCTGTAGCAATGGCACCGCCAAATGAGCGTTTAAGGTAGCCCTGTTGCTCCAGGTAGCTGAGATCGCCACGGATGGTCACGCCAGAGACACCTAACAGAGCAGAAAGATCCTCAACTTTTATCTCACCCTGTTGATCCACCAGTTCCGCAATTTTCAACCTTCGCTTGAGTAGGTTAGATGATTTTCTGGGCATCGCTATCCCCGTCTGTAAGTCTGCATGGGCAGTACTATAGCCTTCGTAACTTTTAATTGAAAGTAACCGCTGCCGTTATGCATTCAATTTGAAAGTTAAAAAATATTCTCCCGCAGTGCCCTAAAAGGTAAGTTGATTAACCGTATGTTTTTAATCGAATAAATCGCTTAGCTTATCAGGTGGCTCATGTGAGGTTTATGATTTTTTAATATTAAAATCAACGAATTATGTCATTAACTTACATAATGAAAGTTAATGGGAAAACCTGGATCTTCCTCACGCTTTTTTGTGGGAATTGAGCCTATATTGCTTTCATGTTGTAAGTATGTAGTTGTTGACTTACGTTTTGATTGAACAGGCGGCGCGTTTATTCGGCCATAGCCCCGCTCAAAAATAATTAGCTGAGGATAGAACATGAGAAAAATAAAATTACCCTGCGCTGCATTAGCTATCGGTATCGCTATGCTGTCGCAAAGTGCATTAGCGAAAGAGTATCAGATAGGGGCATCCTTACTGACCCAACAGCATCCTTTCTATATCGAATTAGCCAACGCTATGAAGAGCGAGGCCAAAAAAGAGCATGTGGCCTTAAATATTTCTATTGCGAACCAGGACTTAAACAAACAACTGTCGGACGTTGAAGATTTTATTACCCGAAAAGTTGACGCGATTATTATTTCCCCGGTTGACTCTAAAGGCGTCCAGGCCGCTATTTTGAAAGCAGATAAAGCGGGCATCCCGGTTATTACGGTTGACGTGGCGGCAGAGGGCGTACCGGTGGTAGCTCACGTAGCCACGGATAACTATGCCGGCGGTGTCATGGCCGGAAAGCTGATGGGGCAACTGCTGAAGGGTAAAGGAAAGGTCGGCGTCATTGATTACCCCGCGTTACAGTCGGTGGTGGCGAGGGTCGATGGCTTCAAAGAGGGACTCGCCGCAACGCCTGAGGTGAAAATAGTTTCTGTACAGACCGGGATCACCCGCGCCGAAGCGCTGACCGTTGCGCAAAACATGCTTCAGGCGCATCCAGACATGAATGGTCTGTTTGGTTTTGGTGACGATGCGGCGCTGGCTGCGGTGATTGCCGCAAAATCAGCGCGGAATGAAAACATCAAAATTATCGGTTTTGACGGTATGCCGGAAGCGCGACAGGCCGTAGACACGGAAAAAACCTTTGCAGCCGTTATTCGCCAGTACCCGGATCGGATGGGAACCAAGGCGATTGACGTTGCCGTTGACCATCTCAATGGTAAACCGGTTGAGAAATTAATCCCGGTTGCCCCCGGCATCTACAGCAAAAAATAAAGCGGAACTTAACCGGCGGCGGGGCGCGGCAGGCGTTCTGTCGCCCCGGAGAAGGCAATGACAGACACCGTTCTGGCAGTTACCGATATTACGAAAAGCTTTGGCCCCGTTAATGCACTTAAAAACGTCAGCCTGACAATCCGCAGGGGGAAGGTGCATACGTTACTGGGTGAAAACGGGGCAGGTAAATCTACGCTGATGAAGATTCTGGCCGGAGTTTATCAGCCGACAGCGGGGTCGATTGAAATTAATCAGCAGAAGGTCAGTATCGTCAACCCGGCCCATTCCCGTGCAGCAGGAATAGCGATTATTTTTCAGGAGTTGAGCCTCAGCAATAACCTGACCGTTGCCGAAAATATATACGCTAACAATGAACCCACCCGCTATGGCTTTATTAACGACCGGCGCATGGTCAATTCGTGTCGCAGTCTGCTGGCTGAACTGGGGATTACAATCGACCCGCAGCAAATCGTGGGAACCATGTCGATGGCCCAGCGGCAGTTGGTGGAAATAGCCAAAGCTTTAAGCTATTCGTCGCAGGTGGTGATTATGGATGAACCGACATCCTCATTAAGCGATAACGAGGCGGAAATACTATTTGGCATCATCGATAAACTAAAACAGCGCGGCACGGCGGTGATCTACATATCCCACCGCATGGAGGAGATTATGCGGGTGTCGGATGACATCTCCGTTATGCGCGACGGGCAGTACATTGCCACCCATCGCCGCGAGGATACCCACATCCGGCAATTGATTGCCGAAATGGTGGGCCGGGAAATGAAAGATATCTATCCGGCGCGCATCGGTGACGCCCCGGCTGAGGCATCCGCTCCGCTGCTGGAAGTGCGTCGGCTGACGCATTCTCAGCTTTTCAACGACATTAATTTCACTCTTCGGGCAGGGGAAGTCCTTGGATTTTTCGGACTGGTCGGCGCGGGGCGCTCTGACGTTATGAAAGCGCTGTTTGGCCTGGAGAAATATCAGGGGGAGATCCTTATCGAAAATGCTGTCGTTACCCTGCGTAATCCCGGCCAGGCAATCGCCCAGGGAATGGCTTTTGTCACCGAAAACCGAAAAGAAGAGGGGCTGGTACTGATGCATGACGTCAGTATGAATATCCACCATATTGCCTTTCAGTTCAGCGGCAGCCGTTTAATTAGCCATAAACAGGAACGGGCGGAAACGGAGAAGGCAATCAAACGGATGAATATTAAGGTGAGCTCGGCGGATCAGATTGTTGGAACCCTAAGCGGTGGCAATCAACAAAAAATCGTTTTATCTAAGTGGCTGGAAAAAGTCCCCAGGATTTTAATTCTGGATGAGCCAACGCGCGGGGTGGATGTCGGCGCAAAATTCGAAATTTACAGCGTTATCCGCGAGCTGGCGGCGCAGGGAACGGCAATCATTATGGTTTCTTCCGAGCTGCCGGAGGTTATGGCAATGAGCGACAGATTAATTGTTATGCGTAATAAAAGAATTGCGGCCACGCTGCCATGCCAGGGGCTGACGCAGACGCAGGTTATGGCCGAGGCTACGGGAGTCAGACAATGAGCGAAAAAGTATTCTACTCAGAGAACCAACCCTCCAGCCAGCACACGCAGCTGGCAAAGGTGATTAAACAGTACGGCGGTATTCTGGTCGGGCTGCTGGCGCTGGTCATTTTATTTAGCCTGGTTAACAGCACTTTTCTGACCGTAAATAATATTACCAATATTATTCTCCAGGTTTCGATCATTGCCATTACCGCCTACGGCATGACCTACGTTTTATTACTGGGTGATATCGATCTGTCGGTCGGTTCCACCATTGCACTGGTGGGCACCCTTTCTGCGCTGGGGCTGTCATTTGGCATTCCGTTTATCCTCGTTCTGCCGCTGTCGGTACTTTCCGCCATGATTATCGGCCTGATTAACGGCAGTCTGAGCGCGCTGGCGGGCATACCTTCGTTTATCGTTACCGTTGCCACAATGGGCATTTTCCGCGGCGTTGCCTACGTGGTGACCGACGGAACACCGATTATGATCAAAGATGAGGCGTTTCTGTTCCTGGGAAACGGCGACTTCTTATATCTTCCGGTCCCCATCTGGATCCTGCTGGTTCTGCTGGTGGTGAATCACTTTATTTTGTCCAAAACCACCTTCGGCAGAAAAATATATATCACCGGCGGTAATAAAGAAGCAGCGGTTTACTCCGGGATCAATGTCGCGGCGCTGAAAATAAAAGTTTTCATGATTGCCGCCGTCATGGCCGGTATTAGCGGAATGATACTGGCATCAAGGCTCTATTCCGGCCAGCCCAACGCCGCAATCAGTTATGAACTGGACGCTATCGCTGCCGCTGTTCTGGGGGGCACCAGCCTTAACGGTGGCTATGGCACGGTCATTGGCACGCTGATCGGTGCGCTGATTATCGGCGTGATTAATAACGGCATGAACCTGATGAACGTTCCCTATTTTTACCAAATGATGGTTAAGGGCATGGTCATTTTGATTGCGGTATATGTTGATGTGCGGAATAAGAAGAAACGCGGATGATCGGTGTTTCATCACTTTGCTAAGGGGTATGCAATGAAAAAGATTTACACCATCGGCGAAATTTTGGTGGAAATAATGGCCGAGAAAAAAGGGCAGTTATTTACCCAGCCGGGCGTATGGAACGGCCCGTATCCGAGCGGTGCACCTGCCATATTTATCGATCAGGTCACGAAACTGGGGGCACCCTGCGGCATTATCAGCTGCGTTGGCAGCGATGGTTTCGGCAGAATGAATGTAGAACGGCTGAAGTCAGACGGGGTTGATACCAGCGGGATCCGCGTGCTTCCCGGTGAAACAACCGGCAGCGCATTTGTTACCTATCATGCAGACGGCAGCCGGGACTTCATCTTCAACATTAAAAACTCCGCCAGCGGAAAAATTGGCATCGGGGATATTAACGAGCAGATGTTGCAGGAGTGTCGGCATTTTCACGTAATGGGCTCATCGCTGTTTTCGTTTTCAATGGTCAGTGCGGTGAAGAAGGCGGCGTTGATTGTAAAAGACAACGGCGGGACTATCTCGTTCGACCCGAATATTCGTAAGGAGATGCTCAATATCCCCGAAATGCGCGATGCGCTGCATTACGTGCTGGAGTTGACGGATATCTTTCTGCCCAGCGAAAGTGAAGTCACGCTTTTATCCTCGCAAACGTCACCCGATCGGGCAGTGGCAGGTTATCTCCGCGATGGTATTAAAGAGGTCATTATTAAGCGCGGCAGCCGGGGGGCAGGTTACTACTCGGCGGAACAAACGCTGCACGTTAACGGCCACCCGGTACAAGAAGTTGACCCAACCGGGGCCGGGGATTGTTTTGGCGGTGCCTATATCGCCTGTCGCGGGCAGGGGTACAGCGTTAAAGATGCGCTGCGGTTTGCTAACGCCTGTGGAGCATTGGCGGTGACCCGCATGGGGCCGATGGAAGGCACCTCGACAAAAGCGGAAATTATGGCGTTCCTCGAAAAAGAGAATATCTCTGCCTGAACGCACGCTCAGGTTTATTCGCGTCATAAAATTTTCATGACAGGAAATTAATTAAAAAAGAAAAGCATTTATTCCCGGTTTACTAACACATCATCATTTTTAATTGATTGATGGAGTAACGCCATTGAGTTACTGACGGCCGAATATTGCATGCTTTTATTGTCGGCGAGAGTGTGAGGTGTGAGTATGATACTTACGGTAACGATGAATCCCTCTGTGGACATTTCATATCCTTTAGAGGAGCTTGAAATAGATTCAATAAACAGGGTGTCTCAAGCCAGAAAGGAGGCCGGAGGAAAAGGCTTAAACGTAGCAAGAGTTATCAGGCAGGCAGATGAAGAGGTTCTGGCAACAGGATTAATCGGTGGGTATTTAGGTCAATATATCACCAGCCGGTTAGATAATATAAACGTAGACAATAATTTTTATTCTATCGCTGGCGAGTCGAGAAACTGTATAGCCCTGTTACATCAGGGATTACAGACGGAAATACTGGAGGCCGGGCCGGAAATCTCGCCGGAGGAACAACAGCAGTTCCTGGCGCACTTTACGGGCCTGATTAGCCGCTGTCGTATTGTCACCCTGTCCGGCAGTTTGCCAAAGGGCGTGGCAAAAGATTTTTACCGTCGGCTCATTCACCTGGCCAACGTCCAGGAAAAACCCGTGCTGCTGGACTGCTCCGGTGAGTGCCTGAAAAGCGTGGTCAACGGTGGCGACCTCCCACTGTTGATTAAACCCAACCAACAGGAGCTTGAGCAGCTTACCGGTGGCGTGCTGGATCCTGAATCGGTTGAGTCATTCATAACGATGGTCAACGGCCATTCAGGATTGCAGAAAATCCCCTGGATTATCGTGTCTCTTGGTAAAGCAGGGGCCTTTGCCCGAATAAACGGAAAATATTATACGGCCAGCATTCCACAAATTAACGCTGTTAATCCGGTCGGTTCAGGAGATGCGACTATCGCCGGGCTGGCAATCGCAATTTATAAACAGGAATCGCCTGAGAACGCACTAAAAAGAGCTATGGCCTTCGGGATTTTAAATGCGAAGGAGGAACAAACCGGCTGTATTAATATGGCTGATTTTAGCGGCGTATTTAACCAGGTGAATGTTTACCCCCACACTTATTGAAACACATAGTGTCAGTGACTGATTCTGTAATGAGGATAGTTTAAATGAAATTAACAGAAAGTAAAAAACAGGCCATGCTACGCCTGTCAAATGAGTCGGGTATTATTGCAGCACTGGCCATCGACCAGCGCGGCGCGCTTAAAAAGATGATTGCGAAATTTAAATCATCCGGCGCGGACGATAAAGATATTATTGATTTTAAAACTCTGGTGTCAAAAGAGCTGACCCCGTACGCATCATCTATTTTGCTTGATCCGGAATATGGTCTTCCTGCCGCTAACGCCCGCGACAGTCATGCGGGGCTGCTGCTGGCCTATGAAAAAACCGGCTACGATGCCAGTAAAAAAGGGCGACTGCCGGACCTGCTGAATATCTGGTCAGCGAAACGACTGAAGGAGGCCGGGGCCGATGCGGTTAAGTTCCTGCTTTATTATGATATTGATGAAGAACAGGAAATCAACGAACAGAAACACGCCTTTATCGAACGGCTGGGCGCTGAATGCACCGCCGAAGATATTCCATTCTACCTTGAGCTGGTTTCTTATGATGCAAACAACGGCGACGCAGCGGGCAGGGCTTATGCGCAGGTAAAACCGCATAAGGTCAACGACATGATGATGGAGTTTTCCAAATCCCGCTATGCGGTGGATGTGCTGAAGGTAGAAGTGCCGGTCAATATGAACTTTGTCGAGGGCTTTTGCGCCGACGGCGACTCAGTATATAGCAGGGAACAGGCCGCTGATTATTTCAGGCAGCAGTCGGCGGCAACCCACCTGCCGTTTATTTTCCTCAGCGCAGGTGTGAGCGCAGAACTGTTTCAGCAAACGCTGCATTTTGCTAAAGCGGCGGGTTCAACCTTTAACGGCGTACTCTGCGGCAGGGCCACTTGGGCTAACGGTGTTGAACCCTTTATCACCCAGGGCCAGGAGCAGGCAAAACGCTGGCTGCATGCGGAAGGACAGCGCAATATCAACCAGCTGAATGAGGTTTTGCAGCAGACGGCAACCTCATGGTTTGAAAAGGTCTGAGTCACAGTCGGGGTGAAAAGGCAGGCTTTTCACCCCTTTTTAGTCAGCTCCAGAGGGCGAGGATGGGCCAGCCGACCAGCAGCAGCAGGGAGATAAACACCACGCCGAAAATGGCGCCCAACCGCCAGTAGTCCCTGGACTTTACGAAGCCGCAGCCATAAATAATCACTCCCGGCCCGGTGGCATACGGCGTCAGGCAGCCCATGATCCCGATGGAGAGCACCAGCAAAATCGACAGATGTTCCATCGGCACGCCGGGGATACTTTTCCCGACGGCGAGGATCATCGGCAGCATGGTGGCGGTATGCGCCGAGAGGCTGGCAAACAGATAGTGCGCGAAGTAGAACACCAGCACCAGCGCCACCACGGTTCCGCTCGACGAAAAGCCCTCAAGATGACGGCTCATGGTGGTGGCAAACCAGTCAATAAAGCCGGAGCGGGTCAGGCCGTTGGCCATAACGACCAGCGTGGCCAGATTGACCAGCGTGTTCCACGCGCTGTGATATTGCGTAATCGCCTTCCACGGCACCACGTGCAGCGCCAGCATCAGGGAAACGGCCAGCAGTGCCACCGCCGTGGCGCTAATTATCCTGCCGCCAAATACCCATAGCCCCAGGCTCAGAAGCACCAGGCCAATCAGCACCATCTCATTGCGCGACAGGCGGCCCATCTCTTTTAACGCCTCTCCCGCCCAGCCCGCGACCTCATCGCTGCGGGTGATCTCCGGTTTATACAGCACATAGGAGAGCCAGGGGGCCACGATCAGCAGAATAATGCCCACCGGCAGAAAGCTCAGAAACCACTGTAGCCAGCTGATGTGTATCCCGGCGATTTTACCCACGAACTCCAGACCGAGCACGTTGGGCGCGGAGCCGGTGATAAACATGGAGGAGCTGATGCTGGTGGCGATCACCATCATCCACATCAGGTAGCCCCCGATGCGGCGCGATGAGGGATCGTTAGGATAGGATTTAAACAGCGGCGGCAGGTTTTTGATCACCGGGAATACCGTGCCCCCGGTACGCGCGGTGTTCGACGGCGTAAACGGTGCCAGCATAATGTCGATAATGACAATCGCGTAGCCCAGCGTCAGCGTTCGTTTGCCCATAAACTTGACCATAAACAGCGCAATACGGCGGCCCAGGCCGGTTACCTCATAGCCCAGTGCGAAGATAAAAGCGCCGAAGACCAGCCACACCGTGGTACTGGAAAAACCGGCCAGCCCCCATTTCATCGCCTGTTTACTGGCATTGAAGGTGGGGTCGGCCAGTTCGCTGGCATCAAACAGCACGAACCGGCTGGCGACGATGCAGACGGTAACGGCGATAAAGCTGATTGCCGTCGCGGGGATCGGCTCCAGGATCATCCCGACGATCATCGCAACAAAGACAGCAAAGTAATGCCAGGCCTGCGGCGGCATACCGTCAGGCACCGGGATCGCCAGCATCACCGTCATCACCAGCAGCGGGGCCAGCATTTTCCATAATTTATCTTGTGTAACGGACATATCCGATCCTCCCTGAGGGATTAATTACCGAGTGACCATCTCATCGGCACTGTCTAATCGCGCCGTCATCAGACGCAGTAGTTCAGCCGACGAATGCGCACGCTCCCTGGCGCACACCGCCGCGTCCCGCTGGCAAATCAGACAGGTCCGCGCGGGAAGACCGAAATCGCGGCGCGACAGCATCTCTCCCTGCGGCGTCAGTACGTCGAAATCCCACAGCCTGCCCAGCGGGGAAGCCTCTTCAAGGGCGATGACGGCGCGCTTCAGTTCCCCCGCCGGGGCGTCAACCGCCAGCAGACCCTCGGCACCGGTAGCCGGCGCGGCGCAGCGCTGCTGGCGGATGGTCCAACCCGCTTCGGCAAGCCGTACTCGCAGCGCGCGCAGGCCACGATTGAAAATGCGCCGCGTCAGCGCACTGTCTTTCACCGCGCCCGGTGCCAGGACGGTAAACGACACCAGCGGCAGACCGTAGCGCGTCAGCCACGCCTGCTGACGCGCCCGGCGTTTATCCCGTCCGGCGAGCAGTCCCTCAACGCTGACGGGGGTGGGGTTGGCTGAAGTGATGTAAAGCGGCATGGCTTACTCCTTTACCTGGTGAACAACGTCGATGACCGAGCCGTCGCGATAGCGCACCACCGCCACCGCCCGCTCGGTAAATTCAACCGGCCGCGGTGTGCCGGTAAGCATTTCTGCCCGTTCGCGCAGCCACTCAATGGACACCACCCTCATCCCGGCGTCACGCAGGCGGTCGGCCAGCTCCGGGCGCGCTGGATTAACGGCAATACCGTGGCCGGTCACCAGAATGTCAACGCTGGAGCCGGGCGTAACGCAGGTGATGACGTTATCGACCAGCGTCGGAATACGGCCGCGTACCAGCGGGGCGACGATAATCGACAGAGATGCCGCCACCGCCGTGTCGCAGTGCCCGCCGGATGCGCCGCGCAGCACGCCGTCCGAGCCGGTCAGGACGTTGACGTTGAAGCGGGTATCGATCTCCAGCGCGCTGAGCACGACTACGTCAAGGCGATCGACGGACGCCCCCTTCGATCCCCAGTTGGCGTACTGGTTGGCACCGATCTCAATGTGGTTGGGGTTGCGGGCCAGCGACCCGGCGGCGGTACTGTCAAAGCTCTGCACGTCGAGCAGCCTGGCGATCAGCCCCTTCTCATGCAGATCGACCATGGCGGCGGTAATGCCGCCCAGCGCGAAGGCGGCGTGAATATTTCGTCGGCGCATGTGCTCTTCCAGAAAGCGGGTCACCGCCAGCGACGCGCCGCCGGAGCCGGTTTGCAGCGAGAAGCCATCAACAAAGTAGCCGGAGTTCACCACCACCTCGGCCGCGCTACGGGCAATCAGCAGCTCGCGCGGATTGCGGGTCATACGGGTGGCATCGGCCCCGATTTTATCGGCGTCGCCAACCCGATCGAGCTGAACAATGAAGTCCACCCGATCCTGCGCCAGACTGGCGGGCGCGTGGGGATAGGGCACGATGGCCTCCGTGAGCAGAACCACCCGGCGGGCGCTCTCCGCATCCACTTTGGCGTAGCCCAGCGAACCGCAGCAGGCCTGACCGGTGTAGCCGTTGGCGTTGCCGAACGCATCGCAGGCGGGGACACCCAGAAACGCCACGTCAATGTTCAGCTCGCCGCGGGCGATCAGCTCCACGCGTCCGCCGTGCGAGTGAATTTGTACCGGCTCCGCCAGCAGCCCACGCGATATTGCCTCCGCCAGCGGCCCGCGCAGGCCGGAGGTATAAATTCGGCTGACCACCCCGTTACGGATATGCTCGACCAGCGGTGCGTGGCAGTCGTTGAGCGAACTGGAGGCCAGCGTCAGGTTCTTAAAGCCCATGCCGGCGATGACCGCCATGACCGTATTGAGCGTCAGATCGCCACCGCGAAAGGCGTGATGAAAGGAGACGGTCATGCCGTCCTGTAACCCGGCGCGGCGAATGGCCTCTTCAAGCGCGGTGCAGAGTTTGCCATCGCGCGGCTTTTGCGTTTGCAGGTTCAGTTTGGCAGCGTCGCTGTACAGCGTCCGGTCGCTTCCGGTCCGGCGACGCCAGGCGTCAATGCGTTGATGCGGGTTTTGTAGAGTCATGATCTGTCCTTATTCCTGACGAAGCCCGGAGAGCGCGGCACGGGAAAGCACCAGGCGGGCGCGTTCGATAACCGGCCCATCCACCATTTTGCCGTTCAGTGACACCACACCCCGGCCCTCAAGGGCCGAGGCTTCGGCGGCGTCGATCACCTGCTGCGCGTGGTCGAACTCTTTCTGCGAGGGGGCAAACAGGTTGTGCAGCAGGTCAATCTGACGGGGGTTGATCAACGATTTACCGTCGAAGCCGAGCTGTTTGATCTGTGCCGCCTCATGCAGGAAACCGGCATCGTTACCGGCATCGGAATAGACGGTGTCGAACGCCTGGATGCCCGCGGAACGGGCGGCCTGAAGAATCGAACAGCGGGCAAACAGCAGCTCCGTGCCCTGCGGCGACCGCTCGGTGCGCAGGTCGCGCACGTAGTCTTCGGCTCCCAGCGCAATGCCGATCAGACGCGGCGAGGCGTGCGCGATAGCGACGGCCTGGGTGATGCCCTGCGCCGATTCGATAGCCGCCAGCAAACCGGTGCTGCCGGGTTCACGGCCGCACTGTTTCTCGATACGGCAAATTTCAGCTTCAATATCCAGAACATCCTGCGCACCGTCCGTTTTAGGCAGCCGGACAATATCCACCCCGGCGCGAACCACGGCTTCCAGATCGTCCACGCCCCAGGCCGAATCCAGCGCGTTAACCCGCACGATGGTTTCAATCTCGCGGTACAGCGGATGTTGCAGGGCGTGATAGACCAGGCGACGGGCGGCGTCTTTTTCACGCAGGATCACCGAGTCCTCAAGGTCAAACATCAGCGAGTCGGCGGGGTAGATAAAGGCGTTGCTGAGCATGGCCGCGTTGGCACCGGGAACAAAGAGCATGCTGCGGCGGATGCGGGATCGCGACGGGCGGACTGGCAAAGGGCTCATTCGGCAACCTCCCAGGGCAGGGCGGCCACCCCGCTGGCGCGGGCCAGCAGCGTTTCCAGCCTGGCGCGTAAAATGCAGTCAAGCGCACCCTTGTCCTCGACAATAAGCTGTACGCCGCGCACGTTGTAGCGGGCCAGCGTCTCCAGAATGGTCGAACGAATGGCGTCGCCGAACTGCTTTTCAACGCTGCTGTCGATAAGCAGGTCAATCGTCTGGTTTTCATCGGGCGCAATGCGCACCATCACATCGCCCGACTCCAGAGTGCCGGCGACGGCTGCATGGATTATTTTCATTGTTCACCTGTGGTTGATACGGATGTGGGTGTTCCGGGGGGATCGAGCATCTGCTGGAGGTAGCGCCGGGTTGCCGGCGGCACCAGCTGCTCAAGGGTGGTCATCTCTTTTTTCACCAGCAGCTGACGGACCCAGGAGGCGGATATCGCCTTGCCCATGTATTGCACTCGTTCGATTTCCACCAGCGCTATCGGCGGTGCGGGCAGGGTCGGATCGCTCAGGCAGCGGCGCATATCGCGGTTATAGTCGGCGGTGACGGCGCAAAAGGGTTCGCTGCCGACAAAGCGGTGGGTGACGCCCAGCGCCGGGGCAATATGCTGACGAAAAATTTGCAGGTCGATTTCGGTGTAGCAGTGGTTAATCACCCCCTGCTCCTTGATGAAGTAGCAGGGAAAGGTGGCGCGAGAAATCAGATACTCCGATCCGCGATGCACGGTCACCCTGGCGATATCTTCCGAACCCGCTCGCACCAGCGCCAGGCGGTCCTCATAGGGAAAGCGTGAGGTATCCTCTCTGACCAGAAAAACGTGCAGCCAGTCGCACTGCGCCGCCGCCTGTTGGATCAGGTAACGATGGCCGAGGGTAAACGGATTGGCGTTCATCACTATGCAGCCGACGGTGTTTCCCGGCTGACGCAGGGTGGTGAGATAGCTGGCGTAGCGTTGCAGCCGCGTGGCGTTGTTTTCCATTAACACCATCACGCCGGGCACGCTGGCAAGGGTATAAAAGCCGCACTGTTTAAACAGCGCCTCGTGCTGACTTTTGGTGTAGATAAACAGCTGGATACAGTATCTTTCATAGGCGAGATGGATAAGCTCGGTGGCCAGCGTTAACGCCAGACCCTCACCGCGGGCGCACTCATCAATGGCCACGCACTTAATAATATTTCCGGCAATACCGCCGCAGGCGATCAGCCGATCGTGCCGTGTCACGGTAATGAATACCTCCACGGAGGTGTCCAGACTCAGATCGTTGTGGCGTAAAAACCGGGCGATAGCCGCCATTTTTTTATTTTCAGCGCGCCTGACCTGGGAAAATTCACAATGCGCAACCATGCTTTTATTCTTCCATTATTCACGCCGTCAGTGAGGCAGGGCGCGGGCATAAAAATAATTAGTTGCCAATTAAGTTCACTTGCATTCGATGCAGGGAGGATACGTCGAAATAACCCATCGTTATTTGACCTGATTCATAAAGTGTTGCCTGATTTAAATGGGCTTTATGGTTTTTATTTACTTAATTCATTTAATTCTAATAATTATTAGCGCAGCTGGCATTTATATCTGGACTGAAGGTAGTCGTTTTTATTAAATTTCAACGACGGGAACGGATAGAGTGTAAAAAAGGGATTTATTATGGTTGAAAAGAAAAGTGCCCATTCTCGTTGGTTTTTTTATCAACTTGCCTTTCCGTTAAGAATTTTTCTAATCCTGCTGCTGGTATCCCTGCTGGTAATTGCCGCGCTGGGGCACTATTTCTCCGTCAGTTTTACCGAATACCTCACGCATCAGGTTAGGGAAATGGCGATGAACCAGGCCCGTATCATTGCCTCAAACGATAGCGTGATCGCCGCCGTTCAACGCCGGGACTCGGCCCGGCTTGCCAGGATTGTGGGCCAGCTGGCTAACGGAACTGACGTTGACTACGTAGTGATTGGCGATAGCCGTTCAATCCGCCTGTATCACCCAAACCCGGCCAAAATTGGCTATCCGATGGAGTGGGTTAAGCCCGGCGCGATGGAAAGAGGCGAAAGTTATTTTATTACCGGTAAAGGCTCTATCGGCATGGCGATGCGTGCCAAAACGCCGATTTTTGACCAGAGCGGCCGGGTGATTGGCGTAGTGTCGTTGGGGTACCTGGTTAGCCGCATCGACGGCTGGCGGCTGGCGTTTCTGCTACCGATGGCCGGCGTTTTCGCCCTTATTCTGCTGGTTCTGCTGCTGCTGTCGTGGCTGTTTTCTGCGCATATTCGCCGTCAGATGCTGGGCATGGAGCCCCGGCAGATTGCGCGGGTGGTTCGTCAGCAGGAGGCGCTGTTTGGATCGGTTTTTGAAGGGCTGATTGCCGTCGATCCGAATGGGATTATTACCGCCATCAACCGCAACGCCCGCAAAATGCTTGGCCTCAGCTCGCCGGGAAAACAGTGGCTGGGGCGCTCCGTGAACCAGGTGGTGCATCCGGCCACTTTTTTTACCGACAGCATTGAAGCGCAGCGGCAGGATGTGATTTGCACGTTCAACGGCCTGAGCGTGATTGCCAACCGGGGCGCTATCCGCTATCGCGACGAGCTGCTGGGGGCCATCATCAGCTTTCGCAGCAAGGATGATATCGGCACGCTGAACGCCCAGCTTACCCAGGTAAAACAGTATGTGGACAGCCTGCGTACGCTGCGCCACGAACACCTTAACTGGATATCGACAATCAATGGTCTGCTACAGATGAAGGAGTACGATCGGGCGCTGGCGATGGTGAGGGGGGAGTCTCAGGCGCAGCAGGCGCTGATCGACCGTCTGCGCGGCGCCTTTGCGGACCGTCAGGTGGCCGGACTGCTCTACGGAAAAGCGCAGCGCGCCAGGGAGCTGGGACTGCACCTGAGCATTGTCGAGGGCAGCCGCCTGTACCAGCTTCCGACCGGGCTGGACAGCACCGAGTTTGCCGCCATCGTCGGAAATCTGTTGGATAACGCCTTTGACGCCAGCCTGCGTCAAGGGGAGGGCGCCGACGCGGTAGAGCTCTACCTGAGTGATGAAGGCCCGCAGGTAATAATTGAGGTCGCCGATCGGGGCGCAGGTGTTCCGGAAGACCGGCGCGATGTCATCTTCAACCGCGGCATCACCAGCAAAACCGACGAGCCGGATGAGCACGGTATCGGGCTGTATCTGGTTGCCAGCTATGTGGCCCGCTGTGGCGGGGTGATTACCCTGGAGGATAATCACCCCTGCGGCGCGCTGTTTTCCGTTTATATACCGAAAGTGAAACCGACCGATGGCAGATGATCTGAGCGTTTTAATTGTTGAAGATGAAACTACGCTGGCCGAGATGCATGTGGAATTTATTCGCCAGACCTGCCGCTGTCGGCAGATCTGGCTGGCGGAGAACCTGGCGCAGGCCAGGATAATGATCGCGCGCTATCAGCCGTCGCTTATCCTGCTCGACAACTATTTACCGGACGGCAGGGGACTTACCCTGCTGCACGAGCTGGTCAGAGATCACAGCCCCTGCGGAGTGATTTTTACCACCGCCGCCAGCGACATGGACACCGTGGCGGAGGCGATGCGCGGCGGGGTATTCGACTATCTGGTGAAGCCGGTCTCCTACCTGCGGCTTGGGCAGACGCTGGCGCGTTACCAGCAGCGACTGCGGATGCTGGCCCTTTCTGACAGCGCCAGCCAGCGGCAGATAGATGAAATGTTCAACGCCTATGCCCGTGACGCCGGTAAGAAGTCACTGCCGGCGGGCATTGATGCGCTAACGCTGGAGAAAATCACCGCGCTGTTTGCCGATCCTGCGGCCCGTCATACCGCAGAAACCGTCGCTCAGATGCTGGCATTAAGTCGCACCACCGCCCGACGTTATCTGGAGTTTGCCGCCGGGCGGCAGCGGATCATGGCCGAGATTATCTACGGTAAAGTGGGGCGGCCGCAGCGGATTTATCGGGCATTTCAGGGGTAGCCTCTGTCATCGTTTCATCACCCCGTTGTCATTTGAGCGTCATGCCGTTCGCCGTTAATAGGCGCACAGGAAATTACGCCCTACAGCACAACGGTAAAAACAATGGCACAGGCACAGCTAAAAATTGCTCCGCAGCACCAGGGAAGCCCCGCTCCGCACGGCCACGTCAAGGTGCTGGCGGTGAACGGCCTGGGCAAAGCCTACGGCACCCAGGCCCGGGTACTGGAGAACATCAGCTTCGATCTGCACGCAGGTGAGCTGGTTGCGGTGATCGGCCGCTCCGGGGCAGGGAAATCCACCCTCCTGCATGTGCTGAACGGCACTATTCCGGCCAGCGAAGGCGAGATCCGCCACTTTGCCGAAAACGGTCAACAGCAGAATATCGTTGAGCTTAACGCCCGACAGATGCGCCAGTGGCGCAGTGAATGCGGCATGATTTTCCAGGATTTCTGCCTGGTTCCGCGTCTGGACGTGCTCACCAATGTCCTGCTGGGGCGTCTGAGTCAGACCTCGACGCTGAAATCACTGTTCAAAATTTTCCCGGATGAAGACCGCGCCCGCGCTATCGGCCTGCTGGAGTGGCTGAATATGCTGCCGCAGGCGCTCCAGCGCGCCGAAAACCTCTCCGGCGGGCAGATGCAGCGCGTGGCGATCTGCCGTGCGCTGATGCAAAACCCCAAAATTCTGCTGGCCGATGAGCCGGTGGCCTCCCTCGATCCAAAAAATACCCGTCGCATTATGGATGTCCTGCGCCAGGTCAGTGAAAACGGCATCAGCGTGATGGTCAACCTGCACTCGGTCGAACTGGTAAAAGAGTACTGTACGCGCGCCATTGGCATTGCCAAAGGGCGCATTGTTTTCGACGGCCATCCGTCACAGCTGACAGACAGCCTTCTCCATACCCTGTATGGCGAAGAGATGTCGCAACTTAACTAACACCTTTTTGGGATACGGACTCAGCAATGAAAAAATACCTTCTCGCCGCGGCAATCAGTACCGTTCTGACCGCTAACGCATTCGCGGCCGATGCGCCAAAAGTACTGAATCTGGGTATTCTCGGCGGGCAGAACGCCACTCAGCAGATTGGTGATAACCAGTGCGTAAAAGAGTTCTTCGATAAAGAGCTGAACGTGGATACCAAACTGCGCAACTCATCTGACTACTCCGGCGTTATCCAGGGACTGCTGGGCGGCAAAGTGGATATGGTGCTGAGCATGTCACCGTCCTCCTATGCGTCGGTATATATTGCAGATCCGGAGGCGGTGGACGTGGTGGGCATCGTGGTTGACGATGTGGATAAATCACGCGGCTACCACTCGGTTGTGGTGGTAAAAGCCGACAGCCCGTACCAGAAACTGTCCGATCTTAAAGGTAAATCCTTCGGCATGGCCGACCCGGACTCGACCTCCGGCTTCCTGATCCCGAACCAGAGCTTTAAGAAAGAGTTCGGCGGCAGCGTGGATGATAAATATAACAACTTCTTCTCCAGCGTCACCTTCTCCGGCGGCCACGAGCAGGATGTCCTCGGCGTACTGAACGGCCAGTTTGAAGGCGCGGTGACCTGGGCGTCGATGATCGGTGACTATGACACCGGTTACACCAGCGGGGCCTTCACCCGTATGATGCGCGCCGGTCAGCCCGATCTGATGAAGAAAATCCGTATTATCTGGCAGTCTCCGCTGATCCCGAACGGCCCGATCCTGGTCAGCAACAAGCTGCCGGCCGATTTTAAAGAGAAGCTGACCGCCGCCATCAAAAAGCTCGACACCGAACACCACAGCTGCTTCGTGAAAGCCGTGGGCGGCGCACAGCATATCGGCCCGGCCACGGTAAAAGATTACCAGGCGATTATCGATATGAAGCGCGAACTGACTCAGAAACGCACTTAGTCCGCCCTGTTTCACTCTGCCCGTCAGGGGCCGGTTCTGCCGGCCCTTCACTCAGGTATCCGCATGACACATCCCGATTTTGAACGTTACTACCAGCAAATTCGCGGCAGACAAAAGCGCGATTCGATGCTGTGGTCGCTGCTGCTGCTGGGGCTTTACCTGGGCTCGGCCCATCTTGCCGAATTTAATCTGCACACCGTCTGGGTTTCGCTGCCGCACTTTTTCGACTATCTGCGCGAGACGATCCCGGCGCTGCGTTTTGACGCGCTGTTTGCCGACGGTAAAACCGAAGGATCGCTGGCCTGGTGGGGCTATCGCCTGCATATCCAGCTGCCGCTGATCTGGGAAACGCTCCAGCTGGCGCTGGCGGCCACGGTGCTGTCGGTGATGGCGGCGGGCGTGCTGGCCTTTCTCGCCGCCGGTAATACACAGACGCCGCGCGGCCTCAGCTTCGCCATTCGCAGCATGGTGGCCTTTTTACGCACCATGCCGGAGCTGGCGTGGGCGGTGATGTTCGTGATGGCCTTTGGCATAGGGGTGATCCCCGGCTTCCTCGCGCTGGCGCTGCACACCATCGGCAGCCTGACCAAACTGTTTTATGAGGCGATTGAAAGCGCCTCCGATAAACCGGTGCGGGGTCTGGCGGCGGCCGGTGCCTCCTCGTTCCAGCGGATGCGCTTTGCGCTCTGGCCACAGGTGAAACCGGTGTTCCTCTCCTATGGCTTTATGCGTATGGAGATTAACTTCCGTCAGTCCACCATCCTCGGACTGGTGGGGGCGGGCGGCATCGGCCAGGAGCTGATGACCAATATCAAACTTGACCGCTACGATCAGGTCAGCATGACGCTGCTGCTGATCATTGCGGTTGTCTCACTGCTGGATACCTTCTCCGGCAGGGTACGGAAGCGGGTGGTTGAGGGGCGCGCAGCATGATTGTATCCATCGACAGTGAACGTCAGCACAGGCTCCGACAGCAGCACAGCGGGCTTTTCACCCTACAGCGGCGCTACCTGACGCGGGTCGGGCTGATATCAGGCGCTATCCTGCTGTATTATATCTACTTTTTTACCCATTTCGGCATCAGCTGGCAGCAGTTGACCGTCGGCCTCGGGCAGCTCGGCCACTATTTCCTGCGCATGTTTGTCTGGCACGACGTGGCGAACTGGCCGTTTGCCTACTACTTCAGCCAGATCGGGATCACCATTGGCATTGTCTTTGCCGGTACGCTCACCGCCACGCTGGTGGCGCTGCCGCTGTCGTTCTTCGCCGCCCGTAACGTGATGACCACGCCGCTGCTGCGCGTGGTGTCGCTGATTGTCCGCCGCCTGCTGGATCTGCTGCGCGGAATTGATATGGCGATCTGGGGACTGATTTTCGTGCGTGCGGTGGGAATGGGGCCGCTGGCCGGGGTGCTGGCGATCATCATGCAGGACATCGGGCTGCTGGGGAAACTGTATGCTGAAGGGCATGAGGCGGTAGAGCGATCGCCGGGTCGCGGCCTGAATGCGCTGGGGGCCAGCCCGGTGCAGAAGCACCGCTTCGGTATCTTTACCCAGTCATTCCCGGCTTTCCTCGCGCTCAGCCTGTACCAGATTGAGTCCAATACCCGCTCGGCGGCGGTGCTGGGCTTTGTCGGCGCGGGCGGGGTCGGCCTGGTCTATGCCGAGAACATGCGCCTGTGGAACTGGGATGTGGTGATGTTTATCACCCTGATTATGGTGGCGATTGTGATGGTGATGGACCATGTCTCCGCCAGGCTGAGAAAGCGCTACATCATCGGACAGCCGCTACCGCTGTTTGAACCCAAGCGTTAAGGCGGTGCAGGCGGTCCCGCAAGGGACCGCCTGAGGCCGTTGTGACGCGGGAGCGTCCGCCGCACGGCGCGCTTAGCCAATAAGATCCCCCGCTACCGCCCACCATTGCCGGTTGAGCGCGTAGTAGCGGTCGGCCGGATCCGGCCGTTTTTCCCAGGGCTTATCAATAATAAAGTGGATGTTCTTAACGCGCTCAGCATCCCACACCGCCGGATGCTGGTGAGGCAGCGTTTTCAACGCGTTATAGATCCACGGCAGCGTCTGCCAGCGATGGCGATAGAACTCATTAAGGAAATCCTGCTCGGCGAACAGATAGCCGGAGAGATCGTCCAGCGCCGCCAGCTGCGCCATCATCTCGTCAAACACAGCGCGATCCGGCGTCAGCAGCAGGAACCCGCCGTTAAGATAACGATCGGCCTGGTCGGCCGGCTCAGCGTGACTGCCTTCCCGATACCCGCTGTAAAAACAGTTTTGCGGCGTCCAGTCCGCCGGATAGCTGGCGATACGTTCAGGATTACAGCGGCAGGCGTGGCAGGCGGCGATAGTGCCGGTCTCCAGCGGCAGCTCAAACAGCTCATCCATATTCTGTGTAACCAGCATGTCGGCATCGAGAAACGCCACGCGTGCATACTCAGTCAGGGTCCAGGCCGCCAACTTGGTCCACACCTCGGCAAAGCGGGCGTTGGCGTAGCTCTCCTGTAGCTGCGGACGGGGGCGAAGCGGCGCGACCTCGTTCACCACGCAGCCGTCCTGTTCCAGAAGCGCCCGCGCGTCGGCGTCGATGTTAGCGGTGACCATCACCACCAGCGGATAGCGGCTGTTGCTGAGCGCCAGCGACCTCGCCAGCGCGCGAACGCCGATCAGGTAGTTGGGCTGGGTGAGCAGGGTGACCCATGCCATCATCGTGTTATCTCCTTAGCCCAGCAGGATCTGGCTAAATGCGTTGCTGAATTTATGCTGCGGATCGAGCGCTTCACGCACGGCGCGGAAGGCCGCCATTTGCGGGTAAAGCGCCGACCAGGAATAGAGGCTGGCATCAAAGTACTTGCCCCAGTGCGGCCGTCCCCCTTCTTCCGCCAGCAGTTTTTCCACCGCTTGCAGGAACGCCAATCCCTCGGCGGAGAGTGAGCCGTCCTCGGCGTAGTACACCACGAAGCCAAAGAAGCAGCTCTCCTGCTGCCACGCCGGGCTGAGCCAGCTTTCAGAGGCACCGGTACAGCGCAGGATCACCGGATAGTGCAGATGGGGCTTATTCTCGGCGTGCCAGCGTCTGATACGTTCGATAACCGCCCCGGCCCGCGCCAGCGGAATGGCGATCTCCACGTTGATCTGCGGCGTGGCGATGCCCCGACAGAACACCTGATAAATGTCGCCGGTGATATCCGAGAAATCCTTAAAGCGCGTCACGGTGCGGAACGGTTTCCCGTTCTCATCACGGATCTGCGTATCGCTGCGCATCTGTTTCAGCGTGCGATCGACCGTGTTGTTCATGGCGTCGCTGGTGTCCTGATAGACAACCGCATCGCCGTGGTTGTCGTGATACTGCGCACACTCGCAGTCGGTGGCTTCCCGCGCCGTCCAGACGTGGACCTGGTTTTCTTCCGGGAACCACCAGGCTTTACTCAGCGCGTAGTCACGGTTCCACGTCAGCAGATCCGTAGCCAGACTGTCACCGCTGACGGCATGTTTGAAGCAGGTATACACCGCGGCGGGGCGGGTTCGCAGCGTGACCGCGGTGACGATCCCGAGGCAACCGAGCCCCAGCTGAACGGCGTGGAACCACGGATGCTCGCGTTCAAAGGTCTGCACGCTGCCATCGGCCAGCACCATGCGGATCCGCAGCACCTCATCACCAATGCTGCTCTGCGCCAGCCCCTGTCCGTGGGTGCCGGTAGCCAGCGCACCGGCCAGCGTCTGTGAGGCGATCACCCCCGGCGACGCGTGGAGCATGCGGCCTATGGAGGTCAGCAGTTCGTACACCTCGTGCAGCGGCGTACCGCCGGCAAAGGTGGCGCTCTGCGCGTCGTGGCTCAGCATCCCGCGCAGCAGCCCGGTATCAATCAGACGATCCTCCGGGGCATCCAGCGCCAGCATACGGCCGGGCGACATGCGGCTACCCATCACTCTGAGCCTGCCGGGTGCGGCGGCAACCATCTCCCGCAGGCGCTCTTCGCTGCCGGGGATCAGGACCTGATGGTGTTCGGCCAGTTGCGCGTTTTGCGCCCAGTTCCACAGCTGCGAGCCTTGAGAAGCCCGCTGCGGCTGACGCTGCGGATAGCCGGATAGTTCACGTTTCATCAACAGCTCCAGGGGAAAAAAAAGCGGGGACAGACTACTAAGCGTAGCCAGGATACGCGTTATGATCGCACAGGAGGGCAGAAATAAATGTACAAAAGGTATCCTGGCTGTACAGGTTAGCGCGACAGGGGGTGCAAATAGCGCAGGGTAGCGTCCACAACCAGCCGACGATTGCGGGCCAGGCTCTGGCTCTCATCCTCCGGACTACCGAACAGGCTGTTGAAGGTGTAGCGGTTAGAGACGTTGTGGAAACAGATGCTGCTGATCAGCCGGTGGACATCCACCGTTGTCACGCTGCTGTCGAACTCACCGCTGGCTTTACCGCGCGCCAGCACCGCATCCAGTACCTCCAGCGCACTCTGGTTAAGCTGCCGGATAGACGCCGACCGGCTGATGTAGCGGCCGCGCATCAGGTTTTCACTGCATATCAGGCGCATAAAGTCAGGGTGGCTGATATGGAAGTCGAAGCTGGCTTCCGCCAGACGAGCGATGGCCTCGCCGGGCGACATCTCCGCCAGATTCAGGCCGGTTTCATGCGCGCGGATCTGCTGATAGACATGATGCAGCACCTCAACGTACAGCTGCTCTTTATTGCTGAAGTGATACACCACCATACGCTTGGTCGTCAGGGCGTTGTCGGCAATCTGCTCCATGCGGGCACCCTGTAAACCAAATTCGGCGAAGGTGACCAGCGCGCTGGCGAGAATGCGTTTTTTCAATCCTTCCGGATCGTTTTTACGTTTGGCGGGGGCAGACATAACCTGTAAATATCCATTCACTTTTCGTGGAAACCGGCAACAGAGTAACGTCTGGCGGGGCGATTTACAAATCACGGCACACCGTGGTTAATCCTGTGGAGTCGTGTCTGTTTGGCCCATTTTGAAATATTTCATGGAGGTTCTCAGACAGGAGATTTCATGACAAAAGAGATCATCATTCTGCATCAGCTTTATTAGTTATTCAGATTAAAACTCTAATTTTATATCTGATATCCTTTGAGTAAAGCCATCATCCTCCCGGTTTAATAATGTTCCCCACAGTACGATACTCACAGCAGAGCGTGGTAATTTCCATGGCCGATCGTAAGGTTTGGCTTGATACCTCCCGCTGCGCACGGATTCGAGTCTGTCTCCGGTACGCCTGATCAACATATCCGTCGCCTGCTGCGCATTAACTGGATACTTTTGTTTGTAGTCGCTCGCCGACATGGCACCCAGATATGCCAGGTTGAAAGCTTGGGCAACGGATAACTCATTGATCAGTTCACGCGTTAGATCCGAAAGTGTTTCCGTATTGCGGGGTTCAGGCCATCTGCGTTCTTCGGCGAGAAAGCATAAATACTCCGCGATTTCTCCCTGCGCGATTTCTCGGGCGAAAGGTATAAGCTCTTTTTGCCAGCGTACAGGGAAGTCTCCGTTCAGGGTACGGAGTTGTTTGATCAGTACCTCGCATTTAGCGGACATGTGCCAGCGAACACTCCCGAAGCGAATGCCAGAAACTTTTCCATCAGAAATCGGAAAAGCATCAGCGTGGGTTGCCGGGTGGATAGATGCTAGCCCAGATTGCAGAAGATCAAACAAAATGGCTCTATTTAGAATATCAGGAGAAAACGAAAGGCTGCTTTCGTCCAACGAGTTGAGATCTGTATCATGTGGTTCTGCATGAGTACACCGGTAGAGCGCCATCAGTGCGACTGCTGAGCGCAAAGAGATATCCTCAAGTTTAACCATATCTTCAATCAGCGGAGGTAATGTAGACAAATAGCGAGTGATAATAAGTGTCTTTGCCACGTTTTTGTCTTCACAGCGTTTCTGTGCACTGATCCAAGCTTCACTCAGCTCTTCTTCCTGTTCAGCGTCACCGCTGAAATTGAAGATATAGGGCTCAATCTGCTGAAGTAGAGGGGTATCCGAATGATCTGTACACAGTAAGAGCACGTTGAATAGGGCTGAATGGTGCTCGGGGTTTTTCGTAAGCACGTGCTGGTATGCAGAAACAGCCTCGTTTTTTTGTTTCATGTTTTGAGATGATAATCCCAGATAAAATTGGGCATCGCTTCGTTTGTCATCCATTGCCACGATGACCATTAACTGATAGAGCTCTTTATATAATCGGTGACGGGTCAGAGACTGCGCAAGTTCTTCCACTAAGTCGAAGGCGTTTGGTGATGGAATTTCGTTATTTTTAAGATGCTTAATCACACCAGTGGCAAATTTACGCGCTGAGTCTGGCTGTTTATCAAGGGCTTCAATTATTAAGGCGTGGTGAGGCAATTCGGCCTCATGCTCTTGAGCCACCCAGGCAGAAATGATCCAGTACTGACCCACTTTTGCCCAATTGGGGCGGACTTGATGGGCGTGAATAACGGTATAAAGTGAGAGTAATTCTCCATTGAACTCATCAGGATACTGAGTTACATCTCCGAGATTTCCCGCCAGGTTATCCCAGAACTCTGCGCTAAGTTCATCTTTGTCTGTGTATAGGAAATCTGATTCCAATGCTTCAATGACGAATAGTGCACAAATGAGTCTATTAGATCGGCCTTTGGTAGTATCGATAAGGAGTTGCTTATGGGGCGTCAGGTCTCCGCAGGACCAGGACGTCACGTAACCCCCCCATCGTTTACCGGTAAATGGGGAGAGTGGATTCATTAATGCCTCGGAACTTATGAGCATGTCATTCTTGATTGATTCGAGCATATTCAAAAAGGAGTTTGCAAGTTCAGGGATCAGATGGACTGCGCTTTCGCAGGCAACAGCCAGCGCTGATCTGTAGGCAATCACCCTACCCTCAAATGAACAGGAGGTATCGTTTCCAAGTCGTATAAAACCTGATGCTGGTTCGTGGGGATTGGTTTTTGCGTGTATAGCACATCGGGCAATCTCAATTTCCCACAGAACCTCCTGTGAGGGTTGATCGGCGAGGTTTTCATTTGACTCAAGCTGAGTCAGATATCCCAATGCTTCATCGAATTTACCTACCCCAGCGGCGGCACTGGCCTTTAGCCACATAAATTTAGGCATTAGAGGTGAAGAGGAGTGGGCATGTAGTAACGCATATTGCTCTTCATCAGAGACTCCCATCCGTTGCATGCTCTCAAAAACGGCAATTCTAAGAGGTTGGCAGTCTGGGTAAAAAGCAAGCAATCGGGTTAAGTCATGAAGCTTTTGTGCAGGATCGCGGATATCTGCTGTCCAGCGGCCCTGAATACGAGCGAAAACCGCCATTAATGGGACGGTGCTGGCGGAGGTGACGGTTTTCAATCGCGGCCAAATAAGCGCTTCATCATCTCCATCTCTCTTCCAAAAATCGCGGTCAATACTGATGAGTTTGCTTAATAGTGCAATTCCATCCCCATCAAGCGTTTCGATTCGCACTATCAGGCGTTGCCTGGCCTCTTCGTATTGGTCTAGCATCCATTCACAATAGGCAATCTTTGCCGCCAGTCGAGGGTCGGTTGGGTTTAATAGAAGGTAGCTGGATAATGCCTGCTCATAGCGAGCCTCTCTCAATAAATCGTCAGCTACTTTTTCCGGATTGCTGCTATCACCTTTGTTCACCTTCAAGAAAATCAGGTCCGACAAAGAACAATTGTCTGAAGAGGGTGTACTGGTTACCAAATCGACACTCCTGTTTATTATTGTTGCCTCTCTACTGAAGCTTCGGACCTAAGATATCGCATCAGCTCTATTTTGAGTCAATACGTCAGATCTTTTTCAGTGTGTGTTTGCAAATGGAATCCCACATTGATAGGCCGCGGAAAGTTGGCCATGTTAGGATACCAATGAGCACTGCGGGTCTTGAACAATCATAGAATCCTCGATGTATACAGGCTAGCTTACATCATGAAAGCGATAAATCCGCCCATTCTCGTTTACCTCTGCCACCTTTCTCAAAGCTTCCGCTGGCGACAAACCGAACTTTCGGGTTAATACAACGAACAGGTGATAGAACTCGGACTTCAAATCCGCTGCGAAGATCCCCGGATCATCAGATCCAAGACATATAGACATAGGAACATCACCTTCAATCGCCTCACCCGGCAAGCCCATCCAGCGAAAGATATGATGTTCGCTGACATCTCGATACTGACTGATACGGGTGTTGCTGGTCGGAGGGCATTCTATCGCAATGTTTCGGTTTGCCATTTTTGCCATTAAAGCTTGTTGTAATGCAACAACCGCTTCATCCGGCAAATATTCCAAGGCAACTTCAACATATTCAGAACGCTGCTTTCGCACATTGTCAGATGTAAGCCATTGCTTGTATAACTTCAGCGGCCTTTTCATGCCCGCCGTTTTCGCCAACTTTCTGGCGCGCTCGTACTCTTCCAACCAGAGAGATTTGGGTTTTAATGACCCATTTAGCCCACCCAGCAGGCCTTCTGATTCCGCCAACACCCCCCGCATTTCAAGTACCTGATCCAAGGTGGTAATCGAGACTTCTTCTTCAAGCGAAAACACCTGATGGGCCAAACGAACAGCTTCGATCGCTGCATCACTTGCGTAACGCAGTAGTTCCGGATGACTTCGAAGTTCCCGCCAGATAAACACCAAATCTAGCAATCGCGTCTCTTTGGTCATGGACAAAGACAGTGGCAAAGAGCGTTTCCAGATGTTAGGTGTGATGCCAATCGCCGTGCAGTGACCAAGACGGTCGCCATTGCGCAATGGCAAAAATCTCAAGGCATCATCAATGGATCGAATACCACTAATCAGATGCGGGAAGTCCTCGCCAACATGATAGGTAAAATGAGCAATACCTGATTTGGCTAGTACCCGGAACAAGGGGCCAAACAACTCCGATGGCGCGTGCATCTCATTAGCTGCGGCATCCACTCCTCGAATCCAGCCTTTCAGGCGCGGCTCATACTTCAGCATGTCCATCAGAATAGCTGCCTGATTCTTCAGGTCCTTAAATAGTAATGCGTAGGGATAGATCTCATCATTTTTTGGCTTTCTTTTGATAAAGTGCGCTACTAGAGCCAGCTCTGCGCACTTGCCATGAGGTTCAACCAGTTCGAGATTATCGAGCACTTGTGATATAGTCAGCGGCTTATCATGCACACATTCCAGAGACATATTAGCCCTCAGGTATTCCCAATACCCTCTTAACACACTAAAGAGTAAGTTTTGCATTTTGCTGGGGTCGCTCTTCGGAGCAAAACGTCCTTCCAGATAACGCACCTGAGAGTACACACCAGCACCATGGGCATGTTTAAAACGAGACAAATAAGATTTCTCGGTTTCCTCCCTCAGCTCTGTCATGGTGTAATTCTGGAACTGATCAAAACCGAAAAAATCGTCTCGCTGAACCAGTAAGGTCAGGCACTGATTTTGAATCAGCAGATAAATCCAAAGCAGTCGTTCCAACCCTTCGGGTGCGTCATACCGCCATTTTTCCAACAACCCGGTTAGCCAGCAAAATTCAGACTCCTGACTGTATTTGTCATCAGTTGGCCAAACCGTCGCAAACCCGTACACCTGGCCATGATGTAGAATTGTGCTATCCGCCAACTGCTGCGGATACTGTATTGATGCTATCCACTCTGGCAACTCAACGCCCTGAGCGACCCGACAAAGAATTTCGCGAATATTACTGGCGATTTGCAAACGATCCTTGAAGATTTCAGGCGTCAGAGAGGGGTCAATCTGGGCGCAGAGTTGTTTCATCTCTTGAGATGCCCAGGCCTTATCGAAATTTCTGACACTCACTTCTGGGTGCTTGAGTGCATCCAGCCAACACTCTTCCGCACTGGTACTGCCATTCAGATGTTGGTGAGTTTCGTGTAGGCGTTCACGGGTAATGTAGTCCTCAACCGTCGGGTGATATGGGTATAAAGGCCAGCGAAAACTATATTCCTGGCTTGCAGGCCCAGAGTTAAAGACCTGATGACACGCCATAATTGGCAGGCACGACACTCGGCTCATCAGCGTTTGCCATTCCGAGAACAAAGCAAGATCTGTTCTAGGGCCGTCTTTCTCGTTTTTAACAAATTTTTCAGCGATTAGGCGCAAGGCCGCTACTGGACCAAGTTTCATGTTTCGCTGTTTGAGTCGCTGTTCCAGGGATGACCAAGCCGACTTGGCTACATGATCAGGCAAACTACGCGTTTGTTCGTATTGAGTAAGGAACACGGATGACTCCACCCTGTCATTAAGTGATATCTCATTCAACGAGACGGTGCTCAGTCGATCTAACAGTACTGTCGAGTTAAGAAGAAACCTTTCCACACCTAATCCTTAAACAGTTGCCAACATTATTCATCAGCCGCTGGATTAGCTGAAAAATTAACACTGTCATGCTATTTCTTTGGTTCATATGGCGCAGCAGCAATACCAGCTACATTCAGAAACCTAAAGCCCAATACAGATTTTGAAGAATCTAAAGACTCTACAGCACTAAACTGAACCTTATCATTAAATCCATCACCAATAATTCCATCTAACAGAGTAAGAAGAGTTTTTTCCTGTTGAGAGAGTAAATTATCTGCCGAATTAATACTACCCAAAGGGAAAATAAATGGATGCACTAATGGACACTTCAAAATAGAGTAGAAGATCGGATGCGTGTTGCTTATATCCGAGAGATTCTCCATCGATTGCAATTTAGTCACTAACTGACCAACAGATGTAACCGGGTTCTGCTTAAAATTTACAGAAATACGTGAAACAGAACTCTCACTAACTCTATGATATGCATCTTCCTCAACTAAAACTGCGTGGAGAAAAGACAACACATTGAAACGCATAATTTTTGCCGCATTAGTCTGATTTGTATACTTACCTCCACTCGCCAAAGGATCACTACTCAGCAAAGATTTATGTTTTGCCGCAACATTTGACAGGTTAAAAAATAACCGCGTCCAGATCTTACCTATAAGCATAGATGACGGTTTTATCTTGGAGGATATTTGTCTAACAAGGCGATTCCATTTGATTAGAAGAACTATGGATTCGTTTATATCCTTTTCATCCACAACATTCAACTCCTCAACTTCCTCGCCAGCACCTTTTTCAGCATATCTAGACCACAATGGAGCAACACAAGTCGGTTTTGCAATAATCTTTATAACAGCCTTTCTAAAGCTTTCATTTTCAATAATTATTTTTTTATGAATGCTAGAAACATCTTCAGCAGTTTTTTCAATTTCATTTATTTCAGAAACACCAGTATCTACATCTGCAAGATCAGCAATTGCTCCAATGAGATTAAAAACGGACAGGAAATCAGTCGGAGCAGGCGTCAAAGCGGAACTCAAAGATGCTGCAAGTGCAACCTTAGCTAGCCCACTTTCTACATTAATATCTAGCGCTTTATAGGCTGCTCTTTTTTTCTTACTCATGTGAATCATACCAAGGTACACACCAGGAGACGTATTAAGACTTCCATCATCAGAAATAACAGCGCAACTTCTATTAGCCCAATTTGTTACGCTTTCACGCCGCCCAATGGACATATATGATTTGAATTCAATATCCGTAGGTTGTTGAGAACGATTACCATGATTTCCAAATAATTTTTGAACACCATCAAAAAGGCTGACACTACCACAACCAACTAACATTAACTGAAGAAGCTGGGAAAGTCCCCCATCACATAGAGCGCTCACCTGAGATGCTAGGTATACAGAGCAATTTCTAAGAGCTTCATTACTCGATTGAGGGCGAAGATAAAATCCTGTATTAACCTCCTGATCTTGGAGCGAATATCTAAATATATCATCACATAAAGAATCCATACCAATCCGATGCTGCTCATAATTCAAGCCCACCCTATAAATACTACTAAGCATTGCTCCATATAACGAATCCCTCAGCAGCACACTTTCAGATATATCAGATTCTTGCAAACGGGAGTAATAATCCTGCATCACCTGCATTAACAATCTAACCGGCTGCTTCAAAAGCTCATCAACATACATATCCAGATCAGAGCCAACCCGTATGTTCAAACCATTCGAAACAATATTCTCTAAAGCACTCCTAACTGTATTAACCTTTACGCCATCTGAGCCTTTACTGTATAAAACGCTAATCTTTTCAGAGTGTTTATCTCTCCCTTTCTCTCCCACCAGTTGCAGCATGGTTTTCAACTGTATACGCTTCTGAACCGGGAACAGTTTTAACAAATATTGCTGTTCAAGATGTTCCACCATATAACCCCGTTCGGCTAAGCGTGCGCTCTCTTTTTCCTGATCGAGCAAAGTTTTGCTGTAATTTTCGTATTGCTTACCGCGAATCAATTGGGAATATAGGCGCAAGTCACCTGTCGCCACCACCACCAATTTCTGGCTGTTAAAGAATTTACGAATAGATTCAAGTACATCCCAACCCGCATCAAACTGAGTATCAATATCATCAAAAGTGATCAAAATCGCATTGCAGCCGAGAATTTCACACGCACGTTCAACCAGCTTCTCAAAGATTTCTGACAAATCCTGGCCACCAATGGAGTAATCAAGCTGGGCATCCAACTTCAAAGCATCACTGAAATATTCCGGCTTATATTCCTTGTCTGTGAGCAGATGTAAACCGCGCTGGAGCTGCGCAAGGTGATTCTGCCATTGTTCTTTTTGTTTTTTATGATCATTCGACGACCAGCATCCTTTTATCTTGTCGGACACCATTTTATTCAGACGGGCAGTCACAGTGACCAAAATGGGTTCATGACGCGGCAACTTGGTAGGGTCGATGGTCGGCAAACACTTGATGCTGACATTGAAATCACCTTTGTCACTGTTCAGAGATTTGACCACGCTATTGATAAAAGTGGTTTTACCCGCACCGCGAGTACCATCCACAAAAAATACATTACGACCAGACTCATCAATAAACCGTGTTAGCCCAGCAGGCTTATCGGTGTCTGGAGAGGTAACCGAGTTCCGAATACTCTCGACCAACTGATCACGCAGAGATTTCTGAATGAGATCATCTTCTTTGGTACTGCCCGGAAGATTGGGCGCAAACAAGTTAATGATGATTTTTCCCTCGGTCGTTTCAGTCTGTACGCTGTCTGTCATGTTCGTATCGATCCATTTTTTTGATTTTTTGCCAGCCTGAGCATCAGACTGGTGCTTTGAATTTACACTGCGTTTATTTATGCAATACTCATTGCCATTAGCTTCAATCAGTTCGTTGAGGGCGCTTCGTCACGATTCGTCCCACAAAGCTTCCTGGAGCGCTAATAAAACTGACCACCTAATTCACTGCCCTCATCCTCGCTACTGAGCGGTTAGCTTTTTCGAGCAGACATTGCTGCGCGAAGTGTGGGACCGAGGATAACGCATAACAAGCTGATATTGTGTCGTTACACCTTCACTAGTTCTTACAGATAAAGTATTAGCATTAAAATTATTGATAAATATTAACTACAATCAACAACTACACCTATTACCGTAAGCTTGCTGATAGATTATTACTTTTTCTAGTCATTAATTTTTATATTGATTTGGTCTAAGGAACTGAATTATAACCATTTAACTCCTTCAGAAATAAATGAGAGTTGCCTGTTTATCTACTTAAAGCGAGCATGTTTTATGGTGAAACTAAACAACTGTTAGTATTGATCCACATGAACAACCATTATCCGCTTCTGGCACATAACTGCCATAAACCGGTGACGCAACTCACGAGACACTTCGAATTCGCAGTGAAACTACCCTGTCAGCTTTGCACTAACAACCTCACCATACCGCACAGCCCCAATGTTCACACGGCGGTGAACCACGGATGAGTGCGTTCAATAACCTGATGGTGATGCGCTTTAATCAGCGCATCCAGCTGGCTCTGACTGGGAAGCGGGCGACCGCGCAGGACCGCTTTGGCGGTGGCATCAAAGATAACGATGCCGCGGGTGGCGATATCGGCCGCGGCAATAAACTCCGCCAGTCTGCCGGGGGCGTCGACGTATTTCACCGCTTTTTCCCGGCAGTTTTCCAGCAGCATCGTCAGCACCTGATACAGGTCGTGGGTCTCGCCGAGCACGGGCATTTTGCGGCAAGAATCGACGAGAACCTGCTGTAGCTGTACGAACGTCGCCTGGCTGTCCTCCTCGCGGAATAAGGTTTCTAGCATCTGCTGCCAGTGGCCGTAGGTCAGGTTAAACAGCGCATTCTGCACCAGCAGCAGGCTGGCGTGCTGCCAGTTAAATTGCGCGGCCAGCAGCGCCACCTCCCGTTGCAGCGCGGCGAACTGCGCGTCGTCGCAGACCACCTCCGGCAGCACGGCGGCGATGCGGGTCAAAAATGCGGCGATCTCTGCTTCCGCCTGCGGCGTGAGCAGCGGCAGGGTTTTACGCAGCTGCAGCAGCTTCAGCTGGCTAAGGTCGTAAAACGCGGCGCTGACGTTTTCTCCGGCCAGCAGGGAACGATTCACCAGCTGGATAACCTCTGCCGACTGTACGCGCGAACGTTCTTCCAGCAGCGAATGATGCAGGCGATTCCAGGCAGGTGACGGAGTGGATGCGGTATTCATCGGTAGCCTCGCGTTAGGGACGTCGCGGCCCGCAGGCCAGAGTGTGCCAGTGAGTATGGCAGAAATCCCCCCGCTTCGTTGCCGGCATTAATCAATAAACCGGCGACTTACCCCGTTATGGCCGCGGGGACAGACGTGAAATGTAATCAGTAATTGCTAATTGTAATGTTATAAAGTAACAGTTACTATGCGCGCCAGTGTGAACCTGTAAAATTTTCTCTCTGGATAAAGGACGTACATTTCCATGCGCATAACTGTTTTCTCGACGCTGCTGCCGCTGATCCTTGCTGCCACCGCGCCGGGTGTCGGCGCTGAACCTCAGCGCGTGGCCGCCGTGGTCGCTCCCTTTGAAATTAAAGGGGTTGATCCGGTGCTCTCCGGCGATATCTTCCTGAAAATGTCGATTGTTGAAACGCTGGTTAACACCGACACGGCCGGTAACCCTCTGCCGGGGCTGGCCAGCGGCTGGACGGTCAGTGATGACGGACGGGTGTGGCGTTTTACCCTGCGCCCCGGCGTTCGCTTCCACGACGATACGCCGCTGACCGCCGACAGCGTGGTGAACGCGCTGAACGTGGCGCGCAGCCGACCGGGGCTGCTGGATAAAGCGCCGATCGCCGCCGTTCGCGCCGACGATGGCGCGGTGGTGATTGAACTCAGCCAGCCGTTCACCCCGCTGCTGAGTATGCTGGCGGAAAACCGGGCGCAGATCCTGGCACCGGCGGCGTATGACGCGGATCGGAAGGTGGTTAACGTAATCGGCACCGGGCCGTATCGCCTGACCTCACTGCAGGCGCCGCAGAAACTGACCGTCAGCCGTTTTGACGGCTACTGGGGCAGCATGCCGGCAATCGGGCAGGCCAGCTATATGTCGGCAGGGCGGGCAGAAACCCGCGCGCTGCTGGCCGAGAGCGGCGGTGCCGATCTGGTTTATAACCTCGATCCGGCCAGCCGTACCCGCTTGAAAAACAACCCAAAGCTGACGCTGCTGGCGGTCTCCATCCCACGCACCGTGCTAATCAAGGTCAACGCCGGGCACCCGCTGCTTAACGACGTTCGCGTCCGCCAGGCGCTGAGCCTGGCCGTCGATCGCGGCGGTATTGCCCGCGCCATTCTGCGCTACCCGGCGGCGGCGGGGCAGCTGTTCCCGCCGTCGGCGGCGCAGTGGCATAACGCGTCGCTGGCACCGCTGGAGTACGATCCCGCGCGCGCCCGTGCGCTGCTGGCCGAACTGGGCTGGCAGCCGGGGGAGGACGGGATACTGGTACGCGACGGTAAACCTTTCTCCCTGACTCTGACCACCTATCCCGATCGCCCGGAGCTGCCGCTGATGGCGGCGGCTATTCAGCAGCAGCTGCGTGAAATTGGCGTTCAGCTGGCGATAAACGCCACCAACTCCGGCGAGATCGCCGCAACGCATCATGACGGCAGCCTGGCGCTGGCGCTGGTGGCGCGCAACTTTGCGCTGACCCCGGATCCGCTCGGTACGCTGTTACAGGACTATGCGCCGCAGGGCGGGGACTGGGGAGCGATGAACTGGTCGAACACGGCGTTTAATCAGACGCTGGCCGGGCTGGTTCACGGCGATAAGCCGCAGGAGGCCGCCGCCGAACGCCAGCGGCTGACTCAGATCCTGCAAGCTGAACTGCCCGTCGTGCCGGTTGCCTGGTATCAGCAGACCGCAGCGGTTTCCAACCGCGTGCAGGGCGCGGACCTTGACCCGTTCGAACGCAGTTTCGGGCTGGAAAAAATGAGGTGGGCTGAATGATCCGTCTGCTTGGCTATCGTCTGATGCAGGCCGGTCTGGTGGCGCTGCTGGTCGGCGGGCTGACCTTTATTATGATGCGCATGCTGCCCGGAGAGATGGCTTTCCGCATCGCCGCCGGTCGCTACGGCTACGACAGGGTCGATGCCGCCGCCGCCAGCGCGGTGCAGCAGGAGCTGGGGCTGGATCGCCCCGCGTGGCAGGCGTTGGGTGACTGGTTTATCCAGCTGCTGCACCTTAACCCGGGCCATTCGCTGGTGTCCGGCGAGCCGGTGATGGCGGAAATCGGTCATCAGCTGGGGCAAACCCTGCTGCTGGCGGCGGTAGCGCTGCTGCTGTCGCTGCTGTTGGGGCCGCCGCTGGGCATTCTCGCCGGGCTCTCTCCGGGCGGTAGGCTGGATCGCCTGCTGCTGGCGCTCTCCACCGTGCTGCGCGCGCTGCCGCACTTTGTGCTGGGACTGATCCTGGTGCTGATTTTCGCGCTTGGCCTCGGCTGGCTGCCCTCGGCGGGCTACGGCGACGCACAGCACGTTCTGCTGCCCGCGCTGACGCTGGCCCTCGGGCTGGCGGCGGTCTCCAGCCGGGTGGCGCGTAACGCCATGCGGCAGGTCAGCGCATCGGCCTGGTATCAGTTTGGCCGCACCAATGGGCTGCCGCCCGGCACCCTGTTCAGACGACACGGTCTGCGCAACGTTAGCGTTCCGCTGGTCACCTGGCTCAGTGTGCAGTTTATCTATCTGGTTGAGGGGGTGATCGTGGTCGAAACCCTGTTTGCCTGGCCGGGCATCGGTCACGCGCTGGTTCACGCGATTTTTGCCCGCGATATCCCGATGATCCAGGGCACCGCGCTGGTGATGGGACTGATGTTTGTTCTGCTTAACGCGCTGAGCGATGGCCTGTGCTACTGGCTGGATCCCCGGAGGAAGAACCTATGATTTCACTATCTCGCCGCCTGAGCCGCGCGCAGCAGGCCGGGGCGCTGATCCTGCTGCTGCTGGTTATTTTTGCCTTTGTGCTGCCGCTGCTGTGGCCGCAGGATCCGGTATACCAACGGCTGATGCTGGCGCTTCAGTGGCCCGAGTGGGGAGCGCCGTTTGGCTACGATCACCTGGGCCGATCGCTGTTTGCCCGTCTGACGGCGGCAATACGCCTGTCGCTGGGGCTGGCGCTGGTCAGCGTGCTGAGCGCGGCGATCCCCGGCATTTTGCTGGGTGTGCTGGCCGCCTGGCGCGGTGGCGCGGTGGACCGCGCCGTCGGGCTGCTGTCGGACGCTTTCCTGGCGCTGCCGGGGCTGCTGCTGGTGCTGCTGCTGACCGCCATTGTGCCGGACTCGGCGCTGATGCTTTACGTCGGTATCTCGCTGCTGCTGTGGGTGGAGTATTTTCGCCTGAGCCGCGCCGTCGCCCGTCCGCTGCTGCGCTCTCCGGCGGTGCAGGCCTCGCGGCTTTTGGGCTTTGGCCCGTGGATGATTTTCCGCCGCCATCTGTGGCCGGAGATGGCGCCGCTGGTGCTGACCGTGGCCGCCTTCGGTGCCGCCGCTGCGATTATGGCCATTGCGGCGCTGGGCTTTGTCAGCGTCGGCGTGCGGCCACCGACCCCGGAGCTGGGGCTGATGATGACCGAGCTGTTGCCCTACTACGATGAAGCGCCATACGCACTGCTGCAGCCGGTGGCGGTGGTCTTTTTACTGGTACTCAGCCTGCTGCTGCTGGCAGGGAAGGAGAGAGCATGATCCTGCTGGAGATTCAAAACGCGGCGGTCAGCGGCGGCGAAGCGCGGGTGGAACCGCTGTCGTTCAGCCTGCGCCCCGGAGAACCGTTTACCCTGCTGGGGGAGACCGGATCGGGGAAAAGCCTGCTGGCTCAGTCGGTTATCGGCACCCTGCCTGCGGGTCTGCGCGCCAGCGGCACGCTGATTATCGACGGAACGCCGCACGACCTGGCCAGCCGTCCGGCGAAGGCGCTGTGGGGGCATACGCTGGGAATTCTGCCGCAGGAGCCGTGGCTGGCGCTGGACCCCACCATGCGGGCGGAGCAGCAGGTGGCGGAGGGCTACCGCTTTGTGCGCGGCAATGACAAGGCGACGGCGATGCGCGCGGCGCGGGATGACCTCCGCGATCTGGGGGTTGAGCAGGCGGCCCGACGGCTGCCGCAGGCGCTCTCCGGCGGCATGGCGCAGCGCGTGGCCTTCGCCGCGGCGCGTGCGGGTGGGGCGAACATAATTGTCGCCGACGAGCCAACCAAGGGGCTGGACGTCGCCCGGCGTGATGAGGTGATTGCTCTGCTGATGCGCGAGGTCCGCGCGGGCGGCGGGCTGCTGACTATCACCCACGATATTGAGCTGGCGCGGCAGATCGGCGGCGAAGTGGCGGTGATGCTGCACGGCAAAATTGTCGAGCGCGGGCGGGCGGAGCAGGTGCTGAACGCGCCCCGGCATCCCTATACCCGGCGGCTGCTGGCGGCCGATCCCAGCCGCTGGCCGCCGCAACAGCCGCGGCCGCACGGCGACAGCGTGGTGCTGGAGGCCCGCAGCCTCGGTAAGTCGCGCGGCGGCAGGCAGCTGTTCAGCAACCGGTCGCTGCGGATCCATGCCGGGGAGGTGATAGGCATTACCGGGCCGAGCGGCTGCGGAAAAAGTAGCTTTGGCGACATCCTGCTGGGGCTGCTGTCCGCCGACGTGGGAGAGGTGCGGCGCGACCCGCAGCTGGCGGCGGTGAAATACCAGAAACTGTTTCAGGATCCGCCTTCTGCCTTTGCACCGAAGGTGACGCTGCGGCAAACCCTGGACGACGTGGTACGTCTGCATCGTCTGGATCGCGCGCGTATCGCCCCGCTGATGGCGCGCCTGAAGCTGCTGCCCGGACTGCTGGACCGCTATCCCGGCGAGGTGTCCGGCGGGGAGCTACAGCGTTTTGCGCTGCTGCGGGTGCTGCTGCTCGATCCGGTGTTTCTGTTTGCCGATGAGCCGACCTCGCGCCTGGATCTGCTGACCCAGCGGCAGACCATGGAGCTGCTGGTCGAGGTCGCGGCGGAGCAGAACTGTGCCCTGCTGGTGGTCAGCCACGACGAAGCGCTGATTGAACACATCAGCCACCGCCGGATCCGCTTTGGCGAGGAGGACGCCGCCCGCTTAAGCGGGTCGCCGCAGGGTGTGCCAGGAGAGGCCTGCCCGCTGTAGCAGGAAAATCTGTCCGGGAGCGGCCTCCCGGACAGCCTACGCTCCGGCGCGATCGAAGGGGGAGTGCAGCGCCAGATACTGAAGCAGCATGATGGTTTTGGCATCCATAATTTCCCCGCTGCCTATCGCGGCCAGCGCCCGCTCCAGCGGCCACTCCAGCACTTCGATATCCTCGCCCTCATCGGCCAGCCCGCCGCCTCTGCCCTGACGATCCTCATCCGCATATTCGGCAATGAAAAAGTACAGCTTTTCGGTCACCGATCCGGGACTCATGTAGGCTTCCATCACTTTCTCGATGTGGGTCACGCGGTATCCCGTCTCTTCCTCCGCCTCGGCGACGATGCGCGTTTCCGGCGAGGCATTGTCGAGCAGGCCCGCCGCGGCCTCAATCAGAAACCCGTGATGGCCGTTGATAAAGATCGGCAGGCGAAACTGCCGCGTCAGCACCACGCTGCGCCTGCGGCGGTTATAGAGCAGGATCACCGCGCCGTTGCCGCGATCGTAGGCCTCGCGCTGCTGCTCCTGCCAGCTGCCGTCGGCACGCTGGAGTTCAAAGGTGTACTTCTTCAGCGTGTACCAGTTATCGGATAACAGCTGCTCACGGATATTGCGGACTTTCTGCTGCATTAGGGTTCTCCCGGTGATGACAAAACGGACGTTATCATGCATAATCGTGCAACATCAAGAAAAAACGTGAACGAGGATCTATGCTCCCCAGCCAGCGTAAGCAGCAAATATTAGCGATACTCGCCCGTGAAAATCAGGTGATGTCCGGCGAACTCAGCCAGCGGTTTGCCGTCTCGGAGGACTCGGTGCGCCGCGATCTTCGCGAACTCGCCGCGGAGGGGCTGCTTCAGCGCGTCCACGGCGGGGCGCTGCCGGTCTCTGCCGCGTTAGCGCCGATTGAAACACGCAAAACCGTGCAGATAAACTCCAAGCAGCGTATCGCGCGTGAGGCGGTGGCGCTGATCCAGCCCGGCCAGGTGGCGATTATAGACGGCGGGACGACCACGGCGGAAATGGTGCGGCTGCTGCCGCGTGATTTAGCGTTTACCGCGGTCACCCACAGCCCGGCCATCGCCGTTGCGCTGGCTGATTTTCCGCAGGTGGAGGTGATTATGATTGGCGGACAGCTCTACCGTCACTCGCTGGTGGCGGTGGGTGCCACGGTGCTGGAGGCCATCGCGCGGATTAACGCCGATCTGTTCTTTATGGGGGTAACCGGCGTTCATAAAACGGCCGGACTGACCACCGGTAACTATGAGGAAGCCGGGATCAAACGGGCGCTTGCCGCCAGGGCCGCTGAAACCATCGTGATGGTTTCCAGTGAGAAGCTGAATACCGCCTCGGCCTTTGCGATTGGCGATCTGAAACTGGCCAGTACGCTGATTATTGACGGAGAGCCGGATGCTGAGATGCGTAATCTGCTGTTGAAGCAGCAGATTACGCTGCTGAAAGGCTAGGGACTAGCCTCTGTTGTCTTTAGGACCGAGGAAGTAAAAGCCGAACGGTATCGAGCCAAGGATGGTGAACACGACGCTGTAAACGGCGACCCACGCTCCCTGAATAATAAACATGCCGGCCGTCCAGTTTTCCATCGGCAGATTGTACTGATCCTCAACGCCCTGAAACGTCACTTTCGATACCACACTGACCGCGATGATAAAGACAATCGCTACCGCCAGCAGAAATTTTTTCCCCTCAGGGGATTTAAGTGCTCCAAACATAACGTCTTCCTACTCTCTGTCTTATAAAAAAGTTAGCCCGCCGACAGTCTCTCCGCCAGAGAGTCTGTCAGCACGCAAATTTTGTGTGTGTTTTACCACGCAGAAGGCGAGACGGCGGGCGGCGCACGCGCGCGTTGAGGTGTCCATGCACGGAAAACCGGTGAGGGGGTAAACCGCTGAGGGGGCGTGCTGCGAACCGACATCAGCATCAGCCACAGCAGCGCCGTCAGCATAAACTGCACAAACGGCAGATGGATAAGCAGCTGACAGTAGCCGCAGGCAATCTCTTCCATCGGAGACATCGCCTGGCCGGGCATCATCCGGTGAGCCGTTAAGGGGGGGTTGTCACAGTGAGCCGCCGACATGCTCTCAGAATGCCTGTCAGCCGAAGTCATCGCCATACCCTGATGGGCACCGGACGAATGCACTGCGCTGGCGGCGTCAACGGCCGTACAGAGGGTGCGATTAACGAGTGATTGAGAAACGACGGGCGCAATAAACAGCATGGCAACGGAGAACAGTGCCAGCCAGGCTGAGAATGAGAATGACAGAAGAGAATAGCGCCAGTGCAAAATGTTACCAGGTCATCACAGAGTGGCCGCAATTGTATCGTAGTTTATTTTTGAGTGTTACGAAAAGTGCTAATCAAAGCGGAAAACGTTAACTCCGTGTGGCCTGTCAGGGCAAAGTAACCGTTTTTTGCCCGGCACTCAGGGCGACAGGCCCGAATAGAAGGCCTGTCGCGCGGAGGCGATTATTTAGCGGGGTGGTACTCAATATTGATCGGATCATTCGGCAGCTGGGTGAAGCTGCGGATCAGCGTGTGATAGTCCGCCGTCGGGTCCATATCCTTAAACTGATCGGGATAGAAGTCCTTTGCCAGCATCTCCATGCCGATAATATTGTACGGATGGTTGTAGAAATGGTGGTAAACCGCCGCCACTTTGCCCGCTTTCACCGCCGGGATATCCTTCACCCCGGTACGGTCGCGCAGCCGGTCGAAGCTGGCCTTAATCTCTGCCGTATCGGTGTTGTAGCCCAGCGGAATGACCGTGCTGGCCTTGCCGCCGCGTTTGGAGCCGCTCATCACGTAATAGTCAGGGTTCATCGCAATCACCTTTTCTACCGAGACGGTGCCGCTGGTGCCCGGCAGCAGCTCAGAACCGATATTACGCGCGCCCGTCGCTTCAACCAGTCCACCCCAGCCGTTGTGTCCGTGGGTAAAGCAGCACGAATCGCCGCCGCCGCCGATACCGGCAATCGGTTCGACGAAGACCAGCGGCTTAGGTGAAATATCTTTCACCGTATTTTGTAACGCGCTCAGCTTCTGCTGATAAAAGTCGGTATAGGCTTTTGCGTGATCTTCCTGGTTCAGCACCTTGCCCAGCAGCGTCACGCTGGCGGCGGTGTTCTGCACCGGGTGCAGTTCGTCATCGACAAACAGTACCGGAATATTTAGCGCGGCAAGCTGGCTCAGTACGCCGGTCTGCTTCAGCGCCGGTTTTGCCCGCAGCTGGGCGATCATCAGATCCGGGTTCTTACTGATGACCGTCTCCAGATTCACTTCTCCCTGGTCAGAAAAGCCCATATCAAGGATCTGCTCCGACTGCGGCCAGCGTTTTTTCAGCATATCCCAGCTGCCGGTATCCTGTTTCTTCAGCAGGTTGTTCCACGACACCACGCGGCGAAACGGGTTGTCGCGATCCAGCAGGGCAAGGCTCAGAATTTCGCGGCCGTCCTGCAAAATGATGCGCTGCGGTTCCTGCTTAATCACTACCTGCTGTCCGTCCATATCGGTCACGGTCAGCGGGTAGTCGGTGGCCAGCGCCAGCGAGGGCAGGGCGGAAATCAGCAGAGCGGACAGCGTGAGGCGGGGAGAAATAGTCATCGTCAGAGGTACTCGGGTTGAAAAGATGATGATAATTATTCTCATTCTTCATTAAACAGAACCTAAACCGCGCGTTATTTATTAAATAATTCATCCAGCCTCAGCCCGCGCGCTGTTCGGCGGAGAAGGCAACTGCGCTCTCTCTTGGGATCAGCCGGCAGTTCAGCTCCGGCAGAATATCGGTCTGCGGCATCAGCCTCAGCAGCGCCTGATCTACCAGCGCCGCCAGCGGATATTGCATCACACCGACCGCCGGGGAAAGCAGGCGGAGCCAGGGGGCATCGTGATACACCAGCAGCGACAGATCCCGCGGCAGCGACAGCCGCAGCTCGCGCAGCCGGGCAATAACCGCCTGCGCCACAGAGGGATTACTGACGATCAGCGCCGTCGGCGGCTGGGATAAATGCAGCAGTCGGTCCAGCGCGTTCACTACGCCGGGGTCGCGGAAGGTATGACTGAGGATCAGGCTTTCTCGCCAGGGGAGGCCGTAGCGTTGCAGGCTCTGCCGGTAGCCCGCCAGCTGCTGCCGGTAGCCCGCCAGCTGCTGCCGGGCAGAGGCGATATCCATCGCCTCGCCAATCCAGCCAATGTGCCGGTGCCCCAGCTCCGCCAGATAACCGGTGGCGGCGGCGGCGGCTTGCTGGTTATCAAAGCGGATAATATGGGCGTGAGAAAATCGTTCGAGCCAGCGGTTCAGGAACACGATGATGATGCCGCTGTCGGCCACGGCCTGCCAGCGGTCGCTGTTATCGCAGACGGGCAGGGCGATGATGGCGCGCAGCGGCTGCGATATCAGCCGGTTGAGGATCTCGCGCTCCAGCAGCGGATCGTCCTGGGTTGCCTGCACCATAACGCTTAAACCCATTTCACCGGCCTGACGGATGAGCAGGGCGCACAGCTCCGCGCAGAAGTCATCGCTAAGGTCGGGCACCAGCAGCGCCAGGGTATTACCGGCGCGGACCGGCTGCTGCTGCACATCATCCTGCGGGCAGTAGCGGAGGGACTGAATCGCCTCGCGTACCCGGCGGCGGGTGGGTTCTGACACCCCGCCGCTGGCGGAGTTCAGCACCCGGGATACCACGCTGACGGATACGCCTGCGAGTATGGCAACGTCCCTGACGGTATTTTTCTTTCTCTCTGACAAAGTGCCTCCCTGCTGCGTCGCGAGCCGGTGGTTCGGCCGTTCGCGGTAAGATAAAAAACGATTAACCGTGCCTGTGATGAGGAAAGTGAAAGAAATTTCAAATGTAAATTATTACCAGCTATTTCAACACTTAAGTATTGTAAACACACGGCGGCAGTCCATGTTTCGCATTGATAGCGATTCGCTGCCCTGCACCCTATTTTCTACTGCCGAATGCTCTTTTTCCACTGTGTCCGCTGCCCGTTTTCTTTTGACTGGGCGGATTTTTACCGCCTTCCGCCCGGGAGCAGACTTTTAACCTGCTGAATTAAAAGAGTTAAAAATACATCTTTCTTCGTAAGTCATAAATTTTAACACAGGCTGTGATCCCGCTCTCTTTTCCGTACTGATTGTTTGGACAACGGAGCTGCAATCCATAATAGTGATTTGAATAATAAATCACGTTTGAATAAATATTCACAGTGGAGATAAAAAAATGAAACATACTTTGCTTACCGGCCTGTTACTCTCTGTTATGACCCTCTCATCCGCGGCTCTGGCGGCGGACAAGGGGCTGATTGTCATCATCACCCCGTCCCACGATAACCCCTTCTTTAAAGCCGAAGCCGACGGCGCCGCGCAAAAGGCGAAAGAGCTGGGCTACACCACGCTGGTGGCCTCGCACGATGATGATGTTAGCAAGCAGAACCAGCTGATTGAAACGGCGATTGGTCGTAAAGCGAAGGCTATCGTACTGGATAACGCCGGGGCAGATGCCACCGTTGGACCAGTACAGAAAGCAAAAGATGCGGGTATCCCCACTTTCCTTATCGATCGTGAAATCAATAAAACCGGCGTTGCCGTTGCGCAAATTGTTTCCAATAACTACCAGGGTGCGCAGCTGGGCGCAGAGAAGTTCGCCAAGCTGCTGGGCGGTAAAGGTGAGTACGTCGAGCTGCTGGGTAAAGAGTCCGACACCAATGCCGGGGTTCGCTCCCAGGGCTATCACGACATCCTGGACGATCACCCGGATATGAAGATGGTCGCGCAGCAGAGCGCTAACTGGAGCCAGACCGAAGCCTTCAGCCGTATGGAAACTATCTTACAGAAACACCCGAATATCGTCGGCGTGATTTCCGGTAACGATACCATGGCGCTGGGCGCAGAGGCCGCACTGAAGGCCGCAGGTAAAACCAATGTTGTGGTCGTCGGTTTTGACGGCAGCGACTATGTCCGCGACTCCATCCTGAAGAAAGGCAACATCAAGGCCACGGTTCTGCAACCGGGCTGGGCACAGGCGCAGATGGCTATCGAGCAGGCGGACTACTATCTGACCCACGGTAAGCCGCAGAAAGAAGAGAAACAGCTGATGGACTGCGTGCTGATTGATGAGAGCAACGCCGGCAAGCTTAAAGTCTTCAACCTCGCAAACTGATTCGGGAGCCTGTGATGGTGACGAAATTCCCGCTCGCTGGCCTGCTGATTGCCGCCGCTCTGTTGAGCGGCTGTACAGTAGTGGATCTGGATGAAAACGGTCAACCGATCATACCGAAGGACCCGACAGAGCAAACCGGATACCGCGATCAAACGCCACAGCAGGTGGCGGAAGAGAACTGGGACAGCATGGTAGTAAAAGGCGCGCAGGCGCGCGCCCTTAGCTGGTCTGATATGAAGGCGAAAAGCAGCACGTTGAAACCGGGCAGCAGCGTCTTTGTTCAGGCCAGCGGTACGGTCAGCGCGGTGAGCGACGCGGCCGACCGCGAACGTCTGCTGACGGTGGTGATTAACGGTGAAACGGTGCCGGTATCCATCGGCCCGGTAATCCGCAGCAACGCTATCCGCGACGCCGCCGAGTTTAAATTTGAAGACTTTACCAACCAGGTGCAGTTTGCCCGCCTGACCAAAGCGTTAAACCAGCACGCGGTGAAGCAGCTGCCGACGGTGGACGCACAGTGGGTCGGCAAACCGGTACAGATGGTTCTGGCGGTGACGGTGCAACCGGATAAGGTACAGGATGCCGTGGCGGTCTCTCTGAAACAGGAGCAGCCGTAATGGACCAGTCCGATCCGATCATTCTGAAAACCCACGCGGTATCGATGCTGTTTCCCGGTACGCTGGCGCTGGACAAGGTGGACTACCGCGTCTGGCGCGGGAAGGTCAACGTAATTATCGGTGAAAACGGCGCCGGTAAATCCACGCTGATGAAAATTCTTGCCGGGGTTCAGCAGCCCACCAGCGGTGAAATCTGGCTGAACGGTGAACGGGTGGAGCTGAGCAGCACCCGGGCGGCAACCAAGCTGGGTATTGGCATGGTGCATCAGGAGCTGAACCTCTTCGAGAACCTGTCGGTGGCGGAAAACATCTTTCTCGGACGCGAGCTGCAAAGCGGGCTGAAGCCGATAGATGAAAAAACGCAGGAGGCGCGCACCGCAGAGTTAATGACGCGCCTTGACCAGGCCATTTCCCCCCGGGAGCTGGTTGCCAACCTGAAGGTGGGGCAGCAGCAGCTGGTGGAGATCGCCAAGGCGTTGGCGGAAAACACCGATATTCTGATCCTTGATGAGCCAACGTCGGCACTGAGTAAGACCGAAGTGGAGATCCTGTTCCGGGTGATCCGCGAACTGACCCGCCAGGGGGTGTCGATTATCTATATCTCGCACCGTCTGGAGGAGCTGATGGCTATCGGCGATGTGATCACTATCCTGCGCGACGGCCGTTTCCAGGCCGAAGCAAAGGTCAGCGACATCGACGTGCCGTGGATTGTGCGGGAAATGCTCGGCAGTGAACCGGTGACCAGCTTCCTGACGCCGGGGCGTCAGTTTGGTGCCGCGGTGCTGGAGGCGGAAAACGTCACCTGCGCAGGCCCGGCCGGAAACCTGGTGGTGAACAACGTCTCGTTCAACGTTCGGGCGGGGGAAATCGTTGGCATCTACGGCCTGATGGGAGCCGGACGCACCGAGCTGTTCGAGTGTCTGCTGGGCACCCAGCAGGACTATCTTGGCAAGGTCTGGCTGGACAGTAAGCCGGTGCCCCAGCGTCTCTCCACCGCCGATCGCATTAAGATGGGCATGAGCCTGGTGCCGGAAGACCGTAAGCGTACCGGCATTTTTCCGGTGTCGTCGGTCTCCAGCAACCTGACCATTGCCAGCCTGTGGCAGCGGCTGGAAAAGCGCTTTGCTATCTCGCAACGTCAGGAGCAGGAGGTGGTGGCCAGCACGGTCGGCAACCTGTCGATCAAAATCTCCTCGCCGGAGGTGGCGATCAACGCGCTGAGCGGCGGCAACCAGCAAAAAGTGGTTATTGGCCGCTCGCTGCTGACCAATCCGCGCCTGCTGCTGCTGGATGAACCCAGCCGCGGCATCGATATCGGGGCAAAGGCCGATGTGTTTCGCATGATGGTGAAGCTCTCTGAACAGGGGATCGCCGTTCTGTTTTCCACCTCGGATCTGAAAGAAATCATGGCGGTCTCAGACCGTATTCTGGTGATGTCCGGCGGTAAGCTGACCGCCGATATTCCACGGGCGGCGGCAGAAGAGTCGGCGCTGGTGAAAGCAAGTGCACAGGGGTTCTGAGATGAAAAATAGTTCTGGGGTGGCACAGCCTGCGTCAATGATGAAAGCCTTTAGCTCGCGGGAAAGCCTGATCCTGATGCTGCTAAAGATGCGCACCTTTATAGCCCTGATCCTGATTGTCGGTTTCTTCTCGGTCACCGTGCCGGATTTCCTTGCCGTCGGCAGCATGGTCATCATGATTAAACACATCGCCATCAACGCATTCCTGGCGCTGGGCATCACTTTTGTCATCATTACTGCCGGAATCGATCTTTCCATTGGTGCCACGCTGGGCCTGTGCGGAATGATTGCCGGCTGGCTGATTACCAAGGGGATCGTGCTGCCGGCGTTTGGTATCGCCATCTTCCCCAGCGTCTGGGTCGTGGTGCCGGTGGTACTGCTGATTGGTGCGCTGATCGGCGCAACCAACGGCTGGATCATCACCCGCTACAGCGTGGCGCCTTTCATCTGTACGCTGGGCACCATGTACGTGCTGCGCGGTGCCTCAATGCTGACCTCCGGCGGGGAAACGTTCCCCGGACTCCAGGGGAACCCGCAGTTGGGGAACACCGGCTTCGATGAAATCGGCGCGGGCTACTTCCTCGGGCTGCCTTGGGCTATCTGGATGATGATCGTGCTGGCGATTGTCATTGCCTATATCGCCCGCCGCCTGCCGTTTGGTCGCCAGGTTTATGCGATTGGCGACAACGAACGGGCTGCTGAACTCTCCGGTGTGCGGGTGAAGAGGGTGAAAGTCCTCGTCTATGCGCTCTCCGGTCTGTGTGCGGCGATTGCCGGGATCGTGGTCTCTTCCCAGCTGGTGGCCAGCCATCCGGCCAACGGTACGGCCTTTGAAATGAACGCGATTGCGGCGGTGGTACTGGGCGGTACGTCGCTGGCAGGGGGACGCGGCACCATTATTGGTACACTGATCGGCGCATTCGTCATTGGTTTCCTGGCCGACGGACTGATTATGATGGGCGTCAGCGAGTTCTGGCAGATGGTGATTAAAGGCATCGTTATCATCGTTGCGGTGATTATCGACCAGATGCAGAACCGGATGCAGCAGAAAGCCGCGGTGGTGGCGCAGAAGGCGCTGGTTATGGAGGCGGAAGCCGGGCGAACAACCTGACCCGGCAGGTGATGCGTATGAAGGAAAACGCAGCGTAGGATTTTATCTCTCTACCCGCCGGGGCAATCCGGCGGGTATTTTTACATCCGAGGGGGCCGCACGGCGCATCAGCGGAGGGTAAAACCTGGCGGACCCGCAGCGGGCGCTGGCGGCGGTGATCCTGCCCGGTGCCGGCAGGCTGCGTGAGGTGACCCGATGGCTGACGGTGAATTCATCGGTTTAAAGGGGAGAGCTTGCAGCGGTCGCTATCATTTGCGACCGCTGTGTATCGTCAGTGTGCCGGTGCGCTCAGGTCAACGGCGTATTTTTCCACCGGCGTGATCTGTTTTATCAGCTTGTTATCGAACAGGAACTGCTCATAGGCCTGATAGCGGGCGGTGTCCAGCTTCGCCGGATCGCTGGCAAACAGCGGCAGGGAGGCCTTCCATGCCCGACGGTTCAGCTCGGTGTTCAGCTCCGGGTGGCCGCTGGCAAAGGCATTCCAGGTCTCTTCCGGATGCGCCTGAAGGTAGCCGTTGCCCTTTTTCAGCGCGGCGAGGAATTTGGCAATTTTCGGTTTGTCCACATCCGCACTGTTAGCCACGATAATCAGCTCGTCATAGGTCGGAACGCCGTAGTCCTCCACGTTGAACACCACCGGATCTTTGCCCTGAATTTGCAGCTCCAGCGCTTCAATGTTGCGATAGCCGCCGATCACCGCATCCACCTGACCGGCCAGCAGTGCGCTGGTCAGCTGGAAATTGACGTTTACCGGTTTGATGTCACCCGCGCTGACGCCTTCGTGCTTCAGCATGGTGTCGAGGGTGGTCTGCTCGATACCGCTCACCGAGAAGCCGATCTTCTTACCCTTCAGCCCGGCGGGGGAGGTAATGCTTTTATCCAGCGTCATCACCGTATTCAGCGGGGTATTAATCAGCGTACCCACGCGCACCAGCGGCAGCCCCTGGTCGGCAAAGAAGTGCAGCTGCGGCTGATAGGTGATCGCCAGATCGGCTTTTTTGGCGGCGACCAGGCGCGGCGGCAGGGACGGGTCCGACGGCGGGACGATCTTAACGTTCAGCCCGGCATCTTTGAAGGCGCCGATCTGCTCGGCAACGAGGATCGGTGCATGGTCCGGGTTAACGTACCAGTCGAGCATCAGGGTCAGATCTTCCGCGGCGGAGGCGTGACCGGCAACGACCGTTCCCAGCAGCAGGGCACAGAGTTTCTTATTCATTAGTCTTGGCGTTCCTTATTATCAGATTGCAGGTGATTATTCAGCCGCCCAGTTAATCAGGCGGCGCAGCAGGCTATCGACGGTAACCCACAGTAAAACGGTCATCAGTACCAGAATAAACAGCGCGGCAAACAGCTGGTCGGTCTGCATACGGGCATTGGCGTTCAGCATCAGATAGCCCAGCCCTTCGGCGGAGCCGACCCACTCCCCGATAATCGCCCCAATCGGGGCAATCGCCGCCGCCATGCGCAGCCCGGTGCCGAACGCGGGCAGCGCCGCCATCAGCCGGACGTGGCGCAGCTGCGCCCAGCGGGATGCGCCCAGCGTGCGGGCCAGATCGAGATAGCCGCTGTTGACCCGCCGCAGGCCGTCAAAAAAGGCGGAGGTGATGGGAAAGAAGATCACCAGCACCGCCATGGCGACCTTGGCGCTCATGCCGAACCCGAACCACAGCACCAGCAGCGGCGCGAGGGCGAAGACCGGAATAGCCTGGCTGGTCAGCACCAGCGGCATCAGCCAGCGCTGTAGCCGGGGCGAGGCGATCATGCACAGTGCCAGCACCGCGCCAAGCAGCACCCCCAGCACCAGGCCGCTCAGCACTTCCGACGCGGTGATCAGGGTGTTCCAGGCAAAATAGCCGCGTCCTGACCACAGCGCCTCGGCAACGGCGGCGGGCGTCGGCAGCAGAAAGGCCGGAATATCGCTGAGCGTGGCCAGCCACCACAGCAGCAGCAGGCCGCTAAACACCGTCAACCCGCGCGCCCACTGTGCCCGTCGACCGTCCGATTTCACTCGCATTCGGCGGCCCTCACCAGCTGTTGCAGCAGAGCGGCCTGGCTTTTCAGCAGGTCCGCGTCGTCCGGCGCGCGCGGCGGGCGTCCGCCGATAGCGTGGCTGTCGTCAATGCCCGCCGGATGGCGCGACAGCACCAGCAGGCGATGGCTGAGGCGGCAGGCCTCCATCGGGTCGTGGGTGATCAGCAGCACCGTGCGATCGGCCAGCAGCTCGGCGGCGAGGGTCTGGACGGTGGCGCGGGTAATGGCGTCCAGCGCGGAAAACGGCTCGTCCATCAGCACAATCGGCTGGCGTTCATACAGCGTCCGGGCGATGGCGGCACGCTGGCGCATACCGCCGGACAGCGCGGCGGGGCGATCCTGACCGTGGCCGCTCAGCCCGACGCGATCCAGCAGGTGCGTGGCCCAATCCATGTCGGCTTTCTCTCCCCGCAGACGCGGGCCGAGGGTGATGTTTTCCAGCACCGTAAGCCACGGATAGAGCAGATCCTGCTGCCCCATATAGGCAATGCGCCCCGGCACCGGCAGGCCGTCGCTGGCAACTACCGTCCCGGCGCTGGCATTCGCCAGGCCTGCGATGATTTTCAGCAGGCTGGTTTTACCCGCGCCGCTGGCGCCCAGCATGGCAACGAAGGTGCCGCCCTCAAGGGTAAAATTCAGCCGTTCAAAAATGGTCCGAGAGCCGAAGCGCAGCGTCAGATCGCGGATCTCAATGCCGGGCGGCGCGGCGGGCGTAATACCGTTCACCGTGCGTTTACCGGCTGCTGCGCCGCGTTGAGGCCCATCTGCCAGAAGGCGGATTCCAGGCGTGTAGCGGTGGTAAATATTTCGCTGAGGCGGGCGAAGCGGGCGTCGGCGCCGCGCTCCTCGCCAACGCGATCCAGCAGGGCAATCGACGATTTCACGCTGTCGAGATAGGCTTTATCACTGTAGTTCTGCATCCACGAGGCGTAAGGATTGCCCGCCATCACCGTTGCCGGATCTGCCAGCAGCCGCAGGCCGACTTCCGCATAGCCCGCCACGCAGGGTAGCAGCGCCGTCAGCAGCTCCAGCGCATCTCCGGCGTGGCCGATATCCAGCACATAGCGGGTGTAGTTGATGGTTTCCAGCGCTTCCGGCTCATCGGCCATCTGCGCTTCACTCAGCCCCCAGTCTGCGCAGTAGCCGACGTGCAGCGGCAGTTCGGCGACGATATTGTTCAGCGATGCGGTAGCGGTACGGATATCGGGCAGGGTATGGAATTTGGTAACCAGCAGCGCGTAGGCGCGGGCGAAGTGAACGAGGAACAGATAGTCCTGCGTCAGATAACGGCGGAAGGCGGCCTCCGGCAGGGTGCCCGCACCGAGCTGTTGCAGGAACGGATGGGCGACGTAGTGTTCCCAGTGGGGACCGGCGTCCTGGCGCAGGCGGCCAAATAAACCGTATTCGAACATAGAAGCAGACATAAGATCTCCAGTACAGGTTGTGGAGATCCGGGCGCGCGGCGGTATGAACAGGCAAATGCAGGGATATATTTGCCAACCCGTCCCTTCGCTGGCATGACCCAGATCAGGTTCAAAGGGTTCGGCATTGCTGCCATCTCAGCCCATTACAGGACACCCCTCGGAGGCGGTTGTTATACGACATTTACTTTTTTATTACAATGGATGGCTGTTGCAACGGCGTGTGAAAACTGGCCTGCTCGTACCGTTCAGCGCTGCGGATGCTCCCGGTCAGCGTACGGCCACTCCACCGGTCACGTTTGCCGCGCTTAACTATTTCACAGAATAGAGCGGTGAGGGGCCACCATTGCAAAATGATCATTCAGGAAGTCACAGTTATTTTATAAACTAGCGTTTCATTATAAAAAAAGTAATTATTCAGGATATCACTCTGTCCCGTTTGACATTGAGCAACCCAAAAAAAATATTCGGTTAAGTGACCCTTTACGGGGCGATAGCATTATTCAATTCATAACTTAACGCTGCTGTTTCTTTAAGTTTATTATTTGCGAACTGCAATGCCGTATTGATTGATGCCGTGAACTGGGCGTTATCAACGTGTTCGCGGCTGAGGAGTCCTTTTTCATATAGCCATGTTGCAATCTCGCTCCAGTCATACAGCGGCGTTTTACTGTTTACACGCAGGCAGGGCGAGGGGAAGTTTCCGCCGCCTCGCTCACCTTTGCTGAATTTAGACAGTGCGGAGCGTGACAGATGGCAAAACTCGGCGGCATCAGAGAGCCCAACATACTGCCCCGCATCGAGGCTCTTTACCGTCAGGCCGCTGATTGAGCGCACCTGTTTAATTGCCGACAGCACGGCGCCCCGATAGGAGAGGCTTTCTCTGTCAACGTCAATCACCAGCGCACTGCCGCTTGCTGAGACGGTGCAGTCTTCAGCGCCCGCATCATAAAGACAATCTGCAATATTACACACTTCATCCGCATCCAGTTTTTTTTCGCTGGTCGCGATTAATGTGAACGTATAATTTTTCATATTGCTTCCCTTACTGGGTAGATAATTTGGCTCTCTGCGTAATTAGCAGGAACGTTCATCAATCGCTTTACGTATTTTTTTAGCGTGGTTAGTCGGATTTTTAGGGGTTCCAAATACCGCGATGAAACACTCTACCAATTGATGTTTGCCGCAGGTTCCGGTTGTACAACAAAGGTAGCCAACGGTATGTCCTTTCCCCTTTTTAACCCATCGCCAGCCGTATTTAATGCCGCAGGCGATTGCGCTATCCACGTCCTTTTGAGAGTGATATGACATGGCGGTAGATAATTCCTTTTAGATGTTGAGTTAACAAACCGCCGTCTGTCAACAACTGTAGACGATCGGTTTTCTTAAGTCAACAACTGTAGACGCCCTTTACGCTTCAATCCAGACAGTGCGTTACACAATGCGAGGGAGCACGCAGGTTCAGCTATCAAAGGAGAATAACGTCGAGATGGCTCTGGTTTTTCAACGGGCCGGAAATAAAAAAGCCGCTCTCTTCCATAGAGGGCGGCTAAAAAAACCTTCTCAGAGGTTTTAATTCACTTGCTCACTTTATTCAGCTTTATGCGTAAATCAGGCCACTGCCTCTGCGCCTTCAAGCTCGGCCAGCTGCTCACGCCACAGCGCCTGCTCCGGCTGACCCTCTCTGCGTTCACCGTAGAGCTGCGCAATCTGCGTGCCGTCGGCGGCGTACAGTTCAAGACTGGTCACAATCCCGTCGGCGGTTGGCTTACGGGTTATCCAGCTCTCCGCAATCTCGCTGTCGAGAAGATGCAGGGTGAACTGCGGGTTGAAAATATTCAGCCAGCCGCGCATCGGCTCCACGCGGAGCACCGGGCCGGTGAAAATCTGTACCGCACCGCGGTTGGCAACAAACACCATAATCGGATTCCCGTCCTCACGGACGCGGTTAAGCAGTTCGGCCAGCGTCTGATTATCCACGCGCCGGGCCAGATCGTCGCTGACGCTGTTAAACGCCTGCTGACGGGACAAACGGTGGCGATGCAGGATCAGGTAGAACTGATGAACATCGGTCATGCCGCGCCATTCGCGCTCCAGACGCTCGCTGTCCACCTCGGTGGCATACGCCTGCGGCACCGCCGGCACGTTTTCAACCGCGGGGTTCTCCTCACGAACAAAGCGTGCCAGCAGCTGCTGCCAGGCGGCCATATCGCTGTTGTTGGTGGTATACACCTTGTGGATCGCGTCGCCCTGCGGATCGAAGAATTGCAAACTGTGACGGACGCCGCGTGACGAGGTTTCCTCCAGCACGAAGGCGCTGTGCCACTGCTTCATAAACAGACGCAGGTCAATGCCGCCTGGATTAAGGATCAGCCCGGCATGGCCGTCCAGCTGCTGATTGTGGTAGTGCCCCACCTGCTCATGCACCGCCCGGGCATTGCGGGTAATGGCCTTCAGCTCTCCCACCGACTCCAGCGCGGCCAGAAGCGCCTTCGGTTCATCCGCCAGACGGCGGGCGTCGTGGCCCACGCGGGCCGCGGTGAGCTGGGCTTCGCTGACGCCAAGCAGTGCCGCCAGATCGCGGGCATATAGACGGGGATTGTCCGCCTGAGCGGTAAGATAACGTGAGTAAAGCGACTGCGACATGGTGGGGTTCCTTACTGAATTCGGGCAATTGCGCGCAGTATGATCAACTTATCCTCGGCCCGACAAGCGGAAAGCGGAAACGTGAAGGGAACTTAATCCTGGCGGAGCGGCGGCAAACAGAGCCGTGACCGCGCCGTGCCGCCGGGCGTGGGGGCAGCAACGCAAAACGGCGTTATCACCGCTAAATCCCGCATTAAGTTTTATTAAGATTAGGTTATCGGTAGCGGAATCATCCCGTCGTCGGCACCCGGCGAAAAGCGGATGTTGCAATAAATTTTGATATGCAAACGCGGACACCCCGTTGCAAATAACTTGTAATCAAATGATAATGATTGTTATTATCTGTTAGAGTGTTTAAGTCGGTTGTTACCGGCCGCCTCCCTTCCTGAGTAGCAAAGTAATAACCGATTAATATTAATAACAAGTACCTGCATTCAGCGGGCGGGCTGAAACAAAGTGCAGTTCAGGGGAATTTTATGCGTGTTTTAGTGGTTGATGATGATTCCACGCTCTGCCAGTGGCTGAGTGAGAAATTACATGCCCACGGACACTCCTGTCGTCTGGTGCATGACGGTGCGTTGGCGCTTCAGGCGATTGAACAGGAAGTTTACGACGTGGTTCTGCTCGATCGCATGTTGCCCGGTATGGACGGTTTCAGCGTGCTGCGCGCGTTGCAGGGGCGTCAGCATCCGCCGGTGATGCTGCTGTCGGCGCTGGATCGGGACGTTGATCGCGTGATGGGTCTGGAGCTGGGCGCCGAAGATTACATGGGCAAGCCGTTCAATATGAATGAGCTGCGCCTGCGGCTGGATATTATTGTGGGTCGCGACAAGCGCCGCAGCGAACACAGCCAGGTGCTGACCTTTGCCGATCTGAAAGTAGACTGCCTGCAACGATCCGCCTGGCGCGGCGGCAAGCGGATTGAGCTGACCGACAAAGAAATAAAGCTGCTGATGATCCTGATGGAGCATCCCGGCAAGGTGATTAGCCGCACGCTGCTGCTGGAGCGAGTCTGGGGCTATCAGTTCGATCCGCAGACCAACCTGATCGACGTTCATCTGTCAAAACTGCGCGCAAAGATTGATAAAGGCTTTTCGCTGCCGCTGATCAGAACCCTGCGGTCGGTGGGATACTGCCTCGGTGAAGTCGAGAAGAGGTAACGGTGTCGTCAGTCAACAATATGCGCGATCACGGCAGCCTTCGCCTGCTGCGCCGCCGGATGCTGATGAAACTTCATCAGTGGCAGGCGGTGTGGGCCAGCTACGATCCTGCCTTCTTATCGACCTCCAGCTTTCGCCAGGCGATCACTATCGCCTATCTGTTTATGATGATGATGCTGGGTTGTATTGTCGGCATCAGCGTGCTGAGCGAGTCGCTGCTGCGCACCCATGTACACGATATTATTACTAACGATATCTACAGCTACTCCGCCAGGTCGCGGCTACAGAGCAGCGACAGCCTGGTGGAGTATCTGCGCCACGAGCGCGAGGAGCAGAGTGGCGAGCTGCCGATGGTGATGGTGGTGGCGGCAGACGGGGCGCTGATTTACCACAATGCCCCGGTGACGCCCGCCCGCGGCGACTGCGGCATGAACGTTGAGTGTCTGAAAGGGCTGCTGGGCGTGGCCGGCAGCAGCCAGGTGATTGCCCTGGCGGTGCGGCTGGATGACGGCGCGACGTTTTTCCGCGCCTACAACATCGTTCCGATGCTGGAGCGCCTGCGGACCATTCCGCTGGTGGCCGGGGCAGGGGTGTTTATTCTGCTGATGTGCTGCCTGCTGGTCAGCAGCCGCTTCAGCCAGCGCAGCCTGAACAGCGTGCGCCTGATCCGCGAGGCGCTGCGCCGCTACAGCACCGGCGAGCAGCACGTCCGTATGCCGGTATCGCCCTCGGGCAACGACTTTGACGGACTCTGTACCGATATCAACCAGAATTTGGAACGTATCGACAGGCTGATGGACCAGGTGCGCAGCACCGCCGGACATATTGCCCATGAGCTGCGCACGCCGCTGACGCATCTGCAAAATCGCCTGTTTTCACTCGGCGAGCGGGAGGATCTCAGCGGCAGCGTCCGGCGTGAAATCGATGCGGCAACCGCCGAGGTGCAGGCGGTGCTGGCGCTGTTTCGCAACGTCATGCGCATTGGTGAAATTGAAAGCGGGCGCTGCATTCATCAGTTTGAATCGTTCAGCGCACAGCACCTGCTGAACGATCTGGCCGAGTACTATCAGCCGCTGGCCGAAGCGCAGCAGTGCCGCCTGGTCGTAGAGCTTAACGCCTCGATGCCGCTGTTCGGCGATCGGGCGCTGGTGTTTCAGGCGATGGCGAACTTGATTGAAAATTCGCTGAAGTACGCTGCCGGACGGGGGCGGATAACCCTCAGCGTTCAGCTCTATCGCGGCTGGCTGGCGCTGGTGGTGGCGGATCTCGGGCCGGGTATTTCACCGGAATACTATCCTGCCGCGACGGAGCGTTTTGAACGGCTGGGGCAGGATCATACCCACAGTGGTTTTGGGCTCGGACTGTCGCTGGTAAAAGCGATTGCCGAATTACATCATGGCAAACTTTATTTTGGATCGGCCGATCCAGGGTTGGTGGTTTATTTATGCCTTAATCGCAGCTAGCGGCTTTCTCCAGGAAAGTCTGAATGCCACACTCGCAATTCTAATGCCCTTTGTATTATGTGTGATTTTATTTACCATCAGGAAATATTAAATCCTTATCTTTTGCGCAGGAAATAACGCCTGGGGAAACAACCCTGCTATTTATAAACCTTTCGCGAAGTAGTGTTTATTTTGCTGTTGCAATGATTTGCGTAGCAAAAAATACGCGGCTTAATGAAAGAAAATGCCGAAAATTAACGTATCTTAATCTTCAGCATCTTGTTGTTTGTGAGAATAAGTCTCATTATTGGCGTCTCCAGTTAGGCTTCTGCTGCGGCGAAGTCAACACCCTAACCTGAAAGAGAGTAGTGGATTAATGAAACAGTTGAGTGCGAAACTGCGCGCCTTTTTCCATGATGAAAGCGGTGTGACGGCAATTGAATACGGCATTTTGGCCGCAGCAATGGCCGCAGCAATTGCTGCAATCTTCGGTGATGACGGCATCTTTGTTAAAGCGCTGAACGATAAGTTCACGCAAATTGCCGATCAGATTACCGGTAGCGGCACCAATACCACCCCCACCAAGTAATGCTGTGGCAGTCAGGCGTGCAGATTGCCTGGTACATACTGCTGGTGTCGGGTCTGCTGTGGTGTGTCCTGAGCGATCTGCTTTCGCGGCGCATCCCTAATCGGGCTGTACTGCTACTGCTGCTGGGGTTTCTGGCGCTTTATGCGCTGACGGCTGAGGGAATAGCCGGCCCGCTGCCTCAGGTTTCGGGTTCGCTGCTTCAGGCGTTACCCGGGGCCGCGCTGGTGTTTGTTATTGGCTTCGCTATGTTCCTCACCGGGCGTCTGGGCGCCGGTGATGTGAAGCTGATAAGCGTGCTCTGCCTGTGGGTCGGCTACGGGCACCAGACGCGATTTATCATGATCACCGCAATCGCGGGTGGGGTACTGGCGCTGGCGCTGCCGCTGCTCAATACCCTGACCGCCGGCATTGCGTTGTTTATTGAACGATTAAACAGCAGTCTGCGGATTAATATTACACCGCCGCCGGTATTACCCGATGAACTCTCACGGGGTATTCCCTACGGAATTGCCATTGCATTTGGTGCGGCTTATATCCTTATTTGGCCTCAGTTCTGAATAAAAGACTGAACCGGTAAATATAAAAATGAAAATTAATTCAACGGTATTATTAGCCGGGGCACTTATTGCTGCCGGAGCGGTAGCTCTGGTTGTGCGTAGCCAGCTCTCCACCCCGGTTGTTAAACGTGAAGTGGCGCCGGTGGAAAAAACCGCCGTATTAGTCACCGCACGCGATCTCGCACCGGGCGATTTCATCGATCCCTCCGCGCTACGCTGGGAAGAAACGGACGAGAAGGTGTCCCGCTCCTTCTATTTCGTCAGCGGAAAAGACTCTGAAAATAAACTCTTTGGCGCAACGCTGCGTGACCGCATTCCGGCGGGAACGCGGCTGAGCAGCAACATGCTGGTGCGCCCGAACGAGCCGGGCTTTGTCTCCGCCGTACTGCGCCAGGGCATGCGTGCCATCTCCATCCCCACCAGCGCGGTCGCCAGCAGCTCGGGGCTGGTTTCGCCGGGCGATCGGATTGACGTGATCCTCAGCCTGCGCCGCGATGAACAGGGACAGATGCCCGCTTCAGCAGCGAGTTCGGCCATAGCACCGGTTGTTGCCGCGCAGACCGTAGCCCGCAACCTGCGCGTGCTGGCGATGAACAGCCAGACCGAAACAGAGGTGCGCCCGCGTGCGGACGTTGACGGCGGCGATGCCACCGGCAGAAACGCCCAAGCCCGCCCGCGTAATCCGGTCTACCAGACGGTTACCGTGGAAGTGACGCCGCAGCAGGCGGAAACGCTGGCGGTGGCGAAAGAGGTGGGGTTACTCCAGCTGGCGCTGCGCAGCCCGATTGAGTCGGACGAGGATACGGATGCCGGGCTGGAGGGGGTGACCCGCCTGGCGGACACCACCTCCATCTACGGCTCGATGTCGGTGAGGGTCAAAACGTACCACGGTAACCGGCAAAATACGCAGCAGTTCCCGGCCAGATGACCGCGTGCTGTCGCAGGCTGCGGCAGCGCGGATGAAATAATTCCAGTCACGGATATTCCTAAATGAAGAAGAATTTATCTCCCGACCTTCGCTGCCGTAGCGCGGGCAAACGATTGCTGACAGCCGTTGGTCTGCTCCTCGCTTCGCTGGTCCTTCCGGCGGCCGCGGTGACCCAGATTAATGCCACCAGCGAGATCCGCCTGAACGTTCACCAGGGGCGGATGCTCCAGCTGGACGAAGTGCCGGACAGCGTGCTGGTCGCCGATCCTGACATTGCCAGCTTTGAGCTGCCTTCTCCGGGCAACGTCTTTGTCTATGCCAAGGCGGTGGGCACCACCACGCTGTATGCGATGGATGCCGACGGGCAGGTGATCAGCGCGATCCGCCTGGTGGCCGAGCACGATCTGGCGGCGCTGAAGGAGCGTCTGCGCCGTGAGTTCCCGGATGCGCAGATCCAGCTGGAAGCCTCCGTACCGAGCGGCGTCATCGTTCGCGGCAGCGTGGAAACCCCGCAGGATGCCAAGAAGGTGATCGACAGCGTGCAGGCGTGGATTGGCGGCGCGGCGGGCGGCGGCGGTTCTGACGGCAACGGCGGTGGCGGCGGCGGTGCAACATCTCTGCCAGCGACCAGCACCACTTCGCCTAACGTGGTGAATCAGCTGAAGGTTCGTACCCCGTCTCAGATCAACATTCGCGTCAGGGTAGTGGAAGTCTCCCGCAAGCTGACCCACGAACTGGGCTTTAACTGGGATGCGTCGCTGAACCGCGGCGGCAGCAGCTTCGGCTTCGGCACCGGCTCACTGACCGACTTCTTCAGCGCCACCACTAAAACCTTCAGCCGTGAGGCGGGCAGCACCTCGCTGGGCTACAACATCAGCGGCAGCAACGGTTCACTGAGTACGCTGCTGTCGGCGATGAACTCACAGGGTCTGGCCTCGGTGCTGGCGGAGCCTAACCTGACCGCCATGTCCGGTGAAACCGCGGCGTTCGCGGCGGGTGGTGAGGTGCCGATTGTGCTGGTTACCGGCAACAGCATCAGCATTGATTACAAATCTTACGGGGTGATCCTGCGTATGACGCCAACCCTGCTGTCCGGGAATCGCATCAGTCTGCATATCGCACCGGAAGTGAGCGAGCTGACCTCGGTAGGCGCCGTCCAGCTGGAGGGCGGATCTACCATCCCTGCGCTGACCGTACGCCGCGCCGATACCACGGTTGAACTGGCCAGCGGTCAGAGCTTTGCCTTGGCCGGGATGCTGCGCAGCAGCAACAGCCAGACGGTAGACGGCGTACCGGGGCTCTCCTCGATCCCGGTGGTGGGCCGCATCTTTGAAAGAGAATCCACCAACAGCGAAGAGACCGAACTGGTCATTATCGCCACCGCTTACGTGGTCGCGCCGGTCAGCGCCGGTCAGCTGCAAACACCGGGCGGCGGCGTGAAAATGCTGGATGCCGTTACTCCTGAATTCGGTGCCGCTGGCTACCTCTACTGACAGGCAAAAACATGAATAAAACGACTTTACTGACCCTGCGCCTGAGCGCAATGGCGCTGACGGTGGCCGCGTTAGCGGCCTGCGGCGACCGGGGACTCAACGCCGAACGGATGGGGCGCTATGACCAGCCGAATCTGCCGGCGGTGCAGGTTAAACCCTCTTCGCTGGCGGTTAACCTTCAGGTCGACAGGAACGGACAGGGGCTGACCCCGCAGTCGCTGGAGGCGGTGAACCAGCTGCTGAAGCAGCAGGGGCGACTGGAAAAGCAGACTCTGACCCTGACGCCGTGGACGGTACGCGGAGAGCAGATGGCCAACCGTCTGTCTAACGCCCTGCAAAACGCCGGAGCCGACAAGCGCCGCATTCGGGTGATGAGCCGCGTACCGGCCGCCGGTCGCTCGGGCGATTTGCAGATGCAGTCGCAGGCGCTGGCGGTCACCAACACCCGTTGCCAGGTGAACAACCCGGACCTGCTGATGGTGAAACCTTATGAAGCCGTTGGCTATCTCGGCTGCGCCAACCAGAACAACCTGGCGCAGATGGTGGCGGACCCGCGCGATCTAATCCAGGCGCGCACGCTGGATGATGCGGACGGCGTGGTGATCGTCAACAGCATTGAGCGCTACCAGAAAAACGAGGTGAAAGACCTCATCGATATTAACTTTGACGAAGATTAACGGAAGGTTAAGCGCATGAGCGAATCAACGGTTTCTCAGTCGCAGGACGGTGAAGAGTGGGGTACGGGGCTGGTGGCTTTTGTTCAGGGCAGCGCCCAACAGAGCCAGCTGCGCGAGGATCTTGCCCGATTAAAACGTTCTGATGCCCAGGTGCTGGCGGGAGGGCTAACCACCGCCGCCGAGTGGTGTGAGGTTAACCTGCCGCCGCAGGTACTGCTGGTGGATCTGGACGGTGAGAAGTGGCCGCTGACGGGACTGGAAGCGCTGATGGCGATGTGCGGTCCGCTGACGCGGATCGTTGCTCTTGGCCAGGGGCAGGATATCGGACTGTACCGCGCGCTGCTCCAGCTGGGCGTGACCGACTACCTGGTGAAACCCTGCACCCTGGATGTGCTCTCCGCGACCCTGTCGAAGTGTGACGGGCAGCAGGCCGGGCCTGAATATGCCCGCACCGGCCGCACCGTTGCGGTTATCGGCGCGAGCGGCGGCGTGGGGGCCAGTACCGTGGCCGCCGGGCTGGCGCAGCTGATGTCCCGTGAGCGGCATCTGCCGCTGGCGCTGGTGGATTTCGACCGTCGCCACGGCGATCAGCTGCTGTTGCAGGGCGTGAGCGAAGACGGCGGACTTGCCGCCGTGCTGGAAAGCACGCAGCTGGACACGCGTCTGCTTCAGCGTGCCATGTTACAAGTGGACACCCGCCTGCATCTGCTGGCGCAGAAGCCGGACCTGGGTGAGCTGAATGAGCCGGATGCCGACACGGTACTGAACCTCGGCGGCACCCTCTGCCGGATGTTTAATCAGGTGATATGGGATCTGCCGGGATCGTTCCCGAACGGCGCGCTGGACGTGATCTGCTGCGCCGACCTGCGCATCCTGGTGACCGAACTGACGGTGCAGGATGCCCGCAACGTGCGCCGCATTATTCAGGCCATTGGCGACGAAAGCGAAGGCCAGCGGCTGATTCTGGTGCATAACCAGAGTCACTACGCCGGTGCCGCGCCGCTGACCCGCGCGCAGTTCGAGTCGCTGGTGGGGCGTCCGTTGGACTGGGTGCTGCCCCACGCGGGCAACGCCCTGGGCCAGAGTCTGAGCCTTGGGGCGCTGGATCTTGCCGCCAGCGGACCGTTCCGCCAAGCGATGCGTCAGCTGGTGGATCTGGCCTGCGGCCAGCGGCCTGAGCCGGTCAAAAAACGCTGGCTTAACGGCCTGCTCAAGCGCGCCTGAGAGAATTAACGTGAGGAAAAATGCCATGCTGATGCGTAAGCCCGTAACCCCGCGTCGTGAAGAGCCGGTAAAAAAGCAGGAGCCCGCCCCGCAAACCGGCACGGTCGAGGTGCAGGAGCCGCGTCAGGCCGCCGCTGCCGCGTCGCGCCCGCAGGTTGATAATCGCAACGGCAACCGTCGTCTGATCCGTACCCAGCTCTACGATCTGATTGACGCCGGTCGTGCGGCGGCGATGTCGCGCGACAAGCTGCTGTCGCAGATCCAGTCGGCCATACGCCAGCTGTGTGATGAACAGCGTCTTCAGCTATCGCGGCAGGAAGAGGAGCAGATCGCCGCTGAAATGCTGGACGAGATGACCGGCATCGGGCCTATCCAGTCGTTGCTCGGTGACGACACCGTCAACGATATTCTGGTCAACGGCGCCGGGCAGGTGTTTGTCGAGCGTTTTGGCAAGCTGGAGCTGTCGCCGATCACCTTTATCGATGAAGAGCACGTCTTCAATACCGCCCAGCGCATTGCTGCCGGGGTAGGGCGACGCATTGATGAGTCCAGCCCGATGGTGGATGCGCGCCTGCCGGACGGCAGCCGCGTTAACGTCATCACCTATCCCCTGGCGATTGACGGCACCACCATCTCGATCCGTAAGTTTATGCGCCGCAATCTGTCGCTGGAGCACCTTGCCAGCCAGGGCTGCATGTCCCCGGCGATGGCCGAGGTGCTTAACCGGGCGATGCACGCCCGGCTGAACGTGATTGTTTCCGGCGGAACCGGGGCCGGTAAAACCACGCTGCTCAATGCCCTGTCGCAAAAGATTGATACCACCGACCGCATCATCACTATTGAAGATGCCGCCGAACTGCAGCTGCAACAGATCCACGTCGTTCGTCTGGAAACCCGCCCGGTCAGCGCCGAGGGCAGCGGCAAGGTGGACCAGCGCGATCTGATGCGTAACGCCCTGCGTATGCGTCCGGACCGCATCATTCTGGGCGAGGTGCGCGGCGGCGAGTGCTTCGACATGCTTCAGGCGATGAACACCGGCCACGACGGCTCCCTCTGTACCGTTCACGCCAATACCACCCGCGACGCCGTCCAGCGTCTGGAAAACATGGTGATGATGGCCAATATGCAGCTGCCGCTGATGGCCATCCGTCGCCAGATCGCCAGCGCGGTCCATCTGATTGTGCAGATTGAACGTATGCGCGACGGGATACGCCGGGTGGTGGCGGTCAGTGAGCTGTGCGGCATGGAGAACGATGTCCTGCAAATGCAGGATCTGTTCAATTTCCGCGTCACCGGATCCGACGGCCAGGGCCGTATCACCGGTGAGTACGTGCAGACCATTCAGCGGCCGCAGTTCTACGCTGACAAAGCGCACCTGTTCGACGCGCATTAAAGGAATTCTGATGACCTCGTTCAAGCTGAATCTGATCACCGGGCTGGTATTTCTCAGCGTGCTGATTGTGGTGCTGGCCGTCAGCCACTGGCGACGCCAGCGTCAGGAAGACGAGCAGCGGCGTCGGCGCTTTGCGCAGATCCTGGGGGCCGGCGCGGACGTTGCCGCAGAGGAAAATGTCTCGATCCTGCGCAGCCAGGCACAGACGCCGCTGGCCACCGTGCCGCTTATCGGTCCGCTGGTGGCGAAACTGTGGCATCAGCTGGCGTTTATCGGCTGGCAGAAAACGCTGCGTAAACGGCTGCTGGTGCTGTCGGCAATCGGTCTGCTGGCGGGCATGACCCTCGGCCAGCGCACGCCGATGCCGCTGACCTTTGGCCTGCTTTTTTCCCTGCTGCTGACGCTGACCGTGGCGATACTGCTGTTTCGCAGCAGCCTGCAAAAGCATCTGCACCAGCTGCGTGAAAGCCTGCCGGACGCCATTGATGCCATTACCCGCAGCGTGCGCGCCGGGGTACCGGTCGCCAACACCTTCGGTCAGGTGGCGTCGCATCTTAGCGGCCCGCTGGCGACCGAGTTTCGCACCATCGACCACTGGCTGCGGCTGGGTATCCCGCTGCGCCAGGTGATCCAAACCTCCGCCGGACGGGTGCCGATGGCCGAGTACCGCTTTTTTGCGGTGATCCTGATTATCAACCAGGAAGCCGGCGGCCGTCTGGGTGAAACGCTGGAGCGGCTGGCAACCACCCTGCGCCAGCGCCGCGAGCTGGCGATGAAGGTGCAGTCAAAAACCTCTGAGGCCCGCGCTTCGGCGAAGATCGTTGCCGCGCTGTTTCCCTGCTGCCTGGGCTACATGTACCTCAAGTCGCCCGAGGACATCACCTTCCTGTTCAGCGATCCGGTGGGCAGTACCATTCTGATCTATGCGCTGTGCAGCATCGCGCTGGGGATGACCATCACCCACCTGATGGTTAAACGCATCGCTTAAGGAGCTACCGAATATGAGTCAAACCTTCGACCCGGCGGTGCTGCTGGCGCTGCTGCTGATTGCGGCTGGCCTGTGGCTGCTGGTAAAAAGCCGCCGCAACGGAGTGCTGCATCGGATGCAGGCGCGGCTGGCCCCACATCTGGGGCTGTCCGGCGCGGAACAGGGCGCGGCGGCGGATGAGCTGAGTATTTTGCGCAATCAGGGTGCGGCGCTGCCGCCGCAGCTGGAAAAAGTGCTGATGCCGGTGGCGAACGCCGGTGAACGTATGGCGGGCTCCGACCGCGATCGTCAGCAGCTGCGTCGCCTGCTGGATCTCGCCGGCTTTCGCCGTATCGAGGCGCTGGGCTGGCTGGTCAGCGCGAAACTGTTTTTTGGGGTTTTCTGCGGACTGCTGCTGAACGTCGGCCTGCTGCCCGCCGCAGACCGCTTCAGCCTGACCGGGCTGGCCGCCATGCTGATCGGCTTTTTTGTCGGCGGCCTGCTGCCGGAGATCTGGCTGAAAATGCGCGCCGCCGGACGGGGTGAAAAGCTGGCCCGCGCCGTGCCGGACGCGCTGGATCTGATGGTGGTGTGTGCCGAGGCGGGGCTGCCGATTGGCCGCGTCCTGCAAGTGGTGTCAAAGGAGCTGGGGCTTTCCGCGCCGGAAATGGCCGACGAGCTGCGCTACACCGCCGCCGAGCTGCAAATTCTTGCTGACCGTAATACCGCGCTCTACCATCTGGCGGAGCGTACCCGGGTGGCGGAAATCGAAAGTATGGTCGCCACGCTGCTTCAGGCAGAACGCTACGGTACGCCGCTGTCGCAGGCGCTGCGCACCATTGCGGACGAAAGCCGTAAAACGCTGCTGCTGACCCTGGAAGAGAAGGCGGGCAAGCTGCCCGCGCAGCTGAGCGTCCCGCTGATGGCACTGATCCTGCCGCCGATTATCGCCATCATGGCCGCACCCGCGCTGCTGCGGGTGATCCGCCTGCTGGCCCAGTAATGTCTGTCGCCCGCGGGCGAACCTAAAGAACAGAGAGAACCCGAAATGCTGATGAAAAAGACCCCGTCACTGTTGACCCCGCGCCTGCTGGTGGCCCTGATCTGTGGCCTGATGCTGGCGGGATGCACCTCCGGCCTCGGTCTGAAGGGCAACAAAGATGAAGGGCTGAAGCTGGCGCGCCTGCTGCGTGACCAGGGACGGCTGGAGGCCGCCAGCGAGGTGTATGCCCGTCTGGATGCCCGCGGCAAACTGAGCGGCGCGGAAATGCTGGAGTACGCCACCGTAGGGGCAACGGTAGACCGGCCTGCGGAGGCGCTGGCGCTCTACACCCGCGCCCGCAATGCGCTGGGGGGCAATATCGATAAGATGGCCGACACCGAGGCGCTGGCGCTCTGCGTCGGTATGGGCCGCGCGGAGCTGGCGCTGGGCCGTCTGAGCACGGCGGGCAAGGATTTTGACTGCGCGCTGCGCCGTGATGCCAACAACGCCACCGCGCTAAACGGTCTGGGCGTGATCAAGGATGCCGAAGGGCACCATGAAGAGGCGCGCCGCCGCTTCGAACAGGCGCTGCAAAGTGAGCCGGGCAACGTGGCGGTGATCAATAACCTCGCCCTGTCGTGGCTCTCCAGCGGCCAGGCCGATCGCGCTATCGCTCAGCTGCGCAGCGTCGATCTCAACAACACCTCGGTGCGTCTGAATCTGGCGCTGGCCTACCTCTATACCGGGGATGAGACCGCCGCGCGCGATACCCTTTCTCCGCTGGCCGCCCCCGACAGGATTGACGGCGTGATTGCCGCGCTGACCACCCGCGTTGACGAGCTGAAGCAGAAAAGCGGCACCGGCAACGCGCTGCTGCTGGCCAGCACCCACCTGATTTCGCTCGGCGACAGCGCGCAATGATTGGCCGCAGACCGCACAGTCTGCCCGCGGTCGTCCGCTGCGAACGCGGGGTGATCGCCACCGAACTGGCGTTCCTGGCCCCGGTGGTGCTGGTGGGCGTCATGATGCTGTTCGAACTGGCGCGCATTGGCCTGGTGATCGGCGTGGGCAGCGTGGCGCTGGATAACGCCGTGCAGTCGTTTCGCCTGGACGACCTGAACACCACCAACGCCAACAATATGGCGGACTCGCTGCGGTCGCGCATGGTCAGTGCCGGATACGGCTACATCGACGACAGCGATCTCTCGGTCAGCGTTCTGCACTTCGACAGTCTGAGTGAGCTGGGCGGCCTGACCATTTCCGATGACCAGCAGAACGGCCAGCAGTCGCTGCCGGTGTGGTCGGTCACGGTGCAGATCAAGAAAGAATTTTTATCGCCCCTGCCGGAGGTGCTGTCGCTGGGTAACACCTTCCGCTACCAGTACAAACACGTTTTTGGCACGGAACTGAGCAATGAATAACCCTCTGCGTCGCCTGTGGCGACAACAGCGCGGATCGCTGGCGGTGGAAACGGCGCTGGCGCTGCCGATCCTGCTGGCGGCGGGTGCGCTGGTGACGGACCTGGTCACCGTTGAACTGGAGCGCGAGCGTCTGGAGCAGCGGGCCGGGGCGATAGTCTCGGTGCTGGCGATGCAGAGCGAACTCACTCGCCAGGGGCTGTCCGGTTTGCTGGCGGCGACGATCCCCGAAGACCAGGCCGGAAACTATCAGCTGAACATCGCCAACGTACGGCAGAACGGTGAGGTTTACTGGCAGCTCTATCGCGGCAACGCCACGACGATCTGTGACGATAACCAGACGATATCGGGTGCGCTCTATCCCGGCGATCTGCCGGAGGTGGATGAAGAAGACGGTAAAGAGAATATCTCGATGATCGTGGTAGAGCTGTGTCGCCGCGGCAGCGATATCACCCTGCTGGGCGGCCTGTCGCTCACCAATACGCTGAATGTTTCAGCGGTAAACCGACTGACCCGCAACACGCTGAGGCTGGACGAAACGCTTGCCGCCGAAGCGGGGCTGGAGGAGAACGATGAGTAAATCACGCAGTGCGCTGGTCCGTGCCCTGGCACGTTTTTGCCGCCAGGAGCAGGGGGCCGGTGCGTCGTTTTACGTGCTGGGCATGATGGCGCTGCTGGTCAGCGGCGCGTTTATCATCGACAGCCTGCAAAATACCGGCGACGCCGCGCAGATTAAGCGCGCCGCCGATGCCGCCGCGCTTGCCGTGGGCCGCGAGTCGCTGATTAAAAACAACAGCGCGTTCGGCGACACGGAGAAGCAGCGGCTGGCCTGGGAGTACGTACGAACCAACCTGGGTCTGAACAGCAGGCTGGCCGACGAGCTGAGGATCTCCGATATCGCGGTGAGCGAAGGCCGCGTCAACGGCGCAACGCGGACATTTACCGTCAGCGTCAGCTATGCCAGCGAAGCGGAGATGCTGCGCCTGAAACCACAGGAGCAGGAGATTTACTCCACCGTGGAGGTTATCTACCGTCCGGCCGAAGTCGCGATGGTTATCCCGAATACCGGCAGTGAAACCCAGGGCGATCTTGCGGCCCTGAGCCGCCTGACGAACACCTTTGCGGACGATTTTCTCACCGACTATCCCGATCGCCGCCTGGCGCTGGTGCCCTATAGCCAGGCGGTCAGCGTCTGGGAGGCGGAGAGCTGGAGCACGCGCATTCGTAGCTGGTCGATGCAGAGGGCGCTGACGCCCGTTGAGCTGAGCTCGCTGTTTCGCAATAACGACTACGGCATCGCCAGCCTTGCCAGCCGCATGATGCCCGATTTGCAGTCAAGGCGCATGTGCCTCTATCGCGGCCTGAATATCGGCGACAACTACTTCTGGGAAGACGCTCCGGCGAACAGTTTTTGGGTTCACTATCGCCACGACCTGCCGATCAATGCCACCTGGATGCCGTTTATTCAGTGGGTCGGCCCAAATCCGGACTTCGGCCAGGCCACCGGCGTGAACGATACGCGCTTTATCGTCGGCGATAAGGGCTGCCCGACGGCGGCGCTGCTGCCGCTCACCGACGATCTCAGCGCGATCTCGGCGCGTCTTGACCAAATGGAGCCGCAGTTCAACGTCAACTACGCCATTGCAATGGGCTGGGGGGCGATGGCGCTCTCACCGGCATTTCGCGGCGAGGACGGATGGGGCGACAGCGAGTATCCGCTCGACTTTAACGATGCGGGCAGCGGCAATCTGAAGGCCATTGTGATGATGGCCAACACCATCGGCGACTGGTTTGACACCGATGCTTACAACTTCTACGTCGGCAGCGACGTTAGCGCCGGTACGGGAACGCAGGACGCGGTCGAAATCGCTGCCGTCCGCTTCCGCGAGCTGTGCGAAAGCTTCCGCGCCCGCAATCTGAAGTTCTACTTTATCGGCGTGCGACCCGGGGACCCGGAAGATTTTGGCCGCGGCCTGTTTGATCGGGTGGCGCTGCCGGGCCTCCGCGTTTGTAGCAGTAACGACGGCGGCTCGGTGCAGTTTGCCGACAGCTCCAGCTTTACCGGGGGCGAGGATCAGATTAGCAAGCTGCTGGAAGACATTCTGGCCAGTATCGATAAATCGAGCAGTTCCGTGCGCCTGATTGAGTAATTCATCCGGCTGAGCGCTTTAATTTTTAGGTGAACTAATGAAAAAATCATCCACTCGTCCCGCCTGGAGCCTGACTCTGGCGCTTGAGCCGCGCATGATGTTTGATGCTGCCGCGGTCACCACCGCCGCCGACGTTGCCGAGGCGACGGCCGTGGCGACCACCGCGCCGGTCGCCACCGCGACGCCCGTCACCGATGCGGTGTTTACCATCGATGCTTCGGGTAAGCCGGGCAGCGACGTTCGTCTGTTTAATAATGCCAGCGTCTCCGCCGACAGCAGCGGTCAGGAGATCAGCAGGCTGGTGGTCACCGTCAACACCACCGGCAGCAATCAGGCGCTGGTGATTGACGGCACGGCGATTACGCTGACCGCGACCAGCGCCTTCGGCGAGACGGCCAAAAGCCACTACTCCTATCGGGTAGAGGTCAGCGACAGCAGCGCCACCATTACACTGTTTCTGAATAACGCGGCGACCGTGACCCCCGCAGCGGTTGAAACGCTGATTGACGGTATCAGCTACCGCGCGCTGGACGGTGAGGTCAGCAACGGCAAGGTGACCGTGACGCTGAACAGCCTCAGCGACGCGGGCAATGATGTGACCAATCTGGGCATCAGCGCCACGCTGACGGTGGATAACGATAAAAATCTGGCACCGCAGATAGGCGGCACCGGCGATCTGAGCCTGCTGGACGATCTGACCGTAGCCGATCTGAATAATGCCGCGAGCGCGGTCAGCTATTCGCTGGACGGTGACTTTGCCTACGTGATCAGCAGCGGCGGTACGCTGGTGGTGTACAGCGTGTCCGACAGCGGCGTGCTGAGCAAACTTCAGACCTTCAGCGACGCTGACAATCTCAACGCGGTGAACGGAATGGCGGTGGGTAAAGATGCCGTCTACGTACTGAGCGGCAGCTCAATTGTCGTACTGAACCGCGCCACCGACGGCAGGCTGAGTTACGGCAGCACGCTGGGCGTGGGCGACGAGTCGAAGAATGTCGCCATCAGCGAAGACGGCGCTCAGCTGTTCGTCAGCGCCCGCTGGAACGGGATTTATGTCTATGATATCGGTGCCGGCGGGGTATTAAACTACAGCTCCCGTTTCACGGAGAACACCGACCGATCCGCCGGGCTGACCTCGGTGGGCGACTATGTCTTTGTGATGGCCCCCGGCGGTGATTTCCAGACGCTGACCGTGTTGAAACGTGCGACGGTCAACGGCGTGACGACGCTGGCACTGGTTGACACGACCACCGTCACCTCTTCCTTTGATTTCTCCTCCGCCTGGCAGCTGGCAGCCAGCGCAGACGGGCGGACGATCTATACCCTCAACACCAGCACCGGTGCCCTGATCGCCTGGCAGTTTGACGGCACTATTTTGACGAAAATTGAAACTCGCTCGGTGGCCTCGGCTACCGACGTGGCCATCAGTCGCGACGGCAGCCTGCTTTACGTTGGCACTCAGGACGGAAAGCTGTCGGTATTTGCCGTCGGCGCGTCGGGTGCGCTGACGCTGCTCAGTACGCAGAACACCGGCGGCAGCTTGGGGCTGGCGACCAGCGGATCGTCGCTGGCCGCGGTGGGCGGCAGCAGCGTGGAGGTGTATACCTCCATCATCACCTATACCGTGGGCGGCAGCCCGGTGCCGGTTACCGGTGGACTGACGGTTTCTGACAGCAACTTTGACGTGCTGAACAACGGTGCCGGGAACTATAAGGGGGCGACAATCACCCTGACCGCATCGGGCAGCACCGACAGCCAGTTCAGCTTTGCCAGCAACAGCGGCCTGACCCGGCAGGGCAACCAGCTGCTGCTGAACGGCAGCGTTATCGCCAGCACAGGCAGCACCGCTAACGCGATGACGGTGACCTTTACGGCGGATATCACCACCGCCACCGCTAACCAGGTACTGCAACAGGTTCTCTGGGCAACCGGCGGCACCGGCAGTGCGCTGGTCACGCTGAGCGTGGTGGTGAACGATGGCCAGCTAAACAGTAATACCGGCACCGTCCTGCTGCGGGTCAACACCAGCCCGCTGATCGACCAGAGCGTGGCCGCTGGCTTCACCCTGCCTGCGGGCACCAGCGAGACCGACTACCGGCTGGAACTGCCGGATCTGTTTAAGGATGAGGACGGCGATAACCTGCTCTGGACGGTCAGTGGCCTGCCGAAGGGTCTGACCTTCAATGCGGAAACGCAGACGATTTCCGGTTCAACCTTTGAAACCGGCACCTTTACCCTGATCCTCAGCGTGAAGGACAGCAGCGGTGCAACGGCCAGCCTCACCCGTGAGCTGCACATTGTGCAAATTGATAACCGGTCACCGGAGGTGAACTGGGATGCCAATACAACGCTGACGCCGGCGGTCGTCGACACGCCCTTTAGCCTGACGCTGGACCGCGCGCTGTTCAGCGATGCGGATGCGATCTACGGCGATACCCTAACGTGGAGCGTGGAGGGACTGCCGGACGGCCTGACCTTCGATCCCGCCACGCTGACTATCAGCGGCACGGCGACCTCGCTGACGGATGCAACCCTCACCGTGACGGTGACCGATAAATCCGGTGATACCACCAGCCGGGAGATGACCCTGCGGGTGATCACCGCCGATGAAAATGCCAACACCCGGCCGACCCTGACGCCGGAGGCCAGTGCGCTGATCTACACCAGCGAAGGCGGTCTGAGCGGCTATAGCTACTACGTTGATGCGATTACGCTGTCGGACGACGGCACCCACCTGGTGGTTGTCGGCACCACCGGCACCAACTGGGGCGGTACGCTTTACGTCAGCGTCTACAGCCGTGACACCGGCACCGGCGAACTGACGCTGCAAAAAACCTATACACAGGGCGCTGCGGATGACAGCAGCACCGCGGTTATTGAGATGGAAGGACTAAAAGGCACCACCCAGGCGCTGTTTTCTCCCGACGGCAAAACGCTGTATCTCTCCGGCACCAACAGCAGCGATCGGGTGGTCCTTCAGGCCTTTACCCTCGGCGCCGACGGGTCGTTGACGCCGCTATCCAGTATCGACCTCAGCGCGGTGCCGGTGAAGCTGGCGCTCTCCGACGATGGCAGCAGCGTCTATGCGGCGACCGCCAGCGGACTGTTCCGCTATGCCGTGGATGGACAGGGCGCGCTCAGTGCTAAGGAAAGTTTTACCGACCTCAGCAGCGTACTCACCATGGACGTTGACCGGAACGGCGTGTTCTACGTGATTGGTAGTACCGGCACGATCGCCGTTTACACCACCGACGACAGCGGCACGCTGAGCTTTGCCGGTAAGCTGACCCGCAGCGGCACCGAACTGACCTGGACCGACAAAGACGGTAAGGCCAGCGGCGCGGGGACGCTAAGTTCCGGCAGCGGGCTTAACGGCACCTTTATCCAGATGTCCGCCGGTGGAGAGGGCTATGTCTACGTGGTAACCGGCACCAACGGTTACCTTACCGTGCTGCATTTTGATGCCGACAGCGGCAGCATGGCGCTGGTTTCCTCGCGCTCGGTGACCAGCGAACTGGGGGCCAGCCCCATGTCGGTGATGGTGTCGCAAGACGGCACCGCGCTGTACGTGGGCAGCAACGGCACCGGCCTGGTGGTGTATACCATCGGTGACGGCGGCACGCTGACCTACACCAGCAAAATTGCCGGTGACGGTGCGCTGATCGCCGTGGCCATCTCCGCCGATGGCAAATCTATCTACGGCGGATCGCGTTTCTATAAAAACGGCCTGCGCCTGTTCGACAGCGCGATCGATACCACGGCCGTTGCCTGGACCGAACGCGACAGCAGCCAAATCGCCGGACAGCTGGTGCTGGCCGACGTGGATTACGATGCGAAAAATAACGGTGCCGGTGACTACAACGGTGCGGTTATCACCGTTGAGCGCGAGTGGGGTGCCAACCCCGATGACAGCTACAGCTTTGTTGCGGGCAACGGCCTGACGCTGGAAAACGGCAGCATCATGCTGAACGGCAGCGCCATCGCCGACTTCACCGTCAGCGAAGGTCTGCTAACCCTGACCTTTACCGCCGAGGTTTCCACCGCGGTGGCCAACCGGGTACTGCACCAGATCGGCTGGCAGAGCACCAGCAGGGCACCGGGCAGCAGCCTGACGATGGTGGTCAGCATCAGCGATCCGTGGACCACCGCCAGCCAGACGATTGTGGTGAACGTCACGGAGGTGAATGATGCCCCTGAGGTGACGGCCGTGGGCAACGATCCAACCTATCGCGATACGGCGGGCACCGTGCTGGTGTTTGGTAACGCGGCGGTGGACACCGTGGAAAGCGGACAGCAGATCGTGCAGATCACCCTGACCGTTAGCGGACTGGTTAGCGGGGAAAACGACTATCTGGTGATTGACGGCACCACCGTGCTGCTTCAGGACGGCGTGCGCGTACTGACTAACGACAATATCGTCATCGCCGTCAGCGTAAAGGACGGCGTGGCGACGCTGACTATCGTCAGCGATGCAGGCATCGAGGCGGAGCGGGCGCAGTCGCTGATCAACACCCTTAGCTACGGTAATCCGGAGGCCTATATCGGCAGCCGCGAAATTGTGCTCACCGGTATCAAGGATAACGGCGGCAGCGAGCGGGGCGGCAGCGACACCGGGGTACTGGACATTCGCTCCACCGTCACCCTACAGGCGCAGGATGCCGGTCCGAAGCTGACCTCGCCGGATACCGATAAGCTGACCTGGGGCGGCAGCCTCAGCGAAGTCAGCGGGCTGGGCACCCTCACTAAAAGCGCGCTGTCGGCGGACGGTACGCGTCTGTACGCCACCGACGGCAGCGGCACCCTGGCGCTGTTCAGTCGCGATGCCGCCACCGGCGCGCTGACGTGGGTAAGAAACCTCAGCAGCGGGCTGGGCAACATTGACAGTATTACCCTGCTCGATAACGGCAGCCGACTGGCGATCAGTACCCTGTCGGAAAGCGGTTCGTCGGGCTACACCATAAGCGTGTTCAGCGTAGCGGATGACGGCTCGATGTCGCAGCTTGGCAGCACCTCGCTGTGGAACGTGACCTCCGTGCTGGCTTCTGACGACGGTGCGCTGCTGTATATCTTTAATATGAACGGTATCAGCGTGATTGGCATCGACGCCGTGACGGGTGAGATGACCACGCTACAGGATATCTATGCCGATGCCTGGAGCGAACCGCATCTCTGGCAGGTGGTGACCTCGGCGGTCAGCGGCGACTATCTGTATGTGCTGACTGACCCGACCTCCGGGCAGTTCCCGAATGCGGTCATCGTCTATCAGCGGCAGGCGGACGGCACGCTGGCGCTGTTCGGCGCGGTCTACGATGGACGAACCGATGCCAGCGGCAGCACCCTCGCCATCGGTTCGCCTTCGGCGGTGACCGCCAGCGACGACGGCAGCCTGATCTACGTGCAGACAGGCGACGGGCTGCAAATCTTCAGTCTGAACCAGAAGAGCGGCCAGATTGTGCGGACCGGAGTGATGAGTGATATCACCGGGGTCACCGCGCTGGCGCAGGGCGGCGGCAACCTTTACGTCACCCTCAGCGACGGTTCGCTTCAGGTTTACAGCGTGGGCAACAGCGGCAGGCTGACGCTGACTTCCAGCTGGAGCAGCAGCGACTACGCGGCGCTGGCCGGGGCGACGGCCCTGCTGCCTACCCGCGACGGCGGCGTGGTGGTCAGCGGTAGCCAGCTGGCAAGCCTGGTGACCGTGGTTGAGGAGGTTCGCTACACCGTCGGCGGCGCGGCCGAGCTGAACTTCAGCGATGACGTCACGCTGACCCACAAGGCGCTGGACATGCTTGACGACGGACTCGGCAACTACGGCGGCGCCAGCGTTATCGTCAGCGACAGCAGCGGGCTGGGCAGCTTTGGTTTCACCACCGACAGCGGCCTGGTGATGAACAACGACGGACAGGTGCTGGACGGCGGCACGGTCATCGGCAGCTATACCCGCAGCGGCGGGGTGCTGACCCTGACCTTTGCCGACGGCGTCACCACTGCCACGGCGAATCGGGTGATAACCAGCCTGACTTATGTCAACGCGGATAACGCCACCGGCAGAAATGTCACCCTGTCGATCGCCGTCAACGACGGTGAACTGACCAGCGAAGCCTGGCAGCAGAGCATTGTGATTAACCATGCGCCGCAGGCGACCGACACCGCCTATACCCCGGCGGTGATCACCCTCGGCCAGGGCTACACCGCCACGCTGCCGTCGGGCCTGTTCAGCGACGCCGACGGCGACACGCTGAGCTGGAGCATCGGCGGCCTGCCAAAAGGGATCGTCTTTGATGCGGCGACCCGCACCCTGACCGGCAGCGCAACGGCGGCGGGAGTTTATACCCTGACCGTGACGGTCACCGACGGCGACGGCGCCAGCGCCACCCGCCAGCTTGAGCTGCGGGTCAATACCACTCCGGAGCTGGGCACGGGGGAAACCCACTTCAGCGTGCCTTCCGGCACCGCGATTGGCATTACGCTGGACGATACGCTGTTTAGCGATGCCGACGGCGATGCGCTGAGTTGGACAGTTGAAAAACTGCCGGCGGGTCTGACCTTTGATGCCGGCACCCTGACCCTGAGCGGCACACTGCCCTCGGGCAATTACACCCTGACGCTCACCGCTACCGATGCCTGGGGAGCCAGCGTCAGCCGCACGCTGGTGCTGCTGGCAAACCGTGCGCCGCTGGTCACCGACAGTACCTTCACCCTGCCGGACGCCACTGCGCAAAGCGGCTGGCAGCAGGTGCTGCCGGCGGATCTGTTTAACGATGAGGACGGCGATCCCCTGACCTGGCAGGTCAGCGGCCTGCCGGACGGACTGAGCTTTAATGCCGAGACCCGTACCCTGAGCGGGCAAGTGACCGCCGAAGGCAGCTATCTGCTGACCGTCACCGTCACCGACCCTTATGGTGGCGTGACCAGCCGTACCCTGACGCTGACCGTGCTGCCCGCGAGGAGTGCGGAGCTGCCCGATGGGGCGACGGTCAACCCGGTGATCCTGGCCACCGCCACGCCGTTCCCGGTCTTTAGCGACGGCGACAGAGAGCGCTTTATCTGGCAGGAGAGCGAAGCGGATCGGCCGCCCGTTAGCGCCGATGCCCCGCGCGATCCGCTGGTACTGAGCGATGCGCCGGTGCTGGCGACCGGTCCGCTGGACTACGCGGCCTCACCGTGGCAGCTGGACCCGCTCATGCCGCAGCGGATGCCCACCCTGGAGAAGGTTAACTTTACTGCCCGCACCGCCGCGGATCCCGCCATGGCGCGGGTCACGACCTGGCGCGGCGAGTGGTACAGCGGCGATAACGGCACGCAGGTTTACGCGCTGCCGCCGGGCCTGGCCGGGCGGGGCGGTATTGTCTCGGTGGCGCTGGCGAACGGTCGCCCGCTGCCGGAGTGGGTGCGTTTCGATGCGGTGCGCAGCGAGCTTCAGATCAATGCCGCCGACGCCGAGCGCGTCGGGCAGATCCAGCTGCGCCTGGAGCGGGCAAACGGCGCGCCCGCGCTGCTGCTCACCCTGCACGGCACGTCGGCTGAACGGACGGCGCAGCCCACTGAACGCTTTCTTATTCCGACATCCGGCGTGCGCGCTGAGCCGCTGCCGGATACGGCGTTTAACCAGGGTGTTTCATACTCGCTGGATGCCCTGCGCGGCGACGGCGACGATTTGCTCCAGGCGCTGAATGCGCTGGCGCGTGACTAACAGGGATCAAACTTTAACAATGAATAATTTCAATACGATGGGAAATCTTTTCGTGACTCACTTTATGCCTGTTTCTGCTCCTGTACTCGCGCCGATCGGCTCGCCGCGTCGTTTAAGCCTGGCCGTTGCGCTGGCCTGTTCCCTGCTGGCGGGATGCGGTGTTACCCCGAAAGCGATGACCCCGGCCGAGCAGGTGACCCAGGCGATGACCGACCGCACGCAGATGTTCAGCGATCAGGAGCCGGTGCGCGGCAATATCACGCTGGATGAAGCCATTGCCCGTGCGCTGAAGTACAACCTGCAACAGCGCGTGGCGCTGATGGAGCAGGCGATGCAGGACGATCTGCGCAGCGTGGCCAGCCTGGACATGCTGCCGAAGCTGACGGCCCGAGCGGGGATGCAGACACGTGATAACGTGGCCGCGTCAAGCAGCCAGTCGGTCACCACCGGCCAGCAGTCGCTGGAGTCGTCAACCAGCCAGGATCAGACGCTGCGTACGGCGGATTTGACCCTGAGCTGGAACGTACTGGACTTCGGTATCAGCTACGTCAACGCCCATATGCAGGCGAACAAAACCCTCGCCGCCGAAGAGCGCCGCCGTAAGGTGGTGGCGGATATTACCCGCCAGGTGCGCACTGCCTGGTGGGAGGCGGCAACCGCCCAGCGCCTGAAGCCGGAAGTCACCCGTGCGCTGGCCGATGCGAAACGTTCGCTGGAGTACGCCCGCGCCACCGAGCGAGAACGCCTGCTGCCGCCGGTAGAGTCGCTGCGCTTCCAGAAAAATATGCTGGAGATGGTTCGTCAGCTGGAGGTGGTGGACAGCGATCTGGCCCTGTCTAAAGCCCGTCTTTCTGCGCTGATGAACCTGCCGCCGGCCAGTGATTACAGCCTGGTGGTGCCGAATGAAAGCAGCATGATCGCCCCGAAGATGCGCTACTCGCTGGGCGATTTGGAAAACATCTCGATGGTGCGCCGTCCTGAGATCCGCGAAGAGAGCTATGAGGCGCGCAACGCGGTGCTGGAAACCCGTCGTTCACTGCTGCGTCTGCTGCCGGGGGCCACGCTGTTTGCCGGAGTAAACGGCGACAGCAACAGCTACCTGGTGAACCACGGCTGGGCCAGTGCCGGTGTGCAGGTCAGCGGCAACCTGCTGAACGTGCTGGCGTGGTCGTCGGTGAAACGGGCGGGAGAGTCGGCGGAGCAGGTGGCGGAGGTACGTCGCCAGGCGATGCGCATGGCGGTGCTGGCGCAGGTTAACGTCTCCTGGCAGGAGTACGTCAGCAGCGTGCAGATGTTTAGCCGCTATCAAGAGCTGGCGCGCGTACAGCAGGGGATCTACCGTCAGACCGATCTCAGCTACCGCAACCAGGCCGCAACCCAGATGGAGCAGGTCCGCGTCAGCACCGAAACCATCCTGACCACCCGCGCCCGTGACCGCAGCTTTGCCGTGATGCAAAACGCGCTCGGCAGCATCTGGCAGGCCGCCGGTCTGGACGTGTTGCCGGACCGTGTTAACGGCACCAGTCTCGCCGCACTGAGCAGCACTATCGGCACCACCAGCAGGGAGATTGAAAACGGCGCCATCGCTGTCCCGGCGCTGAATGCGCCGACCGGCAGGGTGATGGCCGCCGCGACACCGGCTGCGGTGCCAACCGCCGTCCGTCCGCTGTCGCCGCCTGCCGCGCCGGTGCCTGCGCAGGCCGCGGTCAGCAGCCAGCCCTATGCGGTCAGCTCCGGCAATATGTGGGACAGCTACAGCTCCCTCTCCGGCGGTGCGCAGTGAGACGGCTTATCCGTCCGCTGATGCCGGTGCTGGGACTGCTGCTCGCCGGGCCTGTCCTGGCGGAAGAGGCGCAGCCGGAGCCGGTGCGGGTGCAGCTCAGCGCCGTACAGCAGGCGACGATCTCCAGCGGCATTGCCGCCCGCATCAACAGCCTGACGGTGAAAGAGGGAGAGCGGGTTAAGCAGGGGGCGGTGCTGGTCACCTTTGACTGCACCACGCTGAAGGAGAAACTCAACTACGCTAGCGCCAGCGAGCAGGCGGCGCGGAAAAAGCTGGCGATCGCCAACCGGCTTGATCGGCTGAACTCCATCAGCGTGTCGGAGGTGGAGCAGGCGCGTTCGGCGGTCAGCATGGCGCAGGCTGAAAGCGGCGTTAACCGGGCGATGCTCGACCGCTGCACGCTAAAAGCGCCGTTCTCAGGACGGATCACCGAAACCCTGGTGCGCAGCTGGGAAACGGTGCCGGAGGGCAAACCGCTGCTGAGCCTGTACGACGACAGCGCGTTTGAGCTGGAGATGATCGTGCCGTCGCGCTGGCTGCGCTGGCTGCGGGAGGGCACCGCGTTTACCGTGGCGCTGGATGAAACCGGGCAAAGCTATCCGGCAAAAATCGTCAGACTCTCGTCATCGGTCGATCCGGTCAGCCAGTCGGTGAAGGTTTTTGGCCGCATTGACGAGAAGGGCGAGGGGCTGCTGCTGCCGGGCATGAGCGGTGCCGCGCAGTTCACCCTGCCCGGCGCAGCGGAAACGGCGGCGCAATGAACGATCTGAGTCTGGATCCGGCGGCACAGGGGCATCTGCGGCTGCTGAGCGAGCTGCTGCGGTTGCAGGGGCGCGTGCGTGAACAGGTCGGCAGTGAAGAACTGGCCTTCTTTATGGTTAACGAAACGCACCGGCTGACGCCCTATCGTCAGGCGCTGCTGTGGGACGGCGGCAGCGGTCGGCTGCGCGCCGCCTCCGGCATTGCTGCCCTTGACCGCCATGCGCCGTTCAGCCAGGAGATGGTGCGGCTGTGTCTTCGCTGGCAGCAGAACTACAGCCAGGCCACGCGGCTGGATATCAGTACGCTGGACGAGGCCGACCGCGTAGTGTGGCAGGAGTATCTGCCCGCTTACGGGCTGTGGCTACCGCTGCCGGCGGCCCGGGGCGACACGGGGATGGCGCTGCTGCTGCTGCGCGAAGCGCCCTGGCAGGATGGCGATCTGCTGGTGCTGAAAGAGCTGGGCAGCGCCTACGGTCATGCCTGGTTCAGCCTCAACGGTCGTCGCCGCAGCCGGCAGAAAAAACCGGGGCGTGGCAGAGTGCTGATAGCCTGTGCCGTGCTGATTGCGCTGATGCTGATCCCGGTGCGGCAGTCGGTTATTGCACCGGCCGAGGTAGTGGCGCACCGTCCGGCGATGCTGCGTGCGCCGCTGGCCGGGGTGATCGATGAAATTCTGGTACGGCCCAATGAAACGGTGAAGCGCGGTCAGCCGCTGGTGCGGCTCGACTCCCGCGAGCTGCAAAATCAGCTGGAAAGCGCCCGGCAGCAGTTTGCCGCCAGCGATGCTGAATACCGCCAGGCCCAGCAGCAGGCGCTGAGCGATGCGGACGCCAAGGCACAGCTGGCGGTGCTGGCCAGCCGCCGTGAGCAGGGCCGCGCCGAAATGACCTTTCTCCAGGCCCAGCTGGCGCGTACCGAGCTGGGCGCGCCGCGTGACGGCGTAGCAATCTTTGACGACGTCAGCGATCTGAGCGGCCGCCCGGTGTCGGTGGGTGAACGGATTATGCTGGTGGCCGATCCTGCGGACAGCGAACTGGAGATCCAGCTGCCCGCAGCCGATGCCATCGCGCTGGTGCCGGGGACCGACGTGCGGCTGTTTCTGAACGTCGCCCCGGACCGGGCGATTGAGGCGAAGCTGGAACAGACCGGCTATCGCGCCGCGCTGAACGCAGAGAATATTATGGCCTACCGCCTGCGCGCCGGGTTTGACCAGCAGAATGCGCTACTGCGCATCGGGCTGAAGGGCAGTGCGAAAATTTACGGTGAGCGCACCGTGCTGATCGCCTGGCTGCTGCGTAAACCGTGGTCGGCCCTGCGCGTCTGGCTGGGGGTGTAGCGATGAGCGATACCGCCGCGCTGCCGCCGCTGCGCGAAGAGCTGATCCTGCACCAGGGACCGGCGAACTGGGACGGTTCCCCCAGTTGGACACTGGAAGATCCCCAGCGCGGCCGCTATTTCCGCCTGGGCTGGCTGGAGATGGCGCTGCTTTCCCGCTGGTCGCTGGGCGACAGGCAAAAACTGATTAGCGAAGTGAACCGGCGTCTGCCGCTGGAGATCGGTGACGAGGAGGTGGAGAACTTCAGCCGCTTCTTACAGTTTCACGCCCTGACGCGGCCCGAAAGCGAAGCGGCGCTGGAGCCGTTTCTGCACCAGCAGCAGCAGAGCCGCAGCGTCTGGTGGCGCTGGCTGCTGCATAACTACCTGTTTATGCGCATTCCGCTGCTGCATCCGCACCGGATATTGCAGCAGCTGCTGCCGTACGTCGCATTTTTCTATCGCCGCCCGTTCTGGCTGGCGACGCTGGCGGCCGGTGCCTGCGGACTGCTGTTTGCCAGCCGCCAGTGGCAAACCTTCTTAAATACCTTCCTGCACTTTTTCACCCTGGAGGGCGCGCTGCTGGCCGGGGCAACGCTGGTGGTGACCAAGTGTCTGCATGAGCTGGGGCATGCCTTTACCTGTACCCGCTACGGGGCGCGCGTTTCAACCCTGGGGGTGGCGCTGCTGGTGCTGATGCCGGTGCTCTACACCGATACCTCGGCGTCGTGGAAGCTGCCGCAGCGCCGTCAGCGGCTGGCGATTGGCGCATCGGGTATGCTGGTTGAGCTGGCGCTGGCGGCCTGGGCGACGCTGGCGTGGAGCTTTCTGCCGGACGGCATGTGGCGCAGCGCCGCCTTTATGCTGGCGACCACCACCTGGATCATGACGCTGCTGATTAACCTCAGCCCGCTGATGCGCTTTGACGGTTATTTCCTGCTTTCCGACGCCCTTGGCGTGCCGAATTTGCAGGCGCGGGGATTTGCGCTGGCCCGCTGGCGGCTGCGCGAGTGGCTGTTCGGCCTGAACGACGATCCGCCTGAACGCTGGCCGACGTGGCTACACCGCACGCTGCTGGGCTATGCCTTTGCCACCTGGGTTTATCGTCTGTTTCTGTTTACCGGCATCGCCCTGCTGGTTTACCACATGGCGTTTAAACTGCTGGGCATGGCGCTGTTTGCCGTGGAAATCGGCTGGTTTATCCTGCTGCCAATCTGGCAGGAGCTGCGCGAATGGGCCAAACGACGTAAGGATTATCGAATGAATCGCCATCTGGTGGTGACCTTTACTGCGGTCACGCTGCTGCTGCTGGTCCTCGTGCTGCCCTGGCAGCGTACGGTGTATGCCCCGGCGCTGCTGCGCGCCGCCGAGCAGCACAGCTTCTATATGCCGCTGGCCGGACGCATTGGGGAGATCCTGGTGCGTCCCGGAGAACAGGTGAGAGCGGGACAGCCGCTGTTTGTGCTGACGGCGGAGGGCGAATCCCACCAGCGGCAGCAGCTGGCGCGCCAGGTTGCCACGCTGACGTGGCAGCAGCAGTATCAGTTAATGAACCGCAGCACCGCGCAGAACCATCAGCGGATACGGCAGGAGCGGCAGGCGGCGGACCAGCGTTTACAAATGCTGGAGCAGCAGCAGCAGGCGCTGACGGTGCGCGCGCCGATCGATGGGCTGATGGTTGACCGGATGATGCCGATGACGGTCGGCGAGTGGCTGCCCACCGGGGAGTGGCTCGGCACGCTGATTGGTCCGCAGGACGGTATCGTCGAGGCGCTGGTGGCTGAACGGGACTGGCGACGGCTGAGCGTGGGCGATCGCGGGACGTTTTACCCGCACGACGCCTCCCGCTCCGGCGTAGAGGTCACGGTGGTGGATATTGACCGCGCGGCGCTGGGGGATATGAAGCCGCTGGCGGAGCTGGCGTCGGTTTACGGCGGGCCGGTAGCCACGTTAAGCGACTCGCAGCGGCGGCTGACGCCGGAGCAGGCGGTCTATCGCGTGGTGCTGAAGCTACCTGCTGGCAGCGCCTCGCCGCAGCAGGTGCTGGGCGGAACCGTAGCCCTGCGCGGCGACGCGCAGAGCCCGATCGGGCGTCTGGTGCAGCAGGTCCATGCGGTGCTGATCCGCGAGCTCTCTTTCTGAGTTCAGCAACGTGCAACGCTGCGCGAATCGGTCCTGGCGGTCGGGTGGCGCGGTAGTGCGATCAATAGAACAAAAGCAGGGTTGCGGGGATTAGGACGAGCGTTCCCCACAGCAGGTATCGCGCTGTGTGGCGGCTCCCCTTTGCCCCGTAGCCATTGGTCACAACGTATTCGGTAAAGCTCAGCATAAAAAATAAGCCGATAAACATAAGTAAAAACATGGCTACTTTAAAGAGATAGCCGGCAGATTCGGGATCGAACAGTCCGAATAAAAAGAGTCCGGCTATCATGCCGGTGCCGGTCAGGGTTATCGCCTTAGCCGTGTTTAACACCGGAAAAACGAGGTAGCGGTACAGTTTATTATTCCACCATTTTGTACTGTCATAACGGCCGCAGGCCAGCACGCTGGCCGCAGAGAGCCATAAGCCCAGTGAAAACAGCGCAATAAGCGAAGCCGGTGCCAGGTTTTCGAAAAATATCCGGCTCATCTCCGTATTGACAGCGCCCGTGGAGCTGCGAAGGATCCACAGCAGTACAGTACTTGCCGCCAGATAAAAGAAACTTCCCCTGAACAGTTCTGCCAGTGCGCCGATCGCCCAGTAGAGGATCGGCATCGCGTCCGTGGTTTCAACGGTGACAGTGCGGCTGTCAGCGTCTGCCGTTTCACCGGTGACAGTCGTGACTGTTTTTGTGGTTTTTCTGAAGGTTGTGGTCACCGATGTAGTACGGCTTGTGGCTTTTTTTTCGACGTCCCCGAGCGCTGCGGTCATTCCGATCTCTGCCTGTAATAATATATAAGTAAATATTATATTTAAATCGGAGGTATTGGCCAGGGGTTTTGAATTCGTATCCTAAATATTAAAGAGGGATGATGGTGAGTGAGGAATAAGTGTTCAGCAATGCGCTTATTTTATGCACAAAGCGTCAGAGCGTGTTTTACAGCACCGGAAAAGAGTATTTCCGCATCCCCGGTGCTGTATTAGTTGGTCAATGCTGTATTAATCAGTTAAACAGCGAGCAGAGATACGCATTACCTTCAAAATAGGTGCCGTCCGCTTTTTTAGCATGCGGATGATAGCCAATAGCGTCGCCTTCACCCAGGCTGGCACATCGGGCGTTACCTTCACTTTGCAGCTCCGGGGTTATCTTGCCAAACAGACCCGCGTCATTCCAGTAATGGACTTTCGCGGTATTCTTCAAGAGATGCGGTGGGGTCGGCGACGGCTTATCCCCTGGGCCGATTGATGTGCACCCCGCGGTGACTAAAGGTAATACTAACAGTATGAGTGCAGCCTTGAACGTTGCCATAGGGATACCTTGGTTATAAAGTGAACACGAAATATTATGCATTGGTCTTTTTTAAATCGACAGGCTTAGCGTACACAGCCACAAATAGAGAGAGGCCGGTAGCAATAAACATCATCACTTTAATAAAATATCTTTGCAGATTCTTTTTAAAACATAAGTCTGATGAATTATGTTTCGCAGAATCTACACGTCAAGTTAGCAAAATGGCAATAAAATAATTTGATTCAGATCGACATTTTTAAAATCACGTTTTAAACGTAAATTTAATGACGGATGGTATTAATCATTATTAAATTGAGTTAATTCCTTAGCGGAGAAGATGATAGTTAAGCCTTCCTGTTTATTTTATTCCTGTCGCAGCCTAATGAGAGGCTTTCATGGTGCGGTCAGATGGATCGCTGTTTTTTATCTCATTGTAAGTAGTGTGATTTAAGGCGGCCCCGCGCAGGTTATGAACGTCAAGCCTGGCAGGATATTATGATGGATCGGCAGGTGGGGCGCTGTTTTTTTGACCTGGTCACTGAAGCCGTGTGCAACTGTTTTTTCCGGGTAATGCCTCCGGGTTTACGCGTTAGTTATGGCGGCGAGATTTTTGTAACCCTATAACGTTCAGTTAATCAGTGTCTGACTACTCCCACGACAAGACGTGCAGCGCCCAACGCTCAAGAATTGGGTGACGGTAATTATACCAGCTGATAACCGTGCAGGATTATCGTCGTTATCGGCGCGGGCGTTCTCAGCCGAAAGGGAGAGTGTCCATCGCCGGTGTCATCACGCTGTCGCGAGACGCTAAAAAATAATGCCCTATCTGGCTGAATTATGGTATGAATTCCAGGAATAAACACTATCAGGACATTTAAGGTAAGATTCATGTCGTCGGAAAAATTAGCCAACAGAGTTAAAGATCTCAAATCATCCGCCATACGCGAGTTACTGAAGCACAGCAAAATGGATGGCGTTATCTCGCTGGGCGGGGGCATTCCCGATCCGCAGCTGTTTGATATGGACGGATTGCAAATGGCCATGGATAGCGTCATGCGCGATGGTCACGATGGGTTCCAGTACGGTATTAGCGAGGGTGACCCGCGACTGCGTGAGGCAATTTGCCAAATCTCTGCGGAACGCGGCATTCGCTGTAAAGCGGATGACGTGCTGGTGACCTCGGGTTCGCAGCAGTCGCTGGATATTCTAGCCCGTGCGCTGATCAACCCCGGTGATGTGGTGGTGGTTGAACGCCCGACCTACCTGGCGGCACTGCAAATTTTCCAGCTGGCTGAAGCTCAGCTCCAGTCGGTCGGGACCGATGGCGAAGGCATGATCGTTGAAGAGCTGGAAGAGCTGGTTAAACGGACGCCGGTTAAGGCCGTTTACATTGTTCCTACCTTCGGGAATCCGGGGGGCGTTACGCTTTCCGACGCGCGTCGGCAGCAGCTGGCGGCCCTGGCCAGCCGCTATGATTTCCTGATTTTTGAAGACGATCCCTACAGCGAAATCAATTTCACCAGTGAACGGTTCAGAACCATAAAGTCCTATGCCCAGGAGTCAGGCGACAGCGAGAAGGTAATTTATACCTCGACGTTTTCCAAGATTCTGGCGCCGGGCGCCCGCGTCGGCTGGGTTATTCTACCGTCCTGGCTTCGGCAGCAGGCGGTGAGCCTTAAGCAGGCCACCGATCTGCATACCAGCTCGCTGTCTCAGTCGCTGACCCGGCACTATCTGGAAACCGGACGCCTGAAGCCGCAGATCGATATTATCCGCAAAGCGTATCAAAAGAAGTGTGATTCGCTGTGTGCAGCGTTGCAGAGTGAAATCGGCGATCGTATTCATTTCCATCGTCCGCGGGGTGGCATGTTCCTGTGGGCAACCTTTAACGAAGAGTTCAATACGACCGAATGGTTAAAAACGACGTTAAATAATGGTGTGGTCTACGTGCCGGGTGAATTCTTCTATTGTGATAACCCGAATAGATCGACCCTGCGCCTGTCATATGCAACGGTGTCTGATAGCGATATTATAGAAGCCGCGAAAAGGCTGAAGGCGTCGCTGCCGGTATAATTCTTATCTGAAGTAAGCCCTTTACGCGGTAAAGGGCTTATTATCATTTGTGAAGGCACATCATCCTTAGGGTATCAAGGACGGCATGTGCCGGTCGTCAGCGGTTAAAGAATGAATGCGTCGGGATGAATAATTCTTTAACGCCAACGACTAAAATCAACCGACGTGAAGATACTCCGTGGGGATATCACGGCAGTGGGCTGCTCGCGGAGATTTCAGCATCGATAGCCTGATGTCAGAGAGTTCAGATTATCAGCGTTGTTAACGACTTATTCTACCACAATCTGTTCAGTCTAAAAGTTGCACTACCTGAAAGAATAAACGAAGGCTATCGGGCACTTTTAGGAAAGCGTGTCGCCCGTATTTGTTTCATATAAGAGTTAAAGCTGGTGGCAGAAATAATGAGTAATACTATTGCCAGAATAAACAGGGTGATATCGCTCATTTTTAATCTCCGTATGTTGAGTTTTATTTATTTCCTTTTTGGGAGAGTAATCTAGTCACAACCATTATTTCAAGAGTTACCTGAACGATTGGCATTATTTCAGATGTTAGCTAGTGATTTTTATTAGTATTTAACTAATTATTTACTCATTAATGTCTCTTAATAGATGAGTGACGTTTACGCAGTGATAAGATTTCTCTGGTTCATTGTGCGATGAAATGTAAGTTATAAATAATATAAATAGGATTATGATTGTTATTTGCGTTTTAATAGCGGGCGCCGGGAGAATTAATGTTCACTTTCTGCCGGGTCAAGGGGCTTTTAGCCCAACTAAACGTAACAAAACCGGGAAATTGCTTTATTGTAACGTGTTGATTTATCTGTTTTTTGCATACTTTGATTAATACTGACATAATTATAGTCGTTTTTTTTGGTAGTGAGGCTATGTGGCAGACGATTTCGCAGTGGACGGCGCTCTGGCGCAGGCGATCCCGGGTTTTAAACCTCGTGAACCCCAGCGGGTTATGGCCTCGGCGGTGGCCAACGCCATCGAACAGCGCAGCGAGCTGGTGGTAGAGGCCGGAACCGGCACGGGTAAAACCTATGCTTATCTTGCCCCGGCGCTGCGTTCAGGCAAAAAGGTAATTGTCTCTACCGGCTCTAAAGCCCTCCAGGATCAGCTGTACAGCCGCGATCTGCCGACGGTCGCCGGGGCGCTCAAATTTAAAGGTAGCCTGGCGCTGCTGAAAGGGCGCTCGAACTATCTCTGTCTGGAGCGGCTGGAGCAGCAGTCCATGGCCGGCGGTGAGCTGGCGGTGCAGGCGATGAGCGATCTGGTTCACCTGCGCGGCTGGTCCAGCGAAACCGTGGATGGCGACATCAGTACCTGCGGCGGCGTCGCGGAGGACAGCACTATCTGGCCGCTGGTGACCAGCACCAACGATAACTGCCTCGGCAGCGACTGTCCGCAGTATAAAGACTGCTTTGTGGTCAGGGCGCGTCGTAAAGCGATGGATGCCGATGTGGTGGTGGTCAATCATCACCTTTTCCTGGCCGATATGGTGGTAAAAGAGAGCGGATTCGCCGAGTTAATCCCGGAGGCGGATGTGATGATCTTCGATGAGGCGCATCAGATCCCGGATATCGCCAGCCAGTACTTTGGCCAGCAGCTTACCAGCCGTCAGCTGCTGGATCTGGCGAAGGATATTACCATCGCCTACCGCACGGAAATTCGCGATATGCAGCAGCTGCAAAAGTCGGCCGACCGGCTGGCGCAGAGTGCTCAGGATTTTCGTCTGGCGCTGGGCGACCCCGGTTTTCGCGGTAACCTGCGCGATGTGTTGAACGATCCGTCCATTCAGCGGGCGCTGCTGCTGCTGGATGATGCGCTGGAGCTGTGCTACGACGTGGCCAAACTGTCGCTGGGCCGCTCGGCGCTTCTGGACGCGGCGTTTGAACGCGCCGCGCTGTACCGCGGCCGACTCAAGCGGTTGAAAGACGTCGCCCAGCCCGGCTTCAGCTATTGGTATGAATGTAACTCCCGTCACTTTGTTCTGGCCCTGACACCGCTCTCAGTATCGACCCGCTTCCGTGAGGTGATGGATGAACGTCCGGCCTGCTGGATTTTTACCTCGGCAACCCTGGCTGTCAATGAGCAGGTTACCCACTTTGTTGAGCGGCTGGGGGTTGAGAAGGCCGAAACGCTGATCCTCGACAGCCCGTTCGACTACTCGCGGCAGGCGCTGCTGTGCGTGCCGCGCAACCTGCCGTCCCCCAATCAGCCCGGCGGCGCCCGCCAGCTGGCGCGTATGCTGCGTCCGCTGATCGAGGCCAACGGCGGACGCTGTTTCTTTCTCTGCACCTCACATCAGGTGATGCGCGATCTGGCCGCCGAGTTTCGGGCCACGCTGACGCTGCCAGTTCTGCTTCAGGGCGAAACCAGCAAGGGGCAGCTGCTGAAGCAGTTTGTCGCTGCGGGTAACGCCCTGCTGGTAGCGACCAGCAGTTTCTGGGAGGGCGTTGACGTACGCGGCGATACGCTGTCGCTGGTGATTATTGATAAGCTGCCGTTTACTTCCCCCGACGATCCATTACTAAAAGCGAGGATGGAAGATTGTAAACTGCGCGGTGGCGATCCGTTCGAACAGGTGCAGCTGCCGGACGCGGTGATTACGCTGAAGCAGGGCGTCGGGCGACTGATCCGCGACGTTGACGATCGCGGTGTACTGGTTATCTGTGATAACCGGCTGGTGATGCGTCCCTACGGTGCGGTGTTCCTCAACAGTCTGCCGCCTACGCCGCGAACCCGCGATATTGCCCGCGCCGCGGCGTTCCTTAAGGCCTGACGTCACAGTAATCAATGTGCTTCACCTTGTGCTACACTACGCGCCGAAATTTTTCTCCCTGAGGTTGTGATGTCCACGCGAATTTTAGCCATCGATACGGCAACGGAAGCCTGCTCGGTTGCCCTGCTGAATAATGATCAGCAGTTGGCACATTTTGAACTCTGTCCACGGGAACATACCCAGCGCATCCTTCCTCTGGTGCAGGAGATCCTGCAACGGGGAGGCGTTACGCTGAGTGATCTGGATGCGCTGGCCTTCGGTCGCGGACCCGGCAGCTTTACCGGTGTGCGGATTGGCATTGGTATTGCGCAGGGGCTGGCCTTTGGCGCCGGTCTGCCGCTGATTGGCGTGTCCACGCTGAAAACCCTCGCCCAGGGTGCCTGGCGCCTGCACGGGGCGACCCGCGTGCTGGCGGCGATCGATGCGCGGATGGGGGAGGTCTACTGGGCAGAGTACCAGCGCGATGAGCAGGGCATCTGGCAGGGAGAGGCCAGCGAAGCGGTGCTCAGCCCGCAGGCCGCCGCCGAGCGAATGGCCGCACTCAGCGGCGAGTGGTACTGTGCGGGAACGGGGTGGAAAGCATGGCCGGATCTGGCTGCAAACAGCCATCTGGTGTTAACTGACAGCGGAGTGGAGCTGCCTGCCGCAGAGGATATGCTGGTCCCGGCTTCACAGGCGCTGGCAGCAGGGGAAACCGTTGCGGCAGAGCAGGCTGAACCGACTTATTTACGTAATGAAGTGACATGGAAAAAATTACCGGGCCGCGAGTGACCCGCAGCAACTATTCAGCCGTGGTGCAGTCAAACGAAGAGTACCTGGGAGAATCTTATGCGTAAATCTCGTTTCTGGCAGTTCAGTGGTTTGTTATTAACGTCCTTACTGCTCTCCGGCTGCGTTACGGTGCCGGATTCAGTGAAGGGGACCTCGGCAATGCCGCAGCAGGATCTGATGCGGGTGATCGCTGCGCCTCAGCTTTACACCGGACAGGAGGCGAGATTCGGTGGCAAGGTGATTGGCGTCAGCAATAAAAACGGAACGACGCGTCTTGAGATTGCCGCTATGCGGCTGGATGACGCCGCGCGCCCCATTCTGGGCTCCGCGACCACCGGGCGGATCTTTGCCGATGTGAACGGTTTTGTCGATCCGATTAACGTTAGTAACCAGATGGTGACCGTTGTTGGGCCTATCAGCGGCGTTGAAAAGGGTAAGATCGGTGACGCGGACTACACCTTTGTGGTGGTAAACGTTAACGGCTATCAGCGTTGGCAAAAGGTGCAGCAGGTGGTTTCCGGTCCTCAGCCTATTGATCCATGGATCTGGTACGGACCCGGGGGGGGACGTCGCCACGGAGGATATTACTGGGGACCGCCGCCGTGGGGCTATTACACCCCGGCACCGGCACAGGTTCAGACAATTCTGACCGAGTAGCGCGGCACTCTCCTTAGCTTCACGGCACATCCGCTGTGTTTCAGCGGATGTGCTTTTTTTTTTGAAATTTTCTCGCCGTGAGAAATATTTAGTGATGGGCTTCGCAACCTCAATACGGAGTGCTGAGCAAACTGGTACGCTGAGTTAAAATAATGTTAACAGAAACCAGGGGCTGAGCTGCGATGACTACAAATACTCATTTTCGAGGTGATTCCTTGCAAAAGGTTTGGCTTAACCGCTATCCGGCCGACGTTCCGGCTGAAATTAATGCGGACCGTTACCGCTCCCTCGTCGATCTGTTTGAACATGCGGTACAGCGTTACGCGGAACAGACGGCGTTTATCAATATGGGGAAAAGCATCAGCTACCGGCAGCTGGATGAACGCAGCCGCGCCTTTGCCGCCTACCTGCAACAGGAGCTGGGGCTGAAGAAGGGCGACCGCGTGGCGCTGATGATGCCCAACCTGCTGCAATATCCTATCGCCCTGTTTGGCGTGCTGCGTGCAGGGATGACGGTGGTTAACGTCAATCCGCTCTATACGCCGCGGGAGCTTGAGCACCAGCTTAATGACAGCGGGGCCAGCGCCATTGTGATTGTCTCTAACTTTGCCCATACGCTGGAAAAAGTGGTGGAGAAGACCCAGGTTAAACATGTGATCCTCACCCGGCTGGGCGATCAGCTCTCTACGGCGAAGGGAACGCTGGTCAACTTTGTGGTGAAATACATTAAAAAAATGGTGCCCAAGTACTCTCTGCCCGGTGCGATATCCTTTCGGCAGGTGCTCCAGCAGGGCGCGGGAATGCAGTATACCCGACCGGATGTCATCAATGACGATCTGGCTTTTTTACAGTATACCGGCGGCACCACCGGCGTGGCGAAAGGGGCGATGCTCACGCACCGCAATATGCAGGCCAACCTGGAACAAACCCGTGCCACCTATGGCTCTCTGCTGAAAGAAGGCAAAGAGACGGTGGTCACCGCGCTGCCGCTCTACCATATCTTTGCCCTGACGGTGAACTGTCTGCTGTTTATCGATCTGGGCGGCGTGAATCTGCTGATCACCAATCCGCGTGATATTCCCGGTCTGGTCAAGGAGCTGTCCCGATATCCCTTCACCGCCATTACCGGCGTCAATACGCTGTTTAATGCGCTGTTGAACGATGAAGGCTTCAACAAACTGGATTTCTCCACGCTCAGCCTGTCGGCCGGTGGCGGCATGGCGGTACAAAAATCCGTTGCCGAACGCTGGGAAAAGTTGACCGGCCACTATCTGCTTGAAGGGTACGGTCTGACGGAGTGTTCACCGCTGGTTTCAGTTAACCCTTATGATATTACCTGCCACAACGGCAGCATTGGCCTGCCGGTGCCGTCCACGGATATCATGCTGATTGACGACGAGGGAAATGAAGTTGTAGACGGCGGTCCGGGTGAGCTGTGTATTAAAGGGCCGCAGGTGATGCTGGGTTACTGGCAGCGCCCCGATGCGACGGATGAAGTTTTAAAAAATGGATGGCTTCGCAGCGGCGATATTGTTACCGTTGATCACGAAGGCTTCCTGCGTATCATTGACCGCAAAAAAGATATGATTCTGGTTTCCGGTTTTAACGTCTATCCCAATGAGATAGAAGACGTACTGATGCTGCATCCCAAGGTGCGCGAAGCCGCCGCCATCGGTGTACCCAGTGAGGTGGCGGGGGAGACGGTTAAAATTTGTGTCGTGAAGAAGGATGCCTCGCTGACCAAAGAAGAGCTGATAGCGCACTGCAAAAAGTATCTGACGGGATATAAAGTTCCCAAAATTGTCGAATTCCGTGAAGAGCTGCCGAAGAGTAACGTCGGCAAGATCCTGCGCCGCGAGCTGCGGGATGAAGCGGTTAAGGCGGCGCAGACGTCGTGAATGTAGCGGCATCCGCGCCGGAGCATCGACAGTTCGGGACATTCCCGGTCGGGTGAAGACCCCGAACGGGAAGGAAAGTAAAATGCCGGGATGTCCCCGGCATTGTTATTTATTACGCCAGCAGAGGCGGGCGTCCTCGCTGTCTGCGACGAGAGAATGTCACTTTGAATTACACCATGATCACCAATAACGAGGCGCTGGCAGAGATCTGCCAGCGCGCCCGGCAGGTATCGGCCCTGGCGCTGGATACTGAGTTTGTTCGCACCCGTACCTACTACCCGCGTCTGGGGCTGATCCAGCTGTTCGACGGTGAGACCATCTCGCTGATCGATCCGCTGCCCATCACCGACTGGGCACCGTTCCGGGCGCTGTTGCAGGACAAGCAAGTCATTAAATACCTGCATGCCGGGAGTGAAGATCTGGAGGTCTTCCTGCATGAATTCGGTACGCTGCCTGACCCGATGATTGATACGCAGATCCTGGCCGCCTTCACCGGCCGCCCGCTTTCCTGCGGTTTTGCCACCCTCGTTGAGTCCTTTACCGGCATTGCTCTGGATAAAAGTGAGTCGCGTACCGACTGGCTGGCGCGTCCGCTAACCGAGAAGCAGTGCCAGTACGCCGCCGCTGACGTTTTCTATCTGCTGCCCATTGCGCAGAAACTGATGGTGGAGGCAGAAGAGGCGGGCAAAATGGCCGCCGCGCTGGACGAGTGCCGTCTGCTGTGCCAGCGCCGCACCGCACAGCTGGATCCGCAGGACGCCTACCGTGAAATAACCAATGCCTGGCAGCTGCGCCCACGTCAGCTGGCCGCGCTGCGTCTGATGGCGGCCTGGCGGCTTGAGCTGGCCCGCGAGAAGGATATGGCGGTCAACTTCGTGGTGCGTGAAGAAAATCTGTGGAAAGTGGCGCGTTATCTGCCGGGATCGCTGGGCGAACTTGAACAGCTGGGGCTGGCGGGGCCGGAAATCCGTTTCCACGGTCGTGCGCTGCTGTCGATGGTTGCTACGGCGGAGGCCATGAAAGACGACGAACTGCCGGAGCCGATCGTTAATCTGATCGACCATCCGCGCTATAAATCGGTGTTTAAGGCGATTAAAGGCGCAGTGGCAAGTGCGGCGGAAGAACACGGCGTGAGCCAGGAGCTGCTGGCCTCGCGTCGTCAGATTAATCAGCTGTTGAGCGTTTACTGGAAATTAAAACCGCAGGAGAGGAAGCCGGAGCTGGTTGATGGCTGGCGGGGCGCGCTGTTGGAAAAAGCAATTAACGCTATTCTTACCGCCGGGTAAGGCGTGCTTTCCCCTGCATAACCGCAGGGGAAAATCAGGAACAAAGACGGATCATTTCGGTTGATCTTCCGCTTCAGGCAGCGTGACGTTCAGCTCCAGAATTGAAATATCGCCCTCTTTTTGATCCAGCTTTACACTCAGCATCTCCGGATCAATTTTTACGTATTTACAGATCACCGCCAGCAAATCCTTCTTTAGCTGAGGCAGATAGTGAGGCTCACTGTCGCCCCTTCTGCGCTCAGCCACAATAATCTGAAGCCGTTCCTTGGCTATATTTGCAGTGCTCTTTTTACGGGATAAGAAGAAATCAAGTAAGGCCATGTTTTATCCCCCAAACAGGCGTTTCAGGAAACCCTTCTTCTCTTCTTCTATGAAGCGGAAGGGGCGTTGTTCTCCAAGCAGACGGTCAACGGTATCAGCATAGGCTTTGCCGGCATCGGATTCGCTATCCAGGATAACCGGTTCGCCCTGGTTAGACGCGCGCAGTACAGACTGATCTTCCGGGATCACCCCGACCAGCGGAATACGCAGGATCTCCAGCACATCTTCCATGCTGAGCATGTCGCCACGGCTTACGCGGCCAGGATTGTAGCGGGTCAGCAGCAGATGCTCCTTAATCGCATCCTGTCCATTTTCAGCGCGACGCGATTTAGACGACAGAATGCCAAGAATGCGGTCTGAATCACGTACTGAAGAGACTTCGGGGTTAGTGGTAATAATCGCTTCATCGGCGAAGTAGAGCGCCATCAGCGCGCCCGTTTCAATCCCGGCCGGGGAATCACAGATAATGAAGTCAAACTCCATTTTGTCGAGATCGTTAAGGATTTTTTCCACGCCCTCGCGGGTCAGGGCATCCTTATCTCGGGTCTGCGATGCGGGCAGGATGAACAGATTCTCAGTGCGCTTATCTTTTATCAACGCCTGGTTCAGAGAGGCGTCGCCCTGAATTACGTTTACGAAGTCATAAACAACACGGCGCTCACAGCCCATTATCAAATCGAGGTTACGCAGGCCAATATCAAAATCGATAACGACCGTTTTATTTCCTTTCTGCGCTAAACCGGTAGCGATGGCCGCGCTGGACGTAGTTTTCCCTACGCCTCCTTTACCCGATGTAACAACAATAATGCGTGCCATAAAATAATTTCCTTAGAAAAAGAAAGGGCTTGCGAGCATGGCTCAGTTCAATGTCTGTATGGTCAGCTCACCGTCTTGAAGATAAAGACGGGATGCCTGTGCAAAAAATTCACCGGGTATCTGGTCCATCATCCAGTACACACCGCCAATGGACACGAGCTCAGCGGATAAATGAGTACAAAAAATCTGGCAGTTTTTATCGCCGCCGGCACCCGCAAGGGCGCGGCCACGCATAACGCCATAAATATGAATATTGCCATCGGCGATCAGTTCTGCACCGGCGCTGACGTTGTTGGTGACGATCAAATCGCAATTTTTAGCGTAAATTTGCTGACCCGAACGCACCGGTGTGGCGATAACCCGGGTTTTCGTCGGCAGGTTTTCCACGGTCGGTACGACGGCGGGTGCCTGTGGCGGGACGTTATCCGCGGGCTTCTTTTCTTTCCCTTCGGTTAGCAGAGGCAGCCCCGAACGGGAAATAAGCCGTTTAAGCTGTTCATCCTTACAGCCGCTCACGCCAACAATATGTAAACCGGACGCGGCGATCGCCTGCTGCATCTGCCGCCAGTTAACGCCCTGGGTCAGTGCTGAAACATTGACCACCACCGGTGCATTTTTGAGGAAGGCCGGAGCCTGACTCACCTTCTCCGCCAGCGCACTTCGTACCAAGGCGGGATCGGTATGGTGCAAATGAAGGACAGAAAGTGTAAAACTGCTGCCCTTTAACTCAATTGGCGATTGTGGCATCTGTACCGCTCAGTCCTGTTATTTATCATCCTGTCAAAAATAGCCGCACATTGTGCTGGCTAATCAGGGCAGGACAATATTCCGAAGTTCTGCAAGCATGTTATAGTTACTGTAATATTCAGGCAAGCTAACATCCCGGTTAATTCGAGTAAAAAATATGTTTTGTGTGATCTATAGAAGTACTAAGCGCGACCAGACTTATCTCTATGTTGAAAAAAAAGACGATTTTTCACGGGTGCCGGACGCCTTAATGCGTAGTTTTGGTAAGCCGCAGCTGGCGATGCTGCTGCCGCTGGACGGCAGTAAGAAGCTGGTTGGCGCTGAGTTAGAAAAAGTGAAAGCCGCATTGCATGAAGAGGGATTTTATTTACAAATGCCGCCGCCGCCGGAAAGTCTGCTTAAGATGCATCTGGAAACTCATAAAAAAGTCTAATTAGGAATCATCTGTAAATATATCTTTGTCGTCGGGTTAAACATTTAAATCCGGCGATGAAGCAAATGATAAGAGGATGCCTGCATGAAATTGCCAGTCCTGAAAGCGTGGTTATCTTTTCTGCTGACCACCGGCTGTGTGGGGTCAGGTCTGGCCAGTTCTTTCCCCGTAATCTCCGTCGCCCCCGCCGCTTCATCCTCAACCGGCTCTGCGCCCGATACCACGTTGTCACAGCAGGGGCGGGATCCCAGCGGATTCCCTGCCTACGTTGCCGGATTAAAAAACAGCGCCAAAAAGCAGGGATTTGATGAGGCCACCATTAACGCCGCGTTTATGAATATTCATTTTGTCGACCGGGCGATTAAATCTGACCGCAGCCAGCTGGAACAAACCGTTACCCTTAATGATTACCTCAGCCGCGTACTGACGGCGCGTAAAATAGAAAGAGGGCGGGAGGAGCTCAGCACCTGGCGTAGCCAGCTGGACGGCGTTGCCGGGCGTTCCGGCGTGCCGCCCGGCGTGGTGGTGGCGCTGTGGGGAATGGAGAGTCAGTTTGGTGCAGTACAGGGTAAAGAAGAGATCGTTTCTGCACTGGCAACGCTGGCTTTTGAAGGGCGCCGCGAGGCCTTTTTTACCGCTGAGCTGATGGCCGCCCTGCGCATAATCCAGCAGCAGCATATTCCCGCCGAGGTGCTGAAAGGCTCCTGGGCCGGTGCGATGGGTCAGAGTCAGTTTATGCCCAGCGCCTTTCTCAACTACGGCAAAGACGGCGACGGCGACGGCAAAATTGATATCTGGAATAACGTTGCCGATGTGTTTGCCTCAATCGCTAATTATTTGCAGCAGGAGGGCTGGCAGCCCGGTCAGGGCTGGGGCGTTGAGGTGACACTACCCGCTGATTTTGACGGCGCGCAGAGCGGCCTGAAAACCGGCCAGGCGAAGACCCCTGAAGGGTGGCAGCAGCTGGGCGTGAAGCCGAATGATCCCCTGTCCGGCACCCCGCCGACCAGAGCGTGGATTGTGACGCCGCAGGACGGCGACGGCCGCTCATTCATGGTTTATGACAATTTCCGTACGCTTATGCACTGGAATCGATCTTACTATTTCGCTATCAGCGTTGGCATGATGGCCGATGCGCTGATGGAGTAATCAGACAGCAGCGGCAGAGGTTCGCCGATGCCTTCATTCACGCAGGGGAAATAAACATGTATCAGCATCACAACTGGCAGGGCGCATTGTTAGATTATCCGGTTAACAAGGTGGTCTGCGTTGGCAGTAATTACGCAAAGCATATTAAAGAGATGGGCAGCGCGACGCCGACGGAACCCGTGCTGTTTATTAAGCCGGAAACGGCGCTGTGCGATCTTCGCCAGCCGCTGTCGATCCCAAAAGGTCTGGGTGCGGTTCATCATGAAATTGAACTGGCGGTGCTGATTGGCGCTACGCTGAAGCAGGCCAGTGAAGAGCACGTCGCCAGGGCGATTGCCGGATACGGCGTGGCGCTGGATTTAACGCTGCGCGATGTGCAGGCGGGCTGTAAAAAAGCCGGTCAGCCGTGGGAAAAGGCCAAGGCGTTTGATAACTCCTGCCCGATTTCGGGGTTTATTCCCGTCAGCGCATTTGACGCGGACCCGCAGAACGTTGAGCTGAAGCTGACTGTTAACGGCGAAATCCGTCAGCACGGTAGCACATCGGATATGATCCATTCCATCCTGCCGCTGATTGCCTACATGAGCCAGTTTTTCACCCTGCGGGCGGGAGACGTTGTCCTGACCGGTACGCCTGAAGGCGTGGGGCCGATGGCTTCGGGAGACCGACTTGAGCTGTCGCTGGGCGGGCACGGTGTGGCCACCCGGGTACTGTAGAACTTGCATACCAGGCCCAAACCCTTTATAAGGTGCGGGTTTTTACTCTTACCGGACACCAACATGAATGAGATCCCTTTCTGGCAGCAAAAAACGCTGGAGCAAATGAGCGATGAGGAATGGGAATCCCTCTGTGACGGCTGCGGCCAGTGCTGCCTCAACAAGTTGCAGGATGCGGATACGGATGAAATCTATTTCACCAACGTGGCCTGCAACCAGCTCAATATCAAAACCTGCCAGTGTCGTAATTACGCTAACCGCTTCGAACTGGAAGAGGACTGTATCAAGCTGACCCGTGACAATCTGCCAACGTTTTCATGGCTGCCGCCCACCTGTGCCTATCGCATGCTGGCCGAAGGTAAAACGCTACCGGTCTGGCATCCGCTGCGCAGTGGGTCGCGCACGGCGATGCACAGCGCACGGATTTCCGTTCGCCATATCGCGGTGCATGAATGTGAAGTGGTGGACTGGGAAGAGCACATCATCAACCGTCCACGCAGATACGGACGGTAAGTCTGTCGGGGCCGGCTGGCGCCGGCCCCGACAGCTATCAGCGTGAGAACAGGTCGCGTTTTTTCGGTTTGAAGGCCTGAGCAATCAGCACCAGTACCGCAACCAGCAGGTAAGCTGCAAAAATACCCAGCAACCACTGCGGCATGCTGAGGTTGAACAGCGTCCACGAACGCTCAGCGCAGTCGCCGCTGGCAACAAACACCGACGGTAACCATTTATCAAGCGGCAGCCACGAAGGGAAACGTGCGGCGAAGTCACAGGTCACAAACGGTGACGGGTGCAGCTGTAGCATGGTGTGTTCCCAGGCGAGGCGAACCCCTTCCCAGGCGCTGTAGAGCCAGATCAGCAGAGCCACCCAGCGCAGCGGAGTCTTCGGTGCGATGGCACCAACGATGCCCGCGCCCATAATGCCAAACAGCGCGCAGCGTTCATAAATGCACATTACGCAGGGTTTAAGCATCATTACATGCTGAAAATAGAGTGCCGTCAATTCGAGGGCAAAAGCAGTAAGCGCCATTAACAGCCAGGCACCCCGGCCCGTAGAACAGCGATTCAGGTATCTCAACATAAGTCTATCCGTGTTGTAAGCGTTGATGCGGCAGTGTAAACCAAAAGTCCGCGTATGCCAGCCAGGAAGATGAAAAATTTCAGCTGTGGACTAAACCCCGCGCAGCCGCGGTGAAAAACGGGCTGCCGCGCGGATCGAACCGGCGACGTATGCGGCGGGAAAAAACGCCGCTATACGGCCAAAATTAAGCGGTTTATTTGCTGGCGATCGACATTTTACTATTCTGCTGAGCTAGTTGAAGCCTGGGGCGTCTGGTATGATGAGCACAATTTTTGCAGCTACGAACGCAACGGAAACAAATCGCTTATGGTCATTAAGGCTCAGAGTCCTGCGGGGTTCGCGGAAGAGTATATTATTGAAAGTATCTGGAACAGTCGCTTCCCTCCCGGCTCAATACTGCCTGCTGAACGTGAGCTCTCTGAGCTGATAGGTGTAACCCGCACGACGCTACGTGAGGTATTACAGCGTCTTGCGCGAGACGGCTGGCTGACTATTCAGCACGGTAAGCCGACCCGGGTTAATAATTTTTGGGAAACTTCTGGCCTGAGTATTCTGGAAACGCTGGCCAGACTTGACCACGATAGCGTGCCGCAGCTGATTGATAATCTGCTTTCAGTGCGAACCAATATTTCCTCTATTTTTATCCGTCGCGCCATTCGCCAGCATCCTGCAAAGGCGCTGGAAGTCCTGGAAGCCGCTAACCGGGTTGAAGATCATGCGGAAGCTTATACGGACCTGGATTACGGTATATTCCGCGGATTGGCCTTTGCCTCCGGCAATCCGATTTACGGTTTAATCCTGAACGGTCTCAGAGGGCTGTATACGCGCGTTGGCCGCCACTACTTCTCTAACCCGGAAGCCCGCCAGCTGGCCCAGGACTTTTATCAGCATTTGCTGCATATGTGCCATACCGGTGAGCACGATGACATAGTGGACGCCGTGCGTAACTACGGTCGCCGCAGCGGTGAGATCTGGCATGCGATGCAGACCAGTATGCCCACCGATCTTCCACCGGCGCGCCGCTAGCCTGAACGTATAAATAACCTGCCTGATTTTCGCCCCCCGCCGACGTTGCGTTAGCGGGGGAGAATTCTTTTCGGTTTGTATCCTATTTGCCTGTCAGAGCGGTGAACCCTGGCGCGGCGGGCAGCGGTCGAGGATTTCAGCGCTGCCGTCTTCATTCTGCTGTTCCAGCGTCACATCAAAGCCCCACAGACGATGCACATGTTTCAGCACTTCGCGACGGCCTTTATCCAGCGGCGCGCGGTTGTGCGGAATATAGCGCAGCGTCAGGGAACGGTCACCGCGCAGGTCAACATCATAGACCTGAATGTTGGGTTCCAGGTTGCTGAGATTGTACTGGGCCGAGAGCTGCTGGCGAATAGCCCGGTAGCCCGCCTCATCGTGGATCGCGGCTATTTCTAGATAGTTGTTGCGGTCATCATCCAGCACGGTGAACAGCCGGAAGTCGCGCATTACCTTAGGCGACAGGAACTGGCTGATAAAGCTTTCATCCTTAAACTCCCGCATGGCGAAATGGAGTGTCTCCAGCCAGTCCGAACCGGCAATGTCCGGGAACCAGTAGCGATCTTCTTCCGTAGGGTGCTGGCAAATACGCTGAATGTCCTGGAACATGGCGAAGCCCAGCGCGTAGGGGTTAATGCCGTTGTACCACTGGCTGTTGTAGGGCGGCTGATAGACCACGTTGGTATGACTGTGCAGGAACTCCAGCATAAAGCGTTCGCTCACCTTTCCCTCATCATACAGATGGTTGAGGATGGTGTAGTGCCAGAAGGTCGCCCAGCCTTCGTTCATCACCTGGGTCTGCTTCTGCGGATAGAAGTACTGGCTGATTTTTCTGACAATCCGCAGGCACTCACGCTGCCAGGGCTCCAGCAGCGGCGCATTCTTCTCCATAAAATAGAGCAGGTTTTCCTGCGGCTCCGACGGATAGCGCGCGGCGGCGAACTGCATTTCTTCGCGTTCCCGGCGCGGCAGGGTGCGCCACAGCATATTGACCTGGCTTTGCAGATACTCCTCGCGGCTCTTCTGGCGGGCTTTCTCCTCCTGTAGGGAGATCTTCTGCGGACGTTTGTAGCGGTCCACGCCGTAGTTCATCAGCGCGTGGCAGGAGTCCAGCAGCCGTTCTACCTGTTCAACACCGTAGCGTTCTTCACAGTCGCTGATGTAGTTACGGGCAAAAAGCAGGTAGTCAACGATGGAGCTGGCGTCGGTCCAGCTGCGGAAAAGGTAGTTGTTCTTGAAGAAGGAGTTATGTCCGTAGCAGGCATGCGCCATCACCAGCGCCTGCATGGTCATGGTGTTCTCTTCCATCAGATAGGCGATGCAGGGATTCGAGTTGATGACAATCTCATATGCCAGCCCCTGCTGACCGTGCTTATAGCGCTGTTCGGTTTCAATGAATTTTTTGCCGAACGACCAGTGCGCATAGTTGATGGGCATCCCGACGCTGGAGTAGGCGTCCATCATCTGTTCAGAGGTAATCACCTCAATCTGGTGCGGGTAGGTATCCAGTCGATAGGATTTGGCGACGCGATCGATCTCCTTCAGGTATACATCGAGCAGGTCGAACGTCCAGTCTGGTCCGTCATTGAGTCGTTTGCTGTCCTTAATCGGGAGGTCAAAGATCGTGGTCATAGCGCACCCCTTTTTATAAAACCGGTTTCTGGCGATACATCGCGTAGCGGCAAAATGTCCGTTTTCATGTCAACTTACCCCGCACGGCTGCGCGTTGATAAGCCTGGAATTAAAGCCAATATCTCAATGATAGTTCACTGTCTCTTATCCCTCCCGGGAAAACAATTGAAATCTTCGATACAAAATAGAGTGCGATTCAAAAAAAGATTTTTCCATGAGGTGAAATGCGATAACGGACTCAGTTTTTAGGATAATATCCTGTTTTGTGGCGGTAATTCTGATGTAAAAGTTTTGTGCTGGAATGCGAGTTTTTATTCCAAAAAAGTTTTAATAGATTCTGCAAACATTGAAAAAGTAGAATTTACTTCTGTATTTTGGCGGGTATCTTGTTTTAATTCGCTGGTTGAGTGAATGATATGTGAAATTTACTGGCGAAAATCGCGCATTTGATACGGTATTTTGCTCGGTATTAAATCCGCTGATGCAGTGTAATGTTCTTCAAGTGAACCAGGTGAGGTTTCAGTATGCGTATTGTCATTCTCGGTAGTGGGGTGGTTGGCGTGGCCAGCGCGTGGTATCTGGCGCAGGCGGGCCATGAGGTGACGGTGATCGATCGCCAGCCGGATGCGGCGCTGGAAACCAGTGCGGGTAATGCCGGACAGATATCACCCGGTTATGCGGCCCCCTGGGCAGCGCCCGGCGTGCCGCTGAAAGCGGTAAAATGGATGTTCCAGCGACACGCGCCGCTGGCCATCCGGCTGGACGGCAGCCGCTTCCAGCTGGCCTGGATGTGGCAGATGCTTCGCAACTGCGATATGCGTCACTATCAGCAGAATAAAAGCCGCATGGTGCGCCTTTCTGAATACAGCCGCGACTGTCTGAAGATGCTGCGTCAGGACACCGGCATCGCCTATGAGGGACGTCAGGGCGGAACGCTCCAGCTGTTCCGTACCGCGCAGCAGTATGAGAGCGCGGCGAAGGATATTGCCGTACTGAAAGAGGCGGGCGTGCCGTACGAACTGCTGGAGGCGGCGCAGCTGTCAACGGTGGAACCCGCGCTGGCGGCCACGCACCACAAACTTACCGGTGGCCTGCGCCTGCCGAATGACGAAACCGGCGACTGTCAGCTGTTTACCCAGCGCCTGGCAAAAATGGCCGCCGCTGCCGGGGTCACTTTCCGCTTCGATACCCCGGTGGATGCGCTGTTGCAGGACGGCAATCAGATCCGCGGCGTGAAGTGCGGGGATGAAGTGGTCACGGCGGATGCTTATGTTGTGGCGTTCGGGGCATTCTCTACGGCGCTGCTGCACGATACCGTTAAAATTCCGGTTTACCCGCTGAAAGGGTACTCGCTGACCGTACCGATCGTGGATGAAAAGGCGGCACCGGTCTCCACGGTGCTGGACGAAACCTATAAGGTGGCAATCACCCGCTTTGATAATCGTATCCGCGTCGGGGGAATGGCGGAAATTGTTGGCTATAATACTCAATTATTACCGGCACGACGCCGTACGCTGGAGATGGTAGTTCGCGATCTCTATCCGCAGGGCGGCGACGTCGCCAGCGCCACGTTCTGGAGCGGTCTGCGGCCCATGACCCCCGACGGCACGCCTATCGTTGGCCGTACCCCGTTGAAAAACCTGTATCTTAATACCGGTCATGGTACGCTGGGTTGGACGATGGCCTGTGGCTCCGGACAGCTGCTGGCGGATATTATTTCTGGCAGAACCCCGGCGATTGCGGCCGAGGATCTGTCCGTTATGCGCTATCTGCCGGGCTACACTCCCGCACCGGCCCGTTCGCTGCACGGTGCTAACGTTCGTTAATTTACCGTTTTGTAGGTTGAAGGAGAGAGTATGTCGCGTCCGATTGTCGCAACGATTGACAGCGCCGCGTTGCGGCAGAACCTGGCGGTTGCTCGCCGGGCGGCAGGCGGTTCACGCCTGTGGTCAGTGGTCAAAGCCAACGCGTATGGACACGGTCTTGACCGTGTCTGGCAGAGCCTGCAAGAGACGGACGGGTTCGCCCTGCTGAACCTGGAAGAGGCTATTCTGCTGCGGGAGCGGGGCTGGAAGAAACCCATTTTGCTGCTGGAGGGCTTTTTCCACGAGTCGGATCTGGAGATTCTCGATCGCTACCGGCTGACCACCAGCGTTCACAGCATCTGGCAGATTAAGGCGCTGGCGAAAGCAAAACTCTCCGCACCGCTCGATATTTATTTGAAGGTCAACATTGGCATGAACCGCCTGGGATTTCAGCCGGAACAGGTACACAGCGCGTGGCAGAAACTGCGCTCGCTACATAACGTTGGCGAAATGACGCTGATGTCGCATTTTGCCGAGGCTGAAACCTCTGAAGGGATTGTGGAACCGCTGAAGCGCATTGAGCAGGCGGCGGAGGGGCTGGACTGCCCACGCAGTCTGGCTAATTCAGCCGCCACCCTGTGGCATCCGCAGACGCACCACGACTGGGTACGACCTGGCATTATCCTTTACGGTGCTTCGCCCAGCGGCCAGTGGCAGGATATTGCCAGCAGCGGCCTGAAGCCGGTGATGACCCTGATCAGTGAGATCATCGGCGTGCAGCAGATTTCTGCCGGCGCAGCGGTGGGCTACGGTGGTCTGTATCGTAGCGATGACGATCGGCGCATTGGCGTGGTTGCCTGCGGCTATGCCGACGGCTATCCCCGTCTGTCACCGACCGGTACGCCGGTCAGCGTTGACGGCGTGGTGACACGTACCGTCGGGCGGGTATCGATGGATATGATTACCGTGGACCTGACGCCGTGCCCGCAGGCCGGGATCGGTAGCCGGGTGGAGCTGTGGGGCAACGCTATCAAGATTGATGATGTGGCTTCGGCATCCGGCACCGTTGGCTATGAGCTGATGTGTGCGCTCGCGCCAAGGGTGCCGGTGGTCGTGGAGTAGTCTCAGAGCGCGGTCAGCGTACCGCGCACCTTTTTACTGTAGCGCCAGGCGGCAAACGCCAGCAGCGCACCTACCACCATCATCAACGCCAGCGCACTCTTCTCCGCCAGCGGCAGCGCCATCACTAACAGCCCTGCCGAGGATCCTCCCGCCATTTGAATAAATCCGGCCAGCGCCGACGCCACCCCCGCCTGCTGCTGATATGGCTCCAGCGCATAGCTGGTGGCCGGACCGACGGTGAAGGCCAGCCCTGCAACGGAAACGGCCACCGGCAGCATATACATCGCCCAGTGCGTCTGCCAGGCCTCGGGCAGCAGTAGCATGCCGCCCGTCAGCATCAGCGCACCCAGCAACATGGCAACGGCACCCGTCGCCAGGCACACGGGACGCCCCAGCTTGCGAATAATCTTATTCACCAGCACGCTGACCAGCATGATCCAGAATCCGTTAGCGCCAAACGCCACCGAGAATTGCAGTGCGGTAAGCTGCCCTTCGGTCATCAGTACGCTGGGCGCGAGGGAAACATAGGTCAACACCATACCCAGAGCACCCGCATTGGCAAAGGCGAAGGCGAGGAAGCGGGGCTGACGCAGGATCTGCCAGTACTGGCGCAGCGGTAGACCTTTGACCTTTTGGGTGTCGGCCGGACGGGTTTCCGGCAGGAAAAATATCACCAGCAGACCGATAAACAGCGCATACAGGGTGAGGAACCAGAAGGGCGCGCGCCAGTCGAAGGCGGCGGCCAGCAGGCCGCCCAGCAGCGGTGCCAGGGCCGGAACAATATTCAGCGCCCCGTTCAGAAAACCGTAGGCGCGGGCGGCATCGTCGCCGTTCAGACGATCGCGCACGCCGCTGAAGGCGACGACCGCCGTACAGCATACGGCGCATCCCTGGATAATGCGGGCAATCAGGAACTGCATCCAGGCATCGGCGGTTGCGGCCAGAATACTGCCGACGATGTACAGCAGCAGGCCGAAGATGGCAATGGGCTTACGGCCGAGGTTATCCACCAGCGGGCCGGCAACAATTTGCCCGAGCCCCATCACCAGCAGAAACAGCGGTATGGTGGTTTGAATCAGGCTTACGGGCGTATCCAGCCCGATAGCGATATCCGGCAGGGTAGGCAGATACAGGTCGATCCCCAGGGGAGCGAGAAGTACCAGGCTGAGCAGCAGCAGGGTGTATTTTTGCATAGCAGAGTTAAGATCCAAATTAAAGCAAGCCGCACAGGGTAGAGACTGGCGGCTAAAAAAGAAAGAAGAATTATTATTCTCTGTCCGGCTGAACCCGCACGCCGACTTTGATGATTTCATTATCCTCTTTTTCTGCAACGGTCCAGACCAGATTTTTCCACTCAACCTGATCGCCGACCACCGGGGCACCGCCGATGATCTCAGAAATCAGCTGGCCCAGAGTTTTCTGCGAATCGCTTTCTGCATCCAGCTCTATACCGTAGATCTCTGAAACGTCGTGCAGTCGCGCATCGGCCTGGAGGATAAAGTCACCGAAGAAGCGCTGATCCAGCGAGACCGGCGGGAGCTGGCTGAACAGCTTACCGAGCGCGGGCAGATCGCGCTCACGGCCAATCACGCACAGGATATCCCCTTCACGCAGCCGGGTGTTACCCGTAGGGTGCAGCAGCAGGTTGTTACGGAACAGCGCGGCAATGCGCGTTTCACGCGGCATATGCAGGTCACGCAGCGCGGCACCCACGCACCATTTATCCGCGCTGAGCTGATAAATAAACTGCTCCCAGGGGTTTTCCGGATGAATATCCAGACCGATGCGGGAGACAGGGGACGCCATAGGGGGAACGATGACCCGCGCTTTACGGGCGGCAAAGCTCAGCGATGTCCCCTGAACGATCAGCGAAACCAGTACCACAAAGAAGGCAATATTGAAGAAAAGCGACGCGTGCGGCAGACCCGCCATCATCGGGAACACCGCCAGAATAATCGGCACCGCCCCGCGCAGGCCAACCCAGCTGATAAACACGCGTTCGCGAATATTGAAACTGCGAAACGGCAGCAGCCCGACCAGAATCGACAGCGGGCGCGCCACCAGAATTAACCACAGCGACAGCAGCATCGCCGGTACTGCGATATGCCACAGATCCATCGGGTTAACCAGCAGCCCCAGCACCAGGAACATGCCGATTTGACTCAGCCAGGCCATACCGTCAAAAGTTTGCAGTATGCCGTGACGGTTACGGATCGGGCGGTTACCCAGTACGAAACCGCAGAGATAAACCGCCAGAATACCGCTGCCTTCCAGTGCCGTGGTCAGTGAAAATACCAGTATTCCGCCGCTCACCGCCAGCAGCGGATAGAGGCCGCCGGGCAGTGAAACCCGGTTGATCAGCTGTAAAAGCCCCCAGCCGCCGCCGATCCCCAGCGCGACCCCCAGCCCGAACTGCTGAATAAGATGAACGACAAATAGCCAGTTCAGTCCCGTCTGGCCCTGCTGGATCATCTCAATCAGGGTAATGGTCAGAAACACCGCCATAGGATCATTGCTGCCCGACTCGATTTCCAGCGTGGCGCTGACGCGTTCGTTCAGCCCCTTGCCGCCCAGCAGGGAGAACACCGCGGCGGCATCGGTCGAGCCGATGATGGCGCCGATCAGAAAGCCGTTGATCATATTGAGATCGAACAGCCACGCGGCGGCCATTCCGGTGAGCCCGGCGGTGATCAGTACGCCAACCGTTGCCAGCGACAGGGCCGGTCCTAACGCCACCCGAAAGGAGCTGGCCTGGGTGCGCATACCGCCGTCCAGCAGGATCACCGCCAGCGCCAGGTTGCTGATCAGGTAAGCGGCAGGATAGTTATTGAACACGATACCGCCGATGCCATCAACGCCTGCCAGCATGCCGAGCGCGAGGAAGATTACCAGAATAGGAATACCGAGGCGGGATGAAAAAGAACTCAGCAGTATGCTTGCGGCAACCAGCACTGAACCAATAATAAACAGACTATAAATCGCGCTGGCTTCCAAAAGATGTCTCTCCTGACGAGTTAAAAAGGATGTTTTACAGTGTGACAGTACGAGGCTGACAATCAAAGTCTGAAGCGAAACGCGCGCTGTTCAGTCAGATAAAATACCGTAAAACCGACAGTGATGAATACCGCTGAGTGCGCTAAGGTGCGTATTTTTCCGGATGGGTACAGAGAGTGAACGGCGGCGGCTAAAGATCGCGCGTTATCGGGAAATTCTGCCCCGCCGGCATACCGCTAACGGGGCAGAGTGGGTCAGTAGTTTTCCTCGGTCTGCTTCTTAAACAGCGCACGGAACACCGGATAAATATCCTCCGGCTCACGAATATGTTGAATGGCAAAGTTATCAAACCGGCTTTGCAGATCCTCATATTCGCGCCACAGCGTTTGATGGGCGCGGCGGGTGATTTCGATATAGCTGTAGTAGCGAACCACAGGCAGAATATTTTTCGCCAGCAGTTCGTGGCACAGAGGAGAGTCGTCGGCCCAGTTATCGCCGTCCGAGGCCTGCGCCGCGTAAATATTCCACTGCGCCGGGTCATAGCGCTCTTTAACCACCTCATCCATCAGTTTCAGCGCGCTGGAGACGATAGTTCCGCCCGTCTCCTGCGAGTAGAAGAACTCCTGTTCATCTACTTCCTTCGCCTGCGTATGATGGCGGATATAGACCACATCGACATTTTTATAGGTACGGCTAAGGAACAGGTACAGCAGGATATAAAACCGCTTGGCCATATCTTTGGTGGCCTGATCCATCGAACCGGAAACGTCCATCAGACAAAACATGACCGCCTGACTTGACGGCTCAGGGCGTTTTTCAAAGTTTTTATAGCGCAGATCGAAGGTGTCGATAAACGGCACCCGCTTGATCCGCGCGCGCAGTTCCGCGATCTCCTTACGCAGCTGCTCCTCTTCCAGCAGCTGCGCCGGTTCGCTATTTTCCACCGTTTTAAGCGTTTCTTCCAGTTCGGCCAGCTCGCGACGTTTGCCCGCCGTCATCGCCGTCCGGCGTGCCAGTGAGTTTTGCAGCGAGCGGACCACGCTGATATTGGAAGGCACACCGTTCGCGGTGTAGCCCGCACGATGGGTTTTATACTCATTTAGCTGACGATGCTGATTTTTCTTCAGATTTGGCAGCGCGAGGTCTTCAAACAGCAGGTCAAGATACTCATCTTTTGAGATGTTAAAGACGAACTCATCCTGGCCCTCACCGTCCTGACCGGCATTGCCCTGACCGCTGCCGCTACCGCCGCCGCCGCCCTGAGGACGTTCAACGCGATCGTTCTGCACGAAATGGTCGTTGCCGGGATGAACGCGATGGCGATGGCCGCCGCGGCCCTGATGGAAAACCGGCTCGTTGATGTCTTCCACGGGTATTGAGACGGATTCGCCGCTTTCCACGTCGGTAACCGAACGCTTGTTGATGGCCTCGGAGATCGACTGTTTTATTTGCGACTTATAGCGGCGGAGAAAGCGCTGGCGGTTCACCGCACTCTTGTTTTTGCCGTTAAGACGCCGATCGATAAAATAGGCCATAGCTCCCCCAAACTACGTTGCAGGCGGACCGGATAAACCTCCGATCCGCACTGGTGCGCTCCTGCGGATTTACGTCCCTGGCCTGCCCGGCGGTTTTCCGGCGGGCAGGTCACTCTGCGGGCTGACGTCAGGATGACTTTCTGACGCGCAGATACCATTCGCAGAGCAGCCGGACCTGCTTGCGGGTGTAGCCTTTCTCCATCATGCGGTCGACGAAATCATCGTGTTTTTTCTGCTCGTCGGTCGAGGTCTTGGCGTTAAACGAAATGACCGGCAGCAGCTCTTCGGTGTTCGAGAACATTTTCTTCTCAATCACGGTACGCAGCTTCTCATAGCTGGTCCAGTTCGGATTACGCCCGTTGTTGTGCGCCCGCGCGCGCAGCACAAAGTTGACGATTTCATTACGGAAGTCTTTCGGGTTACTGATCCCGGCGGGCTTCTCAATTTTTTCCAGCTCCGCGTTCAGCGACTCGCGGTCGAAAAGCTGGCCGGTATCCGGATCGCGGTACTCCTGATCCTGGATCCAGAAATCGGCGTAGGTGACATAGCGGTCAAAAATGTTTTGCCCGTACTCGGAGTAGGATTCCAGATAGGCTGTCTGGATCTCTTTGCCGATAAACTCAGCGTATTTCGGGATCAGGTAGCCTTTCAGGTGCTCCAGGTATTTTTCCGCCTGCTCCTGCGGGAACTGCTCGCGATCGATTTGCTGTTCCAGCACGTAGAACAGGTGAACCGGGTTGGCGGCAACCTCGACATGGTCGAAGTTGAACACGCGGGAGAGAATTTTAAAGGCAAAGCGGGTAGATAGTCCGTTCATCCCCTCATCCACTCCGGCGTAGTCGCGATACTCCTGGTAGGACTTCGCTTTAGGATCGGTATCTTTCAGGCTTTCACCGTCGTACACGCGCATTTTTGAATAGCTGCTGGAGTTCTCCGGCTCTTTCAGACGGGAAAGAATGGAGAAGCGCGCCAGCGTTTCCAGCGTACCCGGCGCGCACGGCGCGTGGGTCAGCTCACTGTTGACCAGCAGTTTTTCGTAGATCTTGATCTCTTCTGAAACCCGCAGGCAGTAGGGCACCTTAACGATGTACACGCGGTCAAGAAACGCTTCATTGTTTTTGTTGTTACGGAACGTCACCCACTCAGACTCGTTGGAGTGGGCAAGGATAATGCCGTTAAACGGCAGGGCAGAGATGCCTTCGGTGCCGTTATAGTTCCCTTCCTGGGTTGCGGTCAGCAGCGGATGCAGCACTTTAATCGGTGCCTTAAACATCTCAACAAATTCCATGATCCCCTGGTTTGCCCGGCACAGTGCGCCCGAGTAGCTGTAGGCATCCGGATCGTTCTGAGCATGGTGTTCCAGCTTACGGATATCCACTTTACCCACCAGCGCGGAGATATCCTGATTGTTTTCATCGCCGGGTTCGGTTTTGGCAATGGCGATCTGTTCCAGAATCGACGGCCAGACTTTGACCACTTTAAACCGGGTAATATCACCGCCAAAGTCATGCAGGCGTTTTGCGGCCCACGGCGACATAATGGTGCCCAGGTAGCGGCGCGGTACGCCGTACTCTTTATCCAGAATATTGGCATCTTCCTGGGGATTAAACAGGCACAGAGGATGGTCGTTCACCGGGCTGCGCACGCCGTCGGCGCTCAGCACATAGATCGGCACGCGCTGCATCAGCGACTTCAGACGCTCGGCAAGGGAGGATTTACCGCCGCCGACCGGGCCCAACAGATAGAGGATCTGCTTCTTCTCTTCCAGCCCCTGCGCCGCATGTTTCAGGTAAGAGACGATTTGCTCAATCGCTTCTTCCATGCCGTAAAACTCTTCAAACGCCGGATAGCGGGCAATCACACGGTTAGAAAACAGGCGGGAAAGACGAGGCTCCTGAGCGGTGTCCACCATCACCGGCTCACCGATAGCCATAAGCAGCCGTTCTGCCGCGTTGACGTACGCACTGCGATCCTGACGGCAGATGGCAAGAAATTCCTGCAGTGTGAACTCTTCGTCCTTGGCAGCTTCATAACGCTGACGATAGTGATCGAATATATTCATAGCGATGCCCGTCCTTTCATTTTTAGCACAGGAACCAGGAGCGAAATGTGGCAGCTCCTGAAGGAACTTATTAATGAGTACAGCAACCCTTATGCCAACCTGATGTTTTTTTATCGGTAAACGCACATCTTCTGGTTACTCTGCTCGTTAAATTTCACGTCTTGAGGTTAAGCGTAGATCGCATACTAAAAAATTTCCTGAACCCATGACCATTTTTAAAGAAATTTCAATAACAAAGTTAAAAAAGCGCTAAGCCGCACATTTTCGGGACCCGACTGGCCGACGGGGCGAAATAATCACAGCCGCATACTTGGATAATTCGTGCTATTTATCTGCCCGCAAGTGCGACAAGTTATGTAAATTTATGAACGAATCCTAATATCACAGTTAGACTTGCTAACCTGATTGTTATATTTAAGGGACGATTAATTTGTGAACGCTTTCAAAGTTACTGCGCTTGCCGCTCTACTACCTCTTTATTTTGCTGCCCCCCTCGCACAGGCGAACCCGCTGACGCTGGGTGCTTCGGTGATTTACAGCCAGAGTCCATACAAAAGTGGGCAGGATCGCTACTACCCCGTTCCGGTGGTGAATTATGAAGGTGACAGTTTCTATGTCCGCAGCCTCCAGGCGGGATATTACCTGTGGAACGATCGGCAGGATCAGCTGTCGCTGACCGTACTGGGCTCACCGCAGAGCTACGATCCGAAGGATGCCGATGATGGCGATATGAAGTCGCTGAACAAGCGTCATATGACGCTGATGGCGGGTGTGGCGTACCGTCACAGCGCAGACTGGGGGATTGTACGTACTACCCTGGTGGGCGATGTCCTCGATAACAGTAACGGCCTGATTTGGGATTTGACCTACCTTTATCGCTTCGAAATGGGTCAGTTCAGCCTGACGCCGGGTATTGGCGCGTTGTGGAACAGCTCGAATCAGAACGACTACTATTACGGTATCTCGTCGGCTGAATCCCGTCGCAGCGGGCTTGACAGCTACGATGCCGATGACAGCTGGACACCTTATCTGGAGCTGAGCGGCGGATGGCAAATCACCGATCGCTGGAACGCGATGGTGTCAGGACGTTATATGCGTCTGGGTAGCGAGATCAAAGACAGCCCGATGGTGGATAAAAGTTCTCAGGTTCTGCTGTGGAGCGGGATCAGCTACACGTTCTGATCCGCTTAAATTGCACTGTAACAGTGCAATTTAGCCCCGTCGTTCCAGAGTGGGGCACCGTTTAAGTGCGCGGGCGGTGAAGAACCTCCCGCGTACCCATTAACTACTTCTGAATTCGGAACGTGGCCGCCAGTCGTGCTGGCCGTTCGCCAGAGCTAACCAGCGGGCGAGAGATGCGGGCCGTTTCGACACACACCATCGTTTTATACCCTTCATTGGGCATATCGCTCATGCTACAGGACAGCTCTGCGCCTGGGTTCCAGGTGACAACGTCACTTTGGTAGTGATGATGAACCTCAATGACCCGGTTGCCGGCCCTGTCGTTAAGCAGGCTACAGTCGGCCGGTTGGGTATGCACCCGGTCCACGCGCTGCTCATAGGTTTGCTGGCCGTCCGCGGCGTGGCCGACGGCGCCGTCCCGGACTTTATCAATATAGTCCGGTCCCAGTCCGCTAACGTTGACTTCCGCACTGTCGGCCACGCTAAAGTAGCTGTGCAGGGCAGCCGTCGCCTCGAAATCGCCGTGGGCCTCCAGCTCAATTTCGCAGCTGTCGCTAAAGCGGAAACGGGCGAACAGGGTGAAGTCATGCGGCCAGACTTTTTTTGTCTGTTCGCTGCTTTGCAGCATAAAAGTCAGCATCACGCTGTGTTCATTTTCGTCGTGGGCGGAAAGCGTCCACGGCAGATTACGTGCGAAGCCGTGTGCCGGATTTCCCGCCGGGCCAAACCAGGGCCAGCAGAGGGGGACACCGCCGCGAATGGCTTTACCGTTCGCCCAGAGCGTTTTTTCGCTCAGCCAGATAACCGGTTTCTCCCCCGAGGGCTGCCACGCCACCAGGTGCGCGCCCTGCAAGGTTACCGCCGCGCGGACATTGGGGTGCGTGATAACCACTACCGGCAGTTCGCCTGTCTGTCGCTGGGTGATGTAGGGAGAAATCTGGTTAAGCACCGGCAGCGAGAAAAGCTTTTCGTTCATGAGCGGGCCTTCTTAAATTTAAGATAATAAAAAGGGCGACCTGAGTCGCCCTTGCCATCTTGATGCGTTTCACACGGCCTTATTTGGCGATGTGAGCAACCAGGTCCAGTACTTTGTTAGAGTAACCGGTTTCGTTATCGTACCAGGAAACCAGTTTAACAAAGGTGTCGCTCAGCGCGATACCGGCTTTCGCATCGAATACGGAAGTCAGTTTTTCACCGTTGAAATCGGTAGAAACCACTTCATCTTCGGTGTAACCCAGAACGCCTTTCAGCTCACCTTCAGACGCGGCTTTGATGGCTTCACAAATTTCTTTGTAAGAAGCAGGCTTAGCCAGACGTGCGGTCAGGTCAACAACAGAAACGTTAGGGGTAGGGACGCGGAACGCCATACCGGTCAGTTTACCGTTCAGCTCAGGGATCACTTTACCCACGGCTTTAGCTGCGCCGGTAGATGAAGGGATGATGTTCTGAGATGCGCCACGGCCGCCGCGCCAGTCTTTATGAGACGGGCCATCAACGGTTTTCTGCGTAGCGGTAGTCGCGTGAACGGTGGTCATCAGTGCTTCAACGATGCCGAACTTGTCGTTGATCACTTTAGCCAGCGGAGCCAGGCAGTTGGTGGTGCAGGATGCGTTAGACACGATATCCTGGCCAGCGTAAGACTTGTGGTTCACGCCCATAACGAACATTGGGGTGTCATCTTTAGATGGACCGGTCAGAACCACTTTTTTCGCGCCGGCTGCAATGTGTTTACGTGCAGTTTCGTCGGTCAGGAACAGGCCGGTTGCTTCTGCAACAACATCAACGCCCACGGCATCCCACTTCAGATTTGCAGGATCGCGCTCGGAGGTAACACGGATGGTTTTGCCGTTAACAACCAGGTGACCGTCTTTGACTTCTACGGTGCCGTTGAAACGGCCGTGCGTTGAGTCGTACTTCAGCATGTAAGCCATGTACTCTGCATCCAGCAGATCGTTGATTGCAACGATTTCTACATCAGAGCGTTCCTGAGCAGCACGGAAAACGATGCGACCGATACGGCCAAAACCGTTGATACCTACTTTGATAGTCATATATTCCACCAGCTAGTTGATAGTGAATAAAAGGTTGTCAATAAAATTACAAAAACCTTACCAGGCGTCAAGCGGAATCGTGTCAATTGTTGCGACAAGTCAACTTCCTGACCAGGAATTATTCTAACACGAATTCATTTCTTGACGCATGTACCGCAGTGATCTTAGGGCAGTTGACCCGAATAGAAAGGGGGGCTTGCCATGAATAGTGATCCTGATCACAATTTTAGCTTTGACCGAATCACGTCCAGCATCGGAAGCGAAAAATTCACCTGCTGTTGTTATGTATTTGTTAGAATACAAACCGTCGTACTCATAATAACACTGCCAGAGAGTCTAACATGGCTAACGATCAAACCCCTATTCCACCCGAAAATGATTTGACTGAAATGCAACGCTACGTGACCCAGCAGCGTGGTACGGAACCCCCGTATTCTGGCAAACTGTTGCACAACAAAGACGAAGGTATTTACCACTGCCTGGTGTGCGAAGCACCGCTGTTCCTCTCCGGTTCGAAGTATGATTCGGGATGTGGCTGGCCCAGTTTTTACCAGCCTTACAGCGACGATGCGATCCGCTATCTTGATGATAATACTCACGGAATGCAGCGCATTGAAATACGCTGCGGCAGCTGTGACGCACACTTGGGCCACGTGTTCCCGGATGGCCCGCAGCCAACCGGCGAACGTTACTGTGTCAATTCCGCGTCGCTGAGTTTTACCGGCGACGACGGTGATATCACCAGAGGCTGACTGACCCCGAATGGAACTGGACGAAATCATTGCCGGTATGACGCCGGAGATATATCAGCGGCTGGCGACCGCAGTGGAAACCGGCAAGTGGGCTGACGGGGTTGCTCTGACCCCGGAACAGAAAGAAAACAGCTTACAGCTGGTTCTGCTGTGGCAGGCGAAACATAACGATAACCCTCAGCATATGAGCGTTGCGAAGGGCGGAGAAATGGTTATGAAAAGCAAAAAACAGCTGAAGGATGAGTTTGGAATCAGTGATGATGTGGTGACACGCATTAAGCTACAGTAATTATTCCTGGAAGAATAATTCGTTCAAAGAATAGGCAGGGGGGAGCTGAACTCGCCCCTGCTTTTTTTGTGCCGTTAGGGTGACAATTGCGAAAGCGCTTCGCCCCTTTCCCGCGCGATCTTTCCGTTACTCCTGGGTCAGTTCGCCGCGCAGATTTTGCTGCATCAGATGGCGGATCTCTTCACTGCTGAGCCGTTGGCTGAGCAGATAGTGAAGCTTGGTCAGCGTCGCCTCCACCGTCAAATCGGCACCGCTAATAACGCCAGCGTGCGCCAGCGCGTTGCCGGTAGCGTAACCGCCCATATTTACCTTACCGGACATGCACTGGGTCAGGTTAACCACCACGATGCCGCGCTCGGAAGCCTCTTTCAGCTCCTGAAGAAACTCTGCGTTTTGCGGCGCGTTGCCCACGCCATAGGAGCGCAGGATCAGGGCTTTTACCGGCTGACGAAGGAAGTTACGCACCACCTCGGCAGAAATACCGGGATAAATGGTGACCACGCCAATCGGCTGCGGGGTAATCGGATGAACGATCAGATCGCCGCTGCCAGCCGGAGCCGGTGGCGTGTTCAACCTGCGGATGTGTATACCGGCCTCAAGCAGCGGGGCCAGGTTTGGCGAGGCGAAGGCGCTGAAGCCATCCGCGTGCGCCTTGGTGGTCCGGTTACCGCGATACAGGGTGTTATTGAAAAACAGGGTGACTTCGTTAATCGGATAGTTGGCGGCGACAAACAGCGAGTTGAGCAAGTTTTGCTGCCCGTCGGTGCGCAGTTCCGCCAGCGGAATTTGTGACCCTGTCACGATAACCGGCTTGGCGAGGTTTTCCAGCATAAACGACAGGGCGGAGGCGGTGAAGGCCATGGTGTCCGTACCGTGGAGGATCACAAAGCCGTCGTACAGGTCATAGTTTTGCTGAATATCGTCAGCAATCGACTGCCAGTCTTCCGGGGTCATATCCGATGAGTCAATCAGCGGCTGATATTCATGGATAGTGAAGTCAGGCATCTCTGCACGATGGAACTCGGGCATCGTGGCCAGCTGCTGCTGAAGGTGACCGGAAACGGGAACGTAGCCGTGTTCAGAACGCTGCATGCCGATAGTCCCGCCGGTATAGGCGACGTAGATTGATTTTTTTTGCATGGGTAAACTCAGACTTGCCGAAAACGCGCAGTATAAGGGGAAAGCGAGGGAAATACAGCCCGGCCACCGGCGACCGGGCTGTTTAGTGAACTACTTCACATCACCGCAGTTCAGACAGAACGCATAGCGATTTTGCGGATCGTTGAGGGTGCCCAGCAGACCGGGCTGTTTTTTCATCTCGGTCACCACATCCAGCATCGGTGCCGGGAACAGCGCACGCAGCGCTTCAGGCATCGCGGCATGGACCGCGCTGATGTCTACCTGGTTGAACAGCGCTTTCAGCATTCCCGGTTCCTGCTGATACCAGTCGAGCCGAGCCTGTTTCACATTGGCCAGCTCAGCCGCTTTGCTGACGGCATCATCAAAGTCTCCGAGGGCATCAACCAGGCCGTTGGCTTTGGCATCACTGCCGGTCCAGACATGGCCCTGGGCGATGGCATCGATCTGCTCAGGGGTTTTGTGCCGTGATTTTGCCACCAGATTGATGAAGTTTTTATAACCGTACTCAATGCTTAACTGCATCATTTCCGATACCTCAGCGGGCAGTACCTTGGTCAGCGTCACGTCAGCCAGCGGTGAGGTCGCCACGCCGTCGGTGTAGACGCCGATGCTGCTCAGGGTATTTTCCACGGTGTTAATCACGCCAAAGATGCCGATAGAGCCGGTCAAGGTATTCGGGCTGGCGATGATGTAGTCGGCCGGCGTTGAGATCCAGTAGCCGCCGGAGGCCGCCATGCCGCCCATCGACACAACAATCGGTTTACCCGCGGCCTTCGCCGCAGCCAGCTCTTCGCGGATCACCTCTGATGCGGTTACGCTGCCGCCCGGACTGTTGACCCGCAGGATAATTGCCTTGATATTCTCATCCAGACGCGCCTGACGGATCTCCTGAGCGGTGGTATCGCCTCCTACGTTGCCCGGCGTCTCTTCACCATCCATGATGGCACCGTTAACCACGATAACGGCAATATTGGTTTTGCTGCTCTCTCCGGTGGTTTCAGGGTTGTTCAGCGGATAGTCGTAGATGCTGGTACCCACGTAGCTCTGCGCCGTTTTATCCCAGCCAAAGGTTTTGGTCAGCGCCTGGTCTACCGCCGTAGAGGTGGCCAGCTCATCAACCAGCTTGCTGTCGTGAGCATACCGGGCGGTATCTCCCCCCAGCTTTTGCAGCGCGTCCAGTACGCCGCGCGCCCCCGGGAAGACCTGCGAGGGAGTGATCTGGCGATTGGCCGCCAGCGTATTCAGATAGTTCTGCCACAGCTCACCGATCCAACGCTTATCAGCCTCACGCGCCTCCGGCGACATATCATCGCGCAGGAAAGGCTCTACGGCAGATTTATAAGTGCCAACGCGGAACACGTGGGAGGTGACCTTCAGTTTTTCAAGCAGGGTTTTAAAATAGAGGCCGTTAGTGGCAAAACCGTGCAGATCGACCACGCCCTGCGGCGAGAGGTAGATGCGGTTAGCATAGCTGGCAAGATAATACTGCGACTGGCTGTAGCTTTCGCCACGGGCAAAAATAGGTTTACCGCTGTCGCGGAACTCGCGCAGGGCTTTACCTATGTACTGGAGTGAGGGCTGGTCGGCGCCGGCAAAATTTTGCAGCGACAGCACCATGCCGGTAATGCGCGGATCGTCTTTGGCCTGCCTGATGGCATCCACCACCTCGAATAGAGAATTTTCTTTCAGACGTTCGCCGTTCGCACCCAGCAGCTGCCGACCCAGCTTACTCAGCTTGTTATCAACGTCGGCTTTATCGACCACCACCCCGCTGAGATCCACAATCAGTGCGCCTTTGTTCACCTCCGTGGGCGTTTCTGAACTGCTTATTTGGAACCAGACCCCGGCAGCGACCAGCACCAGCAGAATAAAGAACAGATTAAGAACAAATTCGCGGACAAAATTTAGTCCACGCCAGAAGAACTTTAAAATGCCAGCGATAGCTCGCCACAACATGCGCATAGACTCTCCATAATCGCAAGAAATGCCCAAAAACAGAGCGGCGTCAGCATTGACACCGGCTGCAACGGACAGTAATGCACCACATCCTAAATAGCGGGCGCGTAATTGTCAGCAGGAAAAAGGACTATGCTGTAACAAAACATCATCCTGTGCTAGTTTCAGTCCACTTTACCCCCGTTTGGAGGACACTATGGACGCTGTGGATTTACTGGTTAACCGTCGTTCGGCTTCGCGTTTGGCCGCCCCTGCGCCTGCGGGCGAGGCGCTGGAAAATATTCTGCGCGCCGCTATGCGCGCACCCGATCACGGTACGCTGCAACCGTGGCGCTTTATCATTGTGGAAAACGAGGGACGGGACCGGCTGAGCACGCTGCTGGAGAGCGTATCGCGTGAGGCGGGTCTTGAAGATAAAGCCATAGAGAAAGCGAAGCAGGCACCGTATCGCGCGCCGATGATCATTACCGTTGTGGCCCGCTGCGAGGATCATCCCAAAGTGCCGCGGTGGGAACAGGTCGTTTCCGCAGGCTGCGCGGTGATGGCCATGCAGATGTGCGCCGCTGCGCAGGGGTTTAACGGCATCTGGCGCAGCGGTGCCTGGACAGAAAATGAAACCGTGCGCCAGGCCTTCAATTGTCGCCCGCAGGATGCCATTGTCGGCTTTCTTTACTTAGGAACGCCGCAGCTGAAGGCTGCCACCACCGTACAGCCGACGGACAGCGCGCCTTTTGTCAGCTTTTTCTGATTGAAAGATTATCATGCTGCCGTCAGGGTTGTGAACGATCCCGCATTTTGTCGGGATAATAAGCGAACAGCCCGCGAAAAGTGGCGGCAGGCTTACACCCGACAGCTCAATCCGCTACCATAAAGGCTGGTGAAGCTAAAAGGGATATTCTTCATGAATCAACATTCAGTTCGTCTGACCCAGTACAGTCACGGCGCGGGCTGCGGGTGCAAAATCTCTCCTAAGGTTCTGGATACCATCCTGCACAGCGACCATCCTTTCCGCCGCGATCCGCATCTGCTGGTGGGCAATGAGACCCGGGACGATGCCGCAGTGTACGATCTGGGCAACGGAACGGCGGTCGTCAGCACCACCGATTTCTTTATGCCTATCGTTGACGATCCCTATGATTTCGGCCGCATTGCCGCCACCAACGCCATCAGCGATATCTGGGCGATGGGCGGCAGGCCGATCATGGCGATAGCGATTCTGGGCTGGCCGGTGAACGTGCTGGCGCCGGAAATCGCCCGACGGGTGATTGAAGGGGGGCGCAGCGTCTGTGAGCTGGCGGGTATCAGCCTGGCGGGAGGGCACTCTATCGATGCGCCGGAGCCGATTTTTGGTCTGGCGGTAACCGGCGTGGTCGAAACGCAGCGGGTGAAAAAGAACAGCGAGGCGGAGGCCGGCTGTCGGCTGTGGCTCAGTAAACCGCTGGGGATTGGCGTGCTGACCACCGCAGAGAAAAAGTCGCTGCTGCGTGATGAGCACCGTGGACTGGCGACGGAAGTGATGTGCCAGCTTAACCTGCTGGGCGCTGATGCCGCGGAGATTTCCGGGGTACGGGCGATGACCGACGTGACCGGCTTTGGGCTGCTGGGGCATCTGAGTGAGATGTGCCAGGGCGCCGGGCTACAGGCCGATCTACAGTTCAGCGCTATCCCGCGCCTGCCCGGCGTAGAGGAGTATATTGCTGCCGGCTGCGTGCCGGGCGGCACCGCGCGCAATGTTGAAAGCTACGGCCATTTGATTGGTGAGATGACCCCGGCGCAGCGCAGTCTGCTGTGCGATCCGCAAACCTCCGGTGGTCTGCTGCTGGCGGTACAGCCTGAGGCGGAAGCGGCGCTGCTGGCGGCGGCGGAAAAACGCGGGATTTCCCTTGCGATGATTGGCGTACTGACCCAGGCTCAGGCCGGGCGCGCTCTGATTGAAATTAACCCCTGAGCAGGAATCACCTCCCGGATGCGTCTGTTTATTGCCGAAAAACCCAGCCTTGCCCGCGCCATTGCGGATGTCCTGCCTAAACCCCACCGGCGCGGCGATGGCTATATCGCCTGCGGTGATAATCAGGTAGTGACCTGGTGCGTTGGCCACCTGTTAGAGCAGGCGCAGCCGGACAGCTATAACAGCCGTTTTGCCCGCTGGTCGCTGGCAGATCTGCCGATTGTTCCCGAGAAATGGCAGCTTAAGCCCCGGCCGTCGGTGGCAAAACAGCTGGGGGTGATCAAAAAACTGTTGGCGGAGGCCAGCGACGTCGTTCACGCCGGTGACCCGGATCGGGAAGGGCAGCTGCTGGTGGATGAGGTGCTCGACTATCTGACGCTGCCCGAAGAGAAACGCTCCCGGGTACAGCGCTGCTTGATCAACGATCTTAATCCGCAGGCCGTAGAGCGTTCCATCGGCCGTCTGCGGCAGAATCGCGAGTTTATCCCGCTCTGCGTTTCGGCGCTGGCCCGCGCACGCGCCGACTGGCTCTACGGCATCAACATGACCCGGGCCTATACGCTGCTTGGCCGCAGTGCGGGCTACGATGGCGTTCTGTCGGTGGGCCGGGTGCAGACGCCGGTGCTGGGCCTGGTGGTACGCCGCGATGAGGAAATTGAAAATTTCGTGGCCAAAGACTTTTTTGAAGTGAAAGCGCATATCGTGACGCCGCGGGATGAGCGTTTTGTTGCGCTGTGGCAGCCGAGTGAGTCCTGTGAATCCTGGCAGGATGATGAGGGGCGGCTGCTGCACCGGCCGCTGGCCGATCATGTCGTGGCCCGCATCGGCGGTCAGCCCGCGCGGGTGACCAGCTATAACGACAGACGGGAGAACGACACCGCGCCGCTGCCGTTTTCACTCTCCGCACTACAGATCGAAGCCGGTAAGCGCTTCGGCCTGAGTGCGCAGGTAGTGCTGGATACCTGTCAGCGCCTGTATGAAACGCATAAGCTGATCACCTATCCGCGTTCGGACAGCCGCTATCTGCCGGATGAGCACTATGCCGGACGTCATGCGGTGCTTAACGCCATCAGCGCCCATCTGCCGGATCTGACGCCGCCCGCCGATTTTAATACGGACATCCGTAACCGCTGCTGGGACGATAAGAAGGTTGATGCCCACCACGCCATCGTACCCACGGCACGCAGCAGCCACGTAGCGTTAAGCGAGAACGAACGGCGGATATATTCCCTGATTGCCACCCAGTATCTGATGCAGTTCTGCCCGGATGCGGTCTACCGAAAGTGCGTTATTGAGCTGGATATTGCCGGGGGCAAATTTATTGCCAAAGCGCGCTTTCTGGCAGAAGCGGGCTGGCGCGCGCTGCTGGGCAGTAAAGAGCGCGATGAGGAGAATGACGGCACGCCGCTGCCGGTGGTGGCAAAAGGCGATGACCTGCTCTGTGAACGGGGTGAGGTGGTGGAGAAGCAAACCCAACCCCCGAGACCTTTCACCGATGCGACGCTGCTCTCTGCCATGACCGGCATTGCCCGTTTTGTTCAGGACAAAGAGTTAAAGAAGGTGCTGCGCGCCACCGACGGGCTGGGCACGGAAGCGACGCGCGCCGGAATTATCGAGCTGCTGTTTAAACGGACGTTTCTGTTTAAGAAAGGGCGCTATATTCACTCATCCCCGGCGGGAAGAGCGTTAATTCATTCGCTGCCGGAGATGGCCGCACGACCGGATATGACCGCGCACTGGGAGTCAACGCTGACCAAAATCAGTGAAAAACAGTGCCGCTATCAGGACTTTATGCAGCCGCTGGTGGAAACGCTCTTTTCCCTGATCCACCAGGCGCGTCAGCAGCCTTCGGCCCAGGCTTTTCGCGGGATTGCCGCACCGGAAAGCCCGGCCAAAAAGAAACCGGCCCGGCGCAAGGCGGCTTCTAAAGCCGGTAAAGAGGGCTAAACGGCGTCCTGACGGCGCAGAAAAGCCTCGAGTAGCGGAATGTCAGCGGGCGCCAGCGCGTAGCTGAACGCCTCTGCGGGGGTGACCCAGACCATGGCCTGGTGGCAGAGCGCCCTCGGTTCGCCGGAGAATTCGTTCACCTGCCAGGCATGCAGATTTATCTGGCGCTCGCCCACCGTCCGGCTTTCACTGGCAATCCACTCACCCACGGTGGCGTCAATGGCCAGCTCTTCCGCCAGCTCCCGGCGCAGGGCCGCCGGCTGGCTCTCTCCGGCATCCACCTTTCCACCGGGAAACTCCCACAGCCCCGGCTGATCGCCGTGAGGACCGCGCTGCGCCAGCAAAATTTTACCTTCGCGAACGATCACCCCGGCGACCACTTCAAGCAGTTGCTTCACCATCAGAGATCGAACTGAGCCCAGATCGGAGCGTGATCCGACGGTTTTTCCATGCCGCGGATAGCGTAATCAATGCCGGTCGCCACGCAGCGCTCGGCAAGAGGATGGCTGGCCAGCAGCAGGTCGATGCGCAAACCCCGATTATCGTCGAAGCCCTTAGAGCGGTAGTCAAACCAGGAGAACCGGTCGCTGACTTCGCCGTTTTGCGCCCGCCAGGTATCCACCAGGCCCCAGCTCATCAGGCGTTCCATCCACTCACGTTCCTCCGGCAGGAATGAGCATTTACCGGTTCGAAGCCAGCGTTTGCGGCTGTCCTCACCGATACCAATATCCAGATCGGTGCTGCTGATGTTCATATCGCCCATAATCAGCACCGGGTTTGCATGGGTCAGATCCTGCTCCAGATACTGTTGCAGGTCGCGGTAAAACTTAGCCTTTGCCGGAAATTTCGTGGCGTGATCGCGGCTTTCACCCTGAGGGAAATAGCCGTTAATCACCGTCAGCGTACCCATTGGCGTGTCGATATCGGCCATAATAATGCGGCGCTGGGCATCTTCATCATCACCGGGGAAACCGCGACGGACGGCAATCGGGGCCGCTTTGCACATCAGCGCAACGCCGTAATGACCCTTTTGCCCGTGATAGAACACGTTGTAGCCGAGTGAGGCCACCTCATCCAGCGGAAACATATCGTCGTGAACTTTGGTTTCCTGTAGACCGATGATATCCGGCTGATGCTGTTCAACAATTGCGGCAAGCTGATGGGGGCGGGCGCGTAGCCCATTGATATTAAAAGAGACAAATTTCATGATTCGGGCCATTGTGGGGCAAGAAGATGGCAAAAGGGTAGCAGAAATAGGGCAGAACTGTCATCTGCTGCACGGGCATAAAGGGACTGATTTGAGCAGGACGTAATAGAAATGGTGGTGGGGGAAGGATTCGAACCTTCGAAGTCGATGACGGCAGATTTACAGTCTGCTCCCTTTGGCCGCTCGGGAACCCCACCAGGGGAAGCGACTTAACAATTCACAGCGTAGCGTTCAGTAAGGGGTAATTCACCGCGTTTTGCGTTGAAAAATGGTGGTGGGGGAAGGATTCGAACCTTCGAAGTCGATGACGGCAGATTTACAGTCTGCTCCCTTTGGCCGCTCGGGAACCCCACCACTGGCCTTACTGCTGTGCATGTTAAGCGGGGCGCATCATATCAAATGAACTGACGCTGTAAAGCCCCGTGTTTCAGAAACGCGCGCGTTCGCTGTTTTTTTACCCATACTGCTGTTTTGTCAGACAAAACAGCAGTATCCGGATTACAGAATAATGGTGCGGTTTCCATAAACGAACACCCGCTGCGCCAGAACCTGGTACAGGGCGCGGCTAAGCGCGTTTTTCTCTACGTCGCGTCCGGCGCGCATCATATCTTCTGCCGTATAGGTATGATCGACATGGATAACGTCCTGCATGATGATCGGACCTTCATCCAGATTATCGTTCACGTAGTGGGCCGTTGCGCCGATAATTTTTACGCCGCGCTCATAGGCCTGATGGTAAGGGCGGGCGCCGATAAAGGCTGGCAGGAACGAGTGGTGAATATTGATAATCTGATTCGGATAGCGCTGCACGAAGGCCGGCGTCAGAACGCGCATATATTTTGCCAGCACAACATAGTCCGGCTGATAGCGATCAATTTCCGCCGCCATATTATTGTCATGCTCTTCGCGCGTCAGCCCTTCATGGCTGACCAGCACGAACGGCACCTCAAAACGTTCCACCAGCGTACGCAGCGTGTCGTGGTTACCGATGACGGCCGCAATTTCCACATCCAGTCCACCGTAGGCGCTCTTCATCAGCAAATCGCCGAGGCAGTGCGCTTCTTTGGTGACCAGAATAACAATGCGACGGCGACCGGCGGGCTGGAGTTCGCGTACCGAACCGGCCGGCAGTGCGCCGTCGAGATCCGCCAGCAGGGTGGCATCATTGAAGATCCCTTCCAGCTCGGTGCGCATAAAGAAGCGCCCGGTGCGGTGATCTACAAACTCATTGTTTTGGACAATGTTCAGTTCATGTTTGTAGCAGATGTTAGTGATTTTCGCGATCAGCCCTTTAGCATCAGGGCAGATGGTGCGTAAAACTTTCCGTTGCAGTGTTTGCGCTTGCATTACGATGGTAATCCTGTCGATACAAAAGAGAAATTCGAGTCAGTTCTGACCGCAGCATTTCTTGTATTTTTTGCCAGAACCACAGGGGCACTGGTCATTACGCCCGATTGGGGGGAAGGTTCCGTCAATATAGTACCAGCGTTGTTCCTCACGAAGAAAGCGCGAACGTTCATGAATAAAGCTTTCACGCTGATTTTCTGTGAAACGTGCAAAAAAAGTGACAAACCCCTGAGAGGCGTCGGCCATGGTTTCGCTGCTGATGATGTTCAGCCCGCGCCACCGGGTCGCGGCATAGCTCTCTTCAATACTCTCTGCAAAGCGAGCTGCGTGGCAGGAAGGGTGCCAGGTTGCAATCAAATAGCGCGTATCCTGCTTCACATAGGCGGTATAGCGTGAACGCATTAATGCTTCGGGTGTCACAGGGAGTGAGATGCCTTTTAGATAGGTTTCGCAACATAGGCTATACTGCAATCCGCTCTCACACGGACATAGTTCAGACACGTTGACTCCGGGATAACAGGTAAAGGTAGAAGGATATCAGGCGTCATGGTAACCGAGTGGGGCCCAGGACGCTATTTTGTTCACTGTCGCTACCTTATCCGGTGACAGTCAGCCCTGCAACGAGGTTGCGCAGGGGCGGTATTTTCCAGAGGTGGAATGAGAAAGGTTAAAATAGGGCTGGCGCTGGGGTCGGGCGCGGCAAAAGGGTGGTCACACATTGGGGTGATTAATGCTCTTGAGCGGGCCGGGATCCGAATTGACGTTGTCGCAGGCTGCTCGGTCGGCGCGCTCGTCGGTGCCGCTTATGCCTGCCGCCGTCTACCTGTTCTGGAGTCCTGGGTGCGCTCCTTCAGCTACTGGCAGGTGATCCGTCTGATGGACCTTTCGTGGCAGCGGGGCGGGTTACTGCGCGGTGAGCGGGTCTTCAGCCACGTCCGCCGGCTGATTTCCGCAGAGCAGATTGAGCAGTGCGCAATGCCTTTCGGCGCGGTAGCTACAAACCTTAGCACCGGTCGCGAACTGTGGCTGACCGAAGGGGATCTGCATCAGGCGATCAGGGCGTCGTGCAGTATGCCGGGGCTGCTGGCTCCGGTTAGCTGGAACGGTTATTGGCTGGTGGACGGCGCCGTGGTTAATCCGGTACCTGTTTCGCTAACCCGTGCGCTGGGGGCGGATATTGTGATCGCCGTGGATTTGCAGCACGATGCGCATCTGATGCAGCAGGATCTATTTTCAGTAACGTCGCAGAGCGAAGACGAAGGCCCGGTGCAGCCGGAAGGCTGGGGAGGGCGATTGCGTCAGCAGGTAGGAAGGATGATTCAGCGTAAGGTTAACCACTCTCCCAGCGCGATGGAAATCATGTCAACCTCGATTCAGGTTCTGGAAAACCGCCTGAAGCGTAACCGTATGGCGGGCGATCCTCCCGACGTGCTGCTCCAGCCATTCTGTCCGCAGATCTCCACGCTGGATTTTCATCGGGCGCAGGAAGCTATTGAGGCGGGAAGGCTGTCGGTTGAGAAAAAAATGGATGAATTACTGCCTCTTGTCCGTGACAGACAATAGCGTATTTAATTAATAATGCGGATAAAGCCAAATCAGAGAAGCAGATCCGCGATTTATAGACCACTATTGAGGTAACCGTTTTGCAGGGGAATACAATGGAAAAGCCGTTAAGTGGAAAACATATTCTCATCGTTGAGGACGAAGTCGTTTTCCGCTCCCTGCTGGATACTTTTTTGACCTCGCTGGGCGCCAGGATAAGTCTGGCGAATGACGGCGTTCAGGCGCTTGAAACTATTGAACAAAATCTGCCTGATATGATGATCTGCGATTTGGCGATGCCGCGCATGGATGGGCTACAGCTGGTAGAATCATTGCGCAACCGGGGACAGACGCTGCCGATCCTGGTGATTTCAGCCACGGATAATATGGCGGATATCGCCCGGGTTCTGCGGTTGGGGGTACAGGATGTGCTGCTTAAGCCGGTCACCGATCTTGCCCGCCTGCGCGAGACCGTTTTTGAATGCCTCTATCCCTCCATGTTTACCTCCAAGGTGCAGGAAGACGAACAGCTGTTTCAGGACTGGGATGCGCTGACCCGCGATCCCGCCGCCGCCACCAAGCTACTCCAGCAGCTACAGCCCCCTGTTCAGCAGACGATCGCCCACTGCAAGGTCAATTATCGCCAGCTGACTATGGCCGAACAGCCCGGGCTGGTGCTGGATGTTGCCGCGTTATCAGAGAAAGATCTGGCCTTTTATTGCCTGGATGTTACCCGCGCCGGGGATAATGGCGTGCTGGCCGCACTATTATTACGCGCATTATTTAACGGCCTGTTGCAGGAGCAATTGTCCGGTCAGACACAGCGGCTGCCGGAGTTAACGGGATTACTCACTCAGGTGAATCAACTTTTACGTCAGGTTAATTTACAAGGGCAATTTCCCCTGCTGGTGGGTTATTATAACCGCGATGTGAAAAATCTGATTCTGGTTTCCGCCGGACTGAATGCGACGCTGAACGTTGATGCACAGCAAATTCAGTTAAGTAACGGCGTTCCCCTCGGCACTTTCGGCAGTGCGCATCTTAATCAAATGACCCAGCAGTGTGATGCCTGGCAGTGCCAGGTATGGGGCGCAGGTGGCCGTTTACGGCTAATGCTGACTACGGAATAGCCACTTCGCTTCGCTTTATGATTGCCCGCAAGACAGCGGCAGCGATAAGCTTTACACTTGGGTAATTGTCTTAATTTTTGCAGAAATGAATTCACCAGGATAAATCCGTAAGGGCTCAACTGGTATACTGGTTTCGTTTTAAAATCGACATATCAAGTAATAACTTGAACAGCCTAAATGAGAGGTATTTTGATGTCTGCCAATAATTCCAAAGTAAAAAAAGCGGTAATCCCTGTTGCTGGCTTGGGAACACGTATGCTGCCAGCGACGAAGGCGATTCCAAAGGAGATGCTGCCGCTGGTCGATAAACCGTTAATTCAGTATGTCGTTAACGAGTGTATCGCTGCCGGAATTAATGAAATTGTACTGGTAACGCATTCATCGAAAAATTCCATTGAAAACCACTTTGACACCAGTTTTGAACTGGAAGCCATGCTGGAAAAACGCGTTAAGCGCCAGCTGCTGGAAGAAATTCAGTCAATTTGTCCTCCGCACGTCACTATCATGCAGGTCCGTCAGGGTCTGGCCAAAGGGCTGGGGCATGCGGTGATGTGCGCATGGCCGGTTGTCGGCAATGAGCCGGTGGCGGTTATCCTGCCGGACGTGATTCTGGACGAGTACGAATCCGATCTGAGCAAAGAAAACCTGGCCGATATGATCCGCCGCTTCGATGAAACGGGCTACAGCCAGATCATGGTTGAGCCGGTTGCCGACGTAACCGCCTATGGCGTCGTGGACTGCAAAGGCGCGGAGCTGAGCCCGGGTGAGAGCGCACCGATGGTGGGCGTGGTTGAGAAGCCTAAGGCAGACCAGGCGCCGTCTAACCTCGCCGTAGTGGGTCGTTACGTGCTCTCTGCCGATATCTGGCCGCTGCTGGCGAAAACCCCTCCGGGCGCCGGTGATGAAATCCAGCTGACCGACTCTATCGCCATGCTGATGGAGAAAGAAACGGTAGAAGCTTACCACCTTAAGGGCGTCAGCCACGACTGCGGTAACAAACTGGGCTATATGCAGGCATTCGTTGAATACGGTGTTCGCCACAACACGCTGGGCAGTGATTTCAAAGCGTGGCTGGAAACGGCCGTAGGCAGTAAAAAATAATTTCACTTTTTTTAACCGGGACAACTCAATGAAAGTCACCGTATTTGGTATTGGTTACGTCGGACTGGTGCAGGCAGCTGTACTGGCTGAAGTGGGGCATGACGTTCTTTGCATCGACGTTGACAGTAACAAGGTCGAGAATCTAAAAAAAGGCCTTATTCCTATCTTCGAACCCGGATTAACCCCGCTGGTGATGCAGAACTATGAGGCCGGTCGCCTGAAGTTCTCAACCAACGCGGAAGAGGGCGTGAATCACGGCGTGATGCAGTTTATCGCCGTGGGAACCCCACCGGATGAAGACGGCTCTGCCGATCTGAAATATGTTACGGCTGTTGCGCGCACGATTGCTCAATACATGACGTCTCATAAAGTCGTGCTGGATAAATCTACCGTTCCGGTCGGCACCGCCGATCGCGTGCGTCAGGTTATGGAAGAGACACTAAAAGGGCGCGGCGTAGAGCTGACCTTTGATGTCGTTTCCAACCCGGAATTCCTCAAAGAGGGGGCGGCGGTCAGCGACTGTATGCGCCCTGAGCGTATTGTGATTGGTACCGACAATGACGAGGTCGTTGAGCTGCTGCGCGAGCTTTACGAGCCGTTTAACCGCAATCACGACCGCATGATCCTGATGGACATTCGCAGTGCTGAGTTGACCAAGTATGCGGCAAACTGCATGCTGGCGACAAAAATCAGCTTTATGAATGAAATTTCTAACCTGGCCGAGCGGCTGGGTGCAGATATTGAAAAAGTGCGTCAGGGAATTGGCTCCGACTCCCGTATCGGCTATTCGTTTATCTATCCTGGCTGTGGCTACGGCGGCTCCTGTTTCCCGAAAGACGTTCAGGCACTGATCCGCACGGCGGAGCAGATTGGCTACACGCCGCGTCTGCTGCAGGCGGTGGAAGATGTCAACGACTCGCAAAAGAACAAGCTGCCAACCTTCATCAAACGTCATTTCGGCGACGATCTTCAGGGCAAGACATTCGCTCTGTGGGGACTCTCATTCAAGCCTAACACCGACGATATGCGTGAAGCCTCAAGCCGTGTGCTGATGGAAGCGCTGTGGGAGGCGGGAGCAAGCGTGCAGGCCTTCGATCCGGAAGCCATGGATGAAGCACAGCGGATTTACGGTCACCGCAGCGATCTTACGCTGATGGGGACAAAAGAAGCCGCGCTGAAAGGGGCGGATGGCCTGGTGATCTGTACCGAGTGGCAGAACTTCAGGGCGCCCGATTTCGACGTGATTAAGGATGCCTTAAAAGAAGCCGTGATTTTTGATGGTCGTAACCTGTATGATCCGGAAAGAATCAGTAAACGCGGTTTTGTTTATTATGCAATCGGCCGCGGAGCATCTCTTAACATTGCATAAATAACGAGGCAAGTATGAAATATCTGGTAACCGGTGCAGCAGGTTTTATTGGCTTTCACGTCACTCAACGCCTGCTTGCGGCCGGTCACCAGGTTATCGGTATCGATAACCTGAACGACTATTATGATGTTAATCTGAAAACCGCCCGCCTCGATTTAGTTAACCGCTATCCCGAATTCACCTTTATAAAAATTGACATTGCCGACCGGGAAGGTATCGCCCGTTTGTTTCGCGAGCAGGGCTTCCAGCGCGTAATCCACCTTGCGGCACAGGCGGGCGTACGTTATTCCCTGGAAAATCCGTTAGCCTATGCGGATGCCAATCTGATTGGCCATTTAAATATTCTGGAAGGCTGCCGCCATGGTCGTGTTGAGCATTTGCTGTACGCGTCTTCCAGCTCGGTGTATGGACTGAACCGCAAGCTGCCATTCTCAACCGGGGACTCCGTTGATCATCCGGTCTCGCTGTATGCGGCAACTAAAAAAGCCAATGAGCTGATGTCCCATACCTATTCACATCTGTACGGCATACCCACTACCGGAATGCGCCTCTTTACCGTTTACGGACCCTGGGGCCGCCCGGATATGGCGCTGTTTAAATTCACCCGCGCTATTCTCGCCGGGGAAAGTATCGATGTTTATAATAATGGTCAAATGCAGCGTGATTTTACTTATGTCGATGATATAGCCGAGTCTATCATTCGCTTGCAGGATGTCATTCCTCAGCCGGATAAGGACTGGACGGTTGAAAGTGGCAGTCCGGCCAGCAGCTCGGCTCCCTATCGCGTTTACAATATTGGTAACAGTCAGCCCGTGGCGCTAATGGACTATATTACGGCGCTGGAGAATGCGCTGGGGCAGACCGCGCGTAAGAATATGCTGCCGATGCAGCCCGGTGACGTGCTGGACACCAGTGCCGATACGCGTGAGCTGGCTGAGGCTATTGATTTCAGGCCGCAGATGCAGGTTGCAGATGGCGTAGCGCGCTTTGTGTCGTGGTATCGGGATTTTTATAAGGTCTGAAGCCGACCGCGGGGAGTAAAAAAAGGAAGCGTAAGCTTCCTTTTTAGTTATACCTGGTGATTTAAAATAAAGTCTACAAAAGCACACGTTGAGTGTGTAATAGAGTCGGACCCTATAGGGCAATTACAGCAGGAAATCGTCCAGCTGCTTGCCTTGTTCTTCGATTGCTTTTTTGATTACAGCCGGAGTACGGCCCTGGCCGGTCCAGGTTTTGCTTTCGCCGTTTTCATCAATGTACTGGTATTTAGCCGGACGCGCTGCGCGTTTAGCTTTACCCGGAGTTTTTGCTGAGCTCAGCGCCGAAAGTAATTCATTTGGGTCGATGCCATCGGCAATCAGCATATCGCGATACTGTTGCAGCTTGCGAGTCCGCTCTTCAACCTCAGCCTGTGCCTGATTCTCTTCATCACGGCGCTCATTAACCACGACTTCCAGTTTCTCCAGCATTTCTTCCAGAGTTTCCAGGCTGCATTCTCTTGCCTGCGCACGCAGCGTGCGGATATTGTTCAAAATTTTGAGTGCTTCGCTCATTGTCCGATTCTCTAATTTATATTGATAGGAAAACTTCTGCTTGATAATAATAGTGGGGGGAGTTGGGAACTGCAATAGATAATTTTGTAAGAAATACAAAACCACTAATAGACAGATAATTTACCGTTAAAAAAACATCAGAAATATCGGTAATGGTTAAAATAAAACTGCACGGAATGACAAAACAAGGCATATCCTGCACGCCGTGGGCTAATGAAAATTAGAATTTTGCGCCGCAGTAAACCGTTGCGTTATGCTACACTGCGGGCATCTTAGACGATCTGCGGAGTAAGGGCCGATGGCTCAGCTTTATTTCTATTATTCGGCGATGAATGCCGGAAAATCTACGGCACTGTTACAGTCTTCTTATAATTATCGCGAACGTGGCATGCGAACGCTGGCCTATACCGCCGAGATCGATACCCGCTTTGGTAGCGGTCGTATCAGTTCACGTATCGGACTTTCCTCGCCCGCAAAATTATATAATAACGAAACGTCATTATTTAGCGAGATTGAAACTGAACACCTTAAAGAGCCGATAGACTGCATACTGCTGGATGAGAGCCAGTTCCTGACGCGCGAACAGGTTAAAGCGCTGGCGAACGTTGTCGATCTGCTGGATATCCCGGTGCTGTGCTACGGGCTGCGTACCGACTTCCGCGGTGAACTGTTCACCGGGAGCCATTATCTCCTGGCGTGGGCGGACAAGCTGGTAGAGTTAAAAACCGTTTGCCACTGCGGAAGAAAGGCCAGCATGGTGCTGCGCCTGGATGAAAACGGCACGCCTTTTAAAGAAGGGGAGCAGGTGCAGGTTGGCGGGAATGAAAGCTATGTTTCCGTTTGCCGTAAACATTACTATGAAGCACTGGAAACCGGTTCCCGACAGGCCATTCACGGCAGTCAGCAACATACCGGTGATTAACCGGCGGCAATAAATAGCGGCCTCTGTGATAACGGATAATAAGGTGCGCTAATCTATTTGTACAAGATGAATACAAAAAAAGCCGATCGTGACTCACGATCGGCTTTATATTTCAGCCCTTCCGGTTAGCCCGGTGAGGAATTACTTTTTCACTTTCTTTTCTGTTTTCTTCGGCTCAGCTTCGACTGAAACTTCCGCAGTCAAAGACGCTGACCCTTCGTTAAACTCACGACCATAGAAGGTATCCAGCATGATTTGCTTCAGTTCAGCAATCAGCGGATAGCGTGGATTGGCGCCGGTACACTGGTCGTCAAAAGCATCTTCCGCCAGCTTATCCACTTTTGCCAGGAAATCGGCTTCCTGAACGCCCGCCTCACGAATCGATTTAGGAATGCCCAGTGCGGCTTTCATCTCTTCCAGCCAGGCGAGCAGTTTCTCAATCTTCTGAGCGGTACGGTCACCGGGTGCGCTGAGGCGCAGATGATCTGCGACCTCTGCATAGCGGCGGCGCGCCTGCGGACGGTCATACTGACTGAAAGCGGTCTGCTTGGTTGGGTTATCGTTGGCGTTATAGCGGATAACGTTACAAATCAGCAGTGCGTTTGCCAGTCCGTGTGGAATATGGAACTCCGAACCCAGCTTGTGCGCCATTGAGTGACAGACCCCAAGGAAGGCGTTAGCAAAGGCGATACCGGCGATGGTCGCAGCATTGTGTACGCGTTCACGGGCCACCGGGTTCTTAGCACCGTCGCGATAGCTGGCTGGCAGGTTCTCCTGTAACAGTTTCAGCGCCTGAAGCGCCTGGCCGTCGGAGTACTCATTCGCCAGCACAGAAACGTAGGCTTCGAGCGAGTGGGTTACCGCATCAAGTCCACCGAAGGCGCACAGTGATTTCGGCATGTTCATCACCAGGTTGGCATCAACAATCGCCATATCCGGGGTCAGCGCATAGTCAGCCAGCGGATATTTCTGTCCGGTAGCATCATCGGTGACCACGGCGAACGGGGTGACTTCTGAACCGGTACCGGAGGTGGTGGTAATCGCCACCATTTTCGCCTTAACGCCCATTTTCGGGAACTTGTAGATACGTTTACGGATATCCATAAAGCGCAGCGCCAGTTCTTCGAAGTGGGTTTCAGGATGTTCGTACATGACCCACATAATCTTCGCGGCATCCATCGGGGATCCGCCGCCCAGGGCGATGATCACGTCAGGTTTAAAGGCGTTCATTTTCTCCGCCCCTTTGCGCACCACGCTCAGCGTCGGATCGGCCTCTACTTCAAAGAAGATATCAGTTTCAACGCCGTGTGATTTCAGTACGCTGACGATCTGGTCGGCGTAGCCATTATTGAACAGGAAGCGGTCGGTAACGATAAACGCGCGTTTATGGCCATCGCTCGCCACTTCATCAAGGGCAATAGGCAGCGATCCGCGACGGAAGTAGATAGACTTCGGTAGTTTATGCCATAACATATTTTCTGCTCGCTTGGCCACGGTCTTCTTGTTAATCAGATGTTTAGGTCCGACGTTTTCAGAAATGGAGTTACCACCCCATGAACCACAGCCCAGCGTCAGAGAAGGCGCCAGCTTGAAGTTGTACAGATCGCCGATACCGCCCTGGGAAGCCGGGGTGTTGATCAGGATACGTGCGGTTTTCATTTTATCGCCAAAGAAATTGACGCGTTCGATCTGGTTGTCCTGATCGGTATACAGACAGGAGGTGTGACCAATACCGCCCATCGCCACCAGCTTCTCTGCTTTATCTACCGCGTCGGCAAAATCTTTCGCCCGGTACATCGCCAGCGTCGGAGAGAGTTTTTCATGGGCAAACGGCTCTGACTCATCAACCAGCTTAACTTCACCGATCAGGATTTTGGTATTCGCCGGAACGTTCAGGCCGGCCATTTCCGCAATCTTCACGGCGGGTTGACCCACAATCGCCGCGTTCAGACCACCGTTTTTCAGGATAATGTCCTGAACGGCCTTCAGCTCATGGCCCTGTAACAGGTAGCCACCGTGGCTGGCAAAGCGTTCGCGCACCGCGTCATAAACGCTGTCCACGACAATAACCGACTGTTCAGAAGCGCAGATCACGCCGTTATCGAACGTTTTTGACATCAGAATTGAAGCGACCGCGCGTTTAATATCCGCCGTTTCATCGATTACAACCGGTGTATTGCCTGCGCCGACGCCGATAGCGGGTTTGCCGGAGCTGTAGGCGGCTTTAACCATGCCCGGGCCACCGGTAGCCAGAATAAGATTGATATCAGGGTGATGCATCAGCTGATTGGACAATTCAACGGAAGGGGCATCGATCCAGCCAATAATATCTTTCGGCGCGCCGGCGGCAATCGCGGCCTGCAGTACAATGTCAGCGGCTTTATTGGTGGCATCCTTCGCACGTGGATGCGGAGAGAAGATAATGCCGTTGCGGGTTTTCAGACTAATCAGCGCTTTAAAGATAGCGGTAGAGGTGGGGTTGGTGGTCGGGACAATACCACAGATAATACCGATAGGCTCTGCAATGGTAATGGTGCCGAAAGTGTCGTCCGTGGCCAGCACGCCACAGGTCTTTTCATCTTTATAAGCGTTGTAAATATATTCTGAGGCGAAGTGGTTTTTAATCACTTTATCTTCAACTATACCCATTCCCGATTCTGCAACGGCCAACTTAGCCAGCGGAATTCGGGCATCGGCAGCGGCCAGGGCGGCGGCGCGGAAGATTTTGTCTACCTGTTCTTGAGTGAAATTGGCGTATTCACGCTGTGCTTTTTTTACACGTTCAACCAGTGTGTTAAGTTCAGCGACATTAGTAACGGCCATAAATGCTCTCCTGAGGAAGTTAAACTCTATTAGTAAACAAATCAGAATTAGCAAGTATAGTCAGCGACAACATGCTTGCCCGCCTGTCGACTGCTCTGAGACTAAAAACATTCTAATGGTTTACTGAAAGAGTCTTAAAAATTGTTAAAAACCCCGCTTATTAAAGTGTTATCAGTGCCTTCCTATGACACCCAGCATAGTCCTGCTATCGGGCAGAAATAATGATCTGAATCATCATTTATAGAGGCTGACACCTTTCAGCTTGATTAAATACGTGATTTTTCCCAACGTTTACCGGGCGTGTTTCGCCGATGATTAACAATCAATTATTGCCCTGAACAAACCGGTAACATTAACGCGATTTTTCGCCTTTTCGGATTAAGCGCAGGGTCACAATCGCAGCGACGGGGATAGTCAGTACCGGGGATTTCCATTACATTAGCGGCATCATAAAGCCCCCAGGAGTCCAGGGTGAATCCAGCACTTTTCGATCTTTCACTGTATATCAAGTTTTTTGTTGGCCTGTTTGCCCTGGTCAATCCGATAGGGATCATTCCCGTCTTTATCAGCATGACCAGCTATCAGGTTGCCGCGGCAAGAAATAAAACCAACCTGACCGCCAATGTCTCCGTGGCCATTATCCTGTGGACTTCACTGTTTTTGGGTGACGGCATCCTGCATGTTTTTGGGATTTCCATCGACTCCTTCCGTATTGCCGGGGGCATTCTGGTGGTGACCATTGCCATGTCGATGATTAGCGGCAAGCTGGGTGAGGATAAACAGAATAAACAGGAAAAATCAGAGACCGCGACGGCGATACGAGAAAGTATCGGCGTGGTGCCGCTGGCGCTGCCGTTAATGGCCGGGCCAGGGGCGATCAGTTCTACAATTGTCTGGAGCACGCGCTATCACAGTTGGCAGAATCTGCTGGGGTTCTCGCTGGCGATTGCCATATTTGCTTTTTGCTGCTGGCTGCTGTTTCGCGCTGCGCCGCTTATGGTCAGAGTGCTCGGTCAAACCGGGATCAACGTGGTAACCCGTATCATGGGACTGTTGCTGATGGCGCTGGGGATTGAGTTCGTGGTCACCGGTATCAGGGCGCTGTTCCCTGGCCTGACCGCCTGACTTCTAAAACTGAGATAATTTCATTCTGAAATTATCTTATTAAAGCGCAGAATATGCGCTTTTTTTTTGATACGAGTAATATATTGCACCTTATCAGTGCAATTCGTGGCGGCTGTGCTCATTATGAGTGCAATTATCGCCTTTTCTTAATATCGCTCGGGTATTATTAATGTAATTACTGAAAACGTCTTAGCATCTGTAAAGTCATGCGTGGATGTTATTATTGTAACATTTAATTTCATCCATTATCATCGCGTATTATAGCGATATCGTCTGCTTTGTCGTGATGAGTTGGAATAATTGCTTATCTAATGTGAGGTGGGTCGCGTTATCACAGGGATTTTTACTTGAGCTGGTTTCTTTGTAATCGTTTTTGACGACCTTCCTCAATATATTTCATTTATATCAATCGTTTGAGTCTTATTTATCCAAGTGTAATAACTTATTACCCCCGAGATTTATCATGATAAAGTAGAAATGGTTAACATTTTTGCTAATTACCTTTAGCGGAAAATCGCCCCTTCTGATAATTTTCAGATAACCCATAAAAACTGGCACCGGAAATGCAGAGTATTTGGCTGTAACTTCACCGGATGATAGCAGGGTTTCAATGAGCACCGCCGGTTACCAACGCGATGTTCTGCCCGGAAGTGCCGCTTGTATAAAAGCACCCAATCCGCCGGTATTCTAAAAACTGGAGTAGGTAAATAATGATCAACATCACGAAAAAGAATTTGATTGCCGCTGGCGTTATGGCCGCCATAGGCTCGTTGACGCTGAGTAGCGCACTGGCGGCCACTGTTCCGGCCGGCGTGCAGCTGGCTGAAAAGCAGGAGTTGGTCCGCGGCAATGGTGCTGAACTTCAGTCCCTCGATCCGCATAAAATTGAGGGTGTACCGGAGTCAAACGTTAACCGTGACGTGCTGGAAGGGCTGGTCATTAACGATGCCGATGGCAAAATCGTTCCCGGCGTAGCGGAGAAGTGGGAGAGTAAAGAGGGCGGTAAAGTATGGGTCTTCCACCTGCGCGATAACGCTAAGTGGTCAAACGGTGAACCTGTCACCGCCCAGGACTTCGTTTACAGCTGGCAGCGGCTGGCCGATCCTAAAACGGCTTCCCCTTACGCCAGCTATTTGCAGTACGGTCATTTGCTGAACGTAGACGACATCATCGACGGTAAAAAATCAACCGATACGCTGGGCGTTAAGGCTCTTGACGACCATACCCTGGAAGTCACGCTGAGCGATGCCGTGCCGTACTTCTACAAGCTGCTTATCCACCCGTCGATGTCCCCGGTCTACAAACCTGCCGTAGAAAAATTTGGTGAGAAGTGGACCCAGCCGGCTAACTTTGTCGGCAACGGCGCGTTTAAGTTAAAAGAGTGGGTGGTTAACGAGCGTATCGTGGTTGAGCGCAACCCGGAGTACTGGGATAACGAGCACACCATTCTGAATCAGGTCACCTTCCTGCCTATTTCATCAGAGGTGACGGATACCAACCGCTATCGCAGCGGCGGCAGCGATATGACCTATAACTATCTGCCGATTGAGCTGTACCAGAAGCTGAAAAAAGAGATCCCGAACGAAATCCACGCTGACCCGTACCTGTGCACCTATTACTATGAAATTAATAACCAGAAGCCGCCGTTTAACGATCCTCGCGTGCGTACCGCGCTGAAGCTGGGGCTGGACCGCGACATTATCGTTAACAAGGTGAAGGCGCAGGGTGAAGATCCGGCCTGGAGCTTTACGCCGCCGTTTACCGACGGCATCGATCTGACCGCGCCGGAGTGGACCACCTGGAGCCAGGATAAGCGCAACGAAGAAGCGAAGAAACTGCTGGCTGAAGCGGGCTTCACCGCCGATAAACCGCTGACCTTCGATCTACTGTATAACACCTCAGATCTGCATAAGAAGCTGGCGATTGCCGCTGCCTCCATTTGGAAAAAGAATCTGGGCGTTAACGTGAAATTGCAAAACCAGGAGTGGAAAACCTTCCTGGATACCCGTCATCAGGGCAATTTTGACGTCGCGCGCGCGGCCTGGTGCGCCGACTACAACGAGCCAACCAGCTTCCTGAATATCATGCTGTCGGACAGCAGCAACAATACCTCACACTATAAGAATCCTGAGTTTGATAAAGCGCTGGCGGCTGCGTTGGCGGCAGGAGATGAGGCCAAACGCGCCGAGGCTTATGCGCACGCGGAGAAAATTCTGGATGCCGACTCAGCCATAGCGCCGGTTTATTATTATAAGAACCTGCGCCTGGTAAAACCTTACGTTGGCGGCTACACCGGTAAAGACCCGCTGGATAACGGGCACGATAAAGATCTCTACATAATTAAGCATTAAGATTCACGGGCAGCGCTGCTGCCCATTTAGAGCAATGTCACCGCAGGGGAGACCCTGCGGCTTAACGCCAGCAGGTACGGGCAATGTTAAAATTTATACTGCGTCGCTTTCTTGAAGCGATCCCAACGCTGTTTATCCTGATCACGATTTCGTTCTTTATGATGCGCCTTGCCCCCGGCAGTCCGTTTACCGGCGAACGCGCCCTGACGCCGGAGGTTATGGCGAATATTGAGGCGAAATACCATCTGAACGACCCCATGTGGAAACAGTATCTCAGTTACCTTCAGCAGCTGGCGCACGGTGATTTCGGCCCGTCGTTTAAATATAAGGATTATTCGGTCAACGACCTGGTTGCCTCCTCTTTCCCGGTTTCGGCCAAACTGGGCGCGGCAGCATTTCTGCTGGCGCTGGTACTCGGCGTGACCGCCGGGGTGATTGCGGCGCTCCGGCAGAACAGCTGGTGGGACTACGCGGTGATGGGGGTCGCCATGACCGGCATTGTTATTCCGAGCTTCGTGGTAGCGCCGCTGCTGGTGCTGCTGTTCGCCATCACGCTGAGGTGGCTGCCGGGAGGCGGCTGGAACGGCGGGGCGGTGCAGTACATGATCCTGCCGATGGTTGCGCTGTCGCTGGCCTATATCGCCAGTATCGCCCGAATTACCCGCGGATCGATGATTGAAGTCCTGCACTCCAACTTTATCCGCACCGCCCGCGCCAAGGGACTGCCGATGCGCCGGATTATTCTGCGCCACGCGCTGAAACCGGCCCTGCTTCCGGTGCTTTCCTATCTCGGGCCGGCCTTCGTCGGCATTATCACCGGGTCAATGGTGATTGAAACGATTTATGGTCTGCCGGGCATCGGCCAGCTGTTTGTTAACGGCGCGCTGAACCGTGACTATTCGCTGGTGCTGAGCCTGACCATCCTGGTCGGGGCGCTGACCATCCTGTTTAACGCGATCGTTGACATACTGTACGCGGTTATCGATCCCAAAATTCGTTACTGAGCAGGAGCTGACGATGATGTTAAGTAAGAAAAACAGCGAAGCTCTGGATAATTTCTCTGAAAAGCTGGAAATCGAAGGGCGCAGCCTGTGGCAGGATGCCCGTCGCCGCTTCATTCATAACCGGGCGGCGGTTGCCAGCCTGTTTGTCCTGCTGCTGGTGGCGCTGTTTGTGACCTTTGCGCCGATGCTGTCACCGTTTACCTACGATGATACCGACTGGGCGATGATGTCTGCCGCACCGGAACTCAGCAGCGGCCACTACTTCGGCACTGACTCCTCGGGTCGCGATCTGCTGGTCCGTGTGGCCATCGGTGGACGTATTTCGCTGATGGTCGGGATTGCCGCCGCGCTGGTCGCGGTGGTGGTGGGCACGCTTTACGGCACCCTGGCGGGTTATCTTGGCGGCAAAACCGATTCGGTGATGATGCGCCTGCTGGAGATCCTTAACTCCTTCCCGTTTATGTTCTTCGTTATTCTGCTGGTGACGCTTTTTGGTCAGAACATCCTGCTGATTTTTGTCGCTATCGGCATGGTTTCCTGGCTGGATATGGCCCGTATCGTGCGTGGGCAAACGCTTAGCCTGAAGCGGAAAGAGTTTATTGAGGCGGCCCAGGTCGGCGGCGTCTCTACGATGAGTATCGTGCTGCGCCATATTGTACCCAACGTGCTTGGCGTGGTGGTGGTCTACGCCTCGCTGCTGGTGCCCAGCATGATCCTGTTTGAGTCCTTCCTCAGTTTCCTCGGGCTGGGCACGCAGGAGCCGCTCAGCAGCTGGGGAGCGCTACTCAGCGACGGGGCGAACTCCATGGAGGTTTCCTCCTGGCTGCTGCTCTATCCGGCGGGTTTTCTGGTAGTCACCCTGTTTTGTTTCAACTTTATCGGCGATGGCCTGCGTGACGCCCTCGACCCGAAAGACCGTTAAGGAGTCTGCGATGAGTGTAATTGAACTGGAAACGGTCCGGGCGGATGATAAAGAGCACGCTGCGCTGCTGGATGTGAAGGACCTGCGGGTGACCTTCAGTACCCCCGACGGCGACGTGACGGCCGTTAACGATCTTAACTTCAGTCTGCGGGCCGGGGAAACTCTCGGCATCGTCGGTGAATCCGGCTCCGGCAAGTCGCAAACCGCGTTTGCGCTAATGGGACTGCTGGCCAGCAATGGCCGGATTGGCGGTTCGGCGAAATTTAACGGCGCTGAAATTCTCAATCTGCCGGAAAAACAGCTTAACCGGCTGCGCGCTGAACAGATTGCGATGATTTTTCAGGACCCGATGACCTCGCTGAATCCCTATATGCGCGTCGGCGATCAGCTGATGGAAGTGTTGCAGCTGCATAAAGGATTGAGCAGCGCCCGGGCGTTTGATGATTCGGTGCGTATGCTGGATGCGGTCAAAATGCCGGAAGCGCGGAAACGGATGAAGATGTTTCCGCACGAGTTCTCCGGCGGCATGCGCCAGAGGGTGATGATTGCGATGGCGCTGCTGTGCCGGCCCAAGCTGCTGATTGCCGATGAGCCGACCACCGCGCTCGACGTCACGGTACAGGCGCAGATCATGACCTTGCTGAATGAACTCAAGCAGGAGTTTAATACGGCTATCATCATGATCACCCACGATCTGGGGGTAGTGGCCGGGATATGCGATCGGGTGCTGGTGATGTATGCCGGCCGCACCATGGAGTACGGCAACGCCCGCGATGTGTTCTATCGCCCCTGTCATCCTTACTCCATCGGCCTGCTGAACGCCGTGCCGCGGCTGGATGGTGACGAGGGGGAAACGCTGATCACCATACCCGGCAACCCGCCTAATCTGCTGCGCCTGCCCGCAGGTTGCCCGTTCCAGCCGCGCTGTCCCCATGCGATGCCGATATGCAGCAGCACGCCGCCGCTGTCAAGCTTTGGAGAAGGGCGCCTGCGCGCCTGCTTCCGTCCGGTGGAGGAACTGGTATGACACTGACCGCTGAAAAGAAAGTCCTGCTGGAGATTGAGGATCTGAAGGTTCACTTTGACATCAAGGATGGTCAACAGTGGTTCTGGCAGCCGCCTAAAACGCTGAAGGCGGTCGACGGCGTCAGCCTGCGTCTGTATGAAGGGGAGACGCTGGGCGTGGTGGGCGAGTCCGGCTGCGGAAAATCAACGCTGGCGCGCGCCATTATTGGTCTGGTGAAAGCTACCGAAGGCCGCGTAGCCTGGCTTGGCCGCGATCTGCTGGGGCAGACGGCGGCGGAGTGGCGCGCCGCGCGCAGTGATATTCAGATGATTTTCCAGGATCCGCTGGCCTCGCTCAATCCACGTATGACCATCGGAGAGATCATTGCCGAGCCGCTGCGGACCTATCATCCTGAGATGACAAAGCAGGAGATAAAGGATCGGGTGAAGGCGATGATGCTAAAGGTCGGGCTGCTGCCCAATCTGATTAACCGCTACCCGCACGAGTTCTCCGGCGGCCAGTGCCAGCGCATCGGGATTGCCCGTGCGCTGATTCTGGAACCAAAGCTGATTATCTGCGATGAGCCGGTCTCGGCGCTGGATGTTTCCATTCAGGCGCAGGTGGTGAATCTGTTGCAAAAGCTTCAGCGGGAAATGGGGCTGTCGCTGATCTTCATCGCGCACGATCTGGCGGTGGTCAAACACATCTCTGACCGGGTGCTGGTGATGTATCTGGGCCATGCGGTGGAGCTGGGCACCTACGATCGGGTCTATCAGGATCCCCAGCATCCCTATACGCGTGCGCTGATGTCAGCGGTGCCTATCCCCGATCCCGATCTGGAAAGGAATAAAACCATCCAGCTGCTGGAGGGGGAGCTGCCTTCGCCGATTAATCCGCCGTCAGGCTGCGTGTTCCGTACCCGATGCCCGATTGCCGGTCCTGAATGTGCCAAAACACGGCCGCTGCTGGAGGGCAGTTTCCATCACGCCGTCTCCTGCCTGAAGGTTGATCCGCTCTAGCTGAGCCACTCTCCGTACCACCCTGAACCCGCTTTGAACTTTCAATGCGGGTTTATTTTTCGCCACATGTTATTGCTTGAAATTAGATGCCCGATCTCGGGTAATAGCCCATCGCAACGGACTGCCGGGGGCTTTGTGTGGGAATATCGTGAGGGGCTGCGTGGCCGGGTTTATGCGGCGCTGTTTGATGTCCACACCAGAAGTGGACATATTCTTGAACGGTTCTGGATACTCTCATCGCTGGTTAGCGTATCGCTGGTGTTTATGGAGTCAGGCTGGCCGGATATTTTGGGCACGGTCAACGGGCACACCTCGGTATTCCTGCTGCTGGAATATATATTTACGCTGCTGTTTACTACCGAGTATCTGCTCCGTTTGCTGACGGCAAAACGCCCGCTCCGCTACTGCATCAGCTTTTTCGGCGCTGTCGATTTAATCACCGTACTGCCGCTCTATATCTACTTTCTGTGGCCTGAAATTGCCGTGCAGTACATGATGGCGATCCGCCTGCTGCGGGTACTGCGACTGCTGCGGCTGATCAAGGTGCTGCGCTATATCGGATCGGCCAGCGTGATGTGGGACAGCCTGTTCAGCGCCAGAAAAAAGCTGCTGCTGTTTTTTGGCGTACTGATCATTCTGCTCTGTCTGTTTGGCGGGCTGATGTACGTCATTGAGGGGCCGGAGCACGGATTTACCAGCCTGCCGGTGTCGCTTTACTGGGCCGCGGTGACGCTGACCACCGTCGGATACGGTGATATTACCCCGCATACGCCGCTGGGGCGTATTGTATCGTCGATCCTTATCCTGCTCGGCTACTCGCTGATAGCCATCCCCACCGGCGTCATGAGCTCTTATATGACCGAGGTCATGCAGCGACGCCGCAGGCTACGCATCTGCCCGAACTGCAAAGAGTCGGGGCATGAACAGGATGCACATTTTTGTAAAAACTGCGGCTCGATGCTGCCTTCCGAGCCACAGCATCATCGCGAAGAGTGAGGATAGTCGGGGGCCTGTCTTACTCTTTCCACAGAATATGGCAGAGCTTGTGGTTCTTCTCGCGACAGAGTAAAACGCGGGCGAACACATCGGTAATCGGCTCACCGTCTTCCTCGCCAAGCCCGATCACCACTTCAGAGAAGAAGTCCGGATTCAGGTCGAAGTCAACGTGCTCCGCCCAGTCTTCGGACGGATCGTGCAGCTCGGCACCGCCACGCTCTTCAAACTGAAGATTAAACAGGATGACATCCGCGGGGTCGAGATTATCGACCGCCAGCTCAAGAAAGATATCGTAGGCCTGTTCGAGCGTTTCATCCTCGGTAAGACGGTTATTCAAATCCATAGCAAATCCTGTAACGCCGCGGGCGTTGTAACATGTTCAATTTCGCTCGTTTTACAGCAATGGGCTGAAGAAGTAAAACAGTCGTTCAGCGATGCGCTGCCAGTAAGCACGACCGGCCCAGCGTTTCGCATCCAGCAGCTCAGAACGGGCAATGTAATCATCCTGAACGCGCGCCAGATCGCTGCCGAAACCGTCGTCATCGATAACCAGCGTGATTTCAAAATTGAGCCACAGGCTGCGGATATCCAGATTAACCGTACCGACCAGGCTCAGCTGCCCGTCAACGAGCACGCTCTTGCTGTGCAGCAGTCCCCCCTCGAACTGATAAATTTTCACCCCGGCATCCAGCAGTTCGGTAAAGAAGGAGCGGCTGGCCCAGCCAACCATGACGGAGTCATTGCGCTTGGGAACAATGATGCTGACATCGACCCCGCGCCACGCGGCGGTGCAGATGGCGTGCAGCAGGTCGTCGCTGGGCACCAGATAGGGGGTCGTCATCACCAGCTGCTCGCGGGCGGAGTAAATCGCCGTCAGCAGAGCCTGATGGATCATATCCTCAGGAAAACCGGGACCAGAGGCGATCACCTGAATAGTGTGGCCGCTTTCCTGTTCAAAAGGCATCACGTTGGCATCGGGTGCCGGGGGCAGGATGCGTTTACCGGTTTCTATCTCCCAGTCGCAGGCGTAAACAATGCCCATGGTGGTCGCTACCGGCCCCTCCATGCGTGCCATCAGATCAACCCACTGCCCCACGCCGGCATCCTGTTTAAAGTAGCGGGGGTCGACCATGTTCATGCTGCCGGTATAGGCAATATAGTTGTCGATCAGCACCACTTTACGGTGCTGGCGCAGATCCATTCTGCGCAGGAACACGCGGAGCAGGCTGACCTTGAGTGACTCAACCACATCGATCCCTGCATTACGCATCATCGCCACCCAGGGGCTGCGGAAAAATGTCACGCTGCCCGCCGAATCCAGCATCAGACGACAGTGAACTCCGCGCCGCGCCGCCGCCATTAACGCCTCCGCGACTTCATCAGCCAGTCCGCCGGGCTGCCAGATATAAAACACCATCTCGATATTGTGGCGGGCCAGCTGAATATCACGGATCAACGCCTTCATGGTGTCATCGGTGCTGGTCAGCAGCTGAAGCTGGTTTCCTTTCACGCCGGCAATACCCTGGCGATTTTCACACAGCTGAAACAGCGATCGGGCCACGTCGCTGTTGTTCTCGGCAAAAATATGGCGGCTGGACTTCAGCTCCGTCAGCCAGCGCGCGGTGGATGGCCACATCGTCCGGGCGCGCTCAGCACGCCGCTTGCCCAAATGCAGTTCACCGAATGACAGATAGGCAATAATCCCTACCAGCGGCAGAATATAGATAATCAGTAACCAGGCCATGGCCGACGGCACCGCACGACGTTTCATCAGAATACGTAACGTCACGCCGGCGATCAGTAGCCAGTAGCCAAAAACCAACAGCCAACTCATCACGGTATAAAAAGTGGTCATTAAGGGGGGATCCTGTTCACTGGAGTTCAGCAAAGTTTACGTGCAGATGGCAACTCTGGAAACCTTTAAGAAATATTTCATTAGCTAACAGATCGGACCTGGCTGGCGAACAAACGGCGCTATACTGCGGCGCGAGTTTTTTGATGCGTTTTTTTCAGCGAAAAGTGTGACAGAGGGTTTAATGAGACGGAGCAGAAATGAAGTTTCGCGCTGGCGTATGATGCGTCAGGTTCAGCGTCGCCGGTCGCGTTGGCTGGAAGGGCAGTCCCGTCGCTACGGACGTATGCATTCGTTCCGTCATCAGGTTAATCAGCAGCAGCGGCGTTCGATTCTGTTTATTACCCAGATCCCGTGAGTTGACTACCGAACCCGTTTCTAAAAAGAGTGAGCAGATAACTATTTACTTACCCGCAGATAAATAAAGGCATGATTTGCTCACTTTTGCGTTTGGCCGTTGTGAAAAAAACCAGCCAGCTGTTTAGAGCACCCTTTTGAAGGGCTTGACGGCAACCTGCCTGTACACGCCCGCGGCAATATAGGGGTCGTCCTGCGCCCATGACTGCGCTTCTTCCAGTGACGAGAATTCTGCAATAACGGTCGAGCCGGTAAACCCTGCTACGCCCGGTTCATTACTGTCCACCGCTGGCATCGGACCGGCGATAATCAAACGACCCTCATCGCGTAATAGTTGTAAACGTGCGAGATGCGCGGGACGCACGGCCATGCGTTTTTCCAGAGAATCAGCATGATCTTCAGCGTAAATTACGTAGAGCACCTTCAGAACTCCTGTCGGGGATTGAGATTCGGGTTTCACGTTAAGTGATCGTTAACTTTTGTGCAAATAAAAGATAAATAAGCCTTGATAAAGGTCATTTTGTGCAGGCTTTAGGGGAAATCGGCGATATACCGTGAGCTGTTGTTGAAATTGATTGCTATTTGCATCTAAAATCGCTACTTCACATTTTGACCAGAAAGATTATGACGACGCTGACAACATCACTCCCACGCCGCGCACCGCTACCGCTGCTGATTTCTGTCGTACTGCATGGTTCGATCATCGGCGCGTTGCTGTACGCTTCTTTTCACCAAAAAGTCGATATGCCTCAAGCGTCAGAGCCAATCAGCATCTCCATGGTAGCGCCCGAAGTGCAGCCGGAACCCGAGCAGGCGCCGCCTCAAGTCGTTGAGCCGGAACCGGAGCCGGAGCCTGAACCCGAGCCGGTGCCTGAACCGCCGAAGCCGGAACCCGTACCGATCCCGAAACCCGAGCCAAAACCTAAGCCTAAACCCAAGCCGGTGAAGAAAGAGGTGGTGAAGCCGAAGACGGAGGCGAAACCGACACCCCCGCGTGAGGTAGAACCGAGCGAAAGAGCGCTTGCCCAGAAACCGTCAACCGCGCCCAAACTGTCTAAAGCTCCGTCTACGGCCGTTTCAACCGGGCCAAGAGCGCTAAGCCAACAGAATCCAGGCTATCCTTCTCGTGCCTATGCGCTGCGTATAGAGGGCCGCGTGCGCGTGATGTATGACGTAAACAGCCAGGGGCAGGTGGAAAATGTCCGTATCGTGGAGGCCCAACCGCGTAATATGTTCGAACGCGAGGTTAAAACGGCCATGCGCAAATGGCGCTATGAGCCGAACAAACCCGGTAAGGATCTGAAGATGAATATCGTCTTCAATTTCAAGAAAGGCACCAGTCTTGAGTAAAAAAAGGGCGAAAGCCCTTTTTTTATGGTCACGCTTCGGCGGTGAAGTGGATCTTATCATCAGGAAGCGGGCGGGGCTTGCCGTCAGGATCGACCGCCACGTAGATAAAGACCGCTTCGGTAGTACAGTAGCGCTGGCCAATCGGTTCTGACGCCACCTTCTTGATCCAGACTTCAATATTAATGGTGATAGAACTGGTGCCGGTGCGTATGCAGCGCGCATGGCAGCACACTACGTCACCGACGGCCACCGGCTTCAGGAATGTCATGCCGTCTGCCCGCACCGTAACCACGCGCCCCCCGGCGATCTCCTTCGCCAGGATGGCACCACCCATATCCATCTGCGACATCAGCCAGCCGCCAAAAATATCTCCGTTGGCGTTGGTATCGGCCGGCATCGCCAGGGTACGCAGCACTATTTCGCCCTGCGGTTGTCTCTGTTCTTCGCTCATTTCTCTTCCTGCTGCGGCATCAAACGGTAGATATAAACGCCGCTAAACAGGGTAAACAGCAGGGTCAGCGCACTGAGCCCAAACACCTTGAAATTCATCCAGGTATCCTGCGACAGCCAGAAGGCAACATAGATGTTCGCCAGTCCACAGGCACAGAAAAACAGTGCCCAGGCAATGTTTAGCCGACGCCAGGCAAACTCAGGCAGCTGGATCTCTTTCCCCAGCATCTTCTGAATCAGCGGGGTTTTCATAAACCACTGGCTGAACAGCAGGGCGAGGGTGAACAGGCCGTAAATAATGGTGACTTTCCATTTAATGAAATCCGGGTTGTGCAGGGCAATCGTCAGCGTACCGAACACGGCCACCAGCGCAAAGGTCACCAGGCTCATTTTTTCAACTTTACGGTATATCACCCAGCCGACGGCCAGCGCGACCGCCGATGCGACAATCAGTGCGCCGGAGGCAATGAAAATATCGTACAGTTTGTAAAAAACAAAAAAGACCACGAGGGGAAGAAAGTCGAGTAACTGCTTCATAGCGGCTTCCAGATAACAGACCAATAGACAATAGAATCATCCAGTGAAATGCCTCTGTCGAGGCATTCCTGGTTAATTAACGTAACAACATATACAGGCGTGACAGATAGATAATCAGCAGGGCAGACGCCAGGTTACTGATCCCGTTCATCACCACGGAGGCGACGTTGGCCGGCAGAACGGTCAGGGATGACGCCATCAGCAGGATGATCAGCTTGGCGATAATCCACAGGGCCACTGCGGGAGCAACCAGCTTCATGTTAGCCCAGGCGAGGCGCATACTGCCGCGCATTGCGCTAAAAATACCGACTTTTTCATTCACCAGCAGCATTGGCGACAGGGCCAGGGTGATAGCCAGCAGCACGCCGGGCACAACCAGAACCATAAAACCAATCTGGATAACCAGCGTCATTAAGAACGTCAGTATCAGCAGCCGGAGCAGCTGAGGCGCCGAGGCACCAATCGCCCGCAGTGCGCTGACTCGCTGGCCGGAAGAGACCATCGGGATCAGGCTCAGCATGCCGCCCAACAGCAGCGTGTTACCCACCAGCGCGGCAAGGGTTCCTGCCGCCGAAGCGTGTAACAGAATCCGCTGCTGTTCCGGAGTCATACTCTCCACCATCTCCATCAAACTGGTTGTGGAGCCGGCGGCCCCGTCACTCAGCATTGACAGCTGATCGGCATCCGGCGTCAGGCCGTGTGCGATCATTACGGAAATAAACGAGGTCAGCAACGCCATCAGCACGATGGTAATTAGCTGATGACGGAAAAAATTTCCCGTGTCACGGTAAAGCGAAGCCGCCGTGATAGACATGTACACTCCTTGAAAACCCGGTTTTATAGACCCGGCGATTGTACATGTTCTGACAGGGTGCTGGCACTCAGATTGACATAACTTTCGATTAAAGAAGGTATTACCGGGTTAAAAAGCGGCGGAAGGCCATATTTTTCTCGTGCGCGGTCACAGCCTTCGTTGTGGATGCCGTTTTCGCCGGACAGGGCAAACTCACGGCAGGGTGAGGGGCGCTGGTCGTAAATACCGCAGGATACGCAGCCGCCGACCTCACCCACAAGCGCCGTGCATCGCGGGGTGCGGTCATTCGTGCCGCGCATATTGCGCCGGAAAAGATTCAGGGGTTCGGTCAGGTCGACCGGGACAACGCCTCCGCCGTCTTCGGCTTCAGCCCAATAAAATGAAACGCGAAATGCAGCGCAGCAGGCGCCACAGCTGACGCAGGGATTAAGTGTATCGCTCATCTGATTGCCCGCCCTCCTGAGGCATCGAACCAAAATCACATTAAGGAGAATTCAGAAATTAAGGGTTTCGAAATGAATGTTCAATAAGATTTTTCAAATGCTAAAACTTCAGAAAATTGATCTAAGTCAAATCATTGTTTTATAAGAAGAATGAAAAAAATGATTTACATGATCTTTCCAGTAAATCAGCGTAAATATGTGTCAGCGTTTCACACATTGCATAAGTCCTCGTAGTAGGTCACACATGCTTACATTGATTGTTAAAAGGAGTGGTACATGAAACTGAGAGCATTAGCGCTGGCTGTTATAACCCTGTTACCTGTCGCGGCATCGGCTCACCAGGCCGGCGATTTCTTTATGCGTGCAGGTACAGCCACCGTACGGCCTACGGGTGGGTCTGATGATGTGCTGGGTTTGGGTGAATTCCACGTAGATAACAACACTCAGATGGGTCTGACGTTTACCTATATGGCCACTGACCATATAGGTGTTGAGCTGCTTGGGGCAACGCCCTTCCGCCATAAGGTGGGATTACAGTCAACGGGCACGCTGGCTACCGTACATCAGCTGCCGCCAACGCTGATGGCGCAGTGGTACTTTATGGGTAACACCAGTAACTGGCAGCCCTATGCCGGTATCGGTGTGAACTATACCATGTTCTACAACTCAGATTTTAACCAGACCGGACGTGATCTGGGCCTGAGCAATCTGAGCGTGAAAAACAGCTGGGGCGTGGCGGGGCAGGTGGGTCTGGACTATCAGCTGACGCCTGACTGGATGCTGAACGCATCGCTGTGGTACATGGATATCAATACCAAGGTGCGCTTTAATGCAGGGGAAGAGCGCCACAGCATTGAAACCCACATCAATCCGTTTGTGTTCTTCTTCGGTGCCGGTTACCGCTTCTGATGACATCAATGATGGCATAAAAAAAAGGCGCGAAATTCGCGCCTTTATTGTCTCTCTTATCTTTACCTGATCTGAAGATCGTTCACCACCGATTTCACACCCGGAACGCTGCGGGTAACTTCCACTGCGTGCGCTGCCAGCTGCGGTGAGGTGATAAAGCCGCTGAGCTGTACACGTCCCTTAAAGGTTTCCACGCCGATCTGCATTGATTTCAACGAGTCGTCGCGCAGCAGTTCAGCCTTAACTTTTGTCGTAATTACCGTGTCGTCAAAATAGCCGCCGGTGCCTTCCTGCGTTGGAGTTGGCGCACAGGCGCTAAGGAAAAGCGCAACCATCACTGCGGTGACCATACCGGATAAAATTTTAAACATTCTCATAATTGACCTTTCTCCCTGTTGCTGTTCAAACCGCGCTAAAGCGCGGGCTGAGTTAATATTTAGCCAGGAACGCCAATTCTGCAAGTTAACGATGCTAAAAACGGAAATAAATTAGTGCGTTGTAAAAAGTGGAAAGCCACATTTTTGTCAGGGCAGGATAAAAACGGACAGGGGGGTAGAGTCGCTGAGGGATCGGGGGGCGTGGAAACGTGCGGGAAAGGTGTCTTATCTTGCCGATAAGACACCCTGGATGGCTGGATTTATCGCGTTCCGGCTTTCAGTTTTGCGGCGAAGGCGGTGAGTTCAGCCAACAGCACCGGGGGATTAGCATGGTGCTGTTCAATGATTTTTACAATCGCCGAACCGGAGATCGCGCCCGCTGCACCGGCGGCGATCGCGTCGCGCACCTGCGAGGCTTCTGAAATACCAAAACCCTGTAACGGCGGCGCGGCGTGATACTCCTTCAGCTTGTCGATCAGGTGCTTCAGCGGCGTATTGGCGCGGGTTTCTGAGCCGGTGACGCCGGCGCGCGAGAGCAGATAGGTGTAACCGCGACCGTGGGACGCAATTTCACGCAGCAGATCGTCGCTGGCATTCGGCGGACAGATAAAGATTGGCGCAATGTTATGGCGCAGCGCCGACTGGCGGAACGGTGCGGACTCTTCAACCGGAACATCGGCAATCAGCACCGAATCGACGCCGGCCGCGGCGCAGCGGGCATAAAAGTTGTCAATTCCGTTAGAGAAGACCAGGTTAGCGTACATCAGCAGACCAATCGGCAGATCCGGATACTTCTGGCGGATGGCCGCCAGCATCTCAAAGCAGCGTGACGGTGTCACGCCTGCGGCAAAGGCGCGCAGGTTAGCATTCTGGATCGTCGGGCCATCGGCCAGCGGATCGGAGAAGGGGATGCCCAGCTCCAGCGCATCGGCACCGCCTGCCACCAGCGCATCAATAATTTGCAGCGACAGTTCAGGGTCGGGATCGCCCAGGGTCACGAATGGGACGAATGCGCCTTCCTTGCGTTCTGCCAGGCGCTTAAAACAACGATCGTAACGTTCCATCAAATTTCTCCCCTGGCGCTGAAAATGTCATGTACGGTGAATATATCTTTGTCGCCGCGGCCGGAGAGGTTCACCACCAGCAGCTGTTCTTTTTCCGGGTTTTCGCGGGCCATTTTCAGCGCGTGGGCCAGCGCATGTGAGGACTCCAGTGCCGGGATGATCCCTTCGCTGCGGCACAGCGTTTTAAAGGCATCCAGTGCTTCATCGTCGGTGATGGAGACGTAATCAGCCCGGCCAATACTGTTCAGATAGGCATGCTGTGGTCCCACCGACGGGAAATCCAGCCCGGCGGAGATGGAGTAAGACTCTTCAATCTGGCCGTCTTCGGTCTGCATCATCGGTGCCTTCATACCGAAATAGATGCCCACGCGACCGTGCTTAAGCGGTGCGCCGTGCTCGCCCGTTTCAATACCGTGCCCGGCGGGTTCAACGCCGATCAGTCCGACCGCGCTTTCGTCAATAAAGTCTGCAAACATACCAATCGCATTGGAGCCGCCGCCGACGCAGGCAATGACCGCATCCGGCAGGCGTCCTTCCTGTTCGAGGATCTGCGCTTTGGTTTCTTCGCCGATCATGCGCTGGAACTCACGCACGATGGTCGGGAACGGGTGCGGGCCCGCGGCCGTGCCCAGCATATAGTGGGCGGTTTCATAGCTGCCGGACCAGTCGCGCAGCGCTTCGTTGCAGGCATCTTTCAGCGTAGAGGATCCGCTGTGAACCGGGATCACCTCGGCACCCATCAGGCGCATACGGAAGACGTTGGGCGACTGACGCTCGATGTCTTTCGCGCCCATATAGATACGGCACTTCAGGCCCAGCAGTGCGCTGGCCAGCGCTGAAGCCACGCCGTGCTGGCCGGCGCCCGTTTCAGCAATAATCTCTTTTTTGCCCATACGTTTGGCGAGTAGCGCCTGGCCCAACACCTGGTTGGTTTTGTGCGCGCCGCCGTGCAGCAGATCCTCACGCTTCAGATAAATGCGGGTTTTGGTGCCCTTAGTCAGATTGTTACACAGCGTCAGGGCGGTAGGACGACCGGCATAGTTTTTAAGCAGGCCGGTAAACTCGGCCTGAAACGCCGGATCGCTCTGGGCGCTGATAAAGGCCTCTTCCAGCTGCTCCAGTGCCGGCATCAGGATCTGCGGCACGTACATGCCGCCAAACTCACCAAAATAGGGATTTAATCGTGTCATCTCGCGTCTCTTTATTTTCTCTGTTCGCGGGCGCCAAACGCGCCCGACGAAAATGATTTGGCCCGTCCGGCTTTATCGCTGCTGACCGCGCAACGTGCGGACCGGGCTGACTCAGTAGGCTTTCAGCGTCTGAAATACCGAGGCGATTTTATCAGCGTCTTTGATGCCGGGAGCGCTCTCAACGCCGGAGTTGAAATCGAGTCCTGCGCAGCCGAGGCGGGCGGCCTCAACGCTATTTCCCGCCTGCAGGCCGCCTGCCAGCATAACGTTATGCAGATCCTGCCCCTGCAACAGCGACCAGTCAAACTGCTGTCCGCTGCCGCCGCCGCCGTTGTCAAAGACGTAGCGATCAACGTACTGCCAGTCGCGCTGTGGCAGGCTGTCGCGGATACTGAAGGCTTTCCAGATCTGAACGCCTTCAGGCAGCTCGGCGCGCAGGCGACTGACGAACGCCCGATCCTCGTCACCGTGCAGCTGAACCGCGGCCAGTCCGAGCGTCTGCGCGGCGGTGACAACGTCACCGACAGCGGCGTTGCGGAAGACGCCAACGTATTTTAGCGTGGCGGCAGCCATAATTTCACGGGCGGTATCAATATCTATCCGGCGGGGAGAGCCTTCAGCAAAGATCAGGCCGCCCCAAAGGGCGCCGGCGGTCAGGGCGCTGCGGGCGTCCTCGGGACGGGTCAGCCCGCACACCTTATTATCACCCAGGATCACCCGGCGCACGGCCGCTGAAAGGTCATCTTCCGACATCAGCGCCGAACCAATCAGGAAACCGTTGGCGAAGTGGCTCAGCTCCCGAACCTGGGCATAGTTGTTGATACCGGACTCGCTAATGACGGTGACGCCATGGGCAACCTTCGGCGCCAGACGGCGCGTGCGGTCGAGGTCGATAGAGAGGTCGCGCAGGTCGCGGTTGTTGATGCCGACCACTTTCGCCCCCAGCGCCGTCGCACGCTCAAGCTCTTCATCGCTGATCACTTCCGTCAGCACACCCATATTCAGGCTGTGGGCGACCGCCGACAGCTGACGATACTGCTCATCGTTCAGCACGGAGAGCATCAGTAAAATCGCATCGGCCTGATGGTAGCGGGCCAGGTAGATCTGATAGGGATCGATAATAAAGTCTTTACACAGCACCGGCTGGGTGACGATGGCGCTGACGATGGGCAGAAAATCAAAGCTGCCCTGAAAATATTTCTCATCGGTCAGGACCGAGACGGCGGATGCGTAATCTTTATACACGCCGGCAATGGTCGCCGGGTCGAAATCGTCGCGGATCACCCCTTTAGAGGGGGAGGCTTTTTTACACTCCAGAATAAACACCGTACGCGTGCCCTGCAACGCGTGATAAAAGCTGCGGGTCGCGGGGGTTATCCGATCCTGGAACGAGGCCAGCGGCTGCTGCTGCTGACGGGCGGCAAGCCAGATGGCTTTGTCGGCAACGATTTTATTTAATACGGTTTCCTGCTGCATGGTTATCCTCTTGCTGCCAGTGCGACCACATGTTTGTAAGCCTGGCCGCTGCGAATGGTTTCCAGCGCCTGCTGAGCATTCTGTCGCAAATCTTCATGGCCAAAAATTTTCAATAACAGAGCGACGTTTGCCGCAACGGCTTCTTCATGCGCCAGCTCGCCTTTACCCTGGAGTAATCGTGCCAGAATGTCACGATTTTCTTCCGGCGATCCCCCAGCCAGCGCCTCCTGCGGATGATAGCTGAGGCCAAAATCCTCTGGGGTCAGCTGATAACGGGTAATCTCACCCTCACGCAGTTCAGCGACGTGCGTCACGCTGTGCAGCGCCACCTCGTCCATCCCTCCGCCGTGTACCACCGCTGCCCGGCGGTATCCCAGCACTTTAAGCGCCTGCGCAATCGGCATAACCAGATCGGGACTGTACACACCAATCACCGCCAGCGGCGGGCGTGCCGGGTTAATCAGCGGGCCCAGCACATTGAAGATGGTGCGGGTTTTTAACTGCTGGCGGACCGGCATCGCGTGGCGGAAACCGCTGTGATACTGCGGTGCAAACAGGAAGCACACGTTCAGTTCATCCAGCGCCTGGCGCGCCTGCACCGCCGGTAAATCCAGACTGATGCCGAAGGCTGCCAGCAGATCGGATGAGCCGGATTTACTGGAGACGCTGCGGTTACCGTGTTTGGCCACCTTCAGTCCGCAGGCGGCGGCAACAAAGGCGCTGGCGGTAGAGATATTGATGCTGTTACTGCCGTCGCCGCCGGTGCCAACAATATCGGCGAAGTCATAGTCCGGACGCGGGAAAGGCTTGGCATCTTCCAGCAGAGCGGTGGCTGCCCCGGCGATCTCCTGCGGCTGCTCACCGCGAACCTTCATTGCAATCAGTACGCCCGCCAGCTGGGTCGGTTCGAGCTGGCCGGTAATAATTGCCGAAAACAACCGGTGGCTTTCCGCCTGCGTCAGGCTATCGGCCTGAAAAAGTTTTTCCATAATAGTGTTCATATGCGTCTCCTCGATTACGCCAGCGCCCAGGCCAGGGTTTGTTCCAGCAGGCGTGCCCCCTGGGTGGTGAGAATGGATTCCGGGTGGAACTGGAAGCCGCAGACGCGGCGGGCATCATCGCGAACCGCCATGACCATGCCGTTGTAGGTGGCGTTGACCGTCAGCCCGTCGGGAATGTTGCTGCCAACCAGCGAGTGATAGCGGGCTACCGGCAGCGGGTTGCTTAACCCGGCAAACATGCCAACGTTATCGTGGGTTACGGGCGACGCTTTACCGTGCAGGATCTCTCCGGCCTGGCCTACGTGCCCGCCCCAGGCCTCAACAATCGCCTGATGACCGAGGCAGATGCCGATAATCGGCAGTTCGCCGCGCAGACGCTTCAGCAGTTCCGGCATGCAGCCGGCTTCAGACGGTGCACCGGGACCGGGCGAGAGCATCAGCACCGGATTGTCCATCTCTTGCAGGCGCGCAATCAGCGTATCGGCAGGCACGTTGTTACGATAAACCACCACGCGATGGCCAAAGGTGCGTAACTGATCGACAAGGTTATAGGTGAAAGAGTCGACGTTATCGAGCAGCAGAATATCAGCCATCAGAAAATCTCCTGGCAATGGTGAGCGGTGGCAATGGCGCGCAGAACGGCGCGGGCTTTATTGCGGCTTTCGTCGGCTTCCGCCTGTGGATTCGAGTCCAGTACCACGCCGGCACCGGCCTGAACCGTGGCAACGCCGTCTTCTACCCAGGCTGAGCGGATGACGATGCAGGTATCCAGATCGCCGCTGGCGGTGAAGTAACCGACCGCGCCGCCGTAGCTGCCGCGACGGGTGCCTTCGGCTTTGGCTATCAGCTGCATGGCGCGCACTTTGGGTGCGCCGCTCAGCGTGCCCATATTCATGCAGGCGCGGTAGGCATGCAGAACGTCAATGTCACCGCGCAGTTTACCGACCACCCGGGAAACCAGGTGCATCACGAAGGTATAGCGGTCAACTTTGGTCAGATCGGCCACGTAGCGCGTGCCGGGTTCACAGATGCGGGCCAGATCGTTACGCGCCAGGTCAACCAGCATCAGGTGCTCGGCCAGCTCTTTATGGTCGGTGCGCATTTCCAGCTCAATGCGGCTGTCGAGGTCACGATCCAGCGAACCGTCCGCGTGGCGACCGCGTGGGCGGGTGCCGGCAATGGGATAGATTTCAATCTGGCGGCTGTCGGCATCATATTTCAGTGAGCTTTCCGGCGAGGCACCGAACAGGCTGAAATCCCGATCCTGCATATAGAACATATACGGGCTGGGATTGCTGCTTTTCAGCGTGTCATAGGCGGTCAGCGGCGACGGGCACGGCAGCGAGAAGCGGCGTGACGGCACCACCTGGAAAATCTCACCGATGCGGATAGCTTCCTGCATCTGGCGAACCACCTGACAGTAATCCTCATCGCTCTGGCTGACGCTCAGCGTCATGTTGTCGAGGGGCTGAACCGGCAGAGCGGGCGCAGGCTGAAGCATCTGGCTGTGCAGCTGTTCGATGCGGCTTTGCAGGCGAAGAAATTCCGTTGGTGCGCTGGTGAACAGGCTGGCCTGTAGGCGGGCGGTCTGTGCCTGATGATCGATAACCAGCAGGGTTTCCGCCAGATAGAAGCAGTAGTCCGGGCAGCGCTGTGTGTTGGCCAGCGCGGGAAGATCTTCAAAACCGGCCACCAGGTCATAGGCGAACAGGCCGCCGAGCAGCATCGCTTCGCGTTCGGTGGACGGCACGGTTACCAGCTGCGGAAGCAGGCGCAGCGCGTCGAATACTGACAGGGCGCGCAGGTTGGAGTCTTCATCCTGAATTTCGTCACTGTGCGGGAACACCAGCTCACGCCCGTCGGGACGAACGCGGTTCTCCACCGTTGAAGGTAGCGCGGCATCCAGCAGCGGCAGCAGCGCACGGCCATTTTCCGACAGCGCCTGGATCTGCACCGTTTTGTCCAGCGCACTGATACGCAGCGCACTGTCTACAATCAGCAGGCTTTTCAGGTTACGTTTACTGTCAACGTCGGCCGACTCCAGCAGCAGCGTTTCAGAGCGCGCACCGCAAAGCTGGTGAAAAACGGCCGCCGGATCTTCACGGTAAGGGGCGTTCCCGGTAATCAACTTCACTGTAGGTTTGGCATTCGACATGATTTGTTCTCTGTTTTTTGCTCAAAAAAAAGCCCGCACTATGCGGGCCTGAGTATCTGCACTACGTATTCACAGTGCATGACAGCTTCGCCCGTTCAGGGAGAAGTGCGCCACCAGCCGGTCATCGGGGAGAATGAATACGTCATGATACAGACACCTTATGTTCGTGAACTTGCGTACTAGTTAACTAGTTCGTGGTAAAAAAGTCAATACTCTTTTTCCACAAGAGTAAATGACGCTATCATGCAGCGATACTTTTCGCCATTGCCGGAGCCGTTTTGACAGTTGCAGCCACACCATTCAGCACATTCCCCCTCTACGATCTGCATAGCCATACCACGGCCTCCGATGGCTTGCTTACCCCGGAACAGCTGGTTCTGCGTGCGGTAGAACAGCGCGTGGGCGTGCTGGCGATTACCGATCATGATACCACCGACGGCGTTCGGCCTGCGCAGGAGGCCGCCGTGCGCCACGCTCTGCCGATCAGGATTGTTGCCGGTGTGGAGGTGTCTTCACTGTGGGAAAACCACGAAATTCACATCGTAGGGCTGGGCGTAGATATCGAGAGTCCGGCGCTGGTGGCGTTTCTTGCGCAGCAGGCCGCGCGCCGGGTGGCCAGGGCAGAAATGATAGCCGAGCGGCTGGATAAAGCCGGTATCCCCGGCGCATTAGCCGGTGCGCTGGCGCTGGCCCAGGGCGGGGCGGTGACCCGCGGCCATTTTGCCCGCTTTCTGATCGCCGCCGGTAAAGCGGACAGTATGCAGAAGGTGTTTAAAAATTATCTGGCGCGCGGTAAAACCGGTTACGTTCCTCCGCAGTGGTGTACAATTAAACAAGCCGTTGATGCTATTCATGATTCCGGTGGACGGGCGGTACTTGCCCACCCGGGCCGCTACGGACTCTCGACAAAATGGCTTAAGCGACTGATTACTCACTTCCGTGAAGAGGGGGGCGAGGCGATGGAGGTTGCGCAGTGCCAGCAGGCACCGCAGGAGAGAAGCCAGCTGGCGGCCTATGCGCGCGAGCATGGATTGGCGGGGTCACAGGGATCGGATTTCCATCAGCCCTGCGCGTGGATTGAGCTGGGCAAAAAATTATGGCTACCCGGTGGCGTTGACGCCGTGTGGCAGCGTTTTCCTGAAATCGTCGGGGGAACGTCGCCCGTAGCAGAGAGTGACGCGATACCCGCGACAATCGGATAAGAGGTTAGTGATGAGTCAGTTTTTCTATATACACCCGGAAAACCCGCAGCCGAGGCTGATTAAGCAGGCGGTGGAAATGTTGAATAAGGGGAGTGTGATTGTCTATCCCACAGATTCGGGCTACGCGCTGGGATGTCGGCTGGAGGATAAAACGGCAATGGAGCGGATCTGCCGGATACGCCAGCTGGACAGTAATCATAACTTTACGCTGATGTGCCGCGATCTGTCTGAACTCTCCACTTATGCGCACGTTGACAACACCGCGTTCCGACTGATCAAGAACAATACGCCCGGTAACTACACGTTTATTCTGAAGGCAACCAAAGAAGTTCCGCGCAGGCTAATGAGCGAAAAACGCAAGACCATCGGTCTGCGTGTGCCGTCTAATCCGATTGCGCTGGCCCTGCTTGAGTCGCTTAACGAACCGATGATGTCCACCTCGCTTATGCTTCCCGGTAATGACTTTACCGAGTCCGATCCGGAAGCCATTCAGGATGAGATTGGCAAACTTGTGGACTTGATTATTCACGGCGGCTACCTGGGGCAGCAGCCAACGACGGTCATTGACCTGACGGAGAATACGCCGGAAGTCATCCGTGAAGGTGTGGGTGACATTCAACCCTTCCTCTAAGCGAAGCGGCAGGTCGCCGAACCACGTCCTGCCTGCACCTGTCGCTATCAGCTCGTTGACTCTACCAGCCAGTCCTGGAAAACCTGATAGGGGATGTAAAGTGATACATCCTTTAACTTCGTTTCCTGGGTGGCGGTATTTTTTACCGCGCTGGAATAGCCGACAATCACGCCGCCGATGCTGTCATCACTATGATAAACGCCGCCGCCGGACATCCCCTGAACTACGCCGGCGTTTGACGCCATTGCCACGCAAGGTTTTTTATTCCAGCTGTTGGTAATTCCCGTGGTCGCCAAATTTACGCCGGAGGATTCAACCGGCATCGCGGTAAAGAAACTGTAGCCGTACATTCTTACCGACTCACCCACTTTCGTTGCGCGGAAATCAGGTAAACTTTTTAAATCATTTTTATGATGGATAATCGCCAGGTCGCAGTAAGGGTGATAGGCTTTTACTTTATGTACGGTAAACTTTGCGACGTGTCCTGCGGTCAGGCTGTATTCTGGCGTAATGGGAATACTGGTGCCCAGCGCACCGGCCCCCAGAATAGTCGGTATGCCAACAAAGTTCATATCGACGCGCTTAAGCGCCTCCTGGCTGTAGCTGTAGCTACCTACGGAGCAGCCGGACAACAGAAGCAGCGACAGGGCTGCCAGAGATATTTTAATATTCATTATTTATTATTCCGATACGCCATTCCTTCCCTGATTGGGTGCAAAGGCGGGTTCGGTCCTGGTCGGGCATCGCCCGGCAATAAAGAGTTTGTAAAAGCAACATCGGCGTAATTATTAAATAATCACGAACCCGTGTTACCGCGATGATTTTAATGGTCAGGGTGAGCTGACCTCTCCATAGCAAATAGTATTAAGTGCGAAAGAAAAAAACTAATTATTCAATCTTAAATATATTAATGTTTTTGCAGGGGGGCGGATAATAATGGGTTTTGTTTTTAGAATTATCTGGAAATGTAATTTGTCTGTAATTATTATTTAATGATTTTGATTCTCACTCCTGTTTCCTGCATCGGAGAACTGAGTTTTCTAAGCATTTTTATCAGTCCATATTGAAAAAATGCGGCATCTTAAACCGGGAAAAAACGTTGCGCATAATGGGTAATAAAGAAGGTTACACCGTGGTAAAAAGGCTGTATAATGGCACTCGAATTTAATTTTAAGTTATTGAAAACAAAAGAAATAATGTTTTCACCATGACGCCTGGGAAGGCGACACAGAGGTAGCTCCATGAGCGAAAAGTTACAGAAAGTTTTAGCGCGCGCCGGGCACGGTTCCCGTCGTGAAATTGAAACCATGATCTCCGCCGGACGCGTCAGCGTCGATGGCAAACTGGCCACGCTGGGCGACCGCGTTGAACCATCCAGTTCACTAAAAATTCGTATTGATGGCCACGTTGTGGCGGTCAGTGAGTCCATTACCGAAGTCTGCCGCGTTCTGGCCTACTATAAGCCGGAAGGTGAGCTTTGCACGCGTAACGATCCGGAAGGGCGTCCGACGGTCTTCGATCGTCTGCCCAAGCTGCGGGGCGCACGCTGGATAGCCGTAGGGCGTCTGGATGTGAATACCTGCGGTCTGCTGCTGTTCACGACCGATGGTGAACTGGCCAACCGCCTGATGCATCCGAGCCGCGAAGTTGAGCGTGAATATGCGGTGCGCGTATTTGGCGAAGTGGATGACGATAAAATCAGACAGCTGAGTCGCGGTGTGCAGCTGGAAGATGGTCCGGCGTCCTTTAAAACCCTGAAGTTCACCGGCGGTGAAGGGATTAACCAGTGGTACAACGTTACGCTGACCGAGGGACGTAATCGTGAAGTGCGTCGCCTGTGGGAAGCCGTTGGCGTGCAGGTCAGTCGCCTGATCCGCGTGCGCTACGGCGATATCGATCTGCCAAAAGGCCTGCCGCGCGGCGGCTGGACCGAGCTGGATTTGCAGCCGACCAACTACCTGCGTGAGCTGGTGGGTCTGCCGCCGGAAACCGTCAGTAAAGTACCGGTAGAAAAAGACCGTCGTCGTACTAAGGCGAATCAGATCCGCCGTGCGGTGAAGCGTCATACCACCACCAGTAAAACCGCGAAGCCGGGCGGCAGCCGTCGCCCTGGCTCGAAGCGTCAGCAGGGCAGAGGCTAAGCCGCCGCGCTGCACAGGGGACCATTCGGTCCCCTTTTTTTTACCAGTCAATGCCCTGCTGAGCCTGTATCCCGGCATCAAACGCGTGCTTAACCGGGCGCATTTCGGTGACCGTATCCGCCATGTCCAGCAGCTCCCGGTGACAGCCGCGGCCGGTGATAATCACGCTCTGCTGCGCGGGCCGCTGTTGCAGCGCCTCGATAACCTCCTGCAAGGGCAGATAATCGAAGCTGACCATATAGGTCAATTCATCCAGAACCACCAGATCCAGCGTCGGATCCTGTAGCATGCGTTTACCGTGCTGCCATACTTTCAGGCAGGCTTCGGTATCCGTGGCGCGATTCTGGGTATCCCACGTAAAACCGGTGGCCATCACCTGGAATTCCACCCCGTGCGCCGCCAGAAGATTACGCTCACCGTTTGGCCACTCGCCTTTGATAAACTGGATCACGCCTGCGCGTTTTTCATGCCCCACGGCCCGGGTAACGGTGCCGAAAGCCGCGGTGGTTTTTCCTTTGCCGTTGCCGGTAAACACCATCAGGATACCCCGAGTTTCCGTCGCGGCGGCGATACGTGCATCTACCTGTTCTTTCAGGCGCTGCTGGCGCTGCTGATGGCGATCTTCAGACATTATTCTGCTGCTCCCGGCTTACGCCCCGGCTGGGCATCAAAGCTGATCCCCGTTTTACGTTTACTGTCGTCACCCATCAGCCACAGGTAGAGCGGCATGATATCCGCCGGGGTCTTGAGCCTGGATGCATCCTCCTGCGGGAATGCGCTGGCGCGCATACGGGTACGGGTGCCGCCGGGATTAATACAGTTTACCCGCAGCTGTCGGCTGTCATACTCCTCGGCCAGAACCTGCATCATTCCTTCGGTGGCAAACTTCGAAACCGAATAGGCTCCCCATCCGGCACGCCCTTTACGGCCAACGCTGGAGGTGGTGAACACCAGGGAGGCGCAGGCAGATTTCAGCAGCAGCGGCAGCAAGGCCTGCGTCAGGAAGAAGGTGCCGTCAATATTGACCCGCATGACCTGTTGCCAGACGGCAGGCGTTTGCCGGTCCATCGGCACCACTTCACCCAGCAGCCCCGCATTGTGCAGGACGCCGTCGAGATGGGGAACGCTGCGGGAGATCGACTCCGCCAGCTGCGCACAGCTCTCCGGCGTTGCCGTTTCCAGATCCAGCGCAAACCAGCGCGCCGGTCGCGGGCTGTGCGCATTAATGTCGTCGCAAACCTGCTGAAGCTGTTCGGTATTTCTGCCCAGCAGAACCAGCTGCGCGCCGTAGCGGGCGTAGGTCAGGGCGGCTTCGCGGCCGATACCGGTATTGGCACCGGTGACAAGAATAATGCGGTTCGTTAGCAGATCGCTTTTCGGTTGATAATGCACACAGAATTCCTTTGGCGATATAAGTGCTTTTGCACAGGGGCTGGCATTTTAAGCTAGCGTAAGTTATTGCACGAACTGAATAAAATGCTTTATGCCTTAAATAAGCTCTAAGTTCAATCTTATCGGGCAGCTAATAAATGCCATGTCACCGGGTTACAGGCGACTGGCGGCGATGAGTCAGTTACACTAAGCCAACTTTAACACAATGTTAATTAAGGCGGGTTGAGTGGAATTACTCTCTTATTATGGGCTTTTTTTAGCCAAAACTGTCACCGTAGTCGCGGCAATCGTCGTTATTATTCTGGTGGCGGCAAATGCCGCGATGCGCAGGCGCAGTCAGAGCGGTCAGCTGAAGCTGACGCGGCTAAGTGAGCGCTACCGCGAGATGCGTGAAGACTTGCTTCTGGCGACGGTTGAGCCTGACCAGCAAAAGCAGTGGATTAAAGAGTATAAAAAAGCTGAGAAGCATAAAAAACAGGCAGCAAAACAGCAGGTTAAATCTGGTCAATCACAGAAAAACCCGCAGTCCACGCTCTATGTTCTTGACTTCAAAGGCAGTATGGATGCAGGGGAGGTCTCGTCACTGCGCGAAGAGATTTCGGCCGTCCTCGCCGTCGCCCGCCTGGGTGATGAAGTTTTACTGCGCCTCGAAAGTCCCGGCGGCGTTGTTCACGGCTACGGGCTGGCGGCGTCACAGCTACAGCGCCTGCGCAGTCGTGGGATCCCGCTGACCGTCGCGGTTGATAAAGTCGCCGCCAGCGGCGGGTATATGATGGCCTGTGTCGCCGGGCGCATTGTGGCTGCTCCGTTTTCCATCGTCGGCTCGATCGGCGTGGTCGCGCAGATCCCCAATTTCAATCGCCTGCTCAAGCGCAATGATATTGACGTTGAACTGCATACCGCCGGTGAGTATAAGCGCACCCTGACTGTGCTCGGGGAAAACACCGAAGCGGGCCGTGAGAAGTTCCGTGAAGATCTCAATGAAACGCATCAGCTGTTCAAACAGTTTGTTCATCAGATGCGCCCGTCGCTGGATATTGACAGCGTGGCCACCGGCGAGCACTGGTTTGGCACTCAGGCGCTGGAAAAAGGGTTGGTTGATGCGATAGGGACGAGTGACGATCTGATTATGGAACAGATTGAAACGCGTCAGGTGATTAGCGTGCGCTATGCACAGCGCAAGCGTCTGATGGATCGCTTCACACAGAGCGCCGCAGCCAGCGCCGAGCGTTTATTGCTGCGGCTCTGGCAGCGGGGCGAGAAACCGCTGCTGTAATCTTAAATTCGCGCCCGGTCAATCGGGCGCTATGCGTTGAGGCGGTAGCGCGGCGACAGCTCGACGGCTAAAAACTTAAAGACGTTGAACACCTGCGTACTGCGCGGCCCCGGCAGTCCCTGCTCATCGAGAAAATAGTCTCCGCTAAAAATCAGTACGTCACCCTTCTGCACAACGTGGGTCGCCTCCATTCCCTCAAAAAAATGCTCGTGTTCGGCAATCATCTTATTGGCGATTGCCAGCAGAGTCCTGCGGTCTACCTCTTCCTGCTGCTGGGTCATCTTTCCTCCTTTATAGTGTCGTGGCGAGTTGATAGTGTACGCCCGGTAGATCGATCCGCAAAGCTGGCGATGGATTGAAAAAAAATGCTTATTTTTTCGACCATTTATGGCGTAAACCCGAGCTTGATGCTAATTAAGTTGCGTAACGGATTTTATCAGGTAGAGTGTGGGCGTTTCGGGTTCCGGGCGTAAAACTGACTTTACGCTTTGTTATAGATTCGCTTAACAGGTAGTAAATAGTACCGTTTTTCAATCTGTTACAAGACCTGTCACGGCACTAAAATTGATGAAAAGTTATTCGGCGCGTGTCGCATTGCCTTAATAACCCTATCGTTAGTGTCAGATGCAGGTCTGGACGGCACTACTTACTCTCGGATGTTTTAATCAGGTAAAGGTAACTATGGGAAAAGCTCTCGTAATAGTTGAGTCCCCGGCAAAGGCCAAAACGATAAATAAATATCTCGGCAATGACTACGTGGTGAAATCCAGCGTGGGTCATATCCGCGATTTGCCGACGAGTGGATCAACGGTTAAAAAGAGCGCTGACTCTACAACCAGTAAAACAGCGAAAAAGGTCAAAAAAGACGAAAAGACGGCGCTGGTCAACCGCATGGGCGTCGATCCTTTTCACGGCTGGGAAGCGAACTATCAAATCCTGCCGGGTAAGGAGAAGGTCGTTGCCGAGCTGAAGTCTCTGGCGCAAAACGCTGACCATATCTATCTCGCAACGGACCTTGACCGCGAAGGGGAAGCCATAGCCTGGCACCTGCGGGAAGTGATCGGCGGCGATGATTCGCGCTACAGCCGCGTGGTGTTTAACGAGATTACAAAGAATGCGATTCGTCAGGCGTTTGATAAGCCGGGCGAACTGAATATTGACCGGGTCAATGCGCAGCAGGCGCGGCGGTTTATGGACCGCGTGGTAGGCTATATGGTCTCCCCGCTGCTGTGGAAAAAAGTGGCTCGCGGCCTTTCAGCCGGACGCGTGCAGTCCGTTGCGGTCCGTCTGGTGGTAGAGCGTGAGCGCGAAATTAAAGCGTTCGTGCCGGAAGAGTACTGGGAGCTGAATGCCGCGCTGACCACGCCGAAGGGCGTCGATCTGCCGATGCAGGTCACCCACCAGGGCGATAAGCCGTTCCGCCCGGTAAACGGTGAACAAACCCATGCGGCGGTGAGCCTGCTGGAAAACGCCCGCTACGTGGTGGCGGAGCGTGAAGACAAGCCAACCAGCAGTAAGCCCGGCGCGCCTTACATTACCTCCACGCTCCAGCAGGCGGCCAGTACCCGCCTTGGCTTTGGCGTGAAGAAAACCATGATGATGGCCCAGCGGTTATACGAAGCGGGTCACATTACCTATATGCGTACCGACTCAACAAACCTGAGCCAGGACGCGGTTAGCATGGTTCGCGACTACATCGGCCAGGAGTTTGGTGACAAGTACCTGCCGAAGGCGGCTAACGCCTACACCAGCAAAGACAACTCACAGGAAGCGCACGAAGCGATCCGTCCTTCCGATGTGGCGATACAGTCAGAGCAGCTGAAGGATATGGAAGCCGACGCGCAGAAGCTTTATCAGCTGATTTGGCGCCAGTTCGTTGCCTGCCAGATGATGCCTGCACAGTACGATTCCACCACGCTGACGGTACATGCGGGTGATTTCAAACTGAAGGCGAAAGGGCGCACGCTGCGCTTTGACGGCTGGACGCGCGTTATGCCCGCTCTGCGCAAAGGCGATGAAGACCGCACGCTGCCGCCGGTAGAGGTGGGAAGTGAGCTGAGCCTTCAGCAGCTTACGCCAAGCCAGCACTTCACCAAGCCCCCGGCCCGCTTCAGTGAAGCCTCGCTGGTGCGTGAGCTGGAAAAACGCGGGATCGGCCGTCCGTCGACCTACGCATCGATTATTTCGACCATTCAGGATCGCGGCTACGTTAAAGTTGAAAGTCGCCGTTTCTATGCGGAGAAGATGGGTGAAATTGTCACCGATCGTCTGGAAGAGAACTTCCGCGACCTGATGAACTACGACTTCACCGCGCACATGGAAGACAACCTCGATAAGGTTGCCAATAACGAAGCGCAGTGGAAAGCCGTACTGGATACCTTCTTTGGCGAGTTCAGCCAGCAGCTGGAGCAGGCGGAGAAAGATCCTGAAGAAGGCGGCATGCAGCCCAATCAGATGGTACTGACCTCTATCGAGTGTCCGACCTGTACCCGGCAGATGGGGATCCGTACCGCCAGTACCGGGGTATTCCTGGGCTGTTCAGGCTATGCGCTGCCGCCGAAAGAGCGCTGTAAGCAAACCATCAACCTGATCCCCGAGAATGAGGTACTTAACATTCTTGAGGGTGACGATGCGGAAACCAATGCGCTGCGCGCACGCCGTCGCTGTCAGAAATGCGGCACGGCAATGGACAGCTATCTGATTGATAACCAGCGTAAGCTGCACGTCTGTGGTAACAACCCGGAATGTGATGGTTATGAAATAGAGCAGGGTGAGTTCCGTATTAAAGGCTACGATGGTCCGATAGTTGAGTGCGAGAAATGTGGTTCCGAAATGCACCTGAAAATGGGGCGCTTCGGTAAGTACATGGCCTGTACCAACGACGACTGTAAGAACACGCGTAAAATTCTGCGCAACGGTGAGGTTGCACCGCCGAAGGAAGATCCGGTGCCGCTGCCCGAGCTGCCGTGCGAAAAGTCTGACGCCTACTTTGTCCTCAGGGACGGTGCGGCAGGCGTATTCCTGGCGGCTAACACCTTCCCGAAATCGCGCGAAACCCGCGCGCCGCAGGTGGAAGAGCTACAGCGTTTTCGCGATCGCCTGCCGGAGAAGCTGCGTTATCTGGCTGATGCCCCTGCGACCGATGCCGATGGCAATAAGTCCGTAGTGCGTTTCAGTCGTAAGACGAAACAGCAGTATGTCAGTACGGAAAAAGACGGCAAAGCAACCGGCTGGTCGGCTTTCTACGTCGATGGCAAATGGGAAGTCACTAAGAAGTAGTCCCGCGCCGTTTTACTGCACAGGGGCAGGCCGTTCCGGTCTGCCCCACATAATCCCGCCGCTTCCTGAATCCTGACAATTGTTAGCGATTGTTTCCCTGCGAACGCTATACATCTCCCCCATATTTGATATAGTTGTTATAGAAATCACTCCGCTTATTATTAAATCGCATTAGCCCGCTAACCTGACGCTGACCAAATTTCTGGTGACTTCTTCTTAGGGTTTTCGGCACGTTGCTTCAGACCCTGGATGGAATGAAAAATGAAATTGCAGCAGCTGCGGTACATCGTTGAGGTGGTAAACCACAATCTCAACGTTTCTTCTACGGCCGAAGGGCTCTATACCTCTCAACCCGGCATCAGTAAGCAGGTTCGTATGCTGGAAGATGAGCTGGGAATTCAAATTTTTGCCCGCAGCGGCAAACATCTGACTCAGGTGACGCCTGCCGGCCAGGAAATTATTCGTATTGCCCGTGAGGTGTTGTCAAAGGTTGATGCAATTAAGTCGGTCGCCGGGGAGCACACCTGGCCGGATAAAGGGTCGCTTTACGTTGCCACCACCCACACCCAGGCCCGCTATGCCTTGCCGAACGTGATAAAAGGGTTCATCGAGCGTTATCCGCGCGTGTCGCTGCATATGCATCAGGGATCGCCGACGCAGATAGCAGAAGCGGTGTCCAAGGGCAACGCGGACTTCGCCATCGCCACCGAAGCGTTACATCTGTATGACGATTTGATCATGCTGCCGTGCTACCACTGGAACCGTTCCATTGTGGTAACCCCCGATCATCCTCTGGCGGGCAAGTCGAAGATTTCGATTGAGGAGCTGGCCGAATATCCGCTGGTGACCTACACCTTTGGTTTTACCGGTCGCTCAGAGCTGGATACCGCCTTTAACCGTGCGGGTCTGACGCCGCGCATCGTCTTTACTGCAACCGATGCCGATGTGATTAAAACCTATGTTCGGCTGGGGCTGGGAGTAGGGGTTATCGCGAGCATGGCGGTCGATCCGGTCTCCGACCCGGATCTGGTGCGGATTGAAGCCACGGACGTCTTTACCTACAGCACCACCAAGATTGGTTTTCGGCGCAGTACCTTCCTGCGAAGCTATATGTACGACTTCATTCAACGATTTGCTCCGCATCTTACCCGTGACGTGGTGGATACGGCGGTGGGACTACGTTCGAATGAAGATATTGAAGCGATGTTTAAAGACATTAAATTACCGGCTAAATAGTTACGTTTGTCTCTAAGTATTTTATGTCCAGGCCGCGCCAGGCCTGGATCCTGCGCATTAAACCACCCTTCGCTGTTATCGTTTTTTTCCTAAACTTGATCGCATAAATGAAGCATGTATCACATGTTCATCGATTGTTATTTATTAAATGAGAAACAGTACACATTTTTAATCGGCGACCTTTGCGGTGGATTCAGACTATTCCCATAATCTCTTTAACACCAACGAGCAGAGGATTGCGTTGGTTGCCAGGTAAAGGGAACGAGGATATCTGTCACTTTTCGACTGAACCAATGACAGGTTTCCAAATGTTAAAATTTTCAGCTAAATGATTTTAGATTGTAACCCTAATTAGATTCTTTAAGGTTGAGTAATGTTTTTAATAGATTACTTTAATCTAATTTAATGAAAATGACTGGATCTTGGACAATCGATTAACTTAGGATCTATCCTAAATTTTGATTGATTGGAAACGTTGTATTTATGAAAGTGAGTGATAAAACTATGGCTACCAGATTATCTTTGCAGTCCGAATTCCGGCATGAACCTGATGAACATCAGCACGGCGACAACTACAAGCGCAACGCGTGGCTGGTGCTGTTCGGCAGCTCCTTCCTGTTCTGGGTACTGGTCGTCGCCATGGTATGGACCCTCTGGAGCTAAGGATGCAGATTCAGTATGCCCAGAAGAGTGAAGAGAATGTCATTGCCGAGATGAGCGACAGTTTTGGCAATGACAACAATATGCTGGGGAACCTCATTCCCGCATCCTGGTCTCTTAATGACAACCAGATCGCTTTTATTGCCTCTCTGCTTGAAGACGGCGCGGAGAGTTAACCCTCGTTGTACGATCCATTGATTCTCTGGTGAATAACGTTTTAATGATATTGATTATCATTAAATTAAAGGCCGCGTAATGGATTAAACAGTGGGTATAAGCCAACCCGGTTGCAGATATAAAATAACGCGACTGCAAAATTGCTTTATAAACGCGGTATCTCAGATAAAATCCACGGATGAATTTATCTCAATATTAACCTGTGTAATCATCGCGTTTTAAAATTATTCTCGGCAATCTACGTCTATATTCATTTTTCGGCAAAGGGAATAGCAATGCATTCAGGTTGCATAACGCCTTACTCGCTTTCGAGCGCCAATTAACGCCCCGCAGATGATCTCTGCGGGGCGTTTTCGTTCATGAGATTGTCATTTTGTGTTGTTATCAGAATGTTACGCGGGGAATGTACTATCATTAACACAAACCCTGCATTTTGTCTGGTTATGATGGGACGCGTACGCAACGGATAACAAGAAAGGAGGAGTCATGTCGGAAACATTACGTGAAATCACCGAAGACACGCTGAACGTTAACGGTCAGCCGTATCATTTTTACAGTCTTAACAAAGCCGCCGGGGAACTTGGCGATATCAGCCGACTGCCCAAGTCAATGAAGGTCCTGCTGGAAAACCTGCTGCGCTGGCAGGATGAGGAGTCGGTCACCGGCGACGATATTCGCGCTATCGCCGGCTGGTTGAAAGATGCCCATGCCGATCGCGAGATAGCCTATCGCCCGGCACGCGTGCTGATGCAGGACTTTACCGGCGTACCGGCCGTCGTCGACCTGGCCGCCATGCGTGAAGCCGTTAACCGTCTCGGTGGCGATGTCGCCAAAGTTAACCCGCTGTCGCCGGTGGATCTGGTTATCGACCACTCGGTTACCGTCGATCGCTTTGGTGATAACGATGCTTTCAGAGAGAACGTTGAGCTGGAGATGGAGCGCAACCACGAACGCTATGTTTTCCTGCGCTGGGGGCAAAAAGCGTTTAACCGGTTTAGCGTTGTGCCGCCGGGCACCGGGATTTGCCACCAGGTCAACCTGGAGTACCTGGGGAAATCCGTATGGCACGAAGAGCAAAACGGCAGGGAGGTAGCCTATCCCGACACGCTGGTCGGCACCGACTCGCACACCACCATGATCAATGCCCTCGGCGTACTTGGCTGGGGGGTAGGGGGAATCGAAGCGGAGGCCGCCATGCTGGGGCAGCCGGTCTCCATGCTTATCCCTGACGTGGTTGGATTTAAGCTGACCGGCAAGCTTAAGCCGGGTATTACCGCCACCGACCTGGTACTGACCGTGACCCAGATGCTGCGTAAACACGGCGTGGTCGGTAAGTTTGTTGAGTTCTACGGCGATGGGCTGAAAGATCTGCCGCTGGCCGATCGCGCCACCATTGCCAACATGGCGCCGGAGTATGGTGCCACCTGCGGATTCTTCCCGGTGGATAGCGTCACGCTGGAGTATATGACGCTGACCGGCCGCAGCCCCGAGCAGGTGGCGCTGGTTGAAGCCTATGCCCGTGAGCAGGGATTATGGCGTCATCCCGGTGATGAGCCGGTGTTTACCAGTACGCTTGCGCTGGATATGGCCGACGTTGAGTCCAGCCTTGCAGGACCGAAGCGCCCGCAGGATCGCGTGGCGCTGGGCGATGTGCCAGCCGCATTTCGCGCCAGCAATGAGCTGGAGGTGAACCAGCAGCATAAAGAGGTTCGTGCGGTCAGCTATATTGACAGCCGTACCGGTCAATCCTGTCAGCTGGAAGACGGTGCGGTGGTAATCGCGGCGATCACCTCCTGCACTAATACCTCCAACCCCAGCGTACTGATGGCTGCCGGACTACTGGCGAAAAAGGCGTCTGCGCTGGGGTTGCAGCGTAAGCCGTGGGTGAAAGCTTCGCTGGCACCCGGTTCTAAAGTGGTATCCGATTATCTGGCGGCGGCGGGACTCACTCCGTACCTTGACCGGCTTGGATTCAATCTGGTGGGCTACGGCTGTACGACCTGTATCGGTAACTCCGGGCCGCTGCCGGAAGAGATTGAGCAGGCGATTAAACAGGGTGACCTGACGATGGGGGCAGTGCTGTCGGGTAACAGAAACTTTGAGGGCCGAATCCATCCGTTTGTGAAAACCAACTGGCTGGCCTCACCGCCGCTGGTGGTCGCCTACGCGCTGGCCGGTAATATGAAACTGAATCTGCAAACCGATCCGCTGGGTGAAGACAGCAGCGGTAAGGCCGTCTACCTGAAGGATATCTGGCCGTCACCGGAGGAGATCGCGGAAGCCGTACAGTTGGTCACCACCGGAATGTTTCATAAGGAGTATGCCGAGGTCTTCGCGGGCACACCTGAATGGCAGCAGATTAAGGTTAGCGAAGCGGCAACCTACGACTGGGACCACGGGTCAACCTACATCCGCCTTTCGCCGTTCTTCGATACGATGGGCAAAGAGCCTGAACCGGTCGAAGATATCCGCGGAGCGCGTATTCTGGCGATGCTGGGCGACTCTGTCACCACTGACCATATCTCCCCGGCCGGCAGCATTAAAGCGGACAGTCCAGCCGGACGTTATCTGCTTGAGCACGGCGTGCAGCCGGCGGACTTTAACTCCTACGGCTCGCGCCGGGGAAATCACGAAGTTATGATGCGCGGGACGTTCGCCAATATCCGTATCCGCAATGAAATGGTTCCCGGCGTTGAAGGGGGCATCACCCGACACATTCCGAGCAACGAACAGCTGGCCATTTACGATGCCGCCATGCGCTACCAGCAGGAGGGCATCCCCCTGGCGGTAATCGCCGGTAAAGAGTATGGTTCAGGCTCAAGCCGCGACTGGGCAGCGAAAGGCCCGCGTTTGCAGGGAGTGAGGGTGGTTATCGCTGAATCCTTTGAGCGTATACACCGGTCAAATCTGATCGGTATGGGGATCCTGCCGCTGGAGTTTCCACAGGGAGTAACGCGTAAAACGTTGAACCTGACCGGGGATGAGCTGATCGACGTGAGCGACCTGGAGCGCCTCCAGCCCGGTGCGAACGTGAAGGTGACCCTGACACGGCCGGACGGCAGTCAGATGAGTCTTGATACGCGCTGCCGTATTGATACCGGTAATGAGCTGACCTATTACCAGAATGACGGCATCCTGCACTACGTAATTCGCAATATGCTGAATGACTGAATGATTTAATGACTGAAGGGATGGCGGGCGAAAGCCCGCCTGACCGACCGGGCTACTTCGACAGCAGATGGCCCATTTTGGCGGCTTTAGTATCCAGATAATGCGCATTGTTAGGATTACGCCCGACGATTAACGGTACGCGTTCAACAATGTTGATCCCCGCCTCGCTAAGGATTTCGACCTTACGCGGGTTGTTGGTCAACAGACGCACTTCATCAACCCCCAGCAGTTTGAACATATCGGCACAAAGGGTGAAATCACGCTCATCGGCGGCAAATCCCAGCTGATGGTTCGCTTCGACGGTATCGTAACCTTTATCCTGTAGCGCATAGGCGCGAATTTTATTCAGCAGCCCGATGTTGCGTCCTTCCTGTCGGTGGTAGAGCAAAATCCCCCGGCCCTGCTCGGCGATCTGCGTCAGCGCGGCTTCCAGCTGGAAACCACAGTCGCAGCGCAGGCTGAACAGCGCATCGCCGGTAAGACATTCGGAATGAACGCGCGCCAGCACGGGTTCACCGTCAGAAACATTGCCAAAAATCAACGCGACGTGGTCGTGCCCGGTTGCCAGTTCTTCAAAACCAACCATGAGGAAATCGCCCCAGGGCGTGGGCAAATTGGCTTCTGCCACCCTTTTAAGCTGCATGTGACTCTCCAAAAACTTCAGGTATACGCTATCATCAGATGGCGCAGTGTCAGTTGCCTGACCGCTATCAATACGTGCTATTTTGCCATAACCTGCCCTGCGAAGGTTAACATGTTTGAGCGATCCAGTGATAACGCACAAATATCACCGTCACAAGGCTTATGTTATTATTTTTAATTACTATTGTTATATCAATTCAGCGTATTAACAGAAATTTTTAAGGAAGAAAGATGCCAGATATCCTGAAACGGACCACCCTGGGGATGCTGTTGTTGCTGGTCATGCCGGTACTGGTTGTTCTGTCCGGCTGGCAGTGGCAGCCCCATGAAATGGGATGGGGGTCGATCATCCTGTTCTGGTTTACGGAAACCGTTACCCGGCCCTGGGGTGTATTGACCAGCACCATCCTGTGTGTCTGGTTCCTGTGGTGTCTGCGGTTTCGGCTAAAGCCGGCGATATTTTTGCTGGCAATCCTGGTGGCGACGGTGCTTGCCGGTCAGTACACCAAAAGCCTGATCAAAAATCAGGTGCGCGAACCGCGTCCCTACGTGCTTTGGTTGGAAAAATCAGTCGGCGTCAGCAACGAGTACTTCTACGAGCTGAAGCGTAAACAGCGGGGACTGCTGGTTGAGGAGTCGGTGGCCAGCAATGAGCAGCTTCCCGACTGGCTGAAGCGGCACTGGGCGTTCGAAACCGGTTTCTCCTTCCCGTCCGGGCACACCATGTTCGCCGCGACATGGGCGCTACTCGGTGTCGGGCTGCTGTGGCCGCGCCGTCGCTATGTCACTATCACGCTGTTGCTGCTGTGGGCGTCGCTGGTGATGGGCAGTCGGCTGATGCTCGGCATGCACTGGCCGCAGGATCTCATCGTCTCCACCCTGATCAGCTGGCTGTTTATTACCCTGGCGACCTGGTTTACCCAGCGCTTTTGTGGGCCGCTCAGCGTGTTGCCGGAGGAGCAGCAGGAGATTAACGAACGGGAAAACGAGTCCCGGCAATTGTAAATGCCGTTTTAGCCCCAATATTTATTGCTTCTCTGCGTAAGCAGAAAATGCACCCCGGCAGCCGGGGAAATTGTGCGGCGTCTTAAAACTGAGAGTATCAACACAAGCATCAGGGCGTTTTTTTTGGCATAATTCATCTGGTTAACACCAGATTATGGGATGAACTGTGAAATATTTGCTGATTTTTTTAGTTGTTCTGGCGATCTTCGTCGTATCCGTAACCCTGGGCGCGCAGAACGACGGGATCGTGACGTTCAACTATTTACTGGCACAGGGAGAGTTCCGCATTTCAACTCTGCTGGCTACACTGTTTGCCTTTGGTTTTTTGTTGGGATGGGCGATTTGCGGTCTGTTCTGGCTTCGCGTCCGGGTTTCTCTGGCCCACAGCCAGCGTAAGCTTAAACGTCTTCAGCAGCAGCTGGGCCAGGCTGGTGATGCCGAAAGGGCGTCGAGAACGCCGGTCGTCAAGGAATAATCCTGTATGTTGGAACTGCTGTTTCTGTTACTTCCCATCGCCGCCGCCTACGGCTGGTATATGGGGCGCAGGAGTGCGCAACAGGATAAGCAGCAGGAGGCCAGCCGCCTGTCGCGAGACTACGTGACCGGGGTGAACTTCCTGCTCTCAAACCAACAGGACAAAGCCGTCGATCTGTTCCTTGATATGTTAAAAGAGGACAGCGGCACGGTAGAAGCACACCTGACGTTGGGTAATCTTTTCCGTTCCCGCGGTGAGGTAGATCGCGCTATTCGCATTCATCAATCGCTGATGGAAAGTGCGTCATTGACCTACGATCAGCGCCTGCTGGCTTTACAACAGCTGGGCCGTGATTACATGGTTGCCGGACTGTATGACCGCGCCGAGCAGATGTTTGGTCAGCTGGTGGATGAAACCGATTTCCGCGTGGGGGCACTTCAGCAGCTGCTGATCATTCACCAGTCTACCAGCGACTGGTCTAACGCCATAGAGGTGGCAGAGCGGCTGGTGAAACTGGGGAAAGAGCAGAAAAAAATGGAGATCGCTCACTTTTACTGTGAGCTGGCGCTCCAGGCGATGGCAAGCGACGATCTGGATCGTGCCCTTGGCCTGCTGAAAAAAGGGGAAGCGGCGGACAGAAACAGCGCCCGCGTGTCAATCATGATGGGCCGTATCCATATGGCGAAAGGCGATTACGCCAGGGCCGTCGATCGTTTGCAAAAGGTGATAGAGCAGGATCGCGAGCTGGTCAGTGAAACGCTGGAGATGCTGGAAACCTGCTTTGAGCGCCTCAATCAGCCGGCGGCCTGGTACGAATACCTCAAGCGGTGTGTGGAGGAGAATACCGGTGCGGCGGCTGAACTTTATCTTGCGGGTATCCTCGACCGTGATGAAGGGCCGGAAGCGGCGCAGACCTACATCACCCGCCAGCTACAGCGTCATCCGACCATGCGGGTATTCCATCGCCTGATGGACTTCAATCTTCAGGAAGCCGAAGACGGCAGGGCAAAAGAGAGTCTGATGGTGCTGCGCGATATGGTGGGAGAGCAGATCCGCACCAAGCCCCGCTATCGCTGCCACAAGTGTGGTTTTACCGCCCATGCGCTCTACTGGCACTGCCCGTCGTGCCGGGCCTGGTCCTCGGTTAAGCCGATACGCGGGCTGGACGGGCAGTAGCGCCGCGTCTCCCCAACGGTATTCGGCAGAATGCCGTTGGCACACTTCCTGCCATCCTCTTTTTCCACTGATACTGTTTTTCACTTAGTGTATAGGGTAGGCCTTTGTTAGTTACAACATACTAATTTATCTCAGCCATCTCCGCCTCGGCAGCGGCGTCAAAGGAAGGTCTGGCAGGGTAGAGAGCGGAAATTCATGGCAGGATCGCCACTATTCTCCACGGGTTAGCTGTAAATTCAGCGCATCCGCAGGTAAAATGCCTGCCGTTTGCGCCGTGGGGTGCTCCACTGACAAAGGGTCTTATCATGCATTCATCTCAGCTTACCGGTTCACCGATTGTGGTAGCATTAGACTATGCCGACCGCAACCGCGCGCTGGCCTTCGTTGACCAGATTGAACCCGGCAGTTGCCGCCTGAAAGTCGGTAAGGAGATGTTTACCCTGTTTGGACCTCAGCTGGTGCGCGATCTGCACCAGCGCGGCTTCGACGTTTTCCTTGACCTCAAGTTTCATGATATTCCGAATACCACCGCCCACGCTGTCGCAGCCGCGGCCGATCTGGGCGTATGGATGGTTAACGTTCACGCCAGCGGCGGGGCGCGCATGATGAATGCCGCCCGCGAAGCGCTGCTGCCGTTCGGTAAAGATGCCCCGCTGCTGATTGCAGTTACCGTGCTGACCAGCATGGATGCCGACGATTTACGCGGTCTGGGGATTACGCTCTCCCCGGCGGATCAGGCCGAGCGTCTTGCCCGCCTGACCAGTGAGTGCGGTCTGGACGGCGTGGTCTGCTCCGCGCAGGAAGCCAGCCGTTTCAAACAGCATATCGGCCAGACGTTTAAGCTGGTCACGCCGGGTATCCGTCCTGCGGGCAGCGACGTCGGCGATCAGCGCCGGGTGATGACCCCACAGCAGGCGGTTCAGGCGGGCGTCGATTATATGGTGATCGGGCGTCCTATTACCCAGTCGGCGGACCCTGCGGCCACGCTGCGCGATATTCTCACCTCAATTCAGGAGGCATAAATGGCCGATGATAACAGCAGGCTGGTCTATTCAACGGCGACCGGCCGCATTGATGAACCGAAAGTGCAGCCGCAGCGGGCAAAAGGGGATGGGATTGTACGCATTCAGCGCCAGACCAGCGGGCGCAAAGGAAAGGGCGTATGTCTGATTACCGGAGTCGATCTTGATGATGCCGCGCTGGAAAAACTGGCCGCTGAGCTGAAGAAAAAGTGTGGCTGCGGCGGTGCGGTCAAGGAGGGCGTGATTGAAATTCAGGGCGATAAGCGCGATTTGATTAAAACGTTGCTGGAGGCAAAAGGCTACAGCGTCAAGCTGGCCGGGGGCTGAGTGTTTCCTGCAAAGAGGCCGCGAAAATCGCGGCCTCTTTGTTATCTAACCGTACACGCTCTGACCGTTACTTATCAATCTGATGACCGATAATACCGCCTACCGCCGCACCGCCCACGGTGCCCAGACCGCTGCCATCAGTCAGAATAGAGCCACCGATTGCACCGGCGCCTGCGCCGATAGCGGTATTACGATCGCGCTTGGACCAGTTTGAACAGGCGCTCAGGGAAAGGATTAGCGTCGCAGCCAACATCGCAGCGGAAACGCGTTTTGCAGTATTTGACATAGTGAGAACTCCTTAATTTAGCGGCTGATTACTCGTAAAGTATAGCTGAAAGATAGAAATTCAGTACAAGGACCCCACTTTTTAACCTTCCTTGTACATACCGCTAACCGCCTGTTGTCGCGTCTCCAGCTTATCGTATGCCGTCCACAGAACGCCGCGGTCAGTCAGATACTGCCTTTATCCAGCCATTGCCTCCATACCCGCCGTGCCCGACAACGCTGACAATAGTTTACTGGCCTAAGCGGGAGAACTCATCATGCTGGAACAACTTAAACAACAGGTGCTGGAAGCGAATCTGGCACTGCCACATTATGGACTGGTGACGTTTACCTGGGGTAACGTCAGCGCCGTCGATCGCCAGCAGGGTCTGCTGGTGATTAAACCTTCCGGGGTTAGCTATCAGGATATGCAGCGGGATGACATGGTGGTCGTTGAGCTGGAAAGCGGCGAGGTGATTGAAGGCCGCAAACGTCCTTCTTCTGACACCGACACCCATCGCGCACTCTATCTGGCCTGGCCGGAGATTGGCGGAATTGTGCATACGCATTCGCGGCACGCTACCATCTGGGCGCAGGCGGGCAGGGATATTCCCGCCTGGGGCACCACCCACGCCGATGATTTTTACGGCGCGGTTCCCTGTACCCGACCGATGACCGATGATGAAATTAACCAGCGCTATGAGTGGCACACCGGGCAGGTCATTATTGAGACCCTGCGGCAGCGCGAGATCGACCCGCTGGCGGTTCCGGCGGTGCTGGTTAACTCGCATGGCCCGTTCACCTGGGGACGCAGCGCGGATGATGCGGTACACAGCGCGGTTGTGCTGGAAGAGGTCGCTTATATGGGAATTTTCAGTCAACAGCTGGCGCCTCAGCTTCCGGTAATGCAGCAAACTCTGCTGGATAAACACTATTTGCGCAAACATGGTGCGGGCGCCTATTACGGGCAGAAATAAGGCATACCGGCCGCTGTCCGTCTGCCAGCCGATGGCGGCCCAGGGTTTTTGGGGTGTTTATTGGTTACTTTTAGCCTAAAGGTTTACTAATTTGCGTTAAAAATCAAACACCCATTTAAGCGGACACATCCTCTGGATTAGGCTTGAGCTGCGTTTATCGCACAACTCACAGAGGATAAAATAATGACCGTTGTAAATCAGACTACCTGCCGACTGTTTAGCGAAGCTGGCCAGACCACCCAGCTTTCCGCTTACTATGAAGAAGAACGCCGTACCATGTGGATGCTGCTGCGTGCGCAGCCGCGCCCCAGTTTCAACCACCAGCTGATAGAGGAGATCATGAATCTCAGCTACGCGGCCCAGCGCTCGGGTCTGGCGATTGATTTCTGGGTTACAGGCTCACTGGTTCCGGGCATGTTTAACGCCGGTGGCGATTTGAGCTTCTTTGTTGATTCGATCAAAAACGGCCGCCGGGAGGCGCTGCGTGCCTATGCGCGCGCCTGCGTGGACTGCATTCATGCCGCCGCACGCGGTTTTGATACCGGTGCCGTTACTGTTGCCATGGTCGAGGGCAGTGCGCTGGGCGGCGGATTTGAAGCGGCCCTGGCCCATCACTTTATTCTGGCACAGGATACGGCAAGGATGGGATTCCCCGAGATCGCCTTCAACCTGTTCCCGGGCATGGGGGGATATTCCCTGGTCGCACGCCGGGCGGGTATGAGGCTGGCCGAGGAGCTGATATGTGAAGGGGAGTCGCACACCGCAGAGTGGTTCCAGACGCGGGGGCTGGTCGATCGTCTGTTCCAGCCGGGGGAAGCGTATCAATGCACGCGCACCTTTATTGATACCCTGAAGCCAAAACTTAACGGCGTGCGGGCCATGCTGAAGGCGCGTCAGCGGGTGCTGCAACTGACCCGTGCCGAGCTGATGGATATTACTGAAGACTGGGTGGATTTTGCCTTCACGCTGGAGCCGAAGGATATCGCCTACATGCAGCGCCTGGTACAGCTGCAAAACCGCCACAGCGCGCAGTCGCTGCTGAGGGTGGAATAATCACGTTTTGACCGAGTTTAATCAGGCACCCCAGCCCCGGTAACGGGTGGGGATTTTTATAACCAGGCGCGCTGGCGGCGTTGAGATTACGGTCGCCAGCGCAGACTATCCGCAGTGCGGCTGCGCACGTCATAGCAGAACTCACGCCATTGACCGTTACGATCCGGGCTTTACGACTCGGCCTCAAGCAGTGCCTGGGCGGTCAGTTCGTCAATAATCAACCCCCCGATCAGACCGCTGGCCAGCACCGCCCGCAGCGCAGCCACTTTGCCCGGCCCCCCGGCCAGCGCCACAATGTTATCGTGGCGACGATCGTCAAGATGCACGGCAACGCTTCTGGCGGTCAATCCGTTCTCAATTCGCTGTCCGCGGGCGTCGAAGAAGTGTCCCAGCATCTCGCCGACGGCGCCGGATGCTGAAATAGCGTTAATCTCCTGCGCTTCAATCATCCCAGCCTCAACCAGCTGGGTCGCCGGTTCAACGGTGCCGATGCCGACCAGTTTAATCGTGCTCTGCGCCGCCATATCAAACACCTGGCTAACTCCGCGCTGTGACAGCAGGACGTTGCGATCTTCAACCGTATTGGCAAAGAACGGCAGGGGCATGATATAGGCTTTCGCGCCGGTTTTTTCCGCGATGCGGTGCATAACATCGTGCGGATTAAGCGCGTAGTTTCGGGTCAGACAGCCAAGCAGTGAAACAAAGCGAACCCGGCTGGCATCCATCGCCGGCAGCTGATGAATAGCCGCCGAAAGCGTGCGGCCATGGCCCAGGCCAATGGTAATTTCAGGGTTACTCATCAGCAGGGTACGAAGATAGTCCGCGCCGGCCATTCCCAGCGCGCGAACCGGCAGTCCCTCTTCGGCCACATCCGGCGCAACGCGACAGAAATTCAGCCCGTATCGCGCCAACAGACGCGACTCCAGCTCAACGCAGGCGATGATGTCCCCGTCAATAATGACTTTAACGGCTCCGTCCTCAACCACTCTGGCGATCAGACGGTGCGTTTTCACCGATTGCAGGCCCAGGCGCTTAGCCACCTCAGCCTGCGTCAACCCGCCCACGTAGTGCAGCCAGGCCGCCCGCAGGCCAAGAGACTCATCGCTGTCAGACAAAGAGGGCACTTTCATCAGCTCATTTTTTTGGCAAGGACAGATTATGAACTTGCTGGACGGCGCGCGCCGCTTCCTTGCCTTTCTTCACAAAATGCCCGGTATAAAAATCAATAAATTCCGCGGCAGGCTGGAAATTATGCGGCGTCAGCGAGACGGAGTATACCGGAACGTCGGTCGCCAGCTGGACCTGCATCAGGCCGCTGACCACGGACTGCGCAACGAAGTCGTGACGATAGATGCCGCCGTCAACCACCAGTGCGGCGCAAACGATAGCATCGTAGCCGCCGGTTTTCGCCAGACGCTGTGCCAGAAGGGGCATCTCAAAAGCACCGGGTACATCCAGCACGTCGAGGGTGTAAGGGGTTTGCGTACTGTCCAGTTCCTGCTGAAAACCTTCCAGTGACTTAGAAACGATTTCACTGTGCCAGTTGGCTTTAATAAAGGCGATTCTTAGCGATTGCATAGTTATTTCCTGTAAGACGACCAGCGTCGGGTCCGACTGGCCGCAGGGGTTCAGAGATTCAGCTCCTCTACTCCGGTATTAATATGAGGAGCCCAAAAAGCGACGCTTTCAGCAATATCGGCCACAACCTGTCTGTCGGTAGGTTCACGCTCTTTAAAACTGAGTTCAAGACAGATCTCATTATCTTTTGCACCGCCGCGCGCTAACGCGCTGAGCAACAGGTCGGGTTGGATCCGACCATGGGTATTATACTGTAATGTAAAGGGTCGGTGTCCGCCTTTATCTAACATACTTTGCTTTATATGGATAATCGGTGAAAAAGTCGGCACAGCCTCTGCCCAGGCATAGGGATCGTAGTCGCGCGGGTCGGCAGAGGTGACGTCGCCGTGGTCGATATCGGCCATCATCCGCATCGGAATGGCCATCGCCGCATCGTCCAGCCGCCGTTGTAGCGACAGGCAGGCCGGAATCGTTTCCCCGAACTCACGCCCAACGCTCATCGGTTCCCAGAACAGATAGCTCAGCCCGGCCGCCTTTGCGTGTTCGGCCACTTCAGCCCAGCAGTCGATGGCGATAGCGATCAGATTTTCCCGTTTGGCCGCATCGTTAAAGTCATCAAAGGTGAGAATGGCGAACTGTGAGCCGATCGACTCTCCGCCCAGCTCGGCAGTGATATCGGCAAAGGTTTTAAACCACTCAATATAGTAGCGGCGCACGCTGGCATCCGGGTGGCCGAAGTGATTCAGACGTCCATAGGGGCCGGTCATCCCCGACGTGACGCGCACTCCGGTGGTATTAAGGGCTTTTTTCATCCGCCGGGTAAGCTGCGCGATGGTCGACGCGGGCCAGCCGGGGTTAATAAACTCATGGGTCAGCTGGAGATCGCGAATGCGGATCTGGCGGGCCACCGTGTGGATCAAATCCTCGGGTCCGGCAAAGCGATTGACCAGCGGGTTGGTATTCAGGGATAACGAAAGTGCCATCAGCGTCTCCTTAGCTGGCCTGCGCCTGACCGGGAGCGGCCCAGGTTTGGGTAAACCAGTCAGCAAACGCCTGCTGCTGCGCATCAGTCAGATGCAGACGATGCTTTGTGCGACGCCACAGGATGTCCTCTGCCTGCTGTGCCCACTCTTTATCGACCAGATAGCGAACCTCAGCTTCATAGAGCAGGGCACCGAAATGCCGGCCCAGCCCGGCAACGCTGGTCGCCTCACCGATAATCTGCGGCAGCCGCGCACCGTAGAGGCGGGCGTAGTGTTTGCACAGCGCGTGCGGCATCCAGGGATAGCGTTCCTTTTGCTGCTGAAGAAAGCTTTCAAAATCGGCGTGGGCGATCTCACCGCCGGGCAGCGTGGCGTCACGCGTCCAGTCCGCGCCCATCTGCGGGAAGAACGGGGCCAGCTTTTGCAGCGCATGCTCGGCAAGTTTACGGAAGGTGGTGATTTTACCGCCGAAGACGTGCAGCAGCGGCAGCTGCTGCTGCTCATCCAGATCGAAAACGTAGTCACGCGTTACCGCTGACGGGTTACCTTTACCGTCGTCAAACAGCGGTCGTACGCCGGAGAAACGGGTAATCACGTCGCTGGCGCTGAGCTTAATCTTAAAGTAGCGGTTAACGGCATCGATCAGATACTGCTGTTCGCTGTCGTCAGCGGTCACGGCGTCAGCATTTCCCTGCCAGGGAATATCGGTTGTACCAATCAGCGCTTTATCCCCCTCGTAGGGATTGACGAAGATCACCCGCTTGTCGTGATTCTGCATCAGGTAAGCCTGCTGGCCTTCCCAGAACTTCGGCACAATAATGTGCGACCCCTTGACCAGACGCACGCTGCGGCTGCTGTGGGTATGGGTAACCTGGTTGATGATATCCAGTACCCAAGGTCCGGCGGCGTTAACCAGCGCTTTAGCCCGCACGGTGCGTTTTTCACCGGTCGCAGTATGCTGCAACACGATCTCCCAGGCGTCACCGCTTCGCTGCGCCGACACGCAGCGGGTTCGGGTCAGAATAGTGGCGCCGCGCTCCGCGGCATCCAGCGCGTTCAGCGCCACCAGCCGGGCATCATCCACCCAGCAGTCGGAGTATTCAAAGCCACGGTTGTAGCGATCCTGGACAGGCGCACCCTCCGGATCGCGATGCAAATTCAGCGTGCGGGTGCCGGGCAATTTTTTCCTGCCCCCCAGATGGTCATATAAGAACAAGCCGAGGCGAACCAGCCACGCCGGACGGTCGCCGGGGCTGTGCGGCAGTACAAAACGCATCGGCCAGATAATATGCGGCGCGGCGTTCAGCAGCACCTCACGCTCAATCAGCGCTTCGCGGACCAGACGAAATTCATAAAACTCCAGATAGCGCAGTCCGCCGTGGACCAGCTTGCCGGAGCGGGAGGAGGTTCCCTGGGCAAGATCGTCTTTTTCACACATCATCACCGACAGGCCACGCCCCGCCGCGTCGCGGGCGATACCCGCCCCGTTAACGCCGCCGCCAATAATAAATACATCCAGAATATGATTCATGATTCACTCCCTTACCGCTGATTAGCGGCCAGAAACCGGCTGTTTAAGTGCTCGCCAGACCGGAGGCAGTTCGCTACGGAGCTGCCGGTAGCTGCCAAACAGATGTTGATACCGATCCGCTAATGCGGCCGGCGGTGCTTCGTTATCGTCCAGCAGCGGCGTAACCCAGGTCGCAACGCACTGCGCCATCGAGGGATAGGCACCGATGGCTACCGCCGCCATCATTGCCGCCCCCGCAGCACCGGCCTCTTCACGGCGGCTGCTGCGCACCGGAACGCCAACGCAGGCGGAAATAATCTGGCGGAGCTGACGTGAGCGAATGGCCCCGCCGGTCAGCCGCAGTTCTCCCGGCATCGTGCCGCCCATCGACTGATAGCAGTCGCGTGCGGCGAAGGCGATACCTTCAATCACCGCGCGCACCATATCGCCAAAGCCGTGGCTGTAGCTCAGGCCGATGAAACTGGCTCTGGCCTCGGCGTTAACAAACGGCCCGCGTTCACCGGCTTCTGAAATATACGGGTGGTAGAGCAGGGCACCGGGTTTGGCATCGGTTAGCCAGCGGTCGATATGCTGCACCAGCCTGGCGTGATCCACCTCGCAACCAAAGCTGGCCAACAACTCTTCGGCAACGTGCAGAAGCCAGTCCAGGTTGAGGGTTGAGGCCATGTTGGTCTGCACCTGGGTGACGTAGCCAGGCCAGGGCAGCGGGATCACATAGCCCGTTTGATCCTGATTCAGCCACACGCTTTCCGTAGGCACGGCGCGCAGATGCACCCCGGTTGAACCGATAATGGAACAGGCGGTGTTGGCTTCCCCGGTATGGACCCCCGCGCCCAGCGCGGTCATGGCCATATCAACGTAGCCGAGGCAAACGGGCGTGCCGGCGCGTAAACCGGTCAGCGTGGCGGCCTCCGCCGTTAGCGGATGGCTGACTTCGGTTCCGTCTATCACCTCCGGCAGCAGATGGCGGCGATGCTCCAGCTCCAGGGCCGCAATCACCCGGTCGTCGTAACGGCGGCTGCGGAAATTGCCGAAGGTGAAGCTGGCCTCTGACGGATCGGTGGCGCGCACGCCGGTTAAATTGAGATAGAGCCAGTCCTTGCAGTGCAGGGCAACTTCGCTGCTGTCCAGCATATCGGCGTGAAAACGATCCATGTGCGCCATCTGTGAACTCTGCTGGCAAGTATTCAGACCCGTTCCCGTCGCTTCAAACCGCTCGCGTGCCAGCGGCGAACGCGACAGCCGCTCTACCGTCGGGGCAGCCCGCGCATCCAGCCATATCCAGGCATCACCGACCGGTCGGTTTTGTGCGCCAACCAGCCAGGTGCCGTCGCCCTGTGCGGTGACCGCCACCGCCACCACGCGTTCGGCGAGGCGGTCGACCTGCCCGGCGAGGTTACGAATGGCATTAACGGCATCCTGCCAGGTTCGGCTCATCGACTGCTGTGCCGCGCCGCCTTCACCTTTTACATAGCTATTGCGAACCGACGCACAGCCCAGCTGCACGCCGTCAAGGTCAAATGCCACCGCTTTGACGACGGAGGTGCCGGAATCCAGCCCCAGAATAATGTCGCGATTATCCATTGATACCTTCGTTTACCGGGAATGAGTGTCGTAGGGAAAGGGAGAGCTGTTTCATCGGCCGGCCTCCGTTCTGTTAACGACGTGTAACTGTATTGATAAATAATGTCATGCAATATCTATCACAGAGTTAACACTATCGATGTATTATTTTTCAATAAAGGGAATAAATTTCATTTAAAAAAGAGAGAGGGATCACGAATTGCCCTTCGCACTGGTTAAAACAGGATGTGAGTGAACCGGGTTTAAACGCTATTGGGAGGGGTTTTAGGCGGATCTCCGGTAAAACCTTAAATGTTAGATCCAGATCTCGCTCTGCATAAATAGATGAACTTTAGATTGACAATAGAATAACAAACGCACAATTTTTATCACATAGAAATATCGCATTTATAACATTTCGACGGGTTTTATCGTCATGCGTGTTAACTGTCTGTGAGGCCATGATTATGTCAGGTGTTTCCGAACGTTCTTCCCAACCCAGCCACCGCCGCTTCAGGGGCTATGCGATAGGGGGTATTGCTCTACTTGCCGTCGTAACCGCAATGGCTGTTGATACCACGGTGGTTAAAATCGGTTCCGCACAGGACACGCAGGAGCAGGGCTTTTCCGCTGAAACCTGGGGTGGAAAAAACTTCCCCGGTATTAAATCCAGTATCGAAGACCGCGCCGTTGACGCCGGTGAACTGGCTGCGGCGCTGAAAACCAACCAGCAGGAGGCTGTTAAAAAATACGGTGTTGGCACCCCGTTACCGGTGATCCCGGTACGCTTTCAGGGGATCGTTGGTGAGAATAAATCAGGCATTTTCAACATCCGCATTGACGGTTTTCCAGAGGGGATGAAAGTCCGCCTGCAAACGGGGCCGGTGCTGACCGGCACTGAGCTGCGCGATGCGACGGGCGAGATCCAGTTTGGTGATTTTACCAACCAGATCGAATACCAAAACGCCGGTGCCGCGATTAATCAGACGCTGAAAGACCAACTGCTGAACAAGCTGGATCGGGATGGGTTGACCGGTAAGCATGTCGAGGTTATCGGCGTATTTCGCCTGCTGATGCCCAATAACTGGCTGGTGACACCCGTATCGCTGGAGGTCAAATGAGCGAGTTCAGACTGCATCCGTCGCTGGTGAAAGGCGAGGTTATTCTGGCGGCGAAAAACGTCAGCAAGGTTTATGGCTCCACCCATGCGCTCAAGGGCGTTAACTTCGAAATCCGTCGGGGTGAAGTGACCACCTTATTTGGTGAAAACGGCGCGGGTAAATCCACGCTGATGAAGATCCTGTCGGGGGTGATCACGCCCACCGACGGTGAAATTTTGATGAACGGCGAGGTAAAGGTCTTCAGCTCCGCCACCGATGCGCGCAATCACGGCATCTCGATTATTCATCAGGAGCTGAACCTCGCGCCGAACATGAACGTTCGCGACAACATTTTTATCGGGCGCGAAATTATCAAGTCCGGCACGGTGGACTATGCCGAAGAAACCCGTATTACCCGCCATCTGATGCGGGCGCTGGAGGAGGATATCGACCCGCTAACGCCGGTTGAGGATCTGCGGCTGGGTCAGCAGCAGATTGTTGAGATCGCCCGCGCGCTGTCGGTGAACTCACAGGTGCTGATCATGGATGAACCGACCTCGGCACTCAGCGCTGCGGAGGTTGAGGTGCTGTTTCAGGTGATCCGCGATCTTACCAGCCAGGGGGTGGCGATAGTGTACATCTCGCACCATCTGGAGGAAGCGCTGGAGATCACCGATCGGGCGGTGGTCCTGCGTGACGGGACGATGACCGCCTACGCCCACCGCGATGAGATCGATCTGGAGTGGATCGTCCGCAATATGGTGGGGGACCACTTTGACCTGGGATCGCCGCCGCAGGGCTATGACTTTGGTGAAACCGCGCTGTCGGTAGCAAATCTGACGGTAAAGGGTAAAGCCGGCATCCGGCTGGTGGACGATCTCTCGCTGGATATCCGCGCCGGTGAAATCGTCTGTATCTACGGCCTGATGGGGGCCGGGCGAACGGAGCTGATGGAGTGCGTTGCCGGACGGGTGCGTCAGTCTGCCGGCACGGTGCGGCTTAACGGTCAGGATGTCTCCGGCCTGAGCATTTCCCAGCGCATCGCCAGCGGCCTGGCGCTGGTGCCGGAAGATCGCCAGCGTGATGGACTGGTGCAGACGATGTCGGTGGGAGAGAACCTGACGCTGGCCAGTATCGGGAAATTTGTTCGCTGCCTGATGCTCTCAACCCGCCGGGAGAAGCAGCTGGCCGAGGAGAGTATCCGCAACGTTACGGTAAAAACCTCGGGTGCGGAAGCGGCGATCGGTTCGCTGTCCGGCGGCAACCAGCAGAAGGTGGTGATCGGCAAAATGCTGGCCACCCATCCGAAGGTGATTTTGCTGGACGAGCCCAGCCGGGGCATTGATATCGGCGCGAAGGCGGAGGTTTTCCGTTTACTGGCGGAGAACGCCCGACAGGGGCTGGCAATCGTTTATACCACCTCCGAAGTCGGGGAGTGCCTGAGCATCGCCCATCGCATAGTGGTAATGAGCAAGGGCCGCATTTCGGCCGTGTTTGATTCCAGCGTAACTAAAGAACGCATCATGGCTGCCTCCGGCGAGTCACTGGTCGCATAACGATGAAAATGGGAGCAAAAACCATGACTGACAGAACCCAGCCTCTGACGACTTCAGCGCTGGCTACGCCAAAAAGAAGCGATCGCAAAGGGATTAATCCTGTGCGCATCCTGCTGGAAGGGCGTGCGTTCTTCGCGCTTCTGCTGATTATTGCCGTCTTTTCCTATCTGTCGCCGAACTACTTTAGCGGCGCAAACTTCCTGACCATGGCATCGCACGTGGCCATTTTTGGCCTGCCGGCGATTGGTATGCTGTTGGTTATTTTGAACGGCGGCATCGATCTCTCCGTGGGATCTACGCTGGGGCTGGCGGGCGTCTGCGCCGGTTTCATGATGCAGGGGATCAACCTCGAAGCTCTTGGCGTGGTGCTGTATTTGCCCGTGTGGGCGGTGGCGATACTGACGCTGGCGGTCGGTGCCGCGGTGGGGCTGGTTAACGGTATTCTTATCGCCTGGTGCCGGGTTCCCGCCTTTGTCGCCACGCTGGGAACGCTGTACGTGGCGCGCGGGATCGCGCTGCTGATGACCAACGGCCTGACTTACAACAAACTCTCCGGCAGCGAAGCGCTGGGCAATACCGGCTTCGACTGGCTGGGGTTTAACCGACTCTTCAATATTCAGATTGGCGTGCTGATCCTGGGTGCCGTCGCGTTGGCCTGTGGTTTTCTGCTAAGCCGTACGGCCTTTGGCCGCTGGCTGTATGCCTCCGGCGGTAACGAGCGGGCGGCAGACCTCTCAGGTGTGCCGGTCAAACGCGTCAAAATCAGCGTGTACGTGCTTTCCGGCGTCTGCGCGGCAATGGCGGGCCTGGTGCTTTCATCACAGCTGACCTCGGCCGGGCCGACGGCGGGCAGCACCTATGAACTGACCGCCATCGCTGCGGTGGTGATTGGCGGCGCGGCGCTGACCGGTGGACGCGGTAACGTGCGCGGTACGCTACTCGGCGCGTTTGTGATCGGCTTCCTCTCCGATGGCCTGGTGATTATCGGCGTGTCCGCCTACTGGCAGACCGTCTTTACCGGCGCGGTCATTGTGCTGGCGGTCCTGCTGAACACGTTGCAGTACGGCCGACGACCCCGCTGACCTTTTTTGTCCCGGACGGAATTCTGTCGCATCCGTCCAAACGTTAATCCGAAACCTGTACCCCTAAAAATAACGGAGCAACACCACTATGTACTCGACAAGCAAACGTTTTATTCTGGCCGCGGCCGCCGTGACCCTCAGCGTATTTTCTACCCCAGGCTGGGCCGACAACGGTCTGGTGACCATTATCGTTAACGACCCGTCCAACCCGTACTGGCTTACCGAGGGGCAGGTTGCGCAGAAAACAGCTGAAAAGCTGGGCTACTCGGCGAAGGTCAGCGCCCATAAAGGGGATACCAATACCGAGAGCCAGCTGATCGATACGGCGATCACCAATAAATCGAAGGCGATCATTCTCGACCCGGCAAACGCCGATGGTTCGATAGGCTCAGTGAAAAAGGCGATTGCCGCCAATATTCCGGTCTTTGTCATTAACGCCGAACTGAATCAGAGCGGCCTGGCGAAAGCACAGCTGGTGTCCAACAACGCGCAGGGTGCCGCGCTGGGTGCGCAGCAGTGGATGCAGCAGGTCGGTGATACCGGAGACTATGTCGAGCTGATGGGGCCGCCGTCGGACAACAATGCCGCCACCCGTGCCAACGGTTTCCAGACGGTGCTGAGCCAGTATCCCGATCTGAAAAAGGTCGGCAGCGAAGTGGCTAACTGGGATCGTACCCAGGGCTACACAAAAATGCAGTCACTGCTTCAGGCTAATCCGGGGATCAAGGGCGTCATCAGCGGCAACGATGAAATGGCGCTGGGTGCGATTGCCGCGCTGAAAGAGGCGGGGAAACTGAAGCAGATTACCGTGGGCGGCTTTGACGGTTCCCCTGACGCGGTGGATGCGGTAAAAGACGGCACCCTGGCCTATACCGTGATGCAGCCGGTGGCCACCTTCGCGGCGAAGGCGGTTGAGATGGCGGACACTTATCTGAAAACCGGTAAAACCGGCGCGGCATCGGAAAAACAGCTGTTTGACTGTATTCTGATCACCAAAGATAACGCAGCGAAAATCACCTCGCCGTTTGTACTGTCTGAATAATGGCATAATGGCCAGCGGGGGCGTTTGCGCCCCCGTCTGTGTGACAATCCGATTTGCTAAATGGATCGTTCATCGGTGTAATTGACGGCGTCGGGCCGCCCGACCTCTTTTTATTGGGACGCACTATGACGCAAACAACTCAGGATCACTCTCTGAATGTATTTTTGGCAGAAACGCTAGCCGGCGACAGTCGGCAGGCGCGTCAGCTGGCACGCCGTCAGCTGATTGTGGAAGCGGTGATGGCGGAAGGGGCGATCCGCATTGAGGACATTACCGGGCGGTTTGGCATCAGCCTGATGACCGCACACCGGGATATTGATGAGCTGGCGGAGCGCGGCCTGCTGCATAAATCACGCGGCGTAGTATCGGCCACGGCCACCAGCCTGGTTGAATCCAGCGATATCTATCGGGCTACCCGGCAGCTGGAGGAAAAACAGGCCATCGCAGAAGCCGCGGCGGCTTACCTGGAGCCGGGCCAGGCGATTTTTATGGATGATTCCACCACCGTATTTCAAATGGCGCGCCTGCTGCCCGCCAGAGCGCCGCTCACCGTCATTACCAATTCCCTGACCTTAATGAACGAACTCAGAAATATTCGTGATGTTACGCTGCTCGGTCTGGGGGGACAGTACCACAACTGGTGCAATGCCTTTATGGGGCATATGACCCGCGAAGAGATCGCCCGACTGCGGGCGGATGTGTTTTTTGTCAGTATGTCGGCGATTATGGATGACACCGTTTTCCATCAGTCTGCGGAGACGGTCGAAACCAAGCGTGCCATGTTTGAAGCTGCCCGACAGCGTATTTTGCTGATGGATCACACCAAGTTCGAGCGCCGCGCGCTGCACCGTTTTGCCCATCTGCGGGAGTTTGACGTGGTGATCGTCGACAGAAGTCTTCCCGTGGCGTTGATGCGGAAAATAAAAGAGATGGGGGTCAATCTGATCGTGGCCAGCGCGAAAGCGGCCGACCCGGATTAACCCCACCCGGTAAAAATCAAGACTTCTCACCGTGCCGGGTCAGCCACTGCTCCAGCTGGTCGGCGGGCATCGGTTTAGCATACAAATAGCCCTGGCGAATATCGACACCGCTGGTCAGGGCGAACGCTTCCTCTTCCGACGTTTCAATCCCTTCGGCGATAACCTGTAAATTCAGCGCGCGGGCAACGGCGACAATCGCCCGCACCAGCGACTGCGAAACCGGAAGATTGTTGACGTCGCGGATAAAGCTCTGGTCAAGTTTAATGGCATTAATCGGCACGCGGGCCAGCTGCGAAAGCGAGGAGTAGCCGGTGCCGAAGTCGTCCAGATGCACCCCGGCACCCAGCTGCTGGAACTGCTGCATCAGCACCAGCGCCAGCTGCTCATTCTCAATCAGGCAGCTTTCGGTCAGTTCAATATCAATCGGACAGCTTTCCAGCCCGGCTTCGGCCAGCGCCCGTTTGAGATCGGTATAGATGCTCTGGTCGATCAGCTGGCGCGCGGAAACGTTGACCGCGACCCGCAGGTCGATCCCCTGCTTACGCCATGCCAGGATCTGCTCCAGCACGGTCAGCATCACCCAGCGGCCAAGGGGCACAATAAGCCCTGACTCCTCGGCGTAGGAGATAAAGCGATCCGGCCGCACCAGACCGCGCTCCGGAGACATCCAGCGCACCAGGGCTTCAACGCTGGTGACGCCGCCGTTGGCATCGACCTTCGGCTGATAGTGGATAACCAGCTGACTGTGCTCCAGCGCCTTGCGCAGATTGGTGTCCAGCCACATATACTCGAATACCCGCTGGTTCATTTCGGTCGAGAACACGCTGAACTGTCCGCGCCCGTTCTCTTTGGCGGTGTACATCGCGGTATCGGCATTGCGGATCAGACTGTCGCGATCTTCGCCGTGCTGCGGGGCGATGGCTATGCCCACCGAGCAGCCGGAGTAGACCTCAATCAGGCCAATGCGGAACGTCTGCTTCAGTCGGCCAATAATTCGCGAGGCCATCGCTTCCAGCGTGGCCTGATTCGAGTTTTCCGCCAGCACGACGAACTCGTCGCCGCCGAGCCTGGCCAGCGTCTGATTGTCTTCAAGGCAGCTGAGGATCGCCATGGATACCGCCTGTAACAGCTGGTCGCCAAACATATGGCCGTAGGCGTCATTCACTTTCTTAAAGTTATCGAGATCCAGATACACCAGGCCAACCTGCTCATCCTCTCGCTTTTCCAGCACGTCGTTAATTTGCTGATTGATAGCGTTACGGTTCGGCAGGCCGGTGGTGGTGTCGGTATTCGCCAGCACCCGCAGGCGCTCCTGGGCACGACGTTCTTCGGTAATATCGGTGCCTGAGCAGATCAGGTAGATTTCATTTTTCCCACTGCCGCTGTGGACAAACTTGTTGCGGAACAGAAACAGCCGCTGTCCCATTCGCGTTTTGACCCAGCGTTCCACTTCGTAGGAGCTGCCGTCACGGAAAAAACCGCTGATATTGCGGCGGGAGGCGGCGGCCTCCTGGCGGGTCATAAACAGCTGGAACACGTTACGACCGATGACGTCCTGCTCTTTCAGGCCGGTGTACTCTTCGCTCAGGCGGTTGAAACGCTGGATGTTGCCGTGCCGATCGAGGATTACGATCACCGAGTTGGCTTCGGAAACGACCTGCTCAGCAAACGAGAGCCCCAGCGCTAAATCGCGCGCCACCGCCGACGTATCCCCCCAGGCGGAGGCCGTTCCCGCCCAGCGGGTTGAGCTGACCTTACGCCCGACCAGATGGACAGAGAGCGGATTTCCGTAGAAGCTGAGCGTCAGATTTACGCTGGAGGTGACGACCGTCATACTGCGCACCAGGGACGCCTGCGCCGCGTTTAGCGGTACGGCAAGATTGATGTCGGCCCCTTCGGTTTCGGCGAAGTGCAGCGCGTCGCTGTCTGAAGATAAATGCCAATGAGGGCTACTGGTGCCAAAATACGCATATAGCAGAGTTTGCCCCTGTTCATCGGTCATTTATTATCTCCTTCATCGTGCAATAAAGAATGTATCTTCTTATTTTAGCGACAGAAATAGCCCATATACAAATCAGGCTACACAATAGCAATTTATCTATGTCGATAGAATCAGGATTAATAAAAAAAACGCCCCGATCGGTCGATCGGGGCGGGTAATAATGATTGCAGAGTGTCCCGTCGGTCAGGAAGGCGGAAATCTCCCATTTATTATAGGGTTACTTTCCCATCAACCCGGCCGTTTTTTGGCTTTCTGCTGCCTCACTATACAGGATAACTTCACTTTCATGCGTGGTTGGAAGCGGGTTTTGCAGCGCGCGACGAATAACGAAGAAAGACGAAATCAGCATGGTCACGGCAACCAGCATAAAGAAACCACAGAGCGCCGCATTAATCTGATTGCTCATGACAATAGTTTGCATATCGGCAAAACTTTTCGCCGGAGCAATAAGCACTCCCTGATCGATACCTGTAGAAAATTTCTTCGCCTGGGCCAGGAAACCAATGGAGGGTTTTTCATCGAAGATCTTCATCCATCCTGCCGTCATTGAGGTAATAAACAGCCAGACGGTAGGCAGAATAGTGACCCAGGCATAACGCTGCTTCTTCATTTTAAACAGCACCACGGTGCCGAGGATCAGCGCCATGGAAGCCAGCATCTGATTACCAATGCCGAACAGCGGCCACAGGGTATTAATGCCGCCCAGCGGATCGATAACGCCCTGGTAAACAAAAAAGCCCCAGCCGGCCACGGCCACGGCGGTGCCGAGCAGATTACCGAACCAGGAGCGGTTATTCGCCAGTGACGGGATGGCGGTGCCCACCAGGTCCTGCACCATAAAGCGGCAGGCGCGGGTACCGGCATCGACCGCCGTCAGAATAAACAGCGCTTCGAACAGGATGGCAAAGTGATACCAGAAGGCCATCATTGCCCGGCTGTTAAACACCTCGGTAATGATATGCGCCATGCCGACCGCAAAGGTCGGTGCGCCCCCGGCGCGTGACAGGATTGAGCTCTCTCCCACGTCGCGGGCAATCGCGGTAAGGGCTTCAGGGGTAATGACAAAGCCCCAGCCATTAATGGCCTGCGCCGCGCTCTCTACGGTTGTGCCAATCAGCGCCGAGGGTGCGTTCATCGCAAAATAGATACCCGGATCGAGTACCGTGGCACAAATCATTGCCATGATCGCCACAAACGACTCCATCAGCATGGCGCCGTAGCCCAGCATACGGATATGGCTTTCGCGTTCGACCAGCTTCGGCGTGGTGCCGCTGGAAACCAGCGCATGGAAACCGGAGATGGCGCCGCAGGCGATAGTGATAAACAGGAACGGGAACAGCCCGCCGGAGAATACCGGTCCGCTGCCGTCAACGAAGCGGGTCACCGCCGGCATTTTCAGCTCCGGCATGGCAAAGACAATGCCCACCGCCAGGCCGACGATAACGCCAATCTTAAGGAAGGTTGAAAGGTAGTCACGCGGGGCCAGCAGCAGCCAAACCGGAAGCACCGAGGCGACAAAGCCGTAAATTACCAGCACCCAGGTCAGGGTTGTGCCCTTAAGCGTGAAGAACGGCCCCCAGTAAGGGTGCAGGGCGATATCGCCACCGTAAATAATGGCCGCCATCATCAGCACGAAACCAATCAGCGACACCTCGGCGATACGGCCGGGGCGGATAAAGCGCATGTAAATGCCCATAAACAGCGCGATGGGCAGGGTCGCCGCAATGGTAAACATTCCCCACGGGCTATTGGTTAACGCCTTCACCACCACCAGCGCCAGCGCGGAAAGGATAATAATCATCACCCCCAGCGCGCCGAGCATGGTCACGACGCCGGCAAAGCTGCCCAGCTCCTGACGGGCCATTTCACCCAGCGAACGCCCGTCGCGTCGGGTGGAGATAAACAGAATCAAAAAGTCCTGCACGGCGCCTGCCAGCATCACGCCAATCAGGATCCACAGGGTGCCGGGTAAAAAGCCCATCTGCGCGGCCAGGATCGGGCCGACCAGCGGGCCTGCGCCGGCAATTGCGGCAAAGTGGTGGCCAAACAGAACCCATTTGTTGGTGGGCACATAGTCCAGCCCGTCGTTTTTACGCACGGCCGGCGTCATACGACGGTCGTCCAGCTCAAAAATATTGCGGGCAATAAACAGACTGTAAAAACGGTAGGCAATGCTGTAGCAGGCGACGGCGGCGACCACCAGCCACAGCGCATTTACCGGTTCACCGCGGTTCAGCGCCAGCATCGCAAAGGCGCAGGCACCGATTAATGCGACGGCGAGCCAGGTCAGACTGGTCTTGACGTTGTTCATTACAGTACTCCTTGTGAAATCCACGAATGGGGGCAGGAATCAGTAAGTTAAAAGTAGTGTAATGAAATGTAAAAGGAAGGTTATCAAATGAGAATTGTGAGGTGCCGGGGATTTTTTCGTTCAGGGGGGGGGAGAGAGGACAGCGGGATAACCGGGTTATCCCGCTGCCAGCGTCAGGCTACCGGACGGGCAACCACGCTGCGGGTTTCCATACGCACTTCGGCGATGGTGACCTCAATCAGATCGGTTACGCGATAGGCGACCTCACCCTTGATCATCACCGTACCGTTCTCGTTGCTGCACGTCAGCTCATCACGCACGGCATGGATAAACGGTGCCGGAATAAAGGCAACGGCACCAATATCCTGAAGGCGTACGCGCATACCGCCACGCGAAACGTCAATGACTTCGGCGCTGAAACGCTGGTCGGTTCCCGCGGCTTTTTGCAGGTAGCGGGCATAGAGCCAGTCGCCCACATCGCGCTCTGCCATGCGGTTCTGACGACGGCGTTCAGCCATCTTCACCGTCAGCTCATCCGCCGGGCGCTCCGCGTCTTCACCCTTAACGATCGCTTTCAGCAGGCGATGGTTAATCATATCGCCAAACTTACGGATCGGTGAGGTCCAGGTGGCATAGGCTTCAAGGCCCAGACCAAAGTGCGGACCCGGGGCCACGCTGACTTCAGCAAACGACTGGAAGCGACGAATGCGGCTGTCGAGGAACTGGGTCGGCTGGCTATCCAGTTCGCGGCGCAGCGTGCGGAAACCGTCCAGCGTGGCAATCGCCTGCGGGTCGGCGGTGATGCCGTGATTTGCCAGCACCGCTGCGGCCTGCTCAGCGTTCACCATGTCAAAGCCCAGGTGTACGTTGTAGATACCAAAGCCCAGCCTGTCGCGCAGCACGGTGGCCGCGCAGATATTGGCGAGGATCATTGACTCTTCAACGATACGGTTGGCAATGCGGCGATGCTCGGCAACGATATCCAGCACTTCGCCTTTCTCGCCCAGCAGGAAGCGGAAATCGGGACGATCTTTAAACACCAGCGCGTGGGTTTGACGCCACTCGCTGCGCGCCAGGCACAGACGGTGCAGCAGGCGGATCTGCTCAGCAATCGCTTCGCTTTCCGGCTGCCACTCGCCGCTGTTTTCCAGCCAGTCGGAGACGTTGTCATAAACCAGCTTGGCTTTCGACTCAATCCACGCCGAGAAGAAGTGAATGTCACCGACGATTGTTCCGTCTGCGGCGACGGTGATCCGGCATGCCAGTACCGGACGACGTTCATGAGGGCGCAGCGAACAGATGTCGTCGGACAGACGGCGCGGCAGCATCGGGATATTGAACCCCGGCAGATAGTTGGTGAAAGAGCGCTCGGCGGCGATCTTATCCAGCTTACTGCCAGCCTCGACGTAGGCGGTAGGGTCGGCAATGGCGATAGTCACCTGCAACGAACCGTCGGCGGCTTCTTCTGCGTACAGCGCATCGTCCATATCTTCAGTGCTGGCGCTGTCGATAGTCACGAAGTTCAGGGCGGTCAGATCTTCGCGATGCAGATGCTCGTCCAGCATCTCTTCCGGCGTTGCCACGTCCGGCGCCTCACGTTCGAGAGCGTGGCGTGACAGCGTCACCCACCACGGCGCCAGATGGTCATCCCCGGTGGTAATAAACTCGGTCAGCTCGGCGTAAAACGTGCGGTCACCTTTTAGCGGGTGGCGGCGCATCTCAGCCACGGCCCAGTCACCGTTCTGGAAATCATGATTCACGCTGCGGTCAGCGCGACACGGGATGGCGTCCTTGAGCAGGGGATGATCGGGAACAATCGACAGGCGATCGTCTTTACGCTGCACCCGGCCCACAAAGCGGGTCAGGAACGGGTCGATCAGCGTTTCCGGATCGGCAACTTCGCGATCTTTATCCGTTTGCAGAACCGCAGAAATACGGTCGCCGTGCATGACTTTTTTCATGAACGGTGGCGGAATAAAGTAGCTTTTCTGAGCATCGACTTCCAGGAAGCCGAACCCTTTTTCCGTGCCTTTTACCACACCCTCAACGCGCGGCGTCTGGGAGTGGAGTTTCTCTTTGAGCTGCGCGAGCAGCGGATTATCCTGGAACATAATTTCAACAGTTTTCGTGGCCTAAGAGCGGCAGACAGTTTTACGCGATTAACCGCTTCGCGGCAAGCGCGTGATGAATCGGACGGCCATTTTTCAGGCCGTCCACGCACTTATGCAATCCGCAGCCCCGGCACCACGGGTGAAAGATTGATTTTCACCGGCACCGATTTGGAGGTAGGCGTACCGCTGATATCGCCAAAGCTTGAGAGCGGCACCAGCGGGTTAGTTTCAGGATAGTAGGCGGCCAGGTTACCGGCCGGTATCGCGTAGGGCACCAGCTTGAAGCCGTGAACCTTACGGGTAATGCCATCGTTCCACAGCGTTTCGATATCGACATTATCCCCGGCGACATAGCCCAGTCTTTCCATGTCCTGCGGATTGATAAACAGAACTTCACGCTGACCATACACGCCGCGATAGCGGTCATCAAGACCATAAATGGTGGTGTTGTACTGATCGTGTGAACGCAGGGTTTGCAGGGTGAAAGGCACCGGCACATCCAGCGGCGGAAACAGCGACGCGGGCAGGGCGGCGCTGCTGAACTGCGCTTTCTCATGCAGGGTATTAAAACGGTGCTCCGCCGCGGCGTTACCCAGATAGAAGCCGCCTTTAATATTGCACTTTTCGTTAAAGTCGGCAAAGCCCGGAATGGTCGCCGCAATATGGTCGCGGATCAGATTGTAATTCCCCGCCAGCGAGAGCCAGTCAACCTTACTGCTGCCCAGCACGGCTTGGGCGATATTGGCCACAATCCAGGTTTCTGAACGCTGCGTATCGGCCAGCGGTTTACCCACGCCTTCAGAGGCGTGAACCATGCTGAATGAGTCCTCCACGGTAATAAACTGCGGGCCGCTGGCCTGGATATCCTCTTCGGTTCTGCCCAGGGTGGGCAGGATCAGCGCATCGACCGCGCCGGGACACAGATGACTGCGGTTAAGCTTGGTACTGATCTGCACGGTCAGCCCGCAGCGGCGCAGCGCCTCTTCCGTACGCGGACTGTCGGGGGCCGCGGCCGCCAGATTGCCGCCGAGCGCAATCAGCACTTTAATTTCATCGCGCAGCATCGCCTCCAGCGCCTCGACGGTGTTATGACCGTTCTCACGCGGCGGTTCAAAGCCAAAGTGCTGCCCCAGGCTGTCGAGAAACGCCTTTGGCGGCTTTTCGTCAATACCCATCGTGCGGTTGCCCTGCACGTTACTGTGGCCGCGCACCGGGCAGAGTCCGGCACCTTTCTTACCGAGCTGACCGAAGAGCAGCTGGAGATTAACAATTTCCCTTACGGTATCTACCGAGTGTTTGTGCTGGGTGATGCCCATCGCCCAGGTACAGATCACCCGCTCTGCTCCCTGATAAATCGCGGCGGCTTCACGGATCTGCTGTTCGCTGAGGCCGGACTGCCGTTCGATATGCGCCCAGTCTGAGGCGTCAACCGCGGCCAGATAGGCGGTCATTCCCTCGGTTTTGGACTCGATAAACGCATCATCAAACAGGCCTTTTTCACCGGCCGCGATCAGCGCCCGATGCTTCTCGACCAGCACCTTAACCATGCCGCGCACGGCGGCCATATCCCCGCCCAGATTGGGCTGATAGTAGGCTGAGCTGATCTGCCCGGCCTTGCTGGTGACCACTTCCAGAGGTTTCTGGGGGTCGGCAAACCGCTCCAGTCCGCGTTCGCGCAGAGTGTTAAAGGTGACGATTCTGGCACCGCGATCGGCGGCGTGCCGCAGGCTGTGCAGCATACGTGGGTGGTTGGTGCCCGGATTCTGACCGAAAACGAAAATGGCATCGGCATGGTCGAAATCAGCCAGACTGACGGTGCCTTTACCAACGCCGATACTGCGTTTAAGACCGCTGCCGCTGGCCTCGTGGCACATATTGGAGCAGTCGGGGAAGTTATTACTGCCGTTCATCCGGCCAAACAGCTGATACAGCCAGGAGGCTTCATTGCTGGCGCGGCCGGAGGTGTACAGCTCCATCTGATGCGGGCTTTCCAGTGCCTTAATATGCTGCGCAATCAGCGCGAAGGCGGCATCCCAGCTGACGGGCTCATAACGGTCGGTGGCGCGGTTATAACGCAAAGGTTCGGTCAGGCGGCCCTGGTACTCAAGGAAGTAGTCGCTCTGCTGATAGAGGGCGGTGACGCTGTGCTGCGCAAAGAAATCAGCACCAATATTGCGGCGGGTTGCCTCCCAGGTGACCGCTTTTGCGCCGTTTTCACAGAAGCTGAAGGTGCTTTTATTATCATCACCCCAGGCACATCCGGGGCAGTCAAAGCCCTTAGCCTTATTCATGCGCATCAGATTGCGCATATTTTTTAACACTTCTTTGCTATCAAACACAAAGCGGGTGGTGGCTTCAAGTGAACCCCAACCGCCAGCGGCGGCCTGGTAAGGTTTAATCGCTTCTTTAAATTTCATAATATGCAGGCTTATGTTGGATTTTTGTTAATAATTTTAGCTTGTCCGGCTAAGTTTGCGTTTCGGGGTAAGAATTGTCTAATTGATTGCAGCGATGGAGCGATAGCTCTCATTTATCGTGAAACTTAAAAAATGTGACAAATATCGCCAGAATGCCACTTTCCCCGGTTATGATGGACGCCATCAGGCCACCGTTAACAAAAGGTGCGCGTCCTGCTAACACCACCGATCGGGATAGAAAAAATAGACATAAAACAGCTTATTTATCTCTGTAATCTGGAGCGTGAACGCCACTTTGGTCGCGCTGCCGAGGCCAGCTTTGTCAGCCAGCCTACGCTCTCTATGCGGTTGAAAAATCTGGAGCGCGAGCTGGGACTCTCGCTGATCAACCGCAGTAACAACTTTGACGGTTTCACGCCGGAAGGTGAGCGGGTGCTCTCCTGGGCGCGGGAGATTGTCTCTGTCTATCAGGGGCTGAAGCTGGAGGTCGAGGCGCTGAAGCACGGCGTGAGCGGGACGCTGCGCATCGGCGTGGTGCCGCAGTGCAGTATCACGCTGTCGCCTCTGCTGAAAACTATTTCGGATCGCTACCCCCAGCTGGACTATCGGGTGGCGGTGCTGAGCGCCGATCAGCTGCTTGAGGCGCTGAACAGTCATACGGTGGATGTCGGTATTGGTTTCTTCGAACTGGTGACGCTGCGTGAACTGCATTTTCAGGCGGAGATGCTGGACGATCGCGGCGTTGAGGTGATCTGGCATCCGCAGCATTTTCTTCAGCCGGCGGCGGAGGGTCCGCTGACCCTGGCGGATGCGGCGAAAATGCCGCTGTGCCTGGCCGAACAGACCCGCTACTTCCGACGTTATCTGGACGGTCATTTTCGCGATGCCGGGCTGCATCTGCGCGTGGTGCTGGAAACCACCTCGATACTTCAGCTGATCCAGGCCGCGCAGGTGGGGCTGGGTTGCCTGATCTCACCGGTTGGCCATCTGCTGCCTGAAATGACGCGCGATCTTTGTCGCCGTAGGCTGCTGCTGCCGCCAATGACGCGGCAGGGGGCGGTAGTCATTGCTGAACCCGGGCGCGCCACGCCGCTGGCGCAGCACTTCTTTGATGAGGTTCGGCACGTACTGACAAATTAGCGGAATGACATTTAGCCGCTTTTCACTTCGCCGCTGCCAAGGCTCTGCATCAGCCGGTTGCCCCAGGCCGCCGCCGCGGTGCTCAGGATCACGCTGAACACCGCATTAGCCGTTAATCCGGCTTCGCGCAGCGGCTGTACGTGCGCTGCGCTGAACCGTTCGGGAGAGCGGGTCAGCTGCGCCGCCAGCAGGATCACTGCTTTTTGCTGTTCATCCGCCACATTCAGCGCCGCCTCAATACTCTGCTCCAGCGCATCGCGCAAATCGCCCGGCGGATAGCGATAGAAACAGCCGCTGCTGCCGTTTATACGGGCGGTTACCGCGACGGCCAGCGCGCTTTCGGCCGAGTCGTGACGATCGCTCAGCGCCTGCATTAAATGCCCCCAGCCGTTCAGCACGTCGCCGTCGTGGGCCAGCAGCCAGACAAAGGCGTCAGGCTGCATCACGGGCAGGCAGAAGGTCAGGGCTTCCAGCTGGTCCGCCGCCGCATAGCGCGGTTCCAGCGCGGCCAGCGCAGGGTGCCAGCCCTGCTGAGTGACGCTAACGGCATCGGGCGGGACGGTTACGCCGGGTATCCAGCGCACCGGCAGCGCCATCAGCGCGTGAATGCCTGCCACGACCCGCGCCTGATAGCTGACAAAGCCAATAGTCTGGCTGAAACTGATGATATCCGGGGCGCTTAATCCCACGTCGTCAAGGCGTTGCAGCGCGGCGCTGTCGATAAGCGTAGGCTGCCCGGCAAGCTGGCGGGCATACTCGGTAATTTGCGTTAACCGACGATTGCTTTCACGTGATGAATCCGGCCCCGGCAGCGGATTGAGCCGTGCCGCATAGTGATTGCACAGCCGCTGTATACCGGTGACCTGAGCAACCGTCAGCGCCGTGCTGACCCGGTCATACAGCGTCAGGGTATGGGTCAGGCTGGTTGTCATCTGGCCGGGCAGCAGCAGCTGATAGAGATCGCGTGAGGCCAGCTGAACAGGCTGAGCCTGTTGCAGTACTGCCTTCAATTCACCCTCCGCCTGCTGCATCAGACCAAGCAGAAATCGGTCTGGAATATCGGCAGCTTCAGGAACCAGCGCGGCGCGTTGCGCAGGCAGACTGGTCTGGGTTTCATGATACCAGTGGCTGTTGCCGGGATAACGGCGTTGTTCCATGGGCATTCCTTGTAAGTTAACTTACCCGTCGCCTGATCCGCGTCGTCAGGGGACGAAGTGCGGCGGGTATAAATGGCATGGATATCCTGGCGTAAGCGCACTGACGAACAAAATAATGATCGGTGCTATTAAATAGCTGGAAGATATAAGGCCTTACGCAATTAAACCGCGTTGGCGGGCCGGACTGCGGCGGCGGTCAGGCGAGCTGTATCGGCGCAGGCAGCATGCGATGCACGCTGCCTGCGCCGGGAGTGAAGGGCAGTAAGATGGAGAGGGAAGCGGGGGGGCTCAGCGGTCTTTACGCCACGCGTCGGCGGTCAACGGTTCACCAAAATGGCTGTTAATCAGTCGTTTGGTCAGATCGTGCAGCGGACAGGCGAGTACGTCAGCCGTGCTGCCCCGTTCCACCACCTCGCCCTGATGCATAACCAGCACCTGATCGCTGATATGCTTCATCATGCCCAGATGCTGAGTGACGTAGATATAGGCAATGCGGTGCTTGTCCTGAAGCTCTAGCATCAGATTAATCAGCTGGGAGCGCATCGACATATCCAGCGAAGCCAGCGCTTCATCGGCAATAATCACCTGCGGCTGCAGGATCAGCGCGCGCGCCAGGCCGATACGCTGTTTCTGCCCCGGTGCCAGCATATGCGGATAGTAGGACGCATGGTCGCGCAGCAGTCCGACCTGTCGCAGCGTGGCGATGATGCGTTTCTCCCGCGCTTCTGCGTCCAGGTCCGTGTTCAGACGTAGCGGGAAATCCAGGATCTGACCGATGCGCTGGCGGGGATTTAACGAGGTCGAGGGATCCTGAAATATCATGCGGATACGCTGGCTGCGGTAGCCGTAGTCGCCATACTCCAGGGCATGATTTTCAATCAACATTTCACCAGAGGTGGGTTCAATCATCCCGCTAAGCATTTTTGCCAGCGTGGATTTACCCGAACCGTTTTCACCGATAATGGCCAGTGTCTGGCCCTCACGCAGGGTAAAACTGATCTTTTTCACCGCCTCAACGTGCTGACGACGAAACAGCCCGGTACGGTAGCGGTAGGTTTTGCTGAGATTACGCACTTCCAGCAGCGTTTCGTCCATTACTGTTGCTCCGTGTTCAGCGGAAAGTGGCAGGCGTACAGATGAGTTTTCGAACCGGTGAGACGCGGTGTTTCGATACAGGTTCGCTGCGCATACGGGCAGCGCGGTCCGAGACGACAGCCTATCGGCAAATGCTCCAGTGACGGGATCGCGCCGGGCAGGGTATTCAAACGGCTTTTATGCGGCAGCGAACGGCCAAAATCCGGCATGGCGCGGATCAGCGCCTGAGTATACGGATGATGCGGTGCAGCAATCAGCTCTTCGCTGACCGCCGTCTCCACCGTCTGACCGCAGTACATCACGTTGATACGGTCGGCCCAGTGACTGAGCATTTGCAGGTCGTGACTGATCAGCAGAATGGTGGTGTTGTTATTCTGGTTCAGCCGCGTCAGCAGGCGGAAAATTTGTGCTTGGGTGGTGGGCTCCATGGCGTTGGTCGGCTCATCGGCAATCAGCAGACGCGGCTGATTAGCCAGCGCAATGGCAATCATCACCTTCTGGCACTCGCCGTCCGTCAGCTCGTACGGGAAGCTGCGCATGATGTCTTTATGATCCTTGATCCCTACCCGGTGCAGCAGCTCAATCGCCCGGCGGTGACGCCAGCGAAAGCGCTGATACCAGCGGCCTTTCCAGGTCACGCCGGGGATCGCCTGCTTAAGCTGGGTGCCGATACTTTCCGACGGATCGAGACAGGACTGCGGCTCCTGAAAAATCATCGACACGTTCTGACCGATAAGCTTGCGCCGTTCGCGCGGCGAGAGCCGCAGGAGATCGATATCATCAAAGCGCATGCGGTCGGCGGTGATGCGCCAGTTATCCTTGGTGACGCCACAGATGGCCTTGGCGATCAGGCTCTTTCCGGAGCCGGATTCCCCAACCAGGCCGCGCACCTCTCCCTCGGTCAGGGTGATACTGACGCGATCGACCGCTTTGACCGGACCCTCGGCGGTCATAAATTCAATGGTCAGATTACGAATATCGAGCAGCGGCATTATTCAACTCCCGCAACGATGGCCCGGCGGACGCCGTCGCCTAACAGATTCACAATCAGAACACTGAGCATAATTGCCGCGCCGGGTAACATCACGGTCCAGGGTGCAACATAAATCAGTTCAAGCGAATCGCCCAGCATCGCGCCCCATTCGGGTGACGGCAGCTGCGCGCCAAGGTCGAGGAAGCCCAGCGCGGCGATATCCAGAATGGCCATAGACAGGGCGCGGGTAAACTCGGTGACCAGCTGGGCCAGAATATTGGGCAGGATGGCATACCAGAGAATATCCAGGCTGCTGGCACCGTCAAGACGGGCGGCCACGACATACTCTTTTTCCAGCTCATCATGCACCGCGCTGTAAATTTCGCGCACCAGCCTTGGCAGGATCGCCAGGAACACGGCCAGCATCGCGTGCTCCAGCTTGGGTCCCATAAACGCCACTATAATTATAGCCAGCAGCAGGGAAGGAATAGAGAGCAGGGTGTCGAGTACATGGTTCATCACCGCTGAGCGCAGGCCGTGCGTTAACCCCGCCAGCACGCCGAGCAGCATGGCGCAGACGGCGGCGGCCAGCGTCACCACTATTGCAGAACCCACGGTTGGCGCAGCACCGCTCATCAGGCGGCTCAGCAGATCGCGGCCCAGATCGTCGGTGCCAAGAAAGAAGGAAACGTCGCCATAGCGCGACCACGAAGGCGGCAGCAGCTGATAGCCCAGGAACTGCTGGTCAATGCCGTAAGGGGCCAGCAGATGGCCAAAAATGCACAGCAGCAGCAGGGCGATAAAGCTGTAAAAGCCAATCATCGCCGTGGTGTCGCGGTAGAACAGCCCCCAGGTGTGGCGTAGCGGGCTGGGCGGCCGTTTTTCTGCGTAGATATTATCGGACGGCATAAGGCATCACTTGATGTATCCTGAAGTAGTGTGACATTGCTTCAAATTTTAACCTTGAATCAAAAAGTTATCTCTGCGGCTTTGCGTTAAGTTACTGCATTATTTTATGTGGGGAGCAACAGTTTATAGCGCTGTATAAAAGCTGTGCTGGCCAGAAGCCGCATAGATTCCGTTCAGATAGACTCAATTCTCACAGGTGATTATCCTTCTATTACGTCGTCACAAGCAAGGGAACGCAGGCGGCAATTTCGTGCATGAATTACAAAAGGTTACTATCCCCCGCAGACAGAGTATGACTGAAAGAAGTCAAAACAGTGTAGCTCCGGCGATGGACGCTGCCAGCGGCTACCTGAAGGTGTCATATGCTAAACCCGCAGAATTGAAAAATATTCACAAGAGCGGGCAAATCATTGAAAACCTCGTCGGTCCTGCTGGTGGGGGGTCTCTGCACGATGACCATTAGCGGCACGGGATCCAGCCTGATGCCGTGACGATCGGTTAGCGTGCAGCGGTTGGGGCAGCAGATCGCCGCGACGGTGCGCGGCGGAGTTATGTGGGAGAGCGGGCGGCAACGTGGCCCTCGCGTCTCGCAAGGCTATCGCTTTAGCAACCCACGCAGCAGCAGCTCCAGCGCGGCGATACCGCGTTCAAGACGCATCCTGCTGTCCTCGCCGTCGGCGATCCAGAACGCCCCTTCGGCCAGGCTGCCGTAGATCAGCGATGCCAGCACCTGCGGATCGGCTTCTTCCACTACGCCCTGCTGCATAAGCCTGTCGATCAGGCGTTGCATAGACTCGATGCAATGACGTTGTGATTCAGGCGACGCGCCGCCCAACACCGCTCTGGCATCGCGCAGCACGATGCGCTGGATTTCAGGCTCCAGCGCCATTTCCAGATAGGCGCGGCAGCGGCGGCGAAAGCCTTCCCAGGCGTCACCGGCAGCATCAGAGATGGCTTGCAGTCGCCGATCCGTTTCGGCGTCGATCTGGTCCACCACGGCGGCCAGCAATCCTTTCTTGTCACCGAAGTGGTGATAGAGCGCACCGCGGGTCAGGTTCGCCTGGGCGGTGAGGTCATCCATCGAGGTGTCGGCATAGCCGTGCTCGGTGAAGACACGGCGTGCAGTTGCCAGCAGCGTGGCGCGAGTTTCTTCCGTCTCGGCGCGGGTGCGACGAACCATGTAATTCCCCTTACATACGATGCGTATCATTATTTACAAACATCGCGTATGAATATATGTTCTTATTCATACGTTGTGTATGTATTGTCGCCGAGCCAGTTTGCCAAGGCAAGCGAAGACTTCAGGAGAGCGCGATGGCCAATCCCTGTCGTGAACTTTTCGCCACGCCTGTCAGCAAGAGCTTTGCCCTGCCTGCCAGGCGGACTAGTCGCCGTCGTATCGTTACCTCTGCTCAAGCGTAGACGCATTCCCTGGAAGAAATGATGCTTTAACCGCTGGTGCTGCGCCGCCCGGACTTGGAACCGCTAATTGCAGGGCACGTGGACTCCACTCCGTTTAAAATAATTGTCGACGCGGTAGAACGATCGCTCTACATTCATCGTATGAACAAGAAACCAACCGACACACGAGAAAAAATCCTCAAGACCGCTGAGCAGCTGATCTATCAGAACGGAATTCATGCTACGGGCATGGACCTTCTGGTGAAGACCTCCGGGGTCGCGAGGAAAAGTATTTACCGCCACTTTATAAACAAAGAGGAGGTGGCCGCCGCTGCATTAAACGCGCGCGACGAACGGTGGATGTACTGGTTCAGAACTGAATCTGATAAAGGCGAAACGCCTCAGGATCGTATTCTGAATATGTTTACCGCTCTGAAAAGCTGGTTTGAAACTGAGGACTTTCGCGGCTGTGCGTTTATCAACACCGCCGGAGAGGTGGGCGACCCTGACGATCCCGTTCGCCTGATAGCCAAACGGCATAAGCAGAACGTGCTGGACTACACGCTCGAACTTGTCGGGCAGCTGAATATCGAGAACCCTGATGTTGTGGCCAGACAGCTGCTGATTTTGATTGAGGGTGCCATCACCCTGGCCTATGTGATGGGCGATAGCAGCGCTGCCGACAACGGCAGAGAGATGGCGAAACTGTTGCTGAAACAGGTTTCTTCTTAAACGCCAGAGATTGAGTGTTTTATGATATATCCACCGCGGATTTATCAGGGGGTATTGCCTGCGTATTTGATTGATATGCAAATAAGTACGATAATCCCTGCAAATAATATGGATAAACAGGATGTTTATGCTCAGACTCTACACGCTATGGGAACTCGAACGAGCGCTGTACCCCGAAGAATTTCAGCACATACTGACACCATATGCAGCGTTAAAAAAAGCTACGTTTGCTTATGATCTCGACCACCAACATTATCAAACGCTTCCAATCAACGAAGTCCCGAGGCCACTTATCTGGCCTAAGGACAAGCCCTATACCCTTTCTGGATACGATCCTGTTTATGATGCCCTTGAAATAAATTTGATGGAAGGCTGGGTTATCGGAGTGGATACGGATCAACACTGGGATGAGAGAGTAAATCCTTTTTATATTAATGTTGAGGGTGAACTTGTTTTTGATAGTGAGGACACTTTCTGTTGGCTTGTCGGTGATTTCCAGCGCGCATACCAAATTACTGTCAATATCCAGAACGGAGAGAAACCAGCAGAAACAGAGAAGTTTCGACCCTCCGCAGAACCTGTACAGATCGCACAAGCAGGGAAAATCAACAGTAAGACTGCGGGTATGTTACTAGCCGCAGGAGGTATCTATAATGGCAATGTAGAAGGGTTTAGGAAAACAGCGGAACAACTCGGCGGCGATGCGACAGCAGGTTACAATCAAGTTATGGATAACAAGGGAGTACTCATAGCAGGTGGTTCAGTGCTAGCTGGAGTTACCCTTGGTAGGTTAGGTACAGTGAGTGAACTAGAAGAATTATCTGCTTTATCAAAAGTTCCTAAGCTATCACAATCTGAATTTGTAAACTTCGAAGCCAAACAGCTACAGAAAAAATTTAAACATGCTGTAGATTTCAACATTTCTGGCAGTTCAAACGCAGAGGGACTGAAATTATTTGAGCGAGCACTCAAAGACCATATTGATGATCCATCAACTCTGAAAATAGCCGGCAAGTATCGGTGGAAACAGGATGTATGGCACTTCTACAACACAGAAACTAAAATTGACGTAATGACTAAAATGGATGGAAATTTCATTTCAGGATGGAAGCTATCTGAAACACAGATGTCCGACTTAATAGGTGAAGGAAATGTCTTCTAATCAAACCGAATTGGCCATGTTAGACCTCATCCAAAATTTTATTTCAGGAAATATAGCCGCTGAAGAGTTTGAGGAACATTACTCAACGCTATGGCGGCGGCACAGAGACTCTGTAGAGCCAAAAACAGCAGACGCAGACACCCAACGTTACTTTGATTCGGTTTTTTCGGCGGTAGACGCTTACTGCTCCGATCCTGAATTATTCGACGAGGATGACCTAGACGATCGGGGTTTAGTTGATGCTATTTCGATTTTAAAAGCGGCATGGGAAAAGTCTGTTCTGGCGTAATTTAACAGACTAATCCTCATAAGCCATACACCCTATCTCAGGGCATACCACTCCTTATGCTTAAGCGGATTGGTCATTGCGCCCAGAATGTCAGCGAGTACGTTCACGGCAATCACCAGGCTTCCCATCACCATCACACCGGCAGAGATTGCGGCGTAATCCTGCTGGCGAATGGCGTTTACCAGCCAGCGGCCCACCCCCGGCCAGCTAAAGACCATTTCGGTGATCATGGCCAGCGTCAGCATCGTGGAAAACTGTAATCCCAGACGCGGGATCACCGGCGGCACCGCGTTGTGCAGTACATGGCGGCGGATAATGGTAAACAGCGACAGGCCACGGGTTGCGGCCGCCTTAACGTAGTTTTGCTCCATCACTTCCCGCGTGCTGATACGCAGCAGACGGATCACCTCAGTGATAGGCGCCACCGACAGGGCGGCAACCGGCAGCACCATGTGGGTAAGCACGCTGATAATCATCTCGTGACGCCACGGTGAATCAGAAAGCAGGGCATCGATCAGGGAAAAACCGGTCACGTTTTTTACCGGATAAAGCAGGTCAAAGCGCCCGGACACCGGCAGCCAGCCAAGATTGAGCGAGAAAAACAGCGTCAGCAGCAGCGCCAGCCAGAACACCGGCATCGAAAAGCCCAGCAGCGCCACCGCACTGATGACTTTATCCTGCCATTTTTTATGCATGACGCCCGCCAGGATACCCATAGGAATACCGACCAGCATCGCCAGGGAAAAGGCCAGCACGCACAGCTCTAACGTAGCGGGAAACACCTCGCGCAGCTGTTGGTTGATGGACTGACCGTTAATGCTGGAAACGCCAAAGTCCAGCTGTAAAAGCCCCTTAAACCAGAACAGCAGGGCATCGGTTAACGATGCCCCCTGCAAGGGGGCATGGGGCGTAAAGTAGTTCAGGCTAAAGCCCACCAGCGCCAGCATAAACAGGGTGATAAAGAACAGCACCAGCCGGCGCAGCGTATAAATAATCACGGCGAAGTCTCCTTACCACCATCCCGATGGACTCCGGCAAATGACGCATTGCCAAAGGGACTGAGTACCAGACCCTTCACGTTGTAACGGTAGGCCTGTAAGCGCAGCGAGTAGGCCAGCGGCAGTACCGGCAGCTCTTCCGCCAGCAGCGCCTGGGCGCGACTGTAATAGTCAATTCGCTTCGCCAGCTGCTGTGAAAGCAGCGCCCGGTGGACCAGATCATCAAATTCCGGGTTACACCAGTGAGCATAGTTGGTTTGTGAAGCGATAGCCGCGCAGCTCAGCAGCGGACGGAAAAAACTGTCCGGGTCGTTGCTGTCCGTAGACCAGCCCGTCAGGGTCAGATCGTGGTTCATCTCCATCAGCCTCGCCTCCTGGAAACGGCCCTCGACCTGAGTGATGGTGACGCTCACGCCAATTTGTGCCAAATCGGCCTGCAACAGTTCGGCGGTTTTTTTAGGGCTGGGATTCCACGCCTGGGAAGCGGAGGGCACCCACAGATTGAGGTGGAGGTTTTCAACCCCCAGCGCCTTCAGATCTTCCCGGGCTTTCTTCGGGTTATACGCGGTGACGCGGGCGTTGGTGTCATAGGCCCACGACGCGCGCGGCAGAATCGAGGTCGCCGTTTCCGCCGTACCGTAGTAAATCGACTCCATCAGACGTTCATTGTTAATTCCCAGCGCCAGCGCCTGGCGCACCTCCGGACGATCGAGCGGGGGTTTACGGGTATTGAAGGCGAGATAGGCGGTATTCATGCCCGGGCGCAGCGTCAGGCGCAGGCGGGGGTCATCACGCAGAATTGAAAGCTGGCTGGCGGCGGGATAGGCCAGCACGTCACACTCGCCGGTAAGCAGTTTGGACAGGCGTCCGGTGCCGCCCGCACCCACGTCAACCACCGCCTGCGACATGAGCGGCTTCCCTTTCCAGTAATCCTCATTACGTGCCAGGCGAATGTACTGACCGGCGCGGTACTCGCTGAGCATAAAGGGGCCGGTGCCGACCGGCTCCCTGTCCAGCTGTTCCTCACGATCGCTGTGGGTCAGGCGGTCGGCATATTCTGCGGAAAGCACGGGAGCAAAGTGGGTGGCCAGATGCCACAGGAAGGAGGCATCCGGGCTGTTCAGGCGGATCTCGACGGTATGGTTATCCAGCTTTTTCACGCTCTGTACGGCGTCAGAAAATTGCAAACTGTCGAAGTAGGGATAGCTGCCGCCGTTGATGTTGTGCCACGGATGCTGGCGGTTAAACATGCGCTCAAAACTGAACACCACATCATCCGCGTTCATCGATCGGGTCGGGGTGAACCAGGCCGTATGCTGGAACGGCACGTTCCGACGCAGATGGAAGCGGTAGGTAGCGCCGCTGTCCAGCACCTCCCAACTTTCGGCCAGCTCGGGAATAAGTCGGTAGGTATAGGGATCTACGTCCAGCAGCCGATCGTATAGCTGGGCGGCGAGGGTATCGACCACCAGCCCGCTGCTGGCCATCTGCGGATTGAAGGTGTTTATTACGCCGTTGACGCAATAGACAAACCCGCTCTGGCGAATATCGCCGGGCGTTGCGGACCATGCCTGGCTACTAAATACGCCAAGGCTGAGAAGGAGGGCAGAGAATAGTTTGCGCATGACTCTTCTGAAATATAAGGCAATCGATGAAGTGTACCGCACTCTCGCTATCTATCTAAAGTCCGCTGGCGCGATGGCGGCGTATTTTGCCAGTAAAAGCACCCACGATAAGTAGGGCTGTTTAAAATACGCCCAATCTTTATGCGGTAATGAGAAAAATTCGCAACAAAGTACTTTACAGTACTGGGTGAGAATGATTACTATTCACCTGCACTCTACCGGTGGCTCTACCGGCTGAGGTCACGACATTGCTCACATTGCTTCCAGTATTTTTCAGCCCACCCTGTGTGGGCTTTTTTTTATCCTGGCGAAAGTCAGGACTCTTCGCCGCTGATGGCATGTTTTTTCAGCATGGCGCGCAGCTGATGATAGCTGACGCCCAGCAGCTCCGCCGCGCGGCGCTGATTAAATCGCGCCTGCGCCAGACTTTTTTCAACCAGCAATCTTTCCTGGCGGAGCTGCCAGTGGCGCAGGTCGAACGGCAGCGCGGGCAGCGATGACGCCTCCGTCTCAGCGGGCGACTCGGCTGTATCAGCGTGGCTGAAGGGATTGATGATGATCGTATCCAGCGGCTGTTCACTGTTCGCATGGCGATAGACGGAACGTTCAACGACGTTTTTCAGCTCGCGCACGTTACCCGGCCAGCGCCAGGAGAGCAGCACCTGCTCCGCCTGCGGGGTAAAGCCGGGAAACAGCGGCAATCCCAGTTCGCGACACATCTGAATGGCGAAGTGCTGCGCCATGACCAGGATATCGCCGCGTCGTTCGCGCAGCGGCGGCAGCTGCACCACATCAAATGCCAGACGGTCGAGCAGGTCGGCGCGAAACTTCCCCTCGCGGGCCAGCAGCGGCAGATCGTCATTGGTGGCGCAGACCAGCCGCACGCTGACCTGAAGCGGCTGACTGCCGCCGACCCGCTCCAGATGACCGTATTCAATCACTCTCAGCAATTTTTCCTGGACCAGCATCGGTGCGGTGGCCAGCTCGTCAAGAAACAGCGTGCCGCCGTCCGCTCGCTCAAAACGGCCGAGATGGCGCTTCTGCGCGCCGGTAAATGCGCCCGCTTCGTGGCCAAACAGCTCAGAATCCAGCAGGTTTTCATTCAGCGCCGCGCAGTTGAGCGAGATAAAGGGGCCCTGCCAGCGGGTGGAGAGATAGTGTAAACGGCTGGCAATCAGCTCTTTGCCCGTGCCGCGTTCGCCCACCACCAGCACCGGCTTATTCAGTGGGGCAAGTCGGGAAACCTGCTCCAGAACCTCAAGAAAATTGTTAGATTCACCGAGCAGCGTATCAGGATTTTCACTCATCATTAATTTCACCAAGTGTTAGTGATATTCACCACTCTAGTTTGTGGGATTGGCGCTGTAAAGGCCGGCTGCTATTAAAAATCAATGAGATAAAAGTTGGCACGCCTTTTGAATAGTATTTATCGGTAGTGTTAATCACGCTCAACGCGGCAGATGCCGGAGCACAGTCACTAAAGAGGATTCAACTGATGGGAATTTTTTCTCGTTTCGCCGATATCGTTAACGCCAATATCAACGCCCTGCTCGAAAAAGCGGAAGACCCGCAGAAGCTGGTCAGGCTGATGATCCAGGAGATGGAAGACACGCTGGTGGAGGTTCGTTCGACGTCTGCCCGGGCGCTGGCTGAGAAGAAACAGCTTCAGCGTCGTATTGAGCAGGCGGACATTCAGCAGACGGAATGGCAGGAAAAAGCTGAGCTGGCCCTGCGTAAAGATAAAGATGACCTGGCCCGCGCCGCCCTGATTGAGAAGCAGAAGCTGACCGATCTGATTACCGTACTGCGCCAGGAAGCACAGCAGGTGGACGAAAGCCTGGCCCGTATGAAGGGTGAAATCGGTGAGCTGGAAAATAAACTCAGCGAAACCCGCGCCCGTCAGCAGGCGTTAACGCTGCGCCACCAGGCTGCCTCGTCTTCACGCGACGTTCGTCGCCAGCTGGACAGCGGTAAAATTGATGAAGCGATGGCCCGCTTTGAGTCTTTCGAACGTCGTATTGACCACATGGAAGCGGAAGCAGAGAGCCACAGCTTCGGCAAAAAACAGACCCTCGACCAGCAGTTCGCTGAACTTCAGGCAGATGATGAGATCGGCCAGCAGCTGGCGGACCTGAAAGCTAAAATGAATCGCAGCGAGTAAGCTATTCGCCAGCGGGCCTGAATTAAGGAGAATCAATGAGCGCGTTATTTCTTGCCGTACCCCTGACTATTTTTGTGCTGTTTGTGGCACCTGTCTGGCTGTGGCTGCACTACAGCAGCCGTCAGAACAGCGGTGCCGGGCTATCGCAGAACGATCTGCAAAGGCTGCAACAGCTGACCGGCGATGCGAAGAAAATGCGTGAGCGCATTCAGGCGCTGGAAGCGATCCTCGACGCCGAACATCCTCACTGGAGGCAGCCATGAATACGTCACGCAAGCTTTACCGAATTCCCCAGCAGGGTAAAGTGAAGGGCGTTTGTGCCGGTATTGCTAACTATCTGGATATTCCGGTGCGCCTTGTGCGGGTCATCGTGGTGCTGTCGATGTTCTTCGGGCTGTTTGTCTTTACGCTGGTGGCCTATGCGGTACTCTCCTTTATGCTGGATGAAATGCCGCAGAGTGAACTGGACAGTCAGCCGCCGCTGAACGCCGCCAGGCTGCTGGATGAGCTGGGCAATGAGCTCGGCGACGGTGAACGGCGCCTGCGTGAGGTGGAGCGCTATGTCACCTCTGAAACTTTCACCGTGCGCAGCCGGTTCAGCCAGCTCTGAATGCCGATCCGCACAGATAAGGAGAACACCATGCGCCACTGGCAGCCAGCTTTTCGCAAACAGGCCGCCCCCGTATTAAAAAAGGTCGGAAAATTTATCCTGATCGGCGCCGTGACCTACGGCCCGGCAGGTCTGACCGGCTGGGCAGTGAAGTCCGTGGCGCGTAAGCCGCTGAAGTTAGCGATAGCGTGGGCGCTGGAGCCATTGATTCGGCGCGTTGTCCGCGGCGCGCTGGGGCGCTGGGTAAAACCGGGCCGCTAGTTTGGGTGTGTTAAGATAAGGACAAACGAACACAAAAAGGTAGCAGCTCCCTGATGAAACGACTTCAGAATGAATTGTTGTCGCTGGTGAACCGCGGCGTGGATCGCCATCTGCGCCTTGCGGTCACCGGCCTTAGCCGCAGCGGGAAAACCGCGTTTATAACCTCTCTCGTTAATCAATTATTAAGCGTCAATTCCGGCGCACGCCTGCCGCTGTTCACCGCCGTGCGCGAACAGCGTTTGCTGGGCGTAAAACGCGTGCCGCAGCGCGACCTCGGCATTCCCAGATTTACCTATGATGAAGGGCTGGCGCAGCTTTACGGCACTCCACCCGACTGGCCAACCCCAACCCGGGGCGTCAGCGAAATGCGTCTGGCGCTGCGCTACCGTTCGCGGGATTCGCTGCTGCGCCACTTTACCGACGCCTCCACGCTCTATCTCGAAATTGTTGATTATCCCGGTGAGTGGCTGCTGGATCTGCCGATGCTGGCACAGGATTATCTGAGCTGGTCGCGGCAGATGACCGGGCTGTTGCAGGGGGATCGCGCCCTGTGGTCCGCGCGCTGGCAGCAGCTGTGCAGCGGCCTGGATCCGCTGGCGCCCGCCGACGAAAACCGGCTGGCGGAAATCGCAGCCGCCTGGACGGAATACCTCCAGCGCTGTAAGCAGGAGGGGCTGCACTTTATCCAGCCCGGGCGCTTTGTGCTGCCGGGTGAGATGGCCGGTGCCCCGGCGCTACAGTTTTTCCCCTGGCCCGAAGTGGCCGAAGGAGGAGAAACCCGGCTGGCGCAGGCGGATGCCGGCAGCAATATCGGTATGCTGCGCGCCCGCTATCAGTACTACTGTCAGCATGTGGTGAAGGACTTTTATAAAAATCACTTCCTGCGCTTCGATCGCCAAATCGTGCTGGTTGACTGTCTGCAACCGCTGAACAGCGGTCCGCAGGCGTTCAATGATATGCGCCTGGCGCTGACGCAGCTGATGCAAAGCTTTTCCTACGGCCAGCGCACGCTGTTTCGCCGTATGTTTTCCCCGGTGATTGATAAACTGCTGTTTGCCGCCACCAAATCCGATCATGTGACCGCCGATCAGCACGCGAACCTGGTCTCTCTGCTGCAACAGCTGGTTCAGGATGCCTGGCAGAATGCGGCCTTTGAGGGCATCAGCATGGACTGCGTTGGACTGGCGTCGGTTCAGGCTACGCAGAGTGGCTACGTTGAGCACCGGGGCGAAAGTATTCCGGCGTTACGCGGTCACCGATTGTCGGATAATGCCCCGCTGACCTTCTATCCGGGCGAAGTACCGCCGCGTCTCCCGGGCAACGCATTCTGGCAGCAGCAGGGTTTTCACTTCGAGCAGTTCCGCCCGCAGGCGCTGGATATCGATCGGCCGCTGCCGCACATTCGTATGGATGCCGCACTGGAATTTTTACTGGGAGATAAGCTGCGATGAGCACACCGATAAAACCCCGCATTGACTTTGCTGAACCGCTGGCGGAAGAGAAGGCAACCGTACTGCGTCAGCAGCAGGCGTTTGCCGCGCAGCAGGATAATTTTGTTGCCGTAGACCCCGACACGGCTGCGGAGGAGGAGAGCGCCGACGAACGGGCGATCGAATCTGCTCTGCGACCGAAACGCAGCCTGTGGCGCAGGATGGTTACCGTGGGACTGGGTCTGTTTGGCATCAGCGTGGTCGCGCAGGGCGTGCAGTGGATGCACCAGGCATGGATCGCCCAGGACTGGATTGCCGTTGGCGGCGGTGTTGCCGGGGGGCTGATTGTCACCGCCGGGGCCGGTTCGCTGATCGTTGAGTGGGTTCAGCTTTACCGTCTGCGCGAACGGGCAGCCGAGCGCGATACCGCCCGCGACCTGCTGAACAGTCAGGCGATGGGTCAGGCGCGCGGCTTCTGCGAGAAGCTGGCGCAGCAGGCCGGGCTGGACAGTGGCAACCCGGCGTTACAGCGCTGGCAGGCGTCGCTTCATGAAACTCATAATGACAGCGAAGTGGTGGCGCTTTACGCCCGGCTGGTACAGCCGCAGCTGGATCGCCAGGCGCGGCGTGAGATAAGCCGCTGTGCGGCGGAGTCCACCCTGATGATCGCCGTCAGTCCGCTGGCGCTGGTGGATATGGCCTTTATTGCCTGGCGCAACCTGCGGTTAGTCAACCGGATTGCCCAGCTCTACGGCATTGAACTGGGCTACTTCAGCCGCCTGCGGCTGTTCCGGCTGGTGCTGCTGAACGTAGCGTTTGCCGGGGCTTCAGAGCTGGTGCGGGAGGTCGGTATGGACTGGATCTCGCAGGATCTGGCCGCCCGAATTTCTGCCCGTGCCGCGCAGGGTATTGGCGCGGGTCTGCTTACCGCCCGTCTGGGGATCAAGGCGATGGAAATGTGTCGTCCGCTACCCTGGCTGGAAGATGACAAACCGCGACTGGGTGATTTCCGTCGTGAACTGATAGGCCAACTGAAAGAGACGCTGCAACGCGCGCCGAAGAGTGATAAGTAGCCAAAAGATGACATCGGGTGTCAACTTTTCCTGACAGAGTACTTCTGAGTGGACAATGGATAGCGTATTATTACTGAAGTAGACGAAACTGTAACAATTAAGGTGAACATCCATGCGCCTCGAAGTATTTTGCCAGGACCGAATCGGTCTGACCCGCGAACTGCTGGATCTGCTGGTGGAACGCAGCATCGATCTGCGCGGTATAGAAATTGCCGCCATCGGCCGCATCTACCTCAATTTCTCTACCATCAGCTTCGACCAGTTCAGCCAGCTGATGGCGGAAATTCGCCGCATCCCCGGCGTCACCGACGTACGCACGGTCGCTTTTCTGCCCTCCGAACGAGAACACCGCGCCCTGAGTGCGCTGCTGGTTGCCCTACCTGAACCGGTGTTTTCCATCGATCTGAAAAGTAAAGTCGAGCTGGCAAACCCGGCGGCGCAGTCCCTGTTTGACCTTAACGACGATAAAATCCGCAACTACAGCGCCGGATCGCTGATCCCCGGTTTCAATTTTCAACGCTGGCTGGAAAGTGAACGCATTGAGGCGCAGGCTCACCATGTGGTGCTTCAGGGGCGGGATTTCCTGATGGAAGTCACGCCGATCTACGCCAGCAACGATGACAGCAGCCCGGCAACCCAGGCGGGTGCGGTGGTGATGCTGAAATCCACTGCCCGTATGGGGCAACAGCTGCAAAATCTGGCGGTCAACGATGACAGCGATTTCCAGCATATCGTGGCGGTCAACAGCAAAATGCGTCAGGTCGTCGATCAGGCCCGCAAGCTGGCGATGCTGGATGCACCGCTGCTGATCGTGGGCGATACCGGCACCGGTAAAGATATGCTGGCCCGCGCCTGCCACCTGCGCAGCGCCCGCGGTAAAAATCCATTCCTCGCGCTGAACTGCGCGTCGCTGCCGGATGATGTGGCGGAGAGTGAACTGTTCGGTCACGCCGCCGGTGCCTATCCTAACGCCCTGGAAGGCAAGAAAGGCTTCTTCGAACAGGCCAGCGGCGGCTCCGTGCTTCTTGATGAAATCGGTGAAATGTCACCGCGAATGCAGACTAAACTGCTGCGGTTCCTTAACGACGGCACCTTCCGCCGCGTGGGGGAAGAGCATGAGGTGCATGTGGACGTACGGGTGATTTGCGCCACGCAGAAGAACCTGATGGAGCTGGTGCAGCGGGGTGAGTTCCGCGAAGATCTCTTTTATCGTCTGAATGTGCTGACCCTCAACCTGCCGCCGCTGCGCGATAGGCCGCAGGATATTCTGCCGTTGACCGAGGTGTTCGTTGCGCGCTTTGCCGATGAACAGGGACTGGTACGCCCGAAACTTTCACCGCAGCTGAATGCCTTCCTGACCCGCTATACGTGGCCGGGCAACGTCCGACAGCTTAAAAATGCGCTGTACCGGGCGCTAACTCAGCTGGAGGGCCACGAGCTGCGGCCGCAGGATATTACGTTACCGGAATATGCGATGGAGATGCCGCTGGGGGATGACGCTATTGAGGGATCGCTGGATGACATCACCAGCCGCTTTGAGCGCTCGGTGCTGACCCGGCTCTATCTCTCCTATCCCAGCACCCGTAAGCTGGCGAAAAGACTTGGCGTATCCCATACCGCGATTGCCAATAAGCTGCGTGAGTACGGGCTGAATCAGAAGAAGAGTGAAGGCGAATAGTCGTACGAGGTAAAAGAGGCAGGCCAGCCGACGGCTGACCTGCACAATACTTATTTCAGTGCAGCCAGCGCCGCATCGTAATCCGGCTCGGTGGTGATTTCGTTCACCAGCTGGCTGTACAGCACTTTGTCCTGTCCATCAAGCACAACTACCGCACGCGCGGTCAGGCCGGACAGCGGACCATCGGCAATGGCTACGCCGTAATCCTTTTTAAACTCGGCACCGCGCAGCGTGGAAAGCGTCACAACATTGCTCAGACCGTCCGAGCCGCAGAAGCGGGACTGGGCAAACGGCAGGTCGGCAGAGATACAGAGAACCACGGTGTTATCCAGCTCGCCCGCCAGCTGATTAAATTTACGCACTGACGTGGCGCATACGCCGGTATCAATGCTGGGGAAAATGTTCAGTACTTTGCGTTTGCCCGCGTACTGAGAAAGGGAAACATCAGCAAGGTCTTTCGCCACCAGGGTAAAAGGTTTTGCGCTCTGGCCCGGTGCCGGAAGCTGGCCGTCAACGGAAACCGGATTACCCTGAAAATGTACGGTCTGAGACATAGACTATCCTTTTAATGTTAATGGTGTTTAAACGCTTTCAGTGTATGTCATGCAGACGCTATGAGACAGTAAAAAACGATAACATTACTAAAAGCAGAAGCCGAAAAGGATGTGAGCATGAGAGCAGTCAAGGTGTACCCGGAAAGCTGGCCGTTACATACTCCGTTTGTGATTGCCCGCGGTGCCCGCAGTGAAGTGGGCGTGGTGGTTGTGGATCTGGAAGAGCAGGGGATCCGGGTTCAGGGCGAATGCACACCCTACGCCCGCTATGGTGAGAGTGAAAGCTCGGTACTGGAGCAGATAGGTGGCCAGATAGCGGCTCTGGAGCAGGGGATGACCCGCGCTGAACTCCAGCAGGCGCTGCCCGCCGGTGCCGCCCGCAACGCTATCGACAGCGCGCTGTGGCAGCTGGAGGCAAGGCTGGCCGCACGCAGCCTGTGGCAGCTTACCGGCGCAGAAGCGCCACCCGTGATTGAAATGGCGCAGACGGTGAGCATTGATGTGCCGGAGATGATGGCCAGCAGCGCGCTGGCGCTGTGGGAAAACGGGGCCAGGCTGCTGAAAATTAAACTGGATAACCATCTGATTGCCGAACGGCTGGTGGCCATCCGCACGGCGGTGCCGCAGGCCACGTTGATTGTTGATGCGAATGAGTCCTGGCACGCCGAGGGACTGGCGGCGCGATGTCAGCTGCTGGCCGATCTGGAGGTGGCAATGCTGGAACAGCCGCTGCCCGCCGGGGAGGATGCGATGCTGGAAAACTTTATCCATCCGCTGCCCATCTGTGCCGATGAAAGCTGCCACACGCGAGCAAACCTGCCCGCGCTGCGCGGGCGCTATGAGATGGTCAACATCAAGCTGGATAAAACCGGTGGCCTGACCGAGGCGCTGGCGCTGGCAGCAGAGGCCCAGCGGCAGGGATTCGCAATTATGCTGGGCTGTATGCTATGTACCTCACGCGCCATTCGCGCCGCGCTGCCGCTGGTGCCAAAGGCGCGCTTTGTCGATCTTGACGGCCCGACCTGGCTGGCGGTTGATGCTGAACCCGCGCTGCCGTTTAGCTGCGGCCGAATTGATTTCTCACGGCCGCCAGCGGAGTAGGCCCACCACGGCTTCCAGATAGCGTTCCGTTGCATCATCGGCAGAAACCGGCGGCAGCTCGGCCGTAATGCAGGGCAGATTAATGTCCGCGCACCAGCTGCCAAAGGAGCCCGGCGTGGCATAGCCTACGCTGGTCACCAGCGGCAGCCCGGTTTTTTCCGCCAGCCAGTGGCCAAGTTCGCTGCTGTGGGGATCTTCAATACAGGCCAGCGGTTCGTGAAAGCTGACTATCCACTGCGGCTTAAGCTGATGGATCAGCTGACAGAGCGCCTGGGTTTCCGGTTCTGAACCGGCGCGAGCGCCGGTTGACAGCATCACATCCCTTTGGTCAGCCGCACTGTTCCAGCGGTAAACCGTCTCACCCGATTGCCAGTTGGCCGCCGGAAAGTTGCGATTAAGATCAACGCCGTTAGCGTTAGCGCGCAGCCCCAGCTGGCAGCCGTCCGGGTTAACCGCCAGCACCACATGATGGCGGCGATGCTGCTCCTGAAGGGTGCGCATGGCGCAGGAGAGCGTCACTACCGCTGCGGTTTCATCACCGTGCGTCCCGGCAATAATCAAACCGCTGTCGGCATCGGCGGCAGGGGCCGGGAACCATAGCAGCGGTGCCTCCAGCACGGAGCGGCCATAGTGCTGCCCGCTGCTGTCCAGACGACCGCGCAGCGGCCTGGGATGAAGTAATGACATATCAGCTCCAAAAAAGTGCGTCAGATTAATACTATAACTAAATCCGGCGCACAGGGAATGCCGCAGCTGATCGGGCGGTGAAAAAATGAGGCTTACCACACAGCGCGTTGAAAAAACTGACTGTTCACAGAAAAACTGCGCTACAGTTCCTGCAATAAATTTTGCCCGCCGTTTTATCTTTTGCCGACAGCTAAGGATGTCTCTATGAAGAACGTAATTCCGCTGCTAACCACGCTGGCACTTTCAGTTTCTGCCGCCGTTTATGCTGCCGACGTGCCGCCTGGCACCAAGCTGGCGGCCAGTCAGGAAATCGTGCGGCATATTAAAGATGAACCGGCGTCGCTGGATCCGGTCAAGGCGGTTGGTCTGCCGGAGATCCCGGTGATCCGCGATTTATTCGAGGGGCTGACCAACCAGGATGCCAACGGAAAAATCGTTCCGGGCGTGGCCAGCAGCTGGAGCAGTAACGACAACAAAACCTGGATTTTCAACCTGCGTAAAGACGCCCGCTGGTCGAACGGCGAACCGGTCACGGCGGCTGATTTTGTCTACAGCTGGCAGCGCCTGGTTGACCCGAAAAATACCTCCACCTTTGCATGGTTCGCGGAACTGGCCGGCATAGAGAATGCCGGGGCGATTATAAAAGGCACTCAGACCCCGGATAAACTCGGGGTGACCGCGATTGACGCGACCCAGCTGAAAGTGACGCTGGATAAACCCGTACCGTACTTTCCCAGCCTGACAGCTAACTTCAGCCTGTTCCCGGTGCCGCAAAAAGTGATTGCGCAGCACGGCGATCAGTGGACCCGTCCCGGTAACCTGGTCGGCAACGGGGCCTATAAGCTGGAAAGCCGCGTGGTGAATGAAAAGCTGGTCCTGGTGCGCAACCCGAACTACTGGGACAACGCCCATTCGGTGCTGGATAAGGTCACATTTGTGCCGATCAGTGAAGAGTCGAGTGCGACCAAACGCTATCGCGCCGGAGATATTGATATCACCGAATCCTTCCCGAAAGAGATGTATGGCCTGTTGAAAAAGCAGTTGCCCGGTGAAGTGTATACGCCCGATCAGCTGGGAACCTACTACTACGCCTTTAACACACAGAAAGGGCCGACGGCAGACGTGCGGGTTCGCCAGGCGCTGAGTCTGAGCATCGATCGGAAAATCATTGCGGAAAAAGTCTTGGGCACCGGGGAAAAACCGGCCTGGCACTTTACCCCGGACGTGACCGCCGGATTCACTCCGAAAGAGGGGTTCCTCCAGCAGCACAGCCAGGAAGAGCTGAATGCGCAGGCGAAGTCGCTGTTGGCGGCGGCAGGCTATGGCCCCACCAAGCCGCTGGATCTGACGCTACTGTATAACTCTTCGGAAACGCATCAGAAAATCGCCATTGCCGTGGCCTCAATGTGGAAAAAGAACCTTGGCGTCAACGTCAAGCTTCAAAACCAGGAGTGGAAAACCTATATCGACAGCCGTAACAGCGGCAACTTTGATATTGTTCGCGCCTCCTGGGTCGGCGACTACAACGAACCCTCGACCTTCCTCAGTCTGCTGACCTCCGGGCACAGCGGCAATATCGCCCGTTTTAAAAACAGTGAGTACGATGCGTTGTTAGACCAGGCCAGCCGAGAAACCAACGCGAAAGCGCGCAATGATGACTATAACCGCGCCGAGCAGACGATCGCTGACCGTGCGCCGATTGCCCCGATCTATCAGTACACCAACGGCCGCCTGATCAAGCCATACGTTAAGGGCTATCCTATTACCAATCCTGAAGACGTGGCCTACAGCCGTATGATGTATATTGTGGCGCATTAAAGTTATTACTCAGTTTGCAATAACGGTCGATTACGATTGAGAAACACAGAGGCCATCAGCATTTGCTGGTGGCCTTTCTCGTAATAATTATTAGCAAAAATTGCTAAAAGTATGTTTTCTCTGACGGTATATTTGACGGTATTACTTTCTGGGGGTAGTTTTTTCCTCATTGATACCGTTATCAACTTGGTATTTCCTGACGGTATTTATCGATGGAAATATAGGGTATTGACTTAAAAAGGATAACTGAATATCAAGACCGTATTCGCGATGACGTGTGACTGCCATTATCTGACGCGACACTGGTAGTGTTGAAACACTTAAAAACTGTTGATGCAGGCTGTTCTGCTCTCATTTTTTGATGTATCGGCACGATGGCATTAATTTGTGTATTGCCTGAATGTTTGATTTACAACCAGATACAACGGAAATCGATAATCTGTATATGGATAAAAAGGGATTTTGATGCTTAGACTTTATACGCAGTGGGAGCTGGAACGGGAGCTGTCATCCAAAGACTTCCAGCATATATTGACGCCGGAGGCTGCGCTGGCAAAAGCGGCTGTCAGTTATGATCTTGACTACCGGAACTACACCTCTCTGCCATTCGGTGGCGTCCCCAGAAAACTAATAATCTCGAAAGATAAGCCCTACACACGGGCAGAAAGTTCAGTGTACGATCCGGTTTATGATGATCTGGAAATGAATCTAATGGAAGGATGGATTATTGGTCTGGATACCGATGAATGTTGGGATGACACAGTTAACCCTTTTCACATCAACGCCAATGGCGCGCTTATTTTTGACAGTGTAGATGTTTTTTGCTGGGATGTCAGTCATTTCCATCGCGTATATCAGACAGTTATCAATAACCAGAATGGCAGGAAGCCCGCACAAACAGAGATGTTTCGGCCTTTTGATGAACCTTTACAACATGCTCAGGCAGCAAAAACCATCAGCAGCAAAGCTGCCGGACGGCTGTTGGCTGCTGGCGGTATCTACAACGGCAACATCGAGGGATTTCATAAAACCGCGCAGCAACTCGGAGGGGATGCCTCAGCGGGTTACGATCAGGTCATGGACAACAAAGGCCTGCTCATAACCGGTGCATCCATTGCTGCCGGATTATCGATGGGGAGAATAAACCCGACAAGTGAAATTAAAGCGTTAGAGGAATTGAATACGTTAAGCGCCACAACAGAAAAAATTGGTGGATTCTCGGTAAGCGAACTATCCCGTAGCGCTGGCGTAATAGATAAGGGTAGTCTAACCAAAGCAGGAAGGGCGCTTCAGAAGCACGGTGATCGCATTGGTAGTATTTTTCCCAAGGCAACTGGTGAGGCAGTAGCGAAAAATGCGCAAGGACAGAGCATAGTTGATAGTATTTTAAAAGATCCAAAAAAAACAGTTCTCCTGCAGAACACAGGGAGATTTGGGCAAGTTATAGACATAATGTCAGCCGAAGGAAAAGGACTGCGCTATGATTCCAACGGCAATTTAATAGGTTTTTTGGAGCCACCAAAATGAAAAGCAAATTTAGATCTCAAGTAGCTAGTGTACCTGACCGCGACAATGTGGTTTTTGAGATTTACGAAGACTCAAATCAGGTAGCAGAAGTATCAAACGAACCGGGTGAGGGATTACGCATTGAGATATTTAACTGCACAAACGGATCATGGAGTTTTGATTTCAACGAATTTCAAGGACTGCTTGAGCAGGCAAAGAAAAACATCGCTTAATACTAAAGTCCAGTAAGGTTTTTTTAATGACTGGACTTTAATAAAGCGTCCTGTTATCAGCATCCCCCTTGTCGGCGTGCTCCACTCACAGCACGCTGTACTGGTCTTTAGCAAGTCGGCATTAGAACCCGTTTGAAACCACTCATCATTTTTCGCGCTGTTCGGTTGGCGGGCGTTCGCGACAAGCGACGATATCCCGGACGTATATATCTGTTCACCCACCGTTGTCACGTTTGCTAACCAATGTTTCAATGGCCGATATTTTGCAACTCCCGCCGCGCAGGCTAGACTGTATCATATTGATTATGTTGAAGGCGGGTCAAAAAGTGGACGGTATTGCAGGTAGTTCGTTACAGGTTTCCGATGCGATTATTGCATGTCAGCTGGACGGTCAAGGCGGGATGATCCCGATTTCCGACAGCGAGGTGATGAACTGCAACCATCCGTGCTGGCTGCATCTCAACTATACCCACCAGGCCAGCGCTGACTGGCTGGCCTCCACGCCGCTGCTGCCGGATAACGTGCGCGATGCGCTGGGCGGTGACAGTATGCGCCCGCGCGTCAGCCGTTTGGGTAATGGCACTCTGATTACTCTGCGTAGTGTGAATCTCAACAGCGAGTCGCGGCCCGATCAGCTGGTGGTCATTCGGGTATTTATTAACGATCGGCTCATTGTCTCAACCCGACAGCGAAAGGTATTTGCGATAGATGAGGTGCTCACCGACCTGCAAAACGGCAACGGTCCGGTTAACGGCGGCAGCTGGCTGGTTGACGTTTGTGATTCTCTGACCGATCACACCAGTGAATTTATTGAGCAGCTGCACGATAAAATCATCGAGCTGGAAGATGCGGTGGTGGATATGCAGGTGCCACCGCGCGGTGAGCTGGCGCTGATCCGCAAACAGCTGATTATTATGCGTCGCTATATGGCCCCGCAGCGCGATGTCTTTTCCCGTCTGGCCAGCGAACGCCTGCCGTGGATGAGTGATGACGATCGCCGGCGGATGCAGGATATCGCCGATCGTCTGGGGCGCAGCCTGGATGACCTGGATGCAAGCGTGGCACGTACCGGGGTGCTATCAGATGAAATCAGTTCCGTGATTGCGGAAGCGATGAATCGGCGTACCTATACGATGTCGCTAATGGCAATGGTCTTTCTGCCCACGACCTTTTTAACCGGTCTGTTCGGCGTGAATCTCGGTGGCATACCCGGCGGTGAATGGCGCTTCGGATTCGGAATTTTCTGTATGCTGTTGGCGATTTTAGTGGCGGGCGTTGCATGGTGGTTAAAAAAACGTAAATGGCTGTGAATACAGAGAATTTTAATGGGGTTAAGGTCGGCAATACTGATCAATATCAATAACTGAATACGACGACAGGTGCAAACTCAGTCCCGCAGGTGAATGCAACGTCAAGCGATGGGCGTTGCGCTCCATAATTGTCTTACTTTATTTTTAGAATTAATGCATAGCACATTTAATTCGTACGATGCCGGCCTTGAGCCGGCTTTTTTTTGTCCGTTTGCCACCCACGCCTGATGTCCTACGCTTAAGGTTAAGTTCACACCTGAAGGGGGATACCATGCAAAACGATCCGCGACTGACCATCGGAGATTCGGAACCGCTGAGCGACCCGGCACCGATCCCTGGCCCAATACCCGTGCCGCAGCCGATGCCCGATCCGCCGCCGGTCGATCCCGACCCGATTGCGGTTCCTCTATCGTATCTTTGACGCTATCAGCAGTCCGACGTTGTTTCCTTACTCTAAACCGTGATGCTGGCGATACGGCAAATCGGGACTGCTCAGCTGGCGGGTCGCCTGGGGATCAGTTCAGCTGTACAACGTCAAGACGCACGGGTTCTTCTTCGTCATCCTCCGGCTGCCAGCCAACGGGCCGGACGGGCAGGGTTTCGCGGTCAAATGCTAAATCACCGCCGCCAACGATTTCGCTGCCGTGGGCGATGCCTTTGAAGTCGAACAGGGCAGTATCGGCCAGATGCGTGGGGACAACGTTCTGCATGGCGCTGAACATGGTCTCAATGCGTCCCGGATAGCGTTTATCCCAGTCGCGCAGCATATCGGCAATGACCTGACGCTGAAGGTTAGGCTGCGAACCGCACAGATTACAGGGGATGATTGGATACTCGCGAGCAATGGCAAAGCGCTCGATATCTTTTTCGCGGCAGTAGGCCAGCGGGCGAATAACAATGTGCTTGCCGTCATCGCTCATCAGCTTGGGCGGCATACCCTTCATTTTGCCACCGTAGAACATATTCAAAAACAGCGTTTGCACGATATCGTCGCGGTGGTGCCCCAGCGCAATTTTGGTACAGCCCAGCTCGGTGGCGGTGCGATAAAGAATGCCCCGGCGCAGACGCGAACAGAGTGAACAGGTCGTTTTACCTTCAGGAATGATATCTTTAACAATCGCGTAGGTATTTTCTTCAACGATTTTGTACTCAACGCCCTGCTTATCGAGGTATTCCGGCAAAATATGCTCCGGGAAACCCGGCTGCTTCTGGTCGAGATTTACCGCTACCAGCGAAAAGGAGATCGGCGCGCTCTGCTGCAAATTGCGCAGAATTTCCAGCATGGTATAGCTGTCTTTACCGCCCGAGAGACACACCATTATACGGTCACCGTCTTCAATCATATTGAAGTCGGCAATCGCCTGACCCACGTTGCGACGCAGGCGCTTTTGTAACTTGTTGATGTTGTACTGCTCTTTCTTATTAGCTGATTGATTTTCTTGCATTTTTTCAGTGTCTCTAACCCGGCGGGGGAATATAGGGGGCAAACTTTTTTTACAGGGCTAACTTATTGTTCAGCATCAAGACCTTATTGCCGTTAAGTTCTTCAATCCACGTCCCGTAAATCTCATACACCATTTGCGCGTTCTCATGTCCCATCTGATTTGCGATAAAGGACGGGTTTGCACCGGCTGACAGAAGCCAGCAGGCAAAAGTATGCCGCGTATGGTACGGATTCCGACGACGAATACCAGCACGTTTTACGACGTCATTCCAGACTCAGATCGGCAAATATCTGTTACGGACGACGATTCTCGTCATCAAGATCCAGGATTGTTTGATATCGAGGGTTTCCATCCCACCTTACTTCGCCTTCCATCTGTTGTAGCTGGCTCCGGAAATAGCGGCCTCGCGTGACACTTTTGAAGTGTCCTGCCAGCTTTGACTGATTTCAGGACGGCGATGGCCTGGCATTAGGTGAAACGGATCTTACGCATAGCGATCTCCTCAGGTGAGAAAATCAGTATGTCGGAAGTTCTCTAAACCTGAAAGGGCCGTTTTAGCGGGATACTTACCGTTATCTGCCTTTTAATTTCAGTAAAACTTTAAGGCTCCAAAAGAAAACCTTAAAAGAGGAAGTAAAAAAATAAATTATAAATAGAATGGGGATGTATATACATGTGAAAGCTATCATTTCTTTTTGGTTCATACTGTGTATGAAGAAGAAATATATGCCTATCAGTGTTGCGGTGCCTGTATATAAACCTGTAAATGGTGTAATAAAAACTCTGCTAACACTTGTTTTTCTGATTAATGATTTTTTTATTAATATGTCAATGTCATTTCTACTTACACCACACTTTAATAGATCTTTTATTATTCCATTATTGTCCATTTTCCAATCCCTTTCTGTCCTATTAATGTAGAGATTAAACCGTTCCTCTTTAATGAGTCTACTATTTTTTAAAGCGAGAAAATCGCTGCCACAGTGCCGTGATCCGATATCGATTTTGAGAAGTACAGAGTTCTTGAACTCTTTCTTCTCTGGGCGTAGAGAATTGTCATGTAAATGACGAGTTATTATAAAATCCAAGTGAGTGCCGGGCAGGGAGGGCTCAGCGCAGGCAGCATTGGGGCATTCATTTGATATGGGGTGCTGGCAAAGGCCGGTTTGTCAGCACCATGTCTTGGCTGCTGCTGGTGGGTGCTAAACTCGTCGGTCGGGACTGCATAGTTAATGGATTACTCCATTTTTGGACATAGAAAAAACAACGGGTGAGGTGGTTTTGTATCTAACAGATTGGTTTTATAAGGTTCAAAATTCAGTTTTATTTTAAAATGCACAACGGAATCATCATATGTATTCCTGAAAGCAATGTTTGATGTAAGCACCTGTTCAAAATCTGGTAGGAATATACGTAATACAGAGGTACTATCCAAACGTCAGGTGCGCGAGATGGCAGAGCGAAAGCTCCGACGGGACTAAGCGTAACATAGGCTATATTGAGCAGTGGTGCGCAATGACCAATACTGCAAGAGCGTGGGTTCGAATCCCACCCTGACAAACTAACCGCCTTCGGGCGGTTTTTTTACTGCCATCACAAAGCAATATGAGCGTATGCCTGTCATGCACGGCGACGTTGCAGCAAGTATTTAATAATGGAAAAAAACTGTGTAGAATGATAAGCATTATCAATAAATGGACGTTGCTATGAAGCTTTTATCCATGGTTCTACTTTCTCTCGCTTTGACCTCCTGCACCAGGCCTGACGTTCAGAACAATAATTATCCGTCGCCCATACATCATGTCTCGCCAGATTATCCTGTTTATGCTTTCAAAAATCGAATAGAAGGAAAAGTGGAATTTGACTTTGACGTGGATGCTGAGGGCAAGGTTAGCGAAATGCGTATTATCAAATCAGAACCGCAGCACTTGTTTGATGATGCTGTAATTCGGGCGGTTTCGCAGTGGCGCTACGAAAAGAATAAGCCAGCGAAGGATATGCACATCACGATAAAGTTCGCCTTTTACTCTCATTACTGAAAGCAGCCTCCCTCCTGGAAACTAACCGCTCAGCCGCATTATCTGCTACAATCGGCGGCCATTATCCCGTCCGCTTTTCAGAGAATACGCCCGTGACTGCTTTTTCTACCCTGACCCAGCTGCCAGCCAGCCAGATTGCAAACCTTAATGAGCTGGGCTACCTGGCGATGACGCCGATTCAGGCGGCTTCGCTACCGGCAATCCTTGACGGTCGTGACGTGCGTGCGCAGGCCAAAACCGGCAGTGGCAAAACCGCAGCCTTTGGTTTGGGCGTGATGCATCGCCTGGATGTCAGTCGGTATGTTACCCAGTCGCTGGTGCTGTGTCCGACCCGTGAGCTGGCGGATCAGGTGGCAAAAGAGCTGCGTCGTCTGGCGCGCTTTACCGCCAACATCAAAATTCTTACCCTCTGCGGCGGTCAGCCGATGGGCGCACAGCGCGACTCGTTGCTTCATGCCCCGCATATTGTCGTGGGTACACCTGGCCGTATTTTAGATCATCTGAAGCGTGAAACCCTGAACGTGGAGGAAGTGACCACACTGGTGCTTGATGAAGCCGACCGGATGCTGGAAATGGGATTCCGCGACGATATCGATGCCATTATCGGCTACTGCCCGCCGCAGCGTCAGACGCTGCTGTTTTCCGCGACCTGGCCGGAAGATATCGCCAAAGTCAGCCAGCGCGTTCAGCGCGACCCGCTGACGGTGGAAACCGGTGATGTATCCGATCTGCCTTCTATTGAGCAGACGTTCTATGAGGCGGGATCGCGTGAGAAAATGCGCGCGCTGACCGGGCTGCTGAGCCTGCATCAGCCCGCTTCCTGCGTGGTGTTCTGCAATACCAAACGTGAGTGTGACGATATTGCGGCCTCGCTGGAAAATTCACAAATCAGCGCACTGGCGCTGCACGGGGATTTGGAACAGCGTGAGCGTGACCAGGTGCTGGTGCGGTTTGCCAACGGCAGCTGCCGGGTGCTGGTGGCAACAGACGTGGCGGCACGCGGTCTGGATATCAAGTCGCTGGCAATGGTGGTGAACTATCAGCTGTCGTTCGATCCGGAAGTTCACGTTCACCGCATTGGCCGTACCGCGCGTGCGGGGGAAGAGGGCTGTGCGGTCAGCCTGGTTGCGCCGGACGAAATGGCTCGCGCTCATGCGCTGGAAGATTTCCTTCAGCAGCGGCTTAACTGGAAAGATGTCGGGGAACTGACGTCCGCAGCAACCAAACCTCTGCGTGCTGAAATGGCGTCCGTCAGCCTTGACGGAGGGCGCAAGGCCAAAATTCGTCCGGGGGATATTCTCGGCGCGCTGACCGGTGACGGCGGCCTGACCGGTGAGCAGGTAGGTAAAATTGATATCGCGCCGACGGTTGCCTACGTTGCCATTCGACAGGAGCTGGTGCGTAAGGTCATGCAGCAGCTACAGCAGGTGAAGATTAAAGGTAAATCCTGCCGCGCACGCCTGGTGAAGTAGTCGCCGGACGAAAAAGCAAACGGCCCGCGGATCGCTCCCGGGCCGTTTTCACATCCACTGATAAAAATTAAATCTTGGTAATCGCGGGTGGTGCGGCAATCAGTGACTCAACGCCGGCCAGCAATGCCAGGAAGTGCGGTTGTTTTTCATGTTCAACAATGGCATCGGCACTTTTCCAGGTTTCATGGAACAGAAACGCGTCCGGGTTTTCTACGCTGCGGTACAGATCGTAATGCACGTTGCCCGCTTCAAGGCGGCTTGGCGCAACGCAGCGGTTTAACACGTCGAACAGGGCATCGCCTTTGCCCGGTTTAGCGGCGAAGGTGGCGACGATCAGCACAGATTTATCAGTCATGTTATCTCCTTTATAAAACAAAACGGCGGCGCAGAGGCTGCCATAAACGGCTGACTGTCATCGTACCGGTTACAGATTATTTTTCCATGCGCATTTATGGCTAATGGAACTCGACAGACTGAACGCCCGTGATACCCAGCAGCGACTCATACATCTGGTGGGGAACCAGTTTACGTGACACTGTCACCTCAATTCTCATTTCACACTGTCCGCTTTCGCTATCGCGATGCAGCAGAGTGACCTGGCCGGTTCGTATTTCCGAACGCTGTAGCGCTATCAGGACCAGCGGAATACTTTTCGGCTTGAGATGAAAAATCAGCGTGAGGTTTCGACCAATAAAGCGCGAGCTGATACGGCGAAACGTCTCCAGCACAACCAGCGCCAGCAACGTGCCATAGATACCAATTTCATACATACCGCTGCCGACCACCAGGCCGATAGCCGCGGTGACCCAAAGACCTGCTGCGGTGGTCAGCCCTTTAACGATCTGTTTTTGAATGATGATCGTTCCTGCGCCCAGAAAACCCATGCCGCTGACCACCTGGGCGGCAATACGGCTGGGGTCAAGACCGACGTGCGAGTTGGCAAGGATGTCGTCAAAACCGTACTTCGACACAATCATAAACATCGCGCTGCCGATACCGACCAGAATATGGGTGCGCAAACCGGCTTCCTTTGCCCGGAGCTGGCGCTCCAGACCGATCAGCCCCCCCAGGGCACCGGCAAGGGCAATGCGTAATAATAAATCGATGATCATTCCCTGGCCTCTTATATTTCCGCTACTTAAGGTTCTTACAGGATCTTATTTATAAAATAAGAACGCGGCCTATTGATATTTAATTAATAGCGACTTTGTAAAAAAACATGACAGCTATCGACCTGGCGCAAAACGTAGCTTATGCTGGCAAACGCCTCTAATTCTCACCGTAAAAAAGGACGTTTATTCGATGAAAGCCGCCCGTTTTTTAGTTGCAGCCGCAGCGCTACTGCTCTCGGCCTGTAGCAGCAGCGATAATGAACCGCCGCAGCAGGCCACCGCCGCCCATGCACCAACCCGTGTAGAAATGGCCGAATTAGCCGCCGTGAACTGCGCCAATGCAGGCGGCACGCTGGCACTGTCACGGCAGCTCGATGGTTCAGCGGTCGGCATGTGTCAGATGGCTAACGGCCGCCGCTGTTCGGAAGGCGCGCTGCTGAACGGCACCTGCGCCCGCTAGCGGGGGGCGGATAAGGCATCGCCCCCGGTCACGACGGCGGAAAGGATCTTCCGCGTCAGAGCTGGTTATTACAGGCTTCGCCTTTTTCCAGCTGCTGCAAATTTTGCAACGTGGTCTCGGCGATGCTGGTCAGCGCCTCGGCGGTAAGAAACGCCTGGTGACCGGTGAACAGCACGTTGTGGCAGGACGACAGGCGGCGGAAAACGTCATCCTGGATCACGTCATTGGATTTATCTTCAAAGAACAGTTCGCGCTCGTTCTCATAAACATCCATGCCCAGCGCGCCAATCTTTTGCTTTTTCAGCGCATCGATTGCGGCCTGGGAATCTATCAGTCCACCCCGGCTGGTGTTAATAATCATCACCCCATCCTTCATCTGCTGAAAGGCGCTGGCGTCCAGCAGGTGATTATTTTCCGCGGTCAGCGGACAGTGCAGGCTGATAACGTCCGAGCGGGCAAACAGCGTTTTTAAATCCACGTACTCCGCGCCCAGTTCCAGCGCCAGCGGGTTGGGGTAGGGATCGGACACCAGCAGGCGCATGCCGAATCCCTTCAGGATCCGCAGGGTCGCGATGCCGATCTTTCCGGTGCCGATAACGCCCGCCGTCCGGCCATGCATATTAAAGCCGATTAATCCTTCCAGTGAGAAGTTGGCGTCGCGGGTGCGCTGATAGGCGCGATGAATGCGGCGGTTCAGGGTCATCATCATGCCTACTGCATGTTCCGCTACCGCCTCCGGGGAATAAGCCGGTACGCGAACAACCTGCATGCCCAGCTCTTTAGCCGCATCCAGATCAACGTTGTTAAACCCGGCGCAGCGCAGTGCGATAAATTTGACGCCCAGTTCGGCCAGCTCTTCCAGTACCGCCCGGCTGCCGTCATCGTTGACAAAGATACAAACGGCCTCGCAGCCGGTGGCATTTTTAGCCGTACGTTCGGTAAGCAGGAACTCGAAGAATTCAAGCTCAAAGCCAAAGCTCTGGTTGACCTCTTCAAGATATTTCCGGTCATATTGCTTGGTGCTGTACACCGCAAGTTTCATCGTCATCTCCCTTATAACCGTTGCAGAATGAATCCCCTGAGTTTATCAACTATTCTCATCGGTGGAGGATTAGATCGCACACGTTGGTTTAAAAAGCAGCGGATCGCCCGCTATCTGGCGAAATACTTCACCATCATGCCATTCCGTGCCATCATTCAGACGATAATCACGGACCGAACAGGATTTTTGCTGCCATGAAAAGGGGCTGGAGAAGAGCGCTTGCAGCGCTGCTGGCGGCTATCCTGCTGCTGACAGGACTATTACTGACCGTCACCCAGTGGCTACCGCGTCTGGTGGGGCTATGGCTGCCGACGGATACAACGATTTCACTGGACGGCAGACCGCGCTGGAGCCACGGCGCACTGATCCTGCCGGGTGTCAGGTATTACATCGGCGACTGCGAGCTGGCGGCAATCAGCGACGTTTCACTCCGCTATCAACAACAGCGCTGGCTGGCCGATGCTGGCGCTCTGACCATCGACAGCCGCTGCGCCGGGAAGCCTCAGACGGATGAGAGCAGCGACGCCCCCCGCACGCTGGCCGAATGGCAGCAGATGCTGCCCGGTGCCCGCGTACATATTCGTCAGCTCACGCTGCAACCCTGGCCGGAATGGTCGGGCGATTTGCAGCTGGATTTTGAACCGGACCGGCAGCATTTGCGCTATCAGGGAGATAACGTCTCGCTGGAGGCGGAGCTGAAGCAGCAGGAGCTGACGCTGAACAGCCTGTCTCTTCAGGTTCCGGGCCTGGATAAACCCATCGCACTCACGGGTAGCCTGACGCTGCCGCGTATTCCTGACGCTTTGCCGCAAAGCGGAACCCTGAACGGGGATCTGGCTCTGGACAGCCTGCCCGAACCCCTTAGCGTCAGGCTGGCGTGGCAGCAGCAGAGTGGCAGCCTTACGGTCAACGCCGCGAAGCAGTCTCAGGCCCTGCTCGAACTGCCGTGGCACATCGACCCGCAGCAAATTCAGCTGCTACAGGGCCGGTGGAACTGGCCCTGGGGACCGCAGCCGCTGTCGGGCGGTATCACGCTGCGGGCAGAGGGCTGGAAACAGGGACTGGAGAAAGCGGAAATCAGCGGGCGGCTGAATGTGCTAACCCAGGGACGCGGTGGAAAAGGCAACGTGGTGCTGAACATCGGGCCGGGCCACCTTGACTGGCAGGATAGCCGCCTGCCGCTTCAGCTTACCGGCGACAGCAAACTGGCCGAGATGCAGTTTTACGCGCGTCTGATCGGTGAACTGCGCGGACCGCTAACCGATCCACGGCTCGATCTGCTGCCCGGCGCGCTGCTGCGCATGAAGGGCCGACTGCTGTCAACGCTGGAGGTGGACGAGGCGCGCTGGCCGCTGGCCGGAGTCAGCCTGTCGTCCGCGGGCATCGACGGGCGGTTACAGGCGATCCTCAGCGCGCACGATACGCAGATGGGGCGCTTCCGCCTGCATCTGGACGGTCGGGCCACGGATTTCTGGCCGGATAAGGGGCTGTGGCGCTGGCGTTACTGGGGAGACGGGCGACTGTTGCCGCTGGAGGCAAAGTGGGACGTGAAGGGTGACGGCCGCTGGCAGGATTCGCTGATTGAGCTGACATCACTCTCCACCGGCTTTGACCGGCTGAGCTACGGCAGCGTAACGGTGGGAGTACCCCGACTGACGCTGGTGAAACCGCTGCGCTGGCAGCGCGATCCGCAGGCCCCGGGCTTTGACGGTGAGCTGGTGCTCAACGCCGGGGAAACGCGCTTCAGCGCCGGAGGCTATCTTCCGACCTCAGCGCTGACGCTGGCGGTCACGGGACGCGATCCGGAGAACTTCCTCTACAGCGGGGCGCTGCGGGCGAAGAAAATCGGTCCGGTGCAGGTGCGCGGCCGCTGGGACGGTGAACGTCTGCGCGGGCAGGCTTGGTGGCCAGAGCAGTCGCTGCGCGTTTTTCAGCCGCTGCTCAGCCCGGATCTACAGCTCACTATTCAGGGCGGCACGCTGAAGGCGCAGGTGGCGTTCTCTGCCGCCAGCGATCAGGGGCTGGAGGCCGGGGGACACTGGCTGGTTAAAAATGGCCGGGCGCTGCTCCCCGATAACGAAATTAACGGCGTCGATTTCTCTCTGCCGTTCCGCCTTCAGGCGCACCGCTGGTACTTTGGCACGCACGGGCCGGTATCGCTGCGGATTGGTGAAATCAAAAATCAGTTCACGATGAAAAACGTGACCGCCGACCTGCGCGGCGGGTATCCGTGGACCGAACAGCAGCCGCTCAGCCTGACTAATGTCAGCCTGGACGTGCTCGGCGGCACGCTCAGCCTCGATCGGCTGCAAATGCCGCAGACCGAGGCGGCGAAAATTCACGTGCAGCATATCGCGCTGTCGGAAATGGTCACCGCGATGAAAATCAAGCAAATTGCGCTGTCCGGTCATATTAATGGCGAGCTACCGGTCTGGCTGAACAACACGCACTGGCTGGTGAAGGATGGCTGGATCGCCAACAGTGGGCCGCTGACGGTGCGGATGGATAAAGATATGGCGGATGCCATCAGCAGCAATAACATTGCCGCCGGTGCTGCCATTGACTGGCTGCGTTATATGGAGGTGTCGCGCAGCTGGGCAACGATCGATCTGGATAACCTCGGCTGGATGACGCTGACGGCCAAAGTTAACGGCACCAGCCGTTTCAGCGATCGAAATCAGCGGGTTGCGCTGAACTACACTCAGCGGGAAAACCTGTTTCAACTCTGGCGCAGCCTGCGCTTTGGCGATAACCTGCAGTCCTGGGTGGAAGAGAATGCCATCCTGCCGTCGCAGAAGGAAAAACGTGATGAAAGCCCTGATTAGCCTGTTGATGGCTGGCGGTGTGCTGTTACTCGGCGGATGCGTTCCGCGTATTGAAGTGGCAGCGCCGAAAGAACCGATCACCATCAATATGAATGTCAAAATCGAGCATGAAATTCGTATCAAGGTCGATAAAGATGTGGAAGCCTTATTAAAAAATCAGAGTGGTCTGTTCTGAGGGGAAGAAAATGAAGCTGCTGAACAGAGTCATACTGCTGGGCTGTCTGCTGCTGTCGCCGGAGATCATGGCATTAACGCTGGATCAGGCCAGGCAGCAGGGACGGGTCGGCGAAACGCTTAGCGGCTATATTGCCGCCGTTCGGCAAGATGCTGAAACCCAGGCGCTGGTCAAACAGATTAACGACGGTCGCAGCAAACAGTATGCGCTGCTGGCGGAGCAAAATAATCTGAGCGCCAACGACGTTGCGCGGATAGCCGGTCAGAAGCTGGTCGAGCGGGCAAAGCCGGGAGAGTACGTTCGCGGCATTAACGGTCAGTGGCTGAAAAAATAAACGCGGAACCGTAACAGGCTCCGCGCGTGGCGGGTTGAGGAGGGGCTCAACCCGCGTTCACCGGCGGCGAAGGCTGCCGGTGGGATGTGGTTCAGGCTGCCACGATTTTAGAAATAACGTCTTTCGCGTCGTTAGCGGCTTTCTCTGCCACTTCAGGACCGTAACCGATGCCTTCCGCAAAGACAAACTGCACGTCGCTCATGCCCAGGAAGCCCAGGAACAGCGTCAGGTACGGCGTCAGCAGATCGCTTGGGGTGTCTTTATGGATACCGCCACGGCTGGACAGCACCACCACTTTTTTACCTTTAACCAGACCTTCCGGGCCGTTTTCGGTATAGCGGAAGGTAATGCCGGCGCGCGCGACCAGGTCAAAGTAGTTCTTCAGCTGGGTAGGGATATTGAAGTTGTACATCGGAGCAGTGATGATCACGGTGTCGTGCGCCTGCAGCTCTGCAATCAGTTCGTTGGACAGATCCAGCGCTTCCTGCTGACGGGCAGACAGCTCAGCACCGGATGGACGCAGCGCGCCAACCAGTTCGCCGTCCAGCACCGGGACAGGGTTTGCAGCCAGATCGCGTACGGTAACTTCGTCGCCAGGATGAGCGGCCTTCCACTCTGAAACCAGGTGATCGGCCAGTTGGCCTGACTGAGAATAACCGGCAAGAATGCTTGATTTCAAAACGAGTACTTTGCTCATGTGACTAATTTCCTGTAGTTGCGCGGAAAGCTATCCGCCTGATGTCAGACACTCTACTTCTATCCGGTGATGAGTGTAAGTGCTAGTTTTCGATATCGATGTTCGAAATTATTGAATAAGTATATCCGCGCGGGTAAAACGCTAAGTTGTTGTCTGTGCTACTATACGCAAAAAGTTGAATCCCGCATTAATCCATGTTGCCGGTTATATGCGCAACAAAGTGAGTTTGACCTATGTCTGATACGCCACAATCTGCCCTGACCTCACTCTGGCCGCGTCTGGATGCGCTGATGCTGCGCGACAGGCAGCGCCTGCAACGCCGTTTGCACGGGGCAAAAAAAATTAAAAACCCGGCGTCCCTACAGGCGCTGGCCGAAGCGTTGGAACAGGAGATTACCGCCGCAGAACAGCGCGTTGCCCAGCGGATTGCCGCCACACCTGCGATCCGCTATCCCGAAAATCTTCCGGTCAGCCAGAAAAAACAGGCGATTGCCGATGCCATCCGCGATCACCAGGTGGTGATCGTGGCGGGGGAAACCGGTTCGGGCAAAACCACCCAGCTGCCGAAAATCTGTATGGAGCTGGGGCGGGGAATCCGCGGACTGATCGGCCACACTCAGCCCCGTCGTCTGGCAGCGCGGACCGTTGCCGACCGTATTGCCGCCGAGCTGGAGACCTCGCTGGGCGGCTGCGTGGGCTATAAAGTTCGTTTTAACGATCAGGTTGGCGACACCACCCAGGTGAAGCTGATGACCGACGGTATTCTGCTGGCGGAAATTCAGCAGGATCGCCTGCTGATGCAGTACGACACCATCATTATCGATGAGGCGCACGAGCGCAGCCTGAATATCGACTTTCTGCTGGGCTACCTGCGCGAGCTGCTGCCGAAGCGCCCGGATCTGAAAATCATCATCACCTCTGCAACGATTGACCCGCAGCGTTTCTCGCGCCATTTCAACAACGCGCCGGTGATTGAAGTCTCTGGCCGCACCTACCCGGTGGAGGTGCGCTATCGCCCGGTGGTGGAAGATGCCGACGATACCGACCGCGATCAGCTGCAGGCGATATTCGATGCCGTTGATGAGCTGGGGCAGGAGAGCCGTGGCGATATCCTGATCTTTATGAGCGGCGAGCGGGAAATCCGTGATACCGCCGACGCCCTGATGAAGCGTGACCTGCCGCATACCGAGGTGCTGCCGCTCTACGCGCGCCTTTCAAACGCCGAGCAGAACCGGGTTTTCCAGTCTCACGTCGGGCGGCGGATTGTGCTGGCAACCAACGTGGCGGAAACCTCGCTGACCGTCCCCGGCATTAAATACGTTATCGATCCGGGCACGGCCCGTATCAGCCGCTACAGTTTCCGTACCAAAGTGCAGCGGCTGCCGATTGAGCCGGTCTCCCAGGCATCGGCCAACCAGCGTAAAGGGCGCTGCGGCCGCGTCTCGGAGGGGATCTGTATCCGCCTCTATTCGGAAGATGATTTCCTCAGCCGACCGGAGTTTACCGATCCGGAGATCCTGCGTACCAACCTGGCCTCGGTTATTCTGCAAATGACCTCTCTCGGGCTGGGCGACATTGCCGCCTTCCCGTTTGTCGAAGCGCCGGACCAGCGCAATATTCAGGATGGCGTGCGCCTGCTGGAAGAGCTGGGGGCGATCACCCTCGATGATAACCAGCACTATAAGCTGACTTCATCCGGCCGTTCGCTGGCCCAGCTGCCGGTGGACCCGCGCCTGGCAAAAATGGTGCTGGAAGCGCAGAAATACGGCTGCGTGCGCGAGGCGATGATTATTACCTCGGCACTGTCGATTCAGGATCCGCGCGAGCGTCCGGCCGACAAAAAGCAGGCGTCGGACGAGAAGCACCAGCGATTTGCCGATAAAGAGTCGGATTTCAACGCCTTCGTTAATCTGTGGAACTACCTGCAAGAGCAGCAGAAAGCGCTGTCATCCAGCCAGTTCCGCCGCCAGTGCAAGCTGGACTACCTTAACTATCTGCGCGTGCGCGAGTGGCAGGATATCTATACCCAGCTGCGTCAGGTGGTGCGTGAACAGGGGCTGCCGGTGAACAGCGAACCGGCACCGTTCCGCGAGGTGCACACGGCGCTGCTGACCGGCCTGCTGTCGCATATCGGCCAGAAAGACAGTGACAAGCAGGAGTACACCGGCGCGCGTAACGCCCGCTTTGCCATTTTCCCCGGCTCAGGCCTGTTTAAAAAGCCGCCGAAGTGGACGATCGTTGCTGAGCTGGTGGAAACCAGCCGCCTGTGGGGGCGTATTGCCGCGCGCATCGAACCCGAATGGATTGAACCGCTGGCGCAGCATTTGCTTAAGCGCAGCTACAGCGAACCGCACTGGGAGAAAGCGCAGGGCGCGGTTATCGCCGTAGAGAAGGTGACGCTTTACGGCCTGCCGATCGTTGCGGCGCGCAAGGTGAACTACAGCCAGATCGATCCGGTGCTGTCGCGCGAATTATTTATCCGCCATGCGCTGGTGGAGGGCGACTGGCAGACGCGTCACGGCTTCTTTAAGGCCAACCTCAAGCTGCGTGAAGAAGTGGAGGAGCTGGAACATAAATCCCGCCGCCGCGACATTCTGGTGGATGACGAGATCCTGTTCGAGTTCTACGACCAGCGCATCCCGCACGACGTGGTATCTGCCCGCCACTTCGACAGCTGGTGGAAAAACGCCAGCCGCACCGAGCCGGAGCGGCTGAACTTCGCTAAAGAGATGCTGATCCGCCAGGGTGCGGAGAACGTCAGCAAGCTGGATTACCCGAACTTCTGGCATCAGGGCAACCTTAAACTCAAGCTCAGCTACCAGTTTGAACCGGGCGCGGACGCGGACGGCGTAACCGTCCATGTGCCGCTGCCGCTGCTGAATCAGGTGGAGGAGAAAGGTTTTGAGTGGCAGATCCCCGGCATTCGCCGCGAGCTGGTTATCGCGCTGATAAAATCGCTGCCCAAGCCGTTACGCCGTAACTTTGTCCCCGCGCCAAACTACGCCGAAGCCTTCCTCGGCCGCGCAGAGCCGCTGGCGCTGCCGCTGCTGGAGTCGATGGAGCGCGAGTTCCGCCGTATGTCGGGCGTCACCCTGGAGCGTGAGGCCTGGCAGTGGGATCAGGTGCCCGATCATCTGAAAATCACCTTCCGGGTGATCGATGAAAACAACCGTAAACTGGCGGAAGGCAAAGACCTGGATGCGCTAAAGCAGCAGCTGAAGGGCAAGGTGCAGGAAACGCTGTCGCAGGTGGCGGACGATGGTCTGGAGCAGAGCGGCCTGCATATCTGGAGCTTTGGCGATTTGCCGGATCACTTTGAGCAGAAGCGCGGTAGCTACAGCGTTAAAGCCTGGCCGGCGCTGGTCGATGAAAAAGACAGCGTGGCCATCCGACTGTTTGATTCGCAGCACGAACAGCAGAAGGCGATGTGGCGCGGTCAGCGCCGTCTGCTGTTGCTAAACGTGCCGTCACCGGTCAAATACCTGCACGAAAAGCTGCCGAACAAGGCCAAGCTGGGGCTGTACTTCAACCCGTACGGCAAGGTGCTGGATCTGATTGACGACTGTATCGCCTGCGGCATTGATAAGCTGATTGCCGAACACGGTGGCCCGAGCTGGCAGGAATCCGGCTATACCCGGCTGCACGAGGTGGTGCGCGCCGAGCTGAACGACACAGTGGTGGAGATCGCCAAAATGGTCGAACAGATCCTCACGGCAGTGTTCAACATCAACAAACGGCTGAAAGGGCGCGTGGATATGACCATGGCGCTGGCACTTTCCGATATCAAAGCGCAGATGGGCGGCCTGGTGTATCGCGGCTTTGTTACCGGCAACGGCTGGAAAAAGCTGGCGGACACGCTGCGCTACCTGCACGCCATTGAGCGGCGTATGGAGAAGCTGGCGGTCGATCCCCACAGCGACCGCGCCAGAATGATCAAGGTGCAGAACGTTGAGCAGGCATGGAATACCTGGTTTAACAAACTGCCGCCGCAGCGCCGCGATGACGATGACGTGCAGGATATTCGCTGGATGATTGAAGAATTGCGCGTCAGTTTCTTTGCGCAGCAGCTGGGCACGCCGTATCCCGTTTCGGAAAAGCGGATTACCCAGGCGATGGAACAGCTCGTCGTCTGAGCCCTGCCGGGCGCGATGGCTACGGCGATCGCGCCCGGTACTTTTGCCGGGAGCAAAGGTGTGGACAATGTCTGACCAGGCAGGCTGACGCCAGTGAAGGCGGGGATTTTTCCGTTTTCTGGCTAATCGTTTATTACCGATTTTAGGGGAGATTTGCACTTCAAACAGGCTCAACACGCTTAAATCCTATACTCTGGCTGCGGATTTTTGTACGTCATGGAGCTGTCAATTTTGGCAAGGAACGCATCTGCCCCCGGGCGTCGCCGTGTTTTTCTGGTGGCCCTGTCTGTTTTTACCTGTCTCAGTTCTGGCGCTCAGGCTGAACCCTTTATCGATCAGCAGCAGCAGCATATTAAGACCCAGCAGTCGGCGAAAGAGGCGCAGTTAACCCCCGATGCGCCGGATATTACCCTGTCTGAACATCAGCAGCCCGATGCCGAAGGCCCGTTCCCGCAGGAAACGCCCTGTTTTCTGATTAACCACGTTCAGCTGATGGGCAGAGAGGCCTTTCCGCACTGGTTTCCGGCACAGCGGGTGGCCGACGGTGCGAAAGGACACTGCCTCGGCGTAAAGGGCATTAATCAGCTGATGAGCCGGCTGCAAAACCGGCTGGTCGATCGCGGCTGGGTAACCTCGCGGGTGCTGATCCCCGAACAGGATCTCAGCAGCGGAACGCTGATCGTGGCGCTTGTGCCGGGAAGGGTCCGTCATATTCGTTACGCCGACGGATCCGATAAACGCGCGCTGCTCTATACCTCGATTCCCGCCCGCGAAGGCGCACTGCTGGATCTGCGCGATATCGAACAGGGGCTGGAGAATCAGCAGCGCCTGCCGACGGTGCAGGACAATATGGAGATCGTCCCTGGCGATAATCCTGGCGAAAGCGATGTGATCATCAGTCGGCGGCAGAGCAAAATCTGGCGGGTTAACCTGTGGGCCGATGACTCCGGCACCAAAAGCACCGGGCGCTATCAGGGCGGCGCGATGCTGGCGCTGGATAACCCGTTTGCCCTCAGCGATCTGTTTTATGTTTCCGCCAGCCACGATCTCGGCTTTCAAGGCCACGAGCAGAGCAAAAATATTAACGGCCACTACTCGCTGCCGCTGGGCTACTGGCTGTTTGAGGTCAACGCCGGGCAGTACAACTACGTGCAGAACGTGGCGGGGTTCAACGGCGATATTCGCTATTCGGGTAAGAGCAAAAATCTGAACGTTGGCCTGAGCCGGGTGATACAGCGCAACGCCAGCGGCAAAACCACCCTGCGCGGCAGCGTGCTGGTTCGCGAGATCCGCAACTACATCGATCGCACCGAAATTGAGGTTCAGCGTCGGCGCACCAGCGCCTGGCTGCTTGGGGTCGATCATCGCCATTACATTGGCGACGTGACCGTTGACGGCGGCGTTAGCTTCCAGCGCGGCACACGCTGGTTTGGCGCGATGCCCGCTTACGAAGAGCAGTATGAGGACGGCTACGATGCCACCGAAAAAAGTAAAATCCTCACCCTGACCGCGGGCCTCAACTGGCCGTTTACCCTGGCAAAGCAAAACTTTTCTTACCAAGTGAATTATCTGCAGCAGGCCAGTTCCACTCCGCTGACCTCGCCCGATCAACTGGCTATCGGTAACCGCTGGACGGTGCGCGGCTTTGACGGTGAACGCACCCTCAGCGCCAGCCGCGGCTGGTATCTACAAAATACCCTGGCATGGCGTACGCCGCTGCCGCAGCAGGAGTTATACCTCGGCGCAGACTACGGCGAGGTGAGCGGACGCAGCGACGGCTCCACGCTGCTGGGACACCGTCTGGCGGGCGGCGTGGTCGGGCTGCGCGGCAGTATCTCAGCACTAGGGGCCAGCTACGACGCCTTCAGCGGCATGCCAATCTATAAGCCACAGGGGTTTAAAACCGATCCGGTGACCTTTGGCTTCAGCGTTAGCTGGCAGTATTGATACAGGGATGAGTCATGAACAAACATCGTTACCGCATCATTTTTAATCGCGCCCGTCGCATGCTGGTGGTCGTTTCTGAGCTGGCCCGCTGCCACGGTGGCGATTCGATGCGAGGCCCCGGCGTCAGCGCCTCCTGCACTGCCGTACTGCGGCCGCTTACCCTGGCGCTATGGCTGGCCGGAGGGCTGGTCAGCGCCGCACAGGCGGGCACCATTACCGCCGATCGCGGTGCGCCCGGCGGCCAACGGCCAACGGTCCTGCAAACCGGCAACGGCCTGCCGCAGGTCAATATCCAGACCCCCAACGACCAGGGGCTTTCCCATAATAAATACAGCCAGTTTGACGTTGGCGAGCGGGGGGCGGTGTTAAATAACAGCCAGCACAGCACCCAGACCCAGCTTGCCGGCCAGGTTGCGGGTAACCCGTGGCTGGCGAAGGGATCGGCCAAAGTCATTCTGAATGAAGTCAACAGCATGAATCCCAGCCAGCTCCACGGATTTGTTGAGGTGGCGGGCAAGAAAGCGGATGTGATTATCGCTAACCCGGCAGGGATAGCCTGTAGCGGCTGTGGGTTTATTAACGCCGGTCACAACACCCTGGCAGCCGGGCGCGTGCAGATTAAAAACGGCCAGGTGGCCGGCTATGACGTCGATCGCGGGCGGATCGTCATCAGCGGCGGCGGCATGGACGGCAGCCGTCAGGATTATACCCACCTGATTGGCCGCGCGGTGGAGGTGAACGCCCGACTACAGGCGGGCGATTTACAGATAACCACCGGCCGCAATCAGACGGATGCCGACGGCAACGTGGTGGTGGTGAAAGCCGATGATGCCGAAGGACGGCCGCAGTTTGCGGTGGATACCTCGTCGCTGGGCGGTATGTACGGCAGGCGCATCACGCTGGTCGGCACCGAGCGCGGTGTGGGGGTGCGCAACGCCGGGGAGATCGGCGCGATGCAGGGTAAATTTACCCTCAGTGCGCAGGGAAAAATCTCCAACAGCGGCACGCTTTATGCGCAGCAGGATCTGACGCTGAAAACGGCCCAGCTCGACAACCAGGGGCATATCTCCAGCGGCAGCAACCTGCAAATTGCCAGCCAGGGTGACGTGACGAATAAGGGGACGCTGAGCGCCGAAGGGAATTTACAGCTGGACAGCAGCGGTCGTCTGCACGGCCAGGCCGGATCGGCGTTGACGGCGGGCGGTAACGCGACCGTTTCCGCAAAAAATATCGAAGCGGATGCCGGTAGCGCGATGGGCGCGGGGATCGACGGCAGCGGCAAAGCCACGCGCCGCGGCCAGCTGACGGTCAGAGCGGAACAGCATCTTGCCAGCCACGGCACGCACCTGAGCGGCGACGGCTTTATCGCATCCGGCCGCGACGTGGATATCTCCGCCAGCCAGACCCGCGCCGCCACCGTGGCGGTGACCGCCCGGGAAGGGGATATCAACGCGGACGATACGCTGATTGACGCACGGCAGGCCACGCTGAGCACGGCGCATGTCCTGACCACGCGGCGCAGCGCCATCGCTGCCGATCGGCTGAACATCAATGCGGCTGAGAAAATCGATAACGGCGGCGGAGCCCTGATTTCGCGCGGCGAACAGGGGCTGACGCTGAACAGCCAGCGGATAGATAACCGCGGCGGCACGCTGGCCAGCGCCGGGGATTTTTCCCTGAGCAGCCACTCCCTGGACAATACCGGCGGCGAGCTGGGATCTGAGAACGGCAGCGTGGCGATCCGCAGCGATGAAATCAGCGGCGCTCAGGGCAAAATTTTTGCCGGCGGGGATCTGACGCTCAGTGGACAGCAGATCCTGCTGGACAGCGGCCTGGCGCAGGGGCAGCAGGTTCGCGTGCAGGCTACATCGCTGTCGATGCAGAACGGCAAGCTGCTTCAGACCGGCAAAGGTGAGATGCAGATTACTACCACCGGCGATCTGAACGCCGTTGAGGGCGCTATTGAGAGCGCGGGGGCTATCGATCTGCGTGCGGGCAGCCTGGACAACCGCCGGGGAGATATTGCCAGCAACGACAGGCTGCGGGTGACGACCGGCCAGCTTAATAACGCTTCAGGCACGCTGTTGGGCGATCGCCTTGACGTCCACGCGGACGCGCTCAACAACCGGGAAGGCACGCTGGAGGCGATCCGGTCGCTGGCTATTACCGCCGCTTCACTGGACAGCCAGCAGGGATTTATCAGCGCCGATGGCGGCGATGCGGAACTCTCCATCACCGGGGAGATCGACAACCGCGGTGGAAATCTGCAAAGCGCGAAAAACATGCGGCTCAGCGCGGCACAGCTGGCTAATCAGGACGGCAGAGTGCTGGCTGCCGACGGTAAGCTTGAGGGGGAATTCAACGGCAGCGTAGATAATCGCAGCGGTAAGTTGATTGCGCAGCAGCTGGCGATACGGGCTGCCGATCTGAATAATCGGCAGGGCGTGCTGATCGCCGACGAGGGTGCGGCATCCCTGGCGCTGAGCGGCCAGCTGAACAACCGGCAGGGCACGTTGCAAAGCCAGCAGACTCTGACGCTTCAGGCCGCCTCGCTGGATAATAACGGGGGCAGCGTGCTGTCGGCCTCGGCGCAGATTATCGGCGAGATAAGCGGTGCGCTGAGTAACCTGGCGGGAAGCCTGCTGGCAGGGACCTCGCTGGCGCTGCATGCCGGTTCGATTGATAACCAGCTCGGTGTCCTGGCGGCTACCGACGGAGACAGCGCTCTGAGCGTGGCGGGCGGGATTAATAACGAGGGCGGCGATATAGAAAGCAGCCAGCGCTTGACCCTGGATGCCGCAAGTGTAAAAAACAGCCAGGGCCAGCTGCTGTCCGGTGAGGCTATGCAGATCTCCACCCGCGACCTGACCAACGCCGGCGGGCTGATTCAGAGCAGCGACGCGCTGGATATTAACACCCACGGCGGGGCGTTGATAAACGCCGATACGCTCAGCGACACCGGCGGGATCCGTGCCGGCGGTGCGCTGACCCTGAGCGCAGGCGACGTGGATAACCATAACGGCTTAATCAGCGGCAACACCTTCGTCGGCCAGGGGCTGGCGTGGAACAATCTTGCCGGGGAGATCGACAGCCTGCACGCGCTGAGCCTGAGCGGAAACTCGCTCAGCAACGGCCAGGGGCTGATTAGCGCCGGAGACGATGACCTGACCGTCTCGCTGAGCCGCGCCCTGGATAATCAGCAGGGCACCATGCAGAGCAGCCGGGGTCTGCAGATTACGGCCGCCGCGCTGAACAACACCGGCGGCTCTCTGCTGGCGGCGGGCGGTAGCGCCAGCGTGAAGGTACAGAACGCGTTGACTAACCAGCAGGGGAAACTGCTGGCGAAAGACGATCTGCTGCTGAAGGCAGACCAGATTGATAACGGCAGCGGCCAGCTGGTGTCGACCCGCGGTTCGTTAACCGTCTCGGCAGGAACCCTGAACAACCAGTTGGGCAGCCTGGCGGCGCAGAAGGATGTGCGGCTTGACGGCCAGGCGCTGGACAACCGTGAAGGCAGCATCACCAGCGTGGATGGCGTGCTGAATGCCCGGCTGGACGCGGGGATGGATAACCAGCACGGGGTGTTGCAAAGCGGTGACAGCGTCACGCTTAGCGGCACATCGCTGGATAACCGCAGCGGTAAGGTGCTGGCCGTGGCCGGGAAAAATCAGATCGCCGTGCGCGATGCGCTGAATAATGCGCAGGGGCAGATCGTCAGCGGCGGCGAGACCGAACTGCACGCGGCATCGCTGGTTAACCAGGACGGTGCCGTCAGCAGTAAAAACGGCGCGCTCGACGTTAACGTCAGCGGCGCGATTGATAACCAGCGGGGATCGCTGGAAGCTGGCGGAGCAGTAACGATTAGCAGCGCCAGCCTGGATAACCGTGAGGCGTCACTCCTCTCGGCAAACGAGTCGCTGACGGTCAGCACCGCACAGAACCTGAATAATCAGCAGGGCCGCATTGCCGCGCGTAAAAACGTCACGCTGAGCACCGACGGGCTGGATAACCAGCAGGGAACAGTGACCGCCGTTGATGAAACGCTGGCGGTCCACGCCGGGCAGAACCTCGACAATCGCGACGGCACGCTGCAAAGCCGCGGCGATCTGTCACTTGATACGCTAAGCCTGACCAACGCGCGCGGAACCATTCAGTCCACGGAGCGAGACGGGCGGCTGACCATCGCCGGACCGCTGGACAATCAGTCCGGCAGCATTGTCGCCAGCGGAGCGCTGACCCTGAGCAGCGGCGATATCGATAACCGCAAGGGAGTGCTGCTGGCGGATTCCCTCGATCTGAGCAGCCGGCGGTTAACTAACCAGGCCGGCTTAATTCAGGGCAGCGATAGCCTGCGGATTGACACCCACGGCCAGCAGCTCGACAACAGCAGCACCAGCGGTGAGAAGACCGGGCTACGCAGCGGCGGTGGGCTTGATCTGATCGCGGGCGAGTTAATCAACCGGGCCGGGCTGATTGCCGGGAAGCTGCTGGACCTGAATCTTCAGGGCCTCAACAACCACGCGGGTACTGTGAGTAGCGCTGAGGGCAGCAACATCACCAGCGGCGCGCTGGATAACCAGAGTGGCGCGATCCAGTCCGGCGGCGATCTCCGGCTGGATACCCAGGGTGCCGACCTGCAAAACCTGCAGGGAAAACTGCTGGCAGACGGATCGCTTGCTATCAGCAGCGGCAGCCTGAGTAATCAGCAGGGCCTGATCCAGGGGGGCGCGGGCCTGTCAGTGCAGGGCAGCCACGTAGACAACCAGCGCGGCCAGCTGCTTTCGGGGGCGGATATGACGGCCCGCGTGGAGTCGCTGGACAATACCCTTGGCCTGTTGTTTGCCGCCGGGAATGCGCAGCTGGCGGTCCGGCAGGGCGTAGAAAACCAGCAGGGGCTGATTAAAGCCGGTCAGGCGCTGAACCTGAGCACCGGCCAGATTGATAATCAGCATACACGCGGCAGTAAGCAGGGCATTGAGGCACAGGATCTGACGCTGAGTACCGGCAGCCTCAACAATCAGGATGGTGCCCTGCGGGCGGGCGATACGCTACAGGCCGACGTGCGCGAGCAGCTCAATAACCGGAACGGTCTGATTTCGTCGCAGAACAGTCTGACCGTAGGCCAGCCGGGTTCGCCGCTGGCGCTGAGCAACGCCGGTGGCGACATCGTTGCCAACGGCGATGCCAGCCTGTGGCTTGGGCAGTTTGACGGCGCGGGTCGGATTGTCAGCGGCGGCAGCCTTGGCCTGGACATCGCTTCCGCAGTCAACCAGAGCGGGACGCTGGCCGCCGGTAACGATCTTACCCTCAATACCCACGGCAACACGCTGACCAACAGCGGTGCGCTGAGCGCGGGCAACCGGCTGACGCTGACCACCGGCCAGCTTAACAATCAGCAGAGCGGCGATATCAATGCGGGCACCACCCACATCACTGCTTCCGGCATCCTGAATCAGGGGCTTGTCGACGGTGGCGATGTGCTGCTGCGCACCGACCAGCTGCACAACACCGGTACAGGGCGACTCTACGGCGATATGCTGGTGATTGATGCGCGCACGCTGCTGAATGATAAGTCAGGAGAAACGGCAGCGACGATTGCCGCCCGCGACGCGCTGACCATCGCCACCAACTGGCTGAGCAATCAGGATCACGGTCTGATCTACAGTAACGGCGGACTGAGCATCGGCGGCAGGCTGAACGCGGCGGGCGAACTGACCGGCCGGGCGTCACAGGTTGAGAACCTGAGCGCCACCCTGGAGGCGATGGGCGATCTGCGTATTGACGCTGCGAAAACGGAAAACCGCGATACCCACTTAACGGTCAGCAGCGACCTGAAAACCGTTTCCGTTACTCCGAACGTGCTGGACGTTGAGCTGTGCAGCGGGGAGAAATGGAACGAGGCCTGCGGCAGGACGGACGGCCAGCACTACCGTTTCAAAGGATCTCTGATTGAATTTAATCAGGATGAAAACAGCCCCGTTGCCTTTGACTTTGATCCGGACGGGCGCAGTTACGCGCTGGATGAGCAGGGCAACCGCATTAGCGTCGACGTTGACGGAAAGCCACAGTACATCTACCTCTGGCAGGATAGTGATAAGGATATCATCCGCTTTAATCTGCCGGGCGTCGCCGACGACGGGCGGCGCTTCGACATTTTCTCCTATACCCAGCGCGTCAAAGAGCAGGAGGTCAGCGGCCAGGACAGCGCAACGATCCGCAGCGGCGGCGATTTAACGCTGACCGGCGATCTGCACAATAAGGACAGCCAGGTGGTGGCCGGGCAGGATCTGCTGATTAACGGCAGTGTGGATAATGATGAAACCACCGTCCGGCAGGAAATCACCCAGGATGGTGTGGTTGTCAGGGCGGGTAAACGCAAAAGTCACAAACAGACCCACTTTGAGGGCCAGGGTGTTTATCAGGCGCCGACCCAGGAAACCGATCTGCCGCTGCATCTGACCGTTCAGCAGCAGGGACAGGGCGCGGTCGACGGCCGGACAATTGCCCAACAGCAGTCAACCGGTGGTGCGGGCGGGCGGGCATCGGGACTGAGCGGTCCGGAGGCGCTGGCGCAGCACGGGCAGCAGACGCTGGTTAGCGAGGTGCCGCTGCCGTCCGGGCCGTCCGGGGATACGCAGCTGAAACCGGTGTCGGATGCCCTTTCCGACGGCAGCGGCGCGTCCGATCTGCACAGGCAAAAAACCGTGGACGGCATGACGGATGCAGGACTGACCGGCGCGTCGGACCTGACGGCCACCTTAGCGGGCAATAGCGGCAGCGCGCAGGCCGGTATTGATGATACGCACAGCGGGCCGCCGGTAACGCCGCCTTCTGAGGATAGCTGGGTGCTGCGCAGCGTAACCGGGCCGGTGAAGCTGCCGGACAACAGCCTGTTCAGCCTGCATCCCGGCTCGGACAGCCATTACCTGGTTGAAACCGACCCGCGCTTTACCGACGGTAAGCAGGCGCTGAGCAGCGGTGACTTCTACAGCCAGGATCAGCTGCAAAAGCGGCTGGGAGACGGTTTCTACGAGCAGTCGCTGGTGCGGGAACAGGTGGTGAAAGCCACCGGGCAGCGCTATCTTTCCGGCTACAGCGACGATGAAAGCCAGTACCGGGCGCTGCTCAGCAGCGGCAAATCCTTCACCGAACGCTTTACTATTTCTCCGGGCGCGGACCTCAGCGCGGAGCAGATGGCGCAGGTGACCGCCGATATGGTTCTGATGGTGAACCAGACGGTTACCCTGCCGGACGGCAGCACGCAGGTGGTCAGCGTGCCGAAGCTGTATGCCCGCGTGCATCCCGGCGATCTGCAGGGCAACGGCAGCCTGCTGGCGGGGAACACCGTGCGCATCAACACCGCCGATAAGGTGATCAACAGCGGCAGCATTAACGGGCGCGAGCTGACCGACATTGCGGCGGGCAGTCTGCTAAACACCGGTGATATCAGCGGCAGCGTCACGCAGCTGGTGGCGACCGGGGATATCGTCAACCGGGGCGGGCAGCTGAAAGGCGGTGACCAGCTTACCCTGCGGGCCGGGAACGATATTCTCAGCCTGACCGACAGCGAACGGCGGGGCAGCGAGAGCTGGTTGGGCCGCCAGGCGGGCATTGCGGTGACGAACGACGGCGGCGGCCTGTCGCTTAACGCCGGTCATGATATTCAGCTGACGGCCAGCGCGTTGAGTAATCAGGGCCGCGACAGCAGCACCCGGCTGATCGCCGGCAACGATATCACCCTGGACACAGCGAAAACCGCCCACGCCACCGACTACACCCGCAACAGCCATAACTACGACCGGACGCAGGAGAGCCGTGAGGCAGGCTCCGTTATCAGCACCGGCGGCAGCCTGCTGATGCAGTCGGGGCGCGATATGAACCTGCGCGCGGCGGATGTGACGGCAACCGGCGACGCCACGCTGCTGGCGGGCAATAATCTGAACCTGACCAGCGGGGAGGCCGTGTGGGATCAGTCGAGCCGTGCGAAGTGGACAAAACATCATTTCCTGTCGAAAACCACCCATAAAATTGAGAGTGAGACGCATCAGCAGAGCGCGCTCGGCAGCACCGTCTCCGGCGATACGCTGAAGGTGATGGCGGGCAACGATCTGACCGCATCGGGCAGCAACCTGCTCGGCACGCACGACGTGACGCTGGGCGCGGGCAACAACCTGGCGCTGACCACCGCCGCCGAGTCCGATCACGCCGCCTCGGTCGAGCAGAAGAAAAAATCCGGCTTCAGCGGCACCGGCGGGATTGGCTTCTCGCTGGGCAAATCGTCGCAGAAGCTGACCCGGGACGACAGCAGTAACGTACAGAAAGGCAGCGTGGCGGGCAGCAGCGCGGGGAGCCTGACGCTACAGGCGGGGAACGCGGCGACCGTTCACGGCAGCGACCTGGTGGCCGGTCAGGATCTGACGGTAACGGGTAAAAACGTCAGCATCACCTCGGCGGAGAACAGCCACACGGCGCTGACGAAAAGCGAGTCGAAAAGCAGTGGCCTGACGCTGGGGTTATCCGGTACGGTGGGCAGCGCGCTGAATACCGCCGTGCATCAGGTGAAGGCGGCGAAAAAAGAGGAGAGCGGTCGTCTGGCGGCGCTGAAGGGCACCCAGGCGGCGCTGACCGGCTATCAGGCGGCCCAGGCGGCACAGCTGGCGGCGGGCGCGGCGGGCGGCAGCAGCGACGGCAACATCGCCGGGCTGATGCTGAGCTACGGTAAGCAGAAGTCGACCTCAGAGCAGCGCCAGGAAGACAACAGCGCCTCCGGCAGCCGGTTACAGGCGGGGCGCGATATGCATATCGCGGCGACGGCGGGCGACCTGACCGTGGAGGGGGCGCAGCTGAAGGCCGGGCAGGATATGGCGCTGTCGGCCAGCCGGGACGTTAACCTGACCTCGGGTAAAAACAGCACGCAGAGCAGTGGGCACAGCAGCAGCCACGGCGGTAGCGTGGGCGCAGGGCTGGCGGTGGGCGGCGGCGCGGCCGGGCTGAGCGTGTCGGCAGGCGTCAATCAGAGCCGGGGCCACGAGAACGGCAGCAGCCTGACGCACACGGAGACGACGGCGGATGCCGGCCGGAACCTGACCCTGAACAGCGGGCGGGACGCGCTGCTACAGGGTGCTCAGGTCAGCGGCGAGTCCGTTAAAGCGGATATCGGCCGCAACCTGCTGATAGCCAGCGAGCAGGACCGCGACCGCTACGACATGAAGCAGACCGGCAGCAGCGTCGGCGGCAGTGTCATCTTCGGCGCGGGTGTCGGCGGCTCGGCCAGCCTGAGCGGCAGCCGGGATAAGATGAACAGTGACTTCGCCAGCGTGAAGGAGCAGTCGGGGCTGTTTGCCGGAAAAGGCGGATTTGATATCAGCGTCGGTAACCATACGCAGCTGGACGGCGGCGTGATAGCCAGCACCGCGGAGAAAGAGAAGAACCGGCTGGATACCGGGACGCTGGGCTGGAGTGATATTCACAATAAAGCCGACTACAACGTCTCGCACCAGGGCGCAGGAATCAGTACTGGCGGCAGCGTCGGTGAGCAGTTTGTCGGCAATATGGCGAATAACACGCTGGTCGGTGCTAACGGCAGCGGCCACGACAGCTCCACCACGCACGCGGCGGTTGAAGACGGCACGATAATCATCCGCGACAAAGACAAACAGCAGCAGGATATAGCAACCCTGGACCGCGACACGGAGCACGCGGCAAACGGCCTGAGCCCGATCTTTGATAAGGAGAAAGAGCAGAGGCGGCTGCAGGAAGCGCAGGTGATTGGTGAGATCGGCAGCCAGGTTGGGGATATAGCCAGAACTCAGGGTGAGATTACGGCGCAGAAAGTGGCCGGCAGTAAAATGGATAACGCCACCAAAGCCGACCGGGATAAGGCGCAGCGGGACTGGGAAAACGCCAATCCGGGTAAAACAGCCACCGATAAGGATATCAGCGGGCAGCTTTACCAGAACTTCTACAACCAGGCGTTTACGGAGACAGGGCTGGGGACAGGTGGAAAAGTCCAGCAGGCAATCCAGGCGGCGACGGCGGCGATACAGGGTCTGGCGGGCAGTGACCTGAAGGCGGCGATAGCCGGAGGTGCCGCACCGTACATCGCGACGGTGATTGCAAAAGCCATTCCGGGTGAAGGGGCGGATGCGCTGGCCGCGCGGGCGATGGCGCACGCGGCGGTGAATGCGGCGCTGGCGAAAGCGCAGGGAAATAATGCGCTGGCCGGAGCAGCGGGAGCCGCGACAGCGGAAATGATGGCCCCGGCGATTATCGCGAGCCTTGGCTGGGACCAGAACAACCTGAGCGAAACGCAGAAGCAGACCGTGAGTGCGCTGAGCACGCTGGCAGCAGGGCTTGCGGGCGGACTGGCGGGAGGGAGTACGGAGTCGGCTGTGTCGGGGGCGCAGGCTGGGAAAACGACGGTTGAGAATAATGCGCTGGGTTCGATGGCGGGTTCTGACCTCGGGTTCTGGCTGGGTAAATCACCGGACTGTGATATTAACTGTAAGGCAAAAATAGCCGGAGGAGTGGCCAAGGGGAACGCGATTGTGTCGGCTGAGTTAGCCGGAACGGTCGGACTTGGTGTGGTGCCCGCGGGTGCTCAGGTTACGGCAGTGATTGGCAGCGGAGCCAATGCCATTATTCAGTACACCTTAAATGGCAAAGTAAGTTACACCGACGCATTAATAGCCGGATGGGTTGGTGCTGCGACGTCGAACTCAGGCTTGCTGGGAACGGTGGGCTGGAATGCGGCGGGTGGTGCTACTTCGAACTATATTAAAGGAGATGATCCTCTCACGGGTGCCATCACCGGTGGTGCAGCATCGGGGCTGGGCTATGGAGTGGGCAAAGTTGTTCAGGGGCCACTTGATAAGCTTCTTAACCCGAACTGGAAAAACTGGGAATGGGTTGGTGTAGGAATGGGGATTAGTAAGCCTTTGCCTTTAGACCCACGTCCTGCTGTGATAGGTAACATCATTTCTTCTGGTTCAACGGAAGGTATTGGTCAGGAAGGTTCTAAAGCAGCCAGCTCTTCAAAAGAGGAGGCGAAATAATGCGCAACTTACTCAAATTAATTGTTACTATATTTTTTGTTATATCAGTAGTAACTATTGGAATTTTTATTAGTCGTGTTTTATTTTATCTTGTCGAAACCAGAGGCTTTAATATACCTTTTTTTGAAATACTAAAGATTAGCATTAGGGCAGGTTTAGCAGGAGGATTTGTAGGTGGTATAGGTATCTATCTTATTCCTTACTTTTCAACGAAAAGGTCCAAGTGATGTTGATAATAACTATCTCAGCGAGAAAAAATCACGTCAGCTTGATAAGGAGATGCAGGACTGTAAATCCTCCGGTGGTGATTGCAATAAGGTTGTCGAGAAATACATTGATATCAGCAATAAAAACAGTAAGGAACTGACGGATGCATGTACCGGTGGAGGTGTCAAATGTGTCACCTGGGAGGAACTGGTACAGGCCGATACAAATGTGGCTTTGGACGGGAATAATCATCAGATAAGGCTCAGCGATAAGTTGAAAGATCCAGATGCTGCTGCGTTAGTGAAATATCTTAATGGCTCTGATCTGAAATTCCTGCAGGATAATATTACGCAAGGTGACCGGGTGTTGTCGGTAGTGATGGATCCAACTTCGTGGCCTGTCATGGTGATGGGGGGGAAAGCAATCATTACTAACAGTGTTACTCAAGGGAAAGAGCTGATAATTGCAGCGGGAGCATCAGCTACGGGCAGTGCAGTCATCCAGTATGGCACCACAGGTGAAGTCAAACTTTCAGACGTAATCGGTGCGGGCGTTATTGGAGCAATCACGGCAGGAAAAACTTATAACCCGACAGTGACGTGGAACGCGGCAGGTGGTTATTATCAGGCGGAGCTTAAAGGGGATGATTCTTTTATGGGGGCAATACTGAGTAAAGCGGGTGCGGGCGCGGGTTATGCATCCGGTAATGTTCTCAAGATTCAAGCTGATAAAATATTCAACCCATTATCAAAGCAATATGAGTGGGTTCCAACTGGTGTTTGGACGATAACCAAACCCGTTCCACAAAGCTCTTTACCTTCAATCATAGGTAACACGGGAAATTCCTTTACGTCTGGAGTTGCAGGGGATGCTGTAAACAAAGCAGTTTCTGGAGTTAATCGTGATAATTAAAAGGAAAAAATCCGTAAGGTTGCTGGCTTTCCTATGTGTTGGTTTTTTTATATCTTTGACGATTTGCGGTTTTTTTGCTTATTTACTGAAAGGCTGGATTATTTGGGATTTTGATAAACCTTTTCCTTTCGGAAAAGAAGAAATCGTAACAATATTGAAGATAAGTCTCATAGGTTTTCCTATAGGATTTTTCTTGTGGTTGTTCGATATTCGTTAGTGTTTAAAAATTACTCTGTAGTTGAGAATAATGCGCTGGGTTCGATGGCGGGTTCTGACCTCGGGTTCTGGCTGGGTAAATCACCGGACTGTGATATTAACTGTAAGGCAAAAATAGCCGGAGGAGTGGCCAAGGGGAACGCGATTGTGTCGGCTGAGTTAGCCGGAACGGTCGGACTTGGTGTGGTGCCCGCGGGTGCTCAGGTTACGGCAGTGATTGGCAGCGGAGCCAATGCCATTATTCAGTACACCTTAAATGGCAAAGTAAGTTACACCGACGCATTAATAGCCGGATGGGTTGGTGCTGCGACGTCGAACTCAGGCTTGCTGGGAACGGTGGGCTGGAATGCGGCGGGTGGTGCTACTTCGAACTATATTAAAGGAGATGATCCTCTCACGGGTGCCATCACCGGTGGTGCAGCATCGGGGCTGGGCTATGGAGTGGGCAAAGTTGTTCAGGGGCCACTTGATAAGCTTCTTAACCCGAACTGGAAAAACTGGGAATGGGTTGGTGTAGGAATGGGGATTAGTAAGCTTTTGCCTTTGAATCCAGTCCCTGGTGCAACAGGAAATATATTTGGTTCAGGGGCAACTGAAGTCACTAATGATAAAATTAATAAAGAAATTAAGAAAAATGGAGAGAAAAGATGAATATCTCCAAAAAAAAATGGTTACTAATATTTATTTATTTAGTTGCGAGTTTTGTTGTTGCGACATCATTAGGTTTCATGCTGATCGAAACTGTGATTGAACTTTGCATATCAATCTATGCCGAAAGAGCTTTTTATTTTAGCAATGTCGATTTAATTCAATGCATGAAAATAGGTGTCGGGGGCGGAGGAATAGGTGCCATTGGGTGCTGGTTTATTTATTATAAAAATTACAGATAACTCTGTAGAAACCCCAGTCAGGCGGCTGGGGTTTTACTGTTGACAACAACTGGCTTCATGCGGAAGAAAAATCAGCGCTGGAAGCCGCGCGAGAGAATCTCAGTAGCAAAGACCCGGCAGTCCGCGATAAGGCAGAGAAGGAAGAGAAACGCCTCGTCGTGCTGAGTGTGGAGCGGGATAAGGATGTGATAGCTGCCTGTAGCGGTCCCGGAGCGGGGAGTGAGGCCTGTAAGCAAAAACGTACGGAAGCTGTGCTGGCACAGATGGGATATGAAGATGGACCTTACAACAGCAAATATAAGGATGCCTATGCTGATGAATATCAGCATATCAACGACATACTGAATGTCACTTCACAGAAAACACAGGATCAGCTGGCGATACGAGATGCCGTTGCGCAGAATCTGGCAGAGAAGGATAATATTTCCCTGGCCGATGCGTACAAAAAATATGACCGTTATGCAGCTACGCGGGATGTTATAGCGATAGTGGGGGGTACGATTGGTGGCGTGGGTGTGGCGAATCGGATCCCGGGAGATAAAGCTCCAGATATAACGGCAGTATCAGGTAAAAAAGAAAATTTAGTTAAGAACGCAGATGGTATTTACGAGGTAAAAATAAGCACCACGCCACTGGAAGGGCATGATCGGCTTAATACACCCGATATTGGTGGGAATGGTAAAGTCAATCCGGCAGAGGCAGCTGCTGCTGCGAGACTGGAAGGCGTACTTGGTAAACTGGAAAGAACATCTGCAACTGGAGAGAAAAATGTTGATTTTATTATATCCAGTGGCCCCAATGCAGGTAAAACAGTTGATTTAATGTATACAACCAAAAATCTGACCCAGAAAGAAATTGATGGAATGAATAAGTTCTATGAGAAAAATATGACAGTGCCCAGGACACCCGGAGGATTGCCTGAGGGTAAAAAACAGATTCTTGATCACTTAGATAAGGCAGATATTGTTCCTATTGATTTTGGTGTGTTAACCCCTTCAAATCAAGAGGTGTTTATGAACTTTATAAAAACCTTGCCTAAAAAACAGCAAGGTAAAATAATTATTATGAGGTGACTATGGGCGCTACTTTTTTTGTTGGACATTCAAAAGATAAAGAGTTGCATGTGACTTTGAATCGGAGAGCTTCTGATGCTATAGAAATACTTCTTGATGAAGCATTGAAAGAGAAGTTTATAAACATTTATGAGTCGATAACAGAGATGTTAGTATTAGATCAATTAAATTTTTGTGATCTAAGCAAGACTGATTTCAACTGTGTTATTCATGCCGTAAAAAATTACTTGGATAATCGAGATAATCCAACAGAAGGTCAGGTGTCTCAACAACACTTATGGGAAGCAGAGATCTTATCTTTAATGAAGCAGGATGAACGTTATCAATCAGTTTGTCAGTGAGTAAGAATCGATTTTCGATTCGCTAAGCTAAGAAGATCCTTGCCCTTTACTGCTAGGATTTTTGTTTGTAGCGGGTAAGTACCCGCCTTACCGCTGCGGCCTGCTGATTACCTCAATCAAGTCCGTAACTTGGCGCTGCTTATGGGCGCAGGTCTGGCAGTGGGCGGCGGCGCGGCCGGGCTGAGCGTGTCAGCAGGCGTGAATCAGAGCCGGGGCCACGAGAACGGCAGCAGCCTGACGCACACGGAGACGACGGCGGATGCCGGGCGCACCCTGACGCTGAACAGCGGGCGGGACGCACTGCTGCAGGGGGCGCAGGTCAGCGGTGAATCCATTAAAGCGGATATCGGCCGCAACCTGCTGATAGCCAGCGAGCAGGACCGCGACCGCTACGACATGAAGCAGACCGGCAGCAGCGTCGGTGGCAGTGTCATCTTCGGCGCGGGTATCGGCGGCTCGGCCAGCCTGAGCGGCAGCCGGGATAAGATGAACAGTGACTTCACCAGCGTGAAGGAGCAGTCGGGGCTGTTTGCCGGGAAAGGCGGCTTCGATATCAGCGTGGGTAATCACACGCAGCTGGACGGCGGAGTGATAGCCAGCACCGCGGAGAAAGAGAAGAACCGGCTGGATACCGGGACGCTGGGCTGGAGTGATATTCATAATCAGGCGGATTATAAAACCGAACATCAGGGCGCTGGCATCAGTACTGGCGGCAGCGTCGGTGAGCAGTTTGTCGGCAATATGGCGAATAACACGCTGGTCGGTGCTAACGGCAGCGGCCACGACAGCTCCACCACGCACGCGGCGGTTGAAGACGGCACGATAATCATCCGCGACAAAGACAAACAGCAGCAGGATATAGCAACCCTGGACCGCGACACGGAGCACGCGGCAAACGGTCTGAGCCCGATCTTTGACAAGGAGAAAGAGCAGAGGCGGCTGCAGGAAGCGCAGGTGATTGGTGAGATCGGCAGCCAGGTTGGGGACATAGCCAGAACTCAGGGTGAGATAGCGGCGCAGAAAGTGGCCGGCAGTAAAATGGAACACGCCACCAAAGCCGACCGGGATAAGGCGCAGCGGGACTGGGAAAACGCCAATCCGGGTAAAACAGCCACCGATAAGGATATCAGCGGGCAGCTTTACCAGAACTTCTACAACCAGGCGTTCACGGAGACAGGGCTGGGGACGGGTGGAAAAGTTCAGCAGGCAATCCAGGCAGCAACGGCGGCGATACAGGGTCTGGCGGGTGGTGATATGGGGCAACTGCTTTCCGGCGCGGCTGCCCCGTATCTGGCAGAGCAGATCCACAAACTGGCCCCGGACGAAGCCAGCCGTGCCATGGCGCACGCGGTGGTGGGTGCCATTGTGTCGTACGAAGCAGGTAACAGTGCGGCAGCGGGCGCAGCCGGAGCGGTAAGCGGCGAACTGATGGCGCAGCTGGTGATGAATCAGCTGTATCCGGGCAAACAGGTTAGTGAGCTGTCGGAAACGGAGAAACAGACGGTCAGCGTGCTGGGTACCCTGGCGGCGGGCCTTGCGGGAGGCGTGACGGGAGGCAGCGCGGCGGACGGGATGGCCGGGGCGCAGGCTGGGAAGAACTCGTCGGACAACAATGCAATAGGTTGCTTTGGCTCGTCAGACCCGTTATGTGTGGGTAAGAAAGACCTGGTCACAACGGGAGGGGGAGGTCTGGGACCTGTGGGGGCCGGAGGCGTTGGCGCTGCGGGTGCGCTGGCAACCGGAGGTGATGATGATAAGGAGAGCCAGCCGAACGTCGGCAAGGATGTAGCTGGCAGTGACAAGGATAAAGCGGAGCTGGGTGGTGCAGGGTCTGGTACACCAGGAGGCTGGGGGCCGGAGGATGAGGAAAATTCTCGGAAAAATGAATCTGTCAAACAACAGCAGAAAAATCATTTTGATGAACTGCGCAAGCTTTATGATAAAAATAATCCAACGCAGGATCTTAATATAGATGGTCAAACAATCCGGCAGGGTGAAGTAAGTAATAGTTATGGTACGACTAAGGTGTTTGAGAGTCAGAGCCTAACCGATCAACAAATCCAGAAGTATGCACAACAGCTTGCAGGAGATACACCGCTAAAAGAAGTTAGGTCGGGGATATATACTGCAAACTTATCGGATGGTTCTCTTATAACACTGAGGAATGTATCAACATCTGAAGCAAAAACTGGGGCTCGATGGACTGTAGATATACGCAATAGTCAAAGATTAAATGAGCTGGGTAATAAGTACTCTCGCGTGGAGATTAAGTTTAAATGATTGGAAGATTGAGTGATGATGAATACAATGAGTTGGCTGATGCCGCTGAAGGACAAACTCTTGATGCGGTTTTATGCTATTCAATACCAGAGTCATTTCCGCCAGAATTCAGCTTTTCCGATAGGAGGGAAATATTCTTATGGGTGTTAGAACGTCTTCTAAATGATGGAAAAATAAAACTTGCCAAACACGGTAAGTTTCTTGAAGGGAGTATTGATGAACAGGTAGAACGTTTTAGAAAAGTATTTCCTCAAACGGAAATGGAGATGGAAGATGGCATCTGGTTTTTCGATGAAGTTTGCCCAGGGGGTGCAGTATGGGTGCTGAGTGACGGAAGACTGGAATGGACATAATGATCTCGACACATCAACAGAATGTGAAAGTTAAGTCGTTAGCTTTATCAAATCTTTAAAGATTTTATTTCTTTAGAGATTGTAATTTTTAAACAAGACTATTTTGGGCTATTCAGGCAGCGATACAGGGTCTGGCAGGCAGTGACCTGAAGGCAGCGATAGCCGGTGGTGCCGCACCGTACATCGCGACGGTGATTGCGAAAGCCATTCCGGGTGAGGGGGCGGATGCCCTGGCCGCGCGGACGATGGCGCACGCGGCGGTGAATGCGGCGCTGGCGAAAGCGCAGGGAAATAATGCGCTGGCCGGAGCAGCGGGAGCCGCGACAGCGGAAATGATGGCCCCGGCGATTATCGCAAGCCTGGGCTGGGACCAGAACAACCTGAGCGAAACGCAGAAGCAGACGGTGAGTGCGCTGAGTACGCTGGCGGCAGGGCTCGCGGGCGGGCTGGCCGGAGGGAGTACGGAGTCGGTGGTGTCTGGGGCGCAGGCGGGGAAAACGACGACGGAGAATAACTATCTGAGCGAGAAAGAGGCGGAAAGAAAAGCGGTTCTGGAGCGTAAGGAGAAGGCCGGAACCATTACGCCGGAAGAGAAGCAGGAACTAGCGGATACTAGGCAGACAGACAAGGCGCGTGATGAGGCTATAAAATCGGTCTGTACTGATGGAAACAAAGGTAGTTCATCCTGTGGTGCACTGGTTGGCCCGGCACAGGAAGCACTGAAGAAATACGGTGAAAAAGTTACCTACTCGCTGATATACAAAGATCTATATCCGCAAGATGCGGCAAGTCTGGAAGGTATCCTCCAGGGGCTGGATGCGGGAAGCATCAGTCGTGATAAGGCGATAAGTGCCATAGCCGCGAAAACGCACCGCAACTGGAACGATGTTGCTAAAGACTATGATAGGGTAATGCAGACGCAGGCGATAGCAGCAGCGCTGGCGGGGGTGAAAGGATTTGGCAGAGAGCCTCCAAGTGGGTCGGCTAAGCCAGTTGCACCGGTTAAAGGTGGCTCACATGCAGAAACGAAACCATCCAGTGGTGCTGAAAGTCCAGCTAACGGCCTTCGATTGAATATGCAACTTGCTGCTGAAGAGGCTGCAGGGAGCAGAGCTCCAACTAAGATAACCAGTTATTCTCAACATGCATTAGAGCAAATAACTGGCAGGGATGGTGGTATAGGGGTAAGCAAAAGTGCAATGGATAATGCTTGGTTAAGCCCTTTGAAAATAGATTATGTTCCATCAAAATACGGACCAACCTTCAGATACACAGGGAAAGACGCAGTCATTGTTGTGAATCAAGAAGGAAAAGTAGTGACAGGTTGGGCCAAATCGTCATCAGGAACGGCAAAATGAACAAACCTCTGAATATTCATCAGCAGAATTTAATCATAAGGTTGTTTGACGACTCTTATAGGCAATCACTTGCTGAAAAAGCAATTATGGGGATGCTTACATCAGATGAAATCGAGGAACTATGCGGTTTGATATCTAATGAGTTTATGCTGAATGGCATTACTGAAAATTTCGAGCCCAATGATTACGGTAAAAAGCTTGAAGATTTATTAGATGCTGTAAATAAAAGCAGAGTGCAATAGTTATAAAAGCAAATGATATCCCGGCCTATGGGCCGGGATTTTTTATATATCGTTCAGTCAGTTATCAGATCTGGCCTATGGTCTGCTAATCATCACGAACAGTTCAGTGACCTACCGTTGCTTACGGGCCGACATATTATGGACTTTGATTAGCGTCTGCATAATCTTCGGTTCAGGCAGCATTTGCGGTTAGCATGCCGACAGTATCAGACAACACGGTATCAACCGTCCATCGACAGATGTGCAGTTGTTAAAGTTTGCTTCAGCCAGCCAGTTATCCTTCAGTGTCACCGCTGGTGCCAGCTCAAATGTACGCGAACCCCCAACGCACCACGCAGCATAAGATATTGATATTGTTGGCATACATGTTGCTGGCTTTTAGGCCGCGACAGCAGTGCCCGGCTGAACGCGGGCAACAATATCACCCTGGACACGGCGAAAACCGCCCACGCCACCGACTACACCCGCAACAGCGAGAACTACGACCGGACGCAGGAGAGCCGTGAGGTGGGCTCCCTTATCAGCGCCGGCGGCAGCCTGCTGATGCAGTCGGGGCGCGATATAAACCTGCGCGCGGCGGATGTGACGGCAACCGGCGACGCCACGCTGCTGGCTGGCAATAATCTGAACCTGACGAGCGGGGAAGCCGTGTGGGATCAGTCCACCCGCGCGAAGTGGACAAAACACCATTTCCTGTCGAAAACCACCCATAAAATTGAGAGCGAGACGCATCAGCAGAGCGCACTGGGCAGCACCGTCTCCGGCGACACGCTGAAGGTGATGGCGGGGAACGACCCTGACCGCATCGGGCAGCAACCTGCTCGGCACGAACGACGTGACGCTGGGCGCGGGCAACAACCTGACGCTGACCACCGCCGCCGAGTCCGATCACGCTGCTTCGGTCGAGCAGAAGAAAAAATCCGGCTTCAGCGGCACCGGCGGGATAGGCTTTTCGCTGGGCAAGTCGTCGCAGAAGCTGACCCGTGACGACAGCAGTAACGTGCAAAAAGGCAGCGTGGCGGGCAGCAGCGCGGGGAGCCTGACGCTACAGGCGGGGAACGCGGCGACCGTTCACGGCAGCGACCTGGTGGCCGGTCAGGATCTGACGGTTACGGGTAAAAACGTCAGCATCACCTCGGCGGAGAACAGCCACACGGCGCTGACGAAAAGCGAGTCGAAAAGCAGTGGCCTGACGCTGGGGTTATCCGGTACGGTGGGCAGCGCGCTGAATACCGCCGTGCATCAGGTGAAGGCGGCGAAAAAGGAGGAGAGCGGTCGGCTGGCGGCGCTGAAGGGCACGCAGGCGGCGCTGTTTGCCGGGAAAGGCGGATTTGATATCAGCGTGGGGAACCACACGTAGCAGGTCAGCCCGGACTGCAAGGCGCAGTTCCAGACGATGGATGGTGTGCCGGGGTTAACGGTGAACGGCATCACGATGGCGGTGGTGCCGTATCTTCGTCCTGACGGGATAGAGAATGGAAGCTGTCACCTGTTCCGGTATGTGATGGCCACGCATCCAGCGGAATGTGTGATAAGTGAACATGACAGCGTCGATGATGATGAGTATGATTAAATCCTACTTATCAGAATGTGGAGGTACCTGTGAGAACAACACAACAGATGAGCATCACGCTGCCAAATGAAATGGCGACACAGATAAAAGCGCGTGTGGCCAGCGGTGAATATGCCTCAGAAAGTGAAGTGATTCGGGAAGGAATACGGGCGCTGGCAGCCCGCGATCGCGCAGTGGAAAACTGGCTAAGGGAACAGGTTGTTCCAGCTTATGAGGCGCTTAAAACCGACCCTGAACGTGGGGTAACCAGTGTGCAGCTCAGGGAAAAACTGGCAGCGGAACACAGGAAAGCCAGTAAGTAATGAATAAATACCAGGTGATCTTCGCACCGGAAGCTGAAGAGCAACTGATTAAGCTCTACCGTTATATCGCAGAGGCTGCCGATACCGGGACAGCCCAGGCGTGTACAGAAAGTATCATCGGCTACTGTGAAAGCCTGAGCCTGTTCCCTGAAAGGGGGAACAGGCGTGATGATCTGCTGCCGGGACTTAGGGTTACGAACTGGCGTAAAAGGACAGTGATCGCCTTCATAGTGGAAGATGCTCAGGTTAAAATCCTGGGGCTCTGGCATGGCGGTCAGCAATACGAAACGGTGTTCACCGAAGAATGAAGCGCAGTCCGATAGCCCGCAGAGTTAGCTGCGTAATCAGAAAGCCGCTTTGTTCTCTGTGCGGCAGAGCGCAGCGTCACTGCTGTGATCTGCCTTCATCCGGTTCCCTTCAGCCTAAACGAACTGGCCGCAGTCCCATGGCCGATGACGCTTATTTCGCCAGGTCTTCCAGACTGTCGCGAAATGCCGTAACGGCAATCGCACGGTTATCGGCAAGATAGCGATCTTTTGCCGCCGGAGCCGAGCTTTGTACCGCGATAAGCTGCCAGGCGCCGTCAATCTCCAGCATCAGCGGCGAACCGCTGTCGCCCGGCAGCGTGTCGCACTGATGCGACAGCACATTCTTCTGCGCCCAGCCGGTGATCAGGCAGTTGGTATGGGAGTAGAGCGTATCCAGATGATCTTCGGGATAGCCTGCCTGGGTCACCTGTCGTCCGGCCGCCTTAAGTGCCGCGGTCAGTTCGCTGCGCGACCCCTGAAACAGCGGCACAGGAACGATGCCTGAAGGCGGATTGCGCAGGACGATCAGGCCGAAGTCATAGGGGGCGGCGGAAGCAGGAACTATCCAGCCGTCGCCGTCCGCCTTCAGCTTTTTACCCAGCACCGGATTGACCCGCCCCTCGATATCATGGATGTCATAACGCCAGCTGCCGTTATTGCCGGCTATAAAACGCAGGGCGACGGCTTTATCCGCCTTTCCCGGGGGAACCAGCAGACAGTGTCCGGCCGTCAGTGCAAGATGGGGCGAAATTAGCGTAGCGCTGCACAGATTACCGCTGGCCGTTTCCAGCTGACCAATCGCTTCCCAGGGCTGGCTGGCCGTATTAGCGACCGGCCTGCGATCGTCTTTACCGAAAAACAGCGTATTGGTTTCATCTTGGCTTCGGGTATCTTCATCAGCCTGGGTACTCATCGAAAAAGCGAGGCAACCCATTAATAACACAGCAGTCAGGCGCATAGTTCTCTCAGGCAGGAGGCGCATTGAAAAGGGGGATGACGCTAATGCAATAACTATAGTCGGGTAATGCAAAAAAAGGGAGATTAATTTGGAATATCAGCACGCTACGGGGATTACATATAAAAGCTGACGGCTATTGCACCACAAACGATCATCACCAGCAGAATGATTTCGAATAAATAGCGACGCACCATCATCCTGAACTCCGGGAAAGAAACACCCGGATTATCCGGGTGTTTGGGTGAAGTGTTCTGCATCGGGTAGCCGGTTAACCGACCGCAGCATTACGCTTTTGGCGCAGCAGGTTTTTTTGCTGCTTTGTGATGTTTTTTCGCTGCCTGGGCTTTCTGCGCTACCGGTTTTTTGGCGGCTTTGTGGTGTTTTTTCGCTGCCTGGGCTTTCTGAGCTACCGGCTTAGTCGCCGCTTTGTGATGCTTCTTCGCAGCCTGCGCTTTCTGTGCTACCGGCTTGGTCGCCGCTTTATGATGCTTCTTCGCCGCCTGTGCCTTCTGCGCTACCGGCTTTTTCGCCGCCTTATGATGCTTTTTCGCTGCCTGGGCTTTTTGAACCGCGGCCTTCTGATGTTTTTTGTGATGCTTGGTCATCGTTTTTGCCGGTGCTGAACTGGCCGGAGCCGCGGTAGTAGCAGCCGGTGACGCCGTGGTGGCAGGGGCAGCGGTCGCCTCGGCCGCGAAAGCAACGGAGGACAGACCCATAGCAGCGGCTACAACCAGCGCGAATAATTTTTTCATAGCGAAACCCTCAAATGTTTGTTGATGTGTCAGCCCACTGCGGGGCCGGTGAAGAGACTATAAAAGAACGCTATCGGGGCTTCAGTGAGTGATTGGTATCGGCGTGTAACGGAATGTACAGCGGGGAAGAACGATGGAGAAGCGGCTGCGGTTCGGGGTGACAGCGCCCTTGCTCGGGGTCAAGGGCGCGTCATTCCTTACTTCAGGTAGCGGCTTTCAAGATGCTGACGGAACCAGGTCGGGTTCAGATCTTCCCCGGTGGCGTTTTCAATCAGCTGCCGGGTTGTGAAGCGGCTGCCGTGCTGCCAGATATTTTGTTGCAGCCAGCTGAATACCGGCTGCATATCGCCCTGGGCAATCAGCTCATTGACCTGCGGGATAGCCCGCTTCAGTGCCTGGAACAGCTGCGCGGCGTACATGGCACCCAGCGTATAGGTCGGGAAATAGCCGAAGGCGCCGTCGGTCCAGTGGATATCCTGCATACAGCCGTCGCGGTAGTTATCGCGCGTATCCAGACCCAGCCATGCCTGCATTTTTTCATTCCACAGCGCCGGAATATCCTCCACCTCAATCTCCCCGGCAATCAGCGCCCGCTCAATCTCGTAGCGCAGGATCACGTGGGCGGGATAGCTGACCTCATCGGCGTCTACGCGGATAAGCCCCGGTTTTACCCGCTGATTCAGGGCAATGAAATTGTCGCTCTCCAGCTCCGGCCGATCGCCCAGCAGCCGGACCACCAGAGGACGGATCAGGCTGAGAAACTCCGGGCTGCGCCCCAGCTGCTTCTCAAAGAACAGGCTCTGCGATTCGTGGATCGCGGTAGAGCGGGCCAGGGCCACCGGACGACCGGCCCACTGCTTCGGCAGGTTCTGCTCGTAGCGGGCGTGCCCGGTTTCGTGGATCACCCCCATCATCGCGCTGATAAACTCATTTTCACCGTAGCGGGTGGTGATACGCACATCTTCCGGCACGCCGCCGCAGAAGGGGTGCGCACTGATATCCAGACGACCGGCGTTAAAATCAAAACCCAGCTGCTGCATGATGGCGAGTCCGAGCTGCTGCTGTGCGGCCTGCGGGAAAGGACCGGCGGGGCGGGCCACGGTTTCATGCGACTGGCGTTCGACGATTTTTTGTAGCAGAGACGGCAGCCAGGTCTTCAGATCGCCAAAGGTTTGATCCAGCTTAGCGCTGGTCATGCCCGGTTCAAATATATCCAGCAGCGCATCGTAACGTGAACAGCCGTTGGCCTGAGCGCGGATCTCCGCCTCCTCACGGCTTAGTTTGACCACCTCTTTCAGATTGGCGGCGAACCCCTGCCAGTCATTGGCGGGGCGCTGCTGGCGCCAGGCGTGTTCGCAGCGGGAGCCGGCAATGGATTTGGCCTCCACCAGCGATGCCGGTAGCAGGGACGCCTGCTGCCAGGCGCGCCGCATCTCGTACAGGTCGGCCTGCGCCACATCATCAAGATCTTCCTGCTGCGCCTGCGTCAGCCACTCTCCCACCTGCGGTGCCGTCAGGATCTCATGACGCAGCACGCTCAGCTCCGCCAGCGCTTCACCGCGCGCCCGGCTGCCGCCGGGCGGCATCATGGTTTGCATATCCCAACCGGCGATGGCCGCCAGATGTCCAAAGCGGGAAAGGCGCTGAAAAGTGCGGGTCAGATTTTCATAAGCAGATGACATAATATTCCTTCCAAAGTAGGGTTTCAGGCACGTTCAGACGTCACGCGGGGGACGATCGACGGGCCAGCAAAAGCGCACGCAGGCACCGCCGAGCGGGCTGCTGTCGATAGTGACATTGCCACCAAATGCCTGGGACACGGAGTGGACAATTGCCAGCCCCAGCCCGCAGCCGCCGGTGGCGCGGTCGCGGCTGGGATCGAGGCGGACGAAGGGTTCGAAAACTCGCTCCCGCTCGGCCTGCGGAATGCCGGGGCCATCATCTTCTACCTGCAAACAGGCGGTGGCACCGTCAAACCACAGACCGACGCGCAGCCGCTGGTTAGCATAGCGCAGCGCGTTGTTGACCAGGTTGTCCAGCACCCGCTCCATAAGGCGGGCGTCGGCCACGCCGTGATTTTCACGCTGCGGGGTATCCAGCGCGATGTCGATATCGGGATTCACCAGGCGAATGTCCAGCAGCCGCTCCTCCAGCCATCGGGCCAGGTCCAGCGACTGTAGATTCAGTTCAACCCGCGGCCGATCGAGGCGGGCATAGGTCAGCAGTTCTTCAATCAGCGCCTCAAGCTGGCCAATATCGCGATTCAGCGCCGTGGATTCCGCCTCGCTGAGGTTATCGCTCATTTCCAGCCGGTAGCGCAGGCGAACCAGCGGCGTGCGAAGCTCATGGGCGATACCGTCGATCAACTGTTTTTTACTGGCGACCAGCGTATTGATATTGTCCGCCATCTGGTTAAAGGCTACGCCCAGCCGCAGCAGGCTGGAGGCGTTGTCGAAGTGGATGCGCTCGTTAAGATGGCCCTGGCCAAAGCGCTGGGCGGCATTTTCCAGCTTCAGCATGTCCTGCCAGTGGGGGCGCATCCAGATAAAGACCGGCAGCGCCAGCGAAAAACCAATCACCGCCAGCAGCGCAATATCCAGCAGGCGCATCTCATGCAGATAGAACAGATAGGGAATGGGGCCGACGGCAAGCACGTAGTGGCTGCGCGGGATGTGCTGTAAAAACGTGTACTCATCGTCCAGGGCAACAATCTCACCGGCACGCAGGCGGCGCAGCGTGGGCGGATCGAGCTGATACTTGCTCATCGGCTCAATATGCAGTTTGAACGACAGGTTTAAATCAAGATTATCAATGGTCCGGTTCCAGTCGCGGGGCGGGATTTCCCGCAGCTCGCTGCGCATCAGATAGAGCGAACTTTTCATCAGGTCGTCCATCGACTGACGCCCGGCGCGTTCGGCGGTAAATTTGTAGACCAGACCGACCAGCATCGCCATCACCAGAAAGCAGACGAACAGCAGCAGGTAGAACTGAATAAACAGCTTTCTCATTGCGCGTCCCAGGCGTGGGGGGCAAACAGGTAGCCTTTATTGCGGATAGTCTTGATCCGGTAAGGCTCCGTTGCACTGTCCAGCAGCTTTTTACGCAGGCGGGAAATTGCCACGTCAATGCTGCGATCCAGGCCGTCATAGCTTACCCCGCGCAGGGTTTTCAGCAGCGCATCGCGGTTCAGGATGGTGCCGGCATGTGTCGCCAGCTCCCACAGCAGGTCGAAATCGGCGGTGGAGAGGGCGATCACCTCACCGCACAGCGTCACCTGACGGTTAACCGGGTCGATGCCTAATGTCCCAAAGCGCAGCGCCTTCTGACCGGTGAGCGAGGGCGCAATGTCGTCGCTCTGGCCGTTACTACCGGCCTGGCGCAGATGCAGACGCAGCCGCGCCAGCAGGACCGCAGGCGGGGTTGTTTTCAGGATATAGTCGTTTGCGCCCATCTCCAGCGACAGAATATGGTTCATATCGCTGTCCAGTGAGGTCAGCAGCACAATCGGCCCGGTCCACGCGTGGCCGCTGCGCAGATCGCGGCACAGGGTCATGCCATCTTTGCCGGGCAGCATGATGTCCAGCATCACCAGATCCGGGTCAGCGGCGGCAATGGTGGCCTCGGCTCTGTCGCCGCGGCTTTCCACAATCACCTCGATATCGTGCCTGCCCAGATAGGCCGCTATCAGTTCGCCTACGTCATGGTCGTCTTCAACAAATACTATTTTGTTCATATCGCGGTTTATCTGGCCATTGATGGCAGTAGCTTATCCTTTTCCCACGATAACGCCTATTAACCTGTGCGAAATCATCCTGAGATAACGCAACGGAGAACCCGCTCACACCCTTACATCTCTACATCTTTTCCCGGTAGTATATTGTGTCGCGAGTATGTCATTATATTCGTTAGGGCTGTTCATGCATTAATCAAAAGGAGATAAGGGTGTCAGAAACTGAGCTGGCGACAGTTGGACAAAATGACCCTGTCTGTATCAATTATATTGATTTCCTCTCTGCTTCCTGCAAAAAACGCTGGAGTTTCGTCGATGCTATCTACGGCGTGATCCCCTTTTTCGGCATGGTTACCCGGAAAACCGCCGACGCGCCACGCGCTGCGCCGGAACGTCTGAAAGATCTGGCGCTGCAAATTATCTCGACCCAGGTCAGTGATGAAATCAATATTGTCCGTCTGATCACTCTGGCGCAGAAACAGCAAATCGAGCGCGTTGAGATCCTGCTGCCATACCCCCTTTCTGACACCCAGCTGGCCACCGTGCGCCAGGAGTACGCCCATCCGCTTGAGTTACAGCAGCGGGACGACAGGCTGTATATTCTTGTTCCGCCCGTGTCCCACTGATCCTTAGCGGATCAGCGTCCAGGCTGCCGGCAGGGCAGCCAGAATCAGCAACCCCATCGCAATTTTCTCGGCCGTCTTCAGCGCGTTCCACTGGCCGCGGCGGGCAAACAGGAACAGCAGCATACCCGGCGCATACAGCACTACCGACAGCAGCAGATGCAGCGGCCCGGAGGCGTACAGCAGCCACAGACCGTACAGACTGGCCCCGAGCGCCACTGCCGTCACGGTCGGCTGCCTGCGGTGAAGCGCGAGTTTCAGCAGGTAGGCACCCACCAGAAAATAGGGCACCAGTATCATTTCTGAAGCGATAGTCAGCAGCGTGCCGTAGTCGGCGCCGGTCAGCCAGATCAGGATCAGGCAAACCTGCACGCAGCCGTTGGTCAGCCACAGCGAGGCCGAGGGTGCACCGCGGGCGTTCTGGCGGCTGAGGCTGCGCGGGAAGGCACCGTGCTGTGCGGCAATCATCGGCACCTCTGCGGCCATAATCGTCCAGCTCAGATACGCGCCGCACACGGACACAATCAGCCCCGCAACGATAATCAGATTTCCCCAGGGGCCAATCAGCGTGGTCATCAGGCCGGCCACCGAAGGGTTACGCATTTCCGCCAGTTCAGCCCGCGGCACCACGCCCAGCGACAGCAGGGTAACCAGCAGATAGACCACCAGCGCGGCAACCACCGCCAGCAGCGTGGCGCGGCCGACATCGCGTTTGTGGCGGGCGCGGGACGATACCACCACCGCGCCCTCCACGCCGATAAACACCCACAGCGTAATCAGCATGGTGTCCTTAACCTGCTGCCAGACCGGTTTATCCAGCGCCACGCCGCTAAAGTCGAAATGAAAACGGTCGTAGTTGAAGGCGGCAGCGGCCAGCAGCACAAACAGTCCAAGCGGCAGCAGCTTTCCCAGCGTGGCAATCAGATTGATCCCGGCGGCGGTCTGCACGCCGCGCAGCACCAGCGCATGCACCAGCCACAGCAGCAGCGAGGCGCCCAGCATCGCCTGCCAGGTGTTGCCGTCGCCAAAAATTACCCGCTCCGGAGAGTCAGTAAAAAAGCTCAGAGCGGAGAAAACAATCACCAGATAAGAGACGTTGGCGATAACCGCACACAGCCAGTAGCCCCAGGCGGAGCAGAAACCGACCAGTTCGCCAAATCCTGCCTGCGCATAGGTGAAGATACCGCCGTCCAGCTCGGGTTTAATTCGGGTCAGCAGCAGCATCGCCATCGCCAACAGCAGGATACCCACGCCGGTAATGGCCCAGCCGATCAGCAGCGCCGACGGTCCGGCGACCGCTGCCATATTTTGCGGCAGGCTGAAAACGCCCGCGCCCAGCATCGAGCTGAGTACCAGCGCGGTAAGTGCGGTTAATCCTAGCTTTTTGTCCAAAAAAAACTCCAGAGACAGAATAAAAAACCAGCGTGTGCGGGAGACGCGAATTTAACTCAGGATGACCGAGCGTTGAATTGAACGAAACCTCTGCGGAAGGAGGGCGATTTTACGGAGGGACGCGGCGGGATGCAATGATTTGCTATGCAAAAAAGGCAGGAGAATATGCACGATCGAAAAAGGCAGCCGAAGCTGCCCATATTCTGCTCAGCGGTGCCCGTTACTTGAACAGGTCGGCGCTGATAGTCAGGTTACCGCCGCTCTGATTCGACCACTGGCGGGTGACGTGATAGTACTTCGCACCTTTAGCAATGGCGCGCTTGCCGACCTCTTCAGAGATTTCGGTTGGCGTGCTGAAGTGGCCGGTAAAGGTCACGGTGTCAAACGGCTGCATCTGGGCCGCCGTAATCGCATTCACTTCCTGCACGCTCTTACCGTTTGGCAACGTTACAGTGTAACGCTTGCCGGTAGAGCTTTGAGTTTCGAAGAAGCGACCGACGTTTTTGCTCGGGGTTTCTGAAGAGGCCACGCCCGGGATCTCAACGTTTTTCGCCGCTGCACCGCCGGTAGCAAGTGCAGCTTTACCCGCTTCAGAATCCGCCGGGATCAGGTTAGGCGACTGCACCACACGCTTCGGCGCGTCGGCCTTATAAATGTAGGCGGTGATCATCTGGTTGCCACCGTTATTGGTGTCAATCTGACGAATGATAAAGAAGGAGGCGGCCCCCTTACTTTTCGCTGAACGACTGATGGCATCGTTCACGTCCGGCTGGCTGCGGAAGAAGCCGCTGGCGCTGACGGTATCGTAAGGCTCAAGCGCATAGGCTTCGGATTTCGTTAGCTCTTGTACGCCATTGATCAGGCGACCCTGGTATTTCTTCGCTTCAGGCGCATCGGCGTGATACAGGTCTGCGGTGACGTTCCAGTTTCCACCGTTGCCGTTCGTGTCGTTGATGCCCTGAATATAGTAGGAGGCCGCGCCGAGTGCGTCAGCACGTTTAGAGATTGCGCTGCTGGCCTCATTAATGGCATTAAAACGTCCGCTGATGGTGATCCGATCAAACGGTTTCAGCGCGGCGGCTTTCTCCGGCGTCAGTTCCTGCGCCGCATGGACTGCGGTTAATGATGAGATTGTCAGCAGGGCTGATGCCAGGATGGTGTTCTTCAGCTTCATAAAAATAATCCTTCGCCTTACGCATAAAATGAGTACGAAAACGTGCTGGAGTCTTGATGTGTAACAGATTAGCTGACGATTATTACATGTAATAATGTCTCTGTCTCAGCCATTTTTATGGTTTTACTTCGCGGGGAATTCCGTTTAAAGGAATAATGAAGAAAGGTCGCTGAATCGTGTCATATTGTCGTTCGATACCACTTATGCAGGTAATTATTACCACTTAACTCGTTAATGCATTGTTAATTAATATAATTTGCTGAAAGAACATCCAAAAAGTAATTTTTATTCGTAGCAGATTATAGTTTGTTTAGGGCTTTTTTCAGGTCCAAAATAGGGTTGGCAGGGGTCTGATGTGAATTTTTATGTGAAAAGTGGGATAGTGGCCCTGCGGCGGCTGGATCGAAAGACACATTTTCAGTAGGTTATAAATAGTTTGAAACAGAATGGTTTCGGTCATAAGGGCCGGAGCAGCGTCAACAAACGGTCCTGGTCTCTGAAGAAAGGGAAGATTATGCTTATTGGTATTACCAAAGAACGGTTGCCCAACGAAGCCCGTGTCGCAGCGACGCCGAAAACGGTGGAACAGCTGCTGGCGCTTGGTTTTAGCGTAGCCGTAGAAAGCGGCGCAGGTAAACTCGCCAGCTTTGACGATGCGGCCTACGTTGCTGCGGGTGCAACAATCGCGGATTCAACCAGCGTCTGGCAGTCTGATATCGTACTGAAGGTCAACGCGCCTGATGATGAAGAAATTGCGCTGACGCGCGAGGGCAGCACGCTGGTCAGCTTTATCTGGCCCGCGCAAAATCCGGCGCTGCTGGAAAAACTGGCCGCGCGCAACGTCACCGTGATGGCGATGGACTCCGTGCCGCGTATTTCGCGCGCGCAGTCGCTGGATGCGCTCAGCTCTATGGCGAATATCGCCGGCTACCGTGCGATTGTTGAGGCCGCCCATGAATTCGGGCGTTTCTTTACCGGGCAGATTACGGCGGCGGGTAAAGTGCAGCCGGCAAAAGTCATGGTAATCGGCGCAGGCGTAGCGGGTCTGGCCGCGATCGGTGCCGGGCGCAGCCTGGGCGCTATCGTCCGCGCATTTGACACCCGTCCTGAAGTGAAGGAGCAGGTGCAGAGTATGGGCGCGGAGTTCCTCGAACTGGATTTCGAGGAAGAAGCGGGCAGCGGCGATGGCTATGCCAAGGTGATGTCTCCGGCCTTTATTAAGGCAGAGATGGCGCTGTTTGCGGCTCAGGCAGCGGAAGTGGATATTATCGTCACCACCGCGCTAATCCCGGGTAAACCGGCGCCGAAGCTGATTACTGCTGAGATGGTCGCCTCAATGAAGCCCGGCAGCGTTATCGTTGACCTGGCGGCGCAAACCGGTGGTAACTGTGAACTGACCGTGGCGGATAAGGTCACCGTTACCGCTAACGGCGTGAAAATTATCGGCTATACCGATTTGCCCAGCCGTCTGCCAACCCAGTCTTCTCAGCTCTACGGCACAAACCTGGTTAACCTGGTGAAGCTGCTGTGTAAAGAGAAGAACGGTGAAATCGTCATCGACTTTGATGACGTGGTGGTCCGTGGCGTTACCGTGATCCGTGATGGTGAGGTCACCTGGCCTGCGCCTCCGATTCAGGTTTCCGCTGCGCCTAAAGCGCCGAAGGCGGAAGCGAAAGTTGAACCGAAGGTTGAAAAACCCGTTTCTCCGCTGCGTAAGTTCCTGCTGCTGGGGCTGGTAATCATCCTGTTCGGCTGGCTGGCGAACGTTGCGCCGCCGGAGTTCCTCTCACACTTTACCGTTTTCGCACTCTCCTGCGTGGTCGGTTACTACGTGGTGTGGAACGTCAGCCATGCGCTGCATACGCCGCTGATGTCGGTCACCAATGCCATATCCGGCATTATCGTGGTCGGTGCGGTTCTGCAAATTGGTCACGGCGGCTGGGTCAGCTTCCTGTCGTTTATCGCGGTGCTGATTGCCAGCATCAATATCTTTGGTGGCTTCACCGTCACCCAGCGCATGCTGAAAATGTTCCGTAAAAACTGAGGGATTTGACCATGTCTGGCGGATTAGTGACTGCAGCATATATCGTTGCTGCGATCCTGTTTATTTGCAGCCTTGCCGGGTTGTCTAAACATGAAACCTCGAAACAGGGGAATATTTTTGGTATCAGCGGTATGGCGCTGGCGCTGGTGGCAACCATCTTTGGACCGGACTCGGGTAACATTGTCTGGGTTCTGCTGGCGATGGTTATCGGCGGTGCGATCGGCATCCGTCTGGCGAAGAAAGTCGAAATGACTGAAATGCCGGAGCTGGTGGCGGTGCTGCACAGCTTTGTGGGCCTGGCCGCGGTACTGGTCGGTTTCAACAGCTATCTCGACCACGCGCCGGGTCTGCTGCCGGTGATGGAGAATATCCATCTGACCGAAGTCTTTATCGGTATCTTTATCGGTGCGGTGACCTTTACCGGCTCTATCGTTGCCTTCGGCAAACTGTGCGGGAAGATCTCTTCACGTCCTCTGACGCTGCCACATCGCCATAAGCTGAACCTGTTGGCGCTGGTGGTTTCATTCCTGCTGCTGATCCTGTTCGTTCGTTCGGACAGCGTGGGTATGCAGAGCTTTGCCCTGCTGATTATGACCCTGATCGCCCTGGCCTTCGGCTGGCATCTGGTGGCTTCTATCGGCGGTGCCGATATGCCGGTAGTCGTGTCCATGCTGAACTCCTACTCCGGTTGGGCGGCGGCGGCGGCGGGCTTTATGCTCAGCAACGACCTGCTGATCGTAACCGGTGCGCTGGTGGGTTCAAGCGGGGCTATCCTCTCTTACATTATGTGTAAGGCGATGAACCGTTCATTTATCAGCGTTATCGCCGGGGGATTCGGTACAGACAGCAGCTCTACCGGTGAAGACGAAGAGATGGGCGAGTACCGCGAAATCGACGCGGCGGGCACGGCGGAAATGCTGAAAAGCTCTAACTCGGTGATTATCACTCCGGGCTATGGCATGGCGGTTGCGCAGGCGCAGTATCCGGTGGCGGAAATTGCTGAGAAGCTGCGCGCGCGCGGCATCAAGGTGCGCTTCGGTATCCATCCGGTTGCCGGTCGTCTGCCGGGCCACATGAACGTGCTACTGGCAGAAGCGAAGGTGCCGTATGACATCGTGTTAGAGATGGATGAGATCAACGATGACTTCACCGGTACGGACACCGTGCTGGTTATCGGCGCGAACGATACCGTTAACCCGGCCGCGCAGGAAGATCCGCGCAGTCCTATCGCCGGTATGCCGGTACTGGAAGTGTGGAAGGCGCAAAACGTGGTGGTATTCAAACGTTCAATGAATACCGGCTATGCGGGCGTGCAGAATCCATTGTTCTTTAAAGAGAACACGCAGATGCTGTTCGGTGATGCAAAAGCCACGGTTGATGCGATTCTGAAAGCGCTGTAATTCGCGATAACGCGTGAGAAAAAAGGACGCCGAAATTACAGGCGTCCTTTTTTTATCCGTTTTTTTGTTCAGGATCCTGGGTGCCGATAAAGAAGTACCACAGCGGGATGGAGAACAGCAGGGTGAAGACACTGCTGTAAATCAGGATCATAAAGAACTCCGAGATATACAGCTCCGCGGGCCAGCTGTTAAACGGCATATTGTATTCATCAATGGCGCCGCCAATAATTGCCCGGGTCATGATCGCGGCCGCTAAGATAAACACGCAGGCCAGGGCGGTAAGAAAGTGTCTTCTCTTTTTGCCCGGTGGTAAAAACGCCATAAACTACTCCTGTACTCTGCTCAAAACGTCAGGCTACTTTTGCCAGTCCCGCCATTATCCCTAATACGTTCGATTGCGGGCTAATAAATTTGTGCCCTTTAAGATTTATGAGTAAAACGCGGCAGGAAGCAGGAAGCAGGAAGCAGGAAGCAGGAAGCAGGAAGCAGGAAGCAGGAAGCAGGAAGCAGGAAGCAGGAAGCAGGAAGCAGGAAGCAGGAAGCAGGAAGCAGGAAGCAGGAAGCAGGAAGCAGGAAGCAGGGCGTGGCTTGGGCCAGGAGGCTGCGTGCAGACCGCGACCGTCGTCGAAGCCTGCACGCGGTAAAAACTAATCGTCTTCGTCGTTATCCAGCGCAACCGGCGAGACAAAGCCATCCGGCTTAATCGCCAGCAGATCGCAGCGCAGATGATCGATAACCTGCTCAGCGGTATTGCCGAGGAAAGCGGCCGACAGCCCGGTGCGCCCGATGGTGCCCAGCACAACCACGCCGACAGAGAGATGATCGGCCAGTTCAGGGATCACTTCCTCCGGCAGACCTTTCTCAACGTGAGTAAATTTCTCATCAATGCAGAAAGACTGACGCAGCGCCTTCATCGCGACAAGGTGTTGACCGCGGATGGCGTCGTTGTAAACGCTTGGATCGAAGTCCGGCAGTTCGATGGCAATATTAATCGGGGTCACCGGATAGGCCCCCACCAGGTGAACCTCGGTATGATTAACCCGTTCGGCCAGCTCCAGCGTCTCTCTTACCAGCTTGGTGTTTAGCGGATCGTGATGCGGCTCTTCGCTGGCGAGGTTAACGGCGACCAGCGCCTTCGCCCCTTCCGGCCAGACCTGATCTTTTACCATCCATACCGGGCAGGGGCATTTGCGCAGCAGATGCCAGTCGGTCGGGGTGAAAACCACCGCCTGGAGCCGGTCATGCTGGTGGGTCATTTTGATCACCAGATCGTGCTGATTGCTCAGGACCTCCTGGATAATCGCCTCATACGGACGATTATGCCAGACCACCTTGATATCGATTGCAACACCGGCGGCGAGATAAGCCTGCGCCTGCTGTCTGATCCACTCAGTACGCTGGCTGATAACGCCTTTGCGCATGGTGACACGCTCGTCTGGCGACAACAGCGTTGTCATCTCATAGGAGAAGTCATAGATGGGAAGAAAGCAGGTTATCCTGCCGCCAAGACGCTGATTCAGGTACACCGCGCGCCGCAGGGCGGGTTGGTCATCCTGCTGCGGGTCGATAGCCACAAGAATGTTTTGATATTTAGCCATAATGGATCCTCCTTACACTGAGCGTGTCAGCTTAAAGATAGCCCAATAGGACAAAAGGAAAAAGCAAAAAAGATGTTGCCGGATCAATAAAATAACAAAAATTGACCCGGCAAACGGTCAGGCGATTGCCCGACTCTGACCGGCGAGCTGTGCGAGGATTTCATGATTTTCTATGGTGATATACTTGCCTTTTACCGCCAGCATTCCATTTTTCTGAAAACGGCCAAGCAAACGACTGATAGTTTCTACCGTTAATCCCAGGTAGTTGCCGATATCGCCACGGGTCATTGTCAGGCGGAATTCGCGCTGCGAGAAACCCCGCTGACCAAAGCGCCGGGAAAGGCCATAAATAAAAGCGGCCAGCCGCTCTTCAGCATTTTTCTTCGACAGCAGCAGGATCATCTCCTGATCGCCTTTGATCTCGCCGCTCATCAGGCGCATCATCTGCTGGCGCAGGCTGGGCATTTTACCGGAAAGGTCGTCCAGAGTTTCAAACGGGATTTCGCAGACCATTGCCGTTTCCAGCGCCTGAGCAAAGCTGGGATGCTGGCTGCCGCTGATGGCATCAAAGCCAACCAGGTCACCGGCAAGATGAAAACCGGTGATCTGCTCATCGCCCTGTTCGGTGATGGTGTAGCTTTTGATGGTGCCGGAGCGGATAGCGTAAAGCGATTTAAGTTCATCACCGGCTTTAAACAGCGTCTGACCTTTTTGGATAGGCTTTTTGCGTTCGATGATGTTGTCCAGCTGGTCCAGTTCATGTTCGTTTAGCGTGAAAGGGATACAGAGCTGACTGATGCTACAATCCTGGCAGTGAATAGCGCAACCGCCTGATTGTATGCGTCGGCTGATAATTCTCTTTTCTGGAATCATGATGTACGCTCGATGATTATTGACTGAAATCAATTTTACCGTTTTGACTTACAAAATGAAACTCGTCAGAGCAGTTTTAGCCACATAAAGCCCGGGGTTGTCAGCAGTGATTTATATTTCATTGAAAAATATGATAAAAAACCACCAACGGGTTTACTTAAATCTAATATTTCGTTAAAAATTTACCAGCATATACCTTAAATAGCATTCCTTGCAGCATATAATGCTAATTTAAATTGTCGGATTTAACCATTATCTGCCGGGCCATCTCACAATCTTAAACGGGACTATCAGCAATATTTACCGCTTTGTATTCTTAATGTTGCCAGACTTAACATTAGCGGCTTGTATTATGGGGAACCGATGAATTATCGCGCCGCCGCTGCCAATGATGGAGTAACTTATGACCTTAAACTCTGATGATGAAAGCGATCTGTTTCGTAATGCCATGGAGGATGTGACGCCGCTGAAGGATTGCAGCAGCATTCTGTGGCTGAAATCGCCCGCTGCCGGATCTCCCCGTGGGCAGCAGTGGGAACAGCAGCTGGACAACCCGCTGACGGTCGGTCATCTCGATATCCTGCCCGTTGCTGAACCGCTGATGTTTCGCGCTGAAGGGATCCAAATCGGCGTGCTGGATAAGCTGCGGCAGGGCAAATACCCGCAGCAGGCCAGCCTCAGTTTACTTCGCCAGCCCGTCGAGCAGTGTCGCCAGGCGCTGTATCTCTTTCTGCGGCAGGCGCAGCAGGACAATGTCCGTAATTTTCTGATCGTTCATGGCAAGGGGCGGCACGATACCTCTCATGCCAATATTGTGCGGAGCTATCTGCTGCGCTGGCTCCGGCAGTTTGACGAGGTGCAGGCGTTTTGCAGCGCGCAGCCGCATCACGGCGGCAGCGGCGCCTGCTATGTGGCGCTGCGTAAAAGCGACCTGGCACGGCTGGATAACCGCGAACGCCACGCCCGGCACAGTCGTTAAGCGGTCAGCCCGAATGCGACTTGCGGATCGTCGCCATCAGAATTTCTGCACCCAGGCTTAGCGGAACGCCGGAGCGGGTCAGAATGCCAACCGGCTCGCCGGGGCCATGGGAGGCGATGGGCAGGGCGGCCAGTGAGTTGTGCAGTAAATCCTCTTTTATAGCGCCTGAAGGCACAAACCACACGTAGTCATAGCGCAGCGCCAGCTGGCGTGCCAGCGAGGTGGCCGAGGTTTCCACCCGCGTGGCGGGCAGCGAGCAGCCCTGTTCCTTCAGCATCTGTTCCGCCAGTCGCCGGGGGGCGGTCCCCTCAGGGGAGATCACCACCGGCCAGGAGAGGGCGCGTGATAAAGTGACGTTGTCACTCATAAGTGGGTGGTCGGGTCTGACCACCAGACGCAGCGACTCCAGGAAAAGCAGCTCATAGCTCAGCCCGGCCATCTGGTCGGCATCTCCCATACGGCCAATGCCGACGTCGAACTCTCCCGCCTTCAGCCCGGCAATCAGAACGTTATTGTGCAGTGTCGCAACCTGAACAAGCGTTTGCGGCCGCTGCTGGTGAAAGCGATCCAGAATAGAGGGCAGCATACCGAGCGCTACGGTCGTCAGCACGCTGACCCGCAGCACCTCCGGCTCCTGCGGCAGGGGAACATGAAAGGACTGTCCGGCATGATTAAGGGCGTCGAGCACCCGCACCGCATGGGTGAGAAACTGCTCGCCCATCGTTGTCATCTGTGCCCCAAGGCGGCCGCGTTCAAACAGCCGCGCCCCGGCCAGCTCCTCCAGCTCGTTGAGCGTTTTGGACAGCGCAGGCTGGCTGAGCGACAGCGTTTCGGCCGCGCGACCAAGGGTCCCCTGCTGCGCGACGGCAACAAAGGTATGCAGGTGGCGCAGTCGAATGCGCTGATTGAACTGATAATTTTTATTCATGGCCCAGATTAATAACGGCCCTGGCGGACTGGCAAGCGGGATGCGCGGTTTTTGTTAACCTTATTGCAAAATTTAATTAACATTTAGGGCGTTTGGCGGGGTATTCATTACTTTTAGTGGCGATATTTCCGCCATGCTTAATATCTGCTTATATTCCCGGCAGAGCTAACGATAACAATTTAGCAGGTGCTCCCCATAACAATCCGTTATGATAGCGCGCTATTTTTTATTCTACGCCGGGGAAAAGTGCTGTGGCCTCTACCGGTATTATTTGCAGTCAGCCAGGGAGTGCGTCGTGGACAGTTCGGCAGACATCGATATTCGCGCATTAATCAATCAAAACCCGTTAACCCGTTATCAAATGCGTATCATCGCCCTCTGCTTTGCCGTGGTTGCGATGGACGGAATGGATATTGCGCTAATGGGTTTTATTGCACCTGCGCTTAAAACCACCTGGGGCGTGACCAACCATCAGCTGGGAGCGGTAATCGGCGCGGCGTTGATCGGTCTGGCGCTGGGGGCGATGTTTGCCGGGCCGATGGCCGATCGCTTTGGCCGCCGCGCGATCATTATCACCAGCGTGTTTTTCTTTGGACTGTGGACGGTGGCCACCGCCTTTTCGCAAAACCTTGATCAGATGATGCTGTTCCGCTTTCTGACCGGACTGGGGCTGGGAGCCGCCATGCCGAACGTCGGTACGTTGGTGGCGGAATACTCACCGCAGCGTAAACGGGCATTTCTGATCACCGTTGTGTTCTGCGGCTTTACCTTCGGCGCTGCCGGCGGCGGCTTTGCCGCTTCCTGGCTTATACCGACTTACGGCTGGCATTCACTGCTGATCGTCGGCGGCGTACTGCCGCTGCTGCTGGTGCCGATGCTGCTGCGCTGGCTGCCGGAGTCCGTGCGCTTTATGCTGACAAGCCGCGCACCGGCCGGAAAGATTCGGCATATCGTTGAAAAAATGCATCCCGGACTCACCGACGACGGCAGCCGTTTTGCCCTTAGCGAAACGGTAACGGCGGAGAGTGCCATGCGGATAGTTCTGTCAGGGCGCTATCTGTTTGGTAGCCTGATGCTGTGGGGAAGCTACTTTATGGGGCTATTCCTGGTCTACCTGATTGGCAGCTGGCTGCCGTCGCTGGTCAATGATATTGGCTTAAGCATTGCTCAGGCGGCCGTGGTGACCGCCATGTACCAGGCCGGGGGAACGGTAGGATCGCTGTTTGCCGGCTGGATGATGGATCGTTTTAACGCCAATCTGGCGCTGGCGGCTATCTATTTTACCGGCGCTATCGCCACCGTCGGCATTGGCTATGCGCCGCCGGACGTAACCGTCCTCAGCGGTATCGCTTTTTGCAGCGGCTTTTGTCTCAACGGTGCCAATACTGGCATGAACGCGCTATCGGCCAGCTACTATCCCACCCAGGCCCGCGCCACCGGATCGAGCTGGATGCACGGGGTCGGGCGTATTGGCGCTATTCTCAGCGCCTTTGCCGGCGCGCAGATGCTATCGATGGGATGGAATATCACCGATGTTTTCTCGTTTCTCGCGATCCCGGCGGTGCTGACCACGCTGATGCTGGTGGCGAAATCCCGCTTTGGTGACCGTCAGCGTCACTGAACCTTGCCGGTGTCCCGTTTATGCCCAAGTATTGGCTGAATCGCAGGGTGAGCGGCCAAAAGATTTGCGCCTCGCCGCATTTAGAGGGCTGGCGCAACGCGGTTCAGACAACTGAGATGCCGCTTGAAGTCACCTGCCGGGCAGGGTAGCCTGCGTAAACAAATCCAGAAACTCTCTTCATAACAGGTAATGTCGGCAATGGCTCTGATCCCTAAAAACTATGCGCGTCTTGAAAGCGGCTACCGTGAGAAAGCATTAAAAATCTACCCGTGGGTGTGCGGTCGCTGCTCGCGGGAGTTTGTTTACTCGAACCTGCGTGAGCTAACGGTCCACCATATCGATCACGATCACACCAATAATCCCGCTGACGGCAGTAACTGGGAGCTGCTGTGTCTCTATTGTCACGATCACGAACACTCTAAGTACACGGAAGCCGATCAGTACGGCTCCCGCGTGGTGGCGGGTGAAGACGCGCAGAAGGACGTTGGAGAGGCAACCTATAATCCGTTTGCCGATCTCCAGGCCATGCTTAATAAGAAGAAATAATTCCGCCCGCGGCCGCTTCTGGCTGCGTAGCGTGGATCGCGCAGCCGACCCCGACGGCTGCGAGCGGAACCTTTTCCCTCCGCCTCAAAGCGAGTGCTCAATCAGCATCAAAATCATAAATCCGGCAAAAAACATGGCGGTGCCCAGCGGCGTGTCGCGGCCATCTTTGTGCGCCTCCACCAGCAGCTCTTCCGTCACCAGATACAGCAGAGCCACCAGACCAAATGAGAGGAAAAAGGCCAGCCAGACATCCCCCAGCTTCGCCACCGGCGTACCGACCAGCGCACCAATCGGCAGCAGCAGCGTAATCCCCGCGACCGCCATCAGCACCCGGATTTTGCTGCCCAGCATGTTCTTCAATTCCTCCACCACCGACAGTCCCAGAAAGAGGATTTCAAGGGTCAGTGCCAGGGTCAGCATCATGCCGGTTTTCGCACCGGCCGCGAAGCTTATCCCCAGTACCAGGCCATCAATAAAAATATCGATGCCGATAGCCGCCAGCATTCCGAACCCGGCCGCCGCCTTTGCGCCATAGTGCTGAATAAGCATCATCAGCACCACGCCGGTAACGCCGCCTGCAATCACCGCCACCATTGACTGCTCTTTCAGGCCGGGCAGCACCTCGGTTGCCGCCGCCGAGAAGATCACCCCGGCGGTGAAGTGGTGGATCAAACTCATGGTCTTTTCGCCCGGCTGACGAAACAGTGCCACGGTTGCACCGGCTATCGCGGCGGTCATTGGGAAGAGGGTGTAAAGCAGAGTGACGTACATCTAATTATCCTTTGCGGCATTGTGCCGAATTACAATGGCGCTATTTTGCCACAAAGGCGTGAGATAAAAAACATTTAAAATCAATGGTTTATTGCACAAGCTAAGATCTATAGCCCCGGCTAAATGTCAGCGCACCAAACAGATACAGCGCCTCGCTCACCAGTGCCGGAGTCAGCACCTCGCCAATCCAGGCACCGTAGGCCACTACGATCGAAACGCCGTGTCGACCGGTGTCGAAAGCCAGGCCACCAGCGTATCCAGCAGCGGCGGCGCTTCCTCCGTCGGGCGGCGGATCAGGCTATAAACCGCCCCGGTTTTTACCCGGCCGCTAAAGGGGGCCACCAGCCGCTGCATCGTCAGATCTTCAGCAATCAGCGTCACGTCCGCCACGGTGACGCCATAGCCCTGAATGGCCGCGCTGATCGCCAGGTCCATCGTGGCGAAATGCTGATTCCGCTGCATGGCAACGTCCATCCGCTGGGATTTTAGCCACAGCTGCCAGTCGCGGCTGTCGGCGGTGGGGTGCAAAAAGGTCATCGCCGCCAGCGTACCCGTATCCGCAGGGCGGGAGGTCAGCAGCGTGGCGGCCATCACCGGCGTCAGTTCTTCGTCAAACAGGCGAAGGCCCGCCCCGCGATCCGGGCCATAAAGAATGGCGGCGTCGTAGTTTTCCAGCTGGCTGCCGTGGTCGAGGGTGGTGGTCAGGGAAACGTGCAGCTCCGGGTGCTGTTTTTCCAGCGCGACCAGCTTCGGCAGCAGCCAGCGCATGGCGCAGGTCGGCGCTTTAAGCCGGATCGTCGTTTGCAGTCTGCTGGCCTGGGCTGCGTCAACAATTTGCTGATAGCCCGCCTTAAGCGCGGGAAGCAGGGCGGAACCCTGCGGCGTCAGGCGCAGCCCTCGCGCATGCCGGTCAAACAGGCTAAAGCCAAGCCAGGCCTCCAGCGCGGCGATCTTACGGCTGACCGCCCCCTGGGTAATACACAGATCCCCGGCCGCGTGGGTCAGATTCAGGTGTCTGGCGGTCACTATAAAAGCGTGAATGGCGTTGAGCGGCAGCGGACGCTGGGACATAGGTACACCCTGAGCTATGTTTAAAAGTCATGACTATTATGACAACAATTCGCTTGTCGCCTCAAGCCGTAACACGTTGAATAGGACAAGCAAAATTTATCCCGAATTTTCACCTCCTGACCTGGAGCTTCCATGACAATCACTTCCTCGGTGCAGCAGCGCTCAAAATTACCCGATGTTGGCACCACTATTTTTACGGTTATTGGCCAGCTTTCCGCCCGGCATAAGGCGATTAACCTGTCGCAGGGTGCGCCGAATTTCCCCTGCGATCCGTCGCTGGTTGAAGGCGTGAGTCAGGCCATGCGTCAGGGGCACAACCAGTACGCGCCGATGACCGGCGTGGCGGCGTTGAAGCAGGTGCTGGCGGAAAAGGTTGAAACCCTGTACGGCCAGAAGTATGACGTGGCCAGTGAGGTGTTGATTACCGCCAGCGCCAGCGAAGGGCTCTATTCGGCGATTGCCGGGCTGGTGCATCCGGGCGACGAGGTGATTTTCTTTGAACCGGCCTTCGACAGCTACGCGCCGATTGTCCGCCTCCAGGGGGCGACGGCCATTGGCCTGAAGCTTCAGGTGCCGGATTTTGCTATCAACTGGGATGAGGTCAGCGCCGCCATCACGCCGCGCACCCGGATGATCATCATTAACACGCCGCATAACCCGAGTTCGCAGGTGTTGAGCCGCGAAGATCTTGACCGTCTTGCGGCGCTGACCCGCAATACCGATATCGTGGTACTCTCGGATGAGGTGTACGAACATATTCTGTTTGACGGACGTAAGCATCACGGTATGGCAACGCATCCTGAGCTGGCGCAGCGCAGCGTGATCGTCTCCTCCTTTGGTAAAACCTTCCACGTCACCGGCTGGCGCGTCGGCTACCTGCTGGCCCCGGCGGAGCTGATGGAGGAGGTGGTGAAGGTTCATCAGTTTATGATGTTTTCTGCCGACACGCCGATGCAGGTCGCCTTTGCTGACTATCTGCGCCAGCCGGAAAACTATCTGGGCCTGGGCGCTTTCTATCAGCGCAAGCGCGATATGATGACCGATCTGCTGAAAGATTCGCCGTTTACCCTGCTGCCATCGGCCGGATCGTTCTTTATGCTGGCAAGCTTTGCAGATTTCAGTGACGAATCGGACAGTGAAATGGTACAACGTCTGATTGTTGATTACGGCGTGGCGACCATTCCGCTGTCGGCGTTTTACACCGATGGAACCGACAATAAACTGATCCGTATCTCTTTCGCAAAAGACGAAGCCACTCTGCAAGCCGGCGCACGCGCGCTTTGCCGGGTTAAGCCTCGCTAATCTGTCTACCTGAGGGGAAGTTAATGAAGAAATTAAGTGCGTTGTGTGTGGCGTTTGGCCTGCTGACTTCCGCGTCGGCGCTGGCTCAGGAAACCCTGCGTTATGGCCTGGAATCACAGTACCCGCCGTTTGAAAGCCGCAACGCTGCCGGTGAGCTGGAAGGGTTTGATATTGAGCTGGGCAACGCGATTTGCCAGGCCGGTAATTTCAAGTGTACCTGGGTCGAAAGCAGCTTTGACGCGCTGATCCCGGCGCTGTCGGCGAAGAAATTCGACGCCATTAACTCGGCGATGAACATTACCGAGGCGCGGGCAAAAAGCATTGGGTTCACCAACCCGATCTACCGTATTCCGAGCATGGTAGTGGGCAAAACGGATTCAGGTCTGACCGACGCCACGCCGGAAGCGCTTAAGGGTAAGAATATTGGCGTTTTGCAGGGTTCAATCCAGGAAACCTATGCCAAGAAGCACTGGGAGCCGAACGGCGTCAACGTGACCTCTTATCAGGATCAGAACCAGGTTTACAACGATATGGTTGCCGGCCGTCTTGACGGCACGCTGGTAATGTCTGCCGCCGGCCAGTCGGGTTTCCTCGATAAACCGCAGGGCAAAGGCTTCGGCTTTATCGGCAAAGCGGTGGATGATGACAAAATCCTCGGTTCCGGCATCGGTTTCGGCCTGCGTAAAGATGACGTTAAGCTGAAGTCTGAACTGGATGCGGCCATCGCTAAAGTGCAGAACGACGGAACGATCACCAAACTGGCGGAGAAGTTCTTCCCGGGCATTGATGTTTCTGTGAAGTAACGTTCTGTTGGAGCTCCGGTAGTCCGCGCCTGCGGCTGCCGGGCACTCCTCGCAGAGCGGCGTAAATACCCAGCCGTTCACCGGAGGTCAGCCGCTCAGCCTGACCCCCGAACCTCCTGCCATACTCCCCCGAATTACTCCGCCCGAGCCGCCAGCAGACAGATCGTCTCAGCCAGCTGATAAGACTTAACAAACGAAGGCACCGGCAGGAACTCAAACATGGAGTGGAAATTGTGCGCGCCGGTAAAGAAATTCGGCGTCAGCAGCCCTTTGGCCGACAGCGCGGCACCGTCGGTGCCGCCGCGCATCGGGATCACCTTCGGCTCCACGCCAATCTCATCCAGCGCGGCAAAAATCAGATCGACAGGGCGGCGATCCTCGCCCAGCGCATTGCTGATATTGCTGTAGGTGTCGCTGATGCTGACCTCAACGCGGCCGGTGGGATACTGCTGGCGCAGCCGTTCCGCCACATCGTGGATCTGCTGCTTGCGCCGGGCAAACTGCGTCAGATCGAAATCGCGGATCGACGCTTTCAGCACCGCTTCGCTGGCGTTGGCATGCATATCGTTAAACCAGGTATAGCCCTCGCGGCCTTCGGTGTGTTCCGGCGTCTGCTGGCGATCGAAGTGGCCGATGAAATCCCACGCCATCAGCAGCGGATTTACCAGCACCCCCTTGCCGGACATCGGATGCGCGGTGACGCCGGTCAGACGGATTTCAGCGGCAGCGGCGTTAAAGTTCTCGTATACCACTTCGCCCAGCTCACAGCAGTCGATGGTGTAGGCAAAATCCACGTCAAAGCGCGCCTTCAAATCCAGCGCTTTTGCCCCGCGCAGGCCAATCTCCTCATCGGGTACAAAGGCCACCACGATATCGCCGACCTTCGCGTCATCGCGCAGATTTTCCAGCAGCGTCATCACTACCGTTACCGCCGCCTTATTATCGGCGCCCAGTACCGAGGTGCCGTCGCTAAAAATAATGTCCTGGCCATGATAAGCGCGGATCTCCGGGTGCGCCGCGGTGCGTAGCCAGATATCCTTGTCGGCATTCAGACAGAGATCCTCCCCCTCAAATCGCAGCGTCTGCGGATGAATATCCGGCGACAGACCGACATCTACCGTGTCGATATGGGTGATAAAACCGATGCGCGGTGCGCCGGGCGTATTGCCGGGCCTGACGGCGGTCACCGTGGCGAATTCGTCAATCACCACCTTCTCCAGACCCAGCTGCGTAAGCTCGTCCGCCAGCAGGCGGGCCATGTCGTGCTGACCGGCCGTGCTGGGCAGATGGGTAGCGGCGGCATCGCTCTGGCTGGTCACGGCCAGGTAACGGTAAAAACGACGGGTCAGCTGCTGCGCGAGGGTATCAGTCATCAGAATTCCTTTATCATTTTTTCAGCATATCGCTGTATTTATGTGATATTTATTATTAAGTCACACATAGACTTTTACGCATCACCCCCTGGGAATGTCAAATTATAAGTGAGGATGACGATGAAGAGAGCGGTACTGGGCGCACTGTTAAGCACGCTGACACTGGCCGTTGCCGGCGGTGCATCGGCGAAAACATTAGTTTACTGCGCGGAGGGATCGCCGGAAAACTTCAATCCGCAGCTCTACACCTCGGGCACCAGCGTAGATGCCAGCGCTGTCCCGGTGTTCAACCGGCTGGTGGACTTTACACCGGGCACCACCGATCTGATCCCGAGCCTGGCGGAAAGCTGGGATATCAGTGAAGACGGCACGGTCTACACCTTCCATCTGCGCAAGGGCGTCAAGTTTCACAGTAACAAGGCGTTTACCCCCACGCGCGATTTCAATGCCGATGACGTTATTTTCTCGTTTATGCGCCAGAAAGATCCGGCCAACCCGTATCACAACGTTTCGAACGGCACCTACGCCAACTTTGAAAGCCTGGAGTTCGGTACGCTGCTGAAAAACATCGAGAAAGTGGACGATAACACCGTGCGCTTTACCCTTGCACACCCGGAAGCGCCGTTCCTGGCCGATCTGGGTTGGTACTTCGCCTCTATCCATTCCGCCGAGTACGCCGATGCGATGTTAAAAGCCGGCACGCCGGAAAAAGTGGACAGCGTTCCCATCGGCACCGGTCCGTTTGAGCTGGCGCAGTACAACAAAGATTCCCGTATTCTCTATCGCGCCTTCCCGGATTACTGGCAGGGTAAAGCGAAGCTGGACCGGTTGATTTTCAGCATCGTGCCCGACGCCTCGGTACGGGCCGCCAAGCTGGAGAAAAACGAGTGCCAGGTGATGCCGTTCCCCAACCCGGCAGATCTGAAGCGGCTGGAAGAGAACCCCAATATCGTGATGAAGCAGAAGGCCGGTCTGAATACCGGATTCCTCTCCTTCAACACCCAGAAAGCGCCGATGGATAACGTCAAGGTGCGCCAGGCGCTGACGATGGCCATCAATAAACCGGCCATTATCGACGCGGTATTCCAGGGCACCGGCACCGTGGCGAAAAACCTGCTGCCGCCCGGTGTCTGGAGCGCTGACGGGGACCTGGTAGATTATGACTATGACCCGGTGAAGGCGCAGGCGCTGCTGAAAGAGGCGGGTATCGCGCCGGGTACGCAGGTTGATCTGTGGGCGATGCCGGTCCAGCGTCCTTACAATCCTAACGCGAAGCGTATGGCGGAAATGATCCAGGCCGACTGGCAGAAAGTGGGGATCAAAGCCAACATCGTGACCTTTGAGTGGGGCGAGTATCTGAAAAGGATAAAAGACGGTGAACATCAGGCTGCGCTGATGGGCTGGACCACCGCTACCGGCGACCCGGATAACTTCTTCGGCCCGCTGTTCAGCTGTACCTCCGCCAACGGCGGCTCTAACTCAGCGAAGTGGTGCTACAAGCCGTTTGACCAGCTGATCACCCGCGCCCGCGCCGAGCAGGACCACGAAAAGCGGGTAGAGATGTACCGCGAGGCGCAGCAGATCATGCACGACCAGGCACCGGCGGTAATGATCGCCCACTCAACCATCTTTGAGCCGGTGCGCAAAGAGGTCAGCGGCTATGAGGTCGATCCGTTCGGTAAACACATTTTCTATCAGGTCGATCTGAAATAGTGTTTAAAAGCCAAACGTTGCCCGCATATGCGCATCCTGCTGCTTCAGCGCCCGGCGCGCAAAGTCGAGAAACAGCGACAGGGCAGCGGAATGCGGGCGACCGAGGGCGGTTTGCATCTGAAGCGATCGCTGGCTGAGCTGTTCGCTGCCCAGCGATTTCAGTACCAGGCCCTGTTCCACGGCCTGGTACATCACCGTAAACTGGCTGCAAATGGTGATGGCCTGCGGCGTAGCCAGTAAAAAGGTATAGAGCGTGCTGAAGTTATTACAGGTCAGCGCGGGTTCAATAAAAATACCGTTCATCCGGCAGGAGAGATCGAACAGCTGGCGGACCGTGGTGCCGGCATCCGGCAGCGCCATTGGATAAGCGGGCAGGTCGGCAAGCTGAATGTTTTTCTGCGCCAGCGGATGCTCCTGCTGCAACGCCAGCAGCACCGGAGCGGGCCAGGCGGCCACCACGTCCACGCCGCGCTCAGGATGCAGGCTGAACTGAAAGGCCACGTCACACTCCCCGCGCCGTATAATGTCCGCGACCTCCAGCGCACTGCCCACCGTCAGATGAAAGCTGACGCCGGGATGCTGTTCGCGAAAGCGGGTAAACAGCACCGGCAGCAGGCCAAAAGCCATGCCATCGGCACCGGCCACGCGCAGCGCGGTGCGCCTTACCGCCTTCAGCCCCTTGATCTCCGCAATCGCATGTTCCATGTCCATCATGCTTTTTCGTACGTGCATTTCAAAAATCTGCCCGGCGTCGTTCAGCACCATACCCCGCGCATGGCGCTCAAAAAGCGGTGCGCCGACGCGGGACTCCAGACGCTGGATCTGGCGGCTGATCGCGGACACGGCCACGAAGAGCTGCTGGCTGGCGGCGCTGAGCGATCCGCTGCTGGCGACGGCGAGGAAATAACGGATTTCAGTACTTTGCATCAGTGTGCCCCTAACCCTGAATGAACCCGAACGGTGCAGGCCAGCGTTGCTCACAGAGCAAAGCTTGTTTGTTATTTTGATAATTGTGGCAAAGCTGAATATTAGCTTAGATGGAACGACAACAACATCGATCCGCATGACGGATCGTAAAAAATGCAAACCACAACAATCCTGAGAAAACGGAACGACTCTATGACAGCTGAACAGGCGACAGACCGCGCAACGGCGTATTTTGACAGCGGGGAATTTAAACGGGTACTGGCGCGTCGCGTGGCGATCCGCAGTGAAAGCCAGCGCGATGACCGCGATGAAATTTTACAGCAGTACTACGACCAGGAGATTATTCCGGCAATGCAGGCGCTCGGCTTTATCTGCCAGCAGCTGCCGAACGCCCAGGCACCCGCCCGGCCATTTCTGCTGGCTACGCGCATTGAGGACGCCACGCTGCCCACCGTGCTGTGCTACGGTCACGGCGATGTGGTGTTCGGGGATGATGAAAACTGGCGCAGCGGCCTGACGCCGTGGCAGCTGGTGGAAGAGGGCGACCGCTGGTACGGGCGCGGCAGCGCCGACAATAAAGGCCAGCACTCGGTCAACATCGCCGCGCTGGAGCAGGTGATGGCCGCACGCGGCGGGCTGCTGGGCTTCAACTGCAAATTCCTGTTTGAAATGGGCGAAGAGATCAGCTCTCCCGGGTTGGCGCAGCTGTGTCGCGATAGCCAGCAGGCGCTGGCAGCCGATATCTTTATTGCCTCCGACGGTCCTCGCCAGAGTGCCGTCCGGCCAACCCTGTTCCTGGGATCGCGCGGTGCGGTGAATTTTCGCCTCAGCATTCGTGCCCGCGACCGCGACTACCACTCCGGCAACTGGGGCGGCCTGCTGAGCAATCCCGGCACCCAGCTGGCTAACGCGCTGGCCTGTCTGGTTAATCAACAGGGTCAGCTACAGGTCAGCGCGCTGAAGCCGCCCGCCATCAGCAGCACGGTCAAAGCGATCCTCAGTGATATCGACGTGGGCGACGGCGAGGGTCCGGCAATTGATCCGGCGTGGGGCGAAGCGGGTCTGACGCCGACCGAGCGGCTGTACGGCTGGAACACGCTGGAGGTGCTCAGCTTTCTGACCGGCAACCCGGCGCGCCCGATGAACGCCATCCCCGGCAGCGCCACGGCGGTCTGCCAGCTGCGTTTCGTGGTGGATACCGACTGGCAGCATATCGGCGAGCATCTGCGCGAACACCTGGACCGCCACGGTTTTCCCCAGGTGGAGGTGGAAGTGCTGCGCGGCTCTCCGGCAACCCGGCTGGACCCCAGCGATCCGCTGGTCGCCTGGACGCTGGGCGTTATGGTCCGGGCCAGCGGCAAAAAACCGGCGCTGCTGCCGAATCTCGGCGGGTCGCTGCCGAATGATGTGTTTGCCGATATCCTCGGTCTGCCGACGCTGTGGATCCCGCACTCCTATCCGGCCTGCGGCCAGCACGCGGTCGATGAGCATATGCTGAAATCGATCGCCAGGGAGGGGCTACAGATTATGACCCATCTGTTCTGGGATCTGGGTGAACAGGGAACAACGCTGCTGGCCAGCCATCACGCCCACCGCGAGCAGGGAGGTGCCCTGTGACCGCCGTTGCCGATACCCCTGAAATGGTGAAACCGAACCTGTATAAAACCCTGTTTGCCACCTGCGTGGGCAACGCGCTGGAGTGGTTTGATATCGCGGTTTACGGCTTTTTCGCCAGCTATATCGCTCATGCCTTCTTCCCGACGGAAGACCCGTCCGTTTCGCTGCTGCTGACCTTCGGCAGCTTCGGCGTTTCCTTCCTGATCCGGCCGCTGGGTGCGGTGGTGCTGGGTGCCTATGCCGACCGCGTTGGTCGTAAAAAAGCGCTGCTGATGTCGATTACGCTGATGATGATTGGCGGACTTATTATCACCGTGATGCCGAGCTACAGCAGCATTGGGCTGATTGCGCCGATAATGATCCTGCTGGCGAGGCTGATTCAGGGCTTCTCCGCCGGGGGCGAATTCGGTAGCTCGACGGCGTTCCTGGTGGAGCATTTCCCCGAAAGACGCGCCTTTATCGCCAGCTGGCAGTTCGCCACCCAGGGAGCCAGTACGCTGATGGCCTCCGCCTTCGGTCTGGCGTTGACCAGCTGGCTGACGGAGTCGCAGATCCAGGAGTGGGGCTGGCGCATTCCGTTTGCCTTCGGTCTGCTGATTGGCCCGGTGGGGCTGTATATCCGCCGCCATGTACATGAGCCGGCCAGTTTTGCCCGCGCGGAAAAGTCGGCGGCACCGCTGAAAACGTTGATGGGCAGGCAGAAAAATCTGCTGCTGCTGGCAATGGGGCTGATGGTTATCTCTACCGGGGTGAACTACATGCTGAACTATGTGCCGATCTACGCTACCAAAAACCTGCATCTGCCGGGAAGTACCGCGTTCACCGCCACGCTAATTGCCGGTATTATTCTGACCGTGGTCACGCCGCTGATGGGGCTGTGGGCGGAGAAGATAGGCAGGCTGCCGCTGATGTGGGGCTCGCTGCTGCTGCTGGCCGCCACCATCTATCCGGCGTTCCTGCTGGTGGTGAATCATACCAGCCCGACGACGCTTATTCTGCTGGTTGGCTGGATGGCGCTGCTGAAATCCGTGTACTTCTCTACCGTACCGTCGATGATGGCCGATCTGTTCCCGATCTCTACCCGCGCCAGCGGTATGGCTATCAGTTATAACGTGGCGGTAACGGTATTCGGGGGCTTCGCGCCGCTGATCTGTACGCTGTTAATCACGATGACCGGCAGCAGCCTGGCCCCGAGCTATTATCTGATGCTGCTGGCCCTGTTTAGCGGGATTGCGTTGTTCTACAGCCAGCGTCGGGTCAGGTGACATTGTCACTTATTAGCCCTCAGCGCCCCGCGCACGAGCGCTGCGCGGGGCCGCTGAATCGGGGATAAAAACCGTCGGCGGCGCTATGCCGCCTTTGGATCGCCGCGCGATGCACAAAAACTGCAATTTTTACTCCAGGCTTGCCCGACGGTGAGGTATAGTCCGTTTTTTTTTACGGGGGTAACATGCTGACCAACTCATCCACACGTCTTAACAAGTACATCAGCGAAAGCGGGATCTGCTCCCGCCGCGATGCCGACCGTTATATCGAACAGGGAAATGTTTTTATCAACGGCAAACGCGCTTCGGTGGGCGATCGGGTGTCCGACGGCGATGTCGTTAAAGTCAATGGTCAGCTGATTGAACCGCGTGAGGCCGACGATCTGGTGCTGATCGCGCTGAATAAGCCGGTGGGTATCGTCAGCACCACCGAGGACGGTGAGAAGGACAACATTGTTGATTTCGTCAACCACAGCAAGCGTATCTTCCCGATAGGCCGTCTGGATAAAGACTCGCAGGGTCTGATTTTCCTGACCAACCACGGCGACCTGGTGAACAAGATCCTGCGTGCCGGTAACAATCACGAAAAAGAGTACCTGGTGACGGTTAATAAGCCGGTGACGGAAGAGTTTATCCGCGGACTGGGTGCCGGTGTACCGATGCTCGGCACGGTCACCAAAAAGTGCAAGGTGAAGAAGGAATCGACCTTCGTTTTCCGCATCATTCTGGTTCAGGGGCTGAATCGCCAGATCCGTCGCATGGCCGAACACTTTGGCTATGAGGTGACGAAGCTGGAGCGTACGCGCATCATGAACGTCAGTCTGAAGGGCGTGCCGCCGGGCGAATGGCGCGATCTGACCGATGATGAGCTGATCGACCTGTTTAAACTGATTGAAGACTCCAGCTCGGAGGACGGCGCGGCGAAGAAATCCCCTCCGAAAACGTCCGGGGCGGCAAAATCCTCGGGTGTGAAGAAGCCGGGCGGCGCAGCGCAGGGTGCAAAGCCGGGTGAAAAACAGGCCGCCGCGGGCCGTAAGCGCTTTGCGCAGCCCGGACGGAAGAAGAAAGGGCGCTGATCGCCCGCTATCCGGCTGCCATAGTGCGGGCAGCCGAACGCACCGTAGCCGGTAACGTATCCCGTCACGGGCAGCCGGGCGCAGCGCTGCCGGTAATGCACGCCTTTCGGGCAGCCGGACGGTCCGCTGCCGGTAACGCACGCCTTTCGGGCAGCCGTACGCCCCGCTGCCGGTGACGTTTCTCTTTCGGCTAAGCGGACTCCCGCGCTACCAGCTGCCCGGATAGCGTGATGCGCTGAGTTTCCAGCTCCGGCTCTTTCAACTTTCGCATAATCAACCCCGCCGCCTGGCGCCCGGTTTCCTCGCTGGCCGAGGAGATATAGGTGAAGGACGGGGAGGTCAGATTAACGTGCAGCATATCCTCGAAGCCAATCAGCGCCACCTGCTGGGTCAGAAACACATCTTTTCCCACGGTGCGCCCCACCTGATGAATGCCGCTGATTGAGCCGATAATCGCGTTCGGCGAATGGCACAGCAGCGCGGTAATGGTATTGTTTTTCTCCAGCAGCTGGCGGGTTGCCCGGCTTACCGAGTCGGTGCTCTCCAGGCAGGGCGGCGTAAACTCATCGCGCAGCGCCAGGCCAGACTGTCTGAGCGCGCTGTGCATGCCCAGCAGACGCTGGTGACGCACCCGGTCATTCTCGCTGCCGCCGACGTAGGCAATATTGCGGTGTCCGCGCTGGATCAGGTGACGCGTCGCCAGACTTGCCGCCTGGCGATTATCGCGCATCACCAGATTACAGGGATCGTCCAGCAGCGACTGCGAAACCACCACCAGCGGCAGCGGGCACCGACATATCTTTTCCGGCAGACGGGCAAGCGTTACATCGCTGGCCAGATAGATCACCCCTGCAACCCCCTGCTGTTTAAAGGAGAGCAGGCAGCGCTCCAGATGATCGTCATCGTCCAGCGGCTGACCGAGGAAGGTCATATAGCCGTTACGCTCCAGTTCCTGAACGATGCTGGCCATCACCTTAATGGAAAAGCTGTCGCTAAAGTCCCGCAGGATCAGGCCAATCAGATTTGAGGTATTTGAACGAAGGTTAGCGGCCGCCACATTGTGAACGTAGCCCAGTTCGTTAATTGCCGAATGGACTTTTTCAATGGTTGCAGCGGAAATTTTACCTTTCTGGCGCAGTACCAGTGACACGGTTGAGACAGAAACACCCGCCAGCTTAGCGACATCAATGATACTTACCTTTTTCAAACGGGCTCCCTGAACGTACACATTTATCGGTCGGAAATAACAAAGCCCCCTGTACCTGTACAGGGGGCTTACTTACCTTATCAGCACAGCGCTATTTGCCAAGTGCCGTTGACATTGACTGGGCGATAAACTGCGCACGTGCGCCAAAAATAATCTGCACGCCCTTATCGCCGACAAACACCACGCCGCGCGCGCCGACGCCGTTAAGTCCTTCTTTATCTACCTTATCACCGTCCTTCACCTCAATACGCAGGCGGGTGATACAGGATCCCACGGTGGCGATATTTTTAGCGCCGCCAAGCAGACCCACGATATCCGTCACCAGCTCGTCATCGGTTTTGTCGCCCGCGTCGGCGGTGACGTCGGTGCGGCCCGGCGTTTTCACGTTCAGACGGCGGATAACGAAGCGGAATGTGAAGTAGTAAATCAGCGCCATCGGCACGCCAATGATAATGGCGCTGAGATAGTTAGTCTCAAAACCGTTGAACGACGGCAGGATACCGAAGGAGATGTAGTCGATAAGCCCGGCAGAGAAGGACTTCGCAATATGCGCATGCAGCAGGTACATACACATATAGGACAGGCCCGCCATGATAGCGTTAAACACGTACAGAATAGGGGCGACGAAGATAAAGGTGAATTCAACCGGTTCAGTAATCCCGGTCAGGAAACAGGTCAGCGCCGCCGAGAACAGGATACCCGCCGCGATTTTTTTGTTTTTAGTGTGGGCCTCGTGATACATGGCAAGACAGGCCGCGGGCAGCGCAAACAGCATCAGTGGGAATTCACCCTGCATAAACTTACCGGCGTTCTGATAGGTGCTGCTGCTGAACGATTTGGTGCCTTCTTCCAGCATTTTAAACCAGATAGTCTGATCGCCGTGAATGACCTGACCGGCCTGGGTGGTGTAGTCGCCGAAGGAGTACCAGAACGACGGATACCAGATATGGTGCAGGCCAAGCGGGATCAGCGCACGTTCAACCAGCCCAAAGATAAAGGTCGAGGCCGCCTGATTATCGCCGTTAACCACCACCGACAGCGCATCAATCCCCGCCTGGATATGCTCCCAGACGTAGGGTAAAAGCAGCCCGAGAATAAACGACATAAAGGCGGTGGCGATGGCCACAAAGCGTTTACCGGAGAAGAAGCCGAGGAACTCAGGCAGCTGTAGCGTGTGGAAACGGTTATAGCACCAGGCGGCAAGAATACCGCAGATCAGGCCGCCGAAGACGCCCATCTGTAGCGTCGGGATGCCGACCACCATGGCGTATTTCCCGCCCTGGGCCGCCATTTCTGGCGTGATCGACAGCACGGTTCCGATGGTGACGTTGGTAATAAATACCGAAACGGCGGCGGAAAGGGCCGCGATACCCGATTCCGATGCCAGGCCAACCGCGGAGCCGATGGCGAACAGCAGCGGCAGGTTATCAAAGATCACCCCACCGGCATTCATCATTAGCGGTAAGTGAAACTTATCACCAAACGCCAGCAGCAAACCTGCGGCGGGTAACAGTGAAATTGGCAGCATAAGTGCGCGACCAATCATCGATAGCTTGGATAATGACTTTATAAAACCTGATAGCAGATGCATCCTGATTCCCCCGGTGCCAACCCTGTCTTCTGCGCACGGTGCGCGTTATAGTTTTTTGAGTAGAACGTTTTAGTAGAACGTTCTACTTATCGTGAAATAAGGGGGAAAGTTCTGCAACAGAAATTTCACATCGCGGCATAGGAAATTGTGATTTTATGAAGGCGATCTACAAACGAGGGCTTTTTTTCACAAACTGAAAGCGGAGCAGCCCCGCGCCGGGTGCATTGCGCAGGTAGAGGGTAGAAGGGAGAAGGGAGAAGGGAGTACGGCATCCCGCTGTGGGACGCCGCAGAAGCGGAGAGCGTTACTGGTACTGCAAATAGGCCACGTGGGTTTGCAGATACTCTTCCAGCCCGTGACGACCGTCGGCCCCGCCGATGCCCGATTTGCGCCAGCCGGCGTGGAAGCCCTGCATGGCCTCAAAGTTTTCCCGGTTAACGTAGGTTTCGCCGAACTTCAGCTGTTTCAGCGCCCGTAGGGTAGTGTTCAGGTCCTGCGTAAAGATTGAGGAGGTCAGGCCGTACTCGCTGTCGTTCGCCAGCGCGATGGCTTCGTCGAGGGTGCTGAACTTCATCACCGGCAGCACCGGGCCAAACGTCTCCTCCTGCATGATTTTCATTTCCTGGCGCACGTTAGTCAGCAGGGTTGGCTCGAAGAAGAAGCCGGTACTGCCCGCACGCCGGCCGCCGGTCACCAGGGTCGCGCCAGCGGCAACCGCATCGGCCACTTTCTGCTCGACCCGTTGCAGGGCGTCGGCGGTGATCAGCGGGCCCATATCCAGCCCTTTCCGGCTGGCCGGATCGCCAAAGGTCACCTGCTTAAAGGCCGCGCTCAGACGGGCCACCACCTCGTCATACACCTCTTCCTGCACGTACAGCCGCTCCGCGCAGTTGCACACCTGCCCGGTGTTGATCATCCGGGAGGCGACAATCGCTTTCACCGCCAGATCGAGGTCGGCGTCCTTCATCACAATGGCCGGGGCCTTACCGCCCAGCTCCAGCGAGACTTTGGTGACGTGCTGCGCCGCCGCCTTCATGGTGGCGATACCGGCGTTGACGCTGCCGGTGAGACTGACCAGCCCGACCTTGGGATTTTCCGCCAGCGCCTGGCCGATGGTCGGACCATAGCCGGTAACCAGGTTAAATACCCCGGCTGGCAGGCCAATGTCGTCCACGATACGGGCGAAAATCATCGCGTTATTCGGCGTTAGTTCGCTGGGTTTAATCACGATGGTATTGCCGGTGACCAGCGCCGGTGCCGCTTTGCGGGCAATCAGGAAGAACGGGAAGTTCCACGGCAGAATGCCGGTGGTGACGCCAATCGCCTTTTTGAAGACCAGAATATTTTCCTGCGGACGATCGCTCTGCACGATTTCGCCCTCGTAGCGCCGCGCCCACTCTGCCATATAGTCCAGATAGTCGGCGGTAAAGAACACTTCGGTTTCCGCCAGCTCCTGCGTTTTCCCCCCTTCGGCAACAAGGGTCGCGGTCAGCTCTGCCGCCCGCTGGCGAATGCCCTCGGCTATTTTGTGCAGCCAGCGTCCGCGTTCAATCGCCGGCAGGGCTTCCCAGCCCGGCTGCGCCGCCGCCGCCGCGTCGATGGCACGCTGCGCATCTTCCTTGCTTCCTTCAGGAATGCGCGACAGCAGCGCTTCGGTGGCCGGATTAATCACATCAATCCAGCGGTCTGCGCGGTTTTCGACAAACTGACCATCAATATACATCTGTTGCTGAACTGGGTTCATGGCAGGTTCTCCGTGACAAATTTTTTATCGTGGTGTTAATCAACAGCGGGATAACTGTTACAGGTCTTAGAAAGTGCAGCAGGAGAGCGTCAATCACCTTGATTTGGCTGCCATCAATGAGAGCGCGGTGGCAAAAACGAAAAGAAGCAGATGCCGGGACTGGCATTTTTTACATTTAACGATAAATATGAGCGACTTAGGCAAAATCCGTCCCCGCCAGGGGCGCAGCGTACAATCTCAGTGATTTGTGATCGTGGTCGGTTAAAGGCGCTGAATTTTGCCAGATCTGACGTCAGCGGGGCAGCCAGCGTAAGGTTGCCTGGCCGCGCTTGTCCGTAGACTCCTTCGTCATCAGGGCAAACAACAACGAAGGAAAACAAAATGAGTGAAGCCATTCTCTCGGGCATTCTGTGGCATCTGGTGGGCGCCGCCAGCGCCGCCTGCTTCTATGCACCGTTAAAAAAAGTTCGTAGCTGGTCATGGGAAACCATGTGGTCAGTCGGTGGGATCATGTCGTGGATTGTGCTGCCGTGGGCCGTCAGCGCCATGCTGCTGCCGAACTTCTGGGGCTACTACGGTTCGTTCTCTACGGCTCAGCTGCTGCCGGTGTTTCTGTTCGGTGCGATGTGGGGCATTGGTAACATCAACTACGGTCTGACCATGCGCTATCTGGGGATGTCGATGGGCATCGGTATTGCCATCGGTATTACCCTGGTAGTGGGGACGCTGATGACGCCGCTGCTTCAGGGGCGCTTTGTCGAGCTGTTTAGCTCGACGGGCGGGCGGCTGACGCTGCTGGGTGTGCTGGTGGCGCTTATCGGCGTGGCGATTGTTTCATGGGCCGGGCTGTTAAAAGAGCGGGCAATGGGCATTGCGGCGGAGGACTTTAATCTGAAAAAGGGGCTGATCCTCGCCGTGATGTGCGGGATTTTCTCCGCCGGTATGTCGTTTGCCATGGATGCAGCCAAACCGATGCATGAGGTGGCCGCGGCGGCCGGGATTGATCCGCTGTACGTCGCGCTGCCGAGCTACGTGGTGATTATGGGCGGTGGGGCGCTGATTAACCTCGGATACTGCTTTATCCGCCTGGCAACCCGTCCCGAGCTGTCAGTTAAAGCGGATTTCTCGGTAGCGAAGTCCCTTCTGATCGCCAATATCTGCCTGTCGCTGCTGGGCGGCACCATGTGGTACCTGCAATTCTTCTTCTATGCCTGGGGACATGCGCGCATCCCGGCGCAGTATGATTTCGTAAGCTGGATGCTGCATATGAGCTTCTACGTGCTGTGCGGTGGCCTGGTCGGTCTGCTGCTGAAGGAGTGGAGCAACGTCGGGCGCAGGCCGGTACGTACGCTGATCGTGGGATGTCTGGTGATTATCCTGGCGGCAAACATTGTGGGCCTGGGAATGGTGTCCTGATCTGAGGTGACGTTGTAACAAAGGGCTGGCCGGCGGTCAGCCCTTTACCGCTAAAACACCATGCCGTACGCCGCCGCTGATAAAACGCTGCCGCCAGGCGCTGGGCGTTAAGCCCGTCTCACGCGTGAAGACCACCGAGAAATAGTTACTGTCGTCAAACCCACAGCGCGAGGCAACTTCGCCAATCAGACAGTCGCTGCTGCGCAGCAGATACTTTGCCTGGCACAGCTGTAGCTGACGCAGATAGTGTCCGACGGTCATACCGGTCTGCTGACGAAACAGCTGCTTTAGCGAACGTTCCGAAAGCTGCTGCTGTCGGCAGAAAGTGGCAAGATCGAAGGGCGACGCGATATGCCCCTGAATCGCCGCCATCAGCAGGTCCAGCTGTTCTCCTTCGGGCAGCTGCCAGGGTTTGTCCGAGGCGTAGCGATGGCGTTTCAGAACCAGCGCCAGCTGTAAAAACAGCGCTTCGGTCAGCTGCCGCGAAAGCAGGTCGCTTTTGCGGCTCTCTCCCTCCAGCTGCTTAATGATGCCGCGTGCCAGGGCCATACCCCGGATCGTCAGACGCCAGCAGGCGTCATCGCGCGCGGGCAGCAGCTGCCGCCAGTCCAGCGCCAGCTGGAAGCGTTCCGGGCAGTAAATAATATTATCCAGCACCAGGTCCTGCACCGACTCATAGCTGTGGCAGTCGTCGGCCTGTAGATAAAAGATATCCCCGCAGGTAACCGGCCACGGACGGTCGTTCATGACGTGCAGGCCGTTGCCGCGCCAGACCAGAACAATCTCATTAAATTCATGAACGTGAGGCGGAAAGGAGGGCTGCGGCGTGCGTTCGGCTACCGCAACCGGCATCTGTTCGGCGGGAATATAGTCGGCTTTTGCCAGCCGCAGAGGGCGATTCACCATCGGATTCCTTCTCAGTCATTTTGCCGCAGTGTACGCGGAGAGCAGCCAAACTCCCGTTTAAACAGAGTAGAAAAGTGATTGCTGTCACCAAAACCACAGTGAAAGGCAATTTCGGTTACCCGCATGTCGCTGTGACGCAGTAAATGACGGGCTTCCAGCAGCCGCAGCCGGTTAAGGTAGCGCTGCGGCGTGCTGCCGGTCTGCTGTTTCAGCTGGCGGTGCAGCGTGCGCAGCGATAGGGAGAAGCGGTCGGCGAGGCTCTCCCAGTCTATCTCTTCGCTATAGTGTTCGCTCAGCCAGTTAAGCAGGGCGCGCAGGCGGCTATCCTGATCGTGGCTCTGCGCCGCGCTGCATCCCTGGCGCAGCAGCAGCAGTAGCTGCATAAAACGCATCTCCTGTTCCGCCTGGCCCGCCATCCCCTCCTGCGAAGAGGGGGTTTCCAGCTGCTCAATCAGCTGCCTGACCTGGGCCAACACCTTATTGCCAATCCGCCAGTGCGAGGGATAGATCCCGTCATGCTCCGTGGGCAGAAGATGCTGCATACCGCTGAGAAACTGGAACGATTCCGGGCCACGGTAGAGTACGTTGGTGAGGCACAGATTGTTGGTTTGCTCATACAGATGACGATCGTGGCTGCGCACAAAGCACACGCAGCCGCTGCACAGCGGCTGCGACTGACCGTTAAAAACGTGGATCCCCGCCCCCTGGTCAACAATCACAATTTCGTTAAAGTCATCGTGATGATGTTCGGGAAATGCCCCCTGCGGAGCGCGCGGTTCAATGGCGACCGGACTGTGGCCGGTGGGGAAGAAATCTACGCTGTGTAACACGGTCATGACTGTTTCCTCGTAACATGCCTGTAACGAAGTGTACGGAGACGCCGCCGCCGCGACCTTGAATTTTTGACAGCAAATTCATTGGAGTGCGCTCTAATTTTAAGAATGCGTCGGGAAAGATTAAGAATTGCGGGAAGCATCACATCTCTGTTGCAGCGCACGCCGCGGCGCAAAAATGTGAGCCGCTTCACGTTCATCTTTGCAACGCTGCCAGCGCATTAACGCTGCTGGCAGTGGCGAGAAGGTGAAGAAATGGCGCTGTTTTACACTGGTGGCATCGAATCATCAGGACGTAAATCTTATGACTGTACGCCACCTTGTTGCCATTGATCTTGGCGCCTCAAGCGGCCGGGTAATACTGGCCCGACACGACACGCAGAGTGGAGCCCTCGGCCTTGAGGAGGTTAGCCGCTGTGTCAATCAGCTGATTACCCTGAACGATCGTCGCTGCTGGGATCTTGATGCGCTGGAAGCTTTTATCGTTGCCGCGCTGGAAAAGCTGGATCGGCAGGGTGTTCAGATCGACAGCATCGGTATTGATACCTGGGGCGTGGACTACGTGCTGCTGGATGAACAGGGAGAGCGGGTAGGGCTGCCGGTAGCCTATCGCGACGATCGTACCCACGGCCTGATGGCGCAGGCCTGTCGTGAGCTGGGTAGCGAGGCGATTTATCAGCGCACCGGCATCCAGTTTCTGCCGTTTAATACGCTCTATCAGCTGCGCGCGCTGTGCCGTGATAACGCGGCCGAGACGGAGCGGGTGGCCCATGCATTGCTGATCCCTGACTATCTTCACTATCGGCTGACCGGCAACCTCAACTGGGAATACACCAACGCGACCACCACGCAGCTGCTGAATATCCACAGCGGCGAGTGGGACGCCGGGCTGCTGAGCTGGACCGGTGCCGAAGCGTCCTGGTTTGGTAAGCCGTCGCAGCCGGGGCGCGAAGTCGGTCGCTGGCAGGGCCCGTCCGGGCGCACGGTACCGGTTATCGCCGTTGCCACTCATGATACCGCCAGCGCGGTGCTGGCCGCGCCGCTGGCCGACCAGCATGCGGCGTACCTCAGCTCCGGCACCTGGTCGCTGATGGGCTTTGAAAGCCGTACGCCGTTTACCTCGGCGCAGGCGCAGGCGGCCAACGTCACCAATGAGGGCGGCGTCGAGGGCCGCTACCGGGTACTGAAAAATATCATGGGTCTGTGGCTGCTACAGCGGGTATGCGACGAGCTGGCAATCGCCGACCTCTGTCAGCTGATTGCGGACGCGGAGCAGCAGCCGGTCTGTCGCTGGCTGATTAATCCGAACGACGATCGCTTTCTGAACCCGACCAGCATGGTGCGGGAAATTCAGGACGCCTGTGCGGAACAGGCGATGCTGATCCCCGCCACGCCCGCGGAGCTGGCGCGCTGTATTTTCGACAGCCTGGCACTTTATTACCGGGAGGTGCAGCTACAGCTCGAACAGCTGCGCGGTGCCCCCTTCAGCCAGCTGCATATCGTCGGCGGCGGCTGTCAGAACCACTTTCTAAACCAACTGTGCGCGAACGCCTGCGGTATTCCGGTTTATGCCGGGCCGGTCGAAGCTTCCACGCTCGGCAACATTGGCAGCCAGCTGATTGCGGCAGGGGACGTGGCCGACGTCAGCGCCTTCCGCCGACAGGTTGAGCACAGTTTTCCGCTTATTCGTTTTGATTCCCAGGGCAGTGAGGCGTATCGCCGCAGTCGCGCACGCTTTCAGTCACTGACCGACACCGCTAAGGAGCTATGTATATGACTCAGGCAATTGAACAGGCCTACGCACTGGCTAAGCAGCGTTTTGCTGATATCGGCGTTGATGTTGAGGCTGCGCTGGCGCAGCTCGACCGGATACCGATCTCCATGCACTGCTGGCAGGGGGACGACGTGCGCGGTTTTGAAAATCCCCAGGGCGCACTGACCGGCGGCATTCAGGCAACCGGCAACTATCCGGGGCGCGCCCGCAGCGCGGTTGAACTGCGGGCCGATCTGGAGCAGGCCATGGCGCTGATCCCCGGGCCGAAGCGTCTGAATCTGCACGCCATCTATCTGGAAAGTGAGCAGACGGTGGATCGCCACGAAATTAAACCCGCGCACTTTGCTAACTGGGTTAGCTGGGCGAAGCAGCAAAAAATTGGGCTGGATTTTAACCCAACCTGTTTCTCCCACGCGCTGAGCGCCGACGGTTTCACACTGTCCCACGCCAATGCGGAGATCCGTCAGTTCTGGATTGAGCACTGTAAGGCCAGCCGCAAAATTTCAGCCTGGTTCGGTGAACAGCTGGGTTCGCCGTCGGTGATGAATATCTGGGTGCCGGACGGCATGAAGGATCTGACCGTGGACCGCCTTGCGCCGCGTCAGCGGCTGATGGCGTCGCTGGATGAGATTATCAGCGAGAAGCTGGATCCCGCTCATCATATCGACTCCGTGGAAAGTAAGCTGTTCGGTATCGGTGCCGAGAGCTATACCGTCGGCTCCAACGAGTTCTGCCTGGGCTATGCCGCCAGCCGTCAGACCGCACTGACGCTCGACGCCGGGCATTTCCATCCGACGGAGGTGATTTCAGACAAAATTTCTACCGCCATGCTCTATGTGCCGCGTCTGCTGCTGCACGTCAGCCGCCCGGTACGCTGGGACAGCGACCACGTGGTGCTGCTGGATGATGAAACCCAGGCCATAGCCGGTGAAATCGTCCGTCAGAAGCTGTTTGACAAGGTACACATCGGGCTGGATTTCTTTGACGCCTCGATTAACCGCATTGCGGCCTGGGTTATCGGCACGCGCAATGCGAAAAAAGCCCTGCTGCGTGCGCTGCTGGAGCCGACCGACCGGCTGAAAGCGCTGGAGAACAGCGGCGACTACACCGCGCGCCTGGCGCTGCTGGAAGAGCAGAAATCCCTGCCCTGGCAGGCGGTGTGGGAAGCCTGGTGCCTACGGCACGACGTACCGGCAGGCGCCAGCTGGTTAGGCGACGTCCGTCATTATGAACAAACTATTCTCAGCCAACGTTAAGGGTAAACAGATGCATCAGATTCTCAACTCCTGGTTTGTTCAGGATATGGTTAAAGCAACCGGTGATATGTGGCTGAAGGGCTGGGATGAACGCAACGGCGGTAACGTCTCACTACGCCTGCTGGATGAAGAGGTTCAGCCGTTTGCCGCTGATTTTTACGCCGAGCCGCGCACGCTGGAGTTAACCCAGCCCGCGCCGGAGCTGGCAAACTGCTGGTTCCTGGTCACCGGCTCCGGCAAGTTTTTCCGCAACGTTCCGCTCGACCCGGCCGACAGCCTGGTGCTGCTGCGGGTCAGCGCCGACGGTCGCGCCTATACCATCCACTGGGGGCTGGTTAACGGCGGTGTGCCGACCTCTGAGCTGGCGTCGCACTTCCAGTCACACTGTGTCCGCAAACGGATTTCCGGCGGCGCCGACCGGGTCATTATGCACTGCCACGCAACCAACTTTATGTCACTGAGCTATGTGGCCGAGCTGGATCCGGCCAGCTTTACCCGCCTGCTGTGGGAAGGCAGCACCGAGTGTCTGGTGGTCTTCCCGGACGGCGTCGGCATAGTGCCGTGGATGGTGCCGGGCACCGACGGCATTGGGGAGAAAACCGCCGAGCAGATGGCATCCCACTCGCTGGTGATGTGGCCGTTCCACGGTATCTTTGGTGCCGGTCCAACGCTTGATGAAACCTTTGGCCTGATCGACACCGCCGAAAAATCATCGGAGGTGGTGGTCAAAGTCATTGCCATGGGCGGTATGCGCCAGAGTATCACCACCGAGCAGCTCATTGCGCTGGGCGAACGTTTTGGTGTTAAACCCTGGCGCGCGGCGCTGGACGCGACACATTCCCATGTTGCGTAAAGCCTTTGTGATGCAGGTACATCCTGATATGCATGAGGAGTACCAACGGCGGCACGATCCCATCTGGCCAGAGCTGGCGGAAACGCTGAAGGCGCACGGCGCGCATCACTACAGCATTTTTCTGGATGCGCCCCGCAGTCTGCTGTTTGCGGTGGTGGAGATTGAGTCGGAAGCGCGCTGGAAGGCGGTTGCCGAAACGGAGGTGTGCCGGCGCTGGTGGCGGTCGATGAGCGAAATCATGCCGTCAAACCCCGACCACAGCCCGATTAGCGCTGAACTACGCTCGGTGTTTTATCTGGCCTGACCGATGAGCGCCGAACTACAGTCGGTGTTATATCTGGCCTGACCGGTGAGCGCCGAACTACGCTCGGTGTTTTACCTGGCCCGATCGGAGCCCGGCGGCGTCTGCGCCGGGCACGACCCAAACAGCAGAGGGTGCTCACCGTAAAGTGAGCACCCTCTGTTTTTTCATCCAACGGGCGGATTATCCGTTAATTCTCAGCTGCGGATAACGTTTCATACTCCAGGCGCACCAGCACAGCGCCAGCAGCCCGATAGCGCCGCCAACGTAGCCGATATAGTCCATGCTCAGGTGCAGGCTGACCTGGTTACCCAGCAGCGCACCGCCACCGATACCGATATTGTAGATCCCCGATAGCAGCGACATCGCCACGTCGGTGGCGTCCGGGGCCAGCGCCAGCACGCGCACCTGCACCGCCAGGCCGACAATCATCATCGACATACCCCAGATAATGCACAGGGTGGAGATAGCCAGACTGTGCGTGGCGGCCATATAGAGCGACAGCATACATACACTGATTAACAGGATGGCGCCGAGCAAAAAACTGGCCGGATATTTATTACCGTACAGGCTGAACAGAATGCTGCCAACGATCCCCGCCGCGCCGAAAATTAACAGCAGGAAGGTGGTGAATCCGCCGCTTAAGCCCGCAATGCTCTGAATATAGGGTTCGATATAGCTGTAAGCGGTGTAGTGTGCCGTTACCGTTACAGCAATCAGTAAATAGAGTGCGACCAGCGCCGGGCGGCGGAACAGCATCGGCACGCTTTTTAATGAACCGGTATGTTCGCTGGGTAATTTCGGCAGCAGCTTAAACAGCAGTGCCATGGTGATCAGCGCCGCGAAGCCGATCACCGCAAAGGTCATACGCCAGCCGAGCAGCTGGCCAATCATGCGACCAATCGGCAGTCCCAGCACCATGGCCAGTGCGGTCCCTGTCGCCAGCATACTCAGCGCCTGGGTTTTCTTACCCGACGGCGCAACGCGGATAGCCAGCGACGCGGTAATCGACCAGAAGATGGCGTGTGCGAAGGCAATCCCGATGCGGGATATCACCAGGGTGGTAAAGTCCCAGGCAAACGAAGAGAGTACGTGGCTGACGATGAACAGGGTAAAAATCACCATCAGCAGCAGACGGCGCTCAACGTTTCGGGTCAGCAGCATCATCGGCAGCGACAGCAGCGCCACCACCCAGGCGTATATGGTCAGCATCAGGCCGACCTGCGCCGTCTCCATGGCGAAACTTTCACCAATATCTGACAGCAGGCCGACCGGAACAAACTCAGTGGTATTGAAAATAAACGCCGCAATAGCCAGCATCACGACGCGTAGCCATGCGGTTTTACGGGAAACAGTTTTTGAATGCATTATTGACGTTAACGAAGTGTTGAGAGAGTGTTAATCCATATTAGGGATCACAGCGAGAGTAGGGATATTGTCTTTTATTTATTCGCAGGATGAAATAAAAAAATCAATTAAATTGTAAATCAGCATTCATATATAACTTAAGCGTATCAATGGGCCAACTACTATTACGTAACGTCACAGTAGTCGGGCGCGTAGCCGGTTGACGTTCAAGGGACATAGCGGCAGAATTGCTCCGAAAATCAGTCTGCTATCGCCATCCATTAGAGGAAGTAAAAACGTGAGCATTCTTGACAATGCGCTGTTGGAAGAGATCCTGCAACAGGTGCGACCGCTGATTGGTAAAGGAAAAGTGGCCAACTATATTCCGGCGCTGGCAGACGTTCCCGCCGATCGGCTGGGCATGGCGATTTGTACGCTGGACGGTACGCTTTACCAGGCGGGCGATGCCGGTGAACGCTTCTCTATTCAGTCCATTTCAAAAGTGCTTTCCCTGACGCTGGCGCTGACCCGCTATCAGGACAGTGAAATCTGGCAGCGGGTGGGTAAAGAACCCTCCGGGCAGCCGTTTAATTCGCTGCTACAGCTGGAGCTGGAGCAGGGAAAACCGCGCAATCCATTTATCAACGCGGGGGCGCTGGTGGTTTGTGACATGCTGGAAACCCGGCTGACCGCACCGCGCCAGCGGATGCTGGAGCTGGTGCGGGCGCTGACGCAGCAGCCCGATATTCATTACGATCGCCGCGTTGCGCACTCGGAATATGAGCATTCGGCGCGCAACGCCTCGATTGCCTGGCTGATGAAGTCGTTTGGAAACTTTTCCAATCAGGTGCCGACGGTGCTGCAAACCTATTTCCACTACTGCTCGATGACCATGACCTGCGCTGAGCTGGCGCGCTGTTTTCTGTATCTGGCCAACCAGGGGCGGGGGCTGGAGCAGAAAGAGGCGCTGTTAACGCCGAAGCAGGCGCGGCAGATTAATGCCCTGATGGTGACCAGCGGTATGTACGACGGGGCCGGAGAGTTTGCCTGGCGGGTTGGGATGCCGGGTAAATCCGGCGTCGGCGGGGGGATTATCGCCGTGGTGCCGGGGGAGATGAGCATCGCCGTCTGGTCCCCGGAGCTGGACACCTCCGGCAATTCGCTGGCGGGCACCGCGGCTCTGGAGTTGCTGGCAGAACGTATCGGCCGCTCGATTTTCTGACGCGGCGGGGGGCGTAGCAGGTTCTCACCAGTTTTGAATGTTGATGACGTTAATTAGTAAATATACGGTATTAAATGTTGATCCCGCTCAATCTACAGAACATTGTAACTCACTAATATTTCGTGCTGTAAATAAATCATACATTATGTGTGGATGTGTAAAGTGAGAAGCGCGATGACCATTCCGGCAAAACAGTTAACCCTCAATCATCAGCTGCGTCAGCTTGGCGGGCTGGTCAAACTGGCGATGATCCGCACCACGCCCCAAAGTGTTGAAGTGTGGACAATGAACGGCAACCACCTGCGGTTTCGCCCCTCGCAGCAGGTCGAGGCGCAGTGGGTGGCCTGCTGAACGTCCAGGATTTACGGGTTGCCGTGCCGAGCGTGCTGGCCGTTACCTCAGTCAGTCAGAGAAACTGCGGGGTTTAGCCGGGCGCGTTGATTGCCACGCGCTAAGCCCCCCGTAACGTGCCGGCCAGCGGGCGGCCCCGACTCACTAACCGCTTCAGTACAGCTGACCTCGCATTTATTTCATTTCGACGGCGCCTTCATCCGCCGACGTTGACAGAAAAGTACACATTTCAACGTGGTTTGCGTTACCCTGGACGGGTCAGGCAACATAAGCATGTTGCCGTTTTACACTGAACAGGGAGCAACACTGATGAATCAACTTCCTACGGTTGCCGTGCTGGGCCTGGGTGCGATGGGCCACGCTTTTGCCGCAAACCTGCTTAAAAAAGAGTTCAGCGTCAGCGGCTGGAACCGTACCCGATCGCGCGGCGAAGATCTGTTGAGTAGCGGCCTGCGGCTGTGCGACAGCCCCCGGGAGGCGGTTGCCGACGCTGACGTGGTTATCGTGATGCTGTCCGACGGCGAAACCACGCTGGCGGTGCTGAACGCGCTGCTGCCGGACCTGAAGACGGGTGCGATCGTGAGCCAGATGGGAACGATTGGTCTCACCGCCACCGAACAGCTGGTTGACACCTTCCGGCAGCGCCGCCCGGACGCGGTGTTTATTGACGCTCCGGTTTCCGGCACCCGGGCACCGGCTGAACAGGCGCAGGTGCTAATACTGGCCAGCGGCGATCGTGCACGCGCGACGACGATTGAACCGGTGTTCGCCGCCATTTCAAAGGGCGCGAAGTGGCTGGGAGAGGCCGGTGCCGGTTCGAAGATGAAGCTGGTGGCCAATGCCTGGCTGGTGTCGCTGATGCAGGGGCTGGCAGAAAGTACCCGTCTGGCCGATCGGCTGGGCTTTTCGCCGGACGATTTCTGGCAAATTCTGGACGGCGGCCCGCTGGCCGCGCCCTATGCCAAAGGTAAACTGGCGATGATTGCCGAAGGCGACTATCCGCCGCAGATGCAGCTGACCTGGGCATTGAAAGACGCTCGTCTGGCGCTGGAGGCGGCCGGAGACAGCCCGATGCCGGGCCTGGAAACCATCGCCGAACTCTGGCAGCAGGCGGTAGAGGCGGGCTACGGCGAGAAAGATCTGTCGGTCATTTATCGTTATCTGGCGGAACGCCACGCCTGATATTCCGGGGATGCCGCCCGGCATCCCCAATAATAATCTGCGTCAAATCATCGTGATAGCGTCAATAGCCCATATCGCTTACCGGGCGGCTTCAAAAGTGTAACTGTATTTGTTATATTAACAGTCTGATACATTTTATAGTTTACTGATTTAGAAGGGTTTTTATCGCTGTGTTTGTTTCACAGATCAACGGCAAAAAGCCAGGATTACATCATGCTTGATAATCGTTTTCCCACTGCCTTACAGATGGTGCTGTGCATTGCCAGGGCGGATGGCGAGGATAAACGCTGCACCAGTAAAATTCTCGCAGACGGACTGGCGGCGAACCCCAGTTTTGTTCGAAAATTAATGGTGCCGCTGACCCGCGACGGGATCATTGTCTCAACGCTGGGGCGCACCGGAACCATTCGCCTTGGCCGCCCGGCGGAGCAGATAACGCTGTGCGACATCTATACCTCGGTGACCGACGATAAGCCGCTGATGGCCAGTCGTCCCGAAGTTCCGGCCCGCTGCGTGATCAGCGCCAACGCCTGCCGCTTCTTTAAGGCGCTGGCGAAAGAGGCGGAGCAGGCTTCGCTGGACGTGCTGGCTAAGCGCACGGTTGCCGATGCGCTACATGAAATCATGCAGCGCGACTGGTCAGATACTCAACAGCAGTGTGCCTCCTGATTTACCTTTCCTGATGCCAAACTATCCGCAGGGAGTTTCCCTGCGGGTGCCGTAACTAAAAAAAAATTTCGCGTTCAGAACCGCGCCGCGCGCGTGACGCAGCGTATCATGCGTGTTTAGTGCAACAATAAAACTTGCATTAAAAAGCAGGTTGCCTTAACGTAATTAAATGCATTCATAAAAGTTACCTTTAAAACCCAGGGAAACGGACGGATGTATCGACAGGTTAAAATATCGCTGCACTAAACCATATCAGGGGAAGGGGAAGACCGATGAGCCACGATGATTTTATTAACGATCTGGTCCAGTGGATCGATACGCATATCGAAGGGAAAATGGATTTAGACACGGTGGCCGACCGCGCCGGTTACTCCAAATGGCACCTGCAACGCATGTTTAAGCAGCACACCGGCTATGCGCTGGGGGAATATATCCGTGAACGTCGCCTGAAAAAATCCGCTGAACGCCTCGCCCGGGGCGGTGAGCCGATTCTGGATGTCGCCATCAGCTTTGGTTTTGATTCTCAACAGTCGTTTAATCGCAGCTTTAAACGTCAGTTTGGTCAGTCACCGGGTGCATGGCGCCGTCAGGTGCAGGTTGCCTCACACGCGCAGTAGGCAGTAGATAGTGCAGGCGGAGCGATAATCTGCTCCGCTGCTTCAATTCTCCACGGCGTCCTTGATTACCGCTTCATCGTTAACACCACTTCACCGTTATCACCACTTCACCGTTCCGCGCTGCCAGGCCAGCGAGCGATCGCGGACAGCGAACAGCAGCGTGATCAGCGATGAAAAGAGCAGGGCCATCACGATAAGCGCGCCGTACATATTGGCATAAGCCGCCCAGCCCTGGGCCCACTGCAAATACCAGCCCAACCCCGACTTCACCCCCATCATTTCTGCGGCCACCAGCACCGAAAAAGAAGCGCCAAGCCCCATAAACAGCCCGACGAAGACCTGTGGTAATGAGGCCGGCACCGCCACGCGCAGCACCAGAAACAGCGTGCTGGCCCCGAGCGTCCGCGCCACGTCGTAGTAGCGTTCGTCAACGCTGGCCACCCCGGACCAGGTTAGAACAGTCACCGGGAACCAGGTGGCAAGGGCAATCAGAAATACCGCAGCAGAGAAGCTGGAGGGGAAAAAGTAGAGGGAGAGCGGTAGCAGCGCGGTTGACGGCACCGGGCCGAGAAAGCGCAGCACCGGATGTACCCAGTAGCCTAATCCTCTTGACCAGCCAATCGCCACGCCGGTAATAAATCCGGTGATACTGCCGAAGAGAAATCCCAGCGCCAGCAGGCGCAGCGAATTCAGCACGCTGTCACCCAGCCGGAACCAGTCCGTCGCCCAGGCCTCGATCAGCGCCCGCGGCGGCGCGAAAAAAGGCACGGGCAGTAGCCCGAGCTTGGCGGTGACGGCTTCCCAGATTGCGATCAGTAAAGCGAGGGCCACCAGCCAGCGCCCGCCGCGCTGAAGAGGCGCAAGCAGCGCGGGCAGAGAAAACAGGCGGCCGCTGACCACCACCAGCGTCAGGGCCGCGGCAAGGAAGACAAATACCCGGTGCGTTTCCGTAACAAAACGCGGCGGGGCGAACCCCACCGGTTTATCCGGCCAGTAGATCATCAGCGCGGCCAGCCCCCACCAGGCGACCACGGCGATAAACAGGGCAGGGGTCAGCCGCACCGAAGCCCGCAGGCTTTCCGCCCGGGGAGGCGTCAGGGTTTCGCTGGACATACTTACTCCTTATGCGGAATGGTGGTGTGCCGTAGCGGGTAGCAGATCCGGCACGTAGTGGGCGGCAAAGCGCTGGGCGTCGGTATCGTCGCGGATCACCTTGATGGTTTTCAATTCATTAATGTAGGTCGCCACTTCTTTCCGCAGCTGTTCACCCGAGGAGTGGTGGCCGTGGGTGTGCTCGCGCAACATGGCGGTGATATCCTCGGGTGCAACGTTGCCCGGCACGAACGGTGCGAAAATCTGCGCAGTTTCAACCGGATGATCCGCCGTCCACTGCTGCGCATCGATGATCGCTAGGGTAATTGCACGGGCCACTTCCGGGTTGTCGCGCACCAGCGATCCGCGCAGACCCAGCACGCAGCAGGCCAGGTTGCTGTATTCGCCGTTTAGATTGTTGTCCACTTCGATCAGACCATCGTTTTTCTTAATCAGCCAGCCCTGCGGATCGTCCGCCGCCAGCGCCTGAACCTCGCCTTTACGCAGCGCCTCGCCGAACAGATCGGCCGGATACTGCACCCAGTTCACCTGGGTATCCGGATCGATCCCCTGTTTGGCCAGCTGAATAGCGAAGAAGTTGCGCAGCGGGCTGGCCTGATCGGTGACCGCCACGCTTTTCCCGACCAGATCGCTAACGCTGTGGATGCCGCTGTCTTTCGGGGTCAGCAGGCGCATACAGCCGCCGTGTGTACCCACGGTGAGATCAACGTCAAAACCCTGCTCCAGCGGCTTCAGCCAGCGCAGCGCCATACCAATGCCCCCGTCGGCCTGACCGGTGGCAATCGCCTGAAGCAGGGCATCCGTAGGACCACTAAAGTTGACGGGTTCAACGTTAATGCCGTACTTTTTAAAGAACCCCTGCTTCAGTGCGACTGAAATCGGTGACTGACAGACCGCCGTCTGGCCCCAGGCCAGTTTAACCGTGGTCAGTTTATTGCTGTCCGCGCCTGCTGCCCATACCGGTAGCGCCGGTGCGACCACCAGTCCTGCTCCCACCTTACCCAGAGTCTGAATAAAACCGCGTCGGGAAATCCCGCCAGAAATTGTCATGCCTGTTATCCCTGTTGACTGAATTATGTCGGCACTATGGCAATATTTTTCCCGCCAACAAAATAACAATCCCGCATTTCTAATTGCAAAACAGCCTTATTCACCAGCCTGTAAACCTTTGCCACTATTGATATTTTACCTGGCGACTGAAACGCGGAATAGTCATCTCAACTGTGTATTTACGAGGTGAACCGATGTCACTGGCAGAACAAACGGATACGTCAATTGGCCTGGCGTTAACCATTAACCAGGTCAGCCATGCGTTCCATCTGGACGGGCAGAGTCTGGCGGTACTGGATAACGTATCGTTACAGGTTGAGTCCGGTGAATTTGTTGCGCTGCTGGGGCCTTCGGGCTGCGGGAAGTCCACGCTGCTGCGGCTGGTGGCCGGGCTGGATCGTCCGTCGCAGGGCGAGATCTTTGAAGATCGTCAGCCGCTGACCGCCCCGCACCCGTGCCGGGTGGTGGTGTTCCAGGACCCGACACTCTATCCGTGGCGTCGCGTCTGGCGCAACGTGGCGATTGGCCTGCAAACCCAGGGGCGGCTGACCCCGGAAGGCCGCAGGCGTATCGATCGTACGCTGGATAAAGTCGGGTTGAGCCAGTTTGCCAATGCCTGGCCCCATCAGCTTTCCGGCGGGATGGCGCAGCGTGCGGCGCTGGCCCGCGCGCTGGTCAATCATCCCCGCCTGCTGATCCTCGATGAACCGCTCGGCAAACTGGACTCGCTGACCCGCATCCGTATGCAGCATGAGCTGGTGGCGCTGTGGCGCGAACAGCGTTTTACCGCACTGATGGTGACGCACGACGTTGAAGAGGCTCTGCTGATGGCAAATCGGGTGGTGGTATTCAGCCCGCGTCCGGCACGCATTATTGAAACCATACCTGTCGATTTGCCCTATCCGCGCCGCCGCAACGATCCCCGGCTGATCGCTCTGCGTTCAACCGCGCTGGCGCTGCTGGGTGCCGATGACACTGAAATCTTTGAGGATGCGGAACATGACGATTAACAATTCGATCGCTGAACTGGTTGGCAATACGCCGCTGCTGCGTCTGTCGCGTTTTCGTCAGCGGTTTGCACTGCCTGCGGAGATTCTGGCCAAGCTGGAATACTTCAATCCAAATCACAGCATCAAGGACCGCATTGCGCTGTCGATGATTGAAGAGGCGGAACGTAGCGGCAGGCTGAAGCCGGGCGATACCATTGCTGATTCCACCAGCGGCAATACCGGCATTGGTCTGGCGGCGTTGGCGGCGGCAAAGGGCTATCCGTTTCGCGTTTATCTTCACGACAGGCTGAGCGAGGAGCGTTTCCAGATCCTGCGCGCGCTGGGCGCGGAGGTGATCCCGTTCAGCGAAGTTGAAGGCTTTACCGAGGTGCTGGAGCAAAGCGACGGCGATTTTGTTGCCGCCTCGCGCTGGCTGGGTGAGAACGTGATAACCCGGCAGCCGAACGTTTTTCATACCGCCCAGCTGGAAAATCCGGCGAACCCGGCGGCGCACAGCCTGACCACCGGCCCGGAGATCTGGCAGCAGACCGAAGGCCAGCTGGATATTGTGATTGCTGCCGTGGGCACCGGCGGCACGGTATCCGGTATCGGCCGCTATCTGAAGGAGCAAAATCCGGCCATTCAAATCATCGCCGTCGAGCCGGGCCCGCACTCCATTCCCACCGCTGAAAACCCCGAGGCGCGTGAGATCACCGGCGTTCACGCCTTTAGCCAGGTGCTGCCCGAGCGCGTTCCGCCGACGCTGGATCGCCGCGTCGTTGATGAGGCGATCGCGGTGGAGCTGTGGCAGGCCACGGCCGCCGCGCGGGAAGTGGCGGTCAGCGACGGGATCCTGATCGGGGAGTCCGCCGGTGCGGTGCTTCACGCCGCCCGTCAGGTCGCCCTGCGCCCGGAAAACCACGGTAAACGTATTGTTGCCATCCTGGCGGACAGCGGCCTGAGCTATCTCTCAACCGGCCTGTTCGACGCCAGCATCACCCCCGGCCAGCTACAGGTTGCCGCACTTTATAACCCTAACGAGAGTCATCATGAGTCAGATTACGTCACTACCCATTCTTGATCTGTCGCAGCTGGACGGCGATGAACAGCAGCAGCAGGCTTTCCTCGATAAGCTGGGCCGCTCCGCACGCGATGTCGGCTTCTTTTACCTGATAAACCACGGCATCGACAGCGAGCTGTCGGCGCAGGTACAGCGGCTGTCGCGGCAGTTTTTTGCGCTGTCGGAGGCGGAAAAGCAGCAGGTGTCGATGATCCACTCGCCGCACTTTCGCGGCTATAACCGCGCCGGATCTGAATTAACCCGCAGCCAACCGGACTGGCGGGAGCAGTTTGATATCGGTGCCGAGCGCGGCGCCATTGCGTTGCAGTCCGGCGAGGCGGGCTGGAAACGTCTCCAGGGGCCCAATCTGTGGCCGGAGGCTCTGCCGGAGCTGAAACCCACGCTGCTGGCGTGGCAGAAGGCGATGACCGCCATGTCGCTGCGGTTGCTGCGCGCGTTTGCCCGCGCGCTGGCGCTGCCGGCGGATGCGTTCGACTCACTTTACGGTGAAAAGCCCAATGAACATATCAAGCTGATCCGCTATCCGGGCCAGACCGCAGACGCCTCCAGTCAGGGCGTAGGCGCGCACAAAGATTCAGGCTTCCTCACCTTTCTGTTGCAGGACCAGCAGCGGGGTTTGCAGGTAGAGGTCGAGCCCGATAACTGGGTGGACGCACTGCCGTTAAACGGTGCGTTCGTGGTGAACATCGGTGAGCTCCTAGAGCTGGCCAGCAACGGCTATCTTCGCGCGACCGTGCATCGGGTGGAGGCACCGCCAAGTGGACAGGATCGTCTGTCGATCGCCTTCTTCCTCGGCGCTCAGCTGGACGCGGTCATCCCGATATTTCAACTGCCGGAGTCCATCGCGCACCTGGCGCAGGGGCCGGCGAGCGATCCGCTCAATCCTCTGCTGCGCGACGTCGGCTGGAACTATTTAAAAGGGCGTCTGCGCTCTCATCCCGACGTGGCGCAGCGCTGGTACGGCGAATTATTACAACAACAAACTCAACACACGGCTTAACTCAGGAACCAATAATGAAAAAATCGTTTAACGCATGGTCTTTCTCAGGTGTTGCTCTCTCGGTGGCGCTCTCCTTCAGCGCCAGCGCTGCGGACGCGCTGCGGGTAGCCGCCGATCCGGTGCCTCACGCTGAAATTCTTAACTTTGTGAAAAAGAGCGATCCGTCGCTCGATCTTAAAATCATCGAGCTGACCAGCGGAGTTAACGCTAACGAGCTGCTGGCCTACGGCGACGTTGATGCCAACTATTTCCAGCACGTGCCGTATCTGCGCGACCAGGAAAAGGCGCTGGGCCAGAAGTTTGTCGTGGCCGCCACGGTTCACATCGAACCGCTGGGTATTTACTCCAGTAAAGTTAAAAGCCTGAAGGACGTGAAGGAGGGGGCCACCGTTGCCGTGCCGAATAATGTCACCAACCTCAGCCGTGCGCTCTATCTGCTGCAAAGCCAGGGGCTGATCAAGCTGAAGCCGGGCTACAGCGATCCGGCGAAAGATCAGGCAACGCCGAAGGACATCGCGGAAAATCCGAAAAAGCTGAAGATCCTGGAAGTGGAGTCTCCGCATATCCCGCGCGCGCTGGGCGATGTTGATCTGGCGGTTATTAACGGGAACTATGCACTGGAAGCGGGCCTTACCCCGTCGAAAGATGCCCTGGGCCTGGAAAGCGCCGAGCATAACCCGTATGCCAATATCCTGGTGACTACGCCGAAGCTGGCTAACGACCCGCGTATTCTCCGGCTGGCGAAGGATTTGCAGTCAAAACAGGTCGCTGATTTTATCCAGCAGAACTATCGCGGATCGGTGATCCCGGTAGCGGGTCAGTAGCATGATCCGTCTGGAGCAGGTCAGTAAATTTTACGCCGGGGGGCACTCCCCGGCACTGGATAAGGTCTCGCTGATCGTTCCCGACGGGGCGATTTACGGCATCCTTGGGCGCAGCGGGGCCGGTAAAAGTACGCTGATCCGCTGTCTTAATCTGCTCGAAAGGCCGACATCCGGCCGGGTGCTGATTGATGACAATGACATCACGACGCTAACGCCGCGCGCCCTGCGCCAGCAGCGTCAGCGCAGCGGGATGATTTTTCAACACTTCAACCTGCTGCATTCGCGTAACGTCGCGGCTAACGTTGCGGTGCCGCTGGAGATCGCCGGGGTTAACCGGCCTCAGCGGGAACGGCGGGTGAGGGAGCTGCTGGCGCTGGTGGGGCTGAGTGATAAAGCGGCCGCCTGGCCCTCGCAGCTTTCCGGCGGTCAGCAGCAGCGGGTGGGGATTGCCCGTGCGCTGGCCGCACAGCCGGACTATCTGCTGTGCGATGAAGCCACCAGCGCGCTGGATGCCGCGACCACCGCATCGGTGCTGGAGCTACTTCAGCAGATCAACCGTCAGTTTGGTCTGACCATTGTGATGATCACGCATCAGATAGAGGTGGTGAAAGCCATCTGCGATCATGCCGCGCTGCTGGAGTCAGGCTGTTTACTGGAGAGCGGGCCGTTAAGTACGCTGCTGCGCCAGCCGGATTCCCGCCTGCGATCCGCGCTGCTGCACGATCCGCTAAGCGAGCGTCGTTTCCTACAGCGCCACGGTATTGAAGGAGGAACGCTATGCGCGGTAGCCTGAATCTGGATGAACTCTGGCAGCTGCTGTTTCAGGCCACGCTGGAAACCCTTTATATGGTGGGCATGGCGGGGCTGTTTACCCTTGCCATCGGGCTGCCGCTCGGCGTGCTGCTGTTTATCAGCCGTCGGGGGGGCATTGTGCCGCTGCCGCGGTTTAATGCGCTGCTGGGGACGGTGGTCAACGTGGGCCGCTCTCTGCCGTTTATTGTTCTGCTGATTGCGCTGATCCCGTTTACCCGGCTGATTGTCGGCACCACGCTGGGCAGTAATGCGGCCATTGTGCCCATTACCCTCGGCGCGATCCCGTTTTTTGCCCGCATCGTTGAAAGCGCGCTGGATGAGGTGGCAAAGGGGCGCATTGAAGCGATGCTGGCAATGGGCGGCAGCGACTGGCACATCGTGTCTAAGGTGCTGCTGCCGGAGGCGCTGCCCGCGCTGCTGGCGGGAATTACGCTGACGTTGGTGATGCTGATAGGCTTTTCATCCATGGCGGGGGTGATTGGCGGCGGCGGATTGGGCGATCTGGCCATTCGCTATGGCTATCAGCGTTTTAATCAGCCGGTGATGATTGCCACGGTGGTGATGCTGATCGCGCTGGTCCAGGCGGTACAGATGATCGGTGACCGTCTGGTAAGAAGGCTGGCGCATCGGCGTTAATTCTCCAGCAGAGTGCGCTGGCATAGTATACTGTCTGAATTCGCTCCATTTTTTCTATCAGACAGGGTAAGTCATGGAAATACGTCATGCCAGCAAGGCGCAGTGGTGCCAGGCCGCTAGCTTTGGGTTAATTTTTATCGCGCTTTTTGCCATTTTCCCGCTGCGGCTGCTGCCGTGCTTTCTGGCGGGGTTTATCGTTTATGAGCTGATTCTGGCGCTGACGCCGCTGATTGAGCGTCTGGTGAAAGGACCGATTGCCCGCTGGATCAGCATTCTTTTCCTCAGCATGATTATTATTATCGCCCTGGTCACCGGCATCACCAAGCTGATAGGCTTTCTGCTGCATGATTTCCAGAACTCTGCCGCGTTTCACGCCACCGCCTCTAAAATTCTTGAGGACGCGCAGCACACGCTGTCACCGGTCATCACCCGCTATCTGCCGTCGGATATCGACGATCTTCAGCACCAGATCATCACCTGGCTGCGTGAGCATCTGGTGGTGGTGCAAACCTTCGGTCGCAACGCCGCGCACACTTTTGCCACCATGCTGATCGGGATGCTGCTGGGCGCCATTGTTTCGCTGCGAAACAGCAGCGGTAAAGTCGACGGCGCGCCGCTGAAAGAGGCGATGCTCGATCGCCTGACTAACCTCGCTGAGTCCTTTCATAACGTGGTATTTGCCCAGATTAAAGTTTCGCTGGTCAACACGGTCCTGACCTGTGGCTTCCTGTTTGGCATCCTGCCGATGTTTGGTTTGCACCTGCCGTTTGCCAAAACCGTGGTGGTGCTGACCTTTATTGCCGGTCTGCTGCCGATTATCGGTAACCTGATTTCCAACACGGTGATTGTGCTGATTGGCCTCTCCATCTCGCTGGAGGCGGCGCTGATTGCACTGGTCTATCTGATCCTGATCCACAAGCTGGAATACTTTATCAACGCGCGGATTTTCGGCACCCGCATTAGTGCCAAAACCTGGGAAATTCTGCTGGCGATGCTGGTATTTGAATCCGCCTTTGGCCTGGCGGGTGTTATCGCTGCGCCGGTCTATTACGCCTATCTTAAAAGCGAACTGCGGGCAGCCCGGCTGATATAACCGCATAAAGGAGTTTTATGTTAGCGCTGGGCAGTTCGCTGTGGCATCAGATCATGATTGCGATGCCGCTGTTTGTACTTATTGGACTGGGCTGGCTGCTGGTGCGCTGGCGCAAGTGGCCGGACAGCATTACCGAGGCGATTAACCGTCTGGTTTTTCGCGTGGCGCTGCCGGCCATGCTGTTTCGTCTGATGTGCAACTTCAGCAGCGGGCCGCCGGTTGATGCCCGGCTGCTGCTGGCTTTTTTCGGCGGCTGCCTGCTGGTGTTTATCCTGGGCAGGGTAATTGCCGCCCGCATTTTCCATCTTGACGGCGTGGCCGGTTCGGTCTTCGCGCTCGGCGGTATTTTCTCTAATAATGTGCTGCTCGGCCTGCCGATTGCCCGTGTCATGCTGGGCGACGCGGCGATCCCCTCCGTGGCGCTGGTGCTGGTGTTTAACGGCCTGCTGCTGTGGACGCTGGCAACGGTTTCGGTGGAATGGTTTAAGCACGGTTCATTCAGCATGAAGGGCTTTGGCAACACCGCGAAAAGCGTGCTGCGCAATCCGTTAATTATCGGCATTCTCAGCGGTACGCTGTACAGTCTGACCGGCCTGCCGCTGCCGCCGATGATAGATGAGCCGGTCACCCTGCTGGGGCAGATTGCCGTGCCGCTGGCGCTGGTGGCGCTGGGAATGAGCCTGGCCCGCTACCGGATCAGGGAAGGGCTGGCAGTCGGCGGCGCGCTCAGTCTTATCAAGCTGATTGTGCATCCGCTGGTGGTATGGGCGCTTGCCTGGCTGCTGGGGCTACCGCCGCTGGAGAGCAAAGTAGTGGTGCTACTGGCGTCGATGGGGGTAGGGATTAACGTTTATCTAATGTCCCAGCAGTTCAACGCTCTCACCGGACCTGCCGCTACGGGCATGCTTTTGACCACGCTGTTTTCGGCAATTTCCACGCCAATTCTGATGCTTACGATGAACTGGGTGTACGGTGGTTAATAGTGGAACCTTTAATACAAAAAGGATGGCAGCCGGCAGGCTGCCATCCGTGTCTTACCAGTTCTGCCGGGTTGGTGAGATGATCAGATCATTAACCGTCACATTTTCAGGCTGATTAAGCGCATAGACAACGGCGCTGGCCACGTCCTGCGGACTGATGGCAATTTTAGTCAGCGCCTGAGCTACTTTACGGCCTTCAGGATCGTTGACTTTATCGGCCCAGCCGGTATTAATCACGCCGGGACTGATAGTGCTCACGCGAATGCCCTTATTCACACCCAGATCCTTGCGCATCGATTCCGTCATAGCATGAACAAAAAATTTAGTGGCGCTGTAAACACCTGCGCCCGCGTCGACCTGATGGCCCGCGACGGAGGCCATATTAAGGATCTGGCCATCTTCTCTTTCAAGCATACCCGGCAGAACAGCGGCAATCGCGTTCAGGTATCCCTTGATGTTGACATCGACCATTTTGTTCCAGTCATCCCAGACTACGTCGCTCCAGCTTGAGAAAAGCATCAGGCCGGCGTTGTTGATAAGAATATCAACCGGACCAAAGGTCTCAGTAGCAAATTTCACCAGTGCCTGAATATCTTCCGGACGTGTTACGTCGGTAACCAGGCTGACGGCATGACCGCCCTCTGATTTAATGCTCCCCATTAACCTGTCGAGGCCTTCCTGGTCCAGCGCGGCTGCAACGATATTGACGCCGTGGCGTGCCAGCTCCAGTGCGGTTGCCGCGCCAATGCCTGATGATGCGCCGGTAATGACTGTCGTTTTGTTCTGCAGGTGATTCATCTTCTCATCCCTCTTTATCAAGTACAGATGGCGGGATAAGTCCCGCCGGCTTTAACAATCAGTAATTTCCTTCCATCCAGTCGGTGTAGCCCTTAGCCCCGCCGCCATAATAGGCTTCTTTCGGCGCAATGGTCAGTTCTACACCGTAACGAAGGCGCTTCACCAGGTCGGGGTTGGAAATGAAAAGGCGGCCAAAGGCAACGGCATCAATGATCCCGGCTTCGCGACGGGTGATAGCCATCTCCAGGTCATAGTTGTTGTTACCAATGAACGGCCCGGCAAACTGCGCGCTCAGCGCATCCATATCCACATCGGCAGGTACTTCCCGCGAGGTGGCAGTCGCGCCCTCAACAAAGTGCAGGTAAGCCAGGTTAAAGCGGTTAAGTTGCTGAATGAGGTAGCCGTACATCATCATTACGTTGCTGTCAGGCGGGGTATTTCCGGCGTCAGGTGTTACCGGTGACAGGCGGATACCGACTCTGTCATTACCCCAGATAGCGACGATGGCTTTGGTGACCTCCAGCGTCAGGCGCGCCCGATTTTCAATGGAGCCGCCGTAGCTGTCAGTGCGGTGATTGGTAGAGTCTCGCAAGAACTGGTCAAGCAGGTAGCTGTTGGCAGAGTGTACCTCAACGCCGTCAAAACCTGCCTGCAGGGCGTTCTCTGCTGCCTTTCTGTACTGATCAATGATGCCGGGAATTTCATCTGATTCAAGCGCACGCGGGGTGGATACCGGTACAAACCCGTTCACGGTATAAGTCTGACCCTCGGCTTTGATGGCAGAGGGTGCAACCGGACGCGCGCCGTCAGGCTGCAGCTCTGTGCTTGAAAAGCGGCCTACATGCCACAGCTGGCAGACGATTTTTCCGCCCTGAGCGTGGACTGCATCAGTGACCTTTTTCCAGCCGGCGACCTGGTCTTCATTCCAGATGCCGGGCGTGGCGGCATAGCCGCGGCCCTGAGCAGAGATGTTTGTGGCTTCTGAAATAATCAGGCCGGCACCGGCACGCTGCGCATAGTAAGTGGCATGAAGCTCGTCTGGTACGCCATCCTCACCGTAGCGGCTGCGGGTAACGGGAGCCATCACAATGCGGTTAGCTATCTGAAGGCTGCCCATCGTGACGGGTGAAAATAAATCGGTACGGGTAGTGTTGTCAGTCATAGAAACCTCTTAATAGTTGACCGGTCGTCTAGTAGTCAGATAAAAAAATACGGCTACCCGAGCAGCCGTGTTGTTGCGTTCATTGCTTTGCCGAAAGCGCTATCCGGATCATGGATTTTCGCCATCAGAGAGGCGCCCAGCCACAGCTGATAAAGTTCCTCAGCCAGCTCACCTGCATCACTTACCGCAGGCAGCGAACCGTCTTCCTGTCCGAGCCGGATACAGCCCGTGATTTTGCCAACGATTTCCTGGGTGCCGGTTGCCAGCACGTGCCGCATGCTGTCGTACTGATCGCAGACTTCTGCACCAAGTTTAACCACCAGACATTTGCTTTCAGGCAGGTCTGCACCCTGTGTCGTTTTCCAGAATGCAAAGTAGCGCAGCAGCCGTTCCCTCGCCGTACCGGTGCCGCCGAGCTGGTTGTCTACTTCCTGAAGATAGTGGCTGAAATAATGCGCCAGCAGCGCTTCAGCGAACTCCTCCTTGGATTTGAAGTAGTAGTAAAACGAACCTTTCGGAATGCCGGCAGCCTGCACTATCTCGGAAATACCGACGGCGCTGTAGCCTTTATGTGTAATAATCTGTCGCGCCACATCAATGATGTGCTGACGTATATCTGTCGTTTGTTTTTTCATAATGCGCATACTCTAATCAAAAACTGACCGGTCGTCTAGTTTTGCTGGTTGCATTTCGTGCGATTAGCTTTCAAGCGGTTGCAGCAGTCTGACGGCATGCTGTCCGATGAGCTTAAGACCTTCTGGCGTGGCACCGTCTTTCGCCTCTATTGACATGCCCTCCAGCAACGTATTCAGAACAGTTGCCAGCGCAGCGGTATTCGTTTGTGCAGGCAGTTGCTTATCCTGAACAGCCCGGGCCAGTCGCCTGCCGAAAAGATCTTTCCCCTCCTGCCTGAGTTGGCTGACTGCCCTAACCACATCTGCTGATTCCGCAGAGACGTTAATCGCCGCCAGTACTACCATGCAGCCGCACGGTGCCGACGGGGAGAGCAGGATATCGGCTGCTTCGCTGAAGAAGCTGTCAATGGCCTGCACGATGTCTGGTGCATCTTCAAGCCGCGCCCACGTCGCCTGCCAGTAAACCTGTTCGTAGTAACTGACGGCTTCAAGAAACAGCCTGGCCTTGTTACCAAAGGCGGAATAAAGGCTTGGTGGGTTGATTTCCATTACGGCGCAGAGCTCGGCCACCGATGCCGGTTCAAAGCCTTTTCGCCAGAAAAGATCCAGCGCACGCAGCAGCGCCTTATCGCGGTCGAAGCTCCGTGGCCGGCCTTTGGGCTTCTCAGTGGCGTCAGGACGTTCATGGGTTTTCATCAGGGGCTCTCGATCATTTGCTTGACAGGTTACATAGCAATCACTATACAATAATAACATTACATAGTGACCACTACAAAATAAAGGTAACACATGGCGGACCTGATCTCATCGCTGATTAATTATGTTCAGAATGCAGGCGGGGCAGGGATGGCGATATTTTCTGGCGTATTTGTGGCAGGTTCGCTGTTTTTCTTTCCGGCCTCGCTGCTGACTGCGCTGTCGGGATGGCTGTTTGGTGTAACAGTCGGAACCCTGATCGCGCTGCTCTCGGGAATCACATCGTCACTGATAGCTTTCGGACTGGCGAGAAGTCGGCTCTTTCCGCTGGCCGCCAGTCTGGCAGCCCGGAGCCCCTACCTGAATCGGGCGCTGTCCCTGACGCAGCATCACGGCATCGTGCTGGTCCTTCTGCTACGCCTGAGTTCGGTCGTGCCGTTTGCACCGCTGAACTATGGACTGGGCGCGAGCGGTATGCCGTTAAGGAAATATCTGGCCGCAACGGTGACAGGCCTGATACCAGGCACATTTATTTATGCCGGTGCGGGCGCAGCAGTACCGGACGTGAGGGCGCTCATTCGGGGGGATTTTACCCCCATGGAATTTATGCAGCAGACCCCCGTTTTATCTGGCCTGTTCATCGCCGCCCTGGGCATGGTGTTCCTTTATCTGCTTCAGCGAAGCATCAGAAAGAAGATGGGTATCTGAACGGATACCTGATTTATTAAACCGGAGAAAAAATGATGAGTAATACGACTTACGTGCAGGACTACAACGCCATTGTTGACGTACTGAACCAGTACAACGAGGGGGGAAAGCAGGCGAAGAGCGAACTGATGAAGCCCGCATTCAGTGAACACGCCACCATTTTTGGCGTGGACGGCGACGGCCGCCTAAGCGGCGGCCCGATTCAGGGGCTGTATGACACGATTGACAGTGCTTTCCGTCCTTCACCTGAAGCGAAGGCGGCTATTGTGCGTGTAGACATTGTCGGGACGGCCGCCAGTGCCCGCATCGACACGGATGACATTTCGGGCTTCTCCTTCACGGACTTTTTTAACCTGCTGAAGGTCAACGGCCGCTGGATCGTAGTCAGCAAGATTTACCACACTCGCGCTGCACCTTGATCACAGTACGGTCAGCTGACCACTGCAGCCTGCCATTTCTGCAGGCTGCATACAGACTAAATGCAGATACGTAAAATCCGTCATGCGGTACCTGCTCTCAGCCAGAAGGTGCGTGTTCCGCACCCCGGCCACTCCGGAAGGAAAAGTTTATGAGCCACATTTTTATTATTGGCGGCGCAGGAAAGATAGGCCTGCTCCTGAGCAGACTGCTTTCAGTAAAGGGACATCGTGTCCGCGCCCTGCACCGTAAGCCGGAGCAGGAAGCATTATTACAACAGGTGGGTGCAGAGCCTGTCAGGGGCAGCCTGACAGATATGGATACAGCTGCGCTGGCCGCCTGCCTGAAAGGCAGTGACGTGGTCGTGTTTACGGCCGGAGCCGGTGGCAAAGGCGGTCAGGAAATGACGAATGCGGTAGATGGTGAGGGGCTGAAAACGGCTGTAGCCGCAGCTCTGCAGGCCGGAGTTTCACGCTTTGTTCTGGTTTCTGCGTTTCCGGAGGCTTCAAGAGGCCAGCCGGTATCAGATACGTTTGAAAACTACATGCGGGTCAAAAAAATGGCCGACGTCGGGCTGGCACAGAGCGCGCTGGACTGGGTGATATTACGGCCCGGCCTGCTGCGGGATGAACATGGAACAGGACTGATCCGTGCAGGACTGGCCATTCCATATGGTGATGTCTCACGCGATGACGTTGCAGCCACCTTGGCAGAAATCATTGAGCAACCTGACGTCAGTCGCATCATTATTGAACTGACGGCAGGCGATGTTCCGGTACGTAAAGCCGTGCAGAATCTTGCTGGCCGCTAATATGATGTCTGCTCCTCCAAAAACTGCCGGGATCCGGCTTCTGCTGCTCGGCGCAACCGGGCTGGTCGGCAGCCATGTTCTCAGTCAGGCACTGGCCTGTCCTGGTATCTCAGTAATCATTGCGCCCACACGAAAGCCTCTTCCCCCTCAGCCGGCCAGTGTCTCAGCGAGGCTGATTAATTCTCACCTCAATCAGTTTGCCAGCACCTCAGGGCAGGAGTGGGCCGTGGACGCAGTGATCTGTGCACTGGGCACCACGATCAGAAAAGCCGGAAGCCGGGATGCGTTCCGGGAGATTGACTGTAAATTTCCGCTGAGTTTTGCTCGCCTGGCGCGGAACCGGGGGGCGACTTCTTTTGCCCTGACCTCGGCTGCCGGAGCAGATCCGGATGCGCGATTTTTCTATCACCGCGTTAAAGGTGAACTGGAGCAGGCGCTGATTCAGGAGGGATTTCACTCACTGACCCTCGTCCGGCCCGGCGTAATCGGTGGAGCCAGAAAAGAAGTGCGGCCCGGCGAAGTAGCGCTGAAGCGCACCCTTTCGCTTTTCGCTCCGCTACTGCCACGTCGCTGGCATCTCAACCCAGCATCAGAAATAGCCACCTGTCTTATCCAGGCGATCCTGCAGCCCCGGTCGGGCGTCATCATCATTCCCGCAGCCGGAATATCCACCTGTTTGTAAAAGGAACACTTATGCCCGTCGTTAAATTCAACGCAACTGTAAATGCAGACGCGACCCGCGTCTGGCAGACGCTCCGTCAGTTTGGCCGCATCAGTGAATGGCATCCGTCGATCATCAGCAGTGAAATTGAGGACGGCCAGCCGGACGGGCTGCCGGGCTGCTGCCGCAGGCTGGTACTTGAGAACGGTGAAACTCTCCGCGAGCAGCTGCTGATGGCTGATGAAGAGCGTCAGTCTTTTTCCTATCGCTTTATTGAATCGCCGCTGCCGGTTGATAGCTATGTCGCCACCGTCAGCCTTATTCCCCTCACCGGGCGGGACGAAACGGTTATTATCTGGCAGGCCCGTTTTGAGGTCCGGTCAGCTGATGAAGCGCATGACATGGCGGCCGTGATTCATAGCCTGACAGAGTCAGGACACCACAGCCTGGCCGGCTTTATTGAAAACCGTTAAAACAACAGGGAGCAGCAGGTATGAATCAGTTTATTGAAGCAGTAGATCCTGCAAAGGCCTACAGGCTTATCAATCATGGTCCGGTCACACTGGTGTCTGCCCGGCATGATGGTACAGAAAACGTTATGGCTGCATCCTGGGTATGCGCCCTGGACTATGAGCCGGCGAGACTAACCGTAGTGCTGGACAAGACGGCCTTTACCCGCAGGCTCATTGAGCAGTGCAGGACTTTTGTTATTCAGGTGCCGCTGGCGTCACAGGCACCGCTGGTGTATCACCTCGGCTCTCACTCCCTGTTCAGTGAGGAAGATAAGCTCGCCCGATCGGGCGTGTCTCTGTTTTACATGCCCGGTACTGATGTGCCGCTGGTATCCGGGTGTGCCGCCTGGCTGTACTGTGAGCTGATACCCGAAGAGCATATTCAGCAATCTTACGATCTGTTTATCGGGGAGATAAAAGCGGCCTGGGCGGACAGTCGTTTATTTCGGGACGGGCACTGGCAGTTTGAACATCTGCCTGCAGACCAGCGCAGTCTTCACTATATTGCCGGCGGTCATTTCTACACGACTGGTGATGCTGTCGACGTCGCAGGCGCGTCGTCGCTGACTCCCGGTGCAGCGGAAGAATAGCCAGCACGATCATTACTGAAGTCAGCCCGGAAGCTGGCGGCGGCTTCGTCCCGCCAGTTTGATCATCAGTTCTGAAATGCGCCTGACGTCTTCATCCATTTAATGATTTGGATGTGTTTAAAAAATCTTGCTTACCACCGTCCACTTGCCTTCGACCTTCAGTAGCTGGAAGAAGTCGGTGAAGGAGATACCGGACATACTATTCGCGTCGATGCGAGCACTACGGAGACGTCAGGTATCGCTTTGTCATCGATATGCAGGCCACGCGCTGGTAGTGGATCGACAGGCCCATAGCCGTTCCGGACGGTCATTTCTGTCCGCTCTGTGCCAGGAGCGGACATTAACATTTTTTATCGTCAATTATTACGCAGCAAACTATTCGCGTCCCAGGCCTTCATCGCAAAAGATACCGCGGAATTAAGTTCTTCGCCTGTTGCGCCATCACGGGCTTCAGTAGACAGGCCTAACTCAAAGCTGTGCAAATATATGGCCAGCGTCCGTGCATGGGTGTCTGCGGCCAGTTCGCCCGAATCAATTGCTCTAAGGACGCACTTAAGGAACCCTTCACGGGTACGGGTGCGTCGTGCTTCAAGAATCTGGCCAATATGCTCGTGCCCGGGCGAACAGGTATTGATGGATAAAGCGATAAGGCAGCCGCTTGGATGCCCCTGTTCTGTCTGCATTTTTGCTGAACGGCGTAACGCCAGTTCAATAGCCTCACGCGGGTTGAGGCTGTCGTCCCAGAGACAGTCGTTAACTTGACCATACGTTGACGAATAGCAATCAACAACTTCTGCAAACAGCGCCTCTTTCGAACCAAATGCCGCATAAAAGCTCGGTGCCGTTATGCCGTTACCGAGATTGGCTTTAAGCAGGGCAAGCGAAGTGGACTCATAGCCATACTGCCAAAAAAGGTACATCGCCTGACGAATAGCTTCGTCGCGATCGAATGTTCGTGGACGTCCCATCTTAGCCATACCTTCTCCTCGTCTGGCAAATGATACATAAATACTAATCGATACATATGTTCTTGACAACCCGTGAGGTGATCTATAGCTTCGACAATATATACCAATCGGTATGTATGTGTTCGCAAAATGATTTGCGAATCTTTCTGCTATTTCATTAACGTTAAAAAAAGGCTCAACGTGCACGCTAATACAGAATTTTCGACCTCCACATCATCACGCAGGCTGCCTCTGGCGCCCTTGCTGGCGTTTGCCATGACCGGCTTTATCGCCATCCTGACCGAGACACTTCCGGCGGGTCTGCTTCCGGCCATCGGCGAGGGTCTTAACGTTTCACAGGTCATGGCGGGTCAACTGGTGAGCATTTATGCGCTAGGTTCGCTGCTCGCAGCGATCCCGTTAACGGTGCTTACCAGCGAATGGCGTCGTAAAAAGGTGTTGTTGCTGGCGGTGGGGACCTTTGTCGTTTTCAATACGATTACGACCATTTCAACCAGTTACTCGTTGACGCTTGCCGCTCGATTTATGTCCGGCGTGGCGGCAGGGCTGGCATGGGGAATTCTGGCTGGCTATGCGCGGCGACTTGTTCCGGCTGATCTACAGGGCCGCGCGCTGGCTATTGCTATGGTCGGTATTCCTGTTGCGCTGGCACTGGGCACGCCGGCAGGTGCATGGTTGGGCGACATAATGGGTTGGCGGGTGTCGTTTGGTCTCATGGCTGTGTTGGCGGTTATTTTGTTTATTTGGACGTTATTGGCAGTTCCCGATCTGCCGGGACAAAGGGCAGACCGGCGTTTGCCCGTATGGCGTGTTTTCATGATGCCCGGCGTGCGTCCGGTTCTGGCGGTCATCTTTTTATGGATGACGGCACACAACATTCTTTATACGTTTATCGGGCCGTTCCTGGCGTTGTCGGGCCTGACAGGGCGGGTCGGCCTCATCCTGCTTGTTTTTGGTCTTACCGCACTTATCGGCATCTGGATCACCGGAACGCTGATTGATCGTCACCTCCGTAAACTGGTGCTTCTCAGTCTTGCGGCGCTGGCTGCTGTCTCAGTGGTGCTGGCTGGGGGCATGCGGGATCAGAGCCTTGTCATGCTGGCGGTCATTGTATGGGGATGGTCATTCGGCGGCGCGTCAACCCAGATGCAGACAGCTGCGGCTGATGCGGCGGGCAATCATGTCGATGTTGTTCAGGCGATGGTGACTACCGCATGGAATCTGGCTATAGCAAGCGGCGGCGTTTTAGGTGGCGTGCTGCTTAATACTGCCGGTGCGGCATCCTTTCCCTGGGCACTGATGGTCTTGATGGCGGTTGCTTTTGTCATCGCTTACATCGGGAAAAGACATGCTTTCAGACCAGGTGCCAGAAATCAATAAATGGGCTGAATACCCATTAATTTTTCCCGCCTTAATACAGTGTGGGTTGCGCTGTAAATTATGACCAGTATGTCCGCTTCTCGCTCAAAGCGGACGCTATGACCGGGCTTTCTGTCCAATCTCAGCCAGGAGCGGACACTATTAAAACGCCTGAACATCAACACTGAGAACAAATAATTTCGAAGACGATCGCTGATTATCGTTCGTTAAAATTGTCCAGAGAACGCAGCAGCTCGGCCAGGTGCAGATCCAGCGCCTTCACCCTGTCGGAAGAAAGTCCCGACAATATCTTTTTCTCGTTCTCGATATGTTTCTCTACGGCCCTGTCAATCAACACCATTCCATCGCTACTTAACTGGACCAGCATACTGCGCGCATCATTCGCGTTCACCTGCCGATGTACTAAGCCGCGCGATTCAAGACGTTTAAGTCTGTGTGTCATGGTGCCCGAGGTAACCATCAGGGTTGAAAACAGTTCTGTGGGGCTCAGGCAGTAGGGCGCGCCAGCGCGGCGCAGCGTCGCAAGCATGTCGAACTCCCACCCGCTTAATCCGAACTCCGCAAATGTCGACTCAAGCTGCTGTTCAAGAAGCGCAGCGCAACGCGTGAGCCGGCCTATTGGCCCCATTGGGCTGGGATCCAGGTCCGGCCGCTCACGCTGCCACTGTTCAAGGATGACATCAACGGCATCTCTAGGGGGATTAATCAGATCGCTCATTTATCTTGACTTCAAGTTAATTGCTGGATACACTGATTTTATCTTGAACTGAAGGTAAAATCAAAATTATGGACTCTTCCTCTTCTCTCTCTTACTGGCGAGATGTGATCCTCACGGCACTCGCTCCGGCTATCTGGGGCTCAACTTATATCGTGACAACACAGCTTTTACCGCCAGACCGGCCTTTTTCAGCTGCGCTAATCCGGGTTCTGCCGGCAGGGATCCTGCTATTGCTGTTTACCCGCCGCCTCCCTGCATACCTGGATATGGGGCGATTACTGATTCTTAGCGCACTGAATATCGGTCTCTTTCAGGCGTTGCTTTTTGTAGCGGCCTACCGGTTGCCCGGCGGTCTGGCCGCGGTGTTAGGCGCGATTCAGCCGCTGCTGGTGATGGTGCTGAGTTGGACGGTCGATCGCCGTACGCCACTAAAAATAACCCTGTGGGCAGCACTGGCAGGCGTATTTGGAATGGCAATGTTGCTGCTGTCTCCACAAACACTATTTGAACCTGTCGGGATTGCCGCGGCTTTGCTGGGGGCGGGCTGTATGGCCACCGGCGTCTGGTTGACCCGCCGCTGGCAGATCAACTTGCCGGTAATGGCACTGACCGGCTGGCAACTGGTGTTAGGTGGAGTGATGTTAGCCCCAGCGGCATGGCTAATTGATGCCCCATTACCCACGCTGACTACCTTACAGTATGCCGCTTACACCTATTTAAGCCTTGCAGGTGCGGTTGTGGCCTATGGTTTGTGGTTTCGTGGAATTATCCGTCTTCCCGGCGTGGCTGTTGCTTCGCTCGGGCTAATCAGCCCGCTAACCGCCGTAATGCTCGGCTGGTTAGTCCTTTCTCAAACCATCGGCGGCACGGCTTTAATCGGTTTCGCCATTGTGGTGGTCAGCGTAGTGGTTGTACAGCGCACATCTGCCCGCGATCATTAACTTTTACTTCTAACCTGAACAGGATACAGAAATGACAATTTCGGTATGTTACAGGATAGTGGGGACCTGTTTGTTTGAGCCCCACGCATCTGATTGCCTCATAAGCCGCCAATAAAATAAATTCCAGCAACCGTTACCGTTACGCCCATGACATGAAGTATTTCCATCATTTTTTTTGACCTCTTAATTGACGGGTTTGATGACTCTTCAATTCAAGAACCTGAGGGTAAGTCTGTCAAGTTATGTCAATAATTCTGTAAAATGATGTTTCAGTCAGGCGGCTTTAGTGGTTGCCGGATCGGGCTAACGTGCGGATTTGATGGGCTGAATTTAAATGCCTTTGCCAAAGAGATTACCTTTAAATTCCGTCGCTTTCATGCTGAAACTTTAGAAGGTTTTATACAATGTGGCGAGAAATTTACTGCAACGGGTATTAATACAGCATGCATTGGCGGGCAGGTTAGGCAATCAGAAGCTTGGGCAAGAAAAAAGCTCTGCCAAAGAGGAAATCCTAACCAAAATCTTTGGCAGAGGATGCAAGGCATCTTCGTTACGCGCCGAAAGATGCCATCTCGGGGAAGAGGGAAAATTGCCTCAGATCAATTTACGCTATTTATAAAGTTAACTTTACCCTGAGAAACAAAGCTAAAGAAAACTTACAAAGGGTGATGACGAATGACTTCGACAGCGTGCTGATATTACTGACCACAGTGACGCAGTCTTTTGCGGCGGATAGTGTGGCAGCGGCTGAAAAGCTAGTGCAGAGCCTGCGACACTCCGCTCCGGCCGCGCGCGTGATTCGCCGCTACAGCCAGCAATTACCGGGATATCCTCCAGAGTCATTGAGTCAGCAGGCGATTGAGCAGTTAGCAAATTGGGTGGAACAGGGCAAACCCTAACCCCGTTCATCATTATATCTGTCGGTTACTGACTGACTTTTATGACCCGGCGGGGACCGGTTCTCTGCACAATTTTATAATTTCCCGCAGTGACAGGTCCGGGGCGTTGCAATGGATCGGAGGAAACTAAATGAAGGCGCTATATCCATGAACATAATGTGGCATTGATCTGTTTGACCGATCGATAATGCCAAATTGATCTGTCAAAACGATTATATTTTGATCGGTGATTGTTGCACCATTAATCCAAAGGAGGTGGTGTAATGAAAAAGGATATCAGTTTTAGCCTGGGTGCCAGTCTGTTTTGCTTTTGCCTTTCAGGAGTGGGGATGCTGACGATGATAGGCCTGTACAGGCTTTTCAAAGGTCTTCCTTTGTGGTGAGAGCCGCGTTATTTGGTGCCAATGCCTGGTTCATCGGTTTTACATATAAAATCAACTATGATCGTGCAGCCCGAAAGGGCTGTTTTTCGGGCTGCCAATCTTAATTATTGCTCAATCAAAAATAATACGATATGGATCTCATCTAACCCAATTTGGTATCCATAAAATCTCATGATTGAAACCCGGCTGCTTGTCCAGTTCGTTGCTGTTGCAGAAGAGCTACATTTCAACCGCGCTGCGCAGCGACTCCATATGGCGCAGCCTCCTCTTAGTCAGGCCATCCGCAGACTTGAACAGACGTTAGGTGCTTCGCTGTTTGAACGTACCAACCGCAGCGTGGCGCTGACGCCGGCCGGTGTAAGTTTTCTCGAATCAGCGAAAGAGGTGTTACGTGCCCTTGATGAAGGTGTTGAAAAAACCCGACGCGTCTCACAGGGAATTGAGGGACACCTCACCCTGACCTTTATCAGTATCGTCGGTTATGCTCCTCTTTTACGCGCACTGAACGCGTTTCGAACTGATTTTCCAGCCGTCTCCTTTACGATGATGGAGGCCACGACTCAGGAGCAAACGGAAGCACTGGAACAGGGACGTGCGGATCTGGGGTTCTTACGCGCACCGGGCAGGAGCGCCCCGGGATTACATTTCGACACTCTACTGCGAGAGCCGTACATGCTCGCTCTGCCTGCCACGCATCGTCTTGCGCATTCAGAAACTCTTCATCTCTCAGCCTTCAAGAATGACAGCTTCGTTTCAGCACCGCGCCATCTTGGTCAGGGTTTTCACGACCAGTTGATTCAGCTGTGCGGCGCTGCGGGATTTATACCTCATATTACCCAGCAGGCCCGACAGCTACAGACGCTCGTTGCCCTTGTGGCCAGCGGTTTTGGCGTAGCGCTGTTACCCGCCTCGCTGGCGCACGAAGCCCGGGAAAACGTGGTATTCAGATCTTTCAGTGTCGATGCACCGACTGAACTACAGTACGTGGAACTCCTGATGGGGTGGAATGGACATACGACGTCTTTAATCCGCGATAAGTTAATTGAAGTGATACGCAGAGCTATGCCGACCAGTGCAGATTGAGACGCCACGGATATTACCGGGTTATAAATATAATATTTTACCGGTTGCCGGTGGAGCGCCATCATCGTGACATTCATGATGACGGAGAGCCGGTATGAGAGACATAAAACAGCCTGAAGGCACGCTTTTAAAAGATAAGGTTGCCATCATCACCGGCGCAGGCCAGGGACTGGGGCGCGCCTACGCGCAGTCGTTACTGGACAGCGGTGCGCGGGTTGTTATTAGCGACCCCGGAACTAACCGGGCTGGCGAAGGTCACTCTGAAGATGTTATCGCAGAAGCTGTCCGCACCCTGCGCGCTGCCAAGGGACAGCTGCTTACACACAGTGGCCGCCTGGATAGCGAGGAAGCGTGCAGAGAACTGATTGAACTGACTATCTCCCGTTTAGGTAAGCTCGACATACTCATCCACAACGCGGGCTGGGTGGACTACCAGCTTATAGAAAATCAGGATAGGGAATTCCTTGAGCGTGCCATTGAAATCAGTATTCGTGCGCCGATCTGGCTGAGCAAATATGCCTGGCCACATCTCAAACTCTCTTCCTCGCCCAGGATAGTACTTAATACGTCCGATCGCGCCATGTTTCAGCTTTATGCGCAGCCTGGTCTGGTGGCCTATGCTGCAACCAAAATGGCTCAAGTTGGGATCATGAATGCCCTGAGTCTGGAAGGTGAAGAGCATGGCATTCTTGTCAATGCTGTCTCGCCAGTTGCCAGAACGCGCATGTGGGGGACCACACAGCCACCTGATGACCTCAAACCAGAGTGGGTAGCGCCTGGCGTCCTTTATCTGTCGAGTCCACTCTGTCTGGATACTGGCTACATCCTGCGAGCCAGCAATGGTCAGTTCACTGCCACTCGTTTTTGTGAGAATCCGGACGTGGTTTATCCGACTGACCTGAAGCGAGTCGAATGTGAAAGCGTGACCGATATTGCCCGGCAATGGCAGCAGATTAAAGAGGCCTGATATGCCTGACGATGACGATATGCATCGAGTTGCAGAGGTTCGCGCCGAGCTTGGCGAAAGCCCTGTCTGGGATGAACGGAAAGGTGTGCTGTATTTCGTGGACATCACCCGTGGAAAAATTCATGTGCTGCTGCAAAACGGCAGGACAGCAACCGTTTACCAGTCAGCGGCGCGTATTGGTGCTCTGGCGCTGACCGACAAAGGCAATCTTATTTTCACAGAAGATACATGCGTTGCCTTGCTTAAACTGCAGTCCGGGGAAGTGAGCTACATCAGTCCTGCCATTCACGATGGTACAGGGTGTCGCTTCAACGATGGAGCCTGCGATCCGCAGGGCCGTTTTGTTACCGGACTTATGTATGAGGGTCCGGTTCGCTACCCTGGCGCGCTTTACCGGTTTACCTGCTCAAATGAGGCGCTGCTAATTCAGCAGGATATCGCACTGCCTAACGGGTTGGTATGGTCGGAAGACGGCAATACTTTCTATTTCGTCGATTCCATTGCCTGCTCGATTTTTCAGGCGTCCTATACCGCAGCGGGTATACCGGAAAATGTCAGATTATTTATTAAAACACCCACCGGGCTTGGACGACCTGATGGGCTCGCTCTGGATAGGGAGGGAGGCTTATGGGTCTGTCAGTTTAACGGCGGATGCCTGTTACGCTATGACAGAAACGGATGTTTAAGCGATCGTGTCGTTATGCCCGTTCCACGTCCTACCAGTTGTTGTTTCGGTGGAGAAAATCTTGAGACGTTATTCATTACCACTGCGCGTTTTGCTATGAGTGAGCAGGAGTTAATTCAGTATCCAGATGCCGGCGATCTTTATGCATTCAAACCCGGCATAGCGGGCAATTCGAAGTATAGTTTCAAGGAGTGACTGCCTCTTCATGGACCACGTTCAGGCCATGATCACGAGTTGTCAGCAGGATTACGTAAGGTCAGTACGATCCCCCCGTGTCGTCGGATGCGAAATCACAATAAATTCAACGGGGCTTTCCGAGTCGTTTCTGGCCTGATGCTTTGATCCCGGGGGTATTTCTATTCCCTGGAAGGCCGTAATAACATGCATTACACCTTCTAGCTCCATTGACAGAGCACCCTTTAGAACAAAGAAAAACTGTCTGGATACAGAGTGCCAGTGTCGCTTCTCAGAAGTATTTGGCGGCATTCTCTCATGTATCACCAGCATATCCTGATGGTTTACCAGATACCAACCGTCGCAATCTTCGCCCCAAACATAATGTTCTGCATTCTCCTTTGATATCATCATTCTCTCCTGTTACGTGGGTTCTGGAATATCTTAATAAAGTTATACCCACAAAGATCCTTGATTCACAGAATATTATGTATTGCTTTAAAATTCGGAATAATTAATCAAGTCACCGGCTGACGATCTGTGCGCAGATAGGTAGATTCAGCCGTATTGAATAATATCAAATCCTTCATCAGCTTCCGGTTCTGAGAAATAACGCGTTATGATTTCAAATTGTTGATCTGAGGCTGAAAATTCATGTGCTCCTTCTGCATTACGGGCGCGTAAGCGGGATTTACATACTTCATCAGATACTTTCAGATAGTGCAGCCGATGACCGGCACCTGACTCCTTAATGATGCTCATCATCCATTCACGATTTGTTTTCGTGTTTGCCGGGAAATCAAGAACGACGGTTAAACCCGCTTTTAGCAGTGACACAATATGGGGTTTCATCGCATTTTTCAGTCTTAATGAACACCGCACATAATCAGACAGGGATTGCATTTCATCGGCAAAGAGGGCAGCCAGCCAGAGATCCTCGCTGACAATTACGGTGCCGGGTGATGCGCCCAATTTTGCTGACAGTGTGGATTTCCCTGATGCAATTTTTCCACATAACAAGTGCAAAACAGGTTTTTCAGGCGTCGTTACTGGATTTGTGTCCATTGTTTACCTCACTTACTGATTTCTTACAGGAATTTCAGCAGCTACTGACTATAAGCCGATCGGCATTTTTCCAGCTGATTCTGAATACAGGAGCATTATCTGATGAAGGCATATCGGAGACGGTATGCTCCACTATCTCGCCACCCAGATTTTGGTAAAAATGGGTGGCTCTGACGTTATCTTCAAAAACCCACAGATAAAGCGGTGACTCAGAATCTTCGCTGCGTACCCATTCCGCTGCATGGTGAAGCAATTTTTTTCCTGCCCCCTGACCCTGCAGTGCGGAACTGACATGCAGGCTGTCAATATAAGTGCCCCACCGAGCGTCCTTCTTTAGCATTACACAGATAAACCCTTCAACGTTTCCTTCTTTCTCTGCGACAAAGACAGCCATATCCCGACTTGATTGATTCAGGAGAGTCTGCCAGTGGGAAAAACGCTCATTTTGCGCATGATTTTCAAGAAAATCTGAAGACATCACATTTTTATAGGTATCTCGCCATCCGGCGGCGTGCAGATGTGCAATTGCCCTGGCATCACTGTACTGAGCTTTTCTTAACTGAATCACGCCTGTCCCTTTTTCTAAAAACAATATGAGGAAAATACGATTTTGCCTTGGCTACCAAAGGGATACTTCGTAGATGACAAAAGGGCAATTTAACAGATTGCTATGATTCTGGAAATATCTGCGCCTGCGACAAAGTGGGATCGTCCGGACTGGAACGCAGTTTATAGCTGCTGCCGATGTCCCGGCAGCAGGCGGTGCGGTCTGAGTGAGCGCCATCCCGGATAACGTGAAGGAATCCAGGACAGCGTTACTACTCAGAGTACCCTGGTCGGGCTATTGATGGCGGTTAAAAAATCACCACTCCGCGACGGAGCCATCGGTGTGTCGCCACAGCGGGTTGCGCCAGTCGGGAGCATTTTTACTGAGGGCAATGACCTTTTCCTCATCGATTTCGACGCCCAGACCCGGCTTGTTCAGCGGTTTAAAGAAGCCGCCTTCCATATTGAAGTCTTCTTTATTTTTAACAAAGTCGAGCAGTTCCGCCCCTTTATTGTAATGAATTCCCATGCTTTGCTCCTGGAGTACCGCATTGTGGGAAACGAAGTCAACGTGCAGGCAGGCCGCAAGCGCAATCGGGCCTAATGGACAGTGTGGGGCCAACGCAACGTCATAAGACTCAGCCATTGCAGCGATTTTAAAGCATTCCGTGATCCCACCAGCATGCGATAAGTCAGGTTGCAGAATGGCCAGCCCGCCGGCATCAAGCACACGTTTAAACTCAAAGCGGGAGAACATCCTTTCACCCGCGGCAATGGGGATGTGCGTTTGCGCTGCCAGTTTTGGATAGTATTCAGCCTGTTCTGCCAATACGGGCTCTTCAATAAAGAGCGGACGATACTGCTCCAGCTCTTTGATTAACACTTTCGCCATAGGCGCACTGACGCGGCCGTGGAAATCCAGGCCAAACTCAATGTCATTACCAAAGGTTTCGCGGATATGTGCGACGGTATTGACGGCCGCATCAATTTTCTTCGAGCTGTCTATCAGCGACAGCTCTTCGCAACCGTTTAATTTGAAGGTATCAAAGCCAATTTTACGCAGGGTATGGATGCCCTCAACCACATCGGCTGGACGATCGCCGCCGACCCAGCTGTACGCTTTGATTTTATCGCGTACCAGCCCGCCCATCAGCTGCCAGACCGGGGCATTAAGCACCTTACCCTTGATATCCCACAGCGCCTGATCGATACCGGCGATCGCGCTCATTAAAATCGGTCCGCCGCGATAAAAACCGGCGCGGTACATCACTTGCCACAGATCGTTAATGCGCGCAGGATCCTGGCCAATCAGGTATTCACCCAGTTCGTGTACCGCTGCCTCAACGGTGCGCGCCCGGCCTTCAATGACCGGCTCTCCCCAGCCGACAACGCCTTCATCCGTTTCTATTTTTAAAAACATCCAGCGCGGGGGTAAACGATAGGTGGTTAATTTAGTGATTTTCATTTTACTGCCTCTCGATATGCCTTTACGAATGCGGCGGCCTGCCGTGCCGTTTGTTCAACGGACTGACCCGCGCGATAGAGATCGCTGCCTAAGCCCGCGCCAATGCAGCCTGCATCAATCCACTGCTTCAGGTTTTCCGGTGTCACGCCACCGACGGCAAAGACCGGGATCTCCGGTGGTAAAACGGCCTTCAGGGCTTTGATATAGTCCGGTCCAAACGCCGAAGACGGGAAGATTTTCAGCGACTGGGCGCCGGCATTAATCGCATCAAACGCTTCTGTTGCCGTGGCGCATCCCGGGCAAACCAACATGCCGTGTTCTACTGCCCGGGTGATTAGCGCGGGTTGAATATTCGGCGTCACCATCAACGTGCAGCCCATTTCAGCCAGTAAATCCACCTGCTCAAGCTGCAACACGGTGCCCGCACCAATCAGAGCCTGATGACCAAACGCCTTGACCATCGCGGGTATACTGGTTTGCCAGTCGGGGGAATTAAGCGGGATTTCAACGGCTTCAAAACCTGCTGCAATCACTGCCTCCACGTGGGCGTGTGCTTCATCGGGTTTAATACCGCGTAAAATGGCGATAAGTGGAAGTTTATTTTGCCACTGCATGAACGAGACTCCTTATGCCTGCCTGAAAAGCGATGTCACCACTGACGCTCTGCACTTCACGACCCAACAGAGAAAAGGCCTGTTGATATCGTTCAGCCAGAAAGTGACTGGCGACGAGCGTGATAGCCTGCTCAGCGCTATTGTCACGAGTCATACTCGCTACCTCAGCGCCAATCAGCAGGCCGGAAAGAAATTCACTGACCTGTTCACGGTCAAGCTTGCCAAGAACATGTGAGGCACGGACCTCAAAGAGTCGCGCTAACACATCGGGAGAGTCTAAACCGCGCTCCAGGCCAGCGTTGAAGGCCAGGGATGACTCAACCTGTGCAGGCAGTCCTGCACCGATAAGCGAGTGTTCGAGTAGCAAATAATGGAGTTCGCCGGTCATTACCGTGCGAAAGTCGCGGACATACTCACCCTCTACGCTTACCCATTTGCAGTGGGTTCCCGGCATAACATAAAGAGAGGACGGTGCCAGTTTCCGGGCGCCGAGTAGCTGAGTCTCTTCGCCCCGCATCACATTGTGATTATCATCTTGCGTAACGCACAGGCCCGGTATAATCCAGATATTCTGGCCAACGGTCGTTAACTGCTGACCAATAGCGGATAACTGAGTCGGGCAGGGTAGATAAGGGACAGTGACCCATCCCGCGTTGCTCCCCACCATACCGGCCATAATGACCGGCGTTTTTTCTGGCTCCCAGCCTGCGGTGATCTCTGCAAATACCGCTTCGAATGTTCGTCCACCCAGGCGCGTAACGCCGGCTTCAGACCGTCTGCTTTCTAAGCACGTTTCGCCAAGATATAACCATGCGCGAAGATTCGTGGAACCCCAGTCGATAGCGATATAGCGTGATGTCATGTGATGTCTTTTAACCTTCGTGTAGAGCTGGCAATCATAGTGAGTGCCGCCTGTTCTGCTGCATGACTGTCCTGGTGCCGGATCGCATCAAACAACGTTTTATGTTCCTGTAGGGTTTTGGGCATATTCGCCTCATCCCCCCTCCAGGTCCGTTCAAATACCGCCTTCTGCAATGAGCTTATCGCCACGCCCAGCTGTGCAAGTACCGGGTTATGTACTGAATCTAATACCGCCTGGTGATAGCGAATATCCGCTTCATTAAAGGCAGCGCGGTCCTGATTATTCGAGACCATATCGTTGAGCGCAGACTCTATCTGAGCCAGATCGCTTGAGGTTGCGCGCTCTGCGGCCCAGCGGGCGATGGCGGGTTCCACCAGGTTACGCACTTCACTCATTGCGCTTATCAGACGCGGGTCATAGTCATGCTCCAGAACCCATTGCAAAACGTCCGTATCAAGGTAGTTCCAGCTATTCCGCAGGGCGACAAACGCTCCACGATAGCGCTTCATTTCGATCAGCCGCTTTGCCATCAGAGAGCGGTAGACCTCACGAATGATATTTCTTGACGTTTCAAATTCGGCACACAGTTCGGCTTCAGACGGCAGTGATTCATTGGGCACATACTTGCCACTCACAATCTGACGCCCGAGGGTCTCAATGATGCGGTCGGTTTTAGTAATGGTCATAACAGGATCCTTAGCGTGGTTTCACTTACCATTACTGTATCTCGAATGCAGTAAAAAGCCTCAGCATTGAAGTACGTTCAGATCATCTTTCAAGCATTTTATGTAGTCATTGTAGTACGAAGTTATGTGATTGTACTACAATCAGGATCACAAAAAAGACAATTTCTAGTGTTTAAGGGGGAGTCAGGTCACCCCGCAACGTTCACCGCTGCCGAAGCGCCGGGCAGCACGTTCTTGCCGATATCGGAGGGGCGCGCTGATGCTGATATAAAGCCTGTATTCATCCCCAATGAAGAAAGCACACCGTAAGGCGTGCTTCGATTAGGGTTTAAGAGGTCAGAAACGGGGGATAGAACTGTACCCTTCCATATTCTGTCAATGCGCCGGTTTAGCCGCGCTATTATTATCACGGGTGAAATATTGCAGGATAGCCGCGATTAACGCCGCCACCGAGCCTACGCCAAACCCGATTAAATAACCCTGAGCGCTGTTCCAGCCGCCAAAGTTATCGATAAGCCAGCCGGCCAGAGGCGATGCCGGCAGCGTGCCGAGGAAGGTCAGCATCAACAGCAGGCCCATTGCCGAACCTGACGCTTTAGGGGCGTGGTCTGCCATCATCGCGTAGTAAACCGGGAATACTGCATTCAGGCCAAGACCCCACATCAGTAACACCACCCACAGCATGCTAATACCTGAGATGAAAATCAGGGAGAACACGCAAATTGCATACCAGAAGGAGAGGAAAATTAACGTTTTTCTACGGCCAATATGGTCAGAAATATACCCGAAGAATAACTGCCCGAACCAACCGGTGATATAAGGAACAACCCCGATGATTGCGCCAAACGTATCCTGCTGGTTCATGGTGAAAACAACATAAGGCGCTAAGAACCACAGGCCAACAGTCTGGGAGAAGTTAATCAACCCTGCGCCAATAACCGTGAGTAAAATGTTTTTGTTGGCTAAAACCTGTTTTGTCTCTGCTAACTGCTGTCTAAAGGTGAGAACTTCTTCTGACTCGTCCGACGGTGCCGTCAAGCCATGAGCATGAGCGTAGTCATTCACCTCCTGATAGCTTTTAGGGGTGGCGAACATCCAGAGCATCAGGGCCAGGACATAGCCAATAATCGGTGTTAACAGGAACACTAAACGCCAGTTTTCACTGCCAAAAGTGGCCAGGATCCAGCTGGCGGCCAGGCCACCCAGCAATGCGCCGACAGGATATCCGGTATGATGCAGGCCCAGGGCAAAACCACGGTGTTCTTTTGGCCAGTACTCGGAACATTGGGCAATATTGGTGACCTCCGCGCCCCCTGCGGCACCCATTCCCAGCACGCGCCAGAGGATGAACTGCCAGAGGTTCAAACAGGTTGCTTTAATACCAATCAGGATAGAAAACGTGGTGAAAAACACCATGTACCACACCTGGCTTTTCTTTCTTTTCCATCCGCGGCCTATTTTATCTGCAATAATCCCGGCGGGTAGGGCGACTAAGGCATAAGCCAGGAAAAACAGGCTGACAATATATCCCCACTCAACGCCGCTAAGATTAAATTCATTAATTATAGATGGCTGGACACGGAACATGATTTCACGATCGTTGGCGTTCATAACCCAGAGCAGCCAGGTCAGAAAAAGCATAATCCAACTGGCGCGGGCCCCTTTCGGTACTTTAAATCCAATCATAACACCCCCTGTTTATTACTTATTTTTTTACATGCCGTAATGTTTTCACAATACAGGCAATGATATTTAATGACACTATGATGGCACTGGAATAGCAAAGTCGGATAATAAAAGGCTTGTCGACAAGACCGACGGTTGCCCAGGCGATTAAAATGCTGATCATTAATCCCGCAAATAGCATAAAGAAAAACTCACGACGGATTAATGCGTTTACCGTGGCACTGTCAGGGAACGCTGGCTTTGTATTGCTCATTGCATATACCTATTTCATATAAATGAAGCGCTCTCCTGGGACCATCATGTGAAATTTATTTCCAGGATAGGCAGAAAGCATGTAGTCAACAAAATAACTGGGGTTATCTGTATTACAAGTAAACATATCATAATGGAACGGTAGTATGAGATCGGCTTTAATATGCTGATTTAAATCAGCGGCATCTCTGAATCCCATGTTGGGTATAATTCCACGCTTCTCGCGACTGTAATCACCACCGTTAATTGGCAGGACGGCGATATCCGGCTTTATCGCGCTGAGCTCTTCTTTCAGTTCATCTGTGACTAAGGTATCGCCACTGTGATAAAACGTAATGCCATCCGTGGTAATTAAAAAACCTAGGTAACGATCGTATCCTTGTTCATTTTTTTCATATTCACTGTGGGCGGAGGCAACAGGCCTTATCCGGAAGTGACCGACGTCAAACTCAACCCCCGTCATTGCCCGTTGAATGTTTCCCTGAAGATGAGGATAGGCTTCATTCAACGCTAAAGCATCAACCGGTGGGATATAAAAGGGCATTTCTCTTTTGACGGCTGAAAGTGCCTGTAGCGTAGCAAGATCCATATGGTCATCATGATGATGAGAAATAAGGATCGCATCCGCACAGGCGATATCTTCTGGCTGTAACACCGGGTCAAAGGCGCGCACAAATTCTGTGCCGGGGTTATTGAGCTCAATAGCGCGGGTTAAATAGGGATCGATAGCCAATATATCGTTAGCGCTGTTTTTGAGCACAAACCCCGCCTGCCCAAGGCTCCATATCGCCAGAACACCATAGGGGACTTTTGTCGTTTCTATTTCTGCACGGAGCACCGACTGTGCTCTTAATTTATACGCCATCGATTTTTTCTCACTTACCTAAAGTGTGGCTATCAGACCAGGCTCAGTGACGGCCCGATCCGGAGCGTGCCAAAACTGTCCTGGCGCCGCTTCATGTTGATTTATACTCTAACGGTATGTGCCCATTGTAGTACAAACTTAAAATTCAGTACTACAATCCGGATCACAAAACCAACAAGCAAACAGAGCAATAACGTTATGTTCACAACTATGCCGTGCAGGAAAGGGAGCTTCCTGTTACGCCGGGTCAAATGTTCTGATGACAGATCGCAGGTGGGAGGCTGGAGGGGATGATGTAAGCGGCCACGGGGCTATCGTAACCTTGATCCTGCCGACGGGTGAGTGCCTTGGGCAAGTCAGAAAGAACTTGTTGGAAGATTTCCTTGGCTACGGATGATTTGAAAGACCACACGCCATACTATTCCAGGCGTGTGGTTCGTCGTGCCCTGCGATTTTACGCAGGCAGTTGAAGTACCTCTTTGGATCGCAGAACAATTTTTACCGGGGTCGATTTATAGGCCGGCGTTCCGCTCTCTTTATCAAAGTAATTCAGAGGTATCAATCGGTTGGCTTCAGGATAATAAGCGCCAACGGATCCGGCAGCGATGTTGTAGGCGACGAGGGTAATATCCTCCAGGCGTAAGACTCTCTCTTCACCCGGTATTACCGATTCAATATCAACCCGGTCGCCATGCTCCAGCCCTCTGTCTGCCATGTCCTGTTCGTTCATAAACAGAATATCGCGACGGCCAAAAATCCCGCGATAGCGATCGTCCAGTGCATAAATGGTCGTGTTGTACTGGTCGTGGCTCCTGAGGGTAATCATCCTTAAGATATCTTTTCCCTCAACGACATCATCTTCATGCACGCCGTTGAAAATAGAAAACATCGCCTTACCGGAGGGTGTTGGCCAGATCCTTTCCGTCGGCGGGAGCGGCATACGGAACCCTCCCGGCGTGCGGATCCGTTCGTTATACCGTTCGAAACCGGGGATGGTTTTCTCGATAAGATCGCGAATGCGGCTGTAGTCAGCCACCAGGCTCGTCCAGTCTACGCGAGTGTCGGTGATGGTCGCTTTAGCCATTCCGGCGACGATAGCCGTCTCGGAACGTAACAATAACGACGCCGGCTCCAGCTTACCGACAGAGGCATGTACCATCGACATCGAATCCTCGACGGTAATCGCCTGTAGGCCGCTCTTCTGTTCGTCCAGCTCTGTTCTGCCCAGGCAGGGAAAGATAAAGGTGTTTTTCGCCACCAGCAGATGGGTACGGTTAAGCTTGGTGCCGATATGCACGCTTAACTCCAGCGCCTTCATCGCCGGAAACCCTCTGTCATGATCGGGTAGGGCTACCGCGTAATTGCCGCCGAGGCACAGGATAGCCCGCGATCTACCGTCAATAATCGCCTGTAGAGCCTGCACCGCATCATGCCCATGTTTGGTCGGTGGAGAGAAGCCAAAGACATTCTCCATTTTGGTGAGAAAATCGGCCGAGGGTTTTTCCGTGATCCCGACCGTGCGGTTACCCTGCACATTCGAGTGGCCGCGCAGAGGACAGATACCGGCGCCAGGCTTACCCATATTGCCCTTCATCAGCAGCAGGTCCGCTATCAGCCGTACGTTTGCCGTCCCTTTGTTGTGCTGGGTGATCCCCATCCCGTAGGTGATAATGGTGGCATTAGATTTAGCATAGGCTATCGCCACGCGCTCCAGCGCTTCCCGCGTCAGGCCCGATTCCGCTTCAATAGCATCCCAGGTAATGCTCTCTATTTCGTCGGCAAAGGGCTGGAATCCCTCCGTATGCTGCTGAATAAAATCCAGGTCCAGTACATCGCCTTTCTCTTCCTGCATTCTCAACAGCGTTTTGGCTATCCCTTTTAACGCCGCGGCGTCTCCCCCGGCTTTGACGAGGTAATAGGACGAGGCAATATCCGTCGAACTGTACGTCGCCATCTCAACGACACTTTGCGGATCGGCAAATCGCTCCAGCGCCCTTTCGCGTAGTGGGTTAAAGACGATAATCGGCACGCCTTTTTTCGCCAGTTCGTGCAGCGTTCCCATCATGCGCGGGTGGTTAGTTCCCGGGTTGTGTCCGATGGAGATAATCAGTTCGGCACTGTCGAAATCGTCGAGGGAGACGGTGCCTTTACCAATACCGATTGACTGCGGCAATCCTACGCTGGTCGGCTCATGGCACATGTTCGAGCAGTCGGGGAAGTTATTGGTACCGTACTCGCGGGCAAAGAGCTGGAACAGATAGGCCGCCTCATTCGATGCTCGTCCGGAGGTGTAGAACTCCACCTCGTCCGGAGATAAGCCGCGCAGAATTTCACCAATGCTGGCAAAGGCGTCTTCCCAGGAGACCGGGATCAGGGTGTCGGTAGATCCATCATAGGTAAGAGGCTGGGTCAGGCGGCCGTATCCCTCCAGCTCATAGTCGCTTTTGTTAAACAGGCTGCTCACGGTATTTGACGAGAGGAATTCGGCGGTCACTCGTTTGCTGGTGGCTTCCCAGGTCACGGCTTTAGCACCGTTTTCACAAAACTGGAAGGTAGACTTGTGATCTTTGTCCGGCCACGCACACCCCGGGCAGTCGAAACCGTCGGGCTGGTTGGTTCGTAGCAGTGTGACCGGTGCTTCAAACACCTCCATCTGCGTTTGCACGGCGATGGCCGTTGCCTTTAGCGCTCCCCATCCTCCGGCAGGGCCATCATAGGGATGAACGCCCGGAACCGCTCTTTTTTTTACATGCATTGCAACCTCCAGTAATGTACTCAACAGGCTAATTTTTTTTATAAGATTTTCTTTTCCCATTCTGAAAAACGATTACAGCGTTACTACGAAGCAAATTACTTCCCGGCCGTGACTTTTTTCACGATATCGAGACGTCTTATTCAGAATAAAGAATAAGCATAGCCTCAGTACGAAACCGCATAAGATGAATTCTTTAATTTTAACCCGTCGTATATGTTCGGTTTAGGAGGGGAAGTATTGCGGTTGGCGGCATTGCAGCACGATGAGCAAGGCTGTCAGTACGGCATTCTCCCCGGCGACTCCGGGCATGAGAGGTAATGATGAGAACAGTTTCTATTTTCACAAACGACAATCACTGCGCTATTCGTTTGCCCCGCGATCTGGATTTTGACGGGGTGAGCGGGCTGGAGCTCATCCGTGAAGGGGAGTGCATCATCCTGCGTCCCGTCCGGTTGACCAGGGGTCATTAGTAAAGTGCGAATAGTCCGTCCAGGACTTTAAAGCGGCGTGCGAGGACGCTGTCGTTGATGGAGGAGGCATGTCCAATCCGGGCCAGCATCGAACGTTAATGCCAGTGTTCTCAGACAGAGACACACCTGAGATGGCTGCATCCTGACAAATCGCGCTAATGTTGGATGCTATTTTGCATATCCATATAAATTAATCCTACCCGATAAGTACTCACCTAAATACACTTCACTGATTTTATTGAAGCCTTGTTTAATAACTTCACTTTCTAACCATTCACTGTCCTTATCAAGGATTTCCAGTAGATCATGGTTGGCTAAACCGTCCACTATAATCGGATAGCGTATATTTACATCGCCATTTTGTATAATAGTTAACTGCCCATTTTGTTCGAGGACTACGCGTTTAAGTTTTTCAATTTCATAAATGCCATTTGCTCTTAATTTAAACATTAAATCATTTGCAGAAACACCATTCCGTAAACACTCTTTAACGTTGATGCTACCGTTGTATACCAAAGTGATAGGTTTTCCATCAATTATTCTTTTAACAAGTTGGTTGTTTTCTTTCAAAAACTTAAGAACAAAGACCAAAAAAGTCCAGATAATCAGAACCAGAACAAATTGGAGTACTGTTATAGACTCATTGTAAATCACGCCACCTATAATTCCCCCCAGCACATAGTTTTGAACCTGGTCCATTGCGGATGAGGGGGCCAGATTCCCTTTCCCCATAAGATTTATTTGAACAATTAAACACAGTATCCCCAATCCCAGCTTGATGATGATAGGTAAATAAATTAACATTTCCACACCTCAGTTTTTTATAATTTCTATTTCTGGATTGACTAGTGAAACCTCTACTAAACTGTATGTTGTTTGATCCGGGCTCAAGTTTACACGATAGAAGGAATCACTAATTTTAACGATAATTCCATCAGAGAGTTGTACTGAATTGGGGAATATGGCATTTATACTCACATCTTTTTTTTGTGATAAGGATCTAATAAAATTCACCATTTGTGATGATTGGGAATGTGCATTTTGACTATCAGTATAATCAGCGTACTGAACGCCTGAAATGAAGAGTAAAAACAGGAAGGCTATGATTGTTAAGTCACGATATTTAGTTTTCAGGCGGTGACGCATATACAGACTAAAAGCAACGATCAGGATAAATAAAGTGCTAAATATAACAATGTATTTTAAATAATCATTAATGCTGGACTGCATTTGTAGATATTCTATGCTATAAAATCTCATATATGTATAATCCCTAACCCCTCAAACCTAATTTGTATTACAGTAACACATTGGCAGTGTCTTTTCTGATGTTACCGGACAGCTAATAATTATCAGCCATGAGCTGAGATTTGCAATTTTTCATTAAGCCATCAGCCGTGATCTGCTTTCCATGACGCAAGGCGTCTTGAAGTAAGTACGCATTTTGCAGGTGATTTGGGTATGAACACGTCACTGTGGAACCTCAGCCGATGTGCTGCATCACAACGGATACGTACAGGGACGATATGATCGTACCGGACTATACTGCATGGACGCAGTTTTTTTATAGGATGACCCCATGACACCCTTTTATCAGCTCGCCGCCGTCACTCTGGATGGCAGGCACATCACCATGAACGAGTATGCGGGTAAGGTGGTGCTGGTGGTTAATACCGCCAGCCGCTGTGGTTTCACCTCACAGTATGCCGGACTTGAAACGCTTTATCAGCAATACGTCGACCAGGGGCTGGTGGTGCTCGGTTTTCCCTGCAATCAGTTTGGAAAACAGGAACCCGGTGATGCAAAGGAGATTGCGCAGTTTTGCCATGCTAACTACGGGGTGAGCTTTCCGATGTTCGGTAAAGTGATGGTCAATGGAACAGAGGCGCATCCGCTATTTAAGTATCTTAAAAAGGAGCTGCCCGGCGTGCTGGGAGGACGCATTGCGTGGAACTTTACCAAGTTTTTGCTGGGGCGCGACGGTGAACCGCTGAAGCGTTTTGCACCCGTCACCCGCCCTGAAAAAATGGACGCGGCAATCCGCGCTGCTCTGGCCAGGTAACGATTTTATGCTACTGGCCATGCTCTTAATTTTGCCGTCCTCAAGCCTTTTTCTCCGCTCTGCCCAGCTGCTCTGAGTTTAGCACCACAATGCCTTCCGCCTGCGGAAGCGTGTTCACTAAACAACGCGCCACGGCCAGCGCCTCGACCGGTTTATACGCGCCGGGAAGAAGCGGAGACAATAATTTGGCCAGCGGTGAGGCTAACCTTTCGCCTACACGCAGGGGCTGCCCCAGCTCACGACGAGAGCCAAGCAGCAAACCGGGGCGGGCGATGACCAGCGCGGCGAAGGGTTGTGCTTTAAGCGCATCCTCCAGCTCACCTTTAACCTGGTTATAGAATACCGCAGAACGGGCGCTGGCGCCGGCGGCGCTGACCATGCCAACGCGCTTGACGCCTGCTGAGAGTGCGGCGCGGGCGACGGCCATATTTGCCTCAAAATCTACCGCCCGAAAAGCGGGCTTACTCCCTGCGACTTTTATCGTTGTGCCCAGGGCGAGATAAGCTTCATCGGCATCGGGCAGCGGCGGCAGGGAAGTAAAATCGACAACTAGAACCTGCAATTTCGGATGACTGATTTTCAGCGGTCTGCGGCTCAGCGCATGGATGCAGGAGACGCCCGGATCGTTCAGTAGCAGCTGGAGTATATTGCCTCCAACCAGTCCGGTTGCCCCGGCGAGCAGTACGGTGCGGTCTTTAACGTATTGAGTCATGTTATGCCCTGATAATACTCTGACAAATAAACAATATTGGAAGAATTTATCCTTCTCCCTTACCGTTGTCACTGCAAATCGGTCCTGTGTTTTTGGCAGGACTATCCCTATAATTCTACAGAAGAGAAACGATAAGTATTTTCAATAAGGTAAACCGGCTAATGTTACTACGGGACAGTCTTCAACAGGACGTTATTGCATCGGTAAGAAAATCACTGACCTTTGATATCTCCTATCAAAGGATCAAGCCGGACATATCCAGCTTTATCGCTGTCACCTCAACGCTGCCCCTGAAGAATCTTGATGACTGGGAACGTATGATCGGCGGTGAGATATCCTCTTCACTCTATAGATACAGCTTAAAACACGAGATTACTGAGAGGCATCAGGTTGGCTCGCTCCGGTGGATGGATATTTGTAATGCCGACGGTTTCAGACGCGAGAGAGCATTAAAGAGCCTGTCAGGTGCTGCACCAAATCGCTTTTTATTCGCTTTAGCCGTACGAAAACTGAATGACTGGGTTCCGCAGGTCAGAGCAGCAGCCCGTGATGCTCTGACCCTTATTGCGGAGGCGACCGATCCGGAGCTGATTGTTGATGTCCTGTTTATCACGCTTCCCTACTGGAATTCCTGGGGGAGAATGGGTGATATCGAGAAAGAAGTCCTCGTAAAGGTTCTTTTAACTAAGAACGTTGCCGGGGTTTTGAAAAATCGGCTTCTGGCGTCCACTTCGGGGCCAGCCGCGTCTTTGTTTGTGCAGGCAGGCTGTAAGGGCGTTTTGGATGATTATTTGTCTGAGATTGCGGAAAAATCCGTTCAACCCTCCCTGCGGGCGAAAGCGTACCGGTGTCTGCTTGAACGTAAATTTGTTTGGGCCGAAGGGATGGCCTGGCAGTGGGTTGATAAAGTACATGGCATAAGACGACGCGTTCCGGTTTTAAAAGAACGCGTGATATCTACAGAAAGCCCCTTGATTGATAATTTAAGAAGGGCAACGTTCGACCGCTCTCCCAGGGTCCGCCGAATAGCCGGGGAAATCATCATTAAAGAATGGGATAACATAGGTATAGGTGATGAGGCTTTCAGACTAGCCAGTATACTGGCTTCTGACACCTCACCTTCAGTGGCGGACCGCGGGAGATATGCTTTGGCTGATTTAGAGAAGCGCAGTTGATCGCTCTTAGCGCCGATTAATCACTTTATGCATCGCGGCTATTTACGCGAACAGCAGGCGATATAGTTCAGATCGTGGCGGTTGCGGTGGAAGAAGCCAAACATGGCCAGGAAGCGCGTTCTGTTTTCACGGTTGCGTAAACCGTTAAACAGGATCTTCGCAGTGCGCGGCAGGCCCTCGTCGCGCACCATCCCCACAGGGGACATCAGCGACATCGCGCCGTGATGGGTATCGACCGACCGGAAACCGCTGGCGATAAACAACGCTTTCCACGCAGAGTGCGTCATCGGGCTGACGTTGGATTTTACAACGTTCTCCAGCTGCGTATGCCCGCTGGCCTCAAGGCTTTCATGGGTGAACATGATGTCGTGCGTCAGCAGGTAGCCGCCGGGTTTAAGCACCCGATAGTATTCATCGGTCAGCCGGGTTTTGGCTTTGTCCACGTACATGGTCAGCATCGCTTCGTTGATCACGATATCAAAGGCACCGTCGCCGAAGGGCAGCTTTGTTGCGTTCGCCTCCATCACGGTAATTTTATCCGCCAGGCCGGCGGCGGCAACGTTTTGCCGCGCCGTGGCCAGCGCGTTTTTATCCATATCAATAGCGTAAACCTTACAGCCGTAGCGCCGGGCCAGTTCAATGGCGGTGGTGCCCATATTACAGGCGACCTCCAGGACGATACTGTCCGGCGTCAGGTTCGGCTGACTGAACAGCCACCGGGTTGCGTCAACGCCGCCCGGCCGCAGTCGGGTTTTTCCAAGGCTGGCTAAAAAGGTGTGTCCGGCTTTCTGACTTGCACTCATGGCGGCATCCTCAATGATAAGTTGCATTATAAATACAACTTATCATAAACAGGGTCGAACTCGAATAGCGCCTTAAGAAAATCAACGGAGGTTTCGTACTCTCGGGATAAAAAAAGCTGACTGCAAACACCTGTTCAGACTGGCAACGTTGAGGGGATGATAGGGGGATTATCATGCGTAAAGTCAGAAGGCGGGAGTCGCCCCGCGTTATTCACCCATGAGCAGGATTAAAGACGCTGCGCAACGATATCTAATCGTATTTTATCTTTTAACAGGCGGCTCCTGACATCCGCCGGAAGTTTATCGTCGGTAATGACCTGATTAAATTGATGCTCAATGGATAAGGGATAGGGGTGAACAATGCCAAACTTGGAAGAGTCGGTGAGCGCGACGGTATGGGTGACTTTGCCCATCACCGCATTAACAACGTCACAGCGCAGCATGTTTCGCCCGGTGAACCCTGTCTCAGCATGCCAGCCGTCGACCCCGATAAAGGCCTTATGAAAATGCAGCTGCTGGATACAGTAGCGGGTCAGGGGGCCAACAACGGATTCGCTGCTTTTTTGCAGCTGTCCGCCCAGCATAATCACTTCACACTGTGAATCCCTCAGCAGGTGGGCGATATACTGACTGACGGTAATGATGGTAAGGTCCGACCGGGCCGCCAGCGCGCGCGCCAGCAGGGCATTCGTACTTCCTCCCTCGATGAATACCGACTCACCGTCACCAATCTGCGATGCGGCAAACTCTGCAAGCGACTGCTTGACGACATAGCGCGTACGCATACGCGAACCGACATCATCACTGTCAGGCGTGACGGCTGAACCGTGAATACGCTTGAGGAATCCCCCTTTTTCAAGGTTATTCAAATCCTGACGCACGGTAACTTCTGAGACGCCGGTTAGCTGCGACAGCTCGCTGACGCTGATGCTGCCTCTTTCATTGACCAGCTGAATGATCTGTTCGTGTCTGTTATTCATCGATTTTATGGGCTTGACTGAAGGAAGGGAAGTTTAACAGATTACGCCATGACTATGCAGCTGCCCCGATCCAGGGGAACGGGGCAGGTTGCAGCAGGATCAGGCAAGGCCGAGGCCTTTTCTCCCGGTCGTATTCAGGTCATCCGTGGTGAAGCGGTCTTTCCATCCCTCTTCATAGTTCTCGCGGGGGAAATCGGCGGGAGAGTGGCCGTTTTCCAGCGATTGTGCGACGCTTCGGGCATACGCCAGGTTCTTGTCACATAATGGCGCTGAAGGGATATACATCACGTTGCCCCAGCCCTGCTGATCTTGGACGGGCGCCACGGAGTGGATGACATCACAGTGCCACCATACGGAATCTCCGGCCTGTAGCGAAGGAATAGACGAAAGACCCTCAATCAGTTCAGGATGCCACTGCTGCGAAACCGGTAGCACCTTGCCGGGCGCTACGCCGCAGAGTTCATCCTCCGGCACATCTTTCAGCAGCGGGCGTAACAGAATATAGGCCATTGCCTCCGGTACGGGGACGACATGCAACAAGCCCTGGCCAGGCACCATATCAGATAACGCGGTCCAGCCCTGGAATGTCCTGAAAACCGAACATTTGGTGGTGTTATCCACGTCGTACTCATTAACGTCTGAGCGATAGGCCGCATCCCACGGATCGTACTCATCAAATTGATTGGTAAAGATGTTACGGAATACGTTTTGATAGGCGGGCAGCAGCCAGCGCTCCAGGGCACCGGAATCGGTATGGGCACCTAATCCTTTAGAGGTGGTGCCGGGCAGACGGCGGCGGATGCGGTCCGGATAAATCATACTCACATCCGGGTCAAACCAGTTTTTACCCCCCGACTCAAATTTCCAGAGTCGATTGAGAAATGACTGAGTATGCGCAATGGCGTCGCTCTGCCGGGCCTCCATCTGTGCATGCGACCAGTAAATGGGGTAAATCTCAGGGCGTGAGGCCTCAAGACTGCCAAAAAAGGTATCGCCCGGGCCACGATACTGTTCATCGAAGTTATTCAGTTCGAGATAGTCGAGCATGGATTTATCCCAGGCAAGCGCGTCGCTGCGTGCGAAGTTCTGCCGTACAACCACGCATCCGCGGCGCTTGATATGCGCAATGGTCTCCGGCGACACTTTTTTCTCTGCAATATCTGTCCAGCTGACTTCCGGCCAGGCCGTGCCGTGTTTGGCTTCATCGGCCTTGGCCGCGGCGATTTCATGGATAATTTTAGCTTTGACCTTTTCGAACAGACCTTCCACATCGCCGATTTGCTGGCGGAGCTGCTGCTTCATCAATCTTATGTTCGCTTTGTGGTCTTCAGGCAGTGTTGTAGATGTAAACTCGCTCATATCTTTGCTCCGGCAGGCCAGGAAGGGTGGGAAGGGTGTTTCGAATGAAGTTTAATTTATCTTCATTCGTAAGTTGATGAGAGGATGCTAACAAACGGATAACATTCTGGCGGTGATACGGATCACAGATTTTGTGGCTGTTAACGATTTGAGATCGCCGTCACCGAATTGACTCTATTTTTAAGTGTGTAGCTGCGAGCGTCGCTGATTAAGAATGGCGGGAGAAACCCGCTACGCGTATTGGATGCGGAAGGCGCAGATAAAGTTAAATAAAACTTATTTAAAGGGCTATTAGTGTTATGGTGGTCATTCTCAATATAAAAAAAAGAAGGTTTTTATCTACAATTTCAAACTTGTCTGTCCATCCTGCTTCAGCATTCAGTACCGCTTTTCTCATCTGGATATTACAAAAATCAACCCTTATGGTGCTAAGTGCATATTTTGTAAGTCTATTATGAAAGAGAAGTCGTGTTGAGCAAAAATCGAATCTGCTTAACAACGCAAAAACCCGTCCAGAGACGGGTTAATGGGTTTAAAAAAGGAAGCTATTTTGGTGGCGCTAACGCTTCTTCAAAATAGTTTTGCAGATCCATACCGAAATACCACAGCCCTATCGCGGCGCATATGACTGCCGCGGTGATGATTTTTTTGATCATGATTCAGCCTTATGCAGGAAGATTTAATCCTGCCACAGGCCACGTTAATAACGAAGCTTTTTATAACGCGGTCCGTTAGCGCGTTGCCCGGGCATTTCCGGTTGACTGTTCACAGGCCAACTTCAGTCGCCCGTGTGCTTCCGGGGACATGGGGGCGGTCATCATTATTCTGTAATTCCGGCATTCGGGCGTTTCGCGCTGGGGCCGGGGGTGTTGTGCGCCTGAGCAGGCGGTGACGGCGATCGCCACCAGCGCAACGGCTGATAATCTGCCTTTCATTGACTCTCCTTCTGCGGCTATGCGCAATCGCGCTGCCGTTGCTCATCCTACTGCAAAATTTCGCTCTCCGCCGTAAATCGTGACCGGTGTTAAGAATTTGTTATATTTCGATTGCGATAAAATCATTTGTTTCACTATTCTCATGCTACGGATTGCATATTTCATTTTGCCGCGGCGGATACTGTCCGATCGCCCTCTGGAGAAGAATAATGAAACACATGAAAAAAATTTTACTGGTTGCCGCATTAAGCTGTTCCACCTCCGCACTGGCCGAGACGATTGGCGTCTCAATGGCGTATTTCGATCAAAACTTTTTAACGATTATCCGTCAGGCCATCGATAAAGAGGCGAAGGAGCGGGGCATCAAGGTGCAGTTTGAAGACGCCCGCGGTGACGTTGGCCGGCAGACGGACCAGGTTCAAAGCTTTATCAGCGCCGGAGTGGATGCCATTATCGTTGATCCGGTTAACTCGGCCGGTACGCCAGCGATGACCAAACTGGTCACCGCGGCAAAAATTCCGCTGGTCTACGTAAACCGTACTCCGGGCGATACCCAACTGCCGCCGGGCGTGGTCTTTGTTGGCTCGGATGAAAAGCAGTCCGGTACGCTGCAAATGGAAGAGCTGGCGCGCCAGGCTAATTACCAGGGCAAAGTGGCGATTATGATTGGCAACCTGACTGATGCCGGAGCGCTACAGCGGACCAAAGACGTGGAGCAGATTGTGGCGAAGTACCCGAAAATGCAGGTGGTGCAGAAGCAAACTGCTAACTATTCCCGTAATGAGGGGATGGATCTGATGCTGAACTGGCTGACCAACGGTGAAGAGATTGATATTGTTGCCGCCAACAACGATGAAATGGCCATTGGTGCAATCATGGCGCTGCAACAGGCCGGCAAGAAAGACCAGAAAGTGCTGGTGGGCGGAATTGATGCGACCCCGGACGGTCTAAAGGCGCTGGCCAGCGGCAAAATGCAGGTAACGGTGTTCCAGGATGCGGTCGGTCAGGGTAAAGCCTCGGTTGATGTCGCCCAGCGAATGATTAAGGGCGAGAAGCTGGAACCCTACTACTGGATCCCGTTTGAGCTGGTCACCGAGGAAAATATGAAGCAGTACGAAAACAAATAAGCTGTCCGCGTAGATTTCATCACTCAAGGGATCTTCATGGTCCCTTTTTTTATTTATAATTACGCGATGTTCCGCTGCGATCCCGTGCAGCAGATTTTGCCTACAGAGCGGAAAATGAATAAAAAAATCATCCTTGCCGGTGCATTAGCCCTGGTTGTTAGCTACATCGGACTGCGGCCACCGGCGAATAAAACGCCACAAACCGGGCCACCTGTTGTACAGCAAACTGCGCAGGTAGAAAGCGCTCGCGGGGGCGATATTGGTGCGCTAACCCGGCAGGAGCGTGTCGTCAGCTACCTGCAACAGCACCAGCGGCTGCCCGACTATTATGTGCGCAAAAGTGAAGCGCGTCGCCAGGGCTGGGATCCCGCCAGCGGCAATCTTTGTCAGGCGCTGCCGGGAAAAGCGATTGGCGGCGACCGGTTTAGTAACCGGGAAGGTCGGTTGCCGAATAAAAGCGGGCGAAACTGGTACGAAGCGGACGTTAACTATCAATGCGGGCGGCGGGGCAGCGATCGCATGCTGTGGTCCAGCGATGGCCTGATTTATCTCACCCACGACCATTACCGTCATTTTACACAGGTGAACTGATATGCAACGGGTCAGCTTTGATCTCAGACGGGTACGGGATGAGGACGATTTCTACCGGCAGTTTGCGCAAAAATTCGAACTGGCGGAGTTTGGCGAAAACCTGGATGCGCTGTGGGATACCCTGACCGGCGGCCTTCACCTTCCGTTGCATATCACACTGCGGCATCTGTCGCAGCATCCTTGCCGGGCGGCGCTTCAGCCCATTGTCGATGTGATGCAGGAGGCTGAGCAGGAAACGGGGGGAGAGTTCAGCGTCAGCGTTTACTGAACCGATCCTTGCGTAAGCGTTGCGCCGCCAGTATGGTGTGCGCATTATTACTCATCCGGACTCTCTATGACTGCGCATCAATCAAAAGATCCCCTTCACGGCATTACGCTGGAGGCCCTGCTAAACAGTCTGGTCGCGCGCTACGGCTGGAGTGAGATGGCCAGCCGTGTCGCGATTAACTGTTTCAAAAACGATCCCAGCGTTAAATCCAGCCTGAAGTTTCTGCGTCGTACGCCCTGGGCGCGGGCAGAGGTAGAAGCGCTGTACATTGCTTCACTTGATGAACCCGAGGCGATCCCCGACGCCGATCCCTGGGCCAGCCATCGTCAGCGCAATGAGTAGGCCCGCTTTTTCGGAATTGGATAAAGATAGTTATCGCATCTAACCATTAAACAGAGTCAAAGCCGTTTTATTTATGCCCGAACGGTATAGATTCGGAAGAAGCTGAAGCCTCTGCGATGTATCCGGGCTACCGGGTAAAGTTATACTTAAGCGTTCATTAGTGGCAGAGGAGAATTGCCAGATGTTTACTCGTTTTACCCTGACCTGCATCGCCGTTGCCGGTGTACTGAGCGGCGGTACAGCTTCCGCGGCACCCACGGCACCCACCAGCGCCGTTGACGACGTGCAGCAGAGTAAGGCCGCCGCGCCCGTCGTTAATCAAAGTCAGAGTAACTCCGCCGCCTCCGCCAGCCTGCCGGCTGCGCCTGCGGATATTACCGGCGTGCAGGCAGAGAGCGCCCCAGAGGTGATCGCACCGACGCAGAGCGCTGCAACAAAAACGACGGCGACTCAGACACCGGTTGAAGCTCCGGATGCGGTGCCTGATAGCACGGCGACGGACACGGCGAGTAAGCCGACGCAGAAAGTTGCATCAGAAACGACGGCGGCTGAGACCCCGGATGAAACCCCTGATGTGGTGTCTGATATTGTGGCGGCGGGCACAACGAGTACGCCGACGCAGAGCGCTGCATCAGAAAAGACTACTGCATCAGAGACGACCGCTGCATCAGAAACGACCGCTGCATCAGATACACCGGCTGCTTCAGATGCACCGGCTATAGAGAAACAGAGTGCGCCCGTCGAAATTGCAGGCACAACGATTCAAAGCGCGCCCGCGGTTCCGCCCGTTGCCGAACCGAAGAGTGAGCCGGTCCCCGTCCAGTCGCAAATCATGGTGTCCCATTCTCTGATCCATTCTGACGACGGTTCGACGGTTATTCTCACCGTCGATGGGAAGGAAGCGGGCGTACTGAAGCGGGGAGAGGTGGTCGCGATAAAGGTCAGTCCGGGGAAACATAAGGTTGGCGGCTACGTTCGCACGCTGTTTGGCATGGGGCGGGTAACCATCCCCGGCGTGGATGTCACTACCTCTGAACGCGCGGTGTCAAACGTTGCCTACATGGTGACAAAGAATAAACCGGGCTTTAAGGTTGTCGGTAAGAAGCAGAGTTAAAAAAAAACCCCGGCGGATGCCGGGGCCTGGACAGACACTAAGAGAGTTTACAGCGCCATATCGTGCTGCGGACTGTCGGCGCGTTTTTCCTGCGGGGCGGATGGTGCGGCCTTCGCTGGCGCATCCATCTGGATAACCGGCGGTTTGGTCAGCTGTAGCGTGCTTGCCGTGTCGTCCCATACCTGCTGGGTCAGCGCAACGTTCCCGTTCAGCTTCTGGCCGTAGCTTGGCACGATATCGCGGATCCTGCTCTGCCATTCAGGAGAGTTAAACTGCTCCGGGAACAGCTGCTTAACCACGTTCAGCGCAATAGGTGCAGCGGTAGAGGCGCCCGGCGAAGCGCCCAGCAGCGCGGCGACGGTTTTCTGCTTGTCGGTCACAATCTCTGTACCCAGCTTCAACACACCGCCTTTCTCTTCATCTTTCTTGATGATCTGCACACGCTGACCGGCCTGGATCAGCTTCCAGTCCTCTTTACGTGCGTTAGGGTAGTACTCTTTCAGCGCAGCAAAGCGGTCGTCTTCATCCAGCATGACCTGGCCAATCAGATATTTCACCAAATCGAAATTATCCATGCCGACGTGGGTCATTGGCATCACGTTACTGGTGGTGGTAGTGCTCAGCAGATCGAAGAACGATCCGTTTTTAAGGAACTTGGTAGAGAAGGTCGCAAATGGCCCGAACAGCACCACGCGTTTACCGTCCAGGAAGCGGGCATCCAGATGCGGAACGGACATCGGCGGTGCGCCAACGGACGCCTGGCCGTAAACTTTTTCCTGATGCTGTTTAGCAATCTCAGGATTCTCGGTGACCAGGAACGATCCGCCCACCGGGAAACCGGCATAGTTATCCGCTTCCGGGATACCGGTTTTTTGCAGCAGCTTCAGCGCGCCGCCGCCGGCACCAATAAAGACATACTTCGCATCTACGCTGTGCTCTTTACCGTCTTTAACATCGGTAATGGTCACATGCCAGCTGTTATCGGCGTTGCGACTGAAGGCGGTGACTTCAGAAGAGGTCTCTAGCGTAAAGTTTTTATCTTTTTTCAGGCTGCCGATCAGCTGACGGGTGATCTCGCCGTAGTTAACGTCTGTCCCTGCCGGGGTCCAGGTTGCCGCAACTTTTTGCTGCGGGTCGCGGCCTTCAATAACCAGCGGTGACCACTGCTTAATCTGATCCTGATCGGTAGAGAACTTCATACCCTGGAACAGCGTGGTTTGCTGTAGCGCCTCATAGCGCTTGGTCAGGTAGTTAACGTTGGTGTCGCCCCAGACGAAGCTCATGTGCGGCGTTGAGTTGATAAAACTGTGGGGATCGTTAAGGATCCCGCGCTTCACCTGCGCGGTCCAGAACTGGCGGGAGATCATAAACTGCTCGTTGATATCCAGCGCCTTGCTGACATCAATCGAGCCATCGGCCCGCTCCGGCGTGTAGTTCAGCTCCATATTGGCTGAGTGACCCGTACCGGCATTATTCCATCCGTTGGAAGATTCGAGTGCGACACCGTCCAGCTTTTCAACCATCAACTGTTTCCAGTCCGGTTGCAGTTCCTGTAGCCAGGTGCCGAGGGAGGCACTCATGATACCGCCACCCACCAGCAGTACGTCCGTCTTTTGGGTTGCCGGCGTTTCGGCATGGCTGGCAGAACAAATCAGCAGGGCTGACAGTGAAAGCAGGGGGATAAATCTTCTGGAATTAGACATTTCTTTAACACACATCAATAAAATTTTAAAAATAGGAATATTATTTTAACGTAGTTCCGCCGTTTTTTAAAAAACTTCCTTACTTTTTTTCACAAAGTCCCTTCGTTGCACGGGGAAATTTGCACCGATTTGCCCATATGGATATACTTTAATGACCAAATGGAGGGCTAGCGATGAAAATGTTTATACCTGCGATATCGGTCTCCCGGCAGGAAAGCCTGTGGCAGCATGTCGGACTTAATATCACCGACGGGATCATGCTGGTAGGGGAAATTGACAAAGGCCTGGAGGGAGAGGTTGCCAGCCGGATTGCGAACTGGGCGCAGATCTCGCAGTCGGAGCTGCGCCGGATAACCGGTATTCCCAGCACCACCTTTAGCCGTAACATCAAAAAACGCTTCAGCCCCGATCAGAGTGAGCGGCTGGTACGGTTTATTCGCGTACTGGATCGCGCCGTCGATCTGTTCGAGGGGGATAAATCCGCTGCGCAAAAATGGCTGCACGAAGCAAACCGGGCGCTCGGCTGGAAGGCACCTGCCGATCTGCTGGCGTCAGAGTCCGGGGCGTATGAAGTGATGCGGCTGATGACCCGACTGGAGCACGGGGTCTGGTCGTGATCCTCTACCGTCTGACGAAAACACGCTACTTATCTTCAGCATGGAGCGGTCAGGGCGCGAAAGAAGCCGGCGGACGCTGGAACAGCGTTGGCACCGCGATGGTGTATGCGTCGGAAGCCGCTTCGCTGACCATGCTGGAAACGCTGGTGCATCTGCACGCGGCCAGCCTGCTCGACAGCTTTTCACTGTTGTCAGTCGAGGTGGATGATGCCCTTATCCAGATGATTGATACGCGAAGTTTACCCGCGGCCTGGGCCGATCCGCAGGCCCCGGCTGAGCTGGCCACGATTGGCGATCGCTGGGTGGAAAGCGGGGATGCGGTCGCGCTGCGGGTTCCCAGCGCGCTCTCTCCGGTGGAGTTCAACTTCCTGCTCAACCCGCAGCATCCCGAGTTTTACGCCATTATCACCCAGGCGATAAAAATTGATCTGACGCTGGACAGACGGCTTAAATAGCCGGTTCTGCCCGGTAAGTTTCCCTTCCCGGAGCCGTAGATGGATATTATTGGGATCATTATGTCGGCGGGTAAAGCGTCAGTGAATGTGGCGCTTTACACGCTGATCCCCATTATGGTTGTTATGCTGATTATCATGAAGTACCTGGAAGTGAGGGGGATCCTTGATCGCATCGTGCGGCTGATGACCCCGATACTGAAACCGTTCGGTATTACCGGCATGGGTATTTTTGCCCTTATCCAGCTTAACTTTGTCAGCTTTGCCGCGCCGCTGGCGGCGCTGGCAATCATGGAAAGGCGCGGCGCATCCGACCGTCAGCTGGCCGCGACTCTCGCCATGCTGTTTGCCATGGGTCAGGGGAATGTCTTTTATCCGCTGATCCCCTTTGGTCTGCACTGGGGGGCGGCGCTGGCAATTTCGGTTGCGGGAGGACTTGCCGCGTCCGCCGTCACCTGGTACGGCTTCGGCAGAAAGCTCTCTCCGGCGACGCTGCACCGTGAGGAGAGCGGGCCGGATGATAAAGCGTCAACCGGACTCATCGCGATTATCAACGGCGCAGGCTCGGATGCGATTCGCCTGTCGCTGGGGTCGGTGCCGATGCTGATTCTGTCGCTGACCGTGGTAGGTATCCTGCAAGAGAGCGGTGCGATTGAACTGCTGACCCGGCTGATTGCGCCCGTTATGCACTTTTTTAACCTCTCCGACATCTACATTCTGCCCGCGCTGACCAAATGCCTGGCCGGAGGAACCGCCTACTTTGGCGTTGTTTCCGACTTGCTCCACCGGGGCGTCATGACGGCCCAGCAGGTTAACGCCTCTGCCGGTCTGATGATCCAGACTCTCGATCTACCGGGTATCGGTATTTATCTCGGGCTCGCCAGCCGCTTCGTCCGGCTGTTCCGCTTTGTGTTACCGGGGGCGCTGCTCGGCATTCTTCTACGTTCGGTGCTGCACGGGGGAATGTTTTAGGTGACGTTGTCACTTATTCTGTGATTGTATTCAGCAGGTACGAGGCGCTCAGCGGCAGGAGAGGCAGTTAAAGGCGAGGATGCGGCGGGGGAAGGGACTGGGCATCCGTGCCCCTGCGGTACTTATTCGAAGAAAACGTCCGGATTTCCGGCCAGCGAAACAAAGCGCTGCGTGTTCTTGTCCAGCGCGAGGATCTCGCCGCTTTCAATATCATAGCTCCACCCGTGCAGACGCAGCGCCTTGTCGCGCAGGCCAACGGCAACGCAGGGATGCGTTTTGATGTTATTCAGCTGGGCAATCACGTTCTCCTGCACCATCGCATTGACTTTTTCTTCTTCCGTCTCGTAAACGTTCTTTTCTACCACGGCCTTAGCCGCGTCAGAATAGCGCAGCCAGTGGGCCACGGCAGGCATAGGATCCAGGCACTGGCAGGTGGCGATGGCTTTCATCGCGCCACAGTTAGAGTGCCCACAAATAACAATATCCGTCACGCCCAGCGCGACTACAGCATACTCGATGGTGGCAGAAACGCCGCCCGGCTCCGGCCCAAACGAGGGCACGATATTACCGGCATTACGAATGACAAAGAGCTGTCCCGGATCCTGCTGGGTGACCAGTTCAGGCACCAGACGACTGTCCGAGCAGGAAATAAACAACGCTTTGGGATTCTGGCTGGAGGCAAGACTGCGGAATAACTCTTTCTGCTGCGGGAAAATCTCTTTCTGGAAGTTCAGAAAACCTTCAATAATGTGCTGCATAGCAATTTTCTACCTTGTGTATCTCAGGAAAGCGCATTCTGACACCGTAGGACCAAAAGGTGCAATAGGGCAAATACCACGACATCCCGCAGCGACAGCTGCAAACTGCATATTAGTTACATCATACAAGATATGACCCTTAAAATATTAGTCTGCAACATCAGCTATCGTTCATTTTCTACAGCAGGGTGACTCACAGAATTGAATGAAAATTTCATAAACAGTTTGAACAGATAAAACCTGCCGGATATGCTGACTTCATTCTGGCACCGTCCAGCCACCTGCCTGAAGCACCCGGCAACCGCACCGTCCGTTGCCCGGCCAACGCTTCAACGAAAAAAATCGAGCTGATGATGACATCTTCTACGATTAAGTTTGGTCGTATTGCGGCCATAATCCCGGTAAAAAACATGCAGCGCGCACAGGCGTTTTATATCAACGGATTAGGTTTCAATAAAACCTTTGAAAATGGTGACCCCGTAGGATTTATGATCTTGAAACGGGATGACAGCGAACTGCATCTGACCCTTCAGCCCCAGCATAACGCGGCGCATTTCAACATCGCACATCTTCTGGTTGATGATGCCAACGCACTGTATGCGCTCTGCAAGCAGAGCGGTGTAAAAATTATTAAAGGTATTCAGGACAAAGATTATGGCCTGCGCGCGTTCGTGTTTGCCGACCCTGATGGAAACCGTATTGACGTTGGACAGGCGCTGCATCCATAGCCTTGCCTGCAAATAATTACCCACCCAACAATGAGGACAGGATGAGAATAGGACTTGTAGGTTACGGCTCTGGCGGTAAACATTTCCATGCTCCCTTTATCTGCGCTGCTGAAGGCCTGGAACTGGCCGGCATCGTTGCCCGTGCACCGGAGACAATCGCCCGGGCGAAGGCAGATTTCCCGGATGTGCCGGTTTACCCCAGCCTGGCGGCCATGCTGGAGGCGGGCGTCGATATCGTCACCATCACTACGCCGCCACAGACCCGGCGGGAACTGGTGCTGGAGGCGATTGAAGCGGGCGTCGCGATCGTTGCCGACAAACCCTTTGCCCCCGATGCACACACCGGACGTGAGTTGGCTGATGCGGCAAAGGCAAAAGGGGTGATTTTGAGCGTGTTCCATAATCGCCGTTACGATGCCGATATCCTGACAGTACGCAAGGTGCTGGAGCAGCAGCGGGTAGGGAAGCTGTGGCGTTTCCATAACCGTATGGACTTTAACGATCCGCTCACGCTGGACGGCGGTGAACTGGGCGGACTGCTGCGCGACCTCGGGAGTCACCTGGTCGATCAGACCCTATGGCTGCTTGGCCCGGTTAAAACCGTGTATGCCCATCTGGATATTATCGACCATCCGGATGGACCAACCGATGCCAGCTTCGTGATTACGCTAACCCATGCCAGCGGCGTACACTCCCATATTTCATCAACCAAGCTGAACCGGCTGATGAGTCGGGAATTTATTCTTTATGGTGAAGAGGGCAGCTATACCTCAAACGGCACCGACGTGCAGGCACAGGCGATCTTTGCCGGTCAGCGACCGGCGGATGATTTAGCCGCGTGGGGCTACGAGCAGCAGGATCGCTGGGGCATCCTGCGCACGGCCGAGGGGGAAGAAGCCATTCCGTCAGAGCAGGGATGTTATCACGCCTACTACCAGGCGATGGCCGAAGCCGTGCGTACCGGTAGCGAACCGCCGGTCACGACCGAACAGGCAATTCGTACCCTGGAAGTGCTGGATGCCGCATTACTCAGTGCAAAAGAGGGAAGGCTGGTGACGCTGGGATAAAACCGACCGACGTCGTCCACGGCCTGTGAAAATACAGGCCGTGCCCCGGGCCGCTGGTACGTGCCACGTTGCCCGGGAGAACATGCATATACATCGAAATGATAGGATAAAGTTTCTGTTCAGTCTGATGACCGAATGGGGTGTTTTAACTTGACCACCTTTACTTTATTACTTGAATAGATAAAGAAAAGCGCAATAGCTAAGCAGATGATGGCACCCACACGACTCATTGAAAACGAGATGGATTGATTTCCTAACCAACCAAAATTATCGATTAACATACTCATGGTTAATTGTCCGAATATAACGGCGACTGTTGCAATCGCGGTCCCTATACGCTGTACGGCTAATACCATGATAACGATATAGGGCACGCCAAACATGGCACCCAGCAGTTGCCACTTTGGTACATCCATTAGTGTAATGGCTTGTTTTGGCTCGAAAAATAAAATAAGCAAAGCCGTTATAAGTGCACCTACGGAAAAAGTCAGGAACGCGCTTTTAAAAACGCCTACCTGACTACCCAATTGCCCGTTAATGGCCGCCTGAACACTCAGCATGGAGCCACCTATAATGGCTAAAACGATCATAATAAAAGTCATGTTTGATTTATCCTCTGGCAACCAGAATTAACGCAGCAATGATGAAAACAAGCGCGGTAATTCGCTTGCTGTCTATTTTTCTAACGGGTGTACCGAGTAAACCAAAGTGGTCTATTATCAGACTTTTAAATACCTGACCTGCGAGAATACCGATCATGGTCATTGCTATTCCAATGACTGGCGTGGCCACGGTCAGGATAACGACATAAACTGGCCCAAGTACACCACCAAGCAACTGCCACCCTGGCAAGGAGAAAAATGACGGACTATTGCGTGGGCTGAAAAAAAGCATCAGCAGGAAAGTCAGTGCCGCGCCAACGCCAAATATGCTGAACGTTGCCCATAAATCACCCACCTTGCCACCCAACGGTCCCAGCAAGCCTGCCTCAACCGATAACCCCATACCGCCAGCGATAACTAACAAAATCAATACCCATTGCATAGCAAACACTCTCCAGATGTTCAGGCGATGAAGAGTACGCCTGAACATAAATGAGAAAAATGCCATAATGTAATAAACACCTGTGCAGGAAATGCATTAATGTATGATTTAGGAAGTATCAGCATACGAACGCTCTCCATTTTTATTGCAGTCTATGAAGTGAAGAACTTTTCCACTGTGGCTCGTCGTGAAGGGATTTCTGCCTCTCAGATTTCTCGCCTCATTCATCAGCTAGAGGATGCGATCGGCCAGCAACTTTTCTACCGCAACACCCGCGCCATTATTCCGACAGAGTGCGGTCATATGTTTATCCGCTACGTTCGGGAGGTTACCAGTAGCCTGGACGCTGCCCGTCGGGAGCTGAATGAAAGGGCGCTTGAGCCTTCCGGGTTAATACGTATTAATGCTCCCGTTTTTTTTGGACAAAAACATGTCGCGCCCAAACTGGCCGGACTGACAGAACGTTATCCGCGCCTCACTATTGAGCTGACGTTAACTGATGATTACATTGACCCTCATAAAGATGCAGCTGATGTCATTTTTCGCATTGGCGAGCTCAATGACTCCTCTTTTCATGCCCGTATTTTTGGACAGCAATGCTATCGCCTGGCAGCATCACCGGCTTATCTGGAAAAGCATGGCGTACCTGATAGCCCTACGGATTTAAGTCGTCATAAGTGTCTCGTTTACCGTGGTTCATCCGGGCCAAATCGTTGGCTTTTTCGTTCAAACGGTGGAGAGTGGAAGCACCAACCTGTCACTTCATTGATGTCTTCTAATAATGCCGAGACCCTGCTTGTTGCAGCATTGGGCGGTATGGGGATAGTGCTTTTTCCGGACTGGTTGATTGGTGAAACGCTACAGAGCGGCGAACTTATTGAATTAATTCCGGATATGGAAACTGCGATCAATACCGAACCACAGAATATTGTCGCTATTTATCCTCATACGCGTCACCCAACGTTAAACGTCAGGGCCGTCATTGATTATTATGTAGAGGCTTTTGGTTCACCGCTATACTGGCAGTTAAGCGATTAAAGATAGGGAAGGGTGAGGCCATTAGCGGCAATGTCTATCCCGTCTTGGTATGAGCCGTCGAACTGGATAAGTTCACCGAGGCAGTCGCGCCGGTGCCGTGGCTGGTAAATCCAGTGCTGACGACGCGAGTGCGGGATCCAGAGCTCGTCAAAAGTCATCCAGCATCGCAGCGTCTTAGTAGAGATCTTAATGCCGTGACGCTCCTGAAGTTTTTCTGCGGCAAGTGTAGGCCCGAAACCAACGTAATTTTCGCGTAGCAGCGTCAGTACTCGGCAACGAAGAGTCTCATCAATGCGATGCCCGGCACGCTTCGTGCCGGGTTTGCCGCGTCGTGCGTTAGTAGGACCGGCAGCACCAGACTCACGGTAGCATTTGATCAACCGCTGAACCTGACGCTCGCTAAGATCCAGCTGAGCGGCCGCATCACGGCGACGCAGGCGCTTTTCAATAACGGCCCGAATGACGGGAAAGCGGTGAATTTCTTTGTTCGACATAATAACCAGCATCAGCAGAGAACTCCCAGAAAAGGTGGCCAACGCGCAGCATCTGGGTGACATTAAGAACAAGAACTAGCTAAAAAGTGACATTACTACTTTGCCTCCTCAATCAAGGTGCGCATAATGTATATTATGTTAAATTAGATATCCAGTCAGGTACTCAATCCATCAAACCCGCTGGTTAACCTAACCTCTCACTTACTATCCTGGGATGATCACAGAACTTCGGCCCATGCGTGGCCCGGATGCAGCTTCATAAGACACCCCTTCAGCCAGTGCTTCTCCGATGCTGATAACTTCGGTTCAGCCCTGGAGAAATCCAGCAGATCCTTCGGGCGGCAGCATTTAGCCTTGAACAGCAGCACGGCTGAGGGATTAAGATACGGAATACCCTTCTCAGTCAGCAAAACCATCTCACTACGAGGCCGTGAGATTGCCGGATCGCGTTTGTATATCCAGTTTTGTTCGCCAGCTGACTCTAACATCATGTCGGCTTTCCATCGGCCAGAAACCGGCTCATAACACCATATCTGGTTTACACTCTCGTCAGGCTGAATACCTTCATGCTGGAGCTTTAAAGTCCCATCTTCAACGACATAGAAAACTATCCCGCTTAGTGCCGCACGGAATTCACTGAAGTCCTCACGCAGTACAGTAAATTCGATGTCCTCATGTTCACGAGTTTTTTGTCCGTGCCAGATATCCAGCGCCCATCCGCCAACGACACACCAGGGCCTCACTACCTGTTGTAGCCGTTCAGATAACTCGTCAGGATCCCAGGCTTCCCAGTCGTTCTCATCTGGTATATTTTCATTATTAATCATGTGGTTAATAACTCCCTTAACAATCTCATTCGCAACCCCTTTTAGAAACGTGTGTGAGTTCTTGTGTACTGTAAGGCATCTGTTACTCTGATTGGGCTTAAAAGATAACATGGAGGTGACATGCTGAATCCCGGATTCGTTACCCGTAGCGCACTTGCCCAATGGCAGGATATACCCGCTTTCTTGCCACAGTTTCAATTCCATGAAAAACACCAGACTGTCATCAAGACGCACTCACCTGAAAAAATCCTTCCGTTAATAGCGAATTTCGATATTCAGCAGGATACCGTCATCCGGCTATTAATGTCTGTACGGCAGCTTCCGCAAAAATTCCTGGGCAGTAAAAAATCCCAGGCAGTTAGCAGCTTTGCCCTGGATAGTTTTACTCTTTTGGAACATTCAGCGTCCGAGCTCTGTTACGGGTTGCGCGGACAATTCTGGCGTTCAGATTTCGGCCTGGAAAACGTGCCGGATACTGATGCTTATCTATCACCAATGATGCCGGGTAGTGCAAAGCTCTTAATGCGCTACCGAATAAAAAAAGTGAACGAGGGGCAACATGAGCTGCAAACTGAAACGTTTATCTACTGTCCGGATCGCGCTACACATCTGAAAATGACGGCTTATTGGCTGGCAATACGGGCAGGTAGTGGATGGATTCGAAGAAGAACGCTTAGGGCTGTGAAGTCCGCTATTTAATACTAAGACAGGCGCAGGTCATGGCCTGTTTCTAATGAAAAGCGGACTTCCCGTCGATACTAACGTACAGTAGACTTTAAATTAACGTCTCTTCCCTTCCCTGTTCAATACGTCTCAGAAACCAAGCAATGCTTTCGCTATATGGCCCGCAATACTGGGATTCTCGTTGAGCCGGCGCGTACTGTAGCCATACCAATCCTCGCCAAAAGGCACATAGATGCGCACGTTAAATCCCATTCCAAGCAGTCTGTCACGCAGCGGCTCGCATACGCCTAGCAGCATCTGGAATTCAAACCTGGTGTAGTCAACTTTATTCCGATGGATTAATGCAATAATCTTTTCGATCAGATTGGCATCGTGTGTAGCAATACCAACAAAACTGCCGGTATCAAAACATCTCATTACATGGTTCAGATAGTGTTCATTAATAGCGCTGCGATCGTCCCATGCGTTGGCAACAAGATGTGACGGCTTCTCTACATAGATACCTTTACAGATACGCAAGGTACTTTGCTCTCTAACAAGTAATTCAATATCCTGATAGGTCCTCTGCAAATAGGCTTGCAGTGCCAGGCCCAGATTATCGAATCGCGTTTGCAAGCGCAGGAATAACTCGATTTCGAGCTGCGTACACGCTACATCTTCCATATCAATGCAAATAGAATTCTGATGAGCATCCGCGCATTCAAGAATGCGTACAGCGAGTTGCTCGCACTGCTGGACATCAAGAAGTAGCCCTAACGCAGAAGGTTTAATCGATATATTGGCCTGCAATTCGTGAGTCTGGATGGCGTTGAGCAACGTGACATAGACACCAGCAGTGGCTTCTGCCTGTTCAAGAGTTGAAACGGTTTCACCTAAAACGTCGAGCGTTACGGAAAAGCCTTTTGCATTAAGCTGTTTTACGAGGACAACTGCTTCTGAAAGCGTGTCCCCTGCGATATAACGGCGAGAGATTTTCTGGATCAGTGCACGAGGGATGAAAGGTATTGCGCGTGCCATCAGGGTGTTAAAAAGTTGCATACTGGTATCCAAAATAAAGAACGGGCAGCTCTCCCTCTCCAGGCATCAGTATTGGATAGTCGAGGGATAAGCAATCTGTTGGCAAAAACTTGAGCCAACAAGTGCAGTGCAGCTTTGCTACCGTATATAAGAAAGCATAACGGTAACTTTTGCCGCAGACGTTCAGTTAAATCGTGGAGGCCAGGCTGCCAGATGCATCGATTCTTCTCTTGTACGTTGATGGAAGTTTTGGCGAAAAAATCGCCTCATTGCAGGGTATTGCGCACTCAAGACAACTGAGTAGAATAATTCGTCTAAAGAATACAGAGCTTTAAAAGAATAGCCAGTAAAACTAATCTTTACGACTCAACATCTTTCAACCGCACCAGCGTCGTGCCCATCAGTACCTGCGCGCTGGCAAACCTGCTCAGGCTCGCTCCACTCTTCCGGCGCATGACTTATCCCTTCCCTACTCCGCTTATTACAGGCTTGCTGGTCTTGTTTGAATAATTTAAATAACTCTATCTCTACCTGCGTGCCATGCAAAACAGGCTTGTATAAAAGTAATAAAAATCATACAGACAAGCGTGGAATCCCAGCTTGGAGAATATCCTCGAATAATTCCTGCCAGATATGGGCCAAGAGCCCCAATAAGATAACCAACACATTGAGCCTTACCGGACAATTGCCCGGCCTGATTATGATCATGTGTTCGAAGGCCAAAGAGAGTCAGGCAGGTTACCATAGACATTCCGGCACCAACGCCTGCGAATAATAACCAAATGGCTGCTAATTCTGGCATTATCAGAATGCCAGTGATCCCCGCGGTAATAAAGAGTGAACACAAAAGCCCCAGAAGACGCTGGTCTTTCATTCGTGTGATAAATGCAGCCGTGGTTAGGTTGGCAATAACGGCAACCGCCTGGTACAGGAATAAGTGATAGCCTGCTATTGTTGCGCTTACGCCATGTTCCCCCGCCATTGAGGGATACCAGTCAATCAGCGTGTAGAAAACCATCGTCTGCAAAGCCATAAACATTGACACCTGCCACGCAATCGAACTTTTCCAGACAGAACGGTTACTCTGAACTTGCGGTTTCGCGAAAGGCTCCGGCTCATGAGTTATCCTGCTACAAACTCTAAGCCATACCAGAAGACCCGGCACGGAAGTTATCACCCAAATCCCTGTAGATAATCTCCATCCCGCAGTACTTATTTCGGAAAGCGGTGCCGCTATACCACTGGAAAATGCCGCTGTCATCGCCATCGTCGCTGCATAAAGTCCGATACAGCGTGCAGTATGTGAAGGGAAATCCCTTTTGATCAGGGGAATTACCAGAACGTTTGCGATTGCGATACCTAATCCTATGATAAAAGTGCCCAGCCATAAGCCGGACAACCCCATCAGAGAACGGACAATACATCCCAGGGTAATCAGGATGAGCGCGGTCAAAAGTGCTTTCTCAAGACCCAGTTTTCGGGTGAGCGCGGGAGCGAAAGGTGAAGCAAGTCCAAAAATAAGCAAAGGCAAGGCGTTAAGTAAACCCGATGCAGAGTTTGACAGAGAAAATGAAGCGGAGATTTCGTGAATTACGGGCCCAAGCGCGGTAATCGGCGCTCTTAAGTTGGATGCTATTAGCAACACTCCGACAAAGGTCAATGAATACAGAGAGTTTTTTACAAGAGGATTTTTATAAGAAGGAAAAGTCATACTGAATCAACCTGGCAAATACGGAGCTTTAAAGGCTCGTATATTATGCGTTGGTTGACGTTAACGCTTACGCACTTCGGAAACTCCGAAATGTCTGTTGCGAAGGTTACCTGGACTTGGAAATCGTGTCAACACCTTCAATTCTGATTGATAAATCAAGACTACATAAGAGTTGATAGATAAGTCCCGCATTCCAGGCACGCAAGGAGGACATCATATGACCCCATAAGCTCTGTTAATAAGGGAACTTTCGCGATCGGTCAGGAGTCGAAAGAGTCACAAATTCAAAAAGCGGAAAGACTGCACAAAACATAGCAATCTCATTAAATCAAGGAAAGAAAATGAGTTATAAAGTTAATCAAATAAAAATCCTCTGCGCTCAGTTAAACGGCACAGAGAAAAAAGAGCTTTCGAAAACTATTTTCAATGGTGAGGAATCATCATTGCATCAGCGTGTTAAACATATAATAACCATCTGGCTTCAATTGAATGAACTGGAGAAAAAAGAACTCAGGGTATACCTGTATAAGGATGGAAATAAACCGCTTAAAGATGATAAGGATGGAAATAAATACTCTGGAAATGGTTTCGATAGTACAGGTTTCTTTGACTCTTTTGACTCTTTTGACTCTTTTGACTTTCTTAATTTCTTTGATTGAATCAGGAGTAACTATTCCCTACCCTCGGCAACCGCTGACAGAGAGCCTGCCAGGAAACATGTCCTGGATCGGATCAATAACCCGCAGCGGTGTGCTGCGGCAACGTGGTACGCATCAGCTGCACGGAAGCGGCATCCAGGGCTTTCGGGGCAGGCAGAAGTCGGCTATCCGGCTTTACCTGAGATAGCCAACAGGTTGGGGATAAGCACTTTATCTTTTCGCGAGTGGGCAATGCTGCATAAGGATGATTTTAAAGTTTCCTGATTAAATCGGATTTTCAGGTACTCAGCCACGCCAGCGTCACGTCCATCAGTACCTGCGCACCGGCACAGACCTGCTCAGGTTCGCTCCACTCTTCCGGCGCATGACTTATCCCGCCCCGGCATGGAATAAAGACCATCGCCGAGGGGCAAACGGCGGCCAGATAGCGTGCATCGTGACCGGCGGCAGACAACACCGGCATAAAGGGATAGTGTCGCTCGGCTGCGGAAGCGGCGATCAGCTGCCGTAGCGCCTCGTCAAAGTAATTGGGCATGGCCTCACTAAGCCGTGCGATCTCTGGCTGGCAAGGGCCTGCCAGTTCGAGGATCAGCCGTTCGGTTAGCTCCGCCAGCTCACTCAGCCGCGCGGCGTCCGGATGGCGTAAATCAATACGGAACGCCAGCGTATCAGGGATGACCGAGGGCGCATTAGGCTGCATTTCAATGCGCCCGATGGTGAACATGACTCGCGGATCCGCCTCACCAATCTGCTGATAAAGTCGTCCGGCGATACGCGTAAAGCTGTGCAGCACATCGCGGCGTTCCGCCATCGGAACCGTACCGGCATGGCCCCGCGCTCCCCGCAGAGTGACCGCCCAGGTGACTTTTCCCTGTATGGCGCTGACCACACCTATCGTCGCCCTCGCCTTTTCCAGCAGGTCCGCCTGCTCAATATGCGCTTCCAGATAGGCCGCAGGCGGAAACGTTCCTTGCCAGGCGGCCAGCGGCAAGCGCTGCTGAACAGCCTGCAACGCCTTCTCAACTGAGATACCGTCTGCATCTTCGATGCGCAGGATGTCCGTCAATCCGCGCGCGCCGGAGAAAAATGACGATCCCATCATCCCCGGCGCGAAGCGTGAACCCTCTTCATTCATCCAGGACACCGCCACCACATCGCAGTGCGGCCGTTGGCTATTTTCAGCCAGTACCGTCAGCACTTCGAGCGCGGCCAGCACCCCGTAGACGCCGTCAAAGCGCCCACCGGTGGGCTGACTGTCCAGATGGCTGCCCAGCAGCAGCGGTGCCGCCCGACGGTCAACGCCGGGAAGAATAACAAACACATTGCCGACGGCGTCGCTGCGCATCTCCAGCTCGAATCGCTGCGCCCATTGCTGCATCAACTGCCAACTCTCCAGCTCTTGCTGACTCAACGCCTGTCGGTTGACGCCCTCACCCGGGATCGCCCCGCACTGCGCCATCTGCATCAGCCGCTGCCACAAACGTTCACCGTTAATCTTCATGACTACTCCTGGCGGTTGCATGCCGGACGTATCCGGCATGCATGCGAGTTAATCGGTTGGCATAATCTGGGCCGGATTAGCCCGCGGATCGCGCCTGCCCCAGTTTCCACTTTCAACCTGGGCAAAAAATTCGGCCAGCAGCAGATTAAACAGCTGCGGCTCCTCCAGATTAAGCGTGTGCCCGGTTTTCGGCAGAATCGCCAGCCCCGCGGCGGGCAGATGCCGCTTGAGATACAGCCCCGGCTGCAAACAGTGGTCATCCTCATCGCCTGCCATGATCAGCACCGGCAGATGTAGCGCGCGGATCTGCGCTTCCAGCTGATAAAATGCCGGGCGTCGCGCCTGTACGCCCTGCATGGTGAGAGACGCGCCGACCGAGTCGTGTTCAGCCAGGCGATCCGCAAACCGCTGCCAGCCGAGCGGATCTTTATTTTTGAACTGCACACGGCTTGCGCCCAGCGCATAGGTTTTGGCGAACGTCGGCGCGCCCTGGCGGGCAAAATTCTCACCGACCTGTAAGGAAACCTGGCGAAAATAGGCTTCGGTCTCCGCTTCACAGCCGTATCCCGCCCCGGCAATGGTCAGCGACAGCGCCCGTTCTGGCGCGTTCAGACCGACGTGCAGCGCGGTGAAGCCGCCCATCGACAGTCCGACGATATGCGCCTGCCGGATGCCCAGCCCGTCGAGCACCGCCAGCGCATCTTCTGCGGCGCGCTGCTGCGAATACGACTCAAGTCGAGTGGGAACGGAGGAAGGCGGATAGCCACGCGCCGCATAGGTTATGCAGCGATAGCGGCGGCTGAAGGCGTGGATCTGCGGCTGCCAGCTATCGTAGTTGCCGCCAAATTCGTGGATAAACAGGATCGGAATACCGTTACCGCACTCTTCCACCCACAGCTGAACATCATCACTGGTGTTGATAAACATGGCTCGATCCTCAGAAAGGTTGACGGAACGTTTTCTGTTCTGCGGCAAGCGCCACCATCTCCGGCAACAGCGCGGCAAACTTCTCCGCCCAGGCGGTCGGTACGGTGGTGCTGACTTTGATAAAGCGATCGCCGAAGGCCGCGGTGTGATAGCCGCCGTGACGGATCTGAATATGCTGCTGTAGATAGCACTCCACCAGCGCTTCGGGGCGAATGTCGGCACCGCTGACATCGATCACCAGAAAATTTCCCCCCGAGGGATACACCGGCAAACTCAGTCCGGGCACGGCGTCAACCGCCTGCGCAATCAGCGCTTTATTATGTCGGTCCGTGGCCAGCAGCGGCGCCATCCACGCCTCTTTCACCTGCAAACCGGCCTCCGCCGCGCGCTGCGCCGGTACGCTGGCTCCGAGGACACCGCCGTTATAGGGCGCCAGCTCAGCCAGCAGGCCAGGGGCGGCAATCAGCGCGCCAACGCGCAGCCCCGCCAGCCCCAGCCATTTCGAAAAACTCACCGACATCACCACCTGTTCACTGTCCAGCCCCAGCGCCACAACGTGCTCCGGCGCGAAGTCCCGATAGGTGCAGTCGTGGATCAACAGCGCGTTGTGGCGTCGCGCAATGTCGATAAAGGCGGCCAGCTCTTCACGGCTGTAATGAATACCCAGCGGATTATTCGGATCGACCAGATAGATCAGCGCGGTGCTGTCATCGACAGTGGCAGCCAGCGCCTCCGGCGTCAGGCGGTAGTGACATTCGGCGTTCCAGATCGGGATCTGAATCACCTCCGCGCCCATCTGTTCAGCAAACTGACAGGGCCACTTCCAGCTCGGATCGGTGGTCACAAAGGTCGTACCGGGGCGGCAGCGTGCGCGGCACAGCGTCGCCAGTGCATTGACGCCGCCGTCGGTCACCATCGCCTCCACGCCTGGAACCCCGATATCCTCGACAATTGCGCGCCGCAGCGACTCGAAACCGAGCGGCGGCGCATAGGCATTAAACTCCGCGGCGGCGATCGAAGCCTGTAAAGCTTCCAATACCGCCGGGTGCGGCGGAAGATGGTTGGTATTTTGCCCCATCCAGATCAAACCCTCCGTGGCAAACAGGCGATCGAACCAGGCATTGCGGGTATAGATATCTGACATGATGCGCTCCGGTTAAATGACTGAACCACGCGCAGCAATGCCGCCGTCGATAGTGATATTGGTGCCGCTGATGTAACCCGCTCGTTCAGAGACCATAAACGCCACCAGATCGGCGACTTCCTCTGACGTCGCCGGACGTTTACCCGGATAGCGTGCGAACAGCTCTTCCCAGCGGGCTTCATCGCCCAGCATATCAATCGCTTTACGCTTCATGATTTTCAACATGCGGTCGGTTGCCACCGGGCCGGGATTGATGCCAATCACGCGAATACCGTCGTCAAGGCTGCGGCCGCCCAGCGCTTTGGTAAACGACATCAGCGCCGCGTTACCGGTGCTGCCCGCAATGTAGCTGGCGTCCCAGTTCTCACCGGAGTTGCCGATAACGTTAATGATCACGCCTTGGTTAGCCGCTTTCATCTGCGGATAATAGAGGCGGCACAGCGAGATATAGCCAAACACTTTAAGATCGAAACCAGCGCGCCACGCCTGGTCATCGACAACATCCAGCGATCCGGCGGGAATATCACCGGCATTATTAATCAGGATATCGATGGCACCCACTTCGGCGGCCAGCGACTCCATTGCCGCCTGCGAGCTGAGATCCTTCTCATAGACCGAGACGCTCACGCCATACTCGGCAATCAGCGCCTGCTGTAGATCGCGCATTGCCGCGCCGTTACGCGCCGCGAGGTGTAAGCTGCAACCCTCTGCCGCCAGCACGCGTGCCGTTGCTTCGCCAATGCCTTTTGATGCGCCGGTAATCAGCGCTTTTTTACCCTGTAGATTCAGTTTCATTTTTTTGCTCTCCGGTTTAGGTATACAAGGAGAAGCAATTTGCATACCAGGAAAGCAGACTCTCTGTCAGTCAAAGCCCGCAATGAAATCCACCAGGTCGTCACCCAGCAGCGTCAGATGCTGGCGCATGGCGCTGTGTGCGGCGTCAGCGTCGTTACGTGCAATGGCGTCGAGAATGGCACCGTGCTCTTCCAGCGTTCGGCTTACACGGCCGGGATGGAAGGTGACGCGGCGGCGATAAACGCCCACGCGGTTACGCAGCGCGCGCGTCTCTTCGGCCAGAAAATCGTTGCGGGCAAAGGCATAGATTGCCTCATGAAAACTAAGGTTCATCTCGTAGAACCGGGCGGGTGAAATTGAGGTGCCCTGCTCGGCCATCTGCTGATGGATCCGCCGCAGATGCTCCAGCTGCTGCGGTGCGGTGCGCCTGGCCGCCAGCCGTGCGCACAGCCCCTCCAGCTCGGCCATCACCTGGAACATTTCCAGCAGCGTATTCATCCCCAGCGTGCGCACCATCACGCCCTGGCGCCCGTTGAGATCCACCAGCCCCTGCGCCGCCAGCAGACGGAATGCTTCGCGCACCGGCGTGCGGGAAACCGCAAAACGCGCCGCCAGCTCCTTCTCATCCAGACGTTTTCCCGGTTCCAGCACGCCGCTGGCGATCTCTTTTTCCAGCGTCTGACGCAGGCCGTCCGCCAGCGAGGTTCCCGCGGGCCGGGAGAGGTTTTTTTGCTCACTCATGGTGCTGTTTGCTCATCGGTTTGCACTGTCATGATCCATTATGAATACATTTACTACTAACAGGTATACATAACAAACCCCGCTCTGACTCAGCCTTTTCCCTGAATGCTAAGAGAGGAAGGCCGCTTTCTCTAATCTGGCACACATCCTGCAAGTCTGTACAGACCCTCAGCGCGAAGAGATTAGCAATGAGAGGTATACAAGGATTGCAGCAGACATTCACCCGTTATTTTGACACCCGATACCAGAGGATCACCCCATGTCAGGAATTACCTCAGTTTTCGTTCGTCGCTGTCTGACAGGATTACTATGCTCAGCCCTGCTGACCAGCGCGGTCCAGGCCGCCAGTGAGAAAGTGTCCGTGCGTCTTAAGTGGCTGGCACAGGCGCAGTTCGCCGGTTTTTATGTCGCGAAGGAGAAGGGTTTTTATCAACAGCACGGGCTGGATGTCACCATCAATCCCGGCGGACCCAACATTAACGTTGAGACCTTAGTCGCCTCCGGTGCTGATACCTTCGGTCTGGCGGGCGGGATGGAAAGCGTGCTGGCCGCACGTGAAAAAGGCCTGCCGATTGTGGCGCTGGCAATGTCACAGCAGCGCACGCCGTTTGTCTTTGTGACCTATGCCGACTCCGGCATTCACAGTTTCAAAGATTTCAAAGGCAAAAAAGTCTCGGTGTGGTTTACCGGCGTGCAGTATCCGCTGCTGGCCTCTCTCGGTGCCGCCGGTCTGAAGAAAGAGGACATTACGCTGATGCCGCAGTCGGTGTCGCTGAATCCCTTTATCGACAGGCAGGTCGATGTCGCTACCGTCACGCTCTATAACGAATACAACACGCTGAAAGAGAAAGGGGTCACCAACCTGACCCTAATTTCTCCCGATGACGTCGGAGTGACGACGCAGCAGGATGCGCTGATCACCTCGGAAGACGTTATCAAAAAAGATCCGGCTAAGGTGCAGGCGTTTCTGGATGCCACCCTGGAGGGCTGGAAATATGCGCTCAATCATCGTGAAGAAACCATCAACATTCTGATGAAAGCCAACCCCAGCCTCGATCGTGCTCACCAGGTCGCCATGCTGGATAGCGTGGCCGAACTGATGTATCCGCAGGGTTCACCGGGCCTGGGCTACGTCGATATGGCCAAAGCCGAGAAGATGATGAAGCTGCTGGTCGAGTACGGCGCGCTGAAAAAGCCGGTCGATGTGAATCAAACCTTCGATCTCAGTTTCTGGCAGAACGTCCCGGCTGCCGACAAAACCCTCAACTGATGCGCGCGGAGAAGCCTGATGATCAATGCTCCTAAAAACCCGCTTCCCCTGCTACAGCTGGATAACCTGTGGAAGCGCTTCGGCGATGAAAAGAATCCGGTGGTGGCCGTTTCCGGCGTCAACCTGACAGTGAATGAGGGGGAGTTTGTCACGCTGGTCGGTCCTTCCGGCTGCGGCAAGTCTACCCTGTTCAATATGATAGCCGGTCTCATTAATCCCGACAGCGACGGTGCGATTCTGTTGAAGGGGATCACCCAGCAGGACGGGGAGTTGCTGGGGAAAGTCTCCTTTATGCCGCAGCGCGATCTGCTGCTGCCGTGGCGAACCATTATGGATAACGCCATTCTGGCGCTGGAGTGTGAGGGGATCCCCCGGCGTGAGGCGCGGCAGCGCGCCGAAGCGCTGTTTCCCAGCTTTGGTCTGAGCGGCTTTGAGCAGCATTACCCCAACCAGCTCTCCGGCGGCATGCGGCAGCGCGTCGCCCTGATGCGGACCTTCCTGTTTCATCGCGATTTGATGCTGCTGGACGAACCCTTCGGGGCGCTGGATGCCCTGACCCGCACGCTGATGCAGCGCTGGCTGCTTCAGCTGTGGGAAAGCAATCGCCGCACCATCCTGTTTATCACCCACGATATTGACGAGGCGATTTTCCTCGGCAGCAAAGTGGTGGTGATGAGCGCGCGTCCCGGCACCATTAAGTGCATCGAGCCGGTCGATCTGCCGCGTCCCCGCCGGGCCGATATCGTCACCTCGGCCGAATTTATCGCCATCAAAAAGCGTCTGCTGGCGGCGATAGAGGAAGAGAGCATGAAATCCTTTCGCTTTACGCAGCTTGAGGAGCAGTCATGACCCGACGCCTGCTGATGCACCCCTTGGTCGTGACGCTGCTGCTGGTGATCCTGTTCTGGCAGGGCAGCGTCACGCTGTTCTCGGTCAGTCCGCGCTATCTGCCGTCGATAGACGCGGTGGCGCAGGATATGCGTGATAATGCCGGGCTGCTGCTGACCAGCACCGGCCGCACCCTGCTGGAAACGCTGCTCGGCTTTACGCTGGGCACGCTGTTTGGCGTGGCGTGCGGCATCCTGTTCTTTTACGTCAGCTGGATCGATCGCGCGTGGTTCCCGCTGTTTGTCGTATCGCAAACCATTCCGGTTATCGCCTTTGGCGCGCTGGTGGTGATCTGGTTTGGCAACACGCTGTTGGCCAAAGTGATGATTGCGTTTTATCTCACCTTTCTGCCGGTCACCCTCAATACCAAGCGCGGGTTGCAGATGGTCGATCCGCTGCATATCAGCCTGCTGCGCAGCTTCGGCGCCAGCGGTCTGAAACGCTTTCTGATCCTGCATCTGCCCGCCGCTGCCCCGTCGATCTTTGTCGCCCTGAAACTGGGTATTTCGCTCAGCCTGGTGGGGGCCATCGTCGGGGAGTGGTTTGGCGATACCGTTGGTCTGGGCGTTCTGCTTATCCAGTCTATGTACAACGAAGACGTGGTGCGCATGTGGACGCTAATCGTGATCTGCGGTCTTACCGGCGCCCTGCTGTATGCCCTGGTCGAGCGCTGTGAGCAGAAACTGGCCTGGTGGGGGAAACAGCCATGATGCGGACCTTACTGCCGCCGGTATGCGGCGTGCTAAGCCTGATTTTACTGTGGGAAGGCAGTATCTGGCTGTTTGCTATTCAGCCTTTTGTTCTGCCTTCGCTGCACAACATTGTGCTGGCTATTGTTCAAAGCGGCAGCAGCCTGTGGATCTCAATGGGCTGGACGCTGATGGAATCCCTGAGCGGCTTTGCCATCGGCCTGCTGGCGGGGCTGCTGCTGGCGATGCTGATGGTGGTATTCCGCCCGCTCGAAGCCATTCTGATGCCGCTGGCGGTGGCCCTCAACTCGGTGCCAACCGTCGCCTGGATCCCGCTGGCGCTGATCTGGTTTGGTATGGGCGCGATGTCAAAAATCGTGCTGGTGGTGATGGCGGTCAGCTTTGTCATCCTGGTTAACAGTCTGCACGGGCTGAAACAGGCGGATCCGCAGACGATCAACCTGATGCGCAGCTTCGGTGCCAGCCGCCTGACCATTATGTACCGCCTCCAGTTACCGGCGGCGCTGCCCAGCATCGTCAGCGGTCTGCGCGTCGGTCTGGTACGCAGCATCATCGTGGCGATTGTTGCTGAGATGCTGGGGGCATATCAGGGTATCGGCTGGACAATTTTCCAGTCCACGCAGCAGGTCGATCTTCTTACCGTCTGGGCCGCAGTCGTGGTCTCTTCACTGGTCAGCATTGCGCTGTATGGCCTGCTGGCCTGGCTCGACACAACCTTTATCTGGTGGAAATAGTCATGACGCACAGCGAACAACAGCTCCGTATTCAGCTTGCCGCCTGCTACCGGCTGGTGGCGCATTTTGGCATGGACGATCTAATTTATAACCATATTTCGGTGCGTATTCCGGGGCCGAAGCACCATTTCCTGATCAACCCTTACGGGCTGTTCTTCCCGGAAATCACCGCATCCAGTCTGATTAAGATCGATCTTGAGGGCAACGCGCTCGAACCGAGTGAGTATGAGGTCAATCGCGCCGGATTCGTCATTCACAGCGCCATCCACGCCGCGCGTGAGGACGCTATCTGCGTCTTACATACTCACTCCGATGCCGCCACCGCCGTCTCCGCCCTGGAAGAGGGGTTACAGCCGGTGAGCCAGTTTGCCATGCATTTCTGGAACCGCCTCGGCTACCACGCCTATGAAGGCGTCGCGCTGGATACCGACGAGCGCGCCCGCCTGGTCCGCGATATGGGCCCACATCAGGTGATGGTGCTGCGCAACCACGGCATCCTCGCGGCCGGGCGTACTATTCCCGAGGCGTTCATGCTCGCCTATTACTTTGAACGCGCCGCGCGCATCCAGCTGATGGCGCAGGGCAGCGGTAGCAAGCTGCTGCTGCCGCCGGAAGCGGTGTCTGAAAAAGCCGCCCGACAGTTTAATCACTGCGAAGGCGATATCCGTCTGCGCGGTGAGCGCGAATGGCCTGCCTTTATCCGTCTGCTGGACAAACTCGATGCCAGCTATCGTCAGTAAACCCTGGAGGATCAGATGTTAGAACTACGTCCGTTAACCGATCATATCGGTGTCGAAGTGTTAAATATTGATGCCACGCAGCCGCTCGATGCGCAGACCTTTGCCGAGCTGCGCACCGCCTTGAATCAGCATTCGGTGCTGCTGCTGCGCAATCAGCCGGTGAGCGAAGCGCAGCACGTCGCGTTTGCCCGCGAATTCGGTGAATTACAGGTGCATGTGCTCAGTCAGTTTCTCACCACGCCCTATCCTGAGCTGTACGTCCTGTCGAATGTCAAACAGGAGGGTAAAGCCATCGGCAACCACAAAGAGGGCTGGAACTGGCACTCGGACTGGTCCTACTACGACGTACCCTGCTTTGGCTCCGTGCTGCACGCCGTGGAAGTCCCGCCGGTGGGCGCAGACACCCTCTTCTCCTCGATGTTTGCCGCCTGGGACGCGCTGGATGAGGAAACCAGGCAGCTGATCCTGCCGCTGAGCGCGGTTCACTCTTACTCAACCTATTACGCCAAAGCCTTTGCCGATCGCGAACCGCTTAGCGCTGAACAAAAAGCGAAAACGCCGGATGTTACCCATCCGCTGGTGCGCCGCCATCAGGAAACCGGTCGCCCCTCGCTGTTTGTCGGCCAGGATATCGTTAAAGAAATTGTCGGACTGCCTGCGGCAGAGAGCGAGGCGTTGCTGGCACGCTTAAACGCCCACGCGATTAACGAGAGCTTTACCTACCGCCATAAGTGGCAGGCCGATGATTTGCTAATCTGGGACAACCGCTGCACCATGCATCAGGCAACGCCGTATGACGATGAAGCTTACCGCCGGGTCATGCATCGGGCCACCATCAAAGGCAGCGAACGCCCGCAGGCGGTGGTGTAACCATGACGCAATCCGGCGAGAGAGTGCATCGCGCACTGTTAAATGCTTTCAGAAACCGTCATCTCAACAGCCTGAGCTGGCTGGGCGCTGAAACCGCGCTGGCAGCGGCGGCGATGACCGGCGACGGGCCGCTCGCCGGACTGCCTCTGGTGGTCAAGGACAACATTGATGTCGCCGGCATGCCGTCCGCGCTGGGCACGGCTTTGCTGGCGGACGAAATCGTCAGCCACAGTGCCGCTGTTGTGACCCGACTACAGCAGGCGGGGGCCATTATTATTGGTAAGGCCAGCATGCATGAGCTGGCCTCAGGCACCAGCGGGTTAAATGCCGCGCAGGGCGACGTGAGGCACCCTTTTCTGGCTTCACGCGCGGTGGGCGGCTCTTCCAGCGGCTGTGCCGCCGCCGTTGCTGCGGGGATCGTCCCGGCCAGTATTGGCACCGATACCGGCGCATCAGTACGGCTTCCCGCCTCATTTTGCGGAATAATCGGCTTCCGCCCCTCTTTATCCCGCTATCCGCTACAGGGCATTGCCCCCATCTCCGTGAGCCGCGATACCGCGGGCATTCTGGCGCAGCGCATTGACGATGTCATCGCCATCGATGCCGTCATAAGCGGTGAATCCACCCTGCCCGCGCTGGCGACTGAATCGCTGCGGCTGGGGATTCCGCGCGCGCATTTCTGGTCCGGCTGTGAACCGGCGGTAGCGGACGCCGCTGAAGCCGTTTTACAGCGTTTGAGGGCACTGGGCGTCACCCTGATTGAGGTGGAGATCCCGCAGGTAGCGGAACTGGCGGTAAAGGCCGGTTATCCGCTGGCCTCGTTTGAGATGCTGCGCGATCTGCCGACCTATCTCAGAGCGCGCGACAGCCGCTATGATTTTGAACAGCTCAGGCGGGCGGTGAAAAGTACGGATGTCATCGCGCTGCTGGACGACGCTGCCGGGGTTAGCGAGCAGCAGTATCAGCAGGCATTGACCCACTGGAAACCCCTGCTCACCGAGCGCTACCGGACGGTGTTTCAGCAGCACCGGCTCGATGGGCTGATCTTCCCCAGCGTGCAGCTATTGCCCCCGCGAATTGAGGAGGCCAATGCGCTGTTCCGCCGCCTGATTGCCAACTGCGAACCGGCTACCGTGGCCGGGCTTCCCTGCATCAGCCTGCCGCTGGCGGAAACGCCGGAGGGTATTCCGGTCGGTATCGAGATCCAGTTTGCGCAGGGCGAGGACCGACGGCTGCTGGCGGCGGCCGCCATTCTGGGCAACGACCTCAGCACAGCACCTCGTTAGCGGCGGTTAAGCACCGCAAATCCCGGCGGAATACGGATGACAGCCGCCTGCTGCAACGCTAAAGTGTGCTTTTGACCGGCTTTCGGGGAAACATGAAACCTCTGTTTGTGTATGGCACGCTGTGTCCGGGGCGTTCAAATGCCCATATTCTGGAAAATATTGGCGGCGAATGGCTGGCAGGTCACGTCACCGGCACCTATTATGAACGCGGCTGGGGCGCAGCGGCTGATTTTCCCGGCATCGTGCTGAACACCGATGACGGTTGTCAGGTTAACGGCTATCTGTTTACCTCGGATAACCTGGCGTCTCACTGGCCAATGCTGGACAGGTTCGAGGAAGGCTACGACCGTATTAGCGCGGAGGTGACCACGACCGATGGCCGCCGGGTGATGGCCTGGATTTATCAGCTACAGCCGCAGCTTACCAGTGAATTCCGATTCTGATACAGGGAGTGACTTATCAACCGTTCTCGCCGCGTTTCACCCGTCGCCAGACTTAGCGCAGGTGCTCTGCTTGCCAGCGCCCTGCTGTTTTCCGGCTGTAGCAGTCAACCCCCGGTGTCACTGGTCACCCCGCTGCCGCCGGTCAGCCACCCGCCCCTGACCACTACGCCCGGCATTCAGCATAAAGAGGTGCGCGGCGTCTGGCTGACGACCGTTTCCCGCCTCGACTGGCCGCCGGTCAATACGGTCAACGTTGCCGATGCCGGCCGACGTGCCGAGCTGCAAAAGAAAGCCCTGACCGACAAGTTGGATAAGCTGAAGAGCCTCGGCATTAATACGGTCTTCTTCCAGGTTAAGCCCGACGGAACCGCGCTGTGGCCCTCAAAGATCCTGCCGTGGTCCGATATGATGACCGGAAAAATCGGTCAGGATCCGGGCTACGATCCGCTACAGTTTATGCTGGATGAAGCGCACAGCCGCGGCATGGCGGTTCACGCCTGGTTTAACCCGTATCGCGTTAGCGTCAATACCCGCCCCGGAACGGTGGCGGAGCTGAACCGTACCCTGACGCAGAACCCTGCCAGCGTGTACGTGCTGCATCCCGACTGGATCCGCACCTCCGGCGATCGTTTTGTTCTCGACCCCGGCATTCCCGACGCCCGCGACTGGATAACCAGCATCGTGGCCGAAGTGGTATCGCGTTATCCCGTGGACGGCGTTCAGTTCGATGACTACTTCTATGCGGAATCACCGGGATCCGCGCTTAACGACAGCCGGACCTGGGCGAAGTATGGCCAGGGGTTTGCCTCAAAAGGCGACTGGCGGCGGCACAATACCCAACTGCTGATTGAGCAGGTTTCCCGCACCATTAAACAAATCAATCCCAACGTTGCCTTTGGCGTCAGTCCCGCCGGGGTCTGGCGCAATCGCTCGCACGATCCGGCCGGTTCCGCCACCCGCGGGGCTGCGGCATACGATGAGTCCTACGCCGATACCCGTCTATGGGTACAGCAGGGCCTGCTTGACTATGTCGTGCCGCAGATCTACTGGCCGTTCGCCCGCGATGCGGCACGCTATGACGTACTTGCCAAGTGGTGGGCCGACGTCGTGAAACCGACCAAAACGCAGCTTTATATCGGTATTGCGCTGTACAAGGTGGGCGAACCGCTAAAAAACGAACCTGACTGGACGATAGGCGGCGGAGTTCCGGAGCTGAAGAAACAGCTCGATCTGAATGAATCCCTGCCACAAATCAGCGGCACCATACTGTTCCGGGAGAACAACCTTAACCAGCCGCAGGCGCAGCAGGCGGTCGGCTACCTTAAGGATCGCTGGGGTAGCCCGGAAAGCAGAGTCAGGTAATAAACGATCTCCCCGCCCGGCCAGCGGCACAAAGCACCTGGCCGCGTTCGCTCCACGGGCGGGCGAACGTTTCTGTTAATTGCGCCTTAAATTTCAGGCAAAAATGTTAAACGTACGCTGATAAGTCCGTCTATCTACTCAGAACTTTCGTTAATCTGGATGACGTATCCACCTCAAGGAAAACTGATATGAAAGTGCAAAAAATTGAGCAGCCTGTCGCCATTGAATCGCTGGAGCCCACCGGTAGTATGGATGGCCTGCCGGGTAGCCCGCCGATCAAACTCTTTGGCCTGGAAAAACGTATTCCCGGTAAGGACGATATCGACACCGGACTTTTTGAATGCAGCGAAGGCAGCTATCGTCGCGGCATTAAACAGGCCGAAATTATGCATATCCTCAGCGGAAGCGGCTCATTTACCCCCGACGGTGAAGAGCCGGTGACGTTCAAAGGGGGAGACACGCTGTTTTTCGAGGCGAATACTGAGGGAACCTGGGTTGTCGAAGCGCAGATGCGTAAGCTCTATGTGATATTTGACGTGAAGCCGTAAATGCCTGATGCCGATGCACCCGGTAATGGGTGCATCGCGGCGCTAGTGTCTGATAGACCTTTTTAATTCTCTTCTGCGTTCTTTAAAACTTTTGAGTTTCATCTCTAAAAAATAATAAAAATCTTTTTTGAAGAACCCACCGCCGATGTTCTTTTCCAGGTCAATATAATCCTGAGCCATTCTTCTTTTTGTTAATTTTTTTCCGGATAGATCAATGAGCCGCAATCCCTTTTCTGTCACGATCACGTTGTCCTTATGCAGGTCACCGGAGACAATACCATTCGAATGCAGCAACAACAGTTTCGATGATAGTTCGCGCTTAAATTCTTCCGGGACAGCCTGCCACTTGCCTAATTCAGTTCCGGGGATGTATTCCATAATCATGACAAACATACTGACGAAACTGAGAAACTTTCTTTCTGCTAACAGATAAATGTCGTTAGAGACGCGTACGTTATTATCCCAGGCTTCGTGCGTGGTTTTCATCAGGTTTAACTGGTAATCACCCTTGATGCAGGACTTCATAAAGCGCTCTACAATCCTGTCTTTATACTTGACGACCTTTAATACAAATAACTTACCTTCATGTTTTAATAAAATGATTTTTGTGGCTCTGTTATTGCGAAAAACCTTAACGATTTCAAGGCGGTTTTTTATAAAATCAGTAAATATCTGACAATATGCATCATTGCCTTCTTTAACGTAAAGCTGAAAGCCATCAAATCTTTTATTAATAATCATTAAAATCTCGCAATAAAAACCTGAAAAATCATTAAATAAAGGATAGCACATTAGGATTATTCTGCAATTTTGTATAATTGAAATTTAATGTAAGTTTATTTAAATTAAATTAAGCAGTTATTTATAATAATTTAAATCCCCATGATCACACCAATGGTGACTCTATTTTTTTAAATATAATCACCTTTATTTTTAACGAATGATTATTTTCGGTAACTGTTTTCAGAAAATAAGATGTGAGGGGTGCGCTGTAAGGCGACGAGGATGTGCCTGCTGCCATGGGATGCCGTCACCAATAATGATGAGTAGCGCCTATGGAATGATGGCGTTAGGGTTACCGGTGGGCTTAATATCAGATGCAGAACCAGGGTCCACAGATTTCACAGCCGCTTCTCCATCCGATAGTTAATAAAGGTTTCTCCGCGCACGCTGACCTGCTGGGGGGCGATCACGGTAAAACCGCGGCGGCTAAAAAACGGCCGGGCGGTAATGCTCGCCTCGGTTGTAAGCATCGTTTCGACACCGCAAAGCGCAGCTTCCACGGCTTCCAGCAGCCTGCTGGCTGTCCCCATTCCCTGCCGGGCCGGATGAGTAAACAGCAGATCGAGATAACCGCCCTTCTCTACGCTGACGAAACCGGCCAGCGCGCCGTCATAATGTGCCAACAGAGTCAGATTCGCCCGTAGCCTTAACCGCCACGCAGCGCGATCCACCTGGCTCCAGGCGGCGATCTGCGGCGGCGTATAGTCCCGCGCCGCAATCTGCCTGACCGAGGTTTGGAAGACGGTGATGACGCTATCAAGGTCGTCTTCCTGATAGCGCCTGACTGACAGCAGTGCGCATGTTTTCATCCCGTCTTCCCTCCCGGCATCAATTTTTGACGACTTTAAACTCCTCGCGCAGCAGTGCACCGTGCTGGTCCAGCGTCGCCGCCCCCGGACGCTGGTGCGGATCGGGATAGCCGCTTATTTTTACCGGATTCCCCGGCATGCGTATACCCCCGGCTTCGACAATCATGTTCCTGGCCTGCGTTTGCGGATGTTCTACCGCTTCCGCCACGCTGAGCAGCGGCGCGACCGGCACGCCGAAACGGTGGATTTGCGCGATCCACGCCTCGGCATCCTGCGACTGGAGCGCCGATTCGATAAGGGTTTTCAGCGTTGCCTGATTTTGCACCCGCAGCACGTCGGTAGCAAAGCGGGCATCGGCAATCAGCTCCGGCAGCGCCAGCGCCTGACACAGCGCGGCAAAGAGCGCATCATTACCGCAGCAGATAGTGATGGGTTTATCGCGGGTGTTAAACACGTCAAACGGCGCCATATAGGGATGACGGTTGCCAAGGCGATCCGGTGATTTACCGGTCGCGATATAGCCCATCAAACCGTGCTCCAGGAAACTGATAGTTGAGTCAAACATGGCAATATCCACATGCGCGCCGCGACCGGTTTTTTCCCGACCGTAGAGCGCGCTGGCGATACCGCAGAACATATACACCCCGGCACACAGGTCGGACAACGAGGTGCCGACGCGCACCGGTGGGCCGTCGGGGAAACCGGTCTCCATCATAATACCGCTCATCGCCTGAATAATGGTGTCATAGGCCGGTGCATCTCTCAGCGGGCCGGTGTGACCAAAGCCGGAAGAGGAGGCATAGATTAGCCGCGGATTAATCTCCTGTAGCTGCTGCCAGGAGAACCCCAGCTTATCCAGCGTACCGGGACGGTAATTCTCGGCCAACACGTCCGCCTCTTTCAGCATATTAATAAACAGGGCGCGGTCATCGTCATTTTTCAAATCGAGCACCACGCTCTCTTTACCGCGATTGATAAAACTGTAGTAAAGCGACTGCCCCTTCACGAACGGACCGTAGGTACGGGTATCATCACCGTGGCCGGGCTGCTCAACTTTGATCACCCGTGCGCCAAGGTCGCACAAAATCTGGGTGCCAAAGGGACCGTTGAGGACGTGGGTTAAATCAATGACCAGCAGCCCCTCAAACGGGCCCTTAGATTCAGATTGTGTATTCATCTTATGCTCCAGACTAGCGTATTGAAGATAACCGTACTAAAGAGGAAGGTTCCCCGCGGCGTTTATGAGACCAGACGCGTGATGTAGATCCAGAACGGTGCTGCAATAATGAACCCGAGGATACTGACAGCCAGCGTCGCGGTGCCCGTACGGGTATAGGTATCAAACCGACTGGCGATAATAATGCCGGAGAATGCAGGCGGCAGCGCACCGGCCAGCACCATCATTTGCAGATGGATTGGGCTCATGTGGCAAACCAGACCGACAATCAGCAGCGCCAGCGGCATCAGCACCAGTTTCAGCAGCGTGTTGTAAACAATCTCCAGACTGAACTCAAACTTATGCGCGGCCAGCGTCAGGCCGGCGGCGAAAACCGCCACGCCGGAGTTGGTCTGTGCAATCAGCTTAAAGCTGGGGTCCAGCTCAGCCGGCACGCGAACACCGATCAGCACCAAAATCGTGGCCAGCACCGGCGCCCAAACCACCGGCTCTTTAATCGCCGAGATAAGCGCGCTCATATTGCTGCTGCCTGCGCCATCTTTGCCCGCCGACGGATTCAGCAGATAGAGGCCGATTGGAATGGTAATCGCATTGACGATAATAGAGATAATCGCTACCACCAGTCCGGTGGAGACCGAATCACCGTAAATCGGATCCAGTACGGCAAAGCCAAGGAAACCAATGGTAGGCGAACCGGCGATCAGCGCACATACCGCCGCTTCCGCACGGGTACGTTTGAAGAACTTATAGCAGCTGAACCAGGAGAAGAAGAACATGCCGACAATCACCACCAGCGAAACCAGCGTCAGGCGGTCGTCGGCAAAAATCATTTCCCGGTTAGCGCGGGCAATGGAAACGAACAGCGCCGCCGGTAACGCGTAGTTCAGCACCAGTTTGTTAAGCGCGCGGGCCTGATCCTCGCTAAACGCGTGATGCTTACCGCTGGCGTAGCCGAGCAGCATGACGACAATGATGGGCACAAGGTCCGATATAAAGAAAGTAAGCATGATGTTATCCGCCAGAGATTTGCCGGACCCCGGCGGGGTCCGGAACAGGACACAGGGTATCCGTTAGTTTTTGACAGCCTGTTTTGGATTAAGCTGAGTGATATGGCCGCTTTCAGTTCCGGCAGCAGGGTCGATAACCACGTTGATAATGGTGGGTTTGCCGGCTTGCAGGCTGGCCTCAAGCGCATCGCGGATCTCATCCTGCGTTGTGGCGTGATAGCCGATGCCGCCGAAGGCATCCATCAACTTGTCATAGCGGGCATGGTGCAGCAGATCGGTAGGTGAAGGATCGGCGCCGCCGCTCAGGTTCACCCCGTCACCGCGATAAATACCGCCATTATTGAAAATCACCACCGTCACCGGCAGGTTATAGCGGCAGAGCGTTTCAATTTCCATACCGCTGAAGCCGAAAGCGCTGTCGCCTTCAATGGCCACCACATGCTGACCGGAGGTTACCGCCGCGCCAATCGCATAGCCCATACCAACGCCCATCACGCCCCAGGTACCGCAGTCCAGCCTTCTGCGCGGTTGATACATATTGATTACGTTACGCGCATCGTCGAGCGTGTTGGCCCCTTCATTAACCAGATACACATCGCGGCGGCTGTCCAGTACATCACGGATAACCCGCAGGGCATTAAAATAGTTGAGCGGCTGCGTATCGCTGTATAGCCGATCGTGCATCTTCGCCGTGTTCTTTTCTTTATGCTGGTCCAGCGTATCTCGCCACGCCTGCGGTGCCAGCAGCGGACGTCCGGCTAAGGCGGCGTTAAGCGCTGACATGCTTGAGACAATGTCCCCTACCACCGGTGCGGTAATTGGCCGGTTGCTGTCAATCTCCTGCGGTTCAATATCAAGCTGGATAAAACGGGTATCGGCCGCCCAGCCTTTTTTCCCGTGGGACAGCAGCCAGTTGAGACGTGCGCCGATCAGCATAACCACGTCCGCATTGGCCAGCGCCAGAGAACGCGCCGTTGCCGCCGACAGCGGATGGGTATCCTCCAGCAGGCCTTTCGCCATCGACATTGGCAGGAAAGGCAGTTTGGCATCCTCAATAAACTGACGAATATCTTCGTCGGCCTGTGAATAGGCCGCGCCTTTACCGAGGATAACCAGCGGCCGTTTAGCCGAGGCCAGCAGCGCAATCGCACGTTCAATCGAATCAGGGCAAGGAATATGCGCCGGAGCCGGATTATCAACGACAAACAGCGTCTTGTCCGCCTCGTCTTTATCCATTGTGGCGGCAAGAACGTCCGCCGTCAGATCGAGATATACCCCACCCGGACGACCGGAGACCGCCGCGCGTACCGCCCGCGCCAGCGCGATACCTAAATCCTCCGGTCGGTTAACCCGGAACGACGCTTTAGTGTAAGGTTTTGCGGCATTCATCTGGTCCAGCTCTTCGTAGTCTCCCTGTTGCAGGTCGACAATCGCCCGGTCGCTGGAACCGCTTATCTGGATCATCGGAAAACCATTGACCGTGGCATGCGCTAGCGCGGTAAGACCATTAAGAAAACCGGGTGCGGACACCGTGACACAGATACCCGGCTTTTGCGTCATATAGCCGCTAATTGCTGCGGCGTAGCCCGCGGACTGCTCGTGGCGAAAACCGATATAGCGAATACCTTCCGCCTGCGCATGGCGCAGCAGATCGGTGACCGGAATACCGGCGACGCCATAAAGGGTATCAAAGCCATTTTTTTTCAATGCATCGACGATAATATGCATACCATCGGTTAGAATTTTTTCGTCCGACATGAGTAACTCCTGCTTCTGGACAGATTGAGCATGAATAAGGGCATCGGCCGACGCCCTCAGGCACATTATCTAAATCGCTTTGTTAGCGTGCATCTCCGCTATCTGCTCTGCGGAATAGCCCAGTTCTTTTAAGATCTGCTCAGTGTGTTCACCTAACAGCGGTGCCGCTTTAATTTCCGGGGTAAAGGCGGAGAATTTCATCGGGCAGCCGACGGTGAGGTATTTCCCTCTCAGCGGCTGTTCAACTTCGACGACGCTACCGCTTTGACGCAGCGACGGGTCTCGGGCGATTTCTTTCATGCTTAATACCGGCGCACAGGGAATATCATACTGCGTCAAATAGGCAACCATCTCATGCTTATCCATGGTCAGAGTAAATTTCTCGATTTCATCAAAGATATCGAAAATATGTGGCTGCCTGGCTTTTGCCGTATTATAGGCGGCATCTTCTGCCCATTCCGGTTTGCCTATCGCTTTAGCGGTATTTGCCCAGTTCTGTTCCTGAATAGTGAAATAAATATAGGCGTTAGGGTCAGTATCCCAACCTTTACATTTCAGTATCCAACCCGGCTGTCCGCCGCCGCCGGCATTCCCGCCGCGCGGAACCGCATCGCCGAATGTGCCGTTAGGGTACTGCGGGTACTCTTCCAGATAGCCGACTTTCTCAAGACGCTGCTGGTCACGTAATTTGACGCGACACAGATTCAGCACCGCATCCTGCATCGACATAGTCACGCGCTGACCGCGGCCGGTTTTTTCGCGCTGAAGCAGCGCAGCCAGCAGGCCAATCAGCAGGTGCATCCCTGTGTTGCTGTCGCCAAGCGCGGCGGAGCTGACCAGCGGTGGGCCGTCCCAGAAACCGGTAGTGGAAGCGGCTCCGCCCGCGGCCTGCGCCACGTTCTCATACGCCTTAACGTTAACGTATGGCGAGCAGTCGTCGAAGCCTTTGATCGAGCCAAAAATCAGGCGTGGGTTAATTTGTTGGATATGTTCCCAGGTAAATCCCATATGGTCGATGGCACCGGGGTGGAAGTTTTCGACTAAAATGTCCGCTTCACGAATTAATTTTTCCATCACCTCTTTCCCTTCAGCGGTTTTGGTATTTAATTCGATAGAGCGCTTGTTGCTATTAAGCATGGTGAAGTAAAGTGCATCGATATCAGGAATATCACGAAGCTGATTTCGGGTAACATCACCGACACCGGGACGTTCAATTTTAATAACATCAGCGCCAAACCACGCTAACATTTGAGTGCATGACGGGCCAGACTGTACGCCGGTGAAATCCAGAACTTTAATTCCTGCCAGTGGAGTGGTCATAAGAACATCCTCATTAAGAGTCTATTTTCTTTCCAGTGTCGATGAAAATTCGGCACCACTAAATTCATAATTGAATATTAAATTCATTCCATATACATACGATATCACTCTCATAAATATGTGCAAATCGCTGCCAATCTCATATATTTGTGAAAATGTCACAGGAGTGATTCAATGCCAAAAAATATATCAAATGCGTAATGCCAATAAAATAAATGGACAGTAAACGGTTAATTCGAACAGGTTCACCATTTTTCACACCGGACAAACGTTTTCCTTCATTAAGCAGCCCGGCTTTATGCCCACCTTCAACGCAATTGTAATCAACGGCCCACAATCGAACGATGAACGGCGTAAACCTGTGACGACAGGGGCTGCCATACATTACGGTGACAATTATCTCAGGCTGGACGTCACTAAAGCTGGCGTGTTTCCTGTAAAAAAACGTGGTTACGTTTAAAAAAAGTCGCGTTACCTTCTGAAAAAAGAGCCTTTAACAGCAGAGGCGCTTCTGTTGAAAAACACGCTATTTTTGGATGCTGACCCAGATGATCCTATCGCGATGTTGAGCCATCGCCGCTGTGAAAAAGTGAGAACTTTCTTATAAACTGGCGTCTCACACGTCTGTTTTGAACAAAAATTACCAACACTTACTGAGCGTGTACTGACAAAAACTGACGAATGATTTGCGCCAGATCAATTTCCTCCCCCGCTCCCCGCCTGGCTTTTGACCTGACAGGAAAGCAAGGGGCTGATAATTTTTTACAGAACGCGATAAAAACTTTACAATCGAATCTCAAAAGAAAATGATTCTCATAATCATTACTGTAATCTTTCACATTTGAGGGTTGGTTGATGTCTTCTGTTGGCAGAAACGCCGGTGCCGGTGCGTACACATCCGTAGTAAAACAGCGTTTAACCCTTTCACTTCTGGCGCTGGCCGTCCATACGCTGATACACCCCGCGAACGCCGCCGAACGGCCCGCAGCGGCTGTACCCCGCGACGGTTCGACGGATCTCGTGGTTACCGCTACGGCGGAAGACGCGGCCAACGAAGCGCAGGACTATCAGGTCCAGACCACCCGCTCCGGCACAAAAATGCTGCTGACGCCGCGCGATGTGCCGCAGTCGCTAAGCGTGGTAACCCGGCAGCGTCTCCTCGATCAAAACCTGCAATCGGTAGGCGAAGCGCTGGATAACGCTACCGGTATTTCAACCGAGATCATCGATTCGGAACGGTCCGCCTACTTCGCCAGAGGTTTCCAGATCAACAGTTATACCTATGACGATATCCCCACCTCTACCGGGGATGCCTGGAACTATGGCGATGCTACCGAGGACTCGGCGATTTACGACAGGATCGAGATCGTGCGCGGCGCCACCGGGCTGATGACCGGTGCGGGCAGTCCCGGCGCCTCGGTGAATATGGTCCGCAAACACGCCGACAGTAAAGAGGTCACCGGCAGTCTGACCACCGGCTACGGCAGCTGGAACAACCAGCGCTACGTCGGCGATTTTTCCACCCCCCTGAACCAGGATGGGACGGTCCGTGCCAGAGTGATTGCCGGATATCAGGATCAGGACAGTGGACTGGACCGCTACCACCGAAGCAAAAAATTCCTCTACGGCGTGCTGGATGCTGACGTTACCGACAGCACCACGCTCTCTTTAGGCTACGACTATCAGCAGACCAACACCGGCAATCCGACCTGGGGCGGCCTGCCGACCTGGTACAGCAACGGTTCGCGAACCCACTTTGACCGCAGCACCAACCCGTCAGCGGACTGGGCGCGTTACAGCATTGATTCGCGTAAGGTGTTTGCCAACCTGTCGCATGACTTTGACAACGGCTGGTCGCTGCGCGTGAACGCCACCCACGCGGAACAAACCTTCAACGATAAGCTGCTGTATGTGATGGGGTTCCCGAATATCGAGACCGGCGAAGGGCTGGAGGGCTTCGGCAGCAAGGATAGGGGTAAACGTAAGCTGGATTCCGTTGATACCTACGTCAGCGGGCCGTTTGAACTGGCCGGTCGCCAGCATGAGCTGATAGCCGGCGCCACCTACAGCCGCCAGCATAACGCCACGTTCAGCGCGGACGGTGCCCTGGACAGCGAACAGATGGGCAGCTTCAACGACTGGAACGGCAGCGTACAGCAGCCGCAATGGGGCGACTGGTATCAGAACGCCGATGACGTTGTCCGGCAGAAATCCGCCTGGGCCGCCGCCCGCCTTTCACTGGCCGATCCGCTGTCGCTGATCCTCGGCGCGCGCTACACCCAGTGGAGTACCGACGGTAGCAGCGGCAACGTCGGCAAAAATAATATGACGCCGTACGCGGGCCTGGTTTATGACATTGATGAGACCTGGTCGGCCTACGCCAGCTATACCTCTATTTTCCAGCCGCAGACCTATCGTGACCGCGACGGCCGCTATCTGTCCCCGGTGACCGGCAAAAACTATGAAACCGGCCTGAAGTCGGACTGGTACGACGGGCGACTCACGGCCACGTTTGCCCTCTTCCGTATTGAGCAGGAAAATGCGGCGCAGGCCGACGGCGATAACTTTGTTAACGGCTCAAGTGAGCAGGCCTACTACGCCACCAAAGGGGCGGTCAGTAAGGGCGCGGAGTTTGAGCTGAACGGCGCGGTAACCGACAACCTGCAAATGACCTTTGGTGCCACCCGCTACGTGGCAACGGATTCCGATGGGCGCTTCAACAGCAATATGCCGCAGACCTCTTTCAAGCTGTTCACCCGTTACCAGCTCCCGGCGCTGCGTGAGCTGACGGTCGGCGGCGGCGTAAACTGGCAGAACCGGACCTTCCAGGACGTCACCGGACCGGACGGCGAGGCGACCCGCGTTTACCAGAGTAGCTATCCGCTGGCGAGCCTGTTTGCCCGCTACCAGGTGAATAAGCAGATAGCGATACAGGCTAACGTCAACAACCTGTTTGACCGCACCTACTACTCGTGGCTGAGCGACTATGCCGTCTACGGCGCAGAGCGTAACTACTCCGTAAGCGCGTCTTATGCTTTCTGATGTTGATGCTTCCCGGCTAAGCGCCGGGAAGCAGGCCCCGGCTATCGATCTGCCGCGTCGCCGTCTGCTGACGGCGCTGGCGCTCAGCCCCCTGTTCAGCGCTTTTCCGCTGCTGGCCGCGCCCCCAGCCCGTATTATCGCCCTGGAGTGGCTGCCGCTGGAGATGCTGTTCGCCCTCGGTGTGACGCCGCTGGCCGCCGCCGATACCGTCGATTACCGCAGCTGGGTGGGTGAGCCGGTGCTGCCGGACAGCGTGCTGGACGTTGGCCGCCGCGCTGAGCCGAACCTGGAATATATTGCGGAACTGAACCCCGACCTGCTGCTCTATTCCGAGGGGTACGGCCCCCGTGCCGCCCAGTTGAACGCCCTCGCGCCGTCGATGTCCTTCAGCTTTACCGGCGAACGGGGACCGCTGCACACTGTCAGCGACGGCCTGATTCGGCTGGCCGGGCGGCTGGAAAAAACAGAGGTAGCCCGGACGCATCTGACGCGGGTTGACCAGCGGTTTGCCGCCGCCCGTGCGCGGCTTTCCGGGTTCCGGCGGCAGCCGCTGCTGGTGTTTACTCTGGTGGACGATCGCCACGCCGTGATCCTGGGAACAAACAGTCTGTTTGGCAACGTGATGGACCGGCTGGGAATAGAAAATGCCTGGCAGGAGGGGGATAACGACTGGGGGACGGCAACGGTGGGTATTGAGCGGCTGGCTACCCTGCCGCCGCTGCGGGCTGTATGCCTCGACCACGGTGATGCGGCAATCAGAAACCGCGTCGCCAGTACTGCGCTGTGGCGGGCAATCCCGTTCGTCAGCCAGAACCAGCTACGCGTCGTTCCCACCGTCTGGATCTTTGGAGCCACCCTTGCCGCTTTACGGTTTTGTCGAACGTTAGAGGAACTGGAAAAGCAATGGTAAGAACATCGCCCCTCGCCGCAGCTCTGCTGCCGCTGGCAGTCCTCACCGCGCTGGCGCTGACGCTCTACAATGCGCAGCAGGTTTTGCCCTGGCGATTCTGGCTTGCTGCCCTCACTCATCCTGACGTCGGCGGTATCGATCGGATCCTGTTTTACTACAGCACGCTGCCGCGCCTCTGCATCTCACTGCTGACCGGAGCCGGGCTGGGGCTGGCCGGCGTTCTGTTTCAGCAGGTGCTGCGAAATCCGCTGGCGGAACCGGCGACGCTCGGGGTTGCCAGCGGTGCGCAGCTGGGCGTGACGCTGGCCAGCCTCGGCATTCTGCCGGGTGGCGAAATGGCGCAGCCGGTGGCGGCGCTGCTCGGGGCCACGGCGGTCGGGCTGGCCGTATTTGGTACGGCGTGGGGCAAACGCCTCTCTCCGGTGACCCTGATCCTTGCCGGACTGGTGCTCAGTCTTTATTGCAGCGCCGTCAGCAGCCTGCTGGCGCTGTTCCACTATCAGGATCTGCAAAGCCTGTTTCTGTGGAGCAGCGGTTCGCTAAACCAGCAGGACTGGCATCAGGTCAGCTGGCTGTTGCCGAGGTTGATTGCCGCCCTGCTGCTGGCTCTGCTGCTGATTCGCCCGCTTACCCTGCTGGGCGTGGACGATGACGTCTCGCGTAATCTGGGTCTGGGCCTGACGGCGGTCAGACTGATGGCGCTGGGGCTGGCCATTGTACTCAGTGCCGTGCTGGTCAGCGCCGTCGGAGTGATCGGCTTTATCGGCCTGTTTGCGCCGCTGCTGGCCCGACTGCTCGGCGCCCGGCGTCTGACGCAGCGCCTGCTGCTGGCCCCGCTGGTTGGAGCGGTACTGCTGTGGCTTTCCGATCAGTCAATGATAGCGCTGGCGCAGGTGTGGCAGGAGGTGCCAACCGGCGCGGCAACCGCGCTGATCGGCGCACCGATCCTGCTGTGGCTGCTGCCGCGCCTGCGCCACGCGGCGACACCGGCCACGTCCGGCACGGCGAATGTACGGGCTGAGCGAACCTATCCCTGGCGATGGGTCGCTTTTGCCGCCGTCCTGCTGCTACTGATGCTGGCACTGGTGCTGCTCGTCGGCAGAAACAGCCACGGCCTGAGCTGGGCAGGCGATCATCTTGCGCAGGTCCTGCCGTGGCGCTGGCCGCGAACCCTGGCTGCGCTAAGTGCCGGCGTGATGCTCGCCGCCGCCGGAACCCTGATCCAGAAGCTGACCGCCAACGTGATGGGCAGCCCGGAAGTGCTGGGCATCAGCGCCGGGGCAGCGGCGGCAACCATCGTCGTGATGTTCGTGCTACCCGCCGCCGGATTTAGCGCCCTGCTGTATGCCGGAAGCGGCGGCGCGGCGCTCACGCTGGCGGCCATTTTACTGGTGGCAGGCAGACAGCATTTTTCCAGCCAGCGCCTGCTGCTGGCCGGAATTGGCATCGGTACGCTGTTCTCAGCGCTGATTACCCTGCTGCTGGCCAGCGGCGATCCGCGGCTCGGCAACCTGCTGAGCTGGATTTCCGGCTCCACCTACGGCGTTGAGCCGGCGCAGGCGATCTCCAGCCTGCTGCTGGCCGCCGTCCTGCTGGCGCTGATGCCGCTTTGCCGCCGCTGGCTGGCGATGCTGCCGTTAGGAAGTGCAACGGTCAACTCTCTCGGCGTGCCGCTCAGGCGCGCACGGCTGATGCTGCTGCTGCTTGCCGCGGTGCTGACCGCCGGTGCCACGCTGACGGTCGGGCCGCTCAGCTTTATCGGGCTGATGTCGCCGCATATGGCAAGAATGATGGGATTCCGCCGCGCGATGCCGCAGCTGATGATGGCATCGCTGATCGGCGGCGGCCTGATGCTGACGGCCGACTGGTGCGGCCGCATAGTGATGTTTCCAAATCAAATCCCGGCGGGCCTGTTAACCACCTTTATTGGTGCGCCCTACTTTATTTTCTTACTGCGTCAGCAGGCGAAGGGGCGCGCTTAGTCGGTTCATACCGGATAGCGGATGAGTAAAAGAGGCGTTTTTCAGACGCACAACAGGGCGCGAATCAGGCTTTTTTGTGCGTTTAATCGTCTTCTCCTGACAATTTTCAGTACATTTTATAGCCAGTTGTGGCTGATATTATTCACTTTTATCTTACCTACGCCGTTTTCAGCCTATTTAAGGCACCGCTTTTCCCATTCACGCGCTTTACTTTGTGAAATTTTATGCGTAGCGAGCTTTAAGCTAATCGTGCGAATGATGACTGCGGCTCAAATTAACAACGCATTGATTAGTATAGGAAAAACATAAGCATAACTAATTAAAATTAATCATTGAGTAGCAGCTTAAAATGGCCTATATTGGCCGCGTTTTTTCACAGTAGTTAACTTTTCATTCATTTATTCAACTGTGCTGTTATGAAACACACGGTTGTAGGAGAGATATGATGACGGATAAAGTCCGTATTGATACTTTCGGTGCAGATTCATTAAAAGGAAACAATGAAACCTATTTGGCGCGCCAGGCTGAATTTGAGTCAAATGTCAGGAGCTATCCACGTAAACTGCCGTTCGCAATAGCCAAGGCAGAGGGCGTATGGATTACGGATGTTGAGAATAATCAATATCTTGACTGCCTGGCCGGTGCGGGAACTCTGGCGCTGGGACATAACCATCCTGATATCCTGCAAAGCATCCAAAATGTCATTACCAGCGGCTTGCCGTTACATACACTCGATCTGACCACGCCGTTGAAAGACAGCTTCTCAGAATATCTGCTCTCATTACTGCCGGGTCAGGGTAAAGAGTACTGCCTGCAATTCACCGGTCCTTCCGGCGCTGACGCCGTTGAAGCCGCGCTGAAGCTGGCGAAAAAAGTGACCGGTCGTTCCGGCGTGATCAGCTTCTCCGGCGGCTACCACGGTATGACCCACGGCGCGCTGGCGGTAACCGGCAACCTGTCGCCGAAAGAAGCCGTTAACGGCATGATGCCGGAAGTGCAGTTTATGCCTTATCCGCATCAGTACCGCTGCCCGCTGGGTATCGGCGGCGAAGCGGGCGTTAAAGCTCTGACCTACTACTTTGACAACTTGATCAACGACGTTGAAAGCGGCGTGCGTAAACCTGCGGCGGTCATTCTTGAAGCCGTTCAGGGTGAAGGCGGCGTGAACCCGGCCCCGGCCGAGTGGCTACAGCGCATCCGTAAGGTGACCCGTGAGCACGGCATCCTGCTGATTATTGACGAAGTTCAGGCTGGTTTCGCCCGTACAGGCAAACTGTTTGCCTTCGAGCACGCCGGAATTGAGCCGGACATCATCGTGATGTCTAAAGCCGTCGGCGGCGGTCTGCCGCTGGCCGTGCTGGGTATCAAGAAAGAATTCGATGCCTGGTCACCTGGCCACCACACCGGTACGTTCCGCGGTAACCAGCTGGCGATGGCAACCGGCCTGACCACGCTGAAGCACCTGAAAGAAAATAACATCGCGGAAAAAGTTGCCGCTCAGGGCGAATGGCTGAAGGGCAAGCTGACTGCAATGCAGCAGCGCTACCCGGTGCTTGGCCACATTCGCGGACTGGGCATGATGATCGGTATTGAGATCGTTAAGCCCGGCGAAGCGCAGGATCATATGGGCTGCTACCCGGCCGACGGCGCACTTTCCGCGCTGTTGCAGAAAAAATGCTTCGAAAATGGCCTGATCCTGGAACGCGGTGGCCGTGACGGTTGCGTGCTGCGCCTGTTGCCTTCTCTGCTGATCAGCAACCAGGAACTGGAAATCTTCCTGGATAAATTTGAAAACGCCCTGCTGTCAAGCGGCGTAAAACCGGTCTGAATGGAGTGAATTCGATGTCCAGGTTAAACCCGATTCTGGCTGGCTCAGCGCACAGCATTGAAGCCTACCAGCAGGCGATTGCCCAGAGCAGCGAGGCGGTAGCACAGTGGCTGCAACAGCCTGAAATGTATCAGGGCAAAACCGTTGCGGAACTGCGCGAACGTATCAAGCTTGACTTCAATCCGCAGGGGCTGGGTAACCAGGCTGCCATTGAGCGCGCAGTGGAGTACTTCCTGATGGACAGCCTGGCTGTCCATCATCCGCAGTGCGTGGCGCATCTGCACTGCCCGAGCCTGGTGATAAGCCAGGCGGCTGAAGTGCTGATTAACGCCACTAACCAGAGCATGGACTCCTGGGATCAAAGCCCGTCAGCGACCATCATCGAGATGAAGCTGATCGAGTGGCTGCGCACCCAGGTGGGCTATCAGTCCGGCGACGCGGGCGTATTCACCAGCGGCGGCACCCAGAGTAATCTGATGGGCCTGATGCTGGCGCGTGATGCTTTCTTCGCGCGTCAGGGGCACTCGATTCAGCAGGACGGGCTGGTTGGCAACCTGAAAAAGGTTAAAGTTCTCTGTTCCGAGCACGCGCACTTCTCCGTGCAGAAGAACATGGCGTTACTTGGCCTCGGCTATCAGTCGGTTACGCTGGTGAAAACCGACCGTTTCTCCCGCATGGACATCAACGACCTGACGGAGAAACTGGCGCAGGCGGAAGCCAACGGTGAACAGATCCTGGCTATCGTCGCCACCGCAGGCACCACCGATGCGGGCGCAATCGACCCGCTGCGGGCGATTGCGGAACTGGCGGCAGAGCGCCAGATCTGGGTACACGTTGATGCGGCCTGGGGCGGCGCGCTGCTGCTTTCTGAGAAATACCGTCACTACCTGGACGGCCTTGCACTGGTGGATTCCGTCACCCTGGACTTCCACAAACAGTTCTTCCAGACCATCAGCTGCGGCGCGTTCCTGCTGAAAGAAGCCCGTCACTACGAGCTGATGCGCTACCAGGCGGCCTACCTGAACTCCGAATTTGACGAAGCGCAGGGCGTGCCGAATCTGGTGTCGAAGTCGCTGCAAACCACCCGCCGTTTCGATGCGCTAAAACTGTGGATGGGTCTGGAGGCGCTGGGCCAGAAACAGTACGCCGCGATCATCGATAGCGGGGTGACTCTGGCCCAGGACGTTGCACGCTACGTGGACGAGCAGCCGCTGCTGGAATTAGTGATGGAACCCCAGCTGGCCAGCGTGCTGTTCCGTTTCCGCACCCCGCAGCTGTCGGACGCGGGCGATGCCGCCCTCGCGCTGTTTAACCAGAAGATTGGTGATGCGCTGCTGGAGTCAGGCCGGGCAAACGTGGGTGTGACCGAAGCGAACGGTGTAACCTGCCTGAAGCTGACGCTGCTGAATCCGACGGTCAGCCTGGAGGACATCAAAATCCTGCTGGCGCTGGTAGAGAAAACCGCTGAGGGACTGGCGGCATAATTTACCGCCCGTTTCAGGGACTTAACGTAAAGCCGGTGGCAGATAATGTCACCGGCTTTTTTGTTTCTATCCGGCAAGGAGCTTGATAGCATACTGTTCTCTGGAGTATTCCCGTTCTTTAATCGCTAGCAAGGAGTGAGTCATGCGTATTTTAGTTGTCGGAGCCGGTGCGACCGGTGGTTACTTTGGTGGTCGGCTGGCTTTGGCCGGGCGCGATGTCACCTTTTTGCTGCGCGAGCGCCGCCAGCAGCAGCTGAAAAAAAACGGGCTTGTTCTGCAAACCCCGCAGGGAAAGGAAACGCTGCAACCCGCCACCGTTCTCGCCAGTGAAATCAACGGTCCGTACGATCTGATTATCATGACGGTCAAAAGCTTTGGTCTGACGCAGGCGATTGAAGATATTGCGCCGGCCGTGGGGCCTCAGACGCTAATTCTGCCGGTTCTCAACGGTATGCGGCACGTCGACCTGCTGCGTAAACGCTTCAGCGACCGCCAGGTCATCGGTGGCCTGTGTAAAATTAACGCCACGCTGGGCGACCAGGGCGAGGTTATCCAGCTGACGCCGCTGCACCAGCTCTACTATGGCGCGCTGGACGGAAACAATGACGACCGGCTGCATCAGCTGAATGCGTGTCTGAGCGACTGCGGTTTCGAAACCTTCCTTTGTGAGGATATTTATGCCGACCTGTGGGAAAAATGGCTGCTGCTCAGCACACTGGGTGCCGTAACCTGTCTGGCTCGCGGCGATACCCGCCAGGTGATGGCCTCCAGCGGAGGCGAAACCCTGCTGCACGGACTGTTCAGCGAGGTGCTGAGCACCCTCACTGCCGAAGGCTACCGTCAGCGTCCGGCGAATACGGCGGGTGTGTATGCCTGGCTCAGTAACCCGCAGACGCCCCTGACCTCCTCGATGTACCGTGATATGGTGCAGGGTTATGATATTGAGGCCGAACAGATTATTGGCGATCTGGTGCAGCGTGCGGAACGTCATCGGATTGCCACCCCGCTATTAAACGCGGTCTGGGTTCATCTCCAGGTCTATTTACAGCAGCGTCACGCATAAACTTTGGGAGCAGGCAGGTGACAGATTTCAACACTCTCGTCGATCATGGTATCGACTACCCGCAGTTCGTCAGCCAGGGCACCGATGAGCAGATCCAGCATCTTCGGCGCGAACAGGCAAAAACTGAACGTGAGGACTTTATCTCCCCGCGGCTCAGGGCTGAAATCGATCGACTGGACGGCAGCTACACGCTGCTGGTTGCCGCAGAAATGTGGTGTCCGGACTGCCTGCGTAACGTGCCCGCACTCCAGGCGCTGTGCCGTGCGGCGAATATGCGCATGAAGATTATTACCCGTGAACAGGCCACGCCGCTGTTTGAACAGCGCTTTAACGTCGAAAAAGTCAAAATTCCGTTTGTGGCGATCCTCAACGCAGAACTGGAGCCGATTGGCACCTTTATTGAACGCCCGCTGTCGGTACAGAACGCGGGTGAAGACGCCCTTCTCGCCTATAAACAGGGAGAGCGGCTGATCGATACGGTGGAGGAAGTTATCGCCGTTATCCACCGGCGTAGTCGGGTCTGACGATGGACGGTGCAGCGATCCACAAAGCCGCCATTGCCGCCGCCGAACTTCTGCCCGGTTCCGAATGCTGTTACCCGTTTGGTCCGGAGTATCAGGTATTCAAAGTGTCCGGTAAGGTCTTTTTGCTGCTCAGCGATCTACGCGGTGAGCCTATCGTGACGGTAAAATGTCAGCCGGAGCAGGGTGAACTGCATCGGGCAATCTATTCATCGATTCGCCCCGGCTATCATATGAATAAACGTCACTGGATAACCGTCTATCCCGGCCAAGAGTTAACGGCCGGGCTGATAGAGCAGCTGGTCAATGATTCCTGGCAGCAGGTGCTAAACGGCATACCTCAATACAAACGACCGCGTTATTGATATCGTGCGCCCACTCGGGGGCGCCGAACCGCCTCATTCAGCCTTTCTTAACACGCGTACGTTGGAAGCAGGAAATTTTTCCAACTTTGTCGCCGGTCGTACCGGTCTGCGCACCAGTTCCCCGCCGCAGTTCGGGCATTTCCCGTGCAGGTGCGTCTGCGCGCAGTCGCGGCAAAAGGTGCATTCAAAAGAGCAGATGACGGCATCCTGCGAATCCGGCGGCAGATCGGTATCGCAGTATTCACAGCCCGGTCGTAGTTCAAGCATTCGTATACTCCTATAGTGTTTTGCCCAGCATACAATCCCCCGTTCGGCGGATGAAGACCAAAAACGGACAGCAGATGAACAAATCCGGACAACCACCGGGGATGACACGGCACGCGTGGCCGGAGTATGATCCCTGCGCCGTCATTTTGCCGTGACCCCTGTCCGGCCGCCTTTAATGGAAATGGAGCCACCCATGTCATCACTGCGTCTGCTGCTGTCCGAATCTTACGATCCCTGGTTTAATCTTGCCGTTGAGGAGTGCATTTTTCGCCAGATGCCCGCCACGCAGCGGGTACTTTTCCTCTGGCGCAATGCGGAAACGGTGGTGATTGGCCGGGCGCAGAATGCCTGGAAGGAGTGCAACACCCGGCGGATGGAAGAGGACGGCATACGCCTTGCCCGGCGCAGCAGCGGCGGCGGCGCGGTTTTTCACGATCTCGGCAACTGCTGCTTTACCTTTATGGCCGGAAAGCCGGAATATGATAAAAGCGTTTCAACCGGCATCATTCTGCACGCACTTGACGCGCTGGGCGTCTCGGCTGAAGCATCCGGCCGTAACGATCTGGTGGTGAACACCGCCGACGGTCAGCGCAAGATCTCGGGCTCTGCCTATCGCGAAACCCGCGACAGAGGCTTTCATCACGGCACGCTGCTGCTTAACGCCGATCTTAGCCGGCTGGCCGACTATCTGAATCCGGATGTCAAAAAGCTCCAGGCAAAAGGCATTACTTCGGTGCGATCGCGCGTGGCCAATCTTCAGGAGCTTCAGCCGGATATTAGCTTTGAAAAAATTAGTGACGCTGTCACAAAATCTTTCTTTGATCACTACGGGGAACGCTGCGAACCGGAGCGTATCTCCCCTTCCGCATTCCCCGACCTGCCGGGCTTTGCTGAAACGTTTGCGCGTCAAAGCAGCTGGGAGTGGAACTTTGGCCAGGCCCCCGATTTTGCCCATCAGCTGGATACCCGTTTTACGTGGGGCGGAGTCGAAATTCACCTCGACGTTGAGCGTGGTGTTATCCAGCGCTGCCGTATTTACACCGACAGCCTGAACCCCGCGCCGCTGGAAAGTCTGCAAAAGATGCTTGAGGGAGAGAAATATCAGCCGCAGGCGATCCCGCCGCTGGCGGAACGGCTGATCGCCGCGTATTCGGAGCAGCGGGAGGAAATCCTTCAGCTGGCGCAGTGGCTGGAGGCCAGCGTCCGCTGACGTCCAGGTATCAGAAAATTCGATCGGCCTTCGCCGCGTCGTACCACTGGCGGAACTCCTCCAGCAGCAGATCGTAGAGCCGTTCAGAGGACATACTGGCGAAATCATCAATGGCGAAGAAGTTGGTGTTATCAACGCGTCGATCGCTAAAGTTATCCAGATTTTCCAGGATGCCGTAGTTGCTGCCGCCGAGCCCGACGAATTTCCAGAAAATGGGATAATTTGCCGAGCGGCGGATGGCCTCTTTAATCTGCCGGGTTTTACTGATGCCGCCGTCGGTGATAAACACCACGTACACCGGCAGATCGCTGTGCCTGAAAGTATCAACGATCTCTTCCATGACCGGCGGTTCATTATTGGTGCCGCCCAGCCCCGGCAACAGCTCAAGCCAGCCGCGTTTGCTGCTGCTGCGAATAACCTCAATATACCCGTCAAGGTTATCGAGTGTGACATCAGGATATTTCGCGTGCCGCTCGGCGAAACCCCAGACATCCATTGCGCCGTCGTCGTCAAACTGCACCGCCAGCACCGCGATCCTGTCCAGCACGGCCTGCACGTTCCCACGCTTAAACTGCTGCGTCATTGAGCCCGAAGCATCCAGCACAAAAGCGACCCGGGCCTGAATGTCGTTCAGCCGGTGTTTGCTCAGGCTGATCGTCGCATTTTTCGCCAGGCTGACCAGCCGGGGGGCCTTTTCCGCCAGTTTCTTTTCCAGGCTGACGGTTGGCGTTGGCGTTGGCGTTGGCGTTGGCGTTGGCGTTGGCGTTGGCGTTGGCGCGGAGGATGCGGCGGCTGGGCTGGCGACGTCAACCCCGTAATTTCGCGCCAGCGGCTCCAGCCCGCCGTTAAATCCCTGCCCCAGCGCGCGCAGCTTCCAGTTTCCGCCGTGGCGATAGATCTCTGCAACGATAAGCGCTTTCTCGGTACGGCCGCGGGTTTCCGGTTCAAAAGAGGCAACTCCCGGCACCGTCAGGCGCAGGCTGCTCAGCCCGGCCACTGAATCCGCACCGTCAATCACCAGCGCCAGGGCAATTTTACTCACCGTTGGCGCAATCAGGCTCAGGTCAACGCTGACCGAACTGCCCTGCGCTTCCGTCCCCAGTACAACGCTGCGGTTTGGGGTAGACGGCTGGTTATAAAAGATAAAGTCGCTGTCACCACCGACTTTTCCGGCGGCATCAAGCAGGAAAAGAACCGTGTCGGTGTCCCCTTTAAAGCCCGGTGCCGGTGGATAATGGAGTGTGAGGGTTAACCGCGAAGTATTAAGAACCAGATTCTGACCCGACTGAATAAGCATAAAACAGCTCCTTTGTTAAATGATGCGCCGCCACGACCGGCCGTACAAAACGGAGGATAAAAAAAACCCCGGACGCGCCGGGGTTATCAGGGTGTGAACTATCAGATATTCACGCCGTGCTGGGAAGCCAGTGCGGACAGACCACCGGCAAAGCCCTGACCTACTGCTTTGAACTTCCACTCTGCGCCGTGACGGTACAGTTCGCCGAAGATCATCGCGGTTTCGGTAGACGCATCTTCAGACAGATCGAAACGGGCAATTTCGCTGCCGTTGTCGTTGTTGTAGATACGCATAAAGCTGTTGCTGACCATACCAAAGTTCTGCTTGCGCGCTTCCGCATCGTAGATGGTGACCGAGAAGACCAGCTTTTTCACATCGGCTGGAATTTTGTTCAGCTCGATTTTAACCTGCTCATCGTCGCCATCACCCGCACCGGTGCGGTTGTCGCCCTGGTGCTCAACGGAACCGCAGCTGCTCAGCTTGTTGTTGAAGAAAATAAAGCCGCTGTCGCTCAGCACTTTACCGTCTTCTCCCACCATGAACACCGACGCATCCAGGTCAAAATCCTGGCCATCTGTCACGCGCGCATCCCAACCCAGACCCGCCATGGCAATATTCATGGTTGGGGCTTCTTTGGTGAGAGATACGTTACCGCCTTTTACGAGAGAAACTGCCATTTTAAAGCTCCTGCTGATAATGGGTGAGTCGGGCAGCGTTGGGCTGCCCGGTTAACAGTAAGACTTAAGCGATCAGGATGCGTTGATACCGTACTGCGCACAGACGGAAGCCAGTCCGCCCGCATAGCCCTGGCCGACCGCGCGGAATTTCCACTCGGCGCCGTGACGGTACAGTTCACCGAACAGCATTGCGGTTTCGGTAGAGGCATCTTCAGTCAGGTCATAGCGGGCAACTTCGGTCTGGTTATCATCATTCACCAGGCGGATAAAAGCACCGGAAACCTGACCAAAGCTCTGGCGACGCGCCTGAGCATCATGGATGGTGACCACGAAAACGATTTTATCCACGTCCGCAGGAATCAGATCCAGTTTGATTTTCAGTGACTCATCGTCACCGTCGCCTTCGCCGGTACGGTTATCACCGGTATGGCTTACGGAGCCGTCGGTTGATGTCAGATTATTGTAGAAAATGAAGTCAGCATCGCCACGAACTTTACCGGTGGACGCCAGCAGAAACGCAGACGCATCCAGGTCGAAGTCCTGACCATCGGTAGAACGTGCATCCCAGCCCAGACCAATCAGTACATTCTTCATGGTAGGTGCTGCTTTACTCAAGGATACGTTGCCGCCTTTGGATAAAGAAACGCTCATTATATTTTCCTCATAATTAAGTTTTCGAATTCGTTTTCAGAGCAGGGATTACGTCCCTTACTTTCCCTCAGCTTCGGGTTTTCCCGGGAACATCACGCTAAGGATAATCCCTATCGCCAGCACGCCCAGAACCACAAACAGGCTGGTCGTAGCCGAGATACTGAAGCCGTGGTGCCAGATATGGTCGGTCGCATTCAGGCCCAGCTTCGCCGCGATAAAGAACAGCAGAACAATAACCGCCTTCTCAAGATGTACCAGATACTGTTTTAACGCTTCCAGTACAAAGTACAAAGTACGCAGACCAAGGATAGCGAACATCATGGCACTGTACACGATCAGCGGTTCACGGCTGACGGCGATGATAGCGGGCACCGAGTCAAAGGCAAACATCACGTCGGACAGTTCAACCACCGCCACACACAGGAACAGCGGAGTGGCGTATCGCCAAGCCTTCGCACCGCGACCGATGGTAACATCTTTGTTTTCCGGCTTCGCCAGCTCCGCATCGACTTCCTGCTGGCTGAGTACAAAGGCGTTGCCTCTGATTTTTGGCCAAATCGGGAAGAAGCGCTTCACCATGCGATAAGCCAGGTGCTGGGAGTAGTCTTCAATTTCGTCGCTGTCGTCACCGCTTTTCAGCATCATTACGGCGGTCCAGGCCACAATCAGGGCAAAGACGATTTCGACGTACGGGCCAAGGCTAAGCAGCCCGGTCCCTATCGCCACGAAGATCCCCCTGAAGACGATAGCACCGATGATCCCCCAGTACAGCACGCGGTGACGGTAGCGATCCGGCACGGCAAACCAGGAGAAGATAGCCATCATCACGAACAGGTTATCAACGGACAGCACTTTCTCCAGCGCATAACCGGTTACAAACAGGCTGGCTACTTCCGCACCGTGGTGTACATACAGGAAGCCTGCGAAGCCCATCGCAACGGCTACCCAGAAAACAGACCACAGCGCAGCACTTTTCAGTGAGATAGGCTGATCGCCACGGTGCATGAACAGGTCAATAAGAATGGCGCCGATAGACAGCACTACAAAAACAATTACCGTCTCTGTCGGAAAGCCGATATGCGTGGATACCATAGTTAACCCTTAAAGATAGAACATCAGAGGCCGAATTCAGCCGGTTCAAAGCCGAGCGCAATAGCAATCTCGCGTACGGCTTTTTGCTCATCTGGATCAAAGTTGCCGTCGCTTTTCGCTACCGCAATGCCGACGCGCAGCGCCAGCTGAGCCGCTTCAGGCTGATCTTTGAGAGCCAGGATGTACTTCATGGTTTCACCCTTTCCGATTTCAATGTCGAAATCAAAGCTGGTCACCAGTTTATTGAAGAAATCGATAACTTCATTTGTTTCAAAGACTTTCAGCTCATCAGAGGCACGCAGAAAACCAATCATTTTCTGTTTTTCTTCTGAGCTGACTCCATCGCTGGCAACCGAAATACGTGCGCAAACGGCGACGGTTCCCTGCATGAATTTTTTGTTTTTGAAGCGCCCAACCTGCTTAGTCAACTCATCGCGGCCGGAATTAAACGCCCCTTTAACCTTGTTAAAAAAACTCATCGCTACTGTCCTCTGTGAAGTATTATTTGGAACCTGCTTTCCAGCGAAAGCCCCATCCGAAGGCTTCATCCATATCTGAATGTCCCTTAAAGAACTGGTTGATACGCTCAACTTTGATGCTGCCGTTCTCATTAACCAGACGCGCAATCGCACACATATTGCGGCGATCCTGACCTTCCGTCAGACGCGTTTCAATCGGCGGCTGATCCGGGATATGCAGCGTGACCACGCCGTCGGTTTTATCCCAGCTTGGCGCGCCTTCATAAATAAAGGCGTAAATCAGCACTTCGCGAATATGCTTCCACTCACGGCCGTTAATGTGCATCCACTCACCGTCGCTGACGGCACCCGTACGATCGTCGCCTTTCAGATGCACAAAAGGTTCCGAGTTGAACGAGCCGAAGGTGTTGCCCAACGCCTGAATCACCCCTTTGCTGCCGTCGTTCAGCGCCACAAAGGCACCGAGGTCCAGATCCACACCCTTATTACCGCCGAACAGTGAACGCAGCCCGCCTGAAGACGCCGGGGCACGGTGCCAGTTGAGGTTGATGCGGATCTCGCCAAAGTTATCGCGCTTGGTCAGACTGATAGCCGGTTTTTCTTTGGTCAGCGTCACCTTGCTCAGACTGATTTTATTCGCCGGAGCCGGTGAAGACGCCGGCGCTGGTGCTGGAGCTGGAGCTGGAGCTGCCGTTGGCGTTGGCGTTGGCGCTGGATTGTCGGCGATGTTAACGCCAAAATGTTCAGCCAGCGGTTTCAGACCGCCGTTAAACCCCTGAGCGATAAAACGGAACTTCCACTCTGCGTTACGGCGATAAAGCTCGCCCAGGATCAGCGCGGCTTCTTTCCGTCCGTTCAAGTCAACGCTGCCGTTCAGCAGTACGTCACTACCGGATTCAACCTGAATCGCCAGTTTCTGAAGTCCGGATACGGTTTGAATCCCGTCACAGGCAACAGTAAAGGCCACTTTCTGTACGCTGGCGTGCAGACGGCTGAGATCAACCGAGAAAGAGGAGGTGTTGCCCTGCGCGCTGAGGCTGATGGTACGGTCATCGTTCTGCGTCTGACCGTAAAACACCATATCGGCATCGCCCATTACCTTGCCATTTTCAAACAGGCGGAAGGCAGAGGCATCAACCGGCGCACCGGATACCACCCGAATAGTCAGCGGCTGAGCGGGAACGGGGGCATTGCCCCCCGGCGTCATATTCATTAGCGCACCACTGCGGCAACGATGTCGCTGTGCATCGCATCAATAGTCCGTCCGCTGCACGCTTTACCCAGCGCGGTGAAGTCCCACTGGCCGCCGTTGCGGTGCAGTGAAGCGATAACGATACCGGTATGTGCGCCCTGTTCAGTCAGCTGATAGCGCGCCAGCTCTTTGCCGCCCTGATCCACTACGCGGCAAAACGCGTTTTCCACGTCGTTAAATGACTGGCCGCGGAAGCTGTTGACCGTAAAGGCCAGGTACTCGACAGCTGCCGGCAGACGGGAGAGTTCAACGTTGATCACTTCGTCGTCGCCATCGCCTTCACCGGTAAGGTTATCACCGCTGTGAACGACCGCGCCGCAGGACGATTTTAATTTACGGAACCAGATGGTATCGATCTCGTTACCTGATTTATCCAGCAATACGCAGCCTGCATCCAGGTCAATAGCATCGCTGCCACCGCCAAAAAGCTTACCAAACATGCCCTTCTTTTTAATTGGATCCCAGCCCAGGCCGAAATGCAGTTTATCGATAGAGGAAGACTGTTTGCTCAGCGATACAGTCTGGTTCTTGCTTAATGAAACCATGGTGATAATTCCTTAAGGTAAGTAATGAAAAAGGCGACAAACTTTAACGTCACAATCCATGAGATAAAAATCATATCATGATGATGTTCTTGCACAACAATCTTTTTTCACCTTCGCAACCAAATTTAGCTAAATCGATGATATTAGATTATTTTTTAGATGTATTTTTCTGATAAAAATTAAGTAAATTCGGCTATATTTACACTTCTTTAGACAAAAATAACACGGCTTTACGATAATCATAATATGATTGACAACGACCTTTGCGCTACCTACACTCAAAGCGACTTCTAACGCCACTTTGCCCAAACCGGACCCTCAAAACGATGACAATGAACATTTGGCTGATGGAGGGATTATCCTCCCAACGGGATATCATCCAGGGCATCACCGCGATGGCGAAGACGTCGCAGCAGGCGATTTCTGTTTTTGCCTCCCACCGTCATAGTCGTAACGAAATTCTTTCCCAGGCCGATGTTGCGCTGATTGAGCCATTAAGTGACGAGGCGCGCCTGCCGTATATTCTGTCGCGGGTAGCGCAGCATCATATTCAGGTCATCCACACCGGGCGAAACGCCCACTGGTTCGAATCACACCGCGCGGCGATAGAAGCCAGCGGTGTCAGCTTAACCACCGGCGCAACCTGTACCGACGCGCTCGATCTGGCCGATGATAAGGTGCGTTTTGCCGCAGAAATGGCGCGGCGCGGCCTGCCCGTTGTCCCCTCTCTGCGCGTTGACTCCGCGCAGCAGCTGCGCCAGCTGCTGGCCGACTCGCCGTTTGGCGACCTGCCGCTGTGTGTAAAACCGGTTACGGGCATTTATGGCATGGGATTCTGGCGTTTTGATGACGCCGCCGCGCCGATGGCGGCCTTTACTCATCCCGACAGCCGTCGGGTCAATCCGCGCTACTATCTGCACGCGCTGGAGGCCGCCGAAAGTTTTGAGCCGCTGGTCCTGATGCCCTGGCTGCCGGGGCCGGAATATTCCGTGGATATGCTGGTTGAGAAAGGATCGGTGCTGGCCGCCGTTGCGCGCAGGAAAGACGGTGCGCTACAGCACTTGGAAAACAGCGGCGAAGCCTTTGAGCTGGGCCGTGCCTGCGCCGAAGCGATGGCGGCCGATGGGCTTGTTAATGTTCAGACCCGCCACGATGCCAGCGGTAAGCCGCTGCTGTTGGAAATTAATATGCGGCCGTCCGGCGGGATCGGCTATACCCGTCATAGCGGCGTTAATCTCCCCGGCCTGTTTGCGATGCGTCGGCTGGGACTGATGACCGGGCAGCAGATCCGGGAGACGGCCAGCCGGTCCTTCTCTCCGGCAACGGTCCGTTCGATGACCGACGTTATCCGCTATCAACCGCTCACTAATCTGATCCCATAAGGAATGCGCGTATGACCGCAACCCCTCTCCCGCTGTGGCGGAAAACTCTGACCTGCGGCACGCTGAGCGTAACGCCTGACGCCGGCACCATTCCGCTTGACGATCTGTTTGACGTAGCGGAACGCCGCAATCCTAAGCGGGCCTTTCTGTTTGTCAGTAAAGTCCTCGGCCGCCACATTCCGGTCAGCCCGGCAACGATGCGCAACGTTTATCGTCAGCTTGCCGACCAATTCCCCCCGCTGTCTCAAGGCCCGGTGCTGTTTATCGGCATGGCGGAAACCGCCGTCGGCCTGGGGGCAGGCGTCTTTGATGAAATGCGTCACCGCGTTAGCGAGGGGGTTTACCTCAGCTCTACGCGCCATCCGGTTAGCGGGGAACTGCTTTGCGAATTCAAAGAGGATCACAGCCACGCTACCGATCACCTGCTCTATCTGCCGGACGATGCGGAGCTGCGCCGTCGGGTGCTGGAAGCGCGTACCCTGGTGCTGATTGATGACGAGGCGACCACCGGTAACACCTTTATCAATCTGCTGTCCGCGCTGAGAAATGATGGCGGACTGAGCCACATTGAGCGGGTTATTACCGTGACGCTGACCGACTGGAGCGGTGACGCCATTGCTGCCGCCTGTCCGCTGCCGGTGACCACCGTGGCGCTGGTTCGCGGCGACTGGCACTGGGAGAAAAATCCGGATGCACCGATCCCGGTGATGCCGGCGGTAAACGTCACCGCCAGCGGCAGCGTAGCTATCACCGGACGACAGAACTGGGGACGGCTTGGCATGTCGACACCGTTGGCCGATCTCGGCCTGCATATCGTCGCCGCGCCCGGCGAAAAAATCCTTATCCTGGGCACCAGCGAATTTATCTGGCCGCCGTTCCTGCTGGCCGAACGCCTTGAGCAGCAGGGAGCCGAAGTAAAATACAGCTCCACCACCCGCTCCCCTATTGCTACCGGTTTTGCCATTCAGTCGGCAATTGCCTTCAGCGATAACTACGGCCTGGGTATTCCCAATTTTGTCTATAACGTGGCCCACCAGCAGTTTGACCGCATTCTGTTATGCAGTGAGACTCCGGCGGAAAGCATCGACCCGACTCTGATTGAAGCACTGGGCAGCGTTGCTCCGGTGGTTGAGGTGCTTAGCTATGAATAAGCCGGTGATATTCTCCGACCTCGACGACACGCTGTTTCAGACCCGCCGGAAGATGGTGGATGAACTGGATCTCACGCCGTTTCGCACCGGGGCGCTGGACCGCAGCCTGGAGCCGCGCAGCTTTATGACCGAAGAGCAGGCGATGCTGGTTGACTGGATGCTGGAGTACGCGGAGCTGATCCCGGTGACCGCGCGCGGCACCGAGGAGATCGCCCGGGTTGCCATCCCCTTTCGTTCCTGGTCGGTCGCGACTCACGGCGCGGTGATCCTGACCCCGCAGGGGGAAGCCGATGCGGAGTGGCAGGCGCTGATGCTGCAAAAACTGGCTCCCTACACTGAACAGCTGATCGACATGCAGCAGCAGATCACCGCAATGATGGCGGCGCGGGGTATCGATGCCTGGGCGCGGATCAACTACGAATATCAGCAAACGCCGGTCTACCTGGTGATGAAACACCGCGACAGTACCCGTCTTGACGAACTGTACGCCGTGGCCGATGAGATAGAGCAACAGTTCCCTACCGCTGGCTGGTATATCCATCGCAACGGCAACAACGTCGCCTGGCTGCCGACCGTGGTAGAAAAAGGGCTGGCCGTCAGCTTTCTGCTGGACAGGCTACGCGCCGAACGCGGCGTATTCCCGGTTATCGGGCTTGGCGACAGCCTCAGCGACCACCGCTTTATGAAACTCTGTAGCTGGTATGGCCTGCCGCGCCAGGGACAGTTTGCCGAGCATATTAACCGCACGATTTTAGGAGATCATCGCGATGTCTGATTTCGTTCCGTTTTCAGGTTCCTATCTGCCGCAGGACGTCCACTTTTTGCTGACTCCGGTAGAGATAGAGATGACCCCCGTCGATCGCAAAGAGGCGCTGATCCAGTCCGGTGCCCGGCACTACTCCGATATGCTCAGCCAGGAGCCGGAGCCGACGGAGTGGCATCTCAGCCTGTTTGCCAGCGCTCTGGAACAGGGTGCCGCGCGGCTGGCAAAAGAGGTCGCGATGCTGGCGCAGGCGCTGATTGAACGCTTTCCCGACACGCCGGTTGTCCTGACCAGCCTGGTTCGCGCCGGGGTACCGCTGGGCGTGATGCTCCAGCAGGCGCTGCGCGACAGCGGCAAGGAATCCTGGCACTATGGGATTAGCATTATCCGCGATCGCGGCATCGATACCGAGGCGCTGGCGTGGATTGAAGCCCGCCACGGCACGGACGGCATCGTCTTTGTTGACGGCTGGACCGGCAAGGGCGCGATTACCGGTGAGCTTATCCGCTCATTAAAAGATCGTCCCGGCTACCCGCCACAGCCGAGGCTGGTGGTGCTGGCCGATCCCTGCGGACGATCGTGGCTGTCGGCCAGCGATGACGACTGGCTGATCCCGTTTGGTATTATGGGCGCGCCGGTTTCCGGCATGATCTCCCGCTCAATCTGGCGCGATAACGGCATGCACGGCTGCGTCATCTGCGAACATCTGTCCCGCTTCGAGTGCAGCCGTCTGCTGGTTGATACCGTGGCCGAACGTCGTCGCCAGCTCGGTCCGGTGACGGCCTGCCGCTGGGATCCTGCGGAAAACGCCGGACTGCGTGAACAGAGCGAGGCGGTGGTCCGCCGCCTGGCCGAACAGTTTGATATCAGCAGCGTTAACCGTATTAAGCCTGGCATAGCGGAAGCCACCCGCGCCGTGCTGCGACGGGTGCCGGATCACGTTCTGGTACGCGCCATCGACGATCCTGACGTCGCCCTGCTGGTCCATCTGGCGCGTGAAAAAGGCATTGCGGTTACCGCCGTCGGCGATGCCATCGGCCAGTACCGGGCGGTGACCATAATAAAGAAGGTGCTCTGATGAACGAACGGCTCTCCCCCTGGCGGCTGGGCGCAACGCTGTATATGCCCGCGACGCGAACGGATATTGCGGAAACTGTTCTGCAAAACAAAATCAACGGCCTGCGTTCGCTGGTGATCTGTCTGGAGGACGCGGTCAGCGATGCGGATATTCCCTTGGCCCGGCAGAATCTGCAACAACTGCTGGCTCAGCTGTCGGCGGAAAAGCAGGCGCACGGCAATGCCCGCTGGCCGCTGGTCTTTGTACGGCCGCGCGACAGCGTGATGGGGGCTGAGCTGACTCAGGGATGGGATCTCAGCGCCGTGGATGGCCTGGTACTGCCCAAGTTTACCGGCGACTCGCTGCATACGTGGTGGTCGATGCTGAAAGATACCCACCTGTGTATGATGCCGACGCTGGAAACGGCAGAGGTGTTTGACGTCCAGCAGATGCGTGAGCTGGCGGATGTGCTGCACAGTCACCCCTGCCGACCGCGCATCATTGCCCTGCGCATTGGCGGCAACGATTTAATGAACGTGATCTCGCTGCGACGTTCGCGGGAGTTCACCCTCTACGACAGTCCGATGGGCTACGTAATCAAAATGCTGGTGGCGGTATTTGCCTCCCGCGATTTTTCGCTTACCGCGCCGGTCTGTGAACACATTGACGATCACCAGGTGATGGATCGTGAGCTGGCGCTGGATATGCTGCACGGGCTGGTCGGCAAAACGGCTATCCATCCCAGTCAAATCGCTAAAATTGAGGCGGCGCTGATGGTGTCAGCCGGCGATCATGCCGATGCGCTGCGTATCCTGAATTCCAGCCAGGCGGTCTTTAAATCTCAGGGCGCAATGTGCGAACCTGCCACCCACCGGCGCTGGGCGTCGGCCGTGCTGGCCCGCGCCCAGGTCTACGGGATCGTCAGTGAAAAATCGCAGGATGCGCCGTGGCGGGCAACGATCATAACTAAAAGCTAAACGATATATTCGCCGCGGTCAGCAGCTGCGACTCATCATGCTATGCTGCGGACCGTGAAATGTTGAATAAAAATGCAGGCGATGATTTATTATGCACCTCAGTACGCGACAGGCCCGAATTTTTAAGCTGGCGATCCTGCTTGGCACCGGCAAACCCGTTCCGGCGGAAGGCATTATCTCTGCCCTTGAGTGCTCCGAGCCCACCCTGACGCGGGCGCTCAAGGAGCTGCGGGAATCGTATGCCGCCGAAATCAAATACAGCAAGGCCGGTCACGCCTATCAGCTGGTCAGCCCCGGACAACTGGATAAAAAGAACCTGCGCCGCATGAACGAGGCGCTGGCAGATAACGCCGAACTCCGTCAGACCGAAACGGTGAGCCGGGTGTTTCTGGATAAAGACAAAAAGAAAGCGGTATCGCTGTCGCTGCGCATGTCGCTGCTGCGTAAAATTGACCAGCTCTCCCGACTGCATGACTTCACGCGCAGCGACGCGGTGGATATGGCCGTTGCCCGCAGTATTGATGAACTGCTCCGCGATGCGCGTACGATTAAAAAAAGCAGCTGACGGCATCGTCAGCTGCTCATTTCCCTTCACTCCCTGCCCCTGCACGGCCATGGCGTGCCCGTTTCAAGCCCGTAGTTATCAGCCCATCTGATATTTCAGTTCGATATTTTACGCTTGCCCGGTGCCGGTGAGCGCATATTGTCGGGCTAATCTACCGTTTTTCAGCAGGTGATACATTACCGTTTCTACAGTGACAACAAACGGATAAACTGTATCTCCCTACATCCCCAGCACGTTAAACAGCAGGAAAATCCGATGAGAAGACTGCCGGTCTATCTTTTACTTGATACTTCAGGCTCCATGACAGGAGAACCGATTGAGGCGGTGAAAAACGGCGTACAGATGCTGCTTTCCACGCTAAGACAGGATCCCTATGCGCTGGAAACCGCCTGGGTTTCGGTCATTACCTTTGACTCTACTGCCCGCCAGGCTGTGCCATTAACCGACCTGCTCAACTTCACGCTACCGGACCTCACCGCCAGCGGCACTACCGCGCTGGGCGAAGCCCTGTCGCTGACCGCCTCACGCATCGCGGATGAGGTACAGAAAACAACCGCGGAAACCAAAGGCGACTGGCGTCCGCTGGTGTTTATCATGACCGATGGCGCGCCCACCGACGACTGGCGCAAAGGGGTCAGCGACTTTAAGGCCGCACGGACCGGCGTGGTTGTGGCCTGTGCCGCCGGGCATGCCGCCGAAACGCGGGTCTTGCAGGAGATCACCGAAATCGTATTGCAGCTCGACACCGCCGACTCCTCTTCCATTAAAGCCTTCTTCAAATGGGTTTCTGCCAGTATTTCCGTCGGCAGCCAGAAAGTAGAGTCGGGTAAGAAAGAGGTGATCGGTCTGGACGATCTGCCGCCGCCGCCGCCGGAAGTTAACGTCGTTTTATAAGGAGAGTCTATGTCAGTCAGCTTACGTAAAGGACAGGGCGTCAGCCTGCGTAAAAATGAGTACGATCTGTCATCGGTCACCATCGGACTTGGCTGGGACATCAATGAAGAGAAAAAAGGGCTGCTGGGCAGCCTGTTCGGTAAGAAAGAACCGGAATATGACCTTGATGTTGCTGCTTTCCTCTGCGATGCCGCCGGTAAAGTGACGGATCTTGGCAAAACGGAAAACGGCAGATCTACCCTGATCGATGGCGATATCATTTTCTTTAATAGCCTGCGACACAAGTCTGGTCATATCTGGCTGACCGGGGATAACCGTACCGGAGAAGGCGACGGCGATGATGAGCAGATTATCGTCAAACTTAACTCGCTGGACGCTCGCTATGAAAAAATCGTCTTCATCGTCCAGATCTACAACGGCGTAGAGCTTCAGCAGCACTTCGGCAAAGTGAAAAATGCCTTTATACGTGCCGTGGACGCCCGCAATGTTGAAATGGCGCGTTTCGACCTCTCCGGTGGGCCGACCTTCAACAACCAGCGTTCTATGCTGTTTGCCGAGCTGGTCCGCGAAAGCGCCGGCTGGAAGCTGAATGCGGTGGGTGAACCCTCCGAATCCGATACCTTTGTCTCTCATCTGAAAGGCTATCTGTAATGAGACGCCTGCCCGTTTATCTGCTGATTGATACATCAGGATCGATGCGCGGTGAGTCGATCCATGCCGTAAACGTCGGTATCCAGGCGATGCTCAGCGCGCTGCGCCAGGACCCCTATGCGCTGGAAAGTGTGCATATCTCCATCATTACCTTCGACAATGAGGCACGTGAACACCAACCGCTGACCGCGCTGGAGGCTTTCCAGTTTACCGATATTGTGGTGCCCAGCGCCGGCGGCACGTTTACCGGTGCCGCGCTGGAGTGCCTGATCCGCTGCGTCGATCGCGATGTTGTCCGCTCGGACGGTGACCGTAAAGGTGACTGGCGCCCACTGGTGTTTCTGATGACCGACGGCACCCCTTCCGATGCCTGGGCCTACGGTGAAGCGATTGTCGAACTGAAAAAGCGTGCCTTTGGCTCAATTATCGCCTGCGCGGTTGGTAGTAAAGCGAAACATGAGCCGCTGAAGCAGCTGACTTCACAGGTAGTCGCGCTGGAAACCCTCGACTCCACCGCGTTCTCCGGCTTCTTTAAATGGGTATCGGCCAGCGTTGCCTCCGGCAGCGGCAGCGCCGGGATTAACGGTGCGCAGGATACGCTGCCACCGCCACCGCCGGAAATCCAGCTGGTGCTGTAGTCCGCAGGGTCGCGCCTACTGTGCTGGCGCGGCCCTGTTTTTTATCGCCCGGTCAGCCTGCCGCTGCGCAAGATATGGCCGTTGCTTTACAGGACGTTATTTATGAGAAGACTGCCCATTTTCTTTATTCTCGACTGTTCGGAATCGATGGTTGGGGAAAATCTGCAAAAAATGAACGAGGGTTTACAGACCATCGTTAACGATTTGAAGAAGGATCCGCACGCGCTGGAAACCGCGTGGATTTCGGTGATCGCCTTTGCCGGGATAGCCAAAACAGTGGTTCCTCTGGTGGAAGCCGCATCATTTTATCCGCCGCGCCTGCCGATAGGCGGCGGCACCAGCCTGGGTGCCGCGCTGCGCGAACTGACCACCCAGATCGATCTTCAGGTTCGTAAAACTACCGCCGAGCGTAAGGGCGACTGGAAACCGGTCGTCTGGCTACTCACCGACGGTCACCCAACCGACGATGTGATGCCGGAAATTCAGCGCTGGAAAGCACAGTACGCCGGCCGGGTTAATCTGATTGCCATCGGCATGGGCAGCGGCGCGGACCTGAACATTTTGCGTCAGCTAACCGACAAAGTGCTGCTGTTTAACGATGCGAAGGAAAGTGACTTTACCCAGTTTATAACGTGGATCACCGCTTCGGTTTCCGCCCACAGCCGAAGCGTAGGAGAGTCGGCCGGCGCATCGCCCGCGCTGCCGACGACCGGATCTGTCGTCCGGCTGGCCAAGGGTGATGTGGCCCGCGCCTGCGATGAAACCTGTATCACCCTGACCGGGCGCTGTAGCCGTTCGCGTCGTCCGTATCTGATGAAGTACGAACGTCCGGCGGTCAACCTGTCATCTCTCGATTTCAAACTGAATATCAACGGCTTCAACCTGGCCGGATGCTATCCGGTGGATGAAGACTACTTCGCCTGGAGCGACGAGTCCGCCTTTGCGCTCCAGGTCAACACGGCGGATCTACACGGCGTACCCGGCTGCCCGCACTGCGGCAACGCCAGCGCTTTCGCCCTCTGCACCTGCGGCAGGCTGCTGTGCATTAACGGTCCGGATGACGTTATCTGCCCGTGGTGCGATAAAGGGCTGTCTTTCAGCCAACAAGAGGGTGACAGCAATTTTGACGTAAATCGGGGGAGAGGATGATGGAGAATAACGAGCTGCACCGGCAGCTGATTGTGCTGCTGCTGACACAGCGCCCGGCGGAGGATAACGCGGCGGCCGTCGACGCTCTGCTGGCCGATTCTGACGTTGTCGCCCTGCTTGATATGCTGATCCGTCGGGCGGAAAAATACGCTGCCCTGCCGCATTCGGCCGCCGTTCCGCCGGAGCACGCAGCCGTGCAGCCGCCGCCGGAAAATCCCGACATCGTTTCCTCCACACACAGGCATATCTGGCTGCCGCTGGCCTTTAGCGCTGAGATCCTGAAGACCCGCCATCCCTGGCTGCCGCTGGCCTTTGGCGCGCTTCGCCTTAAAACGACAGAGAGTCAGGACCCAGTAGCAGTATCTCTGCCTGATCCCCCTTCGCTCCCGCTTCGGCCGGGGCACATTCCCATGGCGGCACCGATCCCCGCCGATGTGCTTCAGACCCCACTGCCGAAAGCAAAAATATCCCTGCCGAACGCCCGCGTGGGTACGCCGTTTCATGCGGCCATCGATATACGGCTGGATAATGGTGACAGTGTCACGGTTGAGGCGGTGACTTTCCCCGAAGACATCGGTCTGAGCTTTGATCTCAGCAGCGGCGTGCTGGCCGGAACGCCGACCGCCAGCGGCGATATCCCGCTGACCGTCAGCTGGCGCTGGCGGGATCGTCCCCCCGTCACTCAGCAGCAGCTGTTTATCATTAATCCCGATCCGCGCAGCCTGTGGAAAATCATCGATCCGCCGGAGAACGACCGCTACTTTAAACCGAATATTGACCACGGGCAGATTATGAGTGACGGCGTGCGCATCGCCGCCGCCAGCCGCCGGGGGCGTTCGCATGAGCACGTCGGTTCATTCCGCGATGATGACTTTTATATTCATCACGGCACCGACAGCGGCTGGAGCATAATGCTGGTGGCCGACGGCGCGGGCAGCGCGAAAAACTCCCGACGCGGATCGCAGATCGTTACCCGCTGCATGGGTGAGCATTTCCGCGCCCTGTTGTCCGGCGAGGCGGGCAAGGCGCTGCGCGAACAGGTTGAGAACTGGCACAGCGCCGATCAACAGACGGTAGGCGCAACCTTTATTCGTCAGTTTCATCAGGCGTCGCTGGCCGCCGTCAACGCCATCACCCGGGAGGCGCAGCAGAGTGGCGACAGTGTAAAATCCTACTCAACCACGCTGCTGGCGACCGTTTCTTTGCGCTGCGGCAGCGAACTGTTCGCCGCCGCGTTCTGGCTGGGTGACGGCGCCATCGCCGCCTGTGGTCCGGTAGGAAAAGTGCGCGTCCTCGGTACGCCCGACAGCGGTGAATACGCTGGTCAGACGCGTTTTCTTGATAAGGATGCGCTGGCCGACCCGGAGTTCAGTAAGCGGGTTATCATCGGCAAATGGCCGCAGATCTCACACCTGGTGCTGATGACCGACGGCGTCTCCGATCCCTGGTTTGAAACCGACAACGGCCTGCGCAATGCGGACCTTTGGGATAGGCTGATAGCGGACATTGCGCCCGTCCTGGCCGATGAGAGCCATGTCTCCGCACAGCTGGCCACATGGCTAAACTTTTTCTCACCCGGAAACCACGACGATCGAACGATTGTTGTATCCTGGTAGACGGCTGAACCTGAACGCTGGTAAACACTATGGCAAAAATTGTTACCTGTACCACCAGAGATGGGGAAACCATCCAATACGTTGATGAGATCATCGGTTCCGGCTCGATGAAGGATGTCTATTTTTCTCCGGACAAATCCTACGTTGTTGCTTTTTACAAACAGCCGCAGAACGAACAGGCGAAAGAACGCATTGATATGATCACCGGGCGCTACCGGCAGAATATCTTCGGGCAGTCCGGCGGCGACTACTGGCAGAACGTCTTCTGCTGGCCCACCCACGTTGTCGAGCACGACGGGAAAACCGGTATCGTGGTGCCGTGCTACCAGCCGCATTTCTTCTTTACGTACGGCTCTAAAAATAACGATTTCCTGAACATTAAAGGACGAGAAAAAGAGGGGAAATGGTTCGCCAGTGCCAGCAACCGAAGTAAATTTCTCGACCCGCGCGAACGGGGCAACACGCTGAGCTATCTGAAGGTTTGCCTGCTGCTTACACGTGCGGTGCGGCGGATGCATGCCGCGGGGCTGTGCCACAGCGACCTGAGCTATAAAAACGTGCTGATCGATCCTGAACAGGGCCACGCCTGCGTGATTGATATCGATGGCCTGGTTGTACCGGGAAAATATCCGCCGGACGTGGTCGGCACCCCGGACTTTATTGCCCCGGAAGTGGTTCGTACCAGCCATCTGGCGAAAGCGGATCCGCAGCGTATCCTGCCCAGCATCAGTACCGACCGCCACGCGCTGGCGGTGCTAATTTATATGTATTTGTTCTATCGCCACCCTTTGCGCGGCGGAAAAATACACGATATGGACGATGAGATGCGCGACGAGTCGCTGGCGATGGGGGAACGTGCGCTGTTTATCGAGCATCCGACCGATCGCAGCAACGCGGTAAAACTGAACCAGCTCAGCCCCGCCTCGCTGCCGTGGGGCGACCCGCAGAAGATCCCCTATACGGTTATGGGGCCCTATCTCACCCCTCTGTTCGATCGGGCCTTTATTGATGGGCTGCACGACCCCGCCAGGCGGCCGACGGCGGACGAGTGGGAAACCGCGCTGGTCAAAACGGTGGATTTAATCCAGCCCTGCCAGAATAAGGACTGTGAGCAGGCGTGGTACGTTTTCTCCGGGAAAACTCGCCCGGTCTGCCCCTACTGCGCCACGCCCTACAAGGGCAAACTGCCCATCCTTAATCTTTACTCTTCACGCAAGGCGGGCAGCTATCGTCCCGACGATCATCGCCTGATGGTGTGGAGCGGACAGTCGCTTTTTGCCTGGCATGTTAACCGACTGGTAGCGCCTAACGAGCGCACCACGGATGCGCAGAAAAAACGCGTGGGTTACTTTGTTTTTCACAACGACCGCTGGTGGCTGGTCAATGAGGGGATCAGCGGGCTAATGTCGCTGCCGGACAAAAAGGCTATCGCCATTGGTGACAGGCTGGCGCTGGATGACGGTACGCAGTTTGTACTCTCCGGCGAGGAAGGCGGCAGGCTGGTCGTCGTTCAGCTGGTCGCTAACTGAGGCGTTCAGTTAAATCCGCTGCGGGCTGCACGGCCCGCAGCGGAGAGTATACCGGTAGAACCCGGATTAACGGCTAATCTGATGACCGATAATGCCGCCCACCGCCGCGCCGCCCACGGTGCCCAGCGAACTGCCGCCGGTCAGCACTGCGCCGCCTACCGCACCAATACCTGCACCTATTGCCGTATTTCGTCCACGATTAGACATATGTCCACAGGCGGTAATGGACAGGGCAAGCAGTACCACGACTGCCACAGAAAAGCCGCGTTTAATTAGCATGGTTAACCTCATTACCGTCAGGAATAACGGTAGATAAATATATTGTTGGTTTTTTATCCAGCGCGATCCCTTTAAAAGGCCCCCGCCGCTGATGCAGGAATTTACTGCCAGCGACGGTGCCGCGATAGGTAAAAATTCCTATTCCGATAACCGGCCGATATATTGCAGAGTAGTTTTACATTGTTTTACCGGAGGCGGAAGCCACCAGGCCAGTCATGGAGAAGTCGTACTGTCGGCAAGCGTAGTTGATACAGCAGGATGGCAGTGGAAGGCTCTGATGTTCGCTTATGAGCTACTTTTTCAGTAAATGTCCGCTTTGTGCCAAAAGCGGACAATAGATACTCGTACTTATCCCGGCGCTGCCCGATTCGTATTAAAAGCGGGCATGGCCAATTTCACAGTCTCATCTGCACTGTTTTAGAAGCTGATACTTAAACTGGTATTCGCAGAATTCTCACGCGCGCCCGACCCGGCCAGCCCGATATATGAAATACCTACGGTGGCATTTGAAGTAATGTTGAAATCAATGCCGGCGTCAAAAAGGGCCACATTTTTAGCAATTGGCACGCCGGTCACTGTAAATGCATCGCCGACCGCAAAACGCTGGCTGGTTGAGGGAACAATATCACCGAATGCATGACGCCAGCCCACACCGCCGCGAGCAACGGACTCAACGCCAATAAAGTCGAACTTAGCCTGGGCATTAAGGCCCAAAGTGGAAAAGCTGGTGTTCATCGAAGTGCCGTTTGAAGAGAGCGCTGCTCCACCGCCTGTTTCCGAGAAACTATCTGTTTTAGACCAGACATGAGCCAGACCCGCATAGGGTTCGACGCTCACCTTGTCAGTGCCAATCTCGTAACCAAACTCACCGAAGACCTGATAGATATTTCCGTGGTGGTCTGCTGACAGTGAATTGTAAAGCGATGAATCGCCCATAGCTGAGATGTCCACGCTACGGTCTGTCTCAATAGCGTGTCTGGAGTAGCCAAAACCTGAACGGAATGATAATGCGTTTACTTTAGTTCCGCCGTAGAGGCCCAGGTGATAGCTTTTAACTGAACCTGAAGAATTCGTTTCATTAAACTTCGTGCTGCTGTACCCACCGGCCAAACCGACGGTCCATGTTTCCAACACTTTTGCGTCAGCCCCCATCAGAAAACCACCGACAGTTCTATCGAGGTGGCCATGATTGTAAGAGCCATCTGACCCCAGTCCGGTCATCCAGAATGCATTATTTTGAGTTTCTTCAGGTGAAGACGATGACGGGGCCGTCAATTCTGAAGCGCTGCGCAGACGGTTATTAGTCGCATTGCGGAAAATTTGCGTATCCTGTACCAGCATGGATTGCACCGAAGCATTACTTGATCCTGCGAGCTGTTCTAGTGCAGAAGAAATGCCGTCATATGCCAGATATGTCGCGCTATAGACTTCACTTAAGGGCGCCATATCGTTTATGACTGATGCAACAGCTCTTTGATTTGAGTTTGTAGCAGCAATACGGAAGTCAGGGCGGAGATGAACGTTGGCCTTTAAAAATTTCATTCCGTTAGCGATCGTTTGCGCGGCATCCTGGGGGTTATCGTGTTCAATGAGATAAAGCTCAGCGCCGGATGCATACACGGCCGGAATAATCTCTTCCCAGTTAAGGACACCGGATCCAACATCGGCAAATCCACTTTGAGGGATCTTGTCGTAGTCTTCCATCTTAAATCCGACCATCCCTTCAACATTGTCCTTAGCATGAACGGCATAGATTCGACCATGTAGACGTTTGAGCACATCAACAGGATCGGCACCCGCGCGCGCTACCCACGCTAAATCGAGTTCGCTTTTAACATCCGGGCCAGCAGCATCGAGCATGATTTCAAGCGCGTATTTATCACCAAAACGCGTCAGTTCATAATTATGATTATGGTAAACAAGCGTCATTCCCTCTGACTTTAGCTGGCTGGCAATCCCCTTCAATTTATTACCCATAGCCGCCCAGCCTGCGGCATCCGTTGGCCGAATTCCTTCATCCAGATTAGGTACTACAAGCGCGGTATTACCAATTTTTCTATTATAATCAACCATTCCCTGAAGATTGTTTTCGAAAGAACTCAGCTGAATATGATTTGAAGTCACATTCATGTTGTATTTAGCCAAGAGACTTTTCATTTCATCTGCAGATTCGCTACTTAAGCTCTGAACAATCTCAATATCGCGCGCGCCTTTAGCCGCTGCAATTTTAAGCTTGTCCTCAAACGGGCCGCTGAAGTCATACACGCCATTTGTTCGGTAAAGCGAAAACATTGCGACGCCAACTGTAGGCTCTGCAGCCATTACATAGGGTGAAGCGAGTTGCAGGAATGTCGCTGCCAAAGCCCCGCCCGTAATAGTTTTAATTGAATGCATAATCCCTCTTCCTTAGTGAGGTCTAACAATTTAGATGTGAGTATCAGGTAATGACACGTCTCTGTTGCTGAGTTTTTCGCGTAACTGTTAGTTCATAAATCTCCCGTTGGATCGGCCCTGCCAGGCTTCTTAGAAGCGGTAAAATTTGAATGAAACCGTAATGTAATCGATTACTTTTTGGTGTCAACGAGAAACCAAGATTGCAAGTAAGAATTTGTGCCAAAATGCAACGTCTGTCGCATTTTTTCCTTTTGTTTAGTTAAGAGGATGTTTTATCGAATGTTTTTTTTGTAGGATTCAATTGTCACTGTATTATTCTGATAATTATGGCGCTTTTTGATTATGTCGAGGGAGGCATTCTCTTGGGCAAAATGTGGAAAAACCAAGAACACGTCATACGCTGGGAGGAGGTAAATTTCTGGTTTCCAAGTGGCCCGGACAGTTAGGATTAATCTTAATTTCTCAGAGTGACAGTCAGTTGAGGTAATAAATTTTATGAGTAAGATGAAGGAAATGTTTCAGGCTGTAAACGGTTTGAGGTATGCAGCCGTTATCCTGACGCTTAATCAAATACCTTTATCTAACTGAATAAAAAGGTATTTATCTCGACACAAAGGAAGAACAATGAGCCTTAATTCTACTCAACCCCGTGAAACTCACGCATCCAATGTTGATGACGCCAAAAATTTCATTAAATCCGGCGGTCAGCGCGTGCGTCTGGCGTGGGATATCAGTAGCGATGAGTTTTTCCGTATTGCCAGCGCCTCCGGGCGTGAGGGAATGCGAATGGTTAAGCAGGGTCACAGTTTCTTCCTTGAACGCATGCCGAACTGATTGCCCCCTTCTGCTTCCCTGGTTGAGCGGGCTACCCGCTCTGCCTGAGTCCTGTTTTCCCCTCCTGTCGTAAATTATCTGACAGGCCGCTTATTGCCCTTCGCAGTGCTCCCTGTATGATGCAAATCCGAACGCCGCCCTGATGCCGGCGCAGGCAGAAAAGATCTTTCGGAGAGCCAATGAACCATCCGCAGCAGATAAAGCCCGCGCGCAAACGCCCGATGAAACTCAGTACCGCCGTCAGTCTGATGGTCAGCGCGGTGATCGCCACGGTGCTGCTGATTGTGCATCTGTTCTACTTCTTTCAGATCAGCGATATCACCCGTGAAGCCGTACAGGATAAGGCGCTGGCGGTGGCGCGTACGCTGGCGGATTCCCCTGATATCCACCGTGGACTGCTGGAGCCGATGCAGAACGGGTCTATCCAGCGGCTGGCCACCGCGGTGCAGCTGAGCAACGATCTGCTGTTTGTCGTGGTGACGGATATGGACGGCGTGCGTTATTCACATCCCATCAATGCGCTGATCGGTCAGCATTTTATCGGCGATGACCTGATCCCGGCGCTTTCCGGCCACGAAAATATCGCCATCAACCAGGGCAATCTGGCGGAGGCGCTGCGCGTGTTTACCCCGGTGTACGACGAACAGAAAAAACAGATCGGCGTGGTCGCGATCGGTATTTCGCTTAACCAGGTCGCGCAGCAGGTGAATCAGAGCCGCTGGAATATTCTGTGGACCGCGCTGTTCGGCGTACTGGCCGGCGCCATCGGCACCTTTCTGCTGGTGCGCGCGGCGAAGAGTATTCTGTTCGGGCTGGAGCCTTATGAAATCTCCGCACTGTTTGAGCAGCGCCAGTCGATGCTGGAATCCATGAAGGAGGGCGTGATCGCCATTGACGATCTTTCTCAGGTGACGCTGATTAACCAGGCGGCGCGCGGGCTGTTGCGCGAAACCGCCGCTGACGAGGCCGAGAACCGGGATATCAGTGCGGCGGTGGCGGACTCCGGGCCGTTAATCGACCGTCTGCGCGAGGTGCTCTCCAGCGGCATGCCAAGGCGCGATGAGGAGATTGATTTCAGGGGCCATCCGCTGCTCTGTAATACCATGCCGCTGCGCAGCGATGGCGTGGTGGTCGGGGCGATCTGTACCTTCAGGGATAAAACCGAAGTCAGTCAGCTGATGCAGCGCATGGACGGCCTGGTAAACTATGTCGATGCACTGCGCGAACGTTCACATGAGTTTATGAACAAGCTGCACGTTATCCTCGGCCTGCTGCACTTAAAGCATTACGACAGGCTGGAGGCGTATATTCTAAAAACCGCCAATAACTATCAGGCGGAGATTGGCTCCCTGCTGGGAAAAATCAGGTCACCGGTGATTGCAGGATTTCTGTTAAGCAAGATGGCCCGCGCCTCCGATACCGGTAATCAGCTGACTATCAGCGACGACAGCCTGCTGGCCGACAGCGGCAGCGAGCAGCAGGTGGCCGTGCTGATCACCGTACTGGGCAATTTGATTGAAAACGCGCTGGACGCCGCCGGTGACGCCGGTGAAGGGGAAATCAGCGTACTGCTGCACAGTCAGAACGGCTGGCTGACCTGCGTGGTCAGCGATGACGGACCGGGAATTGCCGAGGAACGGCTGGCGGCAATATTCGATAAGGGCGTATCGTCGAAAGGAGAGCATCGCGGCGTCGGCCTGTTCCTCGCCAGGCAACAAACCGAAAGCCTTGGCGGAAAAATCATTGTAGAGTCGGAACCTGGCGTTTATACGCAATTTTTAGTACAACTGCCCTGGGACACAGAGAGTAATAACGCATGATCAATGTTTTAGTCGTCGATGATGATGCGATGGTGGCAGAACTCAACCGCTGCTACATCGCGCAACTGCCGGGCTTTACCTGCTGCGGCGTGGCCTCCACGCTGCAACAGGCGCTGGATCGGGTCCGTGATCCCGGCTTCGCCATCGACCTGATTTTACTGGATGTGTACCTGCAACAGGATAACGGGCTGGATCTGCTGCCGGCCCTGCGCGAAGCGGGCCGCGCCATCGATGCCATTGTCATCTCGTCCGCCTCCGATGCGGCGACCATCAGGCAGTCGCTACACTACGGGGTGGTCGATTATCTGATCAAGCCTTTCCAGTTCGCGCGCTTTGAAGAGGCGCTGACCGGCTGGAAACAGAAGAAGACGCTGATGGACAATCATCAGTTTTATGAGCAGGCGGACGTCGATCGGCTGATCCACGGTAGCCATGCCGCCGCGGAGGAGAGTAAACGCCTGCCAAAAGGCTTAACCCCGCAGACGCTGCGTACGCTGTGCCAGTGGATTGATGCGCATCCGACCGATGAGTTTTCTACCGACGATCTGGCGGCAGCGGTAAATATCTCCCGCGTCTCCTGCCGCAAATATCTGATCTGGCTGGCGCAGGTGAATATCCTGTTCACCAGCATTCACTACGGGGCCACAGGCCGGCCGGTCTACCGCTATCGCCTCCAGGCCGAGCATCATGCGCTGCTTAAGCAGTACTGTCAGTAAACCGGTAGCCGGCGTCCGTCAGCGTAAAGCGAAACTGCCGCTGCGATGAGCAGATCGCGCGGCGGTCGCGGGTCACGAAGATGGCCTCAATGTCCGGGTAGTCGGAAAGATACGCGAGGCCTTTCTCGACGCCCATGCCGTACATCAGCGTGGTCCAGATATCACCGTCTATCGAGTTGTCGCACACGATGGTGACGCTCAGCAGTTCGTTATCCAGCGGATAGCCGGTCTGCGGGTCGAGAATATGGTGGTATAAACGCCCGTCCAGTTCGAAATAGCGCTCATAGATACCCGAGGTCACCACCGATTTTCCCGTCACGCTAATCACACCAATAAGCGCATCATCCTCGGCAAAGGGCCGCTTCAGACCAATACCCCACGGCTGCCCGCCGCTGTTGCCCAGGGTCTGCACGTTGCCCCCGAGGTTAATCAGCGCGTCAGTCACCTGCTGCGCCTGCAAATAGTCGCGCACCCTGTCAGCAATAAAGCCCTTGGCAATCGCGCCGAGGTCAATCTCCATCCCCGCCCGCTGTAAGTAGACCGAGTGCGTCCGTGCATCCAGCACCACCTGCTGCGGATCGGTGAGCGCAAGCAGGCTGCGCAGCTCGTCGGCGGGCGGCACGCTGTTGCCCTGGAATCCAATTTTCCAGCGTTTGACCAGCGGGCCGATAGTGAAGTTAAAGCGACTGTCGGGCAGCAGGCTTACCGCTCTGGCACGGGCGATTAGCTCAAAGACCGTCGGGCTGACCGTAACCGCATGATGGCCGGCAGCGTGGTTGATCGCCATCACTTCAGACATGGCACGGTTAACCGTCAACAGGTTTTCCAGCTGCCCGATCAGGCGAAAGACGTTCCGTGCCAGGGTATCGCTGTGATTGAAGAGTTTGAGCTGAATGGGCGAACCCATCATTACGGCGGAATAAGTGTAGGAATCTGTGGTCATGGTGCCACCCTCCTGACAAAACGGGCAAGGTAAGCCTTGCCCGTGCAAGCGGGGTCGGACAGGCCCGACCCGCGTTGGATTAACGTTTAGCGTAGTTTGCCGCGTTACGGCCGGCCAGGATACCGAAGATGATAATATCCGCCACCGCGTTGCCGCCGATGCGGTTAGCGCCGTGGATACCGCCAACCACCTCACCCGCTGCCCACGCGCCGTGGATCGGCTGCTTCTGCGCATCCAGCACGGCGGTATCGGTATTGATGGTGACACCGCCCATGGTGTGATGCACGCCGGGGGCAATACGGATTGCGTAGTACGGTCCCTGGTTCAGCGGATGGCGCAGCGCCGTGGTGCGCCCGAAGTCTTCATCCTTCTGCTGAGCCACGAAGGTATTATAGCGGCCAAGCGTGGTTTGCAGCGTTTCCTGGTCCATATTCAGCTTCACCGCCAGCTCGTGCGGGGTCGGTGCGCTAATCACGAAGCCTTTGGCGATATATTCATCGGCAGCTTTGTTGGCCGCGCGAACCTGGTCGTCAAAGATAATCCAGGCGCTTTTTTCCGGCAGCGCGATGATTTCCGCCGACACCTTATCGCGGGTCTCCATCTCATTATAGAAGCGGTGACCGGCCTGACTAACCAGAATCGCCCCGCCGCCGCGGATCGCTTCAGACACCAGATAGGAGGTGGTCTGCTCGACGGTTGGATGGATCTGGATCTCGCCCATATCGACCGTATCCGCGCCAATATGTTGCAGCAGCGCAATACCGCTACCGGTAGCGCCTTTATGGTTAGTGGTGACGAAACCGTCCAGCTCAGGGCGATATTTCACCACCATTTCGCGGTTGGCGCTGAAGCCGCCGGTGGCGACAATCACGCTCCTGGCGTTGAGAATGCGGGTGTCGTTGTACTCATCAACCACTTTCACCCCGCACACCGCGCCGTTTTCAAACAGGATTTCGGCCACGGAGGTTTCCAGCAGCACCTCAATATCACGCTGGTTGATATTTTTCACCAGACCGCTAATCAGGAAGCCGCCGACCGCTGAACGATCCGCCGGACGGTGGGTCCGGTCGATACTCATCCCGCCGGTAATGGTGATATCGTTCAGTTCGATTCCGCGTTCGGCCAGCCAGTCGATAGCTTCCGGAGCCAGCTCGACAAACTCGCGCAGCAGCTGAGGATTATTTTTGAACTTGCCGCCTTTCAGCGTCTCCTCATAGAACAGCTCTTTGCTGTCTTCAATACCCTTAAGCTTCTGGAAACGGGTTTCGGCGGCATTCATACCGACCGATGCTTTAATGGTGTTACCGCCGATGGTTGGCATCTTCTCAATAACTACCACCTTCGCCCCGGTATCCGCGGCCTGAATCGCCGCCGCCAGGCCCGCCCCGCCGCTGCCGATAACCACCACATCATAGTTTTGCGGCGCCTGCGGATTACCGCCTTCTTCAATGACATGCTCTTTGCTGGAGGTTGTCAGCGCGCGGGAAACCGCTTTTTTCAGGGCTTCACTCTGCGTGGTGGCACCGGTGATCGCATCAACATGCGGGCTGTTAGCCACCAGCATACGGGTACGCAGGCTTTCAAAGGTGGTGGTAAAGTCCACATCCAGCGAATCGTCCGGGACCAGAGTGATATCGGTGATACGGTCGGTGTCGAGCTCCACGTTGATGCGCAGCTTCAGCGCTTCGGCCTCCACTTTTTCCTGATACACCCCGGCCTTGTACTTACGTCCGCCGGTGCTGACGTCGCGGATCATCGCGTCAACCAGTGAGAAGCGCCACAGCGGTTCCGGGATGTTCAGCGCTTCACGCTGGGTGCTGTCGATAAACAGCTCCAGACGATCGTTCTTAATGATGCGATCGGCCCAGTCGGGGTAGGCGATGCAGGCCTTGCCAACGGCGACCAGGTCAAAACCGTACTCCAGCGCGGTCTCTGCGTCGGATTTATTCACCACGCCACCGACGCCAATCACCGGGATTTTTGCAAGCGTTGCAGAGCGCTGCGCGAGGTATTTGGTGATCAGCGGAGTAGGATCGTCACGGTCAACGATCGACGGACGCAGCAGCTGACCGACGGAGAAGTGGACATAGTCGAGGCCGCGCGCCGCCAGTTTTTCCAGCAGATAGAGCGTGTCGTCCCAGCGGATGCCGGGAACTTCCAGCTCTTCCGGTGAAAAACGATAGCCGATAATGAAAGACGGTGCGGCAAAGCGCTCGGCCATCTTATGCGTGATCTCCAGCACCTCCAGCGGGAAGCGCGCGCGGTTATCCCGGCTGCCGCCCCATTTGTCGTCACGCTGGTTGGAGTTTGGCGAATAGAACTGCTGGATCAGATAGGTGTTAGCGCCGTGGATCTCCACGCCGTCGAAGCCGGCTTTAATCGCACGGTTCACCGCATCACCAAATTTGGTGATCATCACCTCCACCTCTTCCCCGGTCAACGCCTGGGGCGTGGTGGCGCCTTCGCGCGGCGCGGCAATGGCGCTGGGCGCAACGGGAGTTCTGCCGCCGATAAGCTCCGGCTCAACCATACGACCGCCGTGATAAATCTGGAGAATCGCTTTGGAACCTTTAGACTTAATCGCGTCAGCAATTTTAGACAGACCGGAAATTTTATTGTCACTGTCGATGGCAATCGCACCGGGGAAAGCCGGACCTTTCGGGTCGATAAAGCAGCATTCAACGATCACCGTACCAATGCTACCGGCGCGGTCGCGATAATACTCCACCAGTTCGCTGGTCACCGTACCATCATAAAATCCGGTACAGGTGGTCATGGGGGCCATCAGCAGACGGTTTTTCAGTACGGCGCCGTTCGGCAGTGTCAGTGGGTTGAGGATCGGGGTGAGAGTATTCATTAGGTGAACTCCAGAATTTAAAAGCCTTGAATTCTTTTGCGGCCAATTTTTTATAATTGTTAAGTGGTCCGACATCATGCTTTTAATATAGCAATTTCTTTAGTTACATTAGTTGTTTTTTTAGTTTATTAACTTTTAAATAAGGAATTTATTTTAATTCCCACAAAGGTAGATTAATTGTTAATTAAACAAGACAAAAAAATCTCATTTATTAACATAAAATAATTATGTTATTTATTATAGTGTTGTTAGATACCTCACTCTAAACCCGGTGCTGAACTGCGCAGTAAAATTAAAGTTGGCATATCGTACGGCGCCCGATCTGTTTAATTAATGAGATTTGTAAAAAAAAGAAAATGCCATGTTCACTTTATTGATCCAGATCAACATGCGCAATTGTATAAGTATCAATATATTCTCACTAACCCGATAAATAATTTCAGAGATTATTGTTGACGGTAAAATATTTTAAGCATCACGGTTACGTCACTCTATAAATAGAAAAGCCAGTAAAAAATCAAAAGTGAACGGCCGGGACAGCGCACCTGATTCTTCTTAACATGCAGATAAAATCATGAAACCAACAGTGATGAGTGAACCCGCGAAGGCCGTTCCCGCCCCTCCGGGGAAAGTTAAACATCTGACCATGCTGTTCCTGCCGGTACTGGTGGCGGTACTGCTATTACTGGTGCCGGTTCCGGAAGGACTGGAACCTTACGCCTGGCACTTCTTCGCCATCTTCGTCGGCGTGATTGTCGGTCTGATCTTCGAACCTTTACCGGGTGCGGTTATCGGGCTGACCGGCGTGGTGGTGATTGCCCTGTTCAGTCAGTGGCTGCTGTTCAGCCCGGCCGAACTGGCCGATCCGAAATTCAAAACGGCGACCCAGGCATTCAAATGGGCGGTCAGCGGATTTGGTAATTCCACGGTCTGGCTGATCTTCGGTGCCTTTATGTTCGCCGCCGGTTATGAAAAAACGCAGTTCGGTCGTCGTCTGGCGCTGATTCTGGTGAAGTATCTGGGCCGCCGCAGCCTGACGCTGGGCTACGCCATTACCTTCGCTGACCTGCTGCTGGCCCCGTTCACACCGTCCAACACCGCGCGCAGCGGTGGCACTATCTACCCGATTATTGCCAACCTGCCGCCGCTGTATGGTTCAAAGCCGAACGATCCGAGCGCGCGTAAAATTGGTTCATATCTGATGTGGGTTGCCATCACCGCCACCTGTATCACCAGCTCTATGTTCCTCTCTGCGCTGGCACCTAACCTGCTGGCACTGGCGCTGGTCAAAAGCATCATCGGTTTTGATATCTCGTGGGGCATGTGGTTCCTCGCCTTCCTGCCGCTGGGCCTGTTACTGCTACTGACCATGCCGCTGCTGGCCTACTGGCTCTACCCGCCGGAAGTGAAGTTCAATGATGAAGTCCCACGCTGGGCGATCAGCGAACTGGAAAAACTCGGCAGGCTGACGCGTAACGAAATCCTGCTGCTGGTCTTCGTAGTCTCCGCCCTGCTGATGTGGATTTTCGCTACCGCCTGGATTGAACCGGCGATGGCCGCGCTGCTGGTGGTCGTGCTGATGCTGTGGACCGGCGTACTGAACTGGAACGACATCACCAGCAACAAACCGGCCTGGAACACCTTCGCCTGGTTCGCCACCCTCGTGGCCCTGGCCGATGGTCTGGCGCGCGTCGGCTTTATCGCCTGGCTGGGTAACGAAGGTGGGCTGCTGCTTCGGGGCTACGACCCGCAGGTTTCAGCGGTGGTGCTGATGGTGGCCTTCTTCCTGCTGCACTACCTGTTCGCCAGTACCACGGCGCACACCACCGCGCTGCTGCCGGCGATGCTGACCATCGCGGCCGCTATCCCCGGAATCAACATGCCGGTCTTCTGTCTGATGATGTGTACGTCTCTGGGTGTGATGGGGATTATCACGCCGTACGGCACCGGCCCAAGCCCGATTTATTACGGTAGTGGCTACCTGCCAACGAAAGACTACTGGCGTCTCGGCACCATCTTCGGCGCTATCTTCCTCTGCGCGCTGATGCTGATTGGCTACCCGTGGATGGTCATGATGTTCTGATGATTTCATCAGAGAGCCACGATGATCCATGCAGATGTTGCAGCAATGTAATACTATTCATCTATCTGCCGGTCCAGTTACCGGATCGGCAGAATAAAAATAACGATTCATCGCCAGTGATGTTATCCGCCAGAGCCCGGCGGTAACCGGTCATTAAGTGAGAAAACAATGTCGAATAAACCTTTCTACTATCAGAACCCCTTTCCTCTTGCCAAAGAGGATACCGAATACTATCTGTTGACCGACCAGCACGTCTCCATGGCCGAGTTCGACGGTCAGCAGATACTGAAAGTTGAGCCGCAGGCGCTGACGCTGCTGGCCCAGCAAGCATTCCACGATGCCTCATTTATGCTGCGTCCGGCGCACCAGCGTCAGGTTGCGGCGATACTGGACGATCCGGAAGCCAGTGAAAATGACCGCTACGTTGCGCTTCAGTTCCTGCGTAACTCGGAGATCGCCGCTAAAGGTATCCTGCCAACCTGTCAGGACACCGGCACCGCCATCATCACCGGTAAAAAAGGTCAACGCGTGTGGACCGGCGGCGGCGACGAAGCGGCGCTGTCGCAGGGCGTGTATAACACCTTTATTGAAGATAACCTGCGCTACTCACAAAATGCCGCGCTGGATATGTATAAAGAGGTGAACACCGGCACTAACCTGCCCGCCCAGATCGACCTCTACAGCGTTGACGGCGACGAGTATAAGTTCCTCTGCATCGCCAAAGGCGGCGGTTCGGCGAACAAAACCTATCTGTATCAGGAAACTAAAGCGCTGCTGTCACCGGGTAAACTGAAAGATTACCTGGTGGAAAAAATGCGCACCCTCGGCACCGCGGCCTGCCCGCCTTACCATATCGCTTTCGTTATTGGCGGCACCTCGGCGGAGAGTACGCTGAAAACCGTTAAGCTGGCCTCCACGCACTACTACGACGGCCTGCCTACCGAAGGTAACGAGCATGGTCAGGCGTTCCGCGACGTAGCGCTGGAGCAGGAGCTGCTGCGTGCCGCGCAGGATCTTGGCCTGGGCGCGCAGTTCGGCGGTAAATACTTCGCGCACGATATCCGTGTCGTTCGCCTGCCGCGTCACGGGGCATCCTGCCCGGTGGGGATGGGCGTTTCCTGCTCGGCCGACCGTAACATCAAGGCGAAGATCAACCGCGACGGCATCTGGATCGAGAAACTGGAGCACAATCCGGGCCAGTTTATTCCGGCCGAGCTGCGTCAGCAGGGTGAAGGTGACGTGGTCCATGTGGATCTGAACCGTCCGATGAAGGACATTCTCGCCCAGCTGTCGCAGTATCCGGTTTCAACCCGCCTGTCGCTGAGCGGCACCATCATCGTGGCGCGTGACATTGCCCACGCTAAGCTTCAGGAGCGTATTGAAAGCGGTGAAGGCCTGCCACAGTATGTGAAAGATCATCCGATCTACTACGCAGGACCGGCCAAAACGCCGGAAGGCTATGCATCAGGCTCCCTTGGCCCGACAACTGCCGGGCGCATGGACTCCTACGTTGACCAGCTACAGGCTAACGGCGGCAGTATGATCATGCTGGCTAAAGGCAACCGCAGTAAGCAGGTGACCGACGCCTGCCACAAACACGGCGGCTTCTACCTCGGCAGCATCGGCGGCCCGGCAGCGGTGCTGGCGCAGCAGAGTATCAAGAGTCTGGAATGCGTGGCGTACCCGGAGCTGGGTATGGAAGCCATCTGGAAAATCGAAGTTGAAAACTTCCCGGCCTTTATTCTGGTCGATGATAAGGGCAACGATTTCTTCCAGAAGATCCACGACAGCCACTGTGCGAAGTGCGTGAAGTAAAATCCTGAGTAGCCGCCCTCGTGTTCTACCGAGGGCGGTAGGCTTTGCCGCGTAAAGCGACTACGGCTTTAGGCTGTCAACTTTACGGAGGTGTAACAACGGATACCCCCTTCCCTGACCGTCCCGCTCGGAGCGGCCTGAAACCTCAAAGCCCATATAGCGATAGAACCCGAGAGCCTGTTGATTCTGTTCATTAACATCGACGCTTAAGTCGGGATGAAGCGCCAGCGCATGGAGCATCAACTGCTTTCCAACCCCCAATCCGCGGGCAGAAGCATCGACGAAAAGCGCCTCCAGATGACCATCATGCAAGAACATAAAGCCTAGCGGAACGTCATCCTGATTAACGGCAACCCATACCGGTGTTTCTGAAAAGAAACCGGTGACTTCTTTTTCGATCTCCTGCCGGTCGTGCGCTGTCAGAAAATCGTGCGTCGCGTCTACTGAATTTTTCCAGATTTGTATCACGTCGGGTGCCTCGGATGGACGTGACATTCTAATTTTTAACATCTTTCTCTCTCACTCGTCGTCATTGACTGAAGTATTCACCTGCAAATTCCATCCCGCGATTTTAACGGAATGACATTACATTCACCAGGGTGAATTACCGCCGGGGAGCCACACCCTCGCAGAAGCAGAGACCTCAAAAGATTTTTTCATCAGGATCGACCGGACAGTTTTCGCGCAGGTAGATATGGAACGGGGTAAAACTGCCCGTCGTCGTGGCCGGCTCGATGCGGTTAAAGTGGCGGGCCAGCAGCTCCACCGCGCGGCGGGCCTCCTCACGCGGATCCTGATCGATAATCGCATCTATCGCCCCCTCGCGCAGCATCCGGCTGCGTTCCGCCGTCAGCTCATGGGTAATCAGGACCACCTGCTGATCCAACCCCATCGACATCAGAGCGCGGGCGATGCGCGTGTTGCCCGACGAAACATTGTAAATGCCGCGTATGTCACTATTTTCCCGCAGAGCGTGGCCAATTACCTCACCCGCCCGGTTACCGTCCTCGCCGCTCTCAAGTGAAGCGCTGATGTTCAGCTGCGGGAAACGTTCGCGGATCACCGAGCGGAAGCCCATCTCCCGCTCTTCGTGACCGATGATATGGTGCATACCCAGCAGCAGCAGTACATCCCCGCCCTGCGGCCCTAAAAACCGGCCTGTCAACTCACCCGCCACCCGTCCCATCTGGCGGTTATCCGGGCCGACGTAAGCGATGCGACCGCTGCCGGGAATATCCGTCACCAGCGTCACAACCGGCAGGGTCGTGGAAAGCTGGCGCAGGGCGGCGGCCAGCTCAGGATCGTTCGGACCTATCACAATTAACGCATCGCAGGCCGTTGCCCCCTCGCGGAGCTGCTTCACCGCTGCCCGCACGTTCCCCGGATCCAGATGATAAATCACGCTGGTCATCCGCATTTCAGCCATAGTCGTTCCCAGCTCGGCGAAGGCGTCGTGCAGCCCGCGATAGAAGGGATTCTTTGGCGAGGCCATCAGCACCGCCACCCGCAGCATGCGTAGATAGCCGCGGAACAGCACCCGATCCACGTTTAGCCTGTTGGCCCACTCCAGCACGCGGGCCTCTTTCGCCGGGGAAACCCCGCCCCGCCGGTTGAGTACCCGGTCTACCGTGCTGAGGCTGACGCCGGACGCGGCAGCGATTCTGTCGAGCGTGGTTTTTTTACTGGGATTCACGTTTTTCCTTATTGAAGGAAACCCTTCAAATTCTGAAGTTTTAACCTCAAATTACCAATAGATTAACAAAATATCATCGCTTATTTTCTTGTACAGACATATGTCGTTATCGGGAGTAAACAGGAAAATGAAACAACTAACGGGCATTGCCTTATTGGGTGCGGGACGGATGGCGAAGGTACACGCGGCGGCCATTAATGCGGCCGGCGGCCGTATTGTTACCGTGTTCGATCCGGTTACCGCAGCAGCAGAAAGCCTGGCCGCGCAGAACAATGCCAGCGTAGCAGCCACGGCGGAGGCCGCCATCGGTCATCCCGACGTACAAGCGGTGGTGATTGCTACCTCCTCCGACACCCACGTTGAACTGATTCTGGCAGCCTCAAAAGCGGCAAAACCGGTGCTGTGTGAGAAACCGCTGGCCAGCAGCCTCGACGAAGCGCGCCGCTGTATTTCACTGATCGGTGATGAGGCGGCAAAACGGGTATTCCTGGGGTTCAACCGCCGTTTCGACCGCGGTCACGCCTCGGTACGTGAGGCGGTCTTGCGCGGCGATATCGGTCGTCTGGAGCAGCTGACGCTGACCAGCCGCGATCCCCTGCCGCCGCCGCTGGCGTATATACCGCGCTCCGGCGGATTGTTTCGCGACATGATGATCCACGATTTTGATATGGCGCGCGGCATTCTTGGCCAGGATAACCCCATCGTCAGCGTTACCGCCCACGGTTCGTCGGTAATCGACCCGGAAATTGGTCGTCTGGGCGACGTGGATACCGCCAGCGTGACGATGGAGACCAGGAACGGCACGCTGGTCACCATCCTGAACTCGCGCCGTTGCAGTTTTGGCTTCGACCAGCGTATTGAAGCCTTCGGTTCTGAGGGGATGGTGATTTCAGATAATCCGCGCCAGTCGGGGTTTACCCGCTATTCCGCCGCATCGCCGGGCACGCAGGCGCCGATCCTTGAGTTCTTTATGGAGCGCTACGGCCCCAGCTATACCGAAGAGATGCGGTTGTTCCTGGCCTGTATCCACAGCGGCAGTGAGATGCCGGTAAATGCCATTGATGGCTTGCAGGCCGCCTGGCTGGCAGAGGCCGCCACCCATTCGTTGAAGCAGGGCAAAACTGTCCCTCTGACTCATCCCAATCAGGACTTTAACCATGACTAATTACAAACAGCGCCACACCGACACCGTTGCTATCGTTACCGGCGGCGCACAGGGCGTAGGCTTTGCCATCGCTCGTCAGCTGGTCATGGACGGCTGCACCCGCCTGATTCTGGCCGGGCGCGACGCTGAAAAAGGCGCGCGTGCCGTGCAGGAGCTGGCGCAGCTTGGGGCGACCGCCGCGTTTGTTTCGCTCGATTTGCAGGATATTGACGCCTGCCTGTCGCTGACGCAGACCGCCGTTGAACGGTTCGGCACGGTGAACACGCTGGTCAACGCCGCCGCGCTGGGCGCTCGCGGCACGCTGGTTGATACCTCCGGTGAACTGTGGGACCAGATGTTCAATACCAACGCCCGTGCACCTTTTTTCATCATGCAGGGCTTCGTAAAGTATCGCCTTGCGCAGGGAGGAGAAGGCGCGATAGTGAATATTCTTTCCCAGTGCGCCCACTGCGGGCAGTCCTACCTCTCGCCGTACTCCGCCTCAAAGGGTGCGCTGGCAACGCTGACCAAAAACGTGGCTAACGCTTATCGCGGCAACCGTATTCGCTGCAACGCCATTTTGCCGGGCTGGATGGATACACCGGGGGAAGACGCGACGCAGCGCCGCTTCCACGGCGCAACCGACGGCTGGCTGGCGCGGGCGGAAGCGACCCAGCCCATGGGCCAGCTGTGTAAACCTGATCAGCTCGCCGGGCTGGCCAGCTATCTGCTGAGCGCGGATGCCGGCGTGATGACCGGGGCGCTTATCGATTACGATCAGAACGTTGCTGGCGCTTACCCGGAGTAAGGGCGGCTGTTCCGCTTCAGACCGTATCCTACCTACAATAACAGAAGGTTGAGACTATGATTCTTAACAAAAGGTTGAGTGCGCTGGCGCTGCTGTGCCTGCTTCCCGTCAGCGTGCTGGCCCGCGATTTGACCATCGGCGTGACCATGGATCACTTTGACGATAACTTCCAGACTATCCTGCGCCAGGCGATGCAGAAGAGAATTAACGACGTTGGCAGTGTTAAGGGGCAGTTTGAAGATGCTAAAGGCGATTCCGCCCAGCAGCTTCAGCAGGTGGAATCTTTTATCGGCCAGGGCGTGGATGCGATCATCGTTACCCCGACCGATACCCAGGCGATGAAACCGATCGTTGCACGCGCAAAAAGTGCCGGTATCCCGCTGGTGTTTGTTAACCGCCGCCCGGAAGTGCCGCTGCCGGACGGCATGGCCTACGTCGGTTCCGACCCGCGCCTGGCGGGAAAAATGCAGATGGAAGCGTTGGCAAAGCAGATGAACGGAAAAGGGAATGTTTTTATTCTGATGGGTAATCTCTCCGGGGAAGACACCCGCGAACGCACCAAAGGCGTGGAGGAGGTCGCGGCGACCCTGCCGGGTATCAAGATCCTGGATAAACAGACGGCGCTGTTTTTTCGCAAAGAGGCCAATGATGTCACCACTAACTGGCTGCTGACCGGGCAGAAGATTGACGCTATCGTGGCAAACAATGACGAGATGGCTATCGGCGCCATTTTAGCGCTCGGGCAGATGAAGAAAAAAGATGTACTGGTTGCCGGGATAGACGGCACGCCGGACGCTCTGCAATTTATCCGCCAGGGCAATTTAAACCTGACGGTGTTTCAGGATGCCAGCGGCCAGGGCAACGGTGCGGTAGACGCCGCAATTTCGCTACTCAAGGGCCAGAAAGTGGAGAAACAGACCTTTATCCCCTATCAGCTGATTACTCACGACAACTATCAGCAGTTTGCGCAGCGCAATACCCGTTAACATCCCCGGACCGCAGCGGCAGTTTTGCCGCTGCGGTCTTGCTGCTAAATTCTGGCGATCCCCCTGCGCACCGCATACACTGGCTTCAGGCGCGTTCACTGGAAAACATCATGCAGATTGAAGAGAGTATTATTCGGGATATCAACGCCATCGCTGAGTGGCTGTCCGACCACCGACCGGCGACGCGCGTTGATGCCGACCTGATTGTGCTGGCCGGTCATGCCGTGGTGCCGGCGATATTGGGTGTGATGACCCTGGCCGCAGAAACCGGCATACCGCTGCTGTTTACCGGCGGCGTCGGTCATTCGACCGACCTGCTGCGCCGGGCGCTGGCGGAGAATCCGCTCACCCGCCGCGCCTCCTTCAGTCAGCCGGGCGAAGCGGAGATCTTCTTTGCGCTGGCAACCGAATATTTTGCCCTTCCCCCTTCCCGCCTTTACGCTGAGGGACGCTCGGCCAACTGCGGGCAGAACGCGTCGTTCACCCGCGATATGATCCTGGAGAAATCGATCCGCGCCGACAGGATCCTGCTGTCGCAGGATCCGCTGATGCAGCGCCGCACCCGAGAAACCTTCGAATTCAGCTGGCGGCAGAAAAACCTGACGGCGGCGTTTATCAGCTGGCCGGTGTTTGTGCCGCAGCTGGTATCGATGGGTGGCGTGGCAACCCTTACCGGGGCGCAGAGTGCGGGGATCTGGTCGGTCGAGCGCTTTGTTTCGATGCTGCTGGGCGAGATGCGACGGCTGAAGGATGATGCAAACGGCTACGGCCCCGCCGGGGCAGGCTTTATCGGCCACGTAGAGATCCCACAGCATATCGGCGATGCGTGGGACCGTATCCGCGACTGCGATGACTATGCGCGGTTAAGCCGCGCCTGATCGCACAAGCCGGAGAAGCAGGAGGCGATTTCTGCCCTCCTGCCAACGATCAACTACCGTCTCAGCCCTTATCATCCAGCACGTTGAGCGACGCGCCGGTGGCGTAAAACTGCCCGCCCGCTACGTAGTGCAGGCTGCGCAGGGAATCGTCCGCGCCGTCAAAGTGCCAGTGCCCCTCGCTGAACACCCGGCTGTCGGCCCAGGCCCCCACTACCTCGGCAATAAACAGGTCGTGAACCTGCTGGTTGTGCGGTTCATTAATCAGGCGACAGGCCAGCCACGCAGAGCAGCCCGCCACGAAGGGCAAATCAAAGCCGTCCATGCTGAACAACTCGACCCCGCAGTTCTTCAGCTTATCCGGTTCGGTAAACAGGCTGCGGGTGCCCACGGCGTGGGTCAGCTTGATCTGCGCCACGGTCGGCACCTGAATCACAAACTGACCGCCGGCCTCCACCAGTTCGCGGGTTTTGGCGATTTTATCCAGCACGACCGTCAGCTTGGGAGGCATAAAATCGACTCCGGTCGCCCAGGCCGCGGCCATCACGTCTTCAACCCCGCCGTGACGCGCCGAGACCAGCACCGTCGGTCCGTGGTTGATCAGGCGATAGGCTTTTTCCAGTTCTACAGGTGTTGTGTATTGATTCATGATCTATTCCGACATTGAGTATGGGCTAAGAGTGGGCTGCCCCGCAGCTTAATCCACAACGGCTGCGCTGTCGCACGGCACCGCACGGGATGTAAAACGGTACGCAGACCACATCAGGGTGCGCGCGGCAGTAACCAGCCGGGACAAAGCGGATAAAACCGCGTAAAATCTGACGTAATCAATACGTTAACTCCTCCCTTAAACCAGAAGGTCAGCCATTATGAGCACCCTGCCCGCCGTTAAAATTCACTACTGTTCCCAGTGCAACTGGATGCTGCGCGCCAGCTGGATGGCCCAGGAGCTGCTGCATACCTTCAGCACCGATCTGGCCTCGGTCACGCTGGTGCCCGGCACCGGCGGTATTTACGTCATTACCGTGAACGACGAGACGATCTGGGATCGTAAAACCGATAACGGCTTCCCGGACGCCGCAGAAATCAAACGTCGCCTGCGGGCGATCTGTTTTCCTGAGCGGGATCTGGGCCATATCGACGGGCATAAGAAAGACGAAAAGTAAAAAACCCCGCACCGGGCGGGGTTCTGAAAGAAAAAACCGCGCAAGGCGCGGTTTTTTTATCTGTCGTTATCAGAAATCGACGTTTACACCCAGCTGGAAGTTACGACCCGGCATCACTGCCAGCGCATTGTCGACCACATCCTGCGCGGTGCCTTCGGTCAGATCGCGGCTGCTGAGGTAATCCCAGTATTTGCGATCGGTCAGGTTAAATACGCCGCCGCTCAGCTTCACGTTTTTGCTCACCTGCACCCATGCGGTCATATCCACCGTGCCGTAGCCCGGTACACGTTTGTAGTCCGCGCTGGAATCGGTGATCGGTGTACCGGCGTTGGTATAGCTTTCACGGTTGGTGGACTCCGCCTGCTTACCTTTAACGAAGGTGGCCGTTACTGCGCCGCCGTACAGCTGCGTCGGATCGTTCCACGCCACGCCCACGATCGCTTTCATCGGCGCCACGCTTTCCATGTCGATGTACTTGTCACCGTCATAGCTTGATTTAGACTCGCCCTTGGCGTACGCCAGTCCCAGGTTCGCGCTCAGGCCGTTAACCTCTTCAAACCAGGTGCCGAAATCAATATCGGTTCTGATTTCACCGCCCCAGATATGGGCCTTATCACGGTTCTCAGCCTGGTAAGTGGTATAGATATTTGACGGCACGTTGACGAACTTATCCGGATTCGCCGCACGACGATAGCGGCTGTAGGCGATAAAGTTCTTATAAGTGTTGTAGTAAACCGAGGTGTGCAGTTTCACCCCTTCAACTGCTTCACCCTTCACGCCCCACTCAAAGTTATTGCTGGTTTCAGTATCCAGATCGGTATTACCAATCAGCGCATACTGGCCAGGACCGGCGTAGCTGGAGCCGAGGTTCCATGAACCGTACAGCTGGCTGGCGTTAGGGAACTGGGCACCGCGCTTGTACTGAACATAGGTCATCAGCTTAGGCGTGATGTCGTAGTTCAGGCTCAGGGACGGCAGAACCTGGGTATCTTTATTGGTTTTGCCGTACAGTTTTTCTACCGCGCTGCCGGTCAGTGCGGTGCTGTTCGCCGTCAGATTATCCAGATTGCGCGGTTTCGTTTCCTGATGGGCGACGCGAACGGCCGGCACAACAGAGAAATTATGACCGTTCAGATCAAAGCCGATGTCATCCTGAATGAATCCGCCCAGTACGGTGGTACGGCTGTCGCCCTGCGGCTTCATCACCACGCTGAACGGGCCAGGCGCAGGAGACTGACGGAACGGACGTTCGGTATCGGCAATGCGCCCGTTCACACCGGCGCTCAATTCGTGGCGGCCCAGCGCTTTAGTCACCTGGGACTCAAGACCCCAGGTCTTCACGTTATAGTCGGAGTAAACGCGCTGCATGTTGCGGGTCATCTCGTCCGGCATCAGCGTGTTGTCGTGCGCCTCGGTGTTCTGCCAGAACGCTTTGGTGGTCAGGCTGTCAATCCACAGGTTGGTCGGCGTCCACTCATCTTTCAGTGACGCGCCCAGACGGCGGGTATTGCTCTGCTGATTGGCGGTGCCAAGGATCTGGCTGCCGGCGTTGTTCCAGCTGTCGTAATGGGTATGTTTTACCTTGCTGTAGAAATCCAGCACGCCGGTGAACTTGTGTTCATCGTTTGGCTGCCAGATACCGGAGGTCAGCACCGCATCGGAGTGCCAGTTGGCCGGATAGGACGCAAAGGTGCCGCTGTTGTTGCGGGTCTGCTGGCCGTCACGACGGCTGTAGGCAATCAGGCCGCGCAGGGTCTGGTCGCCCGCTGCTGCGGTAATGCCGTTGTGCCAGCTGCGGCTGGAAGAGTCGTAGTCGCTCTGGAAACCGAAGTAGGTTTCTTTTTCTGGTGACAGGTAATCGTCAGCCGACTTCGGCTGGAAAGAGACAGAGCCACCCAGCGCATTGTTAGCATACGAGGCATCCGTCGCGCCGCCGACGATATCAATCTGGCCGTAAACATAGGGATCGATATAGTCACGGCCAATACCGAAGGTGTTAACCCCGGCGCGGCTGGCGTAGCTGCGGCCCGTGGCGTCCGGCTGGGGAATGCCGTCAACGTCCAGCGCCACGCGGTTGCTTTCCATACCACGGATGTTGTAGCCGGTATAGCCGCCGCGGTCAAAACCGCTTTTGCCGTCTGAGGAACCGCCGCTGGTGCCGGTTGCGCTGATCATCAGCTGGTTACGCATGATTGAGCCGAAATCGTTGCCGCCGCGCTGCTGCATTTCTGCGGCGGTGATGGTGGTTCTGCTTCCGGCAACGTTGACCACTTCCGGCACCGTAACGGTGATCACCGGTTCGTTGGTTTTGGCCTGCCTCGCATAAGTCTGCTTCTGACCTGCGACGGTGGCGTCATCTTCCTTCGCTACCGGCGTGCCTGCGGCGTTGACGGCAGCGGTGAAAAACGTGCCCATCACTAAAGACGAATGCAGTAATCCCCTGCGGGATGAAAACTTAAGCATGTCAAATACCCTGAATGTAATTATTGGTATTTGCTCTACACAGACTTCCGGTAATAACGGGTGTTTAACGCAATGTAACGATTAACAGGTGAAGCTTATTTTTATTTTGCGACATAGTATAGAAATGATAATTATTATCAATATTAAAGTAATAATTATTTACATTGCGATGCGGAACTTTTTTAACGCGATAACCACAGGGAACGGAGAAAACAGCACGAACCGGGCTGGGCCGTGCCTGAAGGGAGGTAGAGGGTGTCAGGAGGCGGCAAAATCGGTCAGCACTGTGCCTTCCATACGGTAACGCACCCACTCATCCTGCGGCGCGGCACCGATGCTTTTATAGAAGTCGATGGCCGGCTGATTCCAGTCCAGCACGCTCCACTCTAACCGACCGCAGCCGCGCTCTACCGCCAGCTTTGCGATATGGCGCAGCAGCTGTTTTCCGGCCTTCTGGCCGCGATAGCGCGGCGAAATGTAGAGATCTTCCAGATATATACCGTTTTTACCCAGCCAGGTTGAATAGCTGGTAAAGAAGACAGCGTAGCCTGCTGCCACGCCGTCAATCTCACAAATCAGCGCTTCGGATTTGCTGTCGTCGGCAAACAGCGTTCGCTCAATATCCTGCTGATTAGCGATAACCTCATGCAGCGCTTTCTCATACTCTGCCAGCTCTGCAATCATGTCGAGGATGATGCGGGCATCGGCGCGTTCGGCGCGGCGGATAACAATCGTCATGGAAACTCCCTGTTTTACGTCAAAGAATGACGGCGAGGATACCCGCTAACCGCTGACGAATGAAGTGTCTTCTGCTCATCAGACGGTGAATTCCATGCATTGTAAACATCTGCCGGTTAAGTAAAAACCGCCTGCGGAAGCCTGCCGCAGGCCGCCTGAACCCTGGCCGTGCTTTTTACGCGTTATCCGCAGGCGTCAGTTGCTGCTGGCGCTGCGCGGTATAGCGGTTTTCCCGCACCGGCAGATCCAGCCGTTCGCGCAGCGTGGTCCGTTCGTCAAGATGCCAGTAGCCGCGCTCGGCCAGGATCGGCAGTACGTAGCGGGTGACATCCTCCAGCGCCTCGTTCAGCACCGGTCCGCAAATAATAAAGCCGCTGGCGCCCCCCTGCTCCACCCAGCGTATAAAGGTCTCCGCGACCTGCTCCGGCGTGCCGAAGAATTCGCCTTTCGGCAGCGTGGTGCGGTAGGCCACCTCACGCACCGTCAGCTGCTCCTCTCTGGCCAGTCGCTTGATCTGGTCGGTGGTGGAGCGGAAGGTGTTTTCGCCCAGCGTGCCCAGCTCAGGGAACGGGCCGTCAGGATCGTACTGGCTGAAATCATGGTGATCGAAGAAGCGGCCGAGGTAGCTCAGCGCGTCTTCCAGCGAGAGCAGCGTCAGCAGGTAGCGGTACTTTTCTTCTGCCTCGGCCTCCGTCCGTCCCACGATCGGACTGATTCCGGGGAAAATACCCGGCGCGGCCTTGCCCTGGGCTTGCGCCTGTTCGCTCAGCTTTTGCGCATACTCTGCGGCTTCTTCCAGCGTACGGGCATTGGTAAACACCGCGTCGGCCGTTTTTGCCGCCAGCGCAATGCCGGTATCGGAGGCGCCAGCCTGGAAGACAACCGGCTGCCCCTGCGGTGAACGCTGAATATTCAGCGGACCGGCCACCGAGAAGTACTCACCCCGGTGGTTCAGCGCATGCAGTTTAGCCGCGTCAAAGAATACGCCGCTTTGCTTGTCGCGGATAAAGGCCTCATCCTCCCACGAATCCCACAGCCCCTGCACCACCGCTAAATACTCTTCGGCAATGCGGTAGCGTTCGGCGTGCTGCGGATGCGCCCGGCCAAAGTTGCGCCCCGATCCTTCCAGCGGCGAAGTCACCACGTTCCAGCCCGCACGGCCGCCGCTAAGTAAATCCAGCGAGGCGACCTGACGCGCGACGGTAAAGGGATCGCTGTAGGAGGTGGAAATCGTCCCGGCCAGCCCGATGCGGCGGGTCACCGCGGTGAGTGACGACAGCAGCGCAACCGGCTCAAAACGGTTAAGAAAGTGCGGCAGCGACTTTTCATTAATATGCAGCCCGTCGGCCACGAATAAAAAATCCAGCCCGGCTTCTTCTGCCTCATGCGCCAGCTGGTGATACCAGCTCACGTTGACGCTGGCATCCGCCGGAACCTTATGATGCCGCCAGCCATTCATATGGCCACCGGCTCCCTGTAACATCAGACCGAGTTTAATCCGGCGTGAAATCTGGCTCATTCGTTAACTCCGTAGTCATTCGGGGGATTACGCTATGCCTTCAGATTTCCATAAAAGCGCCGCAGATTTAAATATCAATATTGGCTTTGCATTGCCGCTTTGTGTCTAACCCTCTGAAAACACGCCGCGCATCCCCCGCTTCCCTGCGATTGTTCTAATAAACATCGCGCAGATAGCGCCGGTCGGCGGCCAACTGTTGTAGCCACTCTCCGGTACGCTCCACCGCTATCCCTCCGTGCTCCGCCGCCACCTCGCACAGCGCCCGATCCACGTCCTTCGCCATCCGGCCGGCGTCGCCGCAGAGATAGACCACCGCCCCCTGCTGAAGCCACTGCCACAGCTCCGCACCCTGCTGACGAATACGATCCTGCACATAGATTTTCTCCGCCTGGTCGCGGGAAAACGCCAGGCTGAGACGGGTCAGCAGCCCCGACCGCTGCATCGCCTCCAGCTCCTCACGGTAGTAGAAGTCGGTTTCTGCGTGCTGCTCACCGAAGAACAGCCAGTTTTGACCCGCGTCCCCCCGCACGCGCCGTTCGTGCAGAAAGCCACGAAACGGTGCAATGCCGGTGCCGGGGCCGATCATCACCACCGGGGTATCGCCACGGTCCGGCAGGTGAAAATGCTGCGACGGTTGAATAAAGATCGGCACCTCCACGCCCGCCGCACGATCGGCCAGAAAGCAGGAGGCCACGCCCTTACGCCTGCCGTAGCGTACCGCCGACAGCGTTAGATGCACCTCGCCCGGATGGGCCAGCGGGCTGGATGAGAGGGAATAGAGACGGGGTTGCAGGCGTTTAAGCCCGGCCAGCAGCCCGGCCGCGGACATCTTCAGCGGGAAATCGCTCAGTATATCCACCAGCTGACGCCCCCACAGCCAGTCGCGCAGCGCGGCATCGTCGGTCAGCCGCTGGCGCAGCGCCTCGTTGCCGCTGCCTGCGGCAATCAGCGCCAGCATTTTCGGCAGCGGACGGGCGATCTCATAGTGGTGCGTCAGGGCTTCAGCCAGACCGATCTCGCCGTATCCGTCCACCGTGACCCGCTCTTCAGCCGCCAGCTGCACCCGCTCCAGCAGCTCCGCCACCAGCTGCGGACAGTTTTGCGGCCAGACGCCGAGGGCGTCACCGGCCCGGTAGCGCATACTGGCATCCAGCCGCAGTACTATTGAGCGCGTCTCCTTCTGCGAACCGCTGCCGTTCAGCAGGCGATTGCTCACCAGACGCGAGAGGTAGGGTCGCGATTTACTGTAGCCACTGTCCACTATTGCGGCGGATGCGGGTGTGTCAGACGGTGAGAATGCGGTTGACGGTACGAATGCGGCAGAGGGTGCGGCAGCGCTCGACACTGGCGCGCCCAGCAGGGGTAGCACCTCCTCCAGCCACCGCTGCACATCGGCATCGTAGTCGGTATCGCACTCCCGGCGAGGCAGCAGCGCCGTGGCCCCCAGCGCGCTAAAGCGTTCATCAAGCTGACGACCGTGCTGGCAGAAGCGGGCAAAGCTGCTGTCTCCCAGCGCCAGCACCGCATAGCGCAGCGTCGCAAGCGACGTTTCGTGACACTGTAACGCACGCCAGAAGCCTTGGCCGTTATCCGGCGGATCGCCGTCGCCAAAGGTGCTGGTCAGCAGCAGCAGCGGCGCATCCGGCGGCAGCTGCGACGGCAAACACCGATCCATGGTACGCATATCGACGTTGAATCCGGCCTCACACAGCGCCGTGTTCACCTGCTGCGCCAGCGCGTCCGTATTGCCGGTCTGCGAGGCCCACAGCAGGGTGACCGCAGGAGCCAGCGCCGAGATCGTTTCCGCAATGACGGGTGATGTCACGGAGAGCGGCGACGCGGCGGCCTCGGTACGGCTAAACAGGCCGGAAAGCATCCCGTCCAGCCACAGACGCGTCTCCGGCCCCAGCGGCGCGTGGTCGGGAAGCCGGGGAAGACCCGGCCGGACATCGCCCGCCAGCCCGCTAATAAATCCGGCCATCCAGGTGTGTTCCCGATCGCTAAGCTGCGGGGCCGCAACGGATTTGACCCCGGCCAGGCTAGCAAACAGGGCAACTTTAGACGGGCTTAGCGCCTGCTGCGCCGGAAAATCGGCGGCGGAGGCACTGGCGGGCTGCATCACCGCTTCCGCCTCCGCTGATGTTCTGACCTCCAGTTGCTCCACGCGGCGCAGGCTGACGGCGCACTGTTTAAATTCAGGCTGCTGCGACAGAGCATCGGTGGCATCGCTGGTTACGGCGTTAATCGCCAGCGCGTCGCCGTAAACATCGTTCCAGTGAAACGGCACAAAGCAGCTGCCGGGCGCAACGCGGTCGGTTACCACCGAGGGCAGGATCGCCATACCCCGCCGCGAGCGGATCTCCAGCCGGTCGCCCTCCTTCAGCGCCAGCCGCTGCGCATCCTGCGGATTGACCTCAATAAACGGGCCGGGGTTCAGCCTGTTGAGTTTCGCAACTTTGCCGGTTTTGGTCAGGGTGTGCCACTGGTGCTGCACCCGGCCGGTATTGAGGCAGAACGGATAGTCGGCATCGGCCATTTCCGCCGGCTCCTGATGCGGGCGGGCAAAAAACCGGGCGCGACCGCTGGCGGTGGCAAACGCCAGGCGGGGAACAGTGCCATCCTCGCGGATGTACTGCGTCTGGCTGCGTCCGTCGTTGATATAGCGCAGCGGATGCCGGTCGGCCTCATCATCCGGTGGGCAGGGCCACTGTAGCGGCTGCTGTCGCAGCCGCGCATAGCTGGCGCCGCGCAGATCGTATCCGGTGGCGGGGTTGTGGAAGCGGCGGATCTCATCAAAGATCTGCTCCGCGCTGCGGTAGCTGAAAGCGCTGGCATAACCCATTTCACAGGCGATGCGGGCGATAATTTGCCAGTCGGGGAGCGCCTCTCCCGGCGGTTCTGTCGCCTGCGAGCAGAGCGTTAGCGTGCGTTCAGAGTTAATCATCACCCCGTCGGCTTCGGCATGCAGCGCAGCGGGCAGCAGGATATCGGCATAGCGGCTGGTTTCAGTATCGAGAAAAGCATCCTGAACGATCACCAGCTCAGCGGCCTGTAAACCGGCTATTACCGTACTGCGGTTGGCAACGCTGGCAACCGGGTTGGTACAGATTATCCAGCAGGCTTTGATCGCCCCCGCCTGCATCTGCTGAAACATCTCAATGGTGCCGCCACCCGCTTCGCTGCGCAGGGTGCCGGGCGGCAGCTGCCAGATATCCTCAACAAAAGCGCGGTCGGCGGCCACCAGCGCGGAGCGCTGTCCCGGCAGGCCGGGTCCCATATAGCCCATCTCCCGCCCGCCCATCGCATTCGGCTGCCCGGTAAGTGAAAACGGCCCGCTGCCCGGACGACAGATTTTACCGGTGGCCAGATGCAGATTGCAGATGGCGTTGGTGTTCCAGGTGCCGTGGGTGCTCTGATTTAACCCCATCGTCCAGCAGCTGACCCACTCCCCGGCCTCGCCAATCCAGCGCGCCGCCCGTTCGATATCGGCAACCGCCAGCCCGGTCAGCGCCGCCACCCGCTCCGGGGTATAGTCATTAAGAAAGTCGGGCATCGCCTGCCAGCCTTCGGTGAACTCCGCGATAAAATTGGCATCGGTATGACCATTTTTAACCAACAAATGCAGAATGCCGTTAAGCAGCGCCAGATCGCTGCCGGGGCGGACGGGCAGGTAAAGATCGGCTTTGTCAGCCGTGGCGCTGCGGCGCGGATCGACGACGATCAGCTTCGCCCCCTGTTTTACCCGGTCCATCATGCGCAGAAACAGGATGGGATGGCAGTCGGCCATGTTCGCACCGGTAACGAAGAACAGGTCCGCCCGCTCGAAATCGTCATAGGAACCCGGAGGACCATCGGACCCCAGCGACAGCTTATAGCCGCTGCCCGCGCTGGCCATGCACAGCCGCGAGTTCGACTCAATCTGATTGCTGCCAAAATAGCCTTTGACCAGCTTGTTCGCCAGGTACTGCGCCTCCAGCGACATCTGCCCGGAGACGTAAAGCGCCACCGCCTGCGGCCCGTGCCGGTCAAGCAGTTCCCGCAGGCGGCGGGCGGCGGCCGCAATCGTAGCGTCCATCGGATGCTTTACCGGATCGTACTGGCGGGAATCCCTGAGCCAGCCGCTGTCCATTCGCCCGCCGTCGGTGAGCGGCAGGTGGCTGCTGCCGCCTTTGCTGCACAGTCGCCCGCCGTTAGCCGGGTGCTGCCTGTCGCCGCTGACGCCGGTAACGGTGCCGTTTTCTACCTGCATCACGATGCCACATCCCACCCCGCAATACGGGCAGGCGCTGCGAATTGCTCCGGTTGCCGCCATACACTCCCCCTGAAAACAAAAAAGGCGCTGTCCGCACTCCGTTAAAGGAGGCAGAACCGCGCCGTTGCACTACGTCCTCGCCATTGAGGGACGTCAGATAAACAGAGGCAAGAATCGGGCCAGTCCTGCGGGCCGCGGAAAATGCGGCGGCGGAGCTGAACGCCGCGCCGTTTTGCACCGCCGGGAGGCCGCGATGCGCCGCGATGGGGCAAAGGAATACGTTCGCTGCATCGGTGAACAGATTGATGGATTCCCATCATCAAAGCCGTTTCTTCACCCGATATCGCTGCTTATAGTGGCATACCGCCACCGGGCGGTGGCTGAACGTCAGGTAAAAACTACTCAGGAGCTGCCATGTTTCCATCGCATTTACCCAAAGCCCGAACGCTCGATCCGCACGCCGTTCCCTCCCTGCGCTGGGGCATTATCGGGCCCGGCTGGATTGCCGAGCGCTTTGCCCGCGCGCTGAAGGCGTTCACCTCCCAGCAGCTGGTCGCCATTGCCTCGCGCTCACAGGAACGCGCCGGTGCCTTTGCCGATAAAATGGGGATCCCGCAGGCCTTTGGCAGTGCGGCCGAACTGCTGGCCTCACCGGATATTGATGCGGTCTATATCGCCACCCCGCACAACCACCACTACCCGGACGGTTTACAGGCGCTGAACGCGGGCAAGCATGTGCTGATTGAAAAGCCGCTGGCGCTAAATGCGCATCAGGCCAGGGGGCTGGCGGCGCTGGCGAAGACCAAAGGGCTGCTGTGTATGGAAGCAATGTGGTGCGACTTCCTGCCCAAGTACGACATTATCACTCAGCTGCTGGAAGACGGCGCGCTGGGCGATCTGCATACTCTGCTGGCCGATCACGGCGAGTTTTTCACTCCCGATCACCGTATTTTCAATGCCGACCTTGCCGGTGGCCCGATGATGGATCTGGGCAGCTATCTGATTGGTTTCAGCGTCAAGATAGCCGGTGCGCCGGTATCCATTCATGCCACCGGCCAGCAGGTTCCGGGGGGCGTGAACGGCCAGACCTCCATGCTGTTAACCCACGGTAACGGTATGCACGCCGTGCTGAATACCACGCTGTTCAGCAATACGCCGTGTGCGGCGGTGGTGGCAGGACGGGATGCGACGCTGGAGATCGGCGGCGCATCGTTTTACGCGCCTGGCCCGTTCACGCTGACCTCCAGCCAGGGCGGTAAGGTGCTGCACTTCGACGAACCGCGTAATCGCTACGATCAGCTGTTCCATGAAGCCGTTCACTTTGCCTGGTGCGTGGGCCAGGGGAAAACCGAGTCGCCGGTGCGCCCGCTCTCGGCGTCGATTGATACGCTGGCCGCAATGGATGAAGTCCGTCGGCAGATTGGTCAGGTGTTTAACGAAGAATAACGTGATACGGCGGTGCGCTCCGTCGCACCGCCTGAATTTTGGGTGGATAATTTATCCCGACCGCCTCCGGCGGTCGTTTTTTTATCCCTGCTCTACCGCGCAGAAGGTGCCGGTTTCCAGCGATTTTACCGCGGCTTCGGCAATCGCCTGCGCCTGTAAGCCATCGTGCAGTCCCGGTAATGATACCGCTTCACCGTTCAGGGAGCGCACAAACGCATCCAGATGCAGGTAATACGTCTCTTTCACCCGGTTAAACCAGTCGGCATAGAGCGGTGGACGGGTAATACCGGCGGTGCCGTACAGCGTGGCGCCCTGCGGACTTTGCGCGGCGGAATCCGACATCCCCTGCGATCCCAGCACGGTGATCCTCTCATCGTAGCCGTAACCGGTGCGGCGGGTGTTATCCAGCTGCGCCAGCGCGCCGCTCTGCATCTTCATGATAATGACCGAGGTATCCACATCGCCAAAGCGGGCAATTTCCGGCATCGCCAGCGCCGAACCCATCGCGCCCACGGTTGCCACTTCTTCTTCCGTCAGCCAGCGCAGCAGGTCGAAAAAGTGTATCGCCTGGTCGCGCATCTGGCCGCCGGAGCTTTGCAGATAGCTCAGCGGCGGCAGCTCGGAGGCGCGGCAGACCATCTGGATAAGCTCCGCCTGCCCAATCAGCCCCTGCTTCAGATGCTGCTTCAGCTGGTTATGGCTGGGGTCAAAGCGGCGATTAAAGCCCACGGTCACCGGCACAGGGTTGCGCGACACCTCCTCCACCACCCGGCGGGCTTTTTCCAGCGACAGGTCGATCGGTTTTTCGCAGTATACCGCCTTCCCCGCCGCCGCCGAGGCAACAAGAAATTCCGCGTGCGACGGCGTGGAGGTGGCGATAAGGATCGTGTCGATAGCATCGCTGTTGATGGCGTCCGCTACGCTGCCGACGCGGGCACCGTAGCGACCGGCGACCTCTTCGGCACGGCTGCGGTCCTGGTCGGCCACCATCACCAGTTCAATATCAGGATGGGCCGCCAGATTTTTAGCATGTACCTGACCGATAAATCCGGTGCCCAGCAGGGCAAACTTACGTTTTTGTACCATTTCACGACGCCTTTAAAGGATTGAGGATAAATGTTCCGTTGCCAGGATAGCGCCGGTGAATATACTGACTGAATCGACTTTTTGATGGGTTTCCATCATACGGAGAAAAGAGTGAAGAAGATCACGCTGGAAGCATTGGCAAAGCAGGCAGGCGTAGGGATTGCCACCGTCGATCGGGTGGTGAACGAACGCGGCGGCGTCTCACCGGCCACCGCCCGGCGGGTTTTACAGGCGGCCAGAGAGATCGGCCTGAAGCGTATTCTGCCGGATGCGCACCGCCAGCCCTGGCAGATTGAACTGCTGCTGAGCAGCAGCGATGCCTTCTTCTTCAGCCAGCTGAGCCAGGACTTCAGCAGTGTGGCCGGGCTGCTGGGCTATGGCCAGGTGACGCTGCACCGCACGCTGGTCGCCGAGGATAACCCGGAGCGGCTGGCCGCGCAGATCCTTAAAGCCGCCGAACAGCGCGACGGCATTATCGTCTTCGCCCACGCGCACCCGGCGATTTATGCGGCGCTGGAACAGTGCCATCAGCGGGGCGTTCCGGTCATCACTCTCGCCACCGACCTGCCCGGCGCTAAGCGGCTGTGTCACGTTGGCATTAACCAGCTTCAGGCCGGGCGCACCGCGGGGCTGCTGATGGGAAAAATGATCGGCGGGCCGGGTAAGGTGATCATTATCAGCGGGCGCGTGGATTATCTTGCCCACCGGCAGCGGGTGGAGGGCTTCAGCGCGGTCCTGACCCGTCAGTTCCCGCATTTGCAGGTGCATAAGGTGCTGGCCGCGCTCGACGACCGGCAGCAGATCAGCCGCCTGCTGGAACAGCAGCTTTATCAGAACGGCACGGTTCACGGCGTTTACAATACAGGCTTGGGAAACCGCGAAATTGGCGAGGCGCTGGCACGCTACCGGCTGCTAAAAAAAGCGGTGTTTATTACCCATGAACTCTATCCGACCACCCGCAGACTGCTGGCTGAGGATGCGGTGGCGCTGTCGCTGGATCAGAATACGCGTGAAATGGCCCAGCGGTCGATGACGCTGATGCTGGCCTGTCTGGAGCGGGGGGCAGAGCCGGATGAGTATGCCGACGGCAAGGTCGAGTTTTTACTTTATACGCGGGAAAACAGCGAATAATTAGCGCGGCAGAGTATCCCTGCCGCGCCGGTTATTGCTGCTTTATTGGGTCAGATTGATCAGACTTCTTTCACAATCTGACGCGTCAGCTCACTGCGAATATCAAAGCAGATATTGCGCAGGGTGAACTGATATTTTGGCAGCGCAATGTTGTCAATATCGGCACCGATCTTCGAACGGATTTCGAGATATTTACTCAACTGATTATTCACGCGGTCAAAACGCTGACGGTACTGTTGATAAACGGTGACGTTATAAGACTGGAGGGCATCCAGCTCATCCCGGCACTGGGCAATACGCGAATCAAACTGACTTAACGGCTGCGGCTGAGCGACCGGCTTTGGCGGTGGCGGTGGCGGTGGTGCAATAGTCGGCTGTGGTTTGACAGCACAGCCCGTGACCACAAAAGCCATCATCAACGCTGGAACTAATTTATTCATATTATCACCAGATTGCGTTCCTGCGTTTGCAGGACAAAAGGGTAAACAGTGCAAATCCGTTCGTTGCACGCAGTTAAAGACCCGTAGCAGGCATAAGTTTTACTTTGCTTTTTACCGCCTGCAAGGAAGCGCTGTGATAATAGCAAAAAATATCGCGAATTATCTACTTGCTACACCTTAAACCTACACACACTTTAATTATTGTCGCATCCCTGGGTTTTACAGAGTGAAAATTGCCCTGAATTCCCCCTCTTCCTGTGAGTTCGCCCTCTCGTTCATCGGAACGATAGTCGCCGGTAAACTGACGTCGGATACTGCAAAAAAACGATCAGCCGGAGCGTTATTATGCAGAGCACACCGCCCATCCCGCATTCCGTCAGCCATTCCTTTGTTAACCCGCGTCGGCTACTGGCCGCCATTGTGGTGATTGCCGCCTTTTCGCCCGGCGTATTAATGACCGCTCCGGCCGTTGCCGCGCAGCTTTCTGCGCAGTGGCATCTGTCACCGGCCAGAATTGGCTATCTCTTTTCAACCGAGCTGGGCGCAATGAGCCTGGCCACCCTGCCGGCCTGGTGGTGGATAAATCGCTGCCGCTGGCGGCGGGTCGCGCTACTGGCCGCCGCCGTTTTTTTCTGCGGCAATCTGCTGTCGGCCTTCACCGCTGATTTTTATCTGCTGCTGCCGTGCCGGTTTATTACCGCCCTGGCGGGCGGTACGCTAATGATCCTGTGTATCACCTGCGCGGCAGGAACGCCCAATCCGGGCCGGGTATTTTCATTCTGGATCCTCGGCCAGCTGCTGCTGGGTGCGCTGGGTCTGCTGGCGCTGCCCCCGCTGTTTGCCCGGTTTGGACTGTCGGTGGTTTACCTGCTGCTGGCCGCGCTGATGCTGTGCTGCTCCCCGCTGCTCAGGGCGTTTCCAGAAGGATTACCGCCGCAAAATCTGTCGGCTAGCGCGGCCGTTGCGCCATTGCGTAAAGTGCTGGCGGTACTGGCCGTGCTGCTGTTTTATACCGGTCAGAGCGCCGTGTGGACTTTCAGCGGCACTATCGCGGCGGCGGCCGGGCTGGCTCGCATCGGGAGTGGCCAGGTGCTGGCGGCGGCGACGCTGTTCGGCATGGCGGGCGCCTGTACCGCGGCGCTGCTGGCCGCTCACAGTAATAGCGTACGGCTGCTGAGGACCGGGTATCTGCTGCTGCTGGCCAGCATTCTGCTGTTTGGTCATCGTCCGCTGGCCGTGCGTTTTGCGCTGGCGGCGGCGCTGTTTGAGTTTTCCTGGACCTGCGTACTGCCGTTTATCCTGTCGCGGGTGGCGGTGCTGGATAACAGCGGCAGGCTGATGAACAGTATTAATCTGGTGATTGGCGGCGGGCTGGCGCTGGGCCCTTCGCTGGCCGGGCATCTGCTGGAGAAAACGGGAGGAACTGACGCCATGCTGCTGCTGGCGGCCGGTGCGGTGATCCTGTCGCTGACGCTGATTACCGTTGCCGGATGGAAAATGTACGGGAGGTGTGAATAAGTTCACCGGTCGGCGCTGAGGGCGACGAAAGGACGGCAAATAAAAACGGGCGCAGAATAACGCCCGTTTTTCCGCTACAGGTGCAAAACGATTACATCTGCACCAGATTGTTGATTTTCACATCCGGGTTAACGTCGGCCTGATAGTCAACGCCGTCCAGACCGAAGCCGAACAGATGCATAAATTCAGCTTTGTAGCCCGCAAAATCGGTCAGATCGTTCAGGGTATCGTCCGTCACCACCGCCCACAGGCGCGCGACTTCGTCCTGCACTTCCGGCTGAAGCTCCTTGTAATCGGCGCGCAGGCGGCCGGTTTCATCGAGGATTGGCGATGCGCTGTACAGGCTGTCTTTAAACAGACCGTACACCTGTTCAATGCAGCCCTCGTGGGTGCCCTTCTCTTTCATCACTTTAAACAGCAGCGACAGGTACAGTGGCATCACCGGAATGGCTGAGCTGGCCTGGGTTACCACCGCTTTCAGCACGGAAACGCGAGCGTCGCCGTTGCCGTGTGCGGCCAGGGTATCGCGGATCGTCAGCACGCGCTTATCCAAATCCTTCTTCGCTTCGCCGATAGAGCCGTTCCAGTAGATATCGTGGGTGATTTTCTCGCCCAGGTAGGTGAATGCCGTGGTTTTGGCACCCTCGGCCAGCACGCCGGCTTCCAGCAGCGCATCGATCCACATCTGCCAGTCTTCGCCACCCATTACCGCTACGGTGCCGTCGATCTCCTCCTGAGAGGCGGGCTCCAGCGCAACGTCGTGAATGGTTTCTTTGTCGGTATTCAGACCACGGGTGGTGAGCGGTTTACCAATCGGCTTCAGGGTAGAGTTAAACACTTCACCGGTTTTTGGATGGGTACGGCGCGGCGCGGCCAGGCTGTAGACCACCAGATCAACCTGACCGAGATCCTGTTTAATCAGCTCGATAGTTTTCTGTTTTACTTCATCCGAATAGGCGTCGCCGTTGATGCTCTTCGCGTACAGGCCTTTCTCGGTAGCGAACTCTTCAAACGCCGCAGAGTTGTACCAGCCGGCGGTCGCCGGTTTGGTTTCTTCACCGGCGCGTTCAAAGAAAACGCCCAGCGTGTCGGCACCGCAGCCGAAGGCGGCGGAGATGCGTGCTGCCAGGCCGTAACCGGTTGAGGCACCGATCACCAGGACCTTTTTCGGGCCGGAAGTGATTTCGCCCTGAGCAGTGACGTATTCGATCTGTTTTTCAACGTTCGCTTTACAGCCTTCCGGATGGGCGGTAACACAGATGAAGCCACGAATGCGTGGTTTAATAATCATATCGACCTCAATGTATGAAACTTTTTTTCGCTAAGTTTTTCATTAAACTCATCACTTAAGGGCGCTAGAATACCGCTTCTGCCGTTCCAGGCAAAGCACGGATGTCGGCTTATCGTCCGAGCGGTGATTCTGAACGCATCCGCCGCCTACGCTTTCAGCGCGTCCAGCGCCGCCTGAAGGTAACGATCCCTTTCCTGCTGCGGCACCATACCGCCGCCGGTCGCCCATACCAGATGGGTCGCCCCGGCCAGCGCCCGTGCATCAATCCCCTGTTTCGCCAGCTGCGCTGTCTCTGCGCTGATGCGCCACGGCCCGGCCATGCCTGCCAGCGCGGAGGGCTCAAGCGCCAGCTGCTGATGGCGATGGGTCAGCCCCAGCAGCGCATACATTTCTTCGTCACTCAGCGTATAAAAGGCGCTAAGCAGGCGCTCCATCGCCCGCCCGACAAAGCCGGAGGCGCGCCCGACGGCCAGGCCGTCGGCGGCGGTACAGTTATCGATGCCCAGATCCTGTACCGCAATGTTATCGTGAAGCCCGGTATACACGCCGAGCAGCATACTCGGGGAATGGGTCGGCTCGGCGAAGATACAGTGAACGTGGTCGCCAAACGCCAGCTTAAGCCCAAAGGCGACCCCACCCGGCCCGCCGCCGACGCCGCACGGCAGATAGACAAACAGCGGATGCTCTGCGTCTACGGCGATCTGCTGCCCGGCAAACTGCTGTTTAAGACGTTCGCCCGCCACCGCATAGCCAAGAAACAGATTGTGCGAGTTCTCATCATCAATAAAGAAACAGCGATCGTCTTCCGCCGCCTGCCGCCGCCCTTCGGCCACCGCCACGCCGTAGTCCTGCTGATATTCCACTACCCTGACGCCGCGATCGCGCAGCATCTGCTTTTTCCACGCGCGGGCGTCTGCCGACATGTGAACCGTCACCTCAAAACCCAGCCGGGCGCTGATAATGCCAATCGACAGGCCGAGGTTACCGGTGGAGCCTACGGCGATGCGGTACTGGCTGAAGAAGTGCCGGAACGCCGGCTGTGCCAGGCAGGTATAGTCATCTTTCGGAGTCAGCAGCCCGGCGTTTATCGCCAGCGCCTCGGCATGGGCCAGCACCTCATAGATGCCGCCCCGGGCTTTAATCGAGCCGGAAACCGGCAGGTGGCTGTCCATTTTCAACCACAGACTGCCCGCCAGCTGATGCTGATAGCGCGAATCCAGAGCCGCCTGGAGCGCCGGCAGCGGGCGAATGGGGGATTCAATGATGCCGCGGCTTTCCTGCGTTTCAGGAAAGGCCACCATCAGCCAGGGGGCAAAGCGCTGTAGCCGTTCGGCCGCGTCGGCGACCTGTGATCCGGTCAGACCCACGTACGGATAGCCCTCGCTCAGACTGGTGTAGCGCGGATTGAACCAGGTTACCGGTTGTAGTGCGCATAATTCATTAACCAGTGGAAAATCCTGTTTTAACCTTTCTGCATCTGTAAACATGGTCTCTTCTCCTGCATCAGTGCGGCTGGCTCTCTGTCCTGCTGCCGTTTCAGGCCAGCGTCAGCGCACATTGCAAAGTATGATCGCTTTCAAATTTCTGAAAAATATAAATAAAATCGGCATATGCACTTTATCTGCATAAGTAACATTCCTTACCCCACTGACCAGACAGTGCAACGTATCCGACGCGGTAACTATGCATTTCGACACGATAACACTGCACCAAAACAGAGCAATTTACATTTATTTAATAACTTTGAAACTTTTTTTTAGTGTTAAATTGAGGGCGACTCAGTGAGATGCACTGAGCAATCCACGGTATTTAGTAGTTATAACTAATAAAAAAGGTTTGTTATGGAAAAGCTATCTTACGTATCTGAAGGCAGCAAGACAGCCTGGTCAACCTATCTCCAGCAGATCGATCGCGTTGCTCCCTACCTGGGCGAGCTTTCACGCTGGATTGATACGCTGCGTCATCCCAAACGTGCTCTGATTGTGGATATTCCACTGCAAATGGATGATGGCACTATCCGACATTTTGAAGGTTTTCGCGTACAGCACAACCTGTCACGGGGGCCGGGTAAAGGGGGGGTGCGCTATCACCCTAACGTTGACCTGAATGAAGTTATGGCGCTTTCTGCCTGGATGACTATTAAGTGTGCGGCGGTCAATCTGCCTTACGGCGGCGCGAAAGGCGGTATCCGCGTCGATCCGTTTGCCCTGTCTGAGGGTGAACTGGAGCGACTGACCCGCCGCTACACCAGCGAAATTGGGTTGATTATCGGACCGCAGAAAGATATTCCGGCCCCGGATGTGGGCACCAACAGTAAAGTGATGGCGTGGATGATGGATACCTATTCCATGAACCACGGCACCACGATCACCGGCGTGGTCACCGGTAAGCCTATTCATCTCGGCGGTTCGCTGGGCCGCGAGAAGGCGACCGGCCGCGGGGTATTCATCACCGGCCGTGAAGTGGCGCGCCGCAGCGGGATTGCGCTGGAAGGGGCAAAAATCGCCGTCCAGGGCTTCGGTAACGTGGGTAGCGAAGCCGCCCGCCTGTTCGCCGCCGCCGGCGGCCGCGTTGTGGCCATTCAGGACCATACCGCCACGCTGTATAACGCGCAGGGTATCGACCTGGCCGCGCTGACCGAATGGCAGGCGACCAACAAAAAGATTGCCGGTTTTACCGGTGCAGACGTGATCAGCGATGATGCGTTCTGGGACGTTGAGATGGATATCCTGATCCCGGCCGCGCTGGAAGGTCAGATCACCCGCCAGCGCGCCGAGAAACTGCACTGTCGCCTGGTGCTGGAAGGCGCTAACGGCCCGACCTTCCCGGAAGCGGATGATGTACTCGCCTCTCGCGGGATCACCGTTGTCCCGGACGTTATCTGTAACGCCGGAGGGGTGACGGTCAGCTACTTCGAGTGGGTACAGGATATGGCCAGCTTCTTCTGGAGCGAGGACGAGATCAACGAGCGTATGGATAAGATCATGACGGAGGCGATGGTTCACGTCTGGGACAAGGCACATGAGAAAGAGTGCAGTCTGCGTACGTCCGCCTACATCGTTGCCTGTGAGCGTATCCTGATGGCGCGTAAAGATCGCGGTATTTATCCGGGCTGATTTCTCTCTCCCGCCGGGGCGGTCCGCCGCCCCGTTCTGCACCAACCTCGCCGGCTGCGCTCCCTTTTTGTTCTGCCCCTGACTAGCTCTCCCTTTTTGTTCTGTCCCTGACTAGGTGTACCCTGTTTGCCCACCCTGACGACGGGTTATCCCCCTGACGAAACGCGCATCGGAGCTCGGCGTTTCACGCTGACATCTCCTTTTGACCGCTGTCTTTACGTCCCTGCACCCGCTTGCATTTCACCCCGATCCCTCCGCATTCAGTGATAGATAAACTATCATTATCTATCATTTCAGCGTTTATTTATGCCACAAACATGATCAGCTTCAAAGAATTTATATTTCATTTAAATGGAAAATAGAATTTAAGTTTCTCCTGCACTAGGATACCTCAACTCAGATGGGGCTGTTCCGGGATGTATTGAGGTTAATTACAATGATAGATACCCATCAATTCTATCATTTTAAATGATATTAACTGATACCGCGGCGCGGCTTACTGTAACCAGAAAGAGAGAGGCCTAATGAAGAAAGCGTTACACGGCGTATCAGTTTTGTACTCTAATGCGGTTACTCAGCTACGAATTGCACATGAGACCGGGTTCGATGCGTTAGAACTGCTGCCTGAGCATCTGTTCCGCTATCTTGAGCACGGCGGTACGCTGGAAAAATATAAGCAGCTGATGCAGCACTTTAATATTGAGATCAGCTGTATCAATGCCCTGAAACGTATAGGCCGCCACCAGCCGCAGGAACGCCGCGAAATGCTGGATGAGGCGGACAAAATCTGCCGTGCGGCTCAGGCGCTGGGCTGCCCGGTGGTACAGATTATGGCGCTGAATGAGATCGATGCGCTGTCTGAAAGCGAGAGAAACGCGATCCTTGTCCGCAATATTACGGATATTGCGGCCATCGGCGCCGGGTACGGCATTAAGTTCCAGATTGAGGTGGTGGCGTTTACGCCGTTTAACAGCCTTAAACAGGGCAAAGCCATTATTGATGCCGTCGGCGCTGATAACGTCGGTGTGGTCATCGACTTCTGGCACCTTTACGCCGGGGGCGATACCACGCCGGAAGAGGTGGAAGCGCTGGATGTTAATTTGATTTACGGCGTTCACTTCTGCGACGGCAGGCGTTTGCACCCGGGAGAGGCCTGGGACGAGCGTGTACAGCGTAATTATCTGCCGGGTGAAGGTGAAGTGGATATCAACCGCTGGGTGGCCGCAGTCAAAAAAACCGGCTACGGCGGCGTATGGTGCCCGGAGCTGCTGAGCCCAACGCACTGGGAAGATGACCTGTGGCAGATTGCCCGGGACTCGATGAACAGTCTGACGGCGTATACCGCAGGTAAGGAATAAACGAAATCTCCCTCAAGGGAGATGGTCATTGAAGTAGGGTTGGCAGGATGACTGGCAGGTTCCATCGGGAGCCTGCCTTTTTTTATGCGCCTTTGGCCGCAGACTCCGCCGCCCGGTAGCGCTGTTTAAACTCTTCGTTCTCTTCCACCAGACGCAGCGCCGCTTCAATCAGCTCGTTGTGAACCAGGGTAGTTGCGCCTTCGCCGGTGAACCAGTGAATATACATCACGCAGAGGGCGGCCACCTGAAGCGCCTCGCCTTCCGCATTTTCGCCATCGAACTGATATTCATCCAGCGACCAGTCATACACCGCCGCCACGAAGGGCATTTCGCCCTCATCACCCGGAGGCGGCAGCGTGCTGAACAGTTCTACCATCTCCGGCGTCGCTTGATAGTTCTGACGGCCGATGGCATCCAGCTGGCGTCCCTGGGCGCGGGTCTTATTGGCCTGCTTTGCTTTCTCTTTAGCGCGCTTTTTACGCTTATCCTGTTTGGTGCTCACGATTTTATTCCCGGATTACGATCAACTGATGGCGCGCAGAATAGCACACTGCGCCCGCTTATCCTCGGCGGGTTGGCAGTAATGAACCCTTCTGCCGCGCGGTAAGCATGCGGGCGGATCACAGCTTGCCCAGCAGCAGCGACACCAGCCCTGCGGCAATCAGCGGCCCTACCGGCACGCCGCGGAACAGCGAAACGCCGATGATGGTGCCTATCAGCAGTCCGCCGACGATGGTTGGCTGGCTGCTCATCAGCGCTACGCCACGCCCCCCCACCCAGGAAACGAAAATGCCGACGGCAATCGCCAGCAGGGATTTCCAGTTCATAAACGAGTGCAGCAGCGTGCTGGACGGCAGCGTACCGCTGGCAATCGGTGCCATAACGCCCACCGTCAGAATGATAATACCGACGGTGATGCCCTGCTTTTCAATCCACGGGAAGGTTTGCTGAAGCGGCGTCATGCGAATGACCACCAGGACCAGCAGCGCGATGGTGACGGTAATGTTGTGGCTAAAATAGCTGATAGCGGCCAGAAAAAGCAGAATGGCAAGTGTCAGATCAAACATGGTTATTTCCTGAAGAGCGGCGTTGATACGGGACAAAGCCGTCCAGCATAAACACTTTTTCCCATAGCTCTACTGTTTTTTACCGACCACCGCGCTGGCCTGCCGACCAAAGTAGCGGTAAAACGCCACGCTGAAGTTATTGGCGTGGCGATACCCCACCTGCCAGCCCGCCTGGGCCACCTGATACCCCTGCTCCAGCAGACTGTGCGCGCGCTCCATTCTCAGCTGAAGCAGCATTTTCCCCGGCGTGGTGTTAAAACGCTGATGGAATCCCTGCTTCAGCCCGTAGTCACTCAGGCCGACGGCCATCGCCAGCGTACTGAGCGAGAACGGCTCGGCCAGATGCAGCATCATCCACTCACGGGCCTGCTCCACCCGCCGGTCGTCATGCGGATGCAGCGGTTTTTTACGCCCCTCTTCCAGCAGATGCCGCTGCATGGCCAGCAGATTCAGCGCCTGGATTTGCCGGGTCAGCGCATCATCGCCGGACTGCTGAAGCCCGGCAAGCAGCTCAGCGGTGGCCCGGCCATACGGCGTAAAGGCATGATTGACGATCGCGCTGCCGGTAAACAGGCGTTCGCCGACCGCCTGGCCCAGATAGTGACAGATGCAGTCGGCGCTCAGCAGCAGGCGCAGCTGGCTGACCTGCTCCCCCGCCGCATAGCGACGCTCTCCCCGGCTCCCGCTAAAGCTGGTAACGGTCAGATGTCCCTGGGTAAACGACGTCTCAATTCCGTCGCAGCTGTGGAAGGCGGAATGCCCGGCCAGGCCGAAGGTCATCACCAGCACAGGGCGATCGTGCGGGTTGCAGGTTTCTTCAATCAGCGGGCGGAGCGGTCGATAGTCGGAGCAGACTAGCGTAAAACCGTCGGCCACCGGACTGAAGCGTGAGCGGCACTGGCCCACCGTAGCGGGTAGCGCACGCAGGTTGCCGCGCTGCTCGGCATCGTCCGCCGTTAAACGATAACTTTGCGTCCCCTGGAAAACCTGCACCATCACCTTCACCGTTTGAAAGACTAAATTCACCGCCTCGCAGACAAACGAGGATAATAAGCATTCTCATCTATAGATATCATAGTTGCTTCCCCTGCGCTATCGACAAACGATGAGGATAACAATGGCAAGACCTTACTGGAGCCTGCTGCTGGCGGCACCGGGTATGTCGGCGATGGCCGCCGATGTGCTGAATGAACATCAGATGGTGGTGACCGCCACTAAAACCGAGCTGCCCGCGGTACAGGTTCCCGCCTCGCTTTCCGTGCTGTACGGCGAAGACCTGGAAAACCAGCGGGTGGATGAGATGAGCCGGCTGGCGGCGCTTACGCCGGGAATGACCTTTCAGCCCTGGGGCCAGGCCGGCACCCACCTGGCGGTGGTACGCGGCGTCTCCGGAAGCGGCAGCGGCTTCAACTCTGCGATGCTGCTGAGCGATGACGGGGTTCCGCTGCTGGCGGGCCAGGGCTTTGATAATAACTTTCTTGACGTGGATCGCGTGGAGATCCTGCGCGGCCCCCAGTCATCCCTCTATGGCCGCAATGCCGAGGTCGGCGTCATCAACGTGGTAACCCGCGCGCCGGATAATCTTCAGCGCGCTGAAATCACCGCGATCGCCGGCAGCCGTCATCGCCAGCAGCTGCGCGGCAGCGTCAGCACGCCGCTGGTTGAAGATCGCCTTTACGCCGCCGTGGCCGGAGAGTGGAAATCACAGGATGGCTATGTCGATAACCGGGCCAACGGAGGCAAGGCCGACGATCGCCAGCGCAATAATGGCCGCATCGTGCTGCGCTGGACGCCGGGCGAGGCCGACGATATTCGTCTGCGCTACAGTCAGCAGCGCTATCACGACGGCGGTTCCCAGTGGGGCAAAGCAGGCGGCCGCAACCGGGAAGTCGAAAGCGGCACCGACTCCTGGAACCACTCGCAGGCCAGCGTCCTGTCGCTTGACTACCGTCATCTGCTGGCGAATGGCTGGCAGTTCCGCTCCATCACCGCCCGCACCGATATCCGTGACCGCATCCAGCAGGATACCGATTTTACTGTGCCTGACCTGCTGCATATGCAGCGTGATAACCACTTCACCACTCTATCGCAGGAGTTCCGTTTACAAGGGGAAGGCAGCGATTCCCGCTGGCTCGCCGGGCTGTACGTCGATCGCGATGACAACCACTATCGCTTTGTGCAGAAGCTCCCGAGGATCGCCACCGAGATGCGCAACGCCCAGCGTGGCAGTACGCAGGCGCTGTTCGGGGAATGGACACAGGATCTGGGTGGTCCCTGGAGCCTGACGCTGGGCGGACGCGTTGAGCGCAGTGAAATCGATATGTCACCCGTGGGGGCCGACAAACGCAGCGCCAGCTGGCATAACGTCTCACCGAAGGCCACGTTGCAGTATCAGTGGCAGCCCGGTCTGCAAACCTGGGCCGGCTACAGCCAGGGCTATCGCGCCGGCGGCTACAACTTGTTTTCACCGGCCACCGGTTACGCCCGCTACAACCCGGAAAACATTCACGCCTGGGAACTGGGGATTAAAGGCGTGTCCGACGACAGCCGTCTGCGCTACAGCAGCGCCGTCTATCTGATGGACATCCGCGATATGCAGGTGCAGCAGGTGGTGCAGGCGGGCGTGGTGTATATCAACAACGCCGCCAAAGCGCGTTCGACCGGCTGGGAGCTTGAGGCCGATTATGCCCTGCTGCCGGAACTGCGTTTGCAGGGCGCGCTGGCGCTGAATCATACCCGTTTCGACCGCTACCGCGACGGCGTCAACGACTATGCCGGCAATCATAATACCTTCGCCCCCGACGCCATCGCCAGCCTCGGCCTGCGCTACGACCATGCCAGCGGCGTATACAGTCAGCTGCTGTGGCACGGGGCCAGCCGCAGCTTCCTGGATGCGGGCAATCAGTACAGCCAGACAGGGTACGGCGTGCTGGATATGACCCTCGGCTACGCCTGGCGTGAGCTGGATGTGTCGCTGTTCGTTGATAACCTGACCGACAAAGAGTATGACGCCGTGGGCTACCTCAACGGCAGCGTACGTATCTACAGCCCGCCGCGTGAGTTCGGCCTGAAAGTGAGCTACAGACTATGACTTCTCCTCTGAACCTTATTGAACGCCTGGCCGCGGACAGCGTGCTGGCCGACGCCCTGGCGCTGGCGTTGCGGACCACCCTTTTCGACGGTCTGCTGACGCCACAAAGCGCGCAACAGCTGGCGGCACAGCTTGGCTGGCATCCCGCACCAACCGCGCATTTGCTGGCGCTGCTGTGGAGTTTTGATCTGCTGGCGCGCGAGCGGGACGGCGACGACTACCGCTACTGCACCGCCGCGGACGTACGGCCGTGGCTGTGTCAGCAGGGCGAACGCTATCTGGGCGAAGCCTGGCAGTATCGCTTGCAGGCGCTGCGCGACTTTGGTCAACGGCTGCCCGACATGCTGCGCCAGCCGCTCCCCGGCTACAGCGAGCAGCTGCCGCACGATGCGGCCTGGGCCGCCGCCGCCAACGGGCAGATTGCCCAGGAGCAGCGGGCGCTGACCGCCGACACCGCCTGCGAGATTGCCTCTACCGTCCCGCGGTTTCGCCGCCCCGCGCGTCTGCTGGATATGGGCGGCGGTCCGGGCCTGGTCAGCGCGGCGCTGGCTCAGCGCTATCCGCAGCTAACCGGCGTCGTGCTGGATCTGCCGCTGACCGCCGCCGTTGCGCAGGGGAATCTGAACGCCGCCGGGGTCGGCGACCGTTTCAGCGCGGTAAGCGAACTGGGAGCGGATGAGCGCTTTGACCTTATCTGGTGTTCATCGTTTCTGCACTTTGTTGCCGACCCCGCGCAGACGCTGGCGGAGCTGTATCAGCGGCTGAAGCCGGGCGGCGTGTTAATCAGCGCCCATGCGCGGCTGAGTGACGATCCGCAGCAGGCCCGCCGGGTTCTTCCGTTCTTCCTGCCGCTGCTGATGCGCGGTAAGCATGTGTTCCGGCACGATCGGCTGACGCAGATGCTGACCGATGCGGGCTTTCAGGTGGAGGATCGCGGTGAACGGCCGTTTCCGATGTCGCCGCTCCACGTCCACTGCGCCTTTCGCGAGGAACAATCGTGAACCGTAACCTGCTTCAGCTGATGTTTTTCTGGTTTAACGTCAGCCTGACGCTGCCGGTCACCTGGCTGATGCTCGGGCTGCCGCTGATCCTGCATCAGCAGGGCTGGAGCGGTCGCGAGCTGGGACTGTTTCAGCTGGCCGCTCTGCCTGCGGTATTCAAGCTGTGGCTGGCGCTGCCCGTCGAGCGTGGACGCCTGTTCCGCCAGCGCTACAAAAGCTGGGGCAGCCTGCTGTGGCTGCTGCTGGCAGTACTGTTCGCCCTGCTCAGCCAGTTTGATGTCCAGCAGAACAAAAGCCTGCTGTTCGTGCTACTGCTCGGCTGTAGCCTGCTGCTGGCGTGGTGTGATGTGCCGGTCAATGCGCTGGCGATTGCGCTGTTCAGCGATAGCGAACAGCCGCGGGCAGGCAGCGTGCGGGCCGCCGCGCTGTTTACCGGCGCGGTGGGCGGCAGCGGTATTATGCTGCTGATTTGGCAGCACTACGGCTGGGCAGCGCCCTGCCTGCTGATGAGCGGGGCCGCCCTGATCTGCGCCCTGCTGCTGCATCTGCTGCCGGAGCCGCCCGCAGGCGCACATCGACGCATTGAGCTGCTCAGCTTCTTTCGTCAGCCGGGCGGTAAAAGCTGGTATCCGCTGTGCGTGCTGGCGTTTCCGTTCCTCGGCAGCGGCTGGCTGTGGCTGAAGCCGCTGCTGTTGGATGCCGGTCTGCCCATGCAGCAGGTCATTATGTGGGTTGGCGTGGGCGGCAGCGTCACCGGTGCGGCGGTGAGTTTACTCAGCGCCCGCTGGGTGACGCGCGGCAACGCCAGCGCTGCGCTGCCGCTATGGCTCACGGTGGCCAGTCTGTCGCTGCTGTTGCTGGCGGCTGGCGTCATACTGCACCTGCCGGCCGGGGCGCTGCTGGCGATCTCCGCGCTGATGGCCTGCGCCATTGGCGGGCTGTCTGCGCTGATGTTTATGCTGATGATGGTTTTCAGCCGCGCGGAAAACCGCGCGGTGGATTACGGGATCCAGGCCAGCCTTTTTACCCTGTCGCGCCTGAGCGTTCCGCTGTTCAGCGGCGTGCTGCTGGACCTCTTCGGCGGCGGCGTGATGCTGGCTACGCTGGCGGTCTGTACCCTGCTGGTAGCGCTGTACGCCTGGCGACAGCGCCAGGTGATGGCCGTCAGGCTGGCCGCGCCGTAATCAGTTCAGGCTGTCAATCGCGGCCAGCAGGCTAATCTGCGGGCCGCTCAGCACCGCCAGCGTGCTGTTGACCAGCGCGGCCGCCCCGCTCATTGAGGCCTGCGCCAGCACAATACAGCCCAGCGCGCACTCCGGCCGATCCCGGATATAGTCGGCAATCACCTGATGGTATCCGGCGATATCCCCCTGGTTAAACCAGGCCCAGGCCCGGGGGATCAGTTCCACGACCAGCCGCTCCCCCGGAATAAACGCACTGAACAGTCGGGTTGTCGAATCCAGCGTTGAGCTGGCCGTGCAGAGCACCAGTACGGTGCCGTGATAGCGGGAAGCATATTTCGCCAGTGTCGCGTCAATGCGCAGCACCGGCCGACTGAATTCTGCCTCCCAGACGGCTACACCCAGCGTGGTGCAGGTGACGATCACCGCGTCGGCCTGCTCACACAGTTCGGCGATCGCCTGGCGAGTGGCGGCGATGATCTCCGGCGTGACGGCATTCTCCGCCAGCGCCCGATCGAACAGATCGCTTTCCACACGGTGCAGCAGCTGAATATCGTCGTAGTCCAGCGCACCCAGCGCCTGCTCAAAAATCTCTATATTGCTGTTGGCCGCGTGCAGACAGGCAATGATAGCCATACATGATTCTCCTTGTGCTAATGCTTACCGTTAGTCCAATGGACGGTGCAACCTAAAGTGCAATGCCTGCCGCCGTCGCCAGTACCTCCTGACGACTTTTCGCATCAGGATCGTGGCTGGTCATATAAATAGCCATCACCAGCGGTGAACAGCCGGTTGATGGCCACAGTACGGCGACATCATTGGTAGTGCCGTATTCGCCGCTGCCGGTTTTATCCCCAACCAGCCAGTCGTCGGGCACCGCCGCGCGGATGGCGTTGTCGCCGGTGGTATTGCCGCGAAGCCAGCCGATCAGCATACGCTGCTGCGGCACCTGTAACGCGTTGCCCAGCACCAGCTTCCGCACAGTGTCCGCCATCGCCCGCGGCGTGGTGCTGTCGAGCATCGGGTTTTGGGTCAGCGTGTTCAGTTCCGGTTCAATTCGGTCGAGTCGCGTGACAGTGTCACCCAGAGATCGAATAAACGCGGTTAACGCCGCAGGGCCGCCCAGCAGCGCCAGCAGCTGGTTTGCCGCCAGATTGTCACTGTAGCAGAGCGCGGCGGCGCAGAGATCGCTGACCGTCATTCCTTCCGGGTGTTTTTCTGTCACCGGCATGTAGCTGAGGTGATCGGCTGCGGTCCAGTGAAGCTGTTGATTCAGCAAAGAGGGGGTACTCTGGCTGCGCTGTAACACCGCCGCGACCAGCAGCAGTTTGAAGGTGCTGCACAGCATAAAACGCTCGTCTGCACGCCAGCTGTGAATAACATGGCCGCCGTTGTTCATCAGCATCAGGCCGATTCGGGCGTTAACCTGACTTTCAAGCGAAGCCATCCGATCGTCAAATGTGGATGCCAGGGCAATGACTTTACGCGGTGATAACAACGCCAGACCGCCCAGCGCCGCGCCAGCAAGCAGCAGCTGGCGGCGTTGAAGTAACTGTTTCATACGTTCCTTTTCCTGTCGTTCAGGTCTTTCCCGACCCGAATTTACTTCAGGCCCCGATGATGCAGCATGGGGCCAATGTCTGATTCACGTCCAAGCCAGCGGTGATACAACGATTGCAGGTCGCTACTGTTGCCGCGCGAGAGGATCATATCGCGAAAACGCTGACCATTTTCCGCCGTCAGCCCACCGTGCTCCTCAAACCATGCATAGCCATCGTCTGCCAGCATCTGGGTCCAGAGATAAGCATAGTAGCCCGCCGCATAACCGTTACCCCAAATATGCTGGAAGTAGCTGGACCGATAACGCGGCGGCACCGCAGGCAAGGAGATCCCCTCCTGCTGCATGGCCCGCTGTTCCAGTTCATCCGCCTGCTGGAGCGGAGCCTCCGCCGCCAGTAAGTGCCAGTGCTGGTCGAGCAGCGCCGCCGCCAGCAGTTCACTCATGTCATAGCCTTTGTTAAACCTGCCTGCGGCAATCATGCGCTCACGCAGCGCGGCCGGCATCGGCTCCCCGGTCTGATAATGGTGGGCGTAATGATTAAACACCTGCGCATTGCTGGCCCAGTGTTCGTTGATCTGTGAGGGAAATTCAACAAAATCTCGCGGCGTGGCGGTGCCGGAGAGACTGACATAGCGCTGGTTGGCAAACATACCGTGCAGCGCATGGCCAAATTCGTGGAACAGGGTAATGACCTCATCCCAGGAGAGCAGCGCAGGATCGCCGTCCGCCGGTTTGGTATAGTTGGCGACGTTGTAGATTGCCGGACGCGTCCCCAGCAACGTGGACTGCTCAACAAAGTTACCCATCCACGCCCCGCCGCCTTTATTATCCCGGCGGAACCAGTCGGCGTAGAACAGGGCCAGCGGACTGCCGTCCTTCTCCACCACTTCATATACGGTTACATCGGGATGGTAAACCGGCAGGTCGGTTCGCTGGCGGAAGGTTATACCGAACAGCCGGGTAGCGGCATAAAACACCCCTTTTTCCAGCACGTTATTCAGTTCAAAATAGGGGCTGAGCTGCGCCTCATCGAGATCGTACTGTTCGCGCCGCACCTGTTCGGCATAGTACTGCCAGTCCCAGGCCGCCAGGTTAAAACCCTCGCTGCGGCGGGCGATAACCCGCTGGATATCGTCAGCCTCGCGCTGCGCGCGGGCGGTCGCCGCCGGTACAATTTTTCGCATAAAATCGAGTGCGGCCTGCGGGGTTTTCGCCATCTGATCCTGCATTTTCCACGCGGAGTAGCTGTCAAAACCCAGTAGCTGCGCCTGACGCGCACGCACCTGCGCCAGTCGGCTTATGATCTCACGCGTGTCGTCACCGTTACCCTTTTCTGCCCGCGTCCAGCCGGCGTTAAACAGCGCCTGACGGGTTGCCCGGTCAGTCAGCTTTTGCAGCGCCGGCTGCTGCGTGGTGTTTTGCAGTGCCAGCAGCCACTGCTGCTGCATACCCCGCGTTTTCGCGGCCTCGGCGGCGACGGCGATTTCTGCCTGGCTCAGGCCCGCCAGCTGATGACTGTCGCTCACTGCCAGTCCGCCTGCCTTGGTTGCCGCCAGCAGACGGCGGGTAAAACGGCTACTCAGGGTTGCGGACTCCTGATTAAGCGCCTTCAGCTCGCTTTTATCCGCCTCGCTCAGCCGGGCGCCCGACAGCTCAAACGCCTGCCAGGTGACCTCAACCAGCCGCAGCGACTCGGCATCCAGCTCGAGGCGATGACGCTGCTGATACACCCGATCAAGCCGTGCAAACAGCGCGGCATTGAGCCGGATATCGTCTTCCAGCGCCGCCAGCCGGGGCGAAATCGCTTCGTCCAGCGCCTGAAGGGTATCGCTGGTGTTTCCGGCGGTCATGGCACCGAAGACGTTGAGTACCCGCCGCAGGTTTTCACCGCTCAGTTCAAGTGCCAGGTAGGTGTTGGTAAAATCTGCCGGTGCCGGGTCCGCGGCAATCAGCGCAATTTCCGCCTGCTTCTGCTCAATGGCACTTTCCAGCGCCGGGCGATAGTCTTCGTCGCCGATCATATCAAACGGCGGTGCCTGGTAAGGCAGCGTGCTGGCCTGGCTGAACGGATTAATCTGGCGAGTTGGCATCGTGTCATTCTCCGTGGAGACAACGCGCCTGCCGGAACGGAGAGCAGCGGGCAAGCGGTGTCATGCGATGGATAATAATAAGTGGTCAGACAATGCGTATCAGGATAAGCGTTGAAATGCGCTTCAGGCAACGCATTCCTGTTACCCCGCGGGGAAAGTGCGCAGAGAAACCCCATTTTCTTATTAATCATAACTATTCGCTCCTTATCACCCCCTGCACGAGATGGTATGGTGATCGCCGCTGCATGCTGATTTTTTCGGGCAAAGAAGCCCTAAATTGTGTTGAGGAACTGAGAGATGATCGTATTTGTTACCGGTGCAACCGCGGGCTTTGGTCAGAGCATTACTCGTCGTTTTATCGCCCAGGGTCATAAAGTGATTGCCACCGGCCGCCGTCAGGAACGCCTGGATGCCCTGCAACAGGAACTGGGTGAAAATGTGTTTACCCTCAAGCTGGACGTTCGCGATCGCGCTGGCATTGATGCCGCGTTAGCGACGCTGCCGGCCGCGTGGCGCAACATTGATGTACTGGTGAATAACGCGGGTCTGGCGCTGGGAATTGAACCCGCGCAGCGCGCCAGCCTGGAAGACTGGGAAGATATGATCGACACCAACAATAAAGGACTGGTCTATATGACGCGCGCGATCCTGCCGGGCATGGTAGAGCGCAACGTCGGCCACGTGATTAATATCGGATCTATCGCCGGCAGCTGGCCTTATCCCGGGGGTAACGTTTACGGTGCAACAAAAGCTTTTGTCCGCCAGTTCAGTAACAACCTGCGCACCGATCTCTTTGGCACCGCGCTGCGGGTAACGGACATCGAGCCTGGCCTGGTTGGGGGAACGGAGTTTTCTAACGTCCGTTTTAAAGGCGATGATTCCCGCGCCGAAAGCGTTTACGACGGCGCAGAGCCGTTGACCCCGGAAGATGTCACCGAGGCGGTATGGTGGGTGGCTACGCTGCCTGCCCACGTCAATATCAATGCGCTGGAAATGATGCCGGTCGGCCAGAGCCAGGCGGGACTACGGGTGTTTAAGGGGTAATGACCGACGCCGCCGCGGTCAAAACCGGGTAGCGTGGCGTTACACTGTCACACAATATTATAGTTTCATGCTTTATTATGGCACCGTGCTTTATTACGGTGCCGTGCTTTACTGCATTATCGTACATAGTTGCAGCGTCATGCTTTATTACGGTGCCATGCTTTGGTACAGCGTCATACTTAGTTATGCTGTCATTTATTGTTACGGTGTCACGTTTTTCTCAGCGGTGCAGGCATGCCGGTGCCGCTGAGTCGATAACCTTCCTGCTATGGCAACGCCCCCTTTCCTTTCGCTACGCCGCACGCCCCCAGCCCGCCACGATGATCAGCATTCCGCAGAACGCCACCGCCGCGCCCAGCCAGTCCCAGGCGCTGAGCCGAACGCCGTCCACCACCCGCAGCCAGATTAGCGCGGTCACCACATAGACGCCGCCGTACGCCGCATAGACCCGTCCGCTGGCCGCGGGATGCAGCGTCAGCAGCCAGACGAAAATCGCCAGGCTGAGCGCGGCTGGCAGCAACAGCCAGGGAGAACCGCCCTTTCTAAGCCACAGCCATGGAAGAAAACAGCCAATAATTTCTGCCAGCGCCGTAGCAAAAAACAGCAGTGTAGTGATCAACATAACGACCAATCTCTCTGAACATGCAATGAACTCGCCGGGTGACTGGTGAGCGCTTCGGCGCTGATGATATACTGGTTTATGTCGTCTGCGCAGCAGCTATCTGGCCGCGCGCCTGTAATGAAAGGAAACCTTAAATGAAATCACTCCAGCAACGTCTGACCCGTACCGCTCTGCCACTGGTTATGCTGGCAGCCCTTTTTACCGTGCAGCACAGCGCCCAGGCCCGTACTGACCGTCTGGTTATTGAGAATGGCGATACTTCGCTGAGCAAAGAGCAGGCCCGTCAGGATAAAGAGCAGTGGGATGATACCCAGCGCCTGCGCGGTAAAGTGAATAATCGTGTTGAGAAAGAATTTGATAAGGTCGATCGCGCATTCGATACCCGCGACGGCTGTGAAAAAAGCTTGAATGTTAACGCCTACTGGGAGCCGAATACGCTGCGCTGCCTCGATCGCCGCACCGGTCGTCCGGTAGCCCCCTGAGCCGACAGGCCGTTGAGATAACGCCCGGGTGCTGGCCACCGCCACCCGGATCGGGATTTTTGGCGTATAATTACCGCAGGTTTAATATAAAAGGATGAAATAATGAAAGGTTTTAAGTGGATGTTAACCGCCCTGCTGGTCGCTGCTCCGCTGGCTGCCCAGGCATCCTGTGACTCGGTCAAGGCCGATATCAGTCAGAAGATCATTAACAACGGCGTGCCGGAATCCGGTTTTTCTCTGGATATCGTCCCTAACGATCAGGCCGAGCAGAGCGGTGGTCAGGTTGTAGGCCACTGCGAAAACGATACGCAGAAAATTGTCTACAAGCGTAACGGTAACGATGCCGATGGCGGCGTTCCTGCCGGTGCCGGTACATCCCAGGATGCGCCTTCGCAGTAAGCCGTGTTCCTCCCGCTGACGGGACAGCAGGTGTACCGTCAGCGTTTCACTATGTTTTACTCAGTGCGGTTTTTCAACCGGAACCAGCCGCGACATTGCCAGACTTCCCACGGCAATAATCAGCGAAACGGCAAATACCCAGTGCAGGGAATGTGCAATTTCCGTCAATATCAGCTCCAGCCTGGCGGGTCCAAGCTGCTCTCGCCCCGCGGATGACATCACCTGCTGTACCGGATCGCTGAACTGCGGCAGGCGCATCAGCAGATTATAATTCAGCACCGCCCCCATCACCGCCGTCCCCAGCGCCGATCCCAGCATGCGGCTGAACATCACGGATGCGGTACAAATGCCGCGGATCTCAAATTCAGCCGTATTCTGGACCGCGATCAGGAAGGTGGTGCTGGTCATGCCCATTCCGGCACCGATGACAAATGCAGAAAAACCGGCGTGCCACACCGGGCTGTCGCGGTGCAGGATCAGCAGCAGCGCCGTCCCCGCGATCAGCAGCAGAGAGCCCAGCTGCGCGGTAAAGCGATAGGAGGTGCGTTGCATCAGCCTGCCGCTCAGGGTGCTGGCCAGCGGCCAGCCTATCGACATCATCGCCAGCGCGCTTCCTGCCTGTAGCGGCGTGCCGCCGTTGACACCCTGAATCCACGGCGGCAAAAAGGCGCTGATGCCCATCATCGCCGCACCAATCAGTAAATTCCCGACGTTACCGGCCAGCAGCGTGCGGGTGCGCCAGATCGCCAGCGGAAACAGCGGTTCGCCGGAGTAACGCTCGTGCCTCAGCAGTTTCCAGCCGGCCAGCAGTGCAACCGCGACCAGAGCCAGTGACCCGTAGCCCAGCGCTTCGGCCTGAAGCAGCGCGGCCAGCAGCGCGGTGACCGTCAGCATAAGCCAGGCGCTTCCCGCCAGATTAAGCCGCTGCGCGCTCTTTTCCCGGTTCTCCGGGAAGAATTTCGCCAGCATCAGCATGGAAACAATCCCCACCGGCACGTTGACCCAGAAAATAAGCGCCCAGTTAAAGTGCTGAACCAGCCAGGCACCGGTTAACGGCCCGACGATAGCGGCGACGCCCCAGACGCTGGAAAGCCAGCCCTGCACGCCCGCGCGCTCTTTTGGCGGATAGACATCGGCAATAATGGTTGAGGTCAGCGGCATAATCGCCCCGGCTCCCAGCCCCTGGAAGGCACGGAACACAATCAGCCACCCCATGCTGCTGGCGAATCCGCAGAGAACCGAACCCAGCAGGAAAAGGCCGGTGCCAATAAAGAATACGCGCCTGCGGCCCCACATATCGGCCAGCCGACCGTAGACAGGAACGCTCACCGCCTGGGTCAGCAGGTAGATGGAGAAAACCCAGCCAAACTGTGAGAATCCGCCCAGCTCGGTGACGATTGTCGGCATTGCCGTGGCCACAATGGTGACCTCAATGGCCGCCATAAACATCGACAGCATACAGGCAACCAGCACCCAGTGCCGTCGGGTTTCGTTGTGAGCAATATTTTCTGACATGGGGTTCCCTTCAATAACGTTCCTGCTAAGTGTGTACCAAATTCAACGCCACAGTTTCCTGATTGTGCGTATTCTTCGTGGCAAAGATAGTAAACGATTATTTAAGCGTCTGGCGGGATGTCTGGAATTTTAATCGCTGGTCGGCTTTTTTTGCGGCGGGAGGCGTCTGTACGGGGCACGCCGGGGCGAACGCTCAATCTCGGTTCGCCCACGCTTTAGAGTTTAGATATTCAGAGGGGACAGATCAAAATAGCGCGACAGGTCTCGCGTTTCTGCGCGCGGCAGATAGGGCAACTCCCCCAGTAGCGGCGCGGGGATCTTATCCTGAAGCACGTCGATGATTTCAGCATAGTGCGCCAGACCCGGGTTGATCCTGTTAGCCACCCATCCCAGCAGCGGCAGACCATCATGGAGAATCGCCTGTGCGGTCAACAGCGCATGGCTGATGCAGCCCATTTTTATCCCCACAACAATCACCACCGGCATCTGTTCCTGAACGACCCAGTCGGACAGCGGACGCCGGTCGCTCATCAGGCTTCGCCAGCCGCCTGTCCCTTCAATCACCACATAATCCGCCTGGCCGTCAAGCAGGGTTAGCCCGCTGCTCAGCGTGGTGTAGTTGATTTCGTGTTGGCTGGTACTGATCTCATCCTCCATCAGGGTGACGGGATTAATCGCTTCATACGCCAGCGGTATTGACGATGAGGCCTGAAGGACCAGCGCATCTTTGTTGCGCGGCCCCTGTTCAGTTTGCTGGCTGCTTTTCGCTACCGGCTTGTACCCTACGGCTCGTTTGCCGTTGGCCGCCAGTTTTTGCAGCAGTCCTCGTGAAACCACCGTCTTACCGACTTCTGTGTCGGTTCCGGTGACAAATAAGCGTTTAGACATGAACGGCTCCAGCGGACCCTATGCGGCCCACAGACAAAGAAAAAGTATAAACAGGTAATGGAGCAGAAATTGTAGGGCAGCGGTTTTCGGTAAGGATTGCGTTGGCGCAAGATTTAGTGAATTTATTAACCTTGTAATAACTTGATCAATAAGGAGCCGTTAAACAGGGCGTCTTTGACCAGCGCCGCGCCGGGCATTGTGCCCTGATTGATAAATTCCGTTGGCTCCACGCTTAGCCGTGCGCCGTAGTCGGGCAGCGACTGCTGCTGGATGCAGGCGTCGATCGCCGGAAACAGAATACTCTTCGCCCGGTTAAGCGGCGAACCGATCAGTACCTTTTGCGGATGGAACAGGTTCACCATGATCGCCAGAATCCGGCCGATGCTGCCGCCGACACCGGTAATGATATCGCTGGCCAGCTGATCGCCGTTCAGCGCCGCGTCACACAGGGTCTCAATCGTCAGGGGCTGGTTGTGCAGCGTGGAACCCATGGAAACCTGCATGCGCTGGGCGGCCATCTCCAGCATACTTTCCGTGCTGGCGATGGTTTCCAGACAGCCGTGATTGCCGCAGTAGCAGAGCTTGCCCCAGGGATCGACCTGAGTATGACCAATCTCAACCAGCGCACTGCTACCGCCGTGCAGCAGGCGACCGTCGGTAATCACCCCGGCACCGACGTTATGATCAATCACCACCTGGATAACATCGCGGGCATCGCGGGAAGCGCCAAACAGCGACTCCGCCATCGTCCAGGCGCAAACATCATGCTGAATATAGACCGGCAGCCCGGTGCGCATTTCCAACGCCGATCCCAGCGGCATATCATTTACCTGGTAGAACGGCATACGGTGAACCACCCCGGCCTGACCATCGACCCTGCCCGGCAGAGTAATGGCGATAGCGGTCAGGCGCTCAAGACGCTGCTGGTGAATGATAAAAAACTGGTCAATTTGCGCGATGATCCTCTGCATCAGAGGCTCAGGATCTTCCGGCGGCAGTAAAAAAGTCTGCTCGACTATCAGCTTACAGCTCAAATCACGCAGGGCGATGGTCATTTCGCCCTTGCCTATCCGCACCGAAAGAAAATGCCAGGCTTCGGTATCCAGCATCAGCCCCACCGCAGGACGGCCACGGCTGCCCGGATCCTGAAATTCGGTTTCTTTTACCAGGTGCGCTTCCAGCATTTCCCGCACAATTTTGGTGATACTGGCCGGGGCCAGGTGCGCCTTTTTGGACAGATCAATACGCGAGATGGGGCCGAAACGGTCGATGAGTCGATAAACCGCTCCCGCATTGGTCTGTTTTATCTGGTCGATATGACCTGGCTGACTGTCCGTAACCACACCCCGCTCCCGCTTATTTTCACGCTTCAAAATAAAGCCTGATGCTCATGGTGAAACACTTCGCAGACAACGTCAAATATTTGATTCGATATGTGATTTACAGCACATAAACCCTGCTTTACCGCTCATGTTTTCCACGATTTATGCCGTATCCAGCAGCAGGGACATCATTGCGGACATCACGGCCGGCACCTCACGCTGGCGTGACCATACCAACCACACTTCCGACTGCGCATCCTGCTCCATCAGCGGGATCCAGACCACGTCCGCCAGACGAACGCGGCGGAATGAGGCGGGAAGAATGGAAACCCCCAGCCCGGTGGACACCAGGCCAATAATGGTCATCGCCTCCCCCACTTCCTGAGTGATATTGGGCTGAATACCGTAGCGCTGAAGCAGATCGAGAATTTCACTATAAAGTGCCGTGCCCACCGAAGGATCGAAGAACACGAAAGGCTCCTCAGCCAGTTCGCTGACCGCGACCTGCTCACGGTCTGCCAGCCGGTGATCGCGGTGCAGCAGCGCGTACATCGGCTCCTGCAACAGTAGCTGGTGGTTGAGCGTTTCCGGCAGCGCAGTGTTGCGCATCACCCCAAGATCCAGGCGGCCGTCAATCAGCGGCGCCAGCTGCTGACGTGTGTTGATCTCCTGCATTTGCAGATGAACCGCCGGATAGCGCTGACGGAACGCGAAAAGCGCATCGGAAACCACGGAAATAAACGGCGCGGAGGAGGTAAAGCCGATACGCAGCTCTCCCTCATCGCCGCGATGCAGGCGGGCCGCTTTATCCGCCGCCCGGTCAACCTCTTGCAGGATCAGCCGCGCATCCAGTAAAAACTGCTGGCCGGCGGCGGTCAGACGTACGCTGCGGTTAGTTCGGGCAAACAGCCTGGCCCCAATCTCCTGTTCCAGATGCTGGATCTGCTGACTGAGCGGCGGCTGGGAGATATTGAGCCGTACGGCGGCGCGGCCAAAGTGCAGCTCTTCGGCGACGGCGATAAAATAGCGCAGGTGTCGTAGTTCGATATTCATATTTTAAACATATCATTCTAGATTATTAATATATTAGACATAATAATAGGTATTTCTTATCTTTGCTACGGAGACACACCCCCACGCCTGAGGAACTGAAGTGAATCGCCTATCGCACGCCGCCACGCTTGAAGAAACCGTCGATCGCCCCCTCCCCACCTCTGCCGGTAGCGGCGAATGGATTAATCGCGGATCGCCACAGTTTATGCGTGTCACCCTGGCGCTGTTTTCCGCGGGTCTGGCGACCTTTGCCCTGCTTTACTGCGTGCAGCCGATCCTGCCGGTACTGTCGCAGGAGTTCGGCGTCTCTCCTGCCAGCAGCAGTATTTCCCTCTCCGTCGCTACCGGTCTGCTGGCGCTGGGTATGCTGGTTACCGGGCCGCTGTCCGATGCGCTGGGCCGTAAGCCGGTGATGGTGACATCACTGCTGCTGGCAGCCCTCTTTTCACTGCTCTCCTCCACCATGACCAGCTGGCACGGCATTTTGCTGATGCGGGCGCTGACCGGGCTGTCGCTCAGCGGCGTTGCCGCCGTGGGGATGACCTATCTGAGCGAAGAGATCCATCCCTCCGTCGTAGCGTTTTCGATGGGCCTGTATATCAGCGGTAACTCCATCGGCGGGATGAGCGGCCGCCTGCTGAGCGGGGTGATTACCGATTTCAGCAGCTGGCGCGTAGCGGTGGCGGCCATCGGCTGCTTTGCGCTGGCCTCGGCGGTGATGTTCTGGAAAATTCTGCCTAACTCGCGTCATTTTCGGCCAACCTCACTGAAGCCGCGCAGTCTGGCGATCAATTTCCGACTGCACTGGCGGGACAACGGTCTGCCGCTGCTGTTTGCTGAAGGGTTCCTGCTGATGGGTGCGTTTGTTACGCTGTTTAACTACATTGGCTATCGTCTGCTGGAACCGCCTTATTCCTTGAGCCAGGCCGTGGTGGGACTGCTGTCGGTGGTCTATCTTACCGGCTCCTGGAGTTCGCCAAAGGCCGGGGCGATGACGGCAAAATACGGTCGGTCGCCGGTACTGCTGTTTTCCACCGCTATTATGCTGATCGGGTTACTGATTACGCTGTTCAGCAACGTCTGGCTGATCCTGCCGGGTATGATGCTGTTCACCGCCGGATTTTTTGCCGCGCACTCGGTCGCCAGCGGCTGGATTGGCCCCCGCGCACGCCGGGCAAAGGGCCAGGCTTCTTCGCTGTATCTGTTCAGCTACTATCTGGGTTCCAGCGTTGCCGGTACGCTGGGCGGGGTCTTCTGGAATAACTTTGGCTGGTACGGCATCACCGCCTTTATCGCTGCCATGCTGATACTGTCGCTGCTGGTCGGCGTACGCCTGCACCATAAAAAACTCTGAAGCCTGTGCCTTGCCCGGACAGCGACACAGGCTGTTCGGACCTCTCCCCCCTGCCAGAATTATTTTTGCACTAATGCTGATGTCGGGCACCCGCTTTTGCTATAATCAATTAGTATGTTGTAACTAATAAAGGAAACGCTGATGAGCCGTTATGACACCGTAGATCGCCTGCACCGCTGTGTGGCGCAGCTGGAGGCAGAACTCACCGGGCTGGAACAGCAAATCCTCGATCTGCGACTGCTGACCGCCAGGGTGTTTGAACTGCCCGCCGTGGAAAAAGGACAGGAGCATGAGCCGCTTACACAGATTGCCGTGGAACAGCGGGTCGGTCAGGCTGCTCTTCAACGAGCGCTGGCGCACTACGGTCGGCTGTTTATGCAGCATCAGTCGGAAAAGCTCAGCACCAAGGCGGCGGTACGGCTGCCCGGAGCAATTTGTCTGGAGGCAGACAGTGAACGCGCTACCCTGCTCCATCAGCGGGTAGAGGGTATCAACCTGCTGAAAAAACAGCTGGGGAAAATTATCACCGTTGATTCAGGTCTGCCGAGCGAGGAGCGCTTCGAGTTTGTTCATACCCATCAGCGTGGGCTGATCACCCTCAATGCCTACCGCTCACTGACGCTGCTGGACGCCCCGGATTCCGTTCGTTTCGGCTGGGCCAATAAGCACATAATTAAAAAAGTCAGCCACGAGGAGATTCTGGAGAAGCTGCAAAAAAGCCTGAACGCAGGCAGAGCCGTTGCGCCGTGGAGCCGTGAACAGTGGGCGGAGAAAGTGGCGGAGGAAATGGAGCGGGTGCGATCCCTGCCCGCCGACGCCCTGCTGAAAATCAAACGCCCGGTCAAGGTGCAGCCCATTGCCCGCGTCTGGAACAGCGATACGCAGAAACAAACCCAGCTGGCCTGCCCGTCACCGCTGATTGTGCTGTGCGCGAACGCCGCCGCCGTGCCCGTGCTGGGTGAGCTGCTGAACTACGATGCGGATAACGTTCAGCACCGCCACAAGCCGCTGGCGCAGCCGCTGTTTTCACTTATTCCGCGCCTGCATTTGTATACTGACAGGTTGGTTTAAAATAAAAAGCCGGACATCGGATTGGCTTAGACTGATAAATTATTTCGTTATCAGAGCCAGGTTCATCATATAAAGACTCTGCGACGTTGAACGTGATGAAGGGGGTTCGCCGCACGGACGCTTAGCTTTACGTGCGCGGAAACGCTGCGCGGGAAGGGAGGCGGCTAGCCTTTCTGATAGCGACCAGCTTCGCATAATACGCACATTAGATTTAATGGCAGCGCATCGGGTTCAGGCTTACAAAGAACGCTGGTGCTGAGGCCGGTGTGTGACCATTTTCACGCGCTTTCCGGCAATACCGGCGGCCAGTTCCGGGCTGTGTGGATCAGCGTCACTATCCATATGATACCGGCTTCCTCATCCAGTTCGTACACAAGTCGGTAATGTTCATGCGGCACCAGTTCCCGCGTTTCAGCGATCTTTCCCGGCACTCCCATCAGCGGTTGTTCTGCCAGCAACGCCGCCGACGCGCTGAACCGCTCGTCCATCTCGGACGCTGCCAAGGGATTTCGTTCTGACAGGTAATCCCATATTGCTACACGGCTGTTGAGCGCTTCCTGCGCCCAGAAAACTTTCATGTTTTACCTGCCAGTCTCGCACGACGCGCAGCGAACTGCGCTTCAACCTCTTCATTACTCACAACGTCACCAGCTCGTATATCCTGACGTCCTCTTTCCACTTTCTGCGCCAGATAAGCATCGTAAGCGCGGCTCTCGTTCTGACGCCGAATGTATTCCCGCATCAGCTCGCGTAATACCTGTGAGGCCGGTCTGTCACTGGCTTTTGCTGCGGCGACGAAGTCCTCCCGCAGGGTACTTTCCAGCTTCATCGTGAACACCGCTTCTTTAGGCATGGCTCTTTCTCCCGCTCTGATTGAGTACTAACTAAGTATATACCTTGTCATTACTTTATACTGTCTGTTTTCTCACTATCACATTACTCCTCCGTATGATGTCCTTCTCACGCAGGTCGTTTATCTGCTGCTGTGCCTTTTCACGCTCTGCCGGGTCTTTGATCTTACCCACCAATAGTGGACACGCGACTAAGTGAGTAAACTCTCAACCAGAGGTGACTCACATGACAAAACCGGCCACAACCAGCAAAAAAATACGTAAGCAACACACACCCGAGTTCCGTA